>Ga0214923_10000002_pt1 | contig 664198 bp, 609 predicted proteins | sample LL1510_MetaG_FD_177993 | JGI IMG/M metagenome (GOLD analysis project Ga0214923, IMG submission 177993) | Freshwater microbial communities from Lake Lanier, Atlanta, Georgia, United States - LL-1510 | ecosystem: Environmental > Aquatic > Freshwater > Lake | place: USA: Georgia | collected... | reverse complement strand
AAGAATACGAGCACAGAGAGACTTTAAAAGGAGGTTTAACCATGAACAAATGGGGATTTTTTACGAGCATCGCTCTCACATGTTTTGCTTTACAAGCACAGGAAGTAATGTGCTGGCAGCGGCCAGGAGACGTGAATGTCTACACCGAAATCGCTTATGTGGGTGGACAAGGACAATTGACAACCCGTATGTTCAGCGCAAAACCTAGCACAAATGGTGGTTTCAGTGTTTTTGAAAATGGCAAAGAAATAGAACCAACAGTGGGGCAGGAATATTGCATAAGTGTCGAAATTGAAAAAGTATATGCCTCTCATTCCAAGCGGATTAACCATTTGCGTAAGTACCTTGGAAATTCTAAATGGTCCGCTGAATACACGACACAACAAAGTTATAAATTCATCCAATAATGCGTAACAGAATGAAATCTTGGAGCACGAACGTAAATAAAAGTGATATTTAACCCAAAAAAAGGAGGGATCCTTATGAAATCGTACAAAAAACTGAGCTTAGCTCTTTTAACCTTGGCTGCTTTCTCTTATGCAAATTCAACCCAAACAAATGAGGCCCCGGAACAATACCGGAGTCACATAGAAATCCCTAGTATAAAAACATGGCATGAGGTACCGGAACAATACCGGAGTCACGCAGAAGCCCCTAGGATAAAAACATGGAACGAAAGGCGTCAACAAGATCATGCTCTCCTTATCCAGTATCTGAGAGCTCTCGGTCGCAATGTTACTGCAATATGTGATGCGCTTCATGTTCGCGCCGAGCAACTGCCTGAGCTTCCAGAAGAGATCATGCTCCAATAACAGCATTAGGCCTAAATAACAATGCCCAGTTAAGCAGAAAACAGGCATAGAAAGCGATATCCCAATAAAACTATTGCTTTCTGCTGATTGGAGCAGGTATGGTGAATAGTAGAAATGGAGAAAAGCAGACCAACAGTGGGGCAGGAATATTGCATAAGTGTCGAAATTGAAAAAGCAGATGCCTCTCATTCCAAGCGGATTAACCATTTGCGTAAGTACCTTGGAAATTCTAAATGGTCGGCTGAATACACGACACAACAAAGTTATAAATTCACCCAATAATGCGTAACAGAATGAAATCTTGGAGCACGAACGTAAATAAAAGTGATATTTAACCCAAAAAAAGGAGGGATCCTTATGAAATCGTACAAAAAACTGAGCTTAGCTCTTTTAACCTTGGCTGCTTTCTCTTATGCAAATTCAACCCAAACAAATGAGGTGCCGAAAGAATACCCGAAGAGCCCAGAAGCCTCTAATAAGAAGGAAACATCTACGAAACAGAAAGAACATAAAGAGCATAAGATGAAGAAAAAAGAAGACAAGAAAAAGAAGTAACAGCTTCTATTCTGACTGATTAAAAAGGAGGTAACTGTATGAAATCATACAAAAAACTAGTTCTCGCATTACTTTCGTGTGCTGTGTTTACGCAAGTAGATGCACGACGAAATGATAGTGACGAAGACACTAAAACTGAAAATAAAAATGTCGCTCAGCTTCCATGGCCATTTGCACCTGTAGAAGATGCTGCTAAGGGTGCTGCTGGTATCGTAACACTCAACGAAACTGGTACCGCAGAGTCTACTGCTTATATCGTACCTGACGCAGTCCCAGGCGTTTCTTACCAACGCAAAAAGGATGCAGAAGAAAAAAGAAGCGACAGTTCAACATCAAGAAAAACAGCAAAAAAACATTCAAGAACGCGTCACAGCAACGGCGACATGGACAACGACGATATGAACTGACACCAGTTTATGGAATAGCGTAAGCCAATAAAGAGGGGCATTCAGCCCCTCTTATTTTTTATGCCGAAGTTTTTTTGTAGCGTACACATAACACGCTAATGTCATCCCGACTGCCGAGGCCATGCGCCTTTTCCGCTAACATTTTTGCCAGATCCTTACAATCAAGCCCCTGGTTCAACCCTTGGAAGACCAAGCTTGCAGTCTGCTGATTGGTAAGAACATCCCAATACCCGTCAGACGCCAGCACGATGAGATCCCCGTCTTCCAGCTCTATTTGCGAAACATCTGGTCGAGCGGTCAATCCATACTTTTGATGCGCTTCAACATCACCTAGCGATCGACTCAAAGCAAGGCCTGTCCTTTTTTGATCACCTTTGTGATCAGTGGTAGAAAGAACAATGCTTGATCGAGATGGACGTATCAGTACCAATCGAGAATCTCCTGAATTCCCCACAGTCAACTTTTTATCCTGAATAACACCGCACACCAATGTGGTTCCAGATCTTTGAGCATGGGACATCTTCCGATACTGTTCCTGTATCTGAGCACACGAACCGGCGATTGCTTGGTCACTATTCTTGTGTTTCAGCACATCGAGCGGAAATTTTTTAATCACTTCTTGTGCTATGCGTTCACCATAGGTTCCGTGCCCGTCACAAATGGCAAACAATGCTTTACCTACTAACGCTCCAGCAAAGGCTCGATCTTGGCAAGAGTACGCACGTCGACCATTTTCGCCACGACTGTTTTCTATCATGTAAACACCGTAGGAAATTTCGTCAGCAAGGCGATTCTCATTCAATGTGTCGATTTTTGAAACAGGAGTATACGTCATAACTGGATATTCTTTGATGCGACCCGCTACAGAAGGTATTTTATGAGGATTCACCCGCACCGCAGCCATTTTAGAAACAAAGCGTCCCGAAAGTGCCGATGTAGCAGAAGAAACGGGAGCTGCATGTACACCTACCACTGTAAGGGAAAGAAGGGCCGTTGCTATTAAAGAAAAACTCTTAACTCGAGAATTCATATTTTTCCTCATAAAAATCATATCCTTGCTTCCAGAATAGCCTCCTAATGCTCTTTTGGCAAAAATCCGGCCTGTATTGGTAGGCTGAATGGGCTTATCGAAAATTTGAGAACTTCTGCGTACGCTTATGCTACACTACACATCATGTTTATCGATGTTAAGCTCATTTCCGGATTTCCCAAGCCACTCACGTACCGCGTTCCCGAAGAATGGGGGCCGGTACAACCTGGCACCCTTGTGCGAGTTCCCCTCCGCGCAGCACGCGTCCCTGCGGTAGTAATTCGTACCTACTTGCAGCCCCCTATTGTCTCTTTTGAGATCAAGGAAGCCTACCGCATTGAACCTTTTCCCATCGATACTCACTACTACTCCTTTTTAAAAAAATTGGGTGAACACTATAGTATTGAAGAACTGCACCTCATCAAGCGACTGCAAAGCTTTCTGCGCGAAAAAGAACATGGCCAAATTCTATGCAATGAATCGCCTGTCGATACCCACAAACACATAACACTCACTCCCGAACAACAGCATATTGTTGATCAAATCTCCCCTACGCTGACACATCTCACTTACCAACCACACCTTATTCACGGAGTTACGGGTTCAGGAAAAACAGAGGTGTACAAGAAGCTCATCCAACAGGCCTTCGAGCAAAAAAAAATGGCACTTCTTTTGCTACCAGAAGTTTCACTTGCTGCTCAGTTTGAGCGAATCTTACGAGCACAGCTACCAACAGAATTACCCATCTTCCCCTTCCATTCTGCAGTTACCCCAAAGCAGAAAACCCTGACATGGCAAGCATTACTTGGACAACAAGCTGGTCTCATCATTGGGGTACATCTTCCCATACTTCTGCCTTGCCATAACCTTGGTCTCATCATCATTGACGAAGAACATGAAATTGGTTTTCAGGAAAAGAAACATCCCAAGTTGAATACCAAGCATGCAGCACTCCTACGCGCCCAACACTATCAGATTCCGATTGTACTTGGTTCTGCAACGCCCTCAATTTCATCCCTCTATAATGTAGAACATCGCGGATGGAAGCTGTTTACCCTTCACACACGCTTTGGAGGAAAATTCCCTCAGGTCAAAGTAGTATCTTTAACCGACAAAAAACAGCGGCGTAATTTTTGGATCAGCCCTGAATTATCCGAGGGAATCAAAGATCGACTTTTAAAAAGAGAACAGGTCATCATTTTCTTAAATCGTCGTGGGGTCTGCTTCTTTCTGCAATGCAAAGCCTGTTCTTTTATTTTCTCATGCTCATCGTGCTCAGTCAGTCTCACCTTGCATGGCGATAACACCCTCCGTTGCCACTATTGCGACTACCAACAGCTTTCTCCAACAATCTGCACCCATTGCCCAGGAACAGAATTTCTTAAAAAGGGTATTGGAACCGAACAGATCGTCACCATCCTGCAAAAGCTTTTCCCCAACGCACGTATTGGTCGCGCCGACCTTGATGCCACAAGCAACAAAACTTTGTGGAAAAAAACGATTACTGATTTTGAGCAAGGCGCGCTCGATATTTTGGTGGGTACTCAGACGATCACCAAGGGATATCACTTCCCTCGCGTTACCTTGGTGGGAGCTATCTGGGCCGACGTAAACTTGAACTTTCCCTTTTACAATGCACAAGAGACAACACTGCAACAACTCATCCAGGTCGCAGGTCGCGCCGGACGACAGCTGGAAACCAGCGATGTTATCATTCAGACAATGACTGAGCACTCTATTTTTCATCATCTAGACGAGAAGCATTATCTTTCATTTTATCGGCAAGAGCTACAACGACGTGCAGCGCTCAGCTACCCACCGCTCATACGTCTTGCCGAGATAGAACTTAAACACACCAACGAAGAGCTGGTTGATGCAGAAGCCCACCGCTGTGCCGCTCAACTCATGCAGCTCGAGGGAATCACGGTGTTGGGACCTACACATCCACCAGTGGCCCGCATTAAGAAAATCGTGAGCAGGAAGATGTATCTCAAGGCCCGCAACTTTAGAGATTTGCAGGCGGCATTTTTAATGATCGACCAAAAGAAGTACAAGAGCAGTATTTTCTTTACACCCGATCCCCTCAATTGACGTGTCATCATCCCCCAACATAGTAAAACAGTATTCCGAAGTTGGGGCTAGTAGTTCCTGTGGAAGCCGCTGAGCCAGCCACGATGAGCGTGTTATTTGTTGCTTGATACCCAACTGCCGTACCCTGCCAAGACTTACCTGTAGGAATTTGAAAGCTTGCTATCCCAGCCTGAGAGCTTTGGCTGGGAATAAAAAAGTAAGAGTCAAGGTTTCCAGCAAGATCACTCACTATCATGAGAAAGGAGTACGCCACCCCGTCATTGTAACCGCCCCCTGTAGCAGCTAACTTACCATTCGGCAAGAAACACCCTCCCAGCGGCAGATTGACCGCAAAAGGGGTGAATTGAATTTCTCCGGTTGGGCTATAAGTGGTATCGAGAACGCCTGCATCCGTCAAAAGAAGTCCAAAGGCAGCATTTGCTGCTGTAATCCCCGATATCACCATGCCGTTGGTTGGCAGAAGGAAAGCCCCCGCAGCAAGATCCCCATTGTTCACAACATAGTAACCCGTCCCATTAAAATTCGTATCAAGCCCACCATTGGCATTAACGCGATAGTCGTAGTACGGACCCCCTCCTGTAGCAATACCAACGACTATGAGTCGACCTGGTCGATTGGAATTTATGTGACGACGCGTTCCAAAATGAGATTAGAGGCGAATTATTGCTCATCCAAGGAGATAAAAAATTCGCGGCACGCTCTAACCCTAAAATTTTTTACGCAGAAGTGGTTATCGCAACAGCACATTTTTCAGAAACCACACGCGCAAGAACATCGTTGTTATACACGTCAAAAATGTACTCGTCAGGAATCCATGGATCATTTGACCTTCGCTGCCTATTACGAAAAACCTTTATAGGCAAATGCAACGTAGCAAGCGAACTGGGTAATTTTACATCACGACATTCTAAATACATCGTATCGGCATTGGTTGGCAATCCGATCTGGAAAGCTGGAGTCACAGCATACAATTCATCTATAAAGTCGAGGCAGGCACTTGCACAATAACTGTCAGTTATGAGAGCCACACGAGGACCTTTGCAGCGTTTCCCGGACTCGTTGGTTGAAGAGTTGGAATTCGATTCTGTTCGGTAAAAAGCCTGATCAGACTGCAGACTCTTTTCCAATTTTTTAACAAGTTCCGAAAGATTCACCACTAGTTCATGTTGCTGCGGTTGCTGTTTTAATTTTTCAATGAGCTCCTGCAAATGTGTGATGTTTCCCTTACTTGCACGCCATTCAACATACTGTTCTTTACGCATTCTATTAAAAGAGTGCTGGCAACAATCTGCTCCAAACACATTTCTAAGAATCCTAGTCCCATAAAAAGAATTCCCTCCTTTATTGCCACGCAGATCGAAGATTATGATGTCAAAATTTTTGTACGCCGCAATGGCATCAATAACATTTTCAAGCGCCTCTCTTTCCGCATCCGACTGTGGATAAAAAGAAGGCAATGCTACCCACACACATGATGGGCCAACTTTTTTGATAGAGGCCACTGTGGGAGCGTTTTTTCGATCTACTTGAGCGTGATATTCAGTGACAGAAATGTTGTGCCATTCAGGTTTTTCTTGCCACTCTTTCCCTTTATAACTAAAGCCATACACTTTCGGCTTTGCCACAAAGCTACTTCCGCGCCACCACGTGAGATATCGTGCAGCCTGAGTCCACGAAGCATCGAGATTACGGCTATCCACAAAGGGGCATATGTATTTTTCCAGCCACGCACGAGGATTTATTCCATCACATGAAATAAGCTGGGCCCCGACTGGAACAGATTCCCGTTCGCTCACAGTAACGACAAATGCCTCATCTTGTTCTTCAACAGTGCTGTAGGTTGCCCATTCGTGCCCAGTTCTAAATCCTGGTTGATATCCAATAGAAAACCCCGGCCACTCAGAAGGTAATTGAGAAGTATCCGCCTCGATTCTCAAATGATTGTCTTTAAATCCGTTTACAAAGAAATAAAGCCCATAAAGATAATTCTCAAATCCATCTACCTTGTCGGACAAAGCAAGCGCTTGCTGGTATCCATCCACCAGCCATGTTTTAAATTCAGGGTTTTCTGCATCGTAAAATCCCGGATGATCTTCTTGGAGCGTTTTGCACACGGCCTCAAGGTCTTTTTCATAGATCTTTTGCCACACAGGAGATTGCAGGGGAAAAAGGAGCGCAAGCAAACCAACCACCGACGCCAAGACCGCAATCGTTTTTAAATACTTCATGCCTCTCTCCTTTTTGCTGTCCTACAACAAGGAACTTGCTTTGAAAAAATGACGTCGATAGTGACGTAGCTCATTAATTGATTCATGAATATCAGCAAGAGCGCGATGGGCATTTTCTTTTTTAAACTGTGTTTGTGGATCATCAGGATACCAGCGCTTGATGAGCTCTTTGATAGTGGAAACATCAATAGTGCGATAATGCAAAAAGTCGTAAAGGCGCGGCATGTGAAATTTCATAAAAAAACGATCAAGCCACACTGAATTGCCACACAGAGGAGATTTCTTTTCGTAGCAGTACTGTTTTAGAAAATCCAAAATAACCGACTCCGCCTGTGCAAGTGACAAAGGAGATTCACAGACCTGTTTGACCAGCCCCGATTTGGTATGCATGCCGATGCACCACGCATCCATGGTTTTAAGCACATCAGGTGAATGATTGATTGCTAAAGCTGGATGCTCAGCAACAACGTCCAGATCTTCTGAGGTAACAATGCAGGCTATTTCCAGAACGGTATTGTCAACTGGATCGAGCCCCGTCATTTCAAGATCTATCCAGACTAAATTTTTAATATTTTGAGCCACACCAGCCCTCTCTCTGTTTACCTGTGCCGATCAGTGGCACCTACAAATACAACAATACACTCTGCATCTTACTTCATCCGTCCGAGCGAATACCACTTTCAAATAGTCTATCCTTCGAGTGGAAAGATAGCGTCTTCTTCATCAGAATGGTCAGCGCCTTCATCGCGCTCATCATCGCTTGTATCCCGAGAATTTGAGGGAGCTGCCTTGTCATCACCAACACCTCCCTTACTCACCCCTTCTGCGCTGTCGCATTCTTCTTTCAATGGACCATTGCACATCGAAGTTTTCTTTGCTGGATCAACTCGAGAGTCCTTTCTCATAAAAAATGAAGTCCCTAACGAAGCATGGGGCAAAGGTCTTTTTTCTATCTGTGGGATAGCAATGCTAGGGGTACCGACCGAACCAGAGAGCTGCCTCAACAGCCTGTGATCCGACGAAGCAGAACCCTTCACTACTGCAGAAAATGCCGTCAAAAATGGTATCAAAAAAACTTTTGCCAGCGATCTGCGTACAATGTTTTCCATAAAATACTCCTAGATGAAAATGTTTATTTCAGAATAGAGAAGTAAAAAGCGAAAGCATAGCATTTACTCGTACTTTTGAGAATTATAAAACCTTTCTTTCTTGACTAAACCGATGATCTTTTTATCTTTAGCACCAAATGCTTTTCTAAAAAATCAATAGTGGATGAGTGGTATGCAAAAAAAGTTGAGAATCGGCGTCATAATGGGCGGGCTTTCTCTTGAACGGGAAGTCTCCTTTAATTCCGGACGGACAGTATGCGACCACCTTGATTCTGAGCTCTATGATGTGGTCCCTGCTTTCCAGACGAAAGAAAATCGTCTTTTCATTTTACCCTGGCGATTTCTTCATCGCGGAAAGATTAGCGATTTTGAAGAACGCCTTGTACATGAGGCACAAGAAATTCAGTGGGACGACCTAAAAAATGTAATCGACTTCGCCTTTATCGCCCAGCATGGCAGATACGGTGAAGATGGATCACTGCAAGGTTTTCTAGAGGTACTCGGCATTCCCTACATTGGTTCTAAAGTCTTAGGCAGCGCTCTGGGAATGGACAAAATTCTCCAGAAAGAATTTCTGAGGGCAAAAGGGATTCAAGTCCCACGCGACTGTATCGTAACTCCGCATGAATTGGCTCAGCTGCAGAAACATCCAGAACCGCTCACTGCTGCTCTCGAGAAAAACAACCTTACACTCCCGGTCGTGGTAAAACCGGGGCACGAAGGATCGAGCCTTGGCATCACCGTCGTTCAAAAAAGCGAGGATCTCCTTGCAGCAGTCGAAAAAGCTGCATGGGTGAACCACGAACAGGCCCAACCGGTGCTCATCGAAGAGCGTATTGAGGGCATGGAATTCACCTGTGTAATCTTCATTAATCCCCAAACAAAACAGCCGTTTTTCTTCCCAATTACCGAAATCCTCTACGAGCCTGGTCATTACTTACACGGTTACGAACAAAAATATATGCCGGGACGCTCCATCAAATTCACACCAGCTCGATGTTCAGAAGCCGCAACTGCCGCTATTTACCAAGCATGCTTGCGTACCATGGAAGCGCTCAATTTTGGCACGCTAGGACGTATCGATGGCTTTTTAAAATCCGACGGATCGGTGGTCATTATCGATCCAAATACGCTCTCGGGCCTTGCCCCTTCTGGGTTCTTTTTTACGCAAGCAGCTTGCCTAGGCATGAGCCACACCGATGCTATCAACTACCTCATTAAAAATGACTTGAAAGAATATGGTATGGAACAAATGATCGCACGCGATAGTCGCTCCACAGAAGAGAAAAAAAAGATCAGAGTGGGCGTGTTGCTCGGTGGGCCATCCAACGAAAAAGAAACCTCGCTCAATTCAGGTCGTAATATCTGCTATAAATTATCACCCGAAAAATACGCCGTTTTACCACTTTTTGTTGATGCAAAAGTAGAGTTATATCCTCTCACCCAAGAACTGTTAGTGCTAAATGCCACTCAAGAAATTGAACACAAACTCGACCGCGCCACGAAGATCAAGTGGCACGACCTTCCGCAACTCATCGACTTCGCCTTCATTGGTCTGCACGGAGGCCCGGGGGAAAATGGAGCCATCCAAGGTACTTTAGAAATGCTCCATATCCCGTACAATGGGCCTGGCATCGCTGCAAGCGCATTGTGCATGGACAAATACAAAACCAACGAGTTCTTACGGGCCAAAGGGTTTGCTGTTCCTGATTCTCTGTTGATCTCAAAAAACGATTGGCTTGTGTCGCCCGACGCTGTGATTGCTGATATCCTCGAAAAAGTAACACTCCCTGTCATCGTCAAACCACATGATGATGGGTGCAGTGTGATGGTCCAGAAAGCAAAATCACACGAAGGGCTTAAAACTGCTCTCGATACGATTTTTTCTCAGAGCAAAGAGTATGCGATGGTAGAAGAATGCATCGTTGGGACCGAGCTTACCGTCGGTGTAGTCGGAAACGACAATCCGAAAGCGCTTCCACCCAGCCAAGTATTTTCTTCAGGCGACATACTCTCTATGGAAGAAAAATTTCTGCCCGGTGCAGGGGAAAATCAAACCCCGGCGCTTCTTCCTCTAGAAACAATCAAACTGGTACAAAAGACCATGGAAGAGGTATTTAAGGCAGTTGGCTGTACCGGGTACTCACGCATCGACTGTTTTTACCAAACAGCTGCACAAAGCAAAACAGGGCAAGAACGAGTTATCCCGCTGGAAATCAATACGCTGCCCGGTCTTACTCCTGCTACCTGCATCTTTCACCAAGCAGCAGAAATCGGTATGCGGCCTATGGATTTTATTGATTTGATAGTGACGCTCGGCTTTGAAAAACACGCCAAAAAAACAAAATCCTCTTCGGCAAAAGGCTTAGAGGGGTCAATTACTTCGCAAGAAAAATCCATTCCTATAATGACCCTTTAATTCATTCGTCATTCCGTACCTCTTGCATGCGGCCTTTTTTCATCTTTCATACAGGCGTCAGGATGAAAAACTATTTCTACAGGACTAAAACTGGCTCTGTCTCCCTGGCTCAGAATGGAGAATAAGCTTGATTTGACAGGATGCCCCAGAGTGATATAATTCAAATAGAGTTATTTTAGGTTCTTTGGCCAAGCTTAAAATGGGGATTCAAATGAAAAATAAGCTTATTTTATTAACAGTATTGGCATTCGCCGCTATTCCAATTCAGTCATTTGGGATGGGGGCAGCGCGTTCATTTATCGCCCGTTGTGCTTCCTATCTTGAGCACCCTGTTGTACTGGCGGCTGGCGTTGGAATTATCGGTGGCTTACAGGCAGCTCGCTGTACGGCACAAGAACCAACAGTACATATGCCCGGTGTCCACCAAATGGTTTACACTCAATGCAGAGATGTAGAATTAAGAGTCACACCCAATCGCTATCCATATGCGATGCCTTATGATAAGCATTATAAAGTAGATCCTATCAACGCAAAAATTTATATCCCTAAAGACTTTCTGTACGCGCTCGAACTCGGTCAGCTGGATGTTTGCTTTGGCGCTATGACCGCCTCTCTCACAGATACAGGTGTGCTTGCGGTACTTGGCCACGAATTAGACCACATTCTTCATGCAACCAAAGATCTCTTGGTCCGCAGAAGTGACCGCCCCAAGATAGAACAGCGATGTGACAGACATGGGATAAAACTTGCATGCCAAAGCAAAAATCCCGAAAAATTAAAAGAATACACTGAAGCACTAATTAGTGCTTTTGAATATATGTTCATCAAAGAATGGTCTTCATTCGCAGAAGAAGATGCTTTCTCTATTAATAAAGCAGAAGAATTATGGTACTCTCCCGGCAGTGAGACGCACCCTGCAAGAGCTGTGCGCGTTGCCGCATTGAGAAAAATAGCGCACGAGTATGGCCAGGGGAATGAAAACCCAGAAGGCATGACCTGTTACTTCGATCGCAGGGAAGATCATCCTGATTAAATTTTCCATGGATACGCATAAGTGCATTTCTTTTCTTGAATGCCCCCTTTTAAAAATTTTATACTTGTAAAAAATACGATAGAAGGGTGCTTGGAAAGAGGAGAGAAGGTTATGTGTTTTTCAGCGCAGGCAAGTTTTGGGGCAAGCTTAGTTTTAGGAATTATGGGGCTGTACGCACTACGCAAGGCATCGAAACGGAATCAGTTTTTGGCGATGGTACCGGTCTTTTTTTCTATCCAGCAAGCGTGTGAGGGGGTTGTATGGATTACGTACGACACTCCTTCGTATGCTCTGCTGACAACCCTGGCCACGTACGGTTTCTGCTTCTTCGCTTTCTTTTTCTGGCCGATCTGGATCCCCGCCACGACACTCAGAATGGAAATAAGCGCACGACGCAAAGCAGTACTCAGGGGATTACTGGCTATTGGCGGTATTGTTTCGTTAGTTCTCATGTTTTTCATGATGCAAGATGGTGTGCAAACAACCATTTCGTGCAGTCACATCAAATATGACATTTTTCTTCCTTCAATCTTCGGACATGCAGGCGCCTTTTTTTATTGCGTGGCGACTATTCTGCCGTTGTTTGTTTCCAGTACACGATGGCTTTCGCTGTTTGGAGCACTGACCGTGGGATCAGTAGGGCTCTCTTATTTCTGCTACTACACCTTTTTTGTCTCAGTCTGGTGTTTTTTTGCCGCGCTACTCAGCAGTGTGATCATTTTGATTATGTAGGGGGAAAGAGTTCTCCCAGAAAGAAAAGACCCCACTGACTCTTGTCATGAGCAGAAGAAGCCGAAGGTGGGTTTGCGATGACCTTCACCATCAGCCGGATAAAGCGTGGGAGGGCACACGAGCTCATAGGCGGTAACAGCATGCGACAAAGTTCCGCTTCTTCATCATACTGTTCCTCGTCTGCTCTTTTGCCACAACTCTTTTCTTTCTCGAAAATCTCTTTTGCTTCCGCTACCCGAGTTTTGAAAAATGGTAATGTCTGCATAACAGAGTCAAACACAAGTTCTGCAGAAATCACTCTCATTCGAAGCCGGAGCCAAACGAGCCCACCCTCAATGTCATCCATAATAGAACAAAACAATTGTTGGATGAGCTCTCTTCTTTCTGCTCGCATTCTGTGCCTTTCTTTGTCTCCATGGGGGACTTTAATCGGATACGCAGGATGATAACAGAGTGGGACACGAGCTCCATGCCAAAGCAACGTTTTGATAGACCTCTTTATATCAGCAAGGTCAAGGGTCATGTTAGTTTCCTGAACCCCTTCTTTTTCAAGAGCATCGAAGTAGTAAACCATATGCGCTCCCAACAGAGATAGATTGCCAAAATCCACCCTGTTAACACCAGCGCCTCGGGAACAAAGAACAGATGTTGAGATACTGTCTTTGTAATAAAATAAAGGAGTTTTCCCTTTGTCATCTACCCTATCGACATCGAACCCTGCCCAAACAAACCAATCGACCACTTCCTCGTCATAAGAACAGGCACAAAAGAAAGGAAATTGGTGGTCGCTATCAGCTTCGAAAACAGATGTTTCATGCGCACCAATGAGAAGAGAAATCATGCGGGGACTCACTCTGCCAAAGCGAGGATTAACGGCGAGATGCAGTGGCGTGCGGCCTTGATGGTCGCGGGTCCACGGTACTCTGTATTTATGAAGAAGGTGATCAACTACATGACAGGCGCCGCACTGTGCCGCAACATGGAGCAGGCTAGCCCCGGACTCGGGATCCACCGCACAAGGATTAACATACCCTTCACGCAGCCATTCCAGTACTTGGTTTTCATCTGCGTAAAAACAACCATCTGCTTCTTGGGCAAGCACTCCCCGCACAGCACTGTGAGCCTGTGCCGGGTTCCAAGGTTGAATTCTACCGGCAACAGACCGATCCGAAGACGCATGCAAAAATGGGAACACCACAAGGCCCAGACTTGCAATCCAGGCACCTCTCCTTTTCATATCCCCTCCGCCCTTTTATTTTTTGGTCGATACTTACACCTTGAGAATCTTGCTGTAACGAAACGCTAGAACGAGAAGCCCAACGATATGAGGAATGGCAACAAGCACTTGAATAACATCCATCATATCCCACACCAGCTGAACTTTCATCAACGCTCCTCCAAAAATAACAAAGCAGAGCAGAACGTAGAACCATTTGAGTCCACGCTCCTTAAAAAAGAACGCATAGCTTTGGCTGGCATTGAATGAGTTGCCAATGACCGTTGTGACCACAAATAAAGTGATACTGATGAACAGCACCCATTTACCCATGCCAGGGGAATAGTTTTTAAATACTTCGTACATCAACGTATTGCTGAAGGACGCTGTTTTTAGCCATACACCGGTTGCAAGAACTAATAGGCCAGACAAAAAGGCAATAGTGGTGTCGCAAATGATAGAAAACATAGCAAGAATCGCTTGATCAACCGCCTTATCAGCGTCAGTCATGGAATGAGCAATAGAGGAAGAACCAAGACCCGCCTCAGTAATGTGCATGTTTCGATGAATACCAATCCGCATGGCAGAAATGAGTGTTGCCCCCATGAACCCTCCCGCTGCGGCTTGATAACTAAAAGCACTCTTGAACACAAGAGTAATCGCACTCCACAGTGCCGGAATATCACTCAACAAAATGCTCAACGCAAAGCCAATGTAAAGCACAAACATCAGTGGGACGAGTTTGCTTGCCAGTTTACCTATGCGCTTGATACCGCCGATCAAGACAATAAAAGTAATGAGCGCAAGCGCTGCGCCTGTCACAGAAGGCGAGATAGCTTCCATAGAAAAGATGCTTGCCAAGGTGTTCGCCTGCATGCCTGACCATCCGGCAAACATGAACAGCGTCAACGCTGCATACCAACGAGCGAGAGAACCGCTTACCGCTTTCAAATATTGTGTAGGCCCACCAACAATAGTGCCATCTTGTAGGCGAGTACGCATATTCACAGCAAACAGTACTTCCGTAAATTTTGTTGCCGAACCGAAAAATGAGTACGCAATGAGCCAGAAAAGCGCACCCGGACCACCTGTCATGATTGCAATAGATGGCCCTACAATATTTCCCATCCCAATAGTGGTTGCCATAGCTGCGAACACTGCCTGAAATGGGTTAATTGTTTTCTCATTTTTTACCTGATGGTGATGCTGAACACCTTTGCGCAAAATTGCGACGAGACGAGGGAAAGCACGAATCTGCACGAACTGGGTTTTTAGGGTCAGAATAATTCCAGAACCTAAAAAGACTATCAGTGAAGGAATGGCCAATGATTCGTTAACCCAGTGGCATAGTTCAAGCATGGTCATGCTTTGTACTCCCTACTTGCTGCGCACCTCCTGCGCATTTCAAAAAAATAAACGTTAAAATTATACCCTCTTGGCAAGAAAAGATAAGGCCCTCCGCATGAGAACATCAAATGCAACATCCCCTCCCAGAGGCTCTTGCGAGAGATGAGAAAGCGCTTGATCTATCTCCTGGCGCGAATAACTGAGTGATTGTAAAACCTGTGCCACATTTTTCCATTGTTCCAAAAGCACAAGATCGTCGCTCGACGTTTGCCCTTCCCACCCACGCTCAAGCAAGGCGGCAACTTTGTGTTTTAGCTGAACGATAAGCTGCTCAGCTTTCTTGGGGCCAATACCGCTAATACTACTCAAGATTTTGATATCAGCCGTTTGAATGGCACGCAAAAAAGTAGTTGCCGAAAGATTTTGCAAGACCAAGAGAGCAATTTTAGGCCCAATCCCCGAACAACCAACAATGAGGAGAAAAATCGCCTTCTCGTACTCGGTAGCAAACCCATACAGCGTCGGCCCCTGTTCCTGATTCCACTGAAGGTGGGTGACCACTGTCACCGGTTTATCCCTTACAAAAAGGTGGGCATTCGGAACGCACAAGGCAAACCCTACTCCTTGGACTTCAAGAATAAGCTGGTTTTCAGAGGTCCCCTGAACCATCCCGCGGAGATATGAAAACATAGAACAACCTTTCGTATCTGGCTTTGTTTTTTTCCTACGCTACTGCGTTTTTGCAAAAAAACAATCTTGGCAGATGGCTTCATGAGCTTATATCCTCATGCTGCCCATCAGAAGACATTGACAAACAAGCTTACTGTGATACAGTTTCCCTATGTTCTGCGGGAATAGCTCAACTGGTAGAGCGTTGCCTTGCCATGGCAAAGGTCGCGGGTTCGAATCCCGTTTCCCGCTCCAGAACATATTCCAAAGCCCCTCCTCCTTCTCCACTACTTACTATCGCCAGACCCTTTTGGTATACTGCGTAGTATCGTTGTAAGATTTACGGCTCCAGAACGTATAAACCGAGCCATACTCCTTAAAGAAAGGTTACCTAATACAATGAAATCACTAGTCGAAGAAGCCTCTTCGGTAGTAAAGGCCATCGAAAAAGCATGGAATCGTGCCGGTTGCCCTCAAACGTTTTCCGTAAAAGTGTTTGAAACTCCAGAGACTAATTTCTTTGGATTCACTAAAAAATCCGCAAAGGTCGGCATCTTCTTTGAAGAAGAAGTGAATCCACAAAGAAAGTATCAGTCACAAGGCCGTGAACAACGCGCTCAGAATGGGCGCTCACAATCCAAGGGCCGTAACGATAACTCTGCACAACGCAGAGAAGATGCAGATGACCTGGTACAAGTAGAGTCGCGTCGCGCACACCACAATGGACGCCAACCACAGCAAGGTCAACGCTACCAAGAGCGCTCACAAGAGCAACGCCCTTCCGACCAAAGAGAAAGAGAAAAACCTCAAGCTCAAGGCTCAGAAGAACGTTCTCAAAATAGAGATCGGCAACGGCCTTCGCGCCAAGGCCAGTCTCGTCAGCAGCGCAACGAAGGTCCAAGGCATGAGCAACGCGAACGTCAACCTCGCTATGAAAACGATCAAGAGTCCTCACACCAACAACCAACATCTTTTGAACCGCGCGAAGATGATGGAAATGAACGTCCTTCTCAGGACCAACGCCATGAACAGCGCAGCGAACGTCGTGATGACCGTCGCGGTAATTCACGCGGTGGCGACCGAGACAGACGTGGGCGTGGCGACCGCCCTCGACGAGCACAGCGCCACGAGTTTGATGAGCAACGACCACTCTTTAACGAAGCATCAAGCGAACCGACTTCTGTATCAGAACCGACAGTTTATTCTACCGAATCAAGCTCCACTCAATCGCTCGTTCCTCAAAAGAAAGTTCTGAAGGTTTCTGGCCGTCGCTATTCAGCTCCTGTCAAAAAAACCGAAGAATAGACTCGTAATTAAAAGCCTGCCCCTATGATTACTGACACCATTGTTGCTCAATGTACCCCGCGCGCAAGTGGGGCCATTGCGCTACTGCGCATCACAGGACCGCAGGCTTTTTCTATTACTGAGGAATGCTCTCTTCTTTCCTCTCGCCAGAAACTTACTGTTGTGCCTACCCACACCATTCATCATGGATGGGTCACTGCACCTGATGGATCAAAACTGGACGAGGTACTCTTTCTTGTGATGCATGCGCCACGCACTTTTACAGGCGAGCATACGGTAGAAATCACCTGCCACAACAATCAATTTCTTATCGAACTTCTGATCGAACGCATCATCGCATGCGGTGCACGACCTGCCCAAGCTGGTGAATTTACGCGTCTTGCTGTAGAAAATAACAAACTTGATCTCGTGCAGGCAGAAGCCATTAATGAACTCGTTCACGCTAACAGCCAACAAGGGTTGCGTCAGGCATTTGATCAACTTCAAGGTACTTTATCACAGCATCTTGCAAATCTTGAGTTGGATGTCTTGCGTATCATTGGCTTATGTGAGGCAAGCTTTGAATTTTTGGAAGAAGATGTCGATTTCAGTGACGACTTGCGTCGAAATCTACACAAAGTTACACAAACAATTGCTGCCCTCAAAAAAAGTTTCGATCAGCAAAACCTAGTTAGACAAGGAGTGCGCATTGCGCTCATCGGTACTGTTAATGCAGGAAAATCTTCGCTTTTTAACGTACTCATCGGAAAAAACAGAGCGATCGTTACCAACATTGCTGGAACCACACGCGATGTGATTGAAGCGGGATTGTACCATGAAGGCATGTACCGCACCTTTGTAGATACCGCCGGATTGCGCACCACCAATGACATCATCGAACAACAAGGGATTGAGCGCTCGTACCAGGAAGCCGAACAGGCCGACATCGTGCTACTCATCAACGACGCTAGTAGAATCCTGACAGAAAACGAACAAACAATATACACAACGCTGCTCAACCGCTATCCCCACAAGAGCATTGTAGTAAACAATAAAATTGACGTTGCTGGTGGAAAACACTCCTTAGCTCTTCCTGACATAATCGTCCAACTGGCTACTTCCAGTCAAAGTGGCGAGGGAATAGAAGAGCTGCATCGTGCTATTTCAGCGATGATCGAAATACTACTCACCAAAACAGATTGTCCCTTCTTGCTCAACAAACGGCAGATGGTACTGCTTGCTTCGTTCGAGCAGAAGATTCACGAAGCTGCCCAGTTTCTTGAGAAGCCGGTGCAATATGAACTTTTGGCACATCACTTGAAGGAAGCGGTCGCGATACTCGCCGAGTTAACCGGAAAATCGGTGAGTGAAAAAGCAATGGACATGATCTTTAAAGATTTTTGCGTCGGCAAGTAGGTGCATCAATCGAGTGGATGAGCCACCAGAAAGTCGATAACGTGTTGCATGCATTGAGAGCGGTAAAAGCATGTTCAGTATATGCCTCATGTCTCCTCCCTTCTTTCTCTCGTTTTATTCAGAATAACGCATCACATGGTCAAGTACATTTTTTCATGAGGACATGCTAGAGTAGGGAACATTTAATCCAAGCCTTAGTTGAAGGATTAGTATGAAAAAAACCATTTCCCTCTCCGCACTTGCTTGCCTCTCTGCACAATGCACCCTCCACGCAACCACTCATCTAACTGAAAAGGAAAGTTCTGTGATCACAAAGCCATCCGATGCCATGCCCGAATTTCTCTATAAAATTTTGCCTGTCGATAAATGGGAAGCAAGCAAGGCTCAAAAAAGCCTTGTGCTGACCAGTGATGATGATACTTTTGTCCACTTTTCGAAAGAAGACCAGTACCAAAAAGTCGCTGACAAGTTTTGGAAGGATAAGTCCTACGTACTGCTTAAAATTACCGCTGCCAAACTCAAAGGGGCTCTCATTCTCGAAGCTAATCGCCCCGGTGGCGACAAGTACTGGCATCTGTATGACGGCTCCATCCCGCTGGAAGCCGTTGTAGAATTCACCTTAATCGAAGCGCAGCGCGGCGAAAAATAGCACTGAACCACGCTTTTCATTACTTCTTTAGTTATCTTTATGCGTAAAAATCAAACAAGAGGACCAATTTTAAGGTTAAAATGCCTTTCACGAGCAGGTTCTCTTGTTTTTTATTGAATTCCATCAAGGCGAAATGGTATCCTGCAAGAGTAAATGGAGCGGTTAAAATGGAGAAAGTTATGAAAATTTTGCGCTTTTTCTTGTTGGGGGTTATAAGCACAGGCTCCTATCATCTGCATGCAGCAAGTGCTGCAAAAAAAACCTACCCCCAGATTCTTAAAGTAACAGAAGGCTCTTTGACACTCCTTCCGCGCTATGCGGCAGGAGGCGATCGCCTAGAGAAAGAAGGCCCAAGGGAAGGAGTCTTCCCTGTCTCTTTTTGGGGAGCAGATTTATCTCGAATACACAAAGCAGCCGTTCAGGCAAAGAGCAGCACACAACCAGCACATATCATTGCCCAATTGCGCGAGGCCCAACGCGAGGCCATAAAAACCTATATCGCTTATTGCGAGAAAATGATGCGCTTCAAAGATGCCACTGTAAGTTTGGCTGCGCAGCAACTTAAACACTTTTTAGAACTCAAAACAGAACAATTTTTGGATCCTGATTTGATTGCCCCCGCAACTGATTTTTATGAGATTGCATTACTGCCGATTAACGCCGCTTTGCAAAAATTCGCCTCACGCGACAAAAACCTAATAGCTGAAGGGCAAAAAGCTCTTCAAAGGGCTCTTACAGAAGCAGTTTTCCAAACAAAATATGGATCATTTGCAGACAAACCTTTCATGGCTATCACCGATGTGCCTGCTTCAGTCACGCAGTCTGCCACGGCGCTGCCTACAGACATGCCATCATGGTTCTATTCAGTCGAATCAAACCCAGATCTTCAAGCAGGACTTTCCTGGTCTGAGTTTGAGCGCCAGCAAGCATTGAAAATCAGAAGAAGCGCAAACACACTCTTTGATCAAGCGGAAAGGTTCATTCCATCCTCTCCACTATCCAGGTTCTTAAAGCGAGAGGCAGCTCAAGTGCAAGAAATGTGTGACATACTCGTCTACAACCCTGTATCGGCGCAGCGAGTTCTTTTTCTGCTGTATGAAATGGTTAACGATGCCAAAAAATTACAAGGGGTTACGCCAGAACTTTACGAATCCAATGCACTTACCGACCAACAACGCGCTGCATACGACAAAGTCGCACGAACTCTGCAGACCCTGGAACTACTTTTGGAAAAAATCAAATACTCAGAAACGCGTAACCGCATAGCAATAACGGCTGACCCAGTATTTGGAAAGGATATCCGCGATACAGATATCTTCCCCATTTTTATCGATGGAGGATCAGCTAACCAAGTAAACGATGATGTATCGCTAGATGATCTAGTTATTAACGAACCAGAAGAGGAGATTAAAGAGGTTTCTTGGTAATCAAAAGTACCAAGCGCTTTTAAAAAACTGTCCCTCAAGCAAACAAAGGAAATGGAGATCATAATGAACACGATTAAACGAACTTTTTTACTCGCTTGCTTTACGGCAAGCACGTTAATCCAAGCGGCGTCCTACAATCCGCTTGTCCAAGAAGCGCAACCGGTCTGCACTACTTTGGAAGAATGTAAAGGCTGTCTTGAGCGCATACGCGATCAAGCCGGTAGCAAGGTAAAGGGTGTAGGAACCTATGGCAATAGTGCTTATTCCTCATTACAAGTCTGGATTGGCTCTGTTATCACGCGCCTCACTCCCGAAGCCATTGTTGCCTTAGAGCGCCAAGGCCAAGAAGCCCGACTCAGAACCCGCCTTAACGCCTATATCGTGAATGCTGAAGCCATCATGAAAAAACTAGAAGGGAGCAAGAGCTTGCTTGGTGGATGGCGCACTCCCGGAAAAGAAGAAAAAATCCAAGAAAAACTTGGGGCGCTATTCCATGAGGGAAACGCTATCGCTACTTTTATTGAACAGATTACAAGACATGAGGAAGATAGGCAGGCAACAGAACGAGAACTGCAAGCGCAACTTACAGCATTACAAACAAAGGTAGAGCAGAGACTCAATCTCGAAGTGCGCGAAATTCAAGCCTTGGGGCGCCTGTTACAGCACCAGTTGCTGAGAGAAGCACAGCGCCGGCTCATTCGCGAGCTTCAAAGAATCATAGAAGAAGAATATATTGAATCAGCTCTTTTGGGGGGCAATGCTGGACTGTATATTCATTCCCCAACAGGCGGTTCAACCACTGAATGATCCTGCAAACCCAAGGCAACTCCATGCAAAAAATAAAAATTATTCGGATTGTATTGCTTATCAACGGCATGCTGGGCACCCCCCAGGTACAAACCGCAGAATGCCCGCAACCGTACCCCCCTGCAACCAGAGGAGGTTATCCTCGAGCACAAGGCACATCTTCTGTTCACCCTACATTGACGCTGGAAGAATGCCGAGAGTATCTGGAAAAACAATTACCTCTCTTTGAATCACAACACCGCACAGCACAACTGCATGGTCAAGATAGTTTCAGGACCGCTCTTTTTTGTGAATTACAAGACTGCACGCGCTCAATTCTCGAGGTTCTTTCAAGAAGAACACTTTGCACACTGCAAATGGGGCTCTACCGTAACGAAACAGCCGAACTAGCAAACCTACTTAATTCGTACATTAGTCTGAGTAAAAGGTTTGACAATGGCATAACGAAAAGCCTTACGTTAGGGTTCCGGACGGAAGATGCGGAAGCAAAATTAAAGACGCAGCAAAGTCAGTTAATGGTGCTGACTTTCAAAATTTATAATGCTGTTACAAACCTAAAGCAACTACACTTATGCCGCGTCCTTGAGCAAAACCCACATAATCCTCCTCTTTCACCTCAAATACTGAGCGAGCAACTAGAAAGAGTGCATAACATCATAGATCAGGCCGTAGCCCTCGAACAGAAAGATGTTACCTTACTGCATCTGCTTGCCGACTATGACCTTCTTTGTCAAGCTGAACGACAACTAGCACAACAGCTCGAACAAAAAGTAGAAGGGTATCTACAGGGAACTCCATGGTGCTCCACAGAAACACCTGCGACATACCGCTACTTCCCCTAGTCTTTCCGAATAAAAAAAAGAGACCCGTTTAACACAGGTCCCTTTGAAATTCACATGCAAATGTTTTTATGCACTAAGCGGGATAATTTCAGCGCGGCGATTTTCTTGGACCTTTCCAGGAGCATCGATCGCTGGTTTAGTTGCACCAAATCCAACTGGCTTTATTGCCGAGCGCTCAATGCCGGCATCAGCAAGTGCGTTCGCCATGGCATGGGCGCGTTTTTGCGAGATGGCTAAGTTGTAGAGTTCGCTGATGTAATGTTTGTCAGCATGACCTTCAACCTTCAGCATTTTGCCTTCTGCCACCGCTGCTTTACCTTGGGCAATATCAACCTTAACTGCTTCCTCTTGATCTGGACGAATGTTGAATCGGTCAAAATCAAAGAATACCGGTTCAAACGCCTTGGCATCACCTGCTTGTTCTTTCCAAGCAAGCTGACGTTGTCCGTCGGTTCCTACTGCAGATAATGCCCCTTCTTCTGCGTCATCGAGCACGAAAGCTTCGAGGTCTTTGTTGTAGCGCTTGGTCCCCTTTTTACTTCCTTTAAGATCAAATCCTCTTCCTACCACCTGGGCAGTTTTTGTCTCTTTCTTTTTCTTTTTAAGACAGCCGGTCAGCCCCATCAGCGGCGCAGCTAACAAAATAATCGACAAGAATGATTTCATCTTTGAATCGATATTCATGATGCACTCCTTACTTTTAGTAATTCTTTTTATCTAAAACATGGAAAACGACGGTATCACAGATTTTGAAAATTGACTACTGCCGGTTAAGCTCAGAGTGGTGGTTACCTGTCTTTGGCCAAGCTTATGATGCGACTGAGAGGGATAACTCCTTATCCTTAACAAAAATGAGCCTAATTAAAGGGATTTAATCGAGCCCACGGGACAAAACTATAAATAATTAACCAGTTCCTTTATACTTTAGGGTAAGAGGGCGGGTAAAAAAGTTTAAAATTACACATCCAGGAAATTATGAAAAAAATTCTCATCAACGAAGAACCATGGCAAACACGCGTTGCAATTGCGCAAGACGAAAAATTGCAGAATATCTATTTTTGGTCGCACGCTGGTAACGTGCTCGAGAAGGCATTTTACCAAGCATTAGTTACGAAAGTACTTCCCGGTATCCAAACAGCTTTTGTCGACATCGGACAAGAAAAGGCCGGCTTTCTGCATATCTCAGAAATTGATCGTGAACTAGCCATCAGCCGTATGTCTCAAAACTTTGCAGGATTTGAATCCAACGAAAAACAAGAGCGCAGGCCGCGTCAGTCTGCAGATATTGCCAAAATACTCAAAGAGGGCGAGTTACTGCTCGTGCAAGTAAGCAAAGAGCCAGTCAATGAGAAAGGCGCAAAACTTACCACGTGCTTTACTTTGCCAGGACGCTTTGTGGTGCTGATGCCAAGCATTCCGCGTGTGGGTATTTCTAAAAAGATCGAAGAACGGGAAGAGCGCAATCGTCTGCGCGACGTCGTTTCTAGTCACCTACCAGAAGGCATGGGGGCGATTATTAGAACTTCCTCAGAGCACAGAACGTCAGAGGAAATCGGCCAGGACATTAAGTTTTTAGTACGCACCTGGAACGAGATCTTGGAAAAACAGAAAACTGCTCAAGTAGGCGAAAAGATCCATGAAGATCTTCCACTTCCCCTACAAGCAGTGCGCGATCATTTAGACAGCGACGTTGAAGAAGTAATTGTCGATAGCAAGGAACTGCAAAGACACGTTGCCGAATTTGTCAAAGAGATGGCTCCTGAGTTTTCCGACAAAATCAAGCTGTACACGGGGAAAACCCAGCTGTTTGAACGGTACAACATCGAGCATCAGATCAAAGAGTCACTCAAATCAAAAGTTGAACTGCGCTCCGGTGGATCAATTGTTATCGAAGCAACCGAGGCCATGACCGTAGTCGACGTCAATACGGGTCGCTTTGTGGGTCGCTCAAATATGGAAGACACCATCCTCAAAACGAATCTTGAGGCGGCCGAAGAGGTAACCCGTCAGCTAAAAATTCGTAATATTGGCGGACTGATTGTGATCGATTTTATCGATATGGCCAGCGGTTCTAATCGCCAAAAATTATTCCGCTTCTTTGAAAAAACATTGAAGGAGCAAGATAAGTTCCAGTCGGTACTGCTTAAAATTTCTGAGTTCGGATTGGTGCAGATGACCCGTAAGCGATCGGGCAAAACCCTGATGAAGGAACTCACCGATACCTGCAAAATGTGTGCTGGTAGTGGAGTTTTGCCATCCGTCAGGGCAGAAAGTTATGCACTTCTGCGCCACTTAAAAGAAGAGCTTTTAAACAAAAAGATCCAGGGTAACATCACCATCAAGCTGTCTCCGGAGGTATTCGATTACATCTCGACCACCGAATACACGACACTCTTTGACTTTGAAAAGGAGCTCAACGGCAAAATTACCCTTGAGCTTGAAAAGTCATTGAGCATCGGGGCATTTAAGATCGTGAAAGCATAAAAGGTTCGTCCTTATTTCACTCCGGAAATGTGCTATACTGCGTAATTCTACGCGGTAACAATCTGATAACTCCCGCGCAAACTAAGGGTTCTTATGGCTGAAAAACCATCCATTCTTGACCGTTATCCTGACTACAGAACTGATATCGGCATTGAAGTTCACGTCCAACTCAATACGGCAACCAAAATTTTTTGTGGATGTTCAAATGCCCAGACTGATGTGCCCAATAACTACATTTGTCCCGTGTGTTGCGGCCACCCCGGTGTTTTACCGGTGCTCAACAAAGAAGTGGTTACCAATGCCATCAAAGCAGGCCTTGCCACCAACTGCACCATTGCAAAAAAGAGTCTCTTTGCTCGCAAACACTATTTCTATCCTGATCTGCCCAAGAACTACCAAATTAGCCAAGACAAAGAACCGATCTGCACAGAAGGCTACCTGACCATCACCAAAGAAGATGGTACTGAAAAAAAGATTCGGCTCATTCGAATTCACATCGAAGAAGACGCTGGCAAAAACATTCATGCAACTTACAGCAATGAAAGTTTTGTCGATTTTAACCGAACAGGTACCCCTCTTTTGGAAATCGTAAGTTACCCTGATATCGAAAGTGCTGATGAAGCAAAGGCGTATCTCAAGGCACTGCGTTCTCTTGTTCAATCGCTGGGCATATCTACAGGCAATATGGAAGAAGGATCTTTCCGCGCAGACACCAACGTATCCGTTCGTAAAAAAGATTCGCCTACACTAGGAACGCGTTGCGAATTAAAGAATATTAATTCCTTTAAGTTCATTGGCGATGCGGTCGAATACGAAATTGAACGCCAAATCGGAGTCGTGGAAGAAGGCGGTAAAGTCATTCAGCAGACTCGTTTATGGGACACCAAAAATCGCGTTTCGCAACCGATGCGCTCCAAAGAAGAAGCAGCTGATTACCGTTATTTTACTGACCCGGATCTTCCCATCATCGAAGTTGATCAGGCATGGATCAATGAAGTACAAAAAAATTTGCCTGAACTCCCTCAACAAAAATTCAAACGACTACAAGCAGAATTCGGACTTACTCCTTACGAAGCTGACATTTTAGTTGAAGATATGGCAGTAGGTACTTATTACGAAGCAGCAGCACGGCATAAACCGAGCAAAAATCTCATCAACTGGGTTTTGCGCGACTTTATGGGGTATCTGAAGGAGCATAAACTGACACCAGAAACGTGCAAAGTTACTCCACAAAAACTTGCCGACCTTGTTGCATTAATTGACCAAGGGGTCATCAACACAGCAGCTGGTCAAATTGTATTTGCAGAAGTTGCTCAGCATGGAACACAACCTGAAGAAGTCGTTAAAGCAAAAGGCTTGCAGCAGATTGCTGATCCTGCCGCTCTTGAAAAGGTCGTGCTGGAGATCATCGCTGCTAATCCGCAAGTTGTTGAACAGTATAAATCAGGCAAAGACAAGTTATTTGGTTTTTTTGTCGGACAGGCTATGCAAAAAACGCAAGGCAAAGGCGATCCTGCAAAGTTAAGTGAACTGCTCAAGAAGCACTTGAACTGAAGCCGCCTCACCAGCACATCAAGACATAAAAAAGACCGCCCCACCACAAGCGGTCTTTTTATCTTGTTTTTTTTACAGCTCTATCGTACCTAGGCAGGACACAACGTAAACTGTTCTAAAAATCTTTCTGCACGAGCAACCACCCGCGCCCTTTCAATAGCAGCCACAGAAGTAAAGAGACTCCACGGAGAGGAATTGTGGGATGCCCCTACTGGCGAATGGTGCTGCGCCGTAGCAGTGACCGGAATGGTATTCCCAGATCGACTCGGGCAAACCGTCGCCGCCCTCCTTAGTTCTTGCAGCTGGGCTGCCATGTGCTGTGCATTTATTTTGGCAAGTTGAGCTTCCACTGCAAGTGCCTGATTTTCTATTTTTGCAGCATTCAGTTCCGTTGCCAGAGCACGCTGGGCGGCCAATGCACCTCGCCATCCAAAAAAAGCAGCCCCTCCAAAAGCCCATCCTGCTGTGTTAATTGCTGTATTAAAAAAGCCATCACCTGATAACTCATACCCGATAAATCCTCCACCAATGGCACCTGCTGCCGCTTCAGGATTTTCTAAAGCCCACGCTTCTGCTTTTGTAAGATAGGCATCTGCCTTGCCAAAAGCCTTTTTGACCGATTCTTTTTGAGATAAACGCACAACCTGTTCTTTGATTGTGGGAGTGGCAGCTCGGTGCACACCTTGAGCAATAGCAAAACATCGAGAAGCCGTAACTCCCATCGCACGTAACACTGTAAAGGGAACCGTTACTGCCTGAGCAGAAAAAGAAAGCCCACTCATCAAACAGAAGATACTTTTTTTGAAAAACTTCATATAGTCGTCCCACTCATGGTTTTCGAAAAATTAGAACGTGATAGTGTGGCCTATCTTGTTTTTATTTGACTAACCCACTTGATAACCACTACTGGTGGGATATGGTACCACTCTTAAAAAGCAAAACAACCCCCGAATGCTTTCAGTAAAACATTCAGGGGTTGCAAGCAAGTTTGTGATTGCGTTTTTCTTAGTCGATGTCTTCCACTGTGTTGCCGGTCGCACCATCATCGTGACGAGGCTCTTGTTGTGTCGATGCAACTGGTCGAGGAACTCTTATGGATGTTCTCACGGCCCCCATCCAAGGGAATCCACCAAATGAATTGTGCGCACCCAATGGTTGTTGTCGCGCTCCTTCTGTGGTGGCAAGTGACATTCCGGGCACTCCTGGCAATGCAGCCTGTTGTGGGGCAACCGGTACTGCTGCGGCAGCGGCTTCAAGCGCCAACATTCTTTGACGATCTTGTGCCAACGCGAGACCATGGGCTTCCGAAAGTGACTTTTTCAATTCTAAAAGACGAGCACGCGTCAATTGGGCATCTTGCATAACCTGTCTTGCACCGATCATCAATTGATCAACAATAGATTGTAATTCCGGAGCTAGTTCTTGCGCGACCGCCTGTCCGCGCATTTGTGCAAGAGCATCTTGACACAACGTGACCCCCTCCAATTCCGTTAACGCAATTTGGAGACGATCCGTAATATCGGTACCGCCAGCGGCAGCGCCCTCGATCGCTTTGAGTTTTTCGAATAAATGGGCATCGGTTTGGATAGTTGTTTGGATTGCTTTAATAAACTCTGTGACACGCACCCTTTGTTGTTCCTCTATCACCTGCCGTGTTTGATCAGTAAGAGCTTTCAGCCTACCGTCCGCTGCCCGAATATTCTCATTCATGCGCTCAGATTGTGCACCAAGTTCTTCTAATCGCTGTGCAGCCGTAGAGCATTGCTCTCTCAAGCCACCTAGTGTCGCATTTACTTGAGCAATCTCCCCATGCAACCCCCTCAATGCAGTATTCGTCTCACGTTGTTCCACAAACTTCGCAGCAATTTCTCCAGCGGCTATGATAAGATCCGCATGGCTATTTTCGAGCGCCCTTGTCTGTTGCTCTGCAGCATAATCCCGCGGCCCCTGATAGACACCCACTGCCAACCCCGCAACAGCAGCGCTACCGGCAATCAATGTCATATGCCTGCGGACAGTGCTGTAAAAATCATCTTTAAAAGTAAGAAGGACAGGCAAAACAAGGCCTGAGAAACCCAGCGGATATTTCAACACATGGCACGCATAACGTGTGCCGGAGGCAAGAGCAGTAGCGGCTCTACCAAGAACCCCCTGGGTAACCAGTTGTTGGTTTTCTCGAACCATTCGAGCACTCGCAAGCTTCTTAGTGCGCTCCTCAACCAACGCAACTGCTTGTTCTTGCTCAGCAATATCACCAGCGGGCACTAAAGCACGGTCAGCCGACACAGCATTTCCGCCCATAAGGCATACTAGAGTTAAAAGTACAGATTTAATCTTCATAACGCTCCCTTAGTTTAAAGCTTATTTTGCTCTATAATTTCTGATAGTGCTTTATTTAGAGTAGCTAAAAAATTGCAATCTGACAAAAGCCCTTCGCCTCGTTTAAGCTTGCACCATTCTCTATTCTTTTAGATAAGCTCAAAAAAAGAGCGAACCGGAAGGCTCGCTCTTTTACCTCGAAAGATTTCTGGTGTATGTTTTAGGGTCTTTTTTTAATTATCAAACTGGTATTGGTAACGGCCGCTGTGAGGATGTCTTTGGCTGCCGCGATGTGTTGGCTCAACCATGCGAGCGTGGGCTCCCATTTCGCGATATCCCGCTTTGTGGCCGGTGTGCCATCTTCCTGAACGCTCTCTACGGTCGCGCGCATCGGTATGGTATCCTGCTTCTCGACGATCTTGATTATGCGCAGCGCGTCGACGCTCCTTATTTTCAGCCCTTCTACGATCACGATCTGCCTTGCTACCTGCAATATGAAGTTCTTTTTGGGCTTCTTCTAGAGCCTGCATACGTCTCTGATGTTCCTTTTTTTCTTCTCTTTGCGCTCTTCGCTCTTTTCGTTGCCCGTCTTCATCATTTTCGAACCGAACCCGTGTTGCTTCAACCGAGGCAGCCAGCAGGACCGCTGCTATGAGCATGTATTTTTTCATTACCTTCTCCTTTAACGTCGAACTGAAGTGGATAACCAACTTCTTGACCCATCTACAAAAGCTCCTTTCGCTCACTTTGCCATACGCAGGCAAAACAATTCAAGAATCAGTCGGGCAAAAGCCTTCCGGTTTGATAGCAGCCTATTTTCATCTCTACAAAAAATCTTTCCTCTGGGGTACGATTAATACATCGTTTTTTCTTTCTCACAGAAAGGACTTCTGCATGAAAAAAATAGTATTTCTCTTGCTTGCCACAACACTCATTACGACGTCTCTTTACCCGATATGGCCTTTTGACCAAGGAGTCACACGCCAGCCATCACGGCCAACCAACAACAGTGTGGTCATCAAGCCAAAGCCGACTAATCTCCGAAGACTCACCGATGGCTGCCTTGCCACCTGGAACTGTTCAGTTGTTGATGAGGACGGAACCATCATCGTAGGCGGAACATACCAAGGTAAAGATGGCAACCACTTTACTATTGCATGGATTACCCCTGGCACCACCATAGCAGGATCAACCGTCATCATCCCCATGCATGACGAAGAAGCAGCCGAGATGGGTGGCGACCAATGTTTTGCTATCGCTCTCGATAAATCCGGCAACGTATTTTTAGGAGGCAGTTCAGCTACCCTCACTGGATCCACCCACTTTGCAGTGGTAAAAATCAAAAAAGATAAGACCGTCGATCAAAAATTTGGCCATAACGGAATGATGTGCCTGGAATTTTGCATCGCAGGTGGCGTTAACGACCGATGTACTTCTCTGGCTGTTGATAAAAAAGGCAATATTGTTGCGGCTGGAACATCGAGCGATATGACAGGGGCAAATTACTTTGCCCTTATGCGCCTGACGCCGGAAGGACACCCTGACCGAACCTTAGGGAAAAGAATGAATGGCGTTCATTTTATTGCTCCGACCTTGGCAGGGGGGGTGAACGACATGTGTAACAAAGTCACTCTCGACTCAAAAGACGGGATCATTCTTTCTGGAACGTCTTCTGATATTCAAGGCAATTCATTTTTTGCCTCGATCAGATTCCCGTTTGATCAACGGTGGTAGTGGTGTTCCAAAATTCACACAGAAATACAAAAACATATGAAATAAAAACCTTCTATTGGATACTTTTTCTGGTATAATTCTTTTTGTCATTTATACAAATAAAAATTTACTCGAAAGCATTCCACCCTATGAAGGCCTACCTAAACGTTACCCTCTTTTCTTTACTTCTCAGCACCGCCCCCCTTGTAGCAAGCGATAGTATCTCCCAAAGCAAACAACAGCTCACACCAGATGAAGCGGCTATGATCGGAAGAGTCTGCGCGTTTATTTCTCAGGTGGAAAAACAACCCGGCGAGAGACACGAATTATTTAGAATAAGATGTCTTCGACAACTTTTTTCCCATGCTGATTTTGCACTAACCAATATTCTCGGCAAACCTTCTCTCAAAAATTCTGTTGCCACTCTCTCCGCGCACATGAACCCTGAAAGCGCTGGCCTCTTCAAATGGACCCTTGCAAATGCGATACACAGCACAATGGATGCTGAGTGGAATGCATACTTTGTTAAAAGGATCGCTCAATCAAAAAAAATCAGGCGTGCGTGAGGGGAAACAAATATCTGCCTTCTGAATAAAAAATGAACTGCTCATCGCACAATCTTTTAAGCACTTTAGTCACACGGTCCTGAGTAAACCCCAACTGGGTGATGTCGGTGGCCGTTGCCGTTTTTTGTTGCGCCAGTAGTCGAATAATCGCTCCACGAATCTGGCGATCTGAGCCTTCAAACTTAGATTGCCGAGTATAGTGCTTACTTTTCCTGCTCGGATTTTTATAAAGCCGCTTCAACTCCACACCGCAATCCATGAGAGCGTAGTACCATTCTCGGGCATTCTGTTTGTCTACCGTAGCAGCAACTAAAGGGAAAAGCTGCCTGTCAGAGATAGATTCCGTGGCCTGACTAAAGAAGGCGTGAATATAGACAGCTCGGATATTTGTCTCGATAAAGACTGTCGGGATATTAAATGCAAAGGTAGTAATTGACGCAGCGGTCGCAGGTCCTAGCCCTTTGAATGTTTCCAGAATCGCAGGGTCGTCGGGAAGAGCTCCCGCATATTCGGCAACCACTCTTTGCGCAATCCCTTGAAGCGCTAATGCGCGACGGTTGTATCCCAATCCCACCCATTCAGCAAGAAGTTCAGCCACGGAGGTCTGCGCTAACAGCTCAAATGAGGGGAATTTTTGCAAGAAGGATACATATTTTTCAGCCACGCGACTGGTTTGGGTTTGCTGCAGCATGATCTCAGAAACCACAATATGATAGGGGTTGCGCGTTTCACGCCAAGCAAACTTCCGCCCACGCATGCGATAGAACTGCCACACCAGCTCGCAAAATTCTTTCAACAAGAAGTCAGAGTGCTGTCCAGTTTTAAGTGCCTGTTCGTGTTCTATCAAAAAGGAATAGAAAGGGTCATCAACTCTCACCATGTTCGCCTACTCTCCCCACTTGAATCGTAACCATCGCATCGGTGTTTAGAATCTTTTTTGCTGCTTCTCTTATTTCATCAAGCGTGAATGCCTGAATCTTTGCCGGAAGTGTATCGAAGTAGTTTGCCGGTAACCCAAAGCGCTCTAGCCCTAAGATCGTCCCTGCTATTTTTTTACCCGAACTCAAGTTATCCACCAAGCCATTGATGATAGCACGCTTTGCTTCATCTAGCTGAGACTGTGTTATCGATTCAATTGCGCCGTCAATGATGGCCCGCAAAATCTCTTTCGCCTCTTCAAGTCTACTGAGCGAGACGGTTGTTTTTACGACAACCATACCTGGTTCTTCATCGCAACCCACAATCAATGAACCTTTGATTCCATAGAAGAGCCCTCCTTCTTGGCGCGCTTTCATCAGTTGACAAGACATGGACCCATTCGCTCCACCACCGAAAATCTGATCGAAGACCAGCAGCTTTTCATAGTCTTTATCGAGGCGTCGAATTGAACGGCCTGCGAACATCAGCACTACCTGATCTCGATTGATGGGATAGTTGATGGTCTCAGGGGTCACGGAAGGTAATACTGGGAATGCTGACTGTTTTTTTACAGCACCTTTCCACTCGCAAAAGCATCGCTTTACTTCAGCAATAATATCGTAGCCTTCTATATCTCCCACAATGGCAAGAGTTGCTCCAGTAGGGACAAATGTCTGTTTGTAAAACTCTTCCAAATCATGCTTAGAAATCTTCTCGATACTTTCAAAGGTCCCGTGAGGATCGTTGCTGTAAGGATGCCCAGCATACAAAACCTGCCTCATAAGTTGATTTGAAAACTCCTGTGGTTCATCCCAATACACTGACAAATCAGCAAGAATCTGCTCGCGAACTTTCTCTATCGCATTAGCATCAAATTCTGCATGTATCAGGATTTCTCGTAAAAACTCTAAGCCCTTAGAAAAATCTTCCTTGAGCACAGAAAGCACAATGCGGCCCGGCTCGGTGGAAAGCGTCATCCCATATCCCTCAACTTCTTGGGCAAAAAGAAACCCTGGGTACTGCTTAGTGCCTTCAGGCAGAACGTCGCACACAAAACGATATAGCCCCTGTTTGTCATCAGGATCTGCATACTCTCTCACCGGCAATGCGAGAACAACATCTATTTTGGGAACAAGAGATTCGCGCGCAGTAATAACCGTTAGCCCATTAGACAAAGTTGCTTTTTCAAAGGGAGTAAACGTAATCGATGGTACGGGAGGAACAGCCACGCTAAGCGCATGACGTGGGGGCTCCACGGGTGTTGTTCTCGTTCTACCTTCTAAAATACGACAATCTTCTTGATCGGAAAGCTCTTGAAGTTTTTTCCATTGTTCATTCATGTCAGGCGTAGTTGCTAACAAACGTCCTTCATGCCGTACAGCAGCACGGCAATACGTTTTAAAAAGATTTCTAATCTGAGCATCGGCATCGGGAAGCTCCGCATATATTTCTTTAAAAATCAGATTTTCGTCGCCAGCGAGAATAAACGCTTCTCCAATTAAATTTGCCTGTTCTGAACTATTCTCTAGCACTGAAAGTAATGACGCTTTTACCTGCTTGCATGCACGTTGAATCTCTTTTGCACTTACACCCGTTAAAATGATCTGGTCGATCTCTTGTTGGATGAGGGCAATAATGTGCGCAATATCTTTTTCTTCGTTGGGCTGAAAGGTGATATCAAAAAGCGTCGCGTCTTCCCGCTGATCAATTGCTGCATGTAACTCCGAGGCTAACTGGAGTTCATCCACGATTTTTGCATACAAGCGCGAGCTCTTTCCCTTTCCTAGCACGCACGCTGCAATTTCATACAGATAGCGATTTTTAACTTTTGCTCCAGGCAAAATGTAGGTAATAGCTGCCTGCGATTGATGAATATCACGGTACACAGAAACTGCCCGTGCAACCAAATCCTGACCGTGGTAAAACTCCTGCTTTTTGTACTGAGGATCAGCTGGGATAGCGCCGAAGTGATACTCAGCTTGCTCAAAAACATCATCGGCCTTTACATCGCCTACTACCACCAGAACAGCATTATTAGGTACGTAATGCTTTTTGTAAAAGGCAACAAGCGCATCTCTCTGTAAATTCCACAGGTCCTGCTTGAACCCGATGACCGGATAATGATATGGATGATCAGGGAAAATAGACGCAGCCATTCTGCTCAAGAGGGTGTCGAAATAATCATCGCGATACAGCTTGAGCTCCTGAATAACTGCACTCAACTCTGAATTGAGCATTTGCTCATCAAAACGACAATTGCGCATACAATCAGAAAGAATTGGTAACGCCTCTTCCCACGCTGTTGCTGGCAAATCAAATACATAACAGGTGTAATCGTAACTGGTAAAAGCGTTGTTGTAACCGGAAAGATGCGTGGTGATCGCATCAATATCCATCTCAGAAAGTTTTTGCTCCGTACCCTTAAAGATCATGTGCTCAACAAGATGCGCTAGGCCGCGCTCATTACTGCCTTCGTGCTTGGAGCCAACACCATACCACAGATTGATCGATACCTTAGGAAGGTGATGCAATGGATGTACCAGCACCACTAGCCCATTACAAAGCACTTTCTTGCGCACAACCTGCTGTGGCATATTTTCACCTCTTTTGCTTATTAGTGCATGATTTATTCGAAACGACCTACTTGTAGTGTAACCATTTTTTCAGGCTGGAGCACTTTTTTAGCGGCCTCCTTTACCTGATCGAGCGTTATAGCTGCAAGCCGCGCGGGCAACTTATCGTAATAGTCCTGGCCAAGACTAAACCGATCCAAAGTAAGAATGGTAACTGCCATTGCCATATCAGAGGAATAAGAATTCAAACGGCTTGCCAATATTGCTCGCTTTGCCGTTTCCAACTCTTGCTCAGTTATATCATCAACAACTGATGTTAATGTTTCGCGAATAATCGCTTTCGCTTCTTCCAATCGATCGAGCGATACCATAGTGGAGATCAAAACAAGCCCAGGCTGTTCATCCGAGTCCGCCACTAAGCTGCCGCCTATGGAATAAAAGATACCGGTGCGCTGACGCAACTTGAAAAGCCTAGAGTCCATCGATCCGGCAAGAATCCGATCAAATAACGCAAGTTTTGAGTAATCAGGATGCGCTCGGTGGATCGACTGCCCAGCAAGAACCAGCACAACTTGATCACGATTCATATGATGTTTTATTTCTTGGGCTGGAATCTCTGCCAGCGCAGGGAAAAGTGGCCCGGTCGCTGACCTGGCAGGAAGAGAAGCGAAGGTCTCTTCAAGGAGACACTTCACATCATATCCCCGCAGGTCTCCTACAATAGCGATACGCGCGTTACGCACATGCAGATGAGTCTCATAAAAATCCTGCAGTTCTTTTTTTGTAATCGCACGTATGCTCTCTTCTGTCCCCATAATCTTCTTACTGTAGGGATGCCCTTCAAAAAACAACTCTTTTGTCTTTTGCATAGCCACAACCCCTGCGTCATCGGCCAAATACCGCAACTCGGAAAGCATAAGCTCCCGCGTCTTTTCGATAGCAGATTCTTCAAAAGCTGCTGCGGTAAGCATTTCTTTTAGGAGCCCCAGCGCCTTTACAAAGTCTTCTTTTAGACAGCGCATAACGATTGAACCGGGGGATGCCTGAAGAGTAATCGCAGCATCATCAAGAGCTTTGGCAAAAGAAGTTCCTGGATAGTTTTTTGTTCCTTCTCTGAGTATGAAACAAACAAATTGATAGAGACCTGGAAACTGCTCCGAATCCCAATGTGGCTGAGCATTCAGACTCAGAATGAGTTCTATTTTAGGCACATTGTCTGTGGAACATTCAAAAACACGAACGCCATTGGAAAGCGTATAGGCCTGAGGCTGGGGAAAATGAAAGTCTCTTGCCTCGCGCAGACTCACGGTATCGGCATAGCGCGTCGCCTCTACCGGCAGATCACGTATACGCCCGTTCAGGATGCGCGCATCTTCCTCATCTGACAGCTCCTGTAGTTGCTTCCATGCTTCTTTGTCACTATCGGTCAAAGGCAATACTTTCCCAAAATGCATCACTGCTGGTGAGAAATACTCCTTCAGAAACTTACGAATGTCGTCAGCTAAACACGGATTTTCATATTCAAGCATATCAAAGCGCTCATGCTCATTACCTGCGGTTAGATAGGTCTCTCCAATAATGGTTGCTTGCGCAAGATTGGTTTCGAGTATGGTAAGTGACGTTGTTTTGACCTGTTTAAGAGCTACGGCAACTTCTTCTGCCGTCACACCATTTTCGATGATGTCCGCAATTTCCTTCTTAATCACATCAAGGACTGCCTCACCATCTTTTTCATCTTTTAGTGAGAATCCAAAACAAAAGAGCGTAGCGTCTTCCAACACCATGGGAAAACTAGAAAAACTAGTTGTAAGGCGGAGATCATCAACTAACTTTTTGGTAAGTCGCGAACTTTTTCTATTGCCTAACAGTGCTGATATTACTTCTATCAGCATGCGCTGATTACTGCGTGCGCCTGGAACAACGAATGACACAAGACCATAGGGTTGTTGTAGATCGCGGCGAAGCACCAGTTCCTGGCCAACAAGATCTTTGCCCAAATAAAATTCTTTTCGCTTGTAGCTTGGATCAGCAGGAATCTTCCCTAGAGTTTTTTCCGCTTCTGCAACCACCTCTTCGACATTCACATCGCCAACAACAACGAGCACTGCATTGTTGGGCACATAATGTTTCTTGTAAAATGCAAACAGGTCATCTCGTTTAAGACTCCATAAATCCTGTTTGAATCCAATGATCGGATAGTGATAGGGGTGATCCACAAACATGCTCGACATAAGCGCTTGCCACAATGCGGAAAAATAATTGTCGCGCCTCATTTTAAGTTCTTGGATCACCGCTTTCAGCTCAGAATTGAGCATCTGCTGGTCGAATCGAGCATTGCGCATAGAGTCAGTGTAAATGGCCAGCGCTTCTTTCCAGTATTGCGAAGGAAAATCGAAGAGGTAGGCAGTATAATCATACTTGGTGAATGCATTGGTTGAACCAGAAAGCTTTTGCGTAAGGGCTGCAATATCTGTTTCTGACAATGTTGGCGTTCCTTTGAAGATCATATGCTCAATAAGATGCGCCATCCCTTTCTCACCAGAACCTTCATCTTTGGAGCCCACATGGTAACACAGTTGCATAGAAACTTTTGGCACCGTACTTACTGGACGAACCAGCACTACAAGCCCGTTCGACAAAACTTTTTTAAAAATACCGTTTTTTTGTTCCACAGAAACGCCCACTAAAAACCATCGATCTAAGCACCCAATCGTTGATTATAGTACACCATGCCAACAAAAAAGCGATCTTTCTATTCTTCCAATACAGCCTTATCATCCGCTTGCTCAAGCGACTGGCCGACCCTGCCAATCTGTAAGGTCAGCATTTTGCCAGGAACCAGAACCTTTCGCGCTGCACTCTTTACTTCATCCAATGTCACTGCATTAATGCGGTCTGGTCGAAGATCAAAGTAATCATCGCCGAGCTTGTAGCGGTCAACATAGAGGAAGGTGTTTGCCATGTACGCATTTCGGCTAAACCAATTTACCTGCTCATTAATAAGTGCTTTTTTAGCCGCCTCTAATTCCTCATTGGTGATAGCGTCAATCGTATTTTCCAGTGTTTTTCTGATCTCTTTTTTTGCTTCTTCAAGCTTATCCACAGAAACGATAGCGTAGATGTACACCATGCCTGGCTCTTCATTAACCTCTTTCACAAGAGAACCCCTGACTTCATAGAACAAGCTGCTTCGTTCACGCAGCTGAAAAAGGTGACTTACCATAGAACCGCTGAGCATTTGATCAAATAAGAGGAGTTTTTCATAATCCGGATCATTGCGAGGAACTGAAAGGCCAGCAAGAACGAGCACCACCTGATCTTTATTAGCTTCGCGCGAAACGACTTGCGAGCTTACTTCTTTCAAGCCGGGGAATACTTGGTCATGAATATGCTTATTATTCCAGGAGCCCAATTCTTTTTCCAAAAGCTGTTTAATGTCATATCCTCCCAGATCACCCACGATGGAAAGCCGTGCCTTATACGCAGAGCAGTACTGGTCATAGAACTTTTGTAAATCTTGCCGAGTGATGCTGTTAAGACTTTCTTCTGTACCAAATTTTTTTTTGCTGTAAGGATGCCCTTCATACAAACGCTCCTTCACCAAATGCGATGCGTAAGCAGTTGGTTCATCCCAAAACATGCGTAACCGAGCCAGCAATTGGGCGCGCACTTTCTCCATGGCTTTTTCCTCGAAAGCAGCTTCCGTCAGCAGTTCTCGTAGCATTTCCAATGCTTTGGGCAAATCTTCTCGAAGTACACTTATTGAGATCACGCCCGAATCACAATCGATGCCAATTGCATAATCCTCCAACTCCTTCATAAAACTGTGTCCCGGATAGTTCTTTGTTCCTTCCAACATCATTTCTGATAAGAATGAATAGAGCCCTGGTTTTTGCTCGGAGTCAAAATGATCTCGAGCATGCAAAGTAAGCGCTATTTCGATCTTTGGAATGTTGGTCGAATGCAAAGCAAAAATCCGCAAGCCATTGGAAAGCGTGAACTTGTCAGGTTTATGAAATCTAAATTTCTTTGGATTCTTTGCCTTGATTTTATGCACATAGCGCGGTTCTTCAAGGGGTGTGTGCCGGACACGCCCATCAAGAATCCGCGCATCTTCCTGATCAGAAAGGTTTTGCAGAGTTTGCCAGCGGGCCTTGTCCCCCTCTGACAAAGAAAGTATTTTTCCGCTGTTCATCACTGCCGGGTAGCAGTACTCTTTAACTAACTCTTTAATTTTCTCATTGAGGCCATCTGGCTGAGCAGCAAGCAACTGGAAGGGAAGATTTTCGTCGCCGCAAAAGAGATATGATTCTGCTATCAACTGCGCTTGCTTTGCATTGCTTTCCAGCGTTGAAAGCAAATTAGTTTTAAAAATTTTGAGTGCGCGCGCCAGTTCTTTTTCATTCGCGCCATTCTGGGCAATATCATGCAACTCATCAACAATCAGCGCTCTAATTTTCTCGATGTTCGCTTCGTTATCAGCACAGAAATACATACCCAACATGCTAGCGTCTTCAAATCCCCACAAGAAAGTAGCGAATTCTGTTGCCAACCTTTGATCATCAATGATTTTTTTGTGCAAACGCGAGCTTCTTCCTCCTCCTAAAATGATAGACAGGAGCTCCATTTCAAGAATTTTTCCTGACTTTTCTCCCGGCAGGACAAAGGCAAACAAGCCATAGGGTTGTTCCACATCGCGACGAAATACCAGCGAGCGAGCGACCAAATCTCGACCATGATAAAATTCCTTCCTTTGGTAAGAATTATCGCGTGGGATTTTGCCTAATGTTTTTTCTGCTTCTGCAAAAACTTCTTCTGGATCAACATCCCCGACTACCACCAACACCGCATTATTCGGGACATAATGTTTTTTATAAAAGTTAAAAAGCGTGTCGCGCTTCAAATTCCACAAATCCTGTTTGAATCCAATAACGGGGTAGTGGTAGGGATGATCTTCAAACAGCATGCCAATCATTCCGGCCGCAAGGGTTTGAAAATTATTGTCCCGAGCTCTTTTAAGTTCCTGAATGACGACTTTCATCTCGGAATTAAGCATTTGTTCATCAAAGCGGCAATTGCGCATAGTATCTGCATAAATATGAATGGGCTCTTTCCAATGATGCGAGGGAACATCAAAGACGTACCAGGTCGAATCGTAATAGGTGAACGCATTGGTGTAGCCTGAGAGCTTTTGAGTGATAGCCGCCCAATCTGCTTCCGAAAGCTTTTTCGTCCCTTTGAACATCATGTGCTCAATAAGGTGCGCAAGCCCTTTTTCTCCCGAGGCTTCATCTTTAGATCCAACATGATAAGAAAGCTGCAGAGAGACTTTGGGGATATCATGGACGGGTCTGACCAACACTACTAAGCCGTTCAAAAGCACTTTTTTAAAAATAGACTGTGCAACAAGCGCCATACATCCCTCCTTATCAGGTTACTGAAAGAATTTCATATTTCTTGGCAATTATTTCTAGCTCTGGCACAGTAAGGGACAATTAAAATAAGCTTAAGGAGAACCATGCACAGCACTTTTTCTACTCTACCCCATTTCAGGAAATTTTTAATATCCCTCGCCCTCTTTTCGTCTTCTGTTGCCCTGCCAATCGCACCGTTGGAGCAGACACAAAAAGACCTGCAAGAAAGTTGCAGCAAGATAACTGCCCGCCTTGTTTTAAAGATTGCGACAAAAGAGCGTGATGTCCGCAAAAGTGCTGACATCGTGCGCAAAGATCCTCTTTATCACGAACTGGAACTGGCCTTAACAGCCTTGGAAAAAGAACCTATCTATCGTTCCTACCAACTCTTACAACGATCATGTAGGTTCATTCAGCGCCTACAGACACACAACCACCTTTTGCTTGACACCGAACTTTTAACAGAACTTAATAAGCTTGTGGATGAGCTCAAAAACGAAGAACTTTTCACTTCTTTTCGAGCAACACTAAAAAAAGAACGTGTTGCCCTTATCGAAATAGGAGAAGAAAAAGACCTTATGTCCTCTCTTGAAAAAATACTGACCTACCAAGGACGCGACCTCCAGCACCTTGCCATTAAAGAGAAGGATCGTGTTGAAGCACTTGCCTCCTACCAGCATGCAATTGCGGTGCAAAAAAAATACCTTGCCTCCCAAACGGTCAAAAATTTTATCGCGTCAGCAAACAAATTGCATGACCTTTTGGCTCAATACCAAATCACTCTTCTTAAAAACAAAGAGTATCAACAACAACTGAGAGCTTATGAGCGTCGCTTTATTCCACTCAAAGCAGGCGCGCATGAGCAGGAAATCGACGAAACAAAAAACATGCTGTCCTCGTTAGAACGCGACCTACATACTATTCCCCTTGAGGATCATCTTTAAAATTACGTCTTAAAGAGCCTTCTAGACAAAATGACCATCGAGTATTACGATCTACAGATAAAAACTCATTACGTGTGTGCCTTGTGGATCTGCTCAATTTTTTCCCTTATGCCTATCGCCCGTATTTTACTCCAACATTTCCTGCAGCCCTCAAAGCGGTAGTAGCGGTTATTGTCGGGATTCTTTTCGCATTCTACCGAATTCCAGCTCTTTTTCTGGCGCCCGTGCTCGTCGCACTTGGAACAATCGTTATACTGAAGCGCCATCGTCTTCTAAAAAAGTTTCTCATGGCTGGCTGTTTTTTTGCCCTAGGTTTTGGGCGAACGTGGTACGTGCTTGAAGGGCGCACCACCCTCTTCCCCCTCTATCATATAACTGTTGAAGCGGTTGCAGAAAGTTGCACCCGCATAGATGCTTCTTCGCCGTGGCGATACCAAACTATTTTAACTGTAAAGAAGGTTTTCCACGAAGGCTCATGGCAGGAAGCCCCCTGCACACTCTCTCTGTACTCCACTAAAAAACCCCCCTGCCGCATAGACGACACTCTCCATTGTGCCATAGAGCGAATTCCTGAGCCGGATGGTGAATTTAAATGGTATTTGTACAAGGAAGGGTTCGATGCGACTGCATTTCAGCCCATAGTACATACGAAGATTATACACCGCCCTACTCACTCTTTTAAGCGATGGGTAGACCATCAACGAGAAAAGCTTTATCAACGTCTTTCAAAAAAAATACCTTCCTCTGTTTTTGTTCTTTTTTCGTCTCTTTTTTTTGGGAATCGGGCCAGCATCAAACAACACCTAGAGCCTTGCAAGCCTCTTTTTAAAAACTGGGGAATTTCGCATTTTCTGGCGCGGTCAGGGATTCACTTACTCATCTTTCTCTTACTTCTATCAGGGATACTTTCGCTCCTCCCCCTTCCCTTCTTTTTTAAGCATGCCTTTACCCTGTGTTGTGTTTACTTATACTCCTCCCTGTCTTGGCCCACTGTTTCTTTTAACCGCGCTCTTTACACCTTTGCGTTCTGTAAACTAGCAACTTTAGGGTCGATTCCGCTCCACTCTATGCACACTCTTGCGCTCATTTGTCTCGTGTTTCTTCTCCAGAGTCCCCTTCATCTTTTTTTTCTCGATTTTCAACTCACCTTTCTTTTGACCTTTTGCCTCATATGGATCGCCCAACTACGCCATCAGCGCAGACTTACGCTTCCACAAAAACTTGCAAAGTAAGAAAGAAAACTTCTACGGTAAGGAGAAATCTTAAAAAAGGAGTCCTTATGAAGTTGTTAAAACTATCCATACTTTTATGCGCCTTCGCCACATCCTTTGGTCTCGCAGATTCAGGAGCCTGCTCCAAACTGAGCCAGACAGTCCAAACTACTGCAGTCACACCCACGGCAACAAAAGAATGGACATTCCTGGTATATATTGCAGGAGACAATGATCTGAGCCGTTTTTCTATGAGAAATTTGGAAGACATGGCAAAAGTAGGGTCAAATAAAAACATCAATATCGTTGCTCATCTAGACAGATTTGGTTCTGAAGAAAAAACCAAACGACTCTACGTTGAAAAAGATAATTTAGTGCAAGTAAATTATGGTCACCCCTCCTCTTTCCACAAGTTGGATAGTGGCTCCGAATCAACGCTGATAGAATTTTGCGATTGGGCAATACAAACGTATCCAGCAAAACATTACGCTCTTATCTTGTGGAACCATGGCAGCGGTATCATCGACAATGTAGCATATAAACTCATCAATCCTTCCGAGCTATTTATCTTTAACCCACGCACTAACATGCTCGACCTTGACCGCTCTATCAGCTTCTTCGAATTTGCAACTAAACGCCAAAAGTCGATTGATCCTCGAGGTATCTGCTTCAGTGATACCTACGGCACATTTCTGTCCAATCAAAAGCTTGTTGCTGGCCTGAAAGCTATCCAGCAAGGACCGCTGAAGGGGAAAAAGTTTGACATCATTGGTTACGACGCTTGTCTCATGGCAATGGTTGAGGTTGCTGATCTGCTTGCACCTTATGCAGATTTTGCAGTGTTCTCAGAAGAAGCAGAGTTGGGAGCTGGATGGAGATATGATGAAGTTCTCAAACCGTTCCTCTATCGCTCTTTAACGCCGGAACAGTTTGCAACGCATATCGTAGTAGCCTACAACACAGCGTACCAATCAATAACTCAAGATTACACATTCTCCGCTGTTTCACTTGAGCGTTTTGCCAAATTAGAGCGCTCAATCGATAAATTAAGCGGCACACTCTTAGAATTATTACACAACCAACAAGGATCCTCTGTTTTGAACTTTATCCGCGCTGCTCGCTCAAGAAATTATTGCACTCATTTTTCTCAACCGACCTACATCGATCTTGATCATTTCTTAGCAAATGTTTCGGAATTTATTGGACAAGCACTGGTAGTACCGGAAAAAGAGCATCTCAAAAATACCTTGCGTGCTCAAATAGCAATTGCGCGCTTTGACCTTACGCATGCGGTCTTGGCACATGTTGAAGGCAAGAAATTGGCGCGCGCCCGCGGTCTTGCCATTTACTATCCAGTCCGAGCTGTAGATTCCACCTACGCAATCACCCCCTTCGCCCTCAGAAACCGCTGGATGGACCTGATCAGCACAGCACTTTAAAGTAACCACCAAAAAGGAAAGAGGAGATGACGATTAATACGAACAAAGCAACAAACTATTTCCTCTTTCTTTTGGCCTGCGCAACATCTCTCTTCTGCTCACAAGCAACCTCTTCGCCTCTTGGAAAATGGACGCTCATGGTGTACATGGAGGCAGGCAATGACCTCGAGGTATTTGCACCTCGCAACATTCGCCAAATGCAGCAGGTAGGCTCAAATGAGAACATATCTATTCTTGTGCAACACAATACTTTCGAAAAGGATCAATATCACTCCACAACGTACCTCATAGAAAAAGGCGACAAAAAAATACTAAAGCAGCACAACTCATCAACGCATACAGGGGAAAAGAATCTCGTAGAATTTTGCTGCGACTGTATTGAAAAATACCCAGCAGAGCATTATGCACTTGTTTTTTGGAATCATGGCACAGGCATCATAGAACCAGTATGCCGCACATCATTATCGAGCGAAGATCTCTTTTCGCTGCAAGATGTTCCCGAACTTTTTGAAAAGGATAACAAAGGCTTTATGCCTTTCCAATCAAACAAAGCAACATCGCAACGCCCCGCCTACAAAGGTATTTGTTTTGATGATGAGTCAGGAAAATTCTTGTCAGAAAAACATGTATGCCGAGCTCTCAAGACTATTTGCTCAACCGCGCTTAATAACAAAAAATTTGATCTTATCGGATTTGACGCATGCTTAATGTCGATGATAGAGGTAGCACTCGCCCTCGAACCATACGCTGATCTCATGGTCGCGTCACAAGATGTAGAGCGAGGCACTGGATGGAACTACCAGTATGTTTTATCTCCTTTTCTGAGCAATCGCATGCGCCCTTCTGATCTTGGCAAACATATCGTAGAGTCATATCATAAGGCGTACTATAAAATACCTGACTTCACTCTTTCCTGTGTTCTTCTTGAAGCGGTGCAGCCGTTGGTTGAAACTGCGTCAAAAATCGCACTGCTACTTCAAAAAGTTCTGCTCACTACCGACAATAAAAAACTAAAACTTGCAGTAAAAATAAGCAGGAACAAGCATCTTTGCACTTATTTCGATGAACCTGAATTTGTTGATCTTTACCATTTCTACAAGAATCTCCAGGAGCATTTCGAAATGGTTACGCCATGTCCATTTGTCCAAGAGCTGGTGGAAAACCTAACACAAGCACGAAGGCTTATCGAGCAAGCGGTACACGCAAACACCGTAGGTAGTGCCTATCCGCATGCTAAGGGGCTGTCGATTTATTTCCCAGAGCGCACTATCCACTCCTCATATCGTCGCTGCTGCTTTGCAGCACGGACCCATTGGCATATATTTTTAAAAACTTACCTTTCTGCCTATAAAAAGTAGACTAGAGACGGTCTTACTGTTTTTATTTTTTACAGGCGCTTTCATGACAAGAAAAGAAATCAAGCAACTTCTTCTTGATGAACTCTATGCACCCTACAAAAATTGCACGCAATGCCCCCTGGGCACACTTGGCAGGACGCATGTCGTTTTCGGTAGAGGAAACGCCGATGCATCACTAATGTTGATAGGAGAGGCCCCTGGCCGGGATGAAGATATGCAAGGCAAGCCTTTTGTAGGCCGCTCGGGAAAGTTGCTAGGCAGGATATTTGATGCGCTTTCCATACCCGAACAAGATCTCTATATCACTAATATAGTAAAGTGCCGTCCGCCACAAAACAGAATCCCTCTCCCTCAGGAATCTGCTATTTGCACCAAACTCCTTCTAGAAAAACAGATCAAGATAATTGCCCCAACCGTTATCTGCTCTCTTGGTTCGTGCGCAACTAACCTGCTGCTTGAAAGCACGACTGGCATATCAAAAGTGCGGGGCATCGCTCAATCGTATCAGTCGATTATGCTGATGCCGACCTATCATCCAGCCTATATCCTGCGCAACCCAAAGGAACTAAAAACGCTCGCTTCCGACCTACAAGCCGCCTACGAACTAGCAATTTCAAATAAAAAATAATGCAAAATGATAAAACCTTTCGAAAAAGCCGCTCTTCATCCTAAAAGAAATGTGGATAACCTGTGGATAACCTGTGGATAACCTGTGGATAACTCAAAAAAGCATCTTTTTTAATGGTACCCCAAAAGGCTGAATTCATACGCACATTGCACTTTTCCTCTAGGCGCGATAGCGCTTAGGAGCTGGCTGGCAAAGTTATCCACACCAAAGGGGGAGTTATCCACAGGTTATCCACAGGTTATCCACAATTTTTAAGAGAACGAATACGACCACTAGGCTAGGATAAACGGTATGGGGAGGGGCAAGTTATCCACAATTTTTGAGATCATCTATCACTACCAGATTTAATATAATATTTATATATAATAATAAGCGACCCCGAAATGCACATTCCCAGAGCTTAAAACACCGCTAATTCCATTTGTCAGACAAAAAGATAGTTTCCATTTTTTGCGATTGTGGTACTCTACGGAGAGTCTAAGTCCATACATAAATCAATCTTTTCTGGCATTAGCTCGAGGTTAGGGTAAACAGGTGAAGCTTTTTGAAGTCATAGAGGCGCTCGTAGAAGAAAGAGGTCTCGATAAAGAGGTCTTAACGGCCATTGTGTGCGAGGGTATGCTTGCTGCCTTCCAAAAACGTTATCCTACAATGATCTTTAACATCCGCTTTGACAAGAAATCAGGGGAGCTGGTTACTGAGGTTGAAAAAGAAGTTGTTGCTCAGGTCGAAGACGAAGATGTTCAGATTTCTTTGCGTAAGGCTCGTGCTGTTCATAAAAATAGTGAAATAGGCGACAAAGAATGGTTTCTGTTTGATGGAGAGATTGGTCGCATAGAAATAATGCGAGCAAAGCAAGTTATCGCTCAAAAAATCAAAGAAATCGAGGCTTCAGAGGTCTACAATGAGTTCAAAAGCAGAGAAGGTGCTATCTTGCAGGGCGTGGTGCATAAAGTGGAGCAAAATGGTGTGCTTGTTAAGATTCAGGACTACCTTGCGTTTCTGCCTCGTTCGCTGAGTGTGCCGGGAGAGAAATACTCGGCGGGCTTTCCTGTCCGAGCTGTCTTGAAGGAAGTTTTGGAGCAGCCTCGCAATGAAAATCAGCTTATCCTTGATCGCGCATCTGCAGATTTTGTCCAAAAGCTTTTTGCTTTGGAAATCCCGGAAGTTTTTGAAAAGCTTGTCGAAATCAAAAAAATTGTCCGCATTGCTGGGTACAAGACGAAAGTTGCTGTTTCTTCAAACGACTCGAATATAGATCCTGTCGGTACGTGTGTTGGTGTTGGCGGCGTCCGAATCAAGCCGATCTTGAAAGAGTTGGGCACGGAAAAAGTTGATATTATTGCATGGACCGACAATCAAGAAGTGTTGGTCAAAAACGCTCTCAAGCCCGCTGAAATTAACCGTGTAGAGCTTTCTGCAAACGATAAAATTGCACGCGTATGGCTTGACGACGATCAGCGGTCTCTCGCGATTGGTAAGATGGGGCAAAACATTACTCTAGCTTCTCAATTAGCTGGTGTTCAGATAGAGTTGGTGCAAACCCAAACGGAAGATCTTGATAAGAAATTAAGCGCAGAGTTTTAGCACTTTGCAAAGTTAAGGACGGGTGAGTATGCGTATTTATGAGTTTTGCAAGCTGCACAACTTGGCGACAAAGGACGTATTGGTCTTTCTTCAGTCGCAGGCTGTACATTGTAAAAGTCATATGGCTGTAGCGACCCCCGAAATAATCACCCTGTTAGAAAAAAAATACCTCAAGAAACCTGACGTTACTTCTCCTGGTAAGGCAGAAGCTGAGTCCGCTGCTAGTAAACTGCCTGTTTCTTCTTCAAAAGCTGTGGATGTTCCGACATCTGCCAAAGAAAGGTCTGCTATGCATGAGCCCCTGGTAAAAAAACCTGTTTCACAAAAATCATTCGCTGCTGATAAGCCTGCACGGCATTACAGTACTCAACCCCGCATTGTTCAGGAAGAGGAAAAGGTTGTTCCAGTAGGGCCACTTGTGGTTGAGCCCACAATTGTGGGTGATTTTGCAGCAAAGACGGGCAAGTTGGTGAGTGAGGTCATTGTTACGTTGCTCAAACAAGGTTTCATGTGCACAAAAAACCATCTCCTTTCTGTTGAGCAAGTTTCTGCACTTGCACAGGTCTATGGGATAGAAACCATAAAACCCTCACAGAAGGCTTCGAGTGGAGTCGCAGAATCTTTGCGCGTCACTCGAACCGGACAAGAGCGTCTTCCCATTGTGGTGGTGATGGGGCATGTGGATCATGGTAAAACGACTCTGCTGGATTACATCAGAAAGACGCGCGTAGCCGCTCGAGAGAAGGGCGGTATTACGCAGCATATTGGTGCTTATGAAGCTCAAACTCCTCAAGGAAACATTGTATTTCTTGATACCCCTGGACACGAGGCGTTTGCCAAAGTACGTAAGCGCGGAGCTTTTGTTGCCGACATAGCAGTGTTGGTGATTGCTGCCGATGACGGAATTATGCCACAAACAATCGAATGTATTAAGGCACTTAAGTCTCTTGAAATTCCTATCATCGTAGCTATTAATAAAGTCGACAAAGTCGATAAGACGCGATTGGAAGTTATCAAACGACAACTTTCTCAATACGACTTACTCCCTGAAGAGTGGGGTGGAAACGTTATCTGTGTGCCCGTTTCGGCAAAAGAGGGCACAGGGGTTAATGAGCTTCTTGAGATGATTATCCTACAGTCTCAGATGATGGAGCTGCGAGCGAATCTTGATCAGCCAGCAGAAGGATATGTTCTTGAGTCTAAGATGGAAAAGGGGCGTGGTGCTGTTGCTACGGTGATCTGCCGCAATGGCACATTGCGGGTGGGCGATTTTTTCTCAGTGGGCGACACGTATGGAAAAGTTATTTCACTGAGAGACTCAGCAGGTGTATTGCGCGATAATGTAGGGCCTTCAGTGCCTGTGGTGGTGACTGGATTTGACTCTTTACCCGATGTCGGAACACTGTTTAGCGTGGTTGAAGAAAAAGACTATCGACGGCTTAAATCATCGCGTGAAGAAACGCCCTCATCAACCTCGCGTCGGTCCACTTACGCGGCGCAATCGGTTCCTGGTGGAGTGCTTAATCTGATTGTAAAAGCGGAAGGGAACGCATCTCTTGAAGCGGTTCTTGATGGCATTGAAAAGCTTTCAAAGCAGACAGAAAAACCATTCTTTATCGTGCATAGTGGCGTAGGAAATATATCAGAGAACGACATCCTGTTGGCGGAAAGCTCAGGGGCCCACGTGGTTGCCTTTGGGGTCAAAGCTGATGCGAACACACTAGTAGAGGCTAGGAAGCTGAAAATTGATATCCATTTGTTCGATATCATTTACCGTCTTTTTGAGCATCTTGAGAAGTATGCAAAGCAACATGAAGAAGTTAAGAAAGTGGTCACCAAAATAGGTGAAGCGACAGTTCTTAAGGTTTTCGATGTTAAGAAATTCGGTGTTGTTGCAGGCTCTGTTATTCGCGACGGCCGTTTTTCTGAGAAAGGCCAAGTGGTTATCTGGCGCGGTAAGAAAGCTGTCGGGCAAGGAAAAATCAAAAGCTTGCAGCGTGACAAAAAGTCGGTCAAAGAGGTTCACACAGGTTTTGAATGTGCTTTCCTTGTTGAAGGATTTGAGGACTGGCAAGTGGATGATAGAGTCGAATGTTTCTTAGAGGTAGTGGCTTCGTAATAATTGAAGCGCATTAACTTATACTGCCCTTAATTATGCTCTCTGTGAAAAAGGAGAAGAGATGAACTGGCTTTCGCATATCATCCCCAATAAAAACTGTTTTCTCGGTGGTGATGGTGGATGGTTGCTTATAGACTTTTTCGCGGCAGCGTTTGCGGGTAGCTGTTTTTTCTTTGGCCCCTTTATTTTGGCGCTCGCTCTTGTTCCATTATTCCAAGCGCTAGCTCATAAGTTTGGTATTCTTGATAGGCCTAATGGCGCCCTAAAGGTGCACGGTCAGCCGACTGCGTATCTGGGAGGGGTGGCAATCTACTGTGCCACGCTTATTACATACATAGCCGTCAATTTTTTTATCCCTCAAGTAAAGATTTTTTCAAATCCCCTTGTTCCGCTGTATGGGGCAGGGTTGACCGTTTTATTAGTGGGTGGATTAATTGATGATATTTTCACAATCTCCCCACTTAAAAAATTGGCGATTCAGACGATAGCATGTCTTATGTTTGTGAAAGCTGGGCTCGTTTTTAAGCCAATGTGCCTTCAGAGTTTATTGCCGTTTCTGCCTCAAGACCCGGCATTTCTTGCTGGACTTGGAATTGCTCTTACTCTGTGGTGGATGCTCTCAATCATCAATGCGCTCAATCTCATTGATATTATGGATGGGCTTGCAACATCGGTGTCATGGTGCGCATTAGTTGCGATGATTGGAATGGGTGTAGCAGCGCCACTACCGCGATCGCCGATGATTTTATTACTAGTGCCTTTTTTGGGTATTCTGGCTGGGTTTTTCTTATACAATAAACCTAAAGCCTCCATTTATCTGGGTGATGCAGGCTCCCTTTTTTTAGGTGGTGTTTTGGCGACTATGCCATTTTTTATGGGCTGGGGTCAAACTACGTCCTGGATTGTTTTCATTGCGCCCTGTTGTTTTTTGGTAGTTCCTATTTTTGAATTGTGCTCGTTGATGCTCATCAGGGCCTATCTACGCATACCGGTATATCATGGCAGCCCGCATCATTTTGCGATTTATTTTAAAAGGCGAGGATGGTCGACGCCCACAGTCCTGCGAGTAACGGGAGGGGTAGCCCTGTGTGGGGCACTTGTAGGGCTTATGTGTGTAGGGGTCCCTGTGCCCACAGGAATTGCTTTAGGTGTCCTAGCAAGCGCATATTTCTTCCTTTTTTTCTTATGCCTCTAAGATAAGCCTACTGCTTTGCAAGCGCCGTTGTTTTTTATGTTTTTGTTGTTGTCTTTTGTTTGTGGACTGTAAAAATAGCGGCTCTATTTATTTTTTTGTTGTTGCAAGAATGTTGCATTTTGACTTGTTGCATTTTGTGATGATTGCAACAAACTAGACTTACTTTTACAAAACAGTCCTTCTTACAAAGTGGGCGGTTAGGTAAAAACACTGCGTGTAAAAATGAGGGCAAGCAACTCCGCCGAGGTAAGTTAAACCACCTCAAACCCTGAGTCTCCTTCCCTCATTTTTCTTTTATTCGATTATTTTTTGTTTTGTTTCTGGCGAGATAAGGCTTTTGAGAGTACGCATGTTTCGCGCATCATCTTCCAGGTCTGCTTTGGGGGTTTCCAGGATTTTGGGAACGGAAATGAGGCGTTCGTCGTTCATGAGTAGGCGGAACCCTGCAAGCCCAATCTCCCCTTTACCGATCTCTTCGTGGCGGTCAACCTGGCTACCGCACTCTCTTTTTGAATCATTCATATGGATCACCTTGAGATGCGATAGTCCGATGTCGCGCTGAAAATCTTTCCAGAGGCTATCGTATCCCTGTTTGGTCGAAATATCGTAGCCAGCTGCAAATACATGGCAGGTGTCAAGGCAGATGCCAACTCGATTTTTCTCTGTCACTAGATCGCGGATCTCAGCCAACTCTTTAAAGGTCTTGCCAACAGCGGTTCCCTGTCCGGCCATCGTCTCTAATAAAATCATGGCAGAGCCTGGCACGTGATGAAGAATTTTGTTGATTCCTTCAGCGATAGCCTTAATGGCATGATGAGGGGTTCCGGTAGTGTACGAACCGGGATGAATAACGAGATAAGGAATACGCAAATCATCACATACCTTAAACTCTTTTTTTGCGGCCACAAGAGATTTTCTATTGATATCAGCGTCAGGAGAGCCAAGGTTAATAAGATAGCTTGCGTGAGCTACTACCATAGAGATACCCGTTTCTTTCTGGGCGGAAAAAAATGCTTCTCTGGCTTCAGGACTCGGCTCTTGAGGAGCCCATTGACGATTGCTTTTTGTAAAAATTTGAAGAGTGGTGCACCCGATAGATGTGGCACGTGTAAGAGCTTTGTTGATGCCTCCTGCAATGGAAATATGAGCTCCTAATAACAGTTTGTGTTTATGCATACTTTCCCTTTTCGTGATGAGTTTTGCAAAGAAGAATTCAGAATAAAGAGAAGGGATGTTTTTTCCTATACCTTTGTTTTTGTACACTGCGAAAGTAGATAAAGTTTCGAAGACATCTTTAAAGGAGAAAAAATTATGAAAAAACACGCACTGGCAACATTGATGGTTCTGGCACTTAGCGGGGATCTTTTGGGGGAGGTGAAGCCACCTACTCCTGCCGCAAAGGAGATGCGCCAACAGAAGCAAAAAAAGAAAAAGAAAAACTTAAACAAAAAGAGGCCTTCATCAATCGAGGCAGATGATGAGCAAAATAAAGAAATAACTCCCTACGATGTAGCAATAAATATCAGCCTGGCAGTTAATTGGCTAACAGACCCAACCAATGAGTTTTTCCTAACAGATGCAGAGCCACTTATCGTCAGGCAGCGGAAAGTGGCTTCAAATATTTACAAGGCCGAGGGGTTTTGCTTGATTACAATAGCCGATCATCTTTTTCCTTCAACCAGAGAAAAAAACTTTTCGAAGCTTCTTAATTGGCCGGACCTTCACCCACTGCTTGGTAAGGATGTGTATGAGGAGCTCCAAAAATTTGCCGATATAAACTTTGATTATCAAAACGACACTTCACTTAAGGCCAGACAAAGCGATGTTGCTCGCTATAAAATACGGGAGGCTCTCCATGAAAACATTCTTTCTATTATTGATTTTCTTAACAAAGTTACAGGAGCGCTTCCAGCTCAGTTTTATTATTCTGGCCACCCGTATGAGTCTATAGCCGCGCTCGATCACATACTTCTCTATGAACTACTTGCCGACTCAGGAAAAGTAACTATTTCTGACGCAGAGAGCTGTTATCACCGCTGGCAGGCGATGCTTTACAAGAATATGTATCTTATGACCAAGTTGATTGCGCAAAGACTACTTCAACAAAGGCAGGATCCTGATATTCGAGACATACTCAAGAAAGTTGCCCTGCGTGAACCGGGAGACGATAATATTAAACTCCCTTCTTGTGGACTTTAATTTACCAAAATCAGCCAAGGGCGGGTACAAGCCGCCCTTTTTTGTTTTATCTGTTGGCGTAATGAGACCTGCAAAGCATTTCCTAGGCGAGAAAGCGCTCGTGCTTGTTGTACCGAATCCTTGACAAATCAGAATCGAAACGTAGACTCTAAGCCACTTTACGCGTGGTACTAGAATCTCTGAGCCCTTTTTCCCTACGGGAGCCTGTTATGGATTTGATGCGGAAGTCGCTTGTGGTGGCTTCTATTCTTTTTTTCTCTTGCGCAACTATACAAGGGAAGAACCCTAATCTTTATTTCAAGAATGGCGACTATGAGGCGTCTCTCATTGGTAAAATAGAGAACGCAACCGAGTATGACATTAACGGAGTACTCTTTAATAGCAACGTGCCAGACGATTTATTCGCCGATAAGACAAAAATAGATATTTCATTCCTTACTAAAACTCCCACCGCTCAGTCGAAGGTTACTTTGCGTAATAAAATTGTATGGGGTAACCCGCGCGTAATTTTTACCAACGATGCATGGCTGAAAACACTTGATGGTCCTGCAACCAGCCACTTTCATACCATTGGTCTTAACATGGTGTGGATCAGAGAGTTGTGGGTTGAAACAGATATGTCTAAGTTATGTCACATGTCTGAAGACACTCTCAAACAGACATTCACGATCGGATCGTTCTCCTTCGTTTTGGGACGCGGTATTTCGCTTGGTGATGCATACTCTGTAAATCCTGCGCTTCTTGGTTTCTTCCAGGATAACTCTGTGGATCAATATGCCTGGGGAATAAAGCTTTCTGGTGGTTTAATAAAAAACTTTATGGCGTATGATGCGTATCTTTCTGTGTTGAGTAATAAAAGTACGAGCCTGAAAGAGACTCTTCTGCCTACTCAACTCAAAGAATTTGGTGTGTCGCGACGAGTTCCGTGGAGAGGTTCGGGTAAAATTGGCTTTGTGACGGCGGCTAGATTTGTTGTAACGCCGCTTGCAGAAGAAGATAGGAAGCTAAGTTTTGAACCGTATGTTATGTATCACCACGACCCTGAGCAAAAAGTCGAGTTCTTCTGTGATGCTAACTCGAATCTGGGGACTGGTGGTTTTGCGTGTGAATTGGCTACGGAAAGTTTTGAGATTGGCTTTGATTGCGCCAGCAACTTTGGGCATCAAAACGTAAAAGCTTGGGATAGAAATTACATTAATAATGTGAATGACGGTGGTTACTATGCTTTTGCATATACTGATGTGATTAATGTCGACCCGAACACCACGACGCCAACGCCCGCCAATGCGGTGGTTTATGATCCTTCAAATTCAAGTCAGAAGACAGCTATCAACGCGGTTTCGCCGGGTGCTGTTTCAAATGGGGCAGCGATTTCAGGAACAAGTAACCCTACACTGTACAACAGTTTGACTCGGTATCGAATGCCATACACGACCAAATTCAGGGGGTACATGTGGGTGGGGGATGCGAGCTACTGGCTTGTTCCAAAAGAGTTAGTTCTCAGCACAACGTGGGGTATTGCTACCGGTGATCAAAATCCAAATTCAAATCTCAAGGATCCTAATAGCCAACACACCGATGGCATTTACAGAGGGTTCATTCCCTTTCAGGAATTGTACAATGGTAAACGAGTTCTCAGTTTCTTTGGCATGACAAGCGCTATTACTCGTCCTCTTAATCTTCCAAACACTGGCGATGACTTTGCTATTACCGTAGATAACTTTAGCAACCTCATATTCTGGGGTATGGGTATTAAGTATTCTCCTCGCAAGGCAACATCGAAGTGGAATGTGAATCCAAATATTCTCGTGTATTGGCAGGATGTGCCAAGCAATAAGTTCGATTTGTTAACCGGTAAGTCAGTCAATGCCTTGGCAAGTAAGCAGATCGGCGTCGAAGCAAATACCTTCTTCATAACGAATTTGTCGGAAGACGTTTCTATTACCGGAGGTGTGGGGCTCTTTATTCCAGGGCAACATTACATCGATATTAAGGGGAAGCCTGTCTCGCCTGACCAAAGCTCACAACTCAACGCACTCTTGAAGACCATTCTTTTCAACTTGCCGCCATACTCTTCAGGGCCTCTTTCGGACCTATCAAGCTTGCCGCTCGTAAGTAGCGATGTCGCATACAGCGTAAGTATAGCAATGGGCTACTCGTTTTAAGGCGCATAGGTTTTAAGTTTAGAGAGAGGCTTTCTCCAGAAACGCCTCTCTTTTTTTGTTGGTAGGTTATGTTACACTGAAACTTTCTTCAGATCAGACTAGATAAGGATATTGGGTATGAGTACATGGCAGCGCACAACTGAATGCGGGGGTGTTACCGAAAAAATGCTGGGAAAAGAGGTTACTCTCAATGGGTGGGTGGCCCACCGCCGTGATCACGGCGGGCTGATCTTTATTGATCTGCGCGATAGGAGCGGCGTTGTGCAGCTTGTTTTTAATGCGGACATTTCACAGTCTACTCATGCCGCTGCCGAGTCCTTGCGTTCAGAATTCGTTATTGCAGCGACAGGGAACGTTATCGCGCGGGAAAAAGGGCAAATTAATGAGAAAATGCCTACCGGTAAGGTGGAAGTTCAGGTTCATACCCTCACCATTTTAAATGCTGCCAAAACATTACCGTTCTCACTCGATGAAAATGACATTGATGAAGAGTTGCGTTTGCGCTATCGTTACCTCGATTTGCGTCGACCTCTTATGCAGCACCGTCTTGCGTTCAGAAGCGTTTTTCTTTTTTCGATGCGCGAATTTCTTATTCAAAACGGTTTCTTTGAAATAGAAACTCCTATTTTGACAAAGAATACACCCGGCGGCGCACGGGAATTCTTGGTTCCTAGCCGCCTGCATCAAGGTTCTTTTTATGCGCTTCCGCAGTCGCCTCAAATTTATAAGCAGCTCTTGATGACAGCCGGCATGGAGCGTTATTTCCAGATAGCCCGCTGTTTCAGGGATGAGGATTTGCGAGCAGATCGCCAGCCAGAGTTTACGCAACTTGATATCGAAATGTCCTTCGTAGAAGAACAAGACGTGCGCGGGCTGATCGAAGCGATGCTTGCGTACATTTTCAAGAAGCTATTCAACATTGAAATCAAGCTTCCTTTTCCCATTTTTACCTATGACTATGTATTTTCACTCTTTGGGTCAGACAAACCAGACCTGCGCTATGAGCTGCCTATTACAGACCTAACGGATAGTTTTAAGGATATAAAACTGAGCTTTCTGGAGGCGGTAGTGCAGCAGGGCGGCAGAATTGGTGCGTTGCATATCCAGGATAAAAAGTTTACGCGATCAGAGTTGGAAGGATGGGTTGAAAAATCAAAAAGCTTGGGAGCAAAAGGGCTTCTCTATATTCATTTTGCGCAAGATGGGTCTATCGAGTCTCCTGTTGCAAAATTCCTCCCGGCTGATTTCTTTGACAGGATAAAAACACTTATTAAGGATATTCAAAAAGGCGATACGCTTTTTGTGGTTGCTGGGCCGTACAAAGATGCCTGGTCAACACTTGGTAAGTTACGTGTTGCTTTTGCGCAAGACCTTGGCCTAGTCAAACCGAACACCCTTCACTTCTGTTGGATAGTAAACTTTCCACTGCTTGAGTGGGATGAGACGCGCAAGGCGTGGAGTTCTGCCCATCACCCATTTACTCAACCAGCTGTTGGTTGGCAAGATCAGAGCCCTGAGCAGATGAAGGCACAAGCGTACGATCTGGTATGCAATGGATCTGAGGTGGGCGGAGGCTCAATCCGTATCTATGACAAGAAGATACAACATAAAATCTTTGAACTTTTGGGGCTTTCTGAAAAAGAAATTCAAGAAAAATTTGGATTTTTCTTGGAAGCGCAAGAGTACGGATTTCCTCCTTCGGGCGGGATTGCTCTCGGACTTGACCGACTCGTTATGATCCTTTCAAATACGACTTCTATCAGAGAGGTGATAGCATTCCCTAAAACTCAGCGTGGCTACGATGCTATGATGCATTCACCAACTCCTATTGCGCCACAGGTGCTGAAGGAATGTGGGGTAGTGGTTGCTCCTTCAGCAAAAGAAGGGTCTGCCGAAAAGAAATAGGCAAATAGAGAAGGAGAGTAGTGAAGATTAGCAAAGTATTCGGCCGGGAGATTATCAATTCTTCCGGGCTCCCCGCGCTTTCTTGTGAGATTGTCTTGGAAGACGGCACGTTTGTGGGGGCATCGGTTGCCTCTGAGCCGGGGATAAGACGAGAAGAAGTTTTTGTTCTTAAAGATGGAGGCTCCCGCTGCGCAGGGCAAGGTTTGCAAAAAGCCGTCTATAACATTGAATCTCTTGTAGCACCCGCCTTCATAGGAAAAGTTCCTGAAGTACATGTATTTGATGCGATTTTGTCAGAGCTTGATGCTACACCCGAAAAGAGAAATCTTGGCGCAAATGTAACCCTTGCTGCCAGCCTGGCAGTTTGTAAGGCCCAAGCTGCAGTTGAACAACTGGAAGTATTCGAAACAGTTGCGCAACTTTCAGGTTCCGCCTCGGTTTCACTTCCCTTCCCCTTGGTGACATTGCTTAGCAACGGAACGTTTTCAAATGGGATGCCTTTTGACAGTATCATGCTGGTTCCCGTGGGAGCCCAGAACTTTCGCCTTGCATTAGAATACGCCAGCACAGTTTTTCATGAGTGTGTGGCATTGCTGCGGCAGGAAGGCAAGCCGGTAGTGATTTCGGAAACCGGGGGAATTTTTTCTCCTACCAAGGGGAACAGTGAACCCTTGGACCTTGTTATGCGCGCTCTCAAAAATACAGGAATGGAAGGCGTTTTTGTATTGGGGGTAGACATTGGGGCACAAAATTTCTTTAACGAAGCTCGAGCCACCTATGCCTATAGCGAGAGTTCTCACGATTCTGAAGAACTTATTGCTTTCTACAAAAAACTGTGCGACACGTACCCGCTGTATTCTTTGGAAAATGGTCTCTCGTGGCAGGACATTAAGGGGAATGCTGCACTTTTTGAAGCACTTGGTACTACCATACAAATCGCATCAAACCATGGCTTTATGCACAATGCGACCCTCCTTCAGGGGTTGGGGGCAGAAATTTATTCCAACGCTTCCATTATTCGGTTGTGTGAAAATGCAACAGTGACGGAATTCCTCGAATCGATTCAGACATGTCAGGAGCGTGGGCTCAATACCGTGATAGCCTCTAGCCCTGGAGAAACAAATGAAGATATTCTCGCTGATTTAGCGGTAGGGACGAGCTCTGGCCAAATGCAGGGTGGGGGCATTAATCGAGGCGAACATCTAGCCAAGTACAACCGTCTTCTTTTTATAGAAGATTTGCTTTCGTCTGAGCTATTAACTCACGCATAGGGTCTTTCTGATTGTACTCGGCAAACAGTCGTCTAAGCTCTGCTTCCTCTTGAGTCTGCCCTTGAGAGAGAATAAGGGTTTCCTGTCTTTTGGCAGACTCTCTTTTTTCTTTTTTTGCAGCAGGTGCGCGCGCAATTTTTGCTGTAGGCAATGGTGCAGAGGGCGGATTCTTCTGTGCAGGGGTAGTGGCTGCAAGCACAGCAGCAGGAGCTGCGGACATAGGAACTGATGGAACGGGCACAGGCGGGGTAGCAGAGGCGATTGAGGTGTTATTTTTCTTACTGCGATAGGTCCGTTCCATCTCGAACTGTTTTCTGTTGATAAAATCGGTAACCTGTTGTTTGTTGGTAATTTCATGTTTGGTATCAAAGAACCAGCGCGTAATCGGATCTCTCAGCGCGGTAAAATTCTTATCTGGATCGACTGAAGCATTGGCTAAGATGAATTTTTCTGCCGTGTAAGGGTCGCTGTAGCCATTAGTGCTTTGCAAGATGCGGGGGCATATAAATATCGCAAGATTTGACTTGATAATCCCCTTAGTCTTTTGTTTAAAGAGCCAGCCGATAACAGGAATCTTTGCAAGCCCCGGTGTTTCTAGATAGGTATCAGAAATCGTTGTTTTTGTCAGACCACCTAACACAAGTACTTGCCCGTCTCTGATATTAGCGTTGGTTTGGATTTTTCGTATGATCTGTGAGTTTCCTGTCGACCATTCGGTAATATCGATATTGAGTCCCAAGTTAATAAAACTATCGCCATTTATCTGGGGAGTGATGTTTAGCTGTAATGCCGCCGTTACAGGATCGATAGGGGTTACTGTGGCGCCTTTTTTAACAGTAGCAGCACCAGGAAGAAGACGTGTTTCGTTATCTGTAAAGGAAGCGGGTTGGTTATTGAGGGTAACAGTGAAAGGGTGCGAGAGAATTTTTGCATTGGTGTAGCTGTTAAGTGCCTGTAACACCCATGCAATACCAGTTATAGGGTTGTCTTGCAAAGACAAAATAAACGTTCCTTGAGGGACAGGAATATTGTTTCCCTGTGCGTTTGTTCCTTCGGATGTTGCAAGGTTATTGCCACTGCTGTCCGGAGTTTGCAGCAAATTTGACATTAAAGCGTCAAAAGCGGGGTTGGAAGGGTTAGTAATTTGCAGCGGTCCTAGGATAGAGTTTTGCGCAAAAACACCCGTCGGCAACATTCCCTGTTTGTTTCTCACCTGACTTCCCAGTGCTAATCCGCCAGTAAGCGTGAAGTCGACAATAAGCATCTCAATAGCAACCTGAGGCTGGGGCCGGTCGAGATCAGAGATAAGTTGTTTAATTCGTAACCAGTCTTCGCGCGATGCCGCAATCAACAGACGATTTCCCCCTTGCTGAGCAGCCTGAGGGGCGGTTCCCGAAGAAGTTCCTCCCGAGGAAGCGCTTGCAGCGGAAGGGGCGGTAGTTGATTCTGCTTGGATGATAACACCAGTAAAATATTGTTTCCCTGCATTAGGATTCGCCGTTCCACTGGATTGACCTGAAGAGCCGCCGTAGTTGCCACTACCAGCACTCGAGGACCCCGATTGCGAGGCGACAATTTGTGAGAGAATTCCTGCAAAACTACCCGCATTCAGATATTGCAGGGGGTAAATGTGCAGAATACAATCGCCACTATCCAGCGGAACATCGAGGTACTTGAGGGTGAATTCTTTTACGCGCCTGATCGCGTCTTTTTTGCCCATGATAAAAAGAGAGTTTGAGCGAGAATCAGCAACAATTCTGGTTGTAGGGGCAAAATAGGAAGACGTTGAGGGGGTGAGGGGTGATGCAGCACCCGATTGTCCTGATCCTCCTCCACTGGATCCTTGAGATCCATTCGAAATGAGTTGGTTCAAGAAAAGAGTGCTTATGGTGTTTGCATCAGTGTGTTTGAGCGGAAGAATTTCTACAGCATCTGTGAAGCCGTAGGAATCAAGCTCTTTCACAACCTGCATAACTGACTTAAGAGATCGGGCGTAATCAGTGAAAAGAATACCATTGCTAGTTGGTTCAACGACATAGGTCGGTGTTTTGAGTATGTCCGAGAGAAACATTTGAAGCGCGTTACCCCCTGGCCCCCCAAATCCACCGCCGCCACTGCTTCCAGTGCTTGCCGAAGATGGCACTTGGATGTTGGCAAAATAATAAAGGTAACGAATCATTTGGTTGCTGTCAGGCAAGTCTTCAGGAGGGGTGTTAACGTAGAGTGGGTAGGTGTGCTTGTTAAGGTTCTGATCAGCTTTCGTGATGTAGTAAAATTCTCCTTGGGGAATAAAAAGATAGCCGGTCATTTTGAGCAATGAAAGCATCTTTTCATAGGCATCGGTGATAGAAATTTTATCAGGGAATTGGTAAGAAATTTTTGTTGAAAAGAAAGCCGGATCTTGCCCTTGGCCAGGTAATACCACATTGATGTTCATGTTGTTTGCTATGTAGTTGACGATGTCAGCTAATGGTTCATCTTTAAATTTAAACCAGATCTTTTGTCCTGGGGTAGGAGCCAGGGGAGCTGGCACATCATGTACAGTACTTGGTTTTTCAAGAGAGGGGCTGGGTATCGAGTCTGTAGATCGCGAAAGTGTGACTGCGTGCGCCTGTTGAGGGAGCAGCAAAAACGACAAAAAAAGCGTTGCAGCAAGCCTTATCATAGTCTATCCCTTCTTGGTGACTTGGGATTTTAACAATGTTGCAATAGTGAGCGTAACATCCAGCGAGTCATTTTTTTTCACGATGGTCAGGTCTTTTACGTAGACACGTGCTTTTTGCTCTAGGCTTTGGAGGAGTTCGCACAACTGTTTTGTAGAAATGCCGCGTAACTGGGCATTCACCTTGATTTCGGTATACATCTTTTGTAGCACATCATCATTTACATCTGCTTCTTTAACTTGGTTGGGGGAAAGTCCTAACCTTTGAATAACGTCATCGTAGAAGCTTTTGAGTTTGAAGTTTTTATCCTCCTCAAGGACTGCATCAACCTCCTCTTGGCGCTTGCTCACAGCTTTCAGGCGTTCGAGTATCTGCTTTGCCTCTTGTTGCGTTTTATGCATTCTCTGCAAAGAGCTGCGCAGTTCTGAGGTGGCACTATGGTGATAGTACATAATGCTCCCTGTGATAAGGGTAAGGGCGCCCAAGAAAATGCCGACGTTGCGGTAAAATTCTGAGGTCTCAACAGGTAGGGCGAATTCTTGAAATTTTTCAAAAAAACTCATGAAGGGCCTCCCTGACGGCTAAGAGTGAGGGGGATAATAAAGTCTTTACTTTGTAGGTCGGGTACGTTGATGAACAGTTGGGTGTCTTTCAATTCCTGTTCGAGCTGTGCAACTGCTTCAAAGCTTCTGACGCTTCCTTCCAGCAGAATACTATCCTTGTTGATAACCATTTTTTTCAATTGGAGTCCTAATACTTCAGGTTCTATTTTGGTGCTGAGAGTGTACAAATATTTCAGAAACGAGTGACTCGTTTGATTGGAGAACGAAAACCAGATTCCTTCTTCTTTTGTAACCGCCTGCTTAGCAGTTTTAAGAACCTGCGCAAGATTATTGGATTTTATTGCAGGAAAGCTTTTTCTCAAGTCTTTCACAATAGAATCACGTGTGTTGTTCACAGCGATCGAAAGCTTGTGGACTTGCAGGAAGGTGTGAATCGACATTGCACATAGCAGGGCGGTGGTAAGACCGGCTGTTGTAATAACCTGCTGCTGAAAAAGAGACTTTTGCTGCTGTATTTGTTGTTCTGTTGCAAGGGTAAAGTTCGTGGTGAAGAGCGAAGGGTAAGCGGCACAAAAACTGAAAATATCAAGGGCATCTTCTTGCTGCGATCTTTTATCGGTAATGCCAAGTGTTGAAAACACTTTTTTAAGATCAAATAACTCACAGGGGATGCCCAATTGCTCCTGAGCTTGTTGCGCTGTGGTGGTGTCCGTGTTCATGAAAAGGATTTTTTGGAGGGCGCCGTATTCTTGGGCAAACGATTGCAGTGTAAAAAAGAAAACCTGCCAACTTTTTCGTTCATCCGCCTGATTTTTGGCAAGCGATCTAACAGCCTTCAAAATTCCCTTTTGGATGTAAGCAATGTGAATGGTTGTCTCGTCCCAAACTGTCATAACACCACTTTCTTCGAGTGGATATAAGTGGGCAACCTTTGTCCAGAGGCCGTAGATATTTAGGAGGTCAACAGAGACTGTCTCGTGATGAATGCCAGCAGCAGAAAAAAGGCTGAGGTGATCATAGAGGTGCCTTCTTTGTACTGCGGCTACGACGATATCGGAAAAGTTTTTTTCAGCATCTATTTTTACTTGAGCGAAATCAAAAAAGGCGTCAGAAAGAGCAAAGGGCAGAAATGGTTCAATTTCGTAGGGGAGGGCAAGTGCGATTTTTTCTTTGACTATGAAAGGGAAGCGGAGCTCTTTGAACAGCACAAATGAGGAAGGGAGTGTGGTTATAACGGTATCATACGTGTCAACGCGTTTCATGAGCGCAGCTACTGCTTTGATCACCTCATCTTGCTGAGTGTCTTTCTCTTGCGTGACTTCCTGGCTATAGGTTTCGACCAGGGACAGGGTGCGACCTTCGGCGCTAAGAAGACAGGCATAAACTTTAGAGGAGCTCACATGCAGCCCCACAATCTTTTTACGAAAGAGATAGTAAGATCCTATGCGGTCAGGGAGAAACAACTGCTGTATATTCATTGGGCCTCGCTTTTTTTGAATCGTCCGCCACGGCGGCTAGCAGAGGTGGTTTTCGGCTGTGGACTATTTTGTGCAGGATTGTCTTGCTCTAGGGGGGGTGGGTTTTCTCCTGTAACAGGTTCAGGCGCAGCGTGGCTTTCCTGTTCAGATTGATGGCCGAATCTTCCTCGACGCGCAGACCGATCGATTGGATTTTTGCTCTTTTGGCGAGCCTGTTTGCGCTTTTCTAAGAACTCTCTGCGTTTTTGTCGGCGCTCTTTCTTGAGTTCTTCTTCTGTATCAAGAACTACCTTTCGTGTATGTAGCAGGCTCGGATCATTACGCAAGAATTTGTCGATGCTGTCTTGTTCGAATTCCTTTCCAAAGAAGGCGCGGGAAACAGGGTCACGTTTGTCTGCAGGGAATTGCATTTCTCGGGCAAGATCTTTGCATTCTTCAGATTTGTTAATGGTATAGAAGTTGATACTTTCTTCGTCTTTGAGCGTGAGAATACGAGGCGAAATAAAGATCAGGATATTTGTTTTGATAGTCGTTTTCTGTTTGTTCTTAAAGAGCCATCCTACAAGAGGAATATCGCCCAGGATGGGGAGCTTTGTTTCGATATCGGTAGTTTGGTTCTGCGTGATACCCCCTAGGACCACAATTTCTCGGTTCTTAACAGCAACCGAGGTGGTTACTGCTTTGGTGAATGTGTTACCGCTTGCTTGGTTGGTTGCGTCAGTAAAGTCTGTCAGATTAACGGTAATCGCCATCTGCACACTACTATCAAGGCTGATCTGAGGCAAGATATTGATTTGCAGTGTAGCAGGTATGGTGCTGAAGCTGCCCGTTGGACCTTGAGCGCTGATGACGCTTCCCGTTTGTACTTGTCGGTTGCTACCAACAGATAACGAGGCGGCGTAGTTGTTGGTAGAGAGTAGGAAAGGGTTCGCAATGATATTGGTATCAGTGAAAGATGAAAGTGCTTTGAAAATAGCCCATACACCACCCTGTGTTCCTGCTGCATTTACAGGACCTCCAATGGTCATATAGGTAGAACCATCACCTGTGGTCCCGCCAGTTGCAAGGGATATTAAATTACCTAACAAAGACCCAGAAGTTGCATTGATGACGGGCCCCGAAGCATTCCCATTTGCTGCAGGGAAACCTGATGTTTGCATGTTAACATTTTGGAAAGGAACATTGGGCAGCGCATTACGCATTTGTGCGCCGAGCGCCTTACTGTCGGTGGATGAAACGTTAATGATAAGAACTTCGATGGCTACTTCCGGTTGTAATACGTCGAGCTGATGAATGATAGGCAGAAGTTTTTTGTAGTCTCGTTCATCGGCTTTGATAACAAGACGATTTCCGGACGGTTCTGCAGTGATTGTTACAGGACCGAAATACTCGTTGCCGCTTCTCACACCGCCAAAGGCGCCGGCTGATGTGCCAGAACCAAATGAGATAACACTGCTCAGTAGGCTTGCCAAGTTTTGCGCATTTAAATATTGCACTTCGTAGATGTAAAGGGGTGAGTAGGGCATATCAAGATCAACATCGATATATTTGCTAATGAACTCCTCGATCCTTTCTAATGCTTTTGCAGGCCCCAGAAGAATGAGCGAGTTGGTCCGTGGCTCCACGATAAGGCGAGCATTTGCAGGAAAATAAAGTGAGTCTGGTTGTACTTTTTGTCCTAGATAGCGGGAAGCGCCCTGTGGGTTTTCTGCCTTTACCAGGTCCATGTACAAATTGTATACATCAGTAGCATCTGCTTTTTTGAGACGCAAGACCGACATTGCTTCCGGCATTTCTTTATCAAGTTCCTGGACAATTTTCATGAGTGAGCGAATATTGACCGCCTTATCGGTAAGAACGATTGCATTCATATCGGGAAAAGTATCAACGACTGCCGTGCTGCTGGCAAGTTGACTTACGACGGTGGCGATAGTGGTGAGTGAGCTGTTTTGTACGAAAAATACATAACGAACTTTAAGGCTGTTGTCTGGCAGGTCGGTCACCTTGGTGTTGAAGAACGTAGGAAGCACATCTTTGTTGGCATTGGTCGTGGTGGTGATACGGTAAAACCCAGTAATCTGGCTTTCCACTACTGCAAGCCCTGCAAGGTCGAGAAACTTAAGAAAGAGCGCCCAAGCATCTGCGCGCGACATGGGCTTGTTGCTCTTGAAAGTAAGCTTGTTTCCTTTGAGCAACCCCGCGCCAGTTGGTGGTGGATTAATGTCATCGTCAGCAAAGAATTTGATAGAGAATAACTCTTCCATGTAGCGGACAAGATTTTCAAGAGAAGCATCTTCAAAATAAAAGCGCACGAGTTGGTCTTTATTTTGCTCTTCTTTTACTCCCTGCGCCTGCTTTGCTTTTTGGGCTGCAGTTTCTGGTTTTGGTTTTTGGGTTGTGTCGGCAGTTACCCGTTCTTGTTTTTTAGGAACTTTTGCGGCGGCTGGTGCCAGCTCTGGCTTGAATCCGAGAGCCTGAGTGTTTACTGCCGGTGGCGTGGGAAGTGTTGAACCGGGCGTGCTTCTCTTTTCTGACTGTTGGGCGGCAGCGTCTTTTTTTTGTTCGAATACCCCTAACAATGAACGTGACTCAGCTTGGTTGTCCTTGCTGACACATGCCAGTGCACAAACACTGCCTAAGAAAAAAAGTTTTTTACTCATGTGCTTACGATTCATTTGGAAGTGGATCATTCTTTACTTTATCTTTTTTTGCGTCGGTGAGCATTAATTCTCGTTGCTGTATCAAGATGTCCTGTGCCGTCTGTGCAAACGTATAACGTTCTTTTAGAAGTTGAATTCGTTCTTGTTCGAGTTCCTCAGCGCTTGGTCCGGTAATGATTCCTACTTTCTCTTCTTGTTCAGCAATGACTTTTGCTGGCAAAGACAAAGGATCTTTTAGGTCGGCAAGCGTAATTGAGAAGGTGAGTGGCTGTCCTTCGCGTTCTGCTGTGACAGTAAAGCTATCACCTTTCTTCAACTGGGTTATGTGACGGTAAATGGCAAAGCGGGATTCATTTGAGGTGGTTGGAATGCCTGCAATCGAGAGAATAATATCGCCGGACTCAATACCCAATGCTTCTGGTAGTGATTGAGGAACAATTCTTCCAATGCGACATCCGATACTCTTACCTCGTTTATAGACGGAAGTGATGTCAAAGCAATCAATGAATTGCGCAAGGGTTGGAACGACTTCAATAAAGGATAGAGGATCGATTTCAATACCAGTGGCATCTGTCTTTCTTACCGTCTGAACCCAATCATCTTTTTGATCATTTTCCACAACAGGATCAACGATGTCTTTGTCGCTTAAATAGAGGGTTTCAAACTGGCCGTTAGAGCGCACGAGCACAACACGGTTGTGAAGGATCCGTATGAGTTCTGCATCCTCAATCGAGTCTCCCACTTTGTAATTTTTTTCAATTTTTGTCGCGTTGTCTTCAATGATGATCATGTCCTTACTTTCATCATTAAGGATCATGATCCCTTTGAGGGTTACTTTCAGAGGAGGTAGAAAGGGAATAACTGGTTCTTCGGGTATTGTTACAGCAGTAGGTGAAGGAGCTACAGGAATTTGGCTTACGTAGTTTGGTTCGACAGGGGGCAATATTTTTTCATGGTACGTATCGAATAAGTCGTTTTCGTAGATCTTCGCGATAGCCACAGGTTCGGTATCTGTTTTAAATGCAGCGCTCGCTTTTGCGGTTGTGGTTTTTTTGCTAGTGCTCATCTTCTTGGGAAGTGTTTGCTGAGTGAAAAAAATGAATCCCGCGCAAACCAGCAGGAGGAAGACTAATGATGTGTTTAGGATCCAAAATGGATGTCTCATACAAACGTCCTTTTAAAAGGGGCAATGAATGCACAATACCTACCTACTGTTTTGCTTGTCAAGTTTGGCTCAGGACAGCAAAATTTTACGGGGCCGGCACTGTGGAAAGGATTTTTCGTATGACCGTATCCGGAGAAATTTCTTCTGCCTCCGCTTGGTACGAAAGTAATAGCCTGTGGCGCAGAATGGCCGGGGCAACTGCTTTGATATCATCGGGAATTACAAAATGCCTTGATCGTAAGAATGCGTGCGCCTGCGCTGCTTGCTGAATACCAAGAGTGGCACGTGGAGATACCCCATATTGAATAAGAGGAACAAGATCCTTCAAGTTGTATGATTTTGGGTCACGCGTAGCAAACACCAGATCAACAATGTACGCCTTAATCCGATCGTCGACATACACCTGCTTAACCAACTCTTGAGAAGCGAAAATATCTTTTTTTGAAAGGATGGGCCGGATGTCGGAGAGATCAGTTTTTTTACGTAAGATCTCTTGTTCCTGCTCTTTACTTGGGTACTGCACCAGTAACTTGAAAAGAAAACGGTCAACCTGGGCTTCTGGCAGTCGATAGGTGCCTTCTTGCTCAATCGGATTTTGGGTTGCAAATACCAGGAATGGCATATCAAGATGAAATGTTTCAGAGCCGATGGTCACTTGATGTTCTTGCATTGCCTCCAGAAGAGCTGCTTGAACCTTGGCAGGCGCACGGTTGATTTCATCTGCAAGGACAAGGTTTGCAAAAATAGGACCTTTTTTAGTGATGAATTCTTGAGTCTTTGGATTGTAGACAAGCGTTCCAATAAGATCTGCAGGGAGCAAGTCGGGTGTGAATTGAATGCGAGCAAAATGAAGATCCAACGCCTTGTTGACAGCTTTGATCATGGTGGTTTTTGCGACTCCAGGAACACCTTCTAAGAGAATATGTCCATTGCAGAGAATAGCCAGCTGAATAAAGGTGATGATATCTCCTTGTCCCACAATTATTTTTGAAACTTCAGTAGAAAGAAGATTAAAAAGTGCGCTCTTTTCTTTGATTGATTCTGTGACTTGAGCATCAAAGGCAGTAGTGTTCATAGGACTCCTTCCATCTTGCATTAAAAATCTCTTTGAAAAGTAGTCTAACAAGGATTTTTATTCAGGCAAATGAGCTCCCAGCCGGCTCAGATTTATCTTGTCTGGAAATGGTGATACGCTGAGGTCGTCATTTCATCTGTACTGTTAGGTGAGGAGTCTATGATTCTGTCGGGAAGAGAAATTAAAAAGCAGTTGGGTAAAAAAATAATCATAGAGCCGTTTCAAGAAGCGCAGGTAGGTCCTAATAGCTACAATCTTCGTCTGCATGAAGATCTGTTGGTGTACGAAAATGTTGTTCTGGACATGAAAACTCCTAATCCTGTGCGGCGGCTAACTATTCCTGAAGAAGGATTAGTGCTTGAAAAAAACACTCTTTATTTGGGGCGTACGCTTGAATACACAAAAACGGACGGCTATGTCCCGATGCTTGAAGGGCGCTCTTCCATTGGCCGACTTGGTCTTTTTATTCACGTAACAGCGGGCTTTGGTGACGTTGGCTTTGCTGGCTTCTGGACCTTAGAAATGTACTGTATTCAGCCGATCAAGATTTATCGCGGTGTTGAAATTTGCCAGATTTTCTACCATTCCATTGAGGGCGAGTACGACCATTACAGCAGCGCAAAATATCAAAACAATACTGGCGTGCAACCGAGCCTTTTATATAAAGACTTTGAAGGGCGGTAGGCGCAATGCAGAAGGGATTATTGGCCCTCGTTGTTTTTCAAACGCTTGTAATACAGGCAAGTAATTTTCTGTTCGTTCGTATTGGGGACGGCGAAAAGACTTTCCGAGAAGAGCGTTTTTTTGAAGAGTACACGCGTGCTGTGCTGTGCGGTGAAGATAAGAATGACATAGCGCAGGCGGAGGGACGTTTCCGTGCCTTAAAAAGTGCAGAAGCTCAAGGTAAAAATCTGTATCGTGTGCTGTTGAAGGGAAATGTTTTAGTGGCACTTGTAAGCATCAATCGCATCGACAGAAAGGCGGATCGATACGAGATCAGGTTCCATGCGTGGAACAGTCTTTTTAAGCAGCGGTATGCAGATGCTATTTTTGAACATGCGTGTTCTGTTGCAGAAGAGCATGCTGGAGCACGAGAAGTAGTCAGAGTGCCATTCTGTGTATTGGGAATGACGACCTGGGGCAGTGACAGCTCAGGTGATAGCTGTTAGCAGCCGACAACCGGAGGGCGAGGAGATTTGCGTTGCCGTGAGTATTCCTCAAAAATTTCGAGCAGCGTGGTACGTGTGGTGCTTTCAGGAAGTTCCGTTGCAATTTGAACGGCTGTTTTTCCCTCATTATTAACGATATCGAAGGCAGCGCCTTGGCCAAGTAGGTAAGAAACAAGCCCTTTGTGCCCTCTCATGCATGCGTAATGTAAGGGGGTATTGCCCTGTGAGCATCTTTCGTTGAGCGCATATTTTACATTTGAGATTGCATAATCGACTTTGCCTCCACTGCGGTAGAGATTGGCTATGAAGGCATGAGTCTCAGGGATAAACCCGAGCTCGCAATAAATATGGAGCAGTGATTTGCCGTGCGTGGTGGTCAGATGACGTGCCAGCTTCTGTGCGAAGTGTGCTGTGCAAATAACAGCACTTGTACTCATACATGGCACGGCAGCGATTACAAAAAAACAGAGTTCTTTTAACAGCTTCATATCCCTACTCTCCTTACTGATTGAGTGTGAAATAATGCGGGCAGTCTACTGTCGAGCATATGTTTGTGCAAACAGTTAGACTCTACAGAACGTGAAAATCGTCAGGAAGTTCGCATGCAGTACCCCGCCCTTGTTGCGCGGACGATTCTTGGTCGTTTGTTGGCTGTTCGACAGTAGCTTTGACGAGCCGCTGTTTCTGTTCGCGCATTTGTCTAAGATATTCAAGAACAAGTATGCCAGGCAGGGGGCAGGGAGAGCTTTCTGCTGACGCATACAACAAAAAAGTCGATAGAATAATAAAATAAAAAAACCTATTCATAGATAACCTCACAGTAAAAGGGTTAAACAGATTATCTATAAAAATAGTCCATTCTAGATAGTTTTTTCAATGCATGGATTTGCATAAGGCTGGTCAGGTTATTATTTGAGAGGCGATGCTGTGACAAGCCTAGTTATTATTCCATCTTTCGATTTGTTTCCCTACGGAATGGCCCTGTATAAGGCTCGAATCTGTGCGAACGCGTCTTCTGTCTTGTCGGCGATAAGCTCTTCTGCGGTTTGACCGCACAGCGTTATGGTTACATTCACATTGGCTTCTAGCAGAAGTTTGACGATGTCTACTTTCCCTCCTAAGCATGCTTGCATGAGGGGTGTTAATCCCCGTGGATTTCTTGTGTTAGGGGAGGCTCCGTTTTTTAAGGCTTGCGATACCAAAGGGGCATGGCCTAGGTCGACGAAAAACGAGAAAAGGCTTCTACCAGGCTCAACCTCAGCGTTTGGATCAGCACCATTTGTTAGCGCATCTTCGAAGATTTTACTTTGAGTTGCTGCGTTGAAGCGCTGTTCCCCTGAGCGTCGAATTAGGCTCTGGGCGAAGCTGACCGCAGTTGTCGTGGCTGTTTCTTTTCTGGGTGCATAGGCGGCGGCAACTGTTGTGTGATGGAGGGCAATTATCATGTAGATGCCCAAAATAACACGTTTCATCTTTCTGAGTTTTCCTTTCGTGGAGAATTTTTGATGCATAATGCATTTTTAATGAGTCTTATGCATTGAGCGCACCCACTTTTTTCTGCAGCGGCAAGGTCCTGCTTGCACACACCTGTCTTAGGGAGACTAAGTAGGAAAGCGACCATTTCGGGCTTCCCATTTCTACATGCTGCGGTAAGGGGAGTATCACCTGGCTGGAGATTGAGACGCTGCATAAGGCTTACGGATGAAAAAATAGGGAGCGGAAATCCTAGTAAGAGGGCAAAAATAGATATATTAACGTTCTTCATGGGATCCCCTTTTTTAGGTAGCTGCACTGTGCTCCAGAACACGGTCAGCAAAAAGCTACGATAGGAAAAATAATGCGCTAAATTCAAGCTTTGTGCAATTATAGCGGGCGCCTGTTGTTTTTCAAGAAAGAGGGGGAGGTCTTTGTTAGGTGGATCGTGTTAGGGGGAGGCTATCAGTTATGATGCCCTTGCTGCCGGCAAGAATCTTAGCTTCTGTTTCTAAAACAGCGACCATTAAGCGCTCCATCTTTGTTTCAAGCACTGACTCTTGCTCTTTATGCAACAACCACGGGATTGATCGATCGATCAGATCTTGTTTAATGCTTGTGCATGTTTCAAGGGAGAGGCGCGTTCCTGCAAGCTTGAGAAAATAGCAGTACCGCTCAACAAGGCCCCAATAAAGTTCGTTGGCATCCAGTTCATCAGGAACAACCTTTGCTTCGTGTAATACTGAAAATGAGTTGCCAATTTTTTTAAAAGAATCCCACGTACATTGTTGATCAGAGGGCGACCAGATAATTTTATCAGTTGAGCTCGCTAAAAATCGCATACACGTTGCTCGCACTCGTTCAGGGGTGGTGATGTGAATATCAACTTCTCGAGCCAGGTTTTTTGACACATATTCAAAAAACCCGAGCGGATCTTGCTGTGCAAAACTAAACTTTTCGCGAAAGGCCTGAGAAAGAAAATGTTTGGATTCTTGCCAAAAACTAAACGAAGAAAGAGCAAGATTTTGCTGTAGGCAAGGAGAGGCCTTGTCTAAGAAACGTTCGAAAGCAGGGGCGGCAACGAATGGCGCATTTTTAAGTTTTTGGTTAAAGAGGCGCAATGCCCCTTCGATAAACTCAGGCGACTGTTTCTGGGTATGAGAGAATTCAAGAAATTGTGAAAGATGGGTGAGGCTATAGGGGAGGAATTCGGTCCCATAGTCGCGATTGTTGAACGTTTGGTTAAGAAACAGAGAAACGCCATCACGAGTGAAATCTATCTTGGTAACGAATAAACTAACGCGTTTTTTGTCTTCAGGCACGGCGTTTGAAAAAAAGGTGGGAGCGAGCATAGGTTGCGTGTTGATACTTGGACCTTTTGGTTCAAGCAGGGTGAAGGAGGTGCTATGTGGTTCCTGATGTGCGTTCTTTTTTCCTGGCTTGCGTTGTTTCCGCCCCCTACTTGCTTCTTGCCCTTGCTCAGCGGAGAGACGTTGATTACTTTCCGGTTTTGCACTATGACTAAGAAACATACATGCTAAAATAGCTAAAAATAGCTCTCTGTTCATCGATATCTCCTGTGCTAAACGTCACACATCCAGGCAGTGTAGCACGAATCGTGAAAAGAAGACCAAGGAAGTAGTCACTACAAAGGGTGAGGTTGCAATGGCGCTTTTTTCTTACCAGGCATTTTCCAAAGGGGGCACTAAAGTGGGTGGCACACTTGATGCTCCTTCACTTGGTACCGCGCGCGAAATACTTCAACAACAAGGCCTTTTCCCTATTTCTATCCTGCCTGCAAATCGCGTAGCTTCTGAGAATATTATCCAGCGATTCTTCCAAGGATCAGTGCCCCTTAAAGAAAAAGTGTTATTTACCAAGCAGCTTGCCGTTCTTCTGCGTTCTGGTATTCCACTAGTCCAGGCACTTGAACTGTTGGCAGATCAGTTTGAAGGAAAGATGAACCGGATTATTGTGACAGTCAAAGACGGGCTCAAAGAAGGGCAATCGTTGGCTGAGGGGCTAAAGCAGTACCCAAATGTTTTTGAGAATATTTATGTGCAGTTAGTGCGCTCGGGGGAAGCAAGCGGTAAATTAGAGGTCATTCTCGATCGGTTGACTCATTACCTTGAGCGTCGCGGTGAGCTGCGTTCAAAGATTTCAAGCGCAGTACGAGGACCGCTTATTCAATTAGGGCTTATTCTGGCGGTAACTGCCTTTTTGATGGTTGCGATTGTGCCACAACTTATGTCTACCTTTGCCACTCAAGGAGCCACTCTCCCTGTGCCAACGCGCATGCTGATGTGGCTTTCTGACGCGCTACAAAACCATTATCTGATAGTGCTCCTTGTTATTATCGGTGTCATTGCAACCTTTAGTTATTGGTCTTCAACGCCGGCTGGCTCCTTAGCGCTTGATCGCATAAAAATACGCATTCCTATTGTTTCCCTGTTCACGCGTATGGGGGCGATTGTGCAGTTTTGCAGCACGCTAGGCATGCTTTTGGAAGGGGGGGTCAATCTCCCTGAAGCGCTTGACATTGTAGTGAGTATTGTCGACAACCAGGTACTTAAAAAGTCGCTCAAAGAAGCGCGAGAAAAAATTATCAAACAGGGGCAAATGGCCCAGTATCTGAAGCAAACAGGTATATTCCCGCCGATGGCAACCTATCTTATCAACACGGGTGAGCAAAGCGGTAAACTGGACGCCATGTTATTGTTGGTGGGAAGTAATTATGAAAAAGATTTGGAGGAGTATGCAGACAACCTTACCACGTTGCTTAATCCTCTCATGACCGTGGTAACGGCACTTGTGGTGGGGTTCATAGTGATCTCCATTATGTTGCCTATTTCAAACATGAGCCAAATGGTCCAATAACTCTTACGAAAGGGATTTTAAATGATGGTATCTTTAAGGCCCAGATACGCCAAAACCATTACAGACGCACTCAAGCCGGGGTTTAGTTTTACAGAACTAATTTTTTATGTAGCGATTGTAGCTGTCTTACTCGGGGGTGCTATTTTTGGCGGAAAAAAGATTCTTGATAAAGCTAAGAAAACGACGACAGAATCAAGCTTGCGAGTTATCAAGAGCGCGATTGATACGTATTACAATGACGTGCAGCCAAATCGTTATCCAGAAACATTGGAAGACCTGGTAAATCGACCACAAGATGTTCGTGGTTGGGAAGGTCCTTATTTGGATGTGAAGGAAAGTAGAGACGGTGAAAAACTGTTACCAAAAGACGGCTGGTCGCAAGACTTTGTGTACGAGCGTACGCCAGGCCAAGCACACCCGTACGAACTCTATTCTTGGGGAGAACACGGCGAAGATAGTCCACAAGAAGAGTGGCTCAGTGCTTGGTAATACCCGGCCAGGATTTTCGTTTACGCAACTGATATTCGTGGTGGCAATCATCGGTGTCATGTCGGTGGTTGTCATCCCGAATTTGTTTAAGCGCACTCCTTTTTATAAGCAGAAGGTTTTCGTGACCTCACTCAATGCTTTTATGGCTGAAGCGTGGCAACGGGGGCTTACTACCCAGAGAATTCAAAAAATAGTGTTTGATCTTAACCAACGGAAAGTAATGTTGGAGCAAGAAACTGACCAGCATGAAAAACAGCCTTTCGTTCCGGTGACTGTTGAGTATGCTCCTGCTGCTCCTTCATGGCCTGAAGAGTGGGAAGTGCGTCAGTTTTTTGTTCAAGGAACAGACCTGATGGCTTCACAAGCAAACCAGCGGCATACCGACACGGTCTGGTTCTTTGTGTTACCGGGAGGGCTTGCGCAAGAGGTAATCATCAACATGGTGTATCTCGCCAACAAGCAGACAGATTTTGAAGGCAAGAAGAATGCGCTCGTGCTTAACCCTTTTACCGTGCAGTTCAAGGTGTACGATGAATTTCAAAACCCTGCATAACGGTTTTGCTCTTGTTGAAGTGATCATAGCGCTTGCCATGATTGCGCTTATGCTCACGAGTTTGCTTGTCTTGCAGGCAGCATCGTTTCGGCGTGTGGCTATAGGCACCATGCAGGTTGAGCATTTTTATCCTGCCAAGGCATTGATGACTTCTGTGATTCTTCATCCCTTAAAAAAGGGTGAGACCAAGACAGAGAAAAAAGATGAAAAGACAAGTGATACCGTTATATATCAGCAGCATGATATTCCACGCACCTCTGCCTTGGGCCGATTCAAAGGGTTGTATCAAAAAGTAAGCCGTACGGGCTGGACCGTTGAGGGGCGTGAGCGAGTGCAGGAGTGTATTGGGTACGGGTTTACTCCTGTTGAGCCGGAGAAAAAATGATGCTACGTTCCGGGTTTAGTTTTGTGGAAGTTATCTGCGGATTGGTTATTAGCGCCCTCATAGCGACGGTTCTTTTTCAGGCCCTTTTTCAAACTAATAGTGTGTTAAAGCGCGTTGATGCTCTGAGTTCTCTTGAGCGTCGTGTCATGCTGGTGCAGCAACAATTTGAATCCGATTTTTCTGGTATGTTTGCGCCCGCGCTTACGGAGTCCGATGACGATGAAGCTGATGAAGAGCAGTCATCATCCAAACAGCACAAAAAAGAGCAGTCGAAAACAAAGGAGGGCGATCTAAAAGAAGAGGACAGTACGGGATTCAAGACCTTTACGTTTGAGGCCGATGAACGAGGTTTGGTCAAAATTCTTAGTTTTGTAACCACCAACCCCTTAGCGATCTATCAACAACCCTCACCACGCGCTGTTCGTATTGCCTATCGCGTTATTGCAGATTCTGAAAACGAAGGAAAGCTTCTTTTGATTCGACAAGAATCGGCGGAAGAACTTTCCTTGAAAAGATTTGATCAGGCAACTAATAAAAGTACAATTCAACCAGGGCAAGCGCCTGTGCGCAGTTACGAGATTGCGCGCAATATTGAGAACATAAAATTCGAATTTTTTATTGAGAAAATAGAAAACAAGCAGCCCGAAAAAAAATCATCTCCAGCTTCCGCTGCCGAGGTAAAACCAGAAGAAAAAAAGAAAGAAGAAGAGGAGAAAGCGCGTGGTTACTTTAGTCTGGATGAATGGAAAAATCTCTCTATTGAAGAAAAAAAGAAGTTTCAAAAGCCTGAAATCCCCGCGTATTGTTCTCTAAAGTTGTTTCTCAATGATGAGCGCAAGCGGGTGCACTCGTTTGAATTTCTGTTTTTTAGTTCAGTTGGTATTGCACCGGTCATAGTCAAAGGTCCGACAAGTCTTCCCTCTGCCTCTGAGTTGGAGCAGCGCAAGGCGGGCCAGGCAGAAACTGATCGAATGATGCTTCATAATGGCATCCCTCAATTTGGGAGAGGATAATGAAACGACAGCCGGGATACATTGTTCTTTTGACATTGATGGTGCTTGCGCTGACTACTACAATCGTCACTCAAATTTTTTTTCAATCGCGGTTGTATAGTTTTTTTATTCCCCTTTCTCTTGAAAAAGAGCGGGCTCGCCAATTGGCTCTTTCTGGTATTTCTCTGGCTATTGCGCAACTCTCGCTTCAAGATACCTATTTTCAAAAACCGGAGGATAAAAAAGAGGAGGCAGCAAGCAAGCCGAGTGGTCAAAAAGAATCTGTTACTCACGCAAAAGCGTTACTGAAAACATTGCTGTGCGTACAAGGCCGTTGGCAAACATTTGCGTTGAGACATGAGGTAGATGGTATTGATGCTGAACTAGGCATCTGCATCACGTGTGAAGACGGAAAATTGAATATTAACCAGCTTTATGATTTTGAAAAGCATGAATTCAAAAAAATCTCATTGGCAGCGCCTGAAGAGCTTTTTAAACAACTGGGTGGAGCTTCAATGCAGTTCACAGGCAACAAAAATATGTTTGAACCAATTGTCGAATTTTTGAAAAAACAAAAAGATCCGCTCATTGATGTGACGCAATTATTGCGCGGCAAAGCACTTGAGGATTTTAAAGAGAATCTTTTCTATGCTCCCCCCACTACGGTTATTTCTGTCAGTGAAAGTCAAAAGGATCAATCAAGAGAAGAGATCGAGCCGCGCGTGTATCTCGCGGATCTCTTTACCATTTCAACTGATTCTTACCGTCTGAATGCGTGGGTGCTTTCTTCTTCATTGCGCATGCTCTTGAAAATTAAGCCCCGTGAGGTTGGCAATGAAAAAGAGTTTGAAAAGGAAATGGATGAGTTGCTCGAAAAGGTCCCCATTGAGGGTGTGAATTGGCAAAAAGATTGGGACACCTACTTAAAACCAATCTACAAAATTGAGTTCCAATCGCTTCCCAAAGAGCTGGTGCCGTTTTTAAGCACAAAATTTGAGCCACGTCAGTTTTCTGTGCTATGTTATGGGAAAGTTGGACGGGTAACGCAAAAGCTGCTGGTGATTCTGGAAAGAGCTGCGACGGGTGAAGGAGAGTCCTTCTTGGTGAAAAAGATGTATTGGCTATGAGGTAGTAATGATGCGTATAAATCCAGAAACCGGCGTGGGTATATTTGTCTTAGCGGCCCTCGGAATCTTTTTTTATATGACGTTCCAGATCGGGGTCTTCCGTCTGGACACTGCCAATTTCCGTCCTCAAAAAGTATATTTCAAAGACGTATCTGGTTTGGCTCGCAAAGCTGATGTTAAAATTGCCGGTGTCAAAGTTGGATGGGTTGAAGCGATTAACCTCGTGCAGGGTCAGGATGCTTACCAAGCAGAGGCTGACATCATGGTTAACAGAAACTACCAACTTCGTTCTGATGCCTATGCCATTGTGCGGCAAGATGGTTTGCTTGGCGTAAAATATCTCGAAATTATGCCTGGCGATCCGCTGTTACCTTCTCTCAAAAGTGGTGACACCTTAGGTACGCCGGGCAAGGCTCCTGTATCAATTGACGATCTCCTGCAGCAGTTCAAAAATATTGCAACCAACGTCGACGAGATCACCTCAACTGTGAAAGATTCTCTGGGTGGTGCTGAAGCAAAAACACATCTGCGTACCATGTTTGAAAACCTGGGCAAGGCTGCTGATAAGATTGCTTCGTTCTCTGAGGGTATGGATCGCATCGTGGGTAGAAATGAAGCTGACATCAATGCGATCGTACAGGATATTCGCGCGCTTGCTCACGACTTACGTGAAGGGGTGCCAGGATTGCAGGATGACATTCATCGTGTCGCACAAAAATTGGAAATCGATGTACTGCCTTCGTTCCAGAACAGTGTTGAAAAAATATCCAAAGTGTTCGACCGCGATTTTGACAAGATGGCAACCACGCTCGATGCTACTGCCGACGCGATCCAGCAAGCTGCTTACGAAACACGAGACGGGTTTAAGAGCATTGGACAGGTTGCAACCAAGATCGACCAAGGAAAAGGTTTACTCGGCAAATTGGTTAACGAAGACCAGACTTACAATGATTTAAAATCAGCTGTCCAAGGGTTGCGCAACTACTTCTCCAAGGTTGAAAGTCTCGGGATAGTATTTGATGCACACGGGGAAACAATGTATGCACCGGCAGAACATTTCGAGCATAAAGATACCAAAGGGTACTTCGATGTTCGCATCCACCCGAGCGAGGACCGTTTTTACATCTTGGAAGTTTCAGGAAACAACAAAGGTACGCTCAGAAGGAAGCGCATCTACCGCGAATGGTGGGATCAAGACGGTGTGCCTTACAACCAAGATCGTATGCTGATTGATGACAACTTCAAGTTGTTCTTTGCGCCAAGAGTCTATGAAGCGGTATACGAACGGGATACCACCAAGTATGGGTTGCAATTCGGTAAAGTATTCAATGACATAGCATTCAGATTTGGTGTGATGGAAAGTACGTTCGGCGCCGGTATCGACTATGACATTCCATTAGGCAACGACAAGCTTCGCTGGGTTACTTCGTTTGAAGTGTTTGACTGGCGAGGCCGTGATCGTCTCGACGACGAACGTCCGCACTTCAAGTGGATCAACAGAGTCTTCTTTATGCGCAGCCTGTACCTCACCTTTGGCGCTGATGACTTCATTAGTAAACACAACGCGAACGCCTACTTTGGCCTTGGTATCCGTTTTGTGGATGACGACATTAAATACTTCATTTCCCGCCTTGGTTTGACAGGAGCAAGTGGTAAGTAATGATGTGGGCGTGCATTTTGAACTGCCTTGAGATTCTGTTGCCGTGTGCAAAATGCATATCTGCACTCTGTGTATACCGTGCTGCTAACTGTTGAGTAAGTAGAGGCAAACAGAAAGAGTGTATATTGTTGCGCCACTCTACGGAATAGCAAATGTCCTTTTAGTTCGATGTGTTCGCGCCCATTCGAAAAAGAGTTTCTTAAGAAATGCCAATTTCTCTAATCGAGCCGTGACAATCGGTTCTAATTCGTGGCCAGGGAACAAGCGAGCAAGATGCATCTTTTTTTCCCATTCAATAATGGTCTTGTATAAACTAAGGACGCGTACTTCTGTCTGTACTTGCTCTAGGAATCGTGTAATGGGATGAATGTGATCGGCAGGATGATGGGGATTGGGGTTATGTTCTTGAATGGAGTTCAGAAGTTCTTCAGAAAGTGTCTCGTGTGGTTGAGTGCACAGCTGCTCAAACGGAGTTTCATGTTTCCAGTTGCACCAAGAGTTTTTCTTTCGTAGCACACGTGTCGTTTTATAGAGCATGTAGCGGTGCACCACATAGCAGGAGGCCACAATTCCAGCAGCTCCCATGAAAACGTGCTTTAACGAAAACCGTTCAAAATATGTGGGAGTAGCTTTTGTTCCCTCGATTGGCGCTGATTCAGGATTAATGATGGCAGCAGCACTTTGACCCTGGTGGAGTGCCGTGGGCGACTGGTGTTTCTGGGATGCTGCGTTGTCTGATTTGTTGTCTGATTTGTTGTCTGATTTGTTGTTGAGGTCGGCGTTTATTTCAGTTTGGTTTTTAAACTCGACAGTGGTGGTACTTCCTCCAACAGTGATACCTGCCGGCACTCCCCCCACATATACGTGAACATGCGTATCTCCCTGCGCATTACATAGACCACCTGTTAAAAGTGCAGAAAGAACTACGGTTACTGCTTTCATTGCGTCCTCCAGTTCATTGTTTTGATAAAAAAGACCGCCTCAGTTATACCTTCGTTTTTAAAAAGAGGAAAGGGGCATCATCCCCAGAATCTGTTATACTGAACTGCATGAATATCGAAAAAAAAGCAGCCTACCTTCATTATCTAAAAAATTTTGTCACCAAAGAACGGCAAGAAAAAATTAAGCAGATTCTTGCCAGTCGTACTCGTTACGTCACGGTGGCGCTTGAGGATGTTTCTCATTCACAGAACATTGCCGCTATTATGCGCACCTGTGAGGCAATGGGGTTACAGGACCTCTATGCTATTGAGCTTGAAAGCACTATTGATATCAAAACCAAGGTTGCCCGTGGCTCTGTCCAATGGATGGATCTGTTTCGATACAAAGCACGTCAGCACGCCAATCCAACTCTGGCCTGCATGGCTGAGTTACGAGCCAAAGGCTATACAGTAGTTGCGACCTCTCCCCATGCTACCAAGAGTATTTCTGAAATTGGTCTTGATAAAAAACTAGCCTTTGTTTTTGGTACTGAAATTACAGGACTTTCCGATGAGGCCTTGGCTGCTGCCGACGAGCGAGTGACTATTGCTCAGTATGGATTTGTGGAGAGCTTAAATGTGTCGGTGAGTGCGGCGCTCTGTGTCTATGAGGTTATGAAAAAACTGCGCTCTTCTTGCCTTCCCTGGCGCCTCACCCCCGAAGAGATTTTTGACCTTGAAGTTCAATGGATGGAGAAGTCAGTTGAGCGTCCTGAGCTTATGAGAGCTTGCTTTCTTAATCAACAATAAGCTTTCAGTCTATCTGGTCGGGATCATTGAGGTAAGAATGTTTACAAGCGGCTTTCTGATGGGCTATTCTGATTAGTGGGTTGCCGGATAAAAAGTCTGGCGAGTGTTGATAAAAATGGAGGCAATAAAATGAAAAAACTATTTTTGGTACTGTTAACGGCGGTCTTTGCCGTTCCCGCAAGGCTAGAGTGTGATCTTTTTGTGGGGAGGAATTTTCCCGGCAATTTTGGCGGTTGTCTTTCTTGTTGGTATGATACAGGCAGTGACACCTTAACCTGCGTGTGCTGGACAAGTACAGGCAGGGAGCGCATGTCGAGCCTCAAAAATGCTTCGAAAGCTAAGTATATTAGAAATAAAAATGGGATCATTCTAGATACCACCAGATGAAAACACGATCTCGCTTTATTTACATTGCGATTGATGGGTGTCTATCATAAATGGCAAGAGATGAATGTTTGATTGTGGGAGTAAAATGAAGAGGTTGATTGCAAGCTTTCTGTTCTTGATGTCAGTAAACGCAGTTGTGTTGAACGCAGAGATGATTGTGTACCAAGAACGTACTGCAGGGAGTTTACCTGGCGATTTCACCAAGACATGCAGCAGCTGTCGCTATAATCCTCAAACGGATGAGCTTAATTGTTGGTGCCCCGACAACACAGGAACCCAAATGCCCACCACTATGTACAATGCTTCAAAAAAGAAATTTATTAGAAACATGAACGGAAAATTGTCCGATTAACCCATGGATTCGAAAAGGAGAAAACCATGAAAAAATTGACACTTACGATCTTAGCGCTTTTTGCATATACAGAAAATGCCCTTTATGCCGGCCAAAAGGATATGAGTGAGGCTCAGTATGCTGCTCAGGCAAAAAAAGAAGGGTATATGTTTCATGCTGCAGGAGGTATGTATTGCAAGCAGAAGCTGGATATAAAGTTTCCTTTACTTGCTCGAGAATGCGATCAGCTTGAAAAAGATTTTTTTTTCCTCAAGGGCAACAAAGACTGGATGACTTTTAGGGGTACAATAGATGGTCTTGCTTATAAAAAAACAAAAAAGATGTATCACCGGAATGTTACCGATGCGGTCAAGATCCCTATGATGCTCATGGTTATGGGGCAAGCGCACAAAGAGTTAGTTGAGGGGATTACTGATCAGCGCCAGAAAGAATTAGAAAAGCGTGATGAAAAGCCAAAGACTAAACAAGAGCGTTGGGTAAAGCTCTTTCTGCGTGTTAATGATCTCGTGTCTCTTGATTGCAAAAATTTTGATACTCGCACCATCAATCTCAGCCCTGCGCCAGCACAAAAGAAATAAATCTAGAGGGGTGCAGATGCGCCCCCTTTTTTTACATCATTTCTTTTTTGATGCCGAGCTTAGTTGCTAACATCCGCTCCTTGGCGCTCATCTTTTGATCATTTTCATCATCGTAATGGGTGTACCCCAGCAAATGACAAATCCCGTGCACCAGTAAGACAGAAATACGTTTCTGTAGTGTCGTTTCATAAAGCGGAAGAAGGTTTTGCACAAATTCAGGGGCAATCAAAATATCGCCCACGTTTTTATCCTCTTCATCCTTCACCTTGATGCGTTGACCCGGCTTGAGGTTTGCGTGGTAGGGAAACGACAAGATGTCGGTCGCTTTGTCTTTGTTGCGGTAGCTTTTGTTGTATTCGCGGACTGTTCTGCTGGTGGTGAACCAGATACCCAAGTCAAAGTCAGAGTACCCTAACTCATCCAGAATGGTTTGTGCTTCCTTGCGTACTTTTTCTAGGTCTATGGCGCATTTTCGCTGAGTGTTCTTGATGGAAATCATGGCAGCACCTTTACAGCAATGCGTGCTACCCAAGCATCCCCATGTTGTTCAAACGACGCTTCTTCCAGCCCTACATGCTCGTAGGCGATGGTTTCTGCTTGCGTTACTCCCTTGATGAGCGTTTCTTGCGGCACCAATAGTTTCAAAATCTCTTGGTTAATATTGTAGATCGTAAGCGATGCGAGTGGCGTTTTGAGGGAGAGTTGTTTTTCCGTTTTCATGCGGCGTACCGAGGCCACAATGTCCAGTATGGTGTGCATGACGGCTGCGCTGTCTTGAAATATAAGCGGTGTTTGTACTGATTTGAATTCGGTGAAATGCAATGAACTGGTGCCCATCTTTTTTATGTAGAAGGTTTGATACAGATTTTCTGTGATGAAGGGGATGTATGGTGCAAACAGTTGCAAAATGCGTAATCCCACAACATAGAGCGTCCAACGTGTTGCGGCAATTGTTTCAGCGTCGTACCGATCAGGATTGAACAATTGGTCTTTAATGAGTTCAAGGTAGTTATCACAGAAATTGTTCCAAAAGAACTGTTCAACAGTATGTAGAGCGAGGCTGAACTCATACTGTTCAAGGTACTGATAATACGTTGTGAAGGTTGTTGTGGCCTGATGCAGAATCCATTCATTTACGGTTTCCAGATTCTGTGGCTGTTCCTGTGCACAACTATCAGTAATATGTTCGCTAACAAATCTGAAGGCGTTCCAAAGCTTTGTTAGTAATCGTTGGCCGATCTGCAATTGGCTTTCGGAAAACGATACATCCTGTCCCAGCGTTCCTGAAGCTGTCCAGAATCGAATAACATCGGCCGGATAGACCTTTAAAAGGTTTTCAGGGTCGACCGGTGCATTACCTTGCGACTTGGAAATTTTATTTTTGTCGGCACTGAGTACATGCCCAGAAATAACGATGTCCTTCCACGGAATCGTTTTATTGTGAAGCAGGGTTTTGATGATCGTGTAGAACGCCCACGTGCGAATGATGTCATGTGCTTGAGGACGCATACCCATGGGCAAAAACTCAGTATTTGTTATAAATGGATCTGCTTTTTCATCAAACAGTGCAGCGCAGATGTACGGAGTCAGTGACGAGGTGTTCCAGGTATCCATCACGTCGGTATCAGGAGCCACCGTATCTTTGCCGCAGCTCGGGCATACGTGGCCATACGTTGTTTCTTGTGGATCAACAGGAAGCTTCTCAGCTGATGCGGGAATCACGTGTTTACAGGAGCTGCAATGCCAGACAGGAAACGGAATACCATAAAAACGCTGGCGGCTTAGGCACCAGTCCCACTGTAAATTTTGGATCCAGTCGCGGCATCGTGCTTTCATAAACTCCGGATGCCACGAAACTTTATCAATTGCCGCGAGGAACTCTTGCTTGTGGTCAAGAATGTTCAAGAACCATTGGCTGAGTACTACAAACTCAATCTCTTTTTTGCAGCGCTCATGCACACTCACGGCGTGAGTAATGGGTTTTTGGTTGACGAGTAACCCGCGATGCTTCAATTCTTCGAGTACTTTTTCTCGTGCTGGTTGTGCTTTGAGTCCTGCAAGTAATCCAGTATCAGAGTTCCAGAAACCATCAAGGCCGACGGAAGGGCGATACGGCAAGCGATGTTTTTTGTACCAGGCTATGTCGGTCTTGTCGCCAAAGGTGCAGCACATGACCAAGCCAGTTCCCTTCGCTGGATCAACAAGTTCATCGGCCAGGAGTGGAACTTCATGTTCAAATAATGGTACTCGCGCAGTAGCGCCTTTAAAATGTTGGTAACGTGCGTCATCAGGGTGATAAAACACGGCAACACACGATGGCAACAACTCAGGTCGGGTGGTGCCTATAACAGCGTCTTTGCCCGTCGATGTTTCAAACACGATATCGTTAAACGATGATGATTGATCTGCGTCATCCAACTCTGCCTGTGCTACCGAAGTGCGGCAGGTAGTGCAGTACAAGGCAGGGTCTTCTTTGCGGTAAATAAACCCTTTTTTATACAGATCTAAGAACGATTGTTGAGAGATTTTTTGTGCCAACGGTGAGATCGTGGAATAGGTTTGTGACCAGTCTGCTGAGATACCCATGCGCTTCCACAGAGATTCAAACGTCTTTTCAGCATCGTGCGACTCTTTCAAGCACAGCTTAATAAAATCGCTGCGCCCCATGGCATGACCACTTACCTTGTTCTTTTTTTCCACAAATCGTTCGGTGGCAAGTCCATTGTCATCAAAGCCAAAAGGGTAGAATACGTTAAAGCCACAGAGCCTTTTAAAACGAGCGATGATATCGGTTTGCGTGTAGGAGAAGATGTGCCCGACGTGAAGAGATCCAGAAATGGTAGGAGGAGGAGTATCGACACTGAACAGAGGTTTTTGTGTATCCTTGTGGGCTTTGAACGTTTGTTCTTTTTCCCAACGCGATGCTATTTGTGCTTCGTTCGTCTGTGCTTCGTATTTCTTATCCATAACGGTCTACGCTCAGGTAAGGGGCCAAAAATCTTTCCCTGTCAGCTTACTGGCAAAGCCTGAATGGGTCAAAGTGGAGGGATATTCCTATCTTTCGGCGAGTGGGAATCGCATTGTGTGTCATGTCCAGCCTGAGAGCGGAGTCATCAGGTGGCACGGGCATCTGTGCCGCTTGAAAATTTCTTAAGGTGATGGCTGCCGTTTCAAGAACTGCAGCACCGCACCTATTGGCTATTGGCGGTAATGACACGCAAAAAACAAGCCTCCCCGAAGGAAGGCTTATAAGTTCAAATAGCTTATCCCTAGAAGATTAGGAATACATACTCTGCCTTATTGTCTCGCTAAGATCTGTAGCCTCTTTTTTAACTTGTTTTTTAAGAGCGATCTCTAGGTGTTTGGTGAAGGAAAGTGCGGGGGCTCGATCATCAATGATGCATTGCATGGCTGCTTTTTCAAGCAAACTTATAATGTCTGCATGAGAAAAGCCTTTTGTTTGGGAAACAATGTCTTCAAGTGTAAGGATTTGTTGATCAAGTTCGTGCTTAAGTCTTTCGAGTGTTCCGCAGACTAATGCCATTCGTGTTTGATCGTTAGGTAATTCCATTTCTAGAGGAACAAGTCTGCCAGATCTTTTTAAGGCTTCATCGATTTCTTCGATATAGTTCGTAGCGCCTATAAAAAGGATGCTTTCATTTTCTTTGTTGGTCAGAATGGAAAGCAAATCGCTCATGAATCGGTCCTCTTCTCCATTTGATGAGCCACGGTGTCGTTTGAATCCATCAAGTTCATCGATGAAGACAATACATTTGAACGGCGTTCTCTCAGGATGAGTGTTGGCTTCCTGCATGATCTTTTCGAGTTTTGCATTTGCAGAGCCCTGGTATGCCCCCATGAACTGGCCGCTATTTGTTTCAATGAGAGGAAGGTTAAGTCTTTTCGCCAATTCTCGTACTGCGAGGGTCTTTCCTGTGCCGGGTTTTCCATGAAGAAGAAAACCGTTTGATGGTGCTAGTCCACATTCCTTTAGTTCTTTGTAGTGATTTGTTTGTTTCAGCAGCGTTTCAAGTGATTCTGGGAGTTGTCCGATCCAGTTGGTTTCGCTCTTTTTCGAGCCCGCATCTTTTTGTTGCGCAATGACCTCTTCAACTGTCCTAAAAAATGGCTGAGCATTGGGGTTTTTGCTGAGAACATGCGTCCTGAGAGCGGTTTCTACTGTTTGCTTGATTTGCGGTACCGTAAACCCTTCTGTTTGTTTGATAAGGGATTCTATTGTTGATGTCCCATCCTGAATATTTTTACCAGCCAGCTGCCGAGATATGATCAATCTGCGGCTGTGTTCATTGGGTAAAGTGACATGTACTCTTTCGAACGTATGCTGATTTTTCATAACGGTAACCGAAGAAAGTACGAACAGTACATTTTTATTAGCAGGATCAGAGATGGCCGTTTTGAGCATTTCCATAAAGGTTTGGAATTTTAAGCCGCGGAAATTCTCTCCGAAGGTTGATTCACTGATCTGATCAATGAATACAATTCCATTAAAAGGCGATTGAGTAACGGATTTCTGTATAGCTTTGATGGCAAAGCCGAGATCTCTTTTTGCATCTGTGGGAGTTTCTTCTGCAAAATGAGAGCCTTGAATTGTTACAAGCGGGAGACTTAGTTTTTCAGACAAAATCTTCACCAGAGTGGTTTTTCCAGCTCCTTTTTTTCCCTGTACACAATATGCGTTTGATAGAGAAATGCTGTTTCCGTTAAGCAAGTCAGCATTCGCTTTGATTTCTAATAGTTTGTTCGTGAACTCTTCGGGAAAGTCTCCAATCCATTGTGCGCTTTCTCCTTTGCAGACATGCGCCGAGAAAGGTGAAAAGAATTTTTTCTTCCATTCTTTTGCCTTCTCGAGGCCAGCTGCTATTCCTATGGCTCCAATGACCGAGCCTGAGGCAATCATGGAACATTTTACAAGGTTATCGAGTGTGCACGCGGCTACAAGCCGTTGAGTTGAATAGTCGGTTATATAGTTAAGTGTCTGAAGGGCGGCGCCAGAGGCAGATATTTGATTGCTAATTACGAGAAACATAAGGCTCATAAATACTTTTGACTTCATTATAACTCTCCTTTTTAGAAAAACTTATTAACATATTACTATTAGAAATAGAATTCGTCAAAAGGGGTAGGTTCCCCGGGGGAGAAATAAGCCTACATAAGGCTAAAGGATATCCTCGGAATATGGCTTCAGGGCCTGGTCAAGATATGCAGCGTAAGCTTGCGGGCATAGGATCTGAGAACCCCTGGTATGTCGTTCCCAACGGGATCGAATTTGGATTGGCTGCTGCGCCGTTTCAGTATAAAATTCTTACGGTGAATAATAAAAAAGCCTCCCCGAAGGAAGGCTTTTTATTCAAATATGACTACGTGGGAGACTAGCAGTACATCGTTTTAACATTTTCAGGGAGATCTGCGCTCTCTTTCATAGCCTTCTTTTTATCGTCAAGAGCTCGTTTGAGTGCTTTGGTAAATGAGGGGGCATAGACATCCCTGCTTTGGTCTGGCTTATACAACCATCTTACCACTGCTGAGGCATGATGTTTTTTTATTTTTGCAGTTTTGAAAAGCTCAAACATGACCTGACTTTGGAAAGCAGTGTTTAAAATTTGTTCAATAGTTGCCGATGACATCCCTTCTGTTTGCTTCACAAATTCTTCGGATGTTACTGCTGGATGAACAACGACTTCTTTGTTTTCAGGGATTCCGTCGCTTCCATCGCTGGGCTTTTCTGATGGCTGGGTTTTAGAAATAAAGATACGCTTCTCATCAAGCTGCAGCTTATGAACTTTCAGGAAGTTTTCTAAAATCGCTTGACGAGCTTGTTGATCAGGGAGCTTTAGTTCTACGGGAGTAAGGCGACCATCACGTGTAAGGGCCGAATCCATCCGATCAATAAAGTTAGTGGCTGCAAGAAAGAGAATATCTTGGTTTTCTGGTGCGGTAATCGTTGTGAGAAGATCATTAAAAAGACGGTCTTCTTCTCCATATCATCTTGATCGTGATAGGCCATCAATTTCATCGATGAACACGATACATTTGAATCCCGGCCCTTTTTTGCATTGGTGTGCCAATTTTAGAATCTCAGCGAGTCGCGCGTTACCAGAACCTTGAAGCGCAGAAAGAAACTGTCCGCTGTTTACTTCGATCAAAGGAATCTGCAGCTTTTCTGCAAGTGCTTTTGCTAAGAAAGTTTTACCTGTCCCTGGGACACCGTGGAGCAAATATCCATTACGAAGTGGTGGCGCACCACGTTGGGCGAATGCTTCTGCATATTTTTGGAGTTCAACAAGGTCTTCAATTGGTTTAGGAAAATTCCCACCCCATTTCTTTAATTCTCCTTGAGGGATTGCGCACGTAAGGTCTTTTGCTGGCATGAGAGCCTTGAGCTGCTTGTAGCTTGCCCACAGCGCAGCTATGACACTTGCTGCTTGCGCTGTTGTTCTCCCATAATCGTTTACAAATTTATTGAAATTTTCCTTCGTGCAGTGGGTCCATACTGTTTCAAGCATTCTTCGGGCCATGCTATAAGTTGCTCGTCTTGCTTCTTCGGCTGCTTGTGCGACTAGATGGGCTGCATGTTGTGCCTGCACTTGTATCGCGTCTCGAGTAACTTCTGCCAGAGTAGGAGCAAGATCATCTGCTTCTGAAGACAAGGCAGCTGAAGCATGATTGGCAAAACCGAGTGATAAAAATAGGGTTAGAAATAGCAAAATGCGTTTCATGATAACTCTCCTTTTTTAGAAAAAACTTATTAACATATTACAATTAGAAATATAATTCGTCAAAGGGGGTAGGTTCCCCGGGGGAGAAATAAGCCTATATAAGGCTAAAGGATATCCTCGGAATATGGCTCCAGGGCCTGGTCAAGATATGCAGCGTAAGCTTGCGGGGGATTTTTAAGGTGATGATACAGCGCTTGCTCCACCGCTTGGCGAATGGCAGCACACGAAAACCCGTGAGTTTTACGGGCATAGGAGCTGGGATCAAGCTGTTCGAGGGGAAGCTTGTGCTTCTTAAAACAAGCCGCAAACAGCGCTTGTCGCATTTCCTTATTGGGGTGCCCTACAAAAAGCGCAGTAAGTCTGCCAGGTCGCAGGAAGGCAGGATCAACTGATTTGATTAGGTTGGTAGCGCCGATGAAAAGAATGTGTTCATTTCTAGGATCGGTGATGTCGGCAAGCAGCTGTTCTGCAAGGCGCAGTTCTTCTCTATTAAACTGCTCCTCTCTGCAGCAGATCCCATCGATTTCGTCGATAAAGAGTACGCATTTAAAATAACCACGTTTTGGTTGCGGGCAACGGTGAGCCCGTTCTAACAACTCCTGAAGGTGGGTAGTACCGGAGCCTTGCCAACGAGAAAGAAAGTTACCTGATACATCCCGCACCAGGGGGATCTTAAGTTTTTTTGCTACCGTTTCTGCGAGCAACGTTTTACCCGTTCCGGGAGGGCCGTAAAAGAGATAGCCATGCCCTGGCTTTAAATTGAACTTACGATAATAAGAATGACGTTTTTGAAAGTCACAGAGTTGTTCAATTTCCACCGGCAGGGGTCCTGCCCATTCCTCTGTCTCAGGAGCGGCCGCTGAAGTGCGAGCGGCGAATGTCTTAATCCGCTCTGTCAGGTAGGGAATTCCTGTCACGATTACTGCAGCCGCAACGGTAGATACTGTCCCAAAGATGAGCGCATCTCTGGCTGGATGGCTTGCGGCAGTAGGAAGTGAAAAAGCACTCAATATTCCCAAAAAAAGTATACATTTTTTCATTATCTTTCCCTTGCGCTGCGTGAACGGCGCATCAGGATAATACAGAATGAAGGGTTGCACAATGTGAGGTTTAGTTGGCCTACAACAGCCCCACTTCACCATAACTGGTTGTGAAGGATGCTAGGGTAAAGGGGTTGGCGTACTGTGCCACTGCAAACTTGGTATCAGTCTGATCGTATCCGCCTACTACCACTTTGCCATTTGATTGTTGCCCAATAGCATAGCCCGTTGAATTAACGGCAATGTTAGTGAGACTATATCCAGGAGCGTTGCTACCAAAAGAAGGGTCCAGGATCCCATCTGACTTGTAATGTAGAACTATGAATTGCGTGATTCCATTTACTGGGGCAACTCCAGCGACATCGATTTTTTCATCAGGCTGGAGTACCACCTCCGATAGGAAGAGTGGTCACATACACAATACCTCCAAACGTGTGGTCTAACAGTCCGGCGGTATTGATTGGTTGCGCCCAGGTGCCCAACAGAGGGGAGAGGTTTTGAGATGTGAGGGCGAGAGTACTTGCGTTAAGTGAGGCGCGGGCCATAACCAAGAGCAACAGAACTATTCGTTCCACAGCTTCCTCTAATTCTCTATTTGACAGTAACTTGAAAATTTTATCTTTGCGCTCATGACTAAAAAACCTCAAGAGTTGGCATGGGGGATGACGTAAAACGAGGGCAGAGGATCTTAACTGAGTTGATTGCTCTTCTCGGCATACGTTTTGCATTGTGCCAAGCGCGTCATCACTTCCGGATATTGCGGAGCGAGCGGCTGGGCCCTTTCATAGCACTTTTGCGCTTCTGAGAAGTTTTTTTCGTTGATGTAGACTTCCGCCAAATTCATCCAGACGCGGAATTCGTCAGGGTTCCTTTTTAAAAGCGTGAGGTAGGTTTGTTTTGCTTCATCAAAACGATTAAGGCAGTAGAGAGCGTTGGCGATGTTGAACTGGACATCAGGATCTTGGGGCGCTACCTGGGCAAGCTTGGTAAATCCGGTTAAGGCGTCTTCGTATTTTTTTAGGTGTACGCTCAATTCTGCATATGATTTGTACGCCTCAGCAGCTTCGTAGTCGGCGTTCATACATGCGAATTTAATGCATTTGTGCGCCTCTTCTTCTTGTCCCAATCCGTAGAGCGCCTGCCCGAGGTTGAAGTGAGCTTTTCCGTAGTAGGGGCGTATTTTGATGGCTTGTTCTGCCAATGTTTTTACCTCTGCATATTGCTGTTTGGTCAGAAGGTACGATGAAAGATTGTTGTAGAATTCAGCATAGTACGGATTAATTCTGAGTGCTCGCCGTAGGCAATCGATAGCTACGTCAATTTTGCCTAGGCGGCAGTAACACACCGAGATGTTGCTCCATGGGTCTGGGTAGTGCGGATCCATTTTGATTGCTTTGCGCAGGTAAGGAATCGCTTCTTTGTATCGCTCTTTTTCGGCAATCGCAACAGCATAGTTATTGTAAGCACGTGCTTTTTTGGGGGAGTGAATGATATTACTCATCCAAAACTCTTCCGACGAGCGCCAGATCGTATTGCGTTGATAGGTGGCAAACGACAGTAACAGAATACACAGTGAGGTAAGAGTGCAGGCGGTTGCATGTTTGGTTCTTGCCGTTAATTTCCGGGCAGCCCACTCAAACCCAAAGATGACTGCCAGTGCCAGTAACAAACACATGCCGAAGGCGCTGAAATAAGTTTTGTAGTCGGCAATGAGTTCTGTGGAAGGAATGATAGTTGAGCGTGGGGCAAGCCCGATGAAAAACCACAATGAGCAAAAAGCAACAATATGAGCTTTATTTTTGCGTAAGAGCGCTATTGTTCCGATGCCAAGCAGGAGAAGAAAAAGAAGTGGCCCGATAACTTGCCATGTAAAAAAACCTGGGGCCATCTTCCAGTCGTAGTCAACGCTGATATCGAAGGGCCACAGGAACATGAAAAGGTAGTGGGTAATCACTTTGAACTGGGAGTAGAAATAGGTGATCGGATTGATAGATTGATCAGGGTTCGTGATGACGTTGCCTACATTATTTGCAAGAACTGCCGTTCCCAATAAAGAATTTTTTAGGAAGGGAAAGTTAAGATACCGCACGTATTGGATGGCGATCAGGAGGGTAAATCCTATAAAAAACAGCCACTTCTTTCTCAGTTCGGCAAAAGAGCCTTCAGATATGAAAAACCAGTCGACGAGTAACAGCATAAGGGGGGACAGGATCGCAATTTCCTTGGTGCCGCACGAGAAAATGCCCAGTACAGCCATGAGCAACAATAGGGGAACTTTTACTTTCCACGAGGAGGCGCGTTGATACAAAAGGTAGGTAAGGGTGATGGCCATCATGAATAGACTCGCAAGTCCTTCAAGCTGGCCTTGGATAACATATGACACCGTTTGTGTTTGCACCGGATGAAGCAAAAAGAGCAGCGCTGTAAAAAAGGCGATAGGGAGCGCGCGAGCAGGGATGCCGGGTGCGCGTCTGAGGCGTCCGAGGGAAAGATAGGTGACAAAAAACATACACAGACCGGTAAGGGTATGAAAAATCAGATTGGAGCGGCGGTATACAAACGGATTGTGCTGGCCCCATTTGTAGTGGAAGGAGTTCAATGCATAACTGATCCAGCGTGCGCCACCAAATGCCCATTCGCGGAATGATTGGATACGCAGGTGAAAGAATTTTTTGATGTTGTAAATGTCGTCAAACTGAAAGTCATACGTGAGTGAGGGGTAGTAAGTTATGACAGTTGCCACGACCAAGATAAGGGCTGCTGCTATCACCCACTTCCATTGAAATGGCGGATATATTTTCTGTTTCCCCACTGCCATGCCAAGCTCCTTTTTAAGATCACTATCCTTTGCGCCAGTAGTCTAGTAGAGACTCCATTTTTGTCCACATGCTGCTCTGTATGGTTTGACCCTTCGGGTAAATCTTTCTAGACTTCAGAGCAGGTCGATGTTTTGAGCCGTTTTTCTGCATCTTGCGGTGGAAAGACGCGCGCTGGTTTTGGAAGGAGTTTCCGATGGGTATGACTGTACAAGCAACTGAGCTCGTGATTGATACACTCATTGTCTTGCTGACCTACTTTACTATCATCCCCACCATTGGATGGTTTAGGGCCTGGGTGGCAGAAAAAATGGGTGACGATACTCCCGAGCAACTTGGTTTTCTGACCGTGAATCCATTGGCTCACGTCAGTTTTTTCTGGCTTACCATTATGACATTGGGTTTGGTGCCGTTTGGGTTCGGCCAGTATATTCCTATCAACCCACACAATTTTCACGGCACGTGGCGCGTCCCTAAGATGTTAGCCGCCTATCTTTCTGATGCTTTTGCAAATATTGTTCTTGCGCTCGTGGCATTGTTCTGCTTCGTTCTATTGTTCGGGTCAGATCCCCTCGAATTTTTCATGAGTTTTTCTCATACGCGGGCAGCATCCTTGTATCCAGGCTATGAATACACGTCATCGTTTGCCATTGTGGTTGCATTGCTTTTGCGTAGTATTGTGTTTTTCAACAGCATGTTGGCTGCGTTCAATATTATCGTAAATCTTTTCTACGCCGGTTTTTTCTATCTCACGCAGGAGTATCACGGAGTATTCGGCATGAGTGCCGGAGATAAAATTCAATGGGTCATGTTTATCGCTCCTATTGTGTTGCTCATGCTGTTTGTGAATAAAATTCATATGGGTATTTTGTGGCTCATCATGTCGATTGGTATGTGGTTTTGGAAGTATATCTCACTTCTTTCGTAGGTTGCCAATGAGTAAACGCTTAGACATTCTCTTAACGGTTCTGCTTCTCACATTTTCGCTGTGCATGGGACTTTTGCACTGTGTTATACAAAGGTAACTCATGGATAAACAAATAGACATTCTCAAACGTGGTATCGTAGCCGTCATTCCAGAACAGGAATTTGAAAAAAAACTGACCAGTGGCAAAAAGTTGCGCATCAAATTAGGCATGGATCCGACCGCTCCTGATTTGCATCTGGGCCATGCGGTAGTGCTGCGTAAGTTGCGTCAGTTTCAAGATCAGGGCCATGAGATTCTCTGTCTGATTGGTGATTTTACTGCACGCATTGGTGATCCAACGGGTAAATCAAAAACCCGACCAGTGCTTTCAGATCAAGACATAGCTGCCAATACCAAAACGTATCTGGCGCAAGTAAGCAAGGTGCTGAGCAAAGAAAATTTCACACTGTGCTTTAATTCAGAGTGGCTTTCAAAATTAGGTTGTGCCGATCTCATAAAATTGTGTGCCAAAGTAACATTAGCCCGTCTTATTGAGCGGGAAGACTTTGCTAATCGGCTTACACAGAAGAGTCCTATTGGATTCCACGAACTGTTTTACCCGATCATGCAAGGCTATGACTCGGTAGAACTCAAAGCGGATGTTGAGTTGGGTGGAACTGATCAAACGTTCAATTTGTTGATGGGGCGCTTTTTACAAGAACAACACGGACAAGAACCTCAAGTCATCATGACACTTCCCTTGCTGGAAGGTCTTGATGGGGTAGAAAAAATGTCCAAATCATTGGGCAACTACGTTGGTCTTGCAGAACCTGCTAACGATGCATTTGGTAAGCTGATGTCGATTTCGGATACACTCATGTGGCGGTATTATGAGATTTTGTTGTTAACTTCTCCCGGCGACATTCAAAAAATGCAGGCAGCGGTCAAAGATGGCACCGCGCATCCGCTTGATCTAAAAAAACAGATGGCGCACCAGATTTTGGTTCTCTTCTGGTCCAAAAAAGAGGCAGATGATGCCCAACAGTACTTTGAAACGATCTTCCAAAAACGAGATTTATCTCAAGCCCAAGAAGTGGCAGTTCCGGCAGGCGCTGCCAATCCATTGTGGATCGTCGATCTTTTAAAAGTGCTAGGAGCGCTCAGCTCTTCGTCAGAGGCAAAACGTCTTATCGAAGCAAAATCGGTGACAATCAATGGGGAGTTGATAACTGATTTTAAAGCCCTCATTCAATGGCGCTCAGGCATGGTAATCAAGGTAGGAAAACATCGCATTTATAAAATTGCATAAAAGGAAACGATTTCGACTTGAATGTAAACATAAGGTCCTTTTAGAGATTCTGGGTGCCAATCTTACCCAAGAGGTTCAAGCTGAATTTTCGAAGTTGTTAGCTTTCGGTGAGGATCAGTAACAAGAAAAGCACCATCCAATTCAAATCAGGCAGGCTGATTAAAGTGGGCAAACACCCCGCATAAAATTGCTCAAAATGCTTGCCTATTAACGCTTTACGCTTGCTTTATGCCATGAAAGATGCTTTACTAAACGTTTTATTCAATAGTTGATGCTAAATAATTCGAGGGGGAATTATGAAACGAGTGTTAGCAATTTCGTTGTTATCAATGGGCTGTCATCTGTGTGCTGCCGATAAGGCATGTTCAAATCCTGAGTGTCCTCATGCTCAACGCGCTGCCTTGGCCGCGCTTTCTGCGTCAGCACAAACAAAGATACCAACGATGGATGCGTGGAACCCAGGAGGGCAAGCAAAGCCGAAGGCGCCTTCGACCCCCGTGCCGTCGCTTTGGCATGTTGTAGCTCGTGCCCACCGTGATGCGGGCGCGAGATTCTCCAGCGATCCGCTGCTTCGATAAAAGAACAATCGAGGTGAAAATTAAAAAAGGATTAGGTTATAAAAGGGCATCTGATTGTGAAAAATCTAAAAACATTTTTTGTGGTTGGCGTGCTTCTGGGCTGTCTCTTTCTGCATGCGTCAGACGCTGGCGATCGGGACCCTGCTATGCAATGGGATATTGACCGCGTCCATTCGATGTTCATTCATATGAAAAGCCAAATGACTAAACAGGGGTTGCACATAGCATCTCTAACGAGGGATATGAAGGCTATCAAGAGGACGATCTCACGAGTCGCTGGAGCTTTTGATCGGCTTGAACAAGCGAGGATGGAACAAGAGCAAAATTATGCTCAAATGGTAGCCGAATTACAAGGCCAACAGGAGAGAATGAGTCACATTGAACGAGCACTTGAAAGACTCAAAATGAGAGTCGAAGGGCCAGACGGCAGCAGATTGCTTGCGCTTGAAAGAATCGAAAAAGCATTGGTGAAACTATCAGCGCTTGAAGTATTTTTGCAAACTGCTTATTCGCAGGGAAATGCAAGAAGGTAGTCTGTGTGCCTTCTCTGGGACGGTGGCGGGACGATAAAGCTGCGCCTGAAAGTAGGCGTTATACTTTGTCCTATTTTGCGTTCGAAATATTCATGCCTAGCGATGGCTGGTCACCAACATGAAATCGTTAATTTTTTCTACGTATTCCTGGATGATGTCAGGATTACTTTCGAACTCTTCAGAAACATTAAGTACCAGGACTGGCACTTCTTTGAGTGCAGGCATGATACCGTGCTTCTTGATCAGAAACTGTTCATGTTGTTCGTGGATTTGTTCGAGGTAGGCGAGAGGAATCGTTTCTTCCCCCGAGCGACTTCTTTTTTTTGTTCGTTCGTAACAGATTTTTGGGTCAGATTGCAGGTAGATGAATCCGTGTGGTGTTCTGCAATGTTGTTCGACCAAGAAGTTGAACCATTTGTTATAGAGTACCCATTCGGCTTCATCCAAAAAGCCTTGCAGGTAGCCGTTGCGAGCAAAGCAATAGTGGCCGGAGTAAAGTGAGCGTTCGATAATTTTGAATGGATTTCGGTCTTTCTGTTCGCGCAGGTGCTCTTGCACGCGGGTGAACATGGTGAAGGTTTCCATTGTGTAGGACCACCGCTTGGTATCTTGATAAAAATGAGAGAGAAGAGATGTTCCGGCTTCTGCATTATTCCAAGCATTGACCGATTCGAAAACGATTTGAGTAGAGGGCAGGTTCTGCGCGAGGAGCGAAAGCAGTGTCGATTTTCCTGCGCCAACATTACCTTCAACTAAATACATACGGACCTCTTTTCTTTATCGAACCATGTTTAACGAGAGTTTAGAGTATAAGGATTTTCTCACTACTCAACAACTCGGCGAATGATGGTGGGATTAATGCGTGAAACAAACTCATAATTGATGGTTCTGCACTGGTCAGCGAGAGTATCGGCACTTATGAAAGGCTCACTTCCTAAAATCGTCACCTCATCTCCCACTGCAATATCGGGACAGGTGGTGACATCAACAATGCATAAGTTCATGGCGATACGGCCACGCACAGGGAAGAAGTAACCTCGAATTTTAACTTGACCTTGATTAGAAAGCCGTCGATCGTACCCATCATAGTATCCAATGGGTAAGACCGCTGTTTCAGTGGGAACAGGCGTTTGATAGGTGCAGTCATAGCCTATATAACTTCCTGCGGGTATGGTTTTGCGCGCTATGACCCGCGTCTTCCACTGCATGACAGGGCGTAGAAAAAAACCGGGATGCAATGTTTCCATGCGTACTTTGCTTTCTACTGATGACCAGAGACCATACGTGCTCACGCCGAGTCGAGCAAAGGTCAAATGGCTTTGAGGGAGAGAGGTAATGCCGGCAGAGCTGGCGAAATGTTTAAGGGGAATATGAATGCCCTGTTTCTCTAGGAGATCGATGAGTCCAAAAAATCGCTCAAGCTGCAGATGAGAGAAGGAGAGATCACTGCGTTCTGAAGCTGCAAAGTGGGAAAATATACCAACCACCTCAATTCCAGGTAGCCGTGCGGCATGGCGTATAAACTGAAAGCCTTCTTCGTGCCAGATGCCTAGGCGAGAAAGGCCTGTGTCTATTTTTATGTGAATGCGGGCTTTTTTGCCTAGCTGCTGAGCAATGCTATCAACATGTTCAAGAAACGACCGATCGTACACGACAAAATCGATTTCTAGATTAATCGCTTCCCCGATGGGAGCATCAATGATGCTGAGCGCCAGAATCGGTTTTGTGATTCCTAGCTTCCTGAGCCGGATTGCCTCAGAAATACTAATGACGCAGAAATAACCCACGTCTGCACAGCCGCCCAAAATCTGAGCCACTTCAGTGATACCATGGCCATATGCGTTGCTTTTGATGACTGGCGCCAGAAGAGCAGAAGGGCTAAGTACTGTACGATAGCTTGCAATGTTGTGAAGCAAGGCACTTTTGCTTATTTCCACTGTGGTGTGGGGAGCGTCAAACAGCAGGGAGCGATGAGTTTCTTCCGCGGTGGAACTGGAAAGTGGGGTAATTTCTTTATGGGTGAGGGTCATTGCTTATTTCCTTATAAAACGGTCTTAAATGTATGGCCTTAGCCTGAAAAACGCAAACAGAGTACGTTTTGAGAGTGGGCTGGGGTCTGGTATACTGAAGGGATCTTTCTCAAACAGCAAAGGACAAACGGTGAAAAAGCCAGCCAACAAAAAAATAATCTCAGAACTCGTGTACGGTGTGCATCCAGTGCGTGAGCTGCTATTGCAGAGAAAACGCAAGGTGTACGACATTCTCACGCTTGCAGATGATCCAAAAGTGTGGAACGAGATTCAGCACCTTTTGCCAAAGTATCCCTACTCACTTCATCGTCTTTCTCGCCAGCAACTGTCTGACCGCTTGGGTACCACTGATCACCAAGGTATTGCTGCACTTGCTGAGCCGTTTGCCTTTCGCAAAAAGTTTTTTGATCCAAAAAAAGAGCCACTCTTAGTCATGTTAGATGGTATTCAGGACGTTAGGAACCTGGGAGCGATCATCCGTTCTGCGTACTGTACGGGCATTGATGGGGTCATTCTTATTCAAAAACAGGGAGCAGCTCTTACCGCTCCTGCACTTAAAGCATCGGCTGGACTTGCAGAACGCATGAGTATGTATCAGACAACATCACCTGCGTTGGCAATTCAGGAGGTCAAAAAAGCTGGTTACCATGTATATGTAGCTGCATTAAGCAACCAAGCGAATGCGTACACGCTTGCCTACGAAAAACCTCTGTGCCTGATTATTGGCAGTGAGGGTCAGGGCGTATCGCCACATTCACTCAAGGCCGGCACCATTGTCACACTGCCTCAAAAGTCTGCTGATGTGTCGTACAATGCTTCGGTTGCGGCAGGCATTTTGATGTCGATTGTGACCCAAAAGGTGATTGCCTAAGGCCGATAAAATGTTATCCTGCAAGCAAAATAACAGTATTGAAACTGTTTTTAATCATGTTTGATTAGTTGACTTGTGAGGATTTTATGGAAACTATACGAAAAAAAATCCCCATTGCTTTGTTAGCAATAGTCTCCATGATAGGCGCTGCTTTTGCTTCGGACCCTGCGCCAAAACTGGGCTATGGCCCAGGAGATGTTCAAATCCACGCGCGCAGCAAGCCTTCTTTGGGAAAGACAGATGACCATATACGTCAGATGGTCGAAAAAATAAAAACAGATGAGACGGAAAGTAAATCGCCTAATGATGTCTTGTCAGAAATAGGTCTGTCCCGCGTGCAGGATATGGTTATCTACAAGAGAGCAGGCATCCTTTTTTTTGAAAAAGGGTGGCTGAAAGACACGGAGTGTTTCGATAACGATGTTCGCATTGCGTTTGAAAAAGCAATCCCTCTCCGACAATTGGGGATGGCTATTAAAAAAGCACGGAAAGCGCGTCAGGAAACAGGAAAAGATGAAAAGTACTATGAAGTGCTTGCTCGTTTCATATCAATGAATCTAGATCATCTACTGCAGGACAAAAAATAGTCGCGACACTCGTTTTTGGTGTTCGTACCAATCGCTTTGTGGGGGGTGAAGGATCTTCGAATCCGTGGCCATTCCTGGTCCCGCTTTTGGCAGCTCCGTACTCCTTTAATCAGGTTACGATTTCATCTTTCCCATTAAAAACGCTTTGCATTCAGTATCAGTTGCATAATTAATGGCCATCTTATTTTCATCTTTCTTGTTTTTCACTTTGAAAGAAATATCTGCAATATTCGTCAATATTTGTAACAGCTCCAGATTATTTTCCTGTGCGGCATACATTAATGCAGTCATTCCGCTCTTGTCCTGAATGTTGGCATCAAGATCTTGAGGTGCTGTGACAGTGCGTAAGATATCGGCATCTTCCATTTTGACGGCCATGATAAGAGCTGTGGATCCATCTGTTGCTTGGAGATTAATGCCCCCGTGGATATCATGGGCGCGTAAAAGCACAACGATGGTGGAAGGGAGCGCTTTTTCTTGGAGTGCATACATGATGGCGGTCCATTTCTTTTGATACGTTTGCGGTTTTGAACTGGCCCCTGCGTCAATAAGCAGTTTGAGCGTTTGATAGTCCTGACGATATGTCGCAATCATGGCGGCTGTTCGCCCTTGCACATCTTGTAGATCGATACTGTGTTTGCTATCGGATGCTTTGAGCAGCATTTTTATTATAGGCATCATTTTTTCGGGCAGTGCGATGTCGATAGCAAGCATCAGAGCGGTATAAGAATCGGATGATGGGTCTGATTGCACGGTAGTTGCTGCTCCTGCTGACAGCATAAGTCGTACCAAATTGGCATCTACTGCTTGTACGCTGTACATAAGCGCTGTGTAGCCGATGGCGTCTTGGAGGTTAATGCTTTCGGCGATATCAGCAGCTGCTAACAATGCCTTGACAATGGCTAATGAGAACTTATTTGTTCTGATTGACATCATCAGAGCGGTTTGACCGCCTTCTGTTTTTACTCCTTGGGCAGTGGTGCGAGCGCCCGCTTTGAGCAGCGCTTTTACGCAACGGATATCTCCCGCAATAACCGCGTACATAAGCGCACTGTTTCCACCAGTGTCTTGGAGATTAAGACTTTCTTTGATGTCAGGGGTTTTGAGGATGCTGCGCACAATAGGCAAAGAGATTTTTTGTGCCATTAAGGCGATCATAAGCGCTGACGGGTGACGATCGACCGTGAGGCAGGGTGCAGAAAGAGCGCCGGCATCGACTAGCATAGCTGCAGCTTTTTCATTACCCACCAGAGCGGCTAAAGCAAGTGCCGTGTATCCCTGTGTATCCTGCAGGTTAAGTGTTTCTGTAATGTCAGGGGCGCCGAGCAGCTGAGCAAGAATTTCAGGATTAAAGGTGGTAATGGTTACTGCCATCATGAGGACTGTTTGTCCGCCTCGCCATTCGGGGGTACGTAGAGTTGTCTTCGCTCCTGCTTTGATGAACAGGTCAACAATCTGAGGATTTCCTGAACGCAGAGCATACATCAGTGGAGTGTCGCCATTTTTGTCAGGCAGATTGATAGTGTGCTTCACGTCATGTGCAGTGACCAGTTGTTCAAAAATAGGGAACGAAGGAGTCTCAGTTAAAAAGACAGTGATAAACGGAGAACTCAATGCCATTTCTTGTGTGTGATGAGGGGTGGTGCTGGCCCCTGCTTTGATGAGCAACGAGACGATAGCGGTATTTTGCATCTGGACAGCGTAGATCAAAGGAGTGCGTTTAAGTTTGTCGGGGATATTGACGCTTTGTCCTATGTCTGTAGCTTCCATGAGCGCTTGGATGATAGGAATGGATGGCTGTTGTGTCCATACGCTTTGCAGAATGACGGTCTCTGAGCCATGTGCCGCATCAGTTTGAGGAGTGGTAGCGGCTCCTGCCTTTACCAGCAGTTGTACAATCGGAGTGTTTTTTGCTTGGGCTGCATACATGAGTGCCGTAAAGGTATTGTCATCTTGGAGGTTGATGCTGTCAGGGATATCCTTTGCTTTGAGAAGTTCAGTAACTATTTCAGGGGAGGGAGCGTTTGTCCAAAGAGCAACTAAGAGAGCTGTCTTGTTGTACAGTGTTTTTGCTTGCGCAGTTGTAGCAGCTCCTGCCTGAATGAGCAGTTTTACAATGTCGCTGCTACCTGCTTGAGCTGCATATTGCACAGCACAGATGAGTGCAGTTCTACCGTCATTATCCTGCAGGTCGAGGGCTTGTTTGATATCGGAGGCTTTAAGAAGATGTTGAGTGAGCGCAGGATCCTTCATCGTTGCTGCCAAGATGAGCGCAGTGACTGAGCCGCTGCTTGGTGGCGTTTGAATAGCAACGTGCGCCCCAGCTTTGATGAGTTGTGGGGTTAACTCACCTTGTCCTACCATGAGCGACCACATAAGCGCCGTGTAACCCTGGTCATCTTGGAAATTAATATCAGCGCCTTGCGCAAGGGCTTGAGAAACTTGGTCAGCACTTCCATTCATAACTGCTTGCAGAAGTGTTTGGCTGGGGGAGGCTGCAAGCGCATATGATGAAGTGCATACAAGGGTAGTGATGAGAGCCACAAAGAGAGATCGACAGCGAATAATCATAAAGTCTCCTTCTTAACAGGTCGATGGGGGCGATATATTTTTATTGTAAAACACTCTATCACCCGTCCAAAAGGAGACTCAATGATCTGTAGGGTCTATTTCTTATTGCTTGTGTGATTACCTTATTTTTTTTCGGGCGTGGTCTGTTGAAGAATGTTTATGCAGGATTCACTTTTCCTTGCGTCCGGTTGTTTCATTGCATTCTCAAGTATTATTTTACAGCTGTAAAACTTCTGTCGATCTAGGTTATTGCCAGCTTCATGCCACCTTTTTGTCGCGGTATCAACAGCTCTAGCGCCCCATCTGTCTTTTGCCTGCAAGTCAGTGGTGGGATGACAAGCCAAAAGCGCTACTATTTCAGAGTACCCTTGATATGTGGCCATCATAAGAGGAGTTTCTTGGTTTAGATTTCTCGTGTTTGGATCTACATTATTTTGTAATAAAAACCGTACTATTTCTGGGTAATTGACCCAGGATGCTACAGCGAGTGGCGTGTTTCCGTTTCTTCCTTTATTTATGTCGGCGCCATTGGCAAGTAAAAATTTTACTATTTCAAGATTGTTTTTACCCGCGGCAATTCCCAGCGCGGTCCATCCAAGTGGGCTAAGAAGATTTATGTCAGCTTAATTGGCTAATAAAAACGCACTACCGCAAGATTGTTTTCAGTAGCAGCAAGCCCCAGTGGAGTCCATCCAGCTGGGCCAGGTAGGTTTACATTGGCTCCGTTCTCGATTGCGCTTTTAAGTGCTTGCGCAGGTGCATTTTGGTTAATTAAATCATTGAGTTTTGTTGGTGCCACTGCGTGGGCATTCATTATTGAGAGTGTCAGCGAAAATATCAGTAGTTTCTTCATTGGTTTGTGCGCCATTTTTGTTGGTTTATTATTTATTCTTCATCGCATCTTGCAGCAGTTTTGCACACGCAGGTTGTTCATATTGATTTGCAATATCGAGTGCCGTTTGCCTATAGCTGTTCGTGGCAAAGAGATTCGCTCCTTTGGAGATCAGCAGTTTGACTATGTCCGTGAATCCAGTAGCTGTTGCATACATCAAGGGGGTGCTACGTTGTGAATCCGCTAGGTTAAGGTCAATCCCTTCTTGTGAGCATAAGAGTTTTGCGAAGGGAACATTACCTGTGCATATGGCAAAGGTAAGAGCAGTGGTACCTTTTGGTAAAGAGGCATTGGATGAAATAATTGTGGCAGTGCTTGCGGCATTGACGTTGATAGAATGACATCCCAAGAGTGCCTTTGCCAGATCGGCAGAAGTGGCAGGATTAGCTGTAATAGCCTACATCAGTGGAGTATATCCCGATGAATCAGCAATGTTGGGATCAATGCCTGGTTGGGAGCAAAGGAGTTTTACGGTGTCGACATATCCATTGGCAGTTGCCATGGCCAAAGCAGTTTGATGACTTATGCCACTTGGCTGTGTGGAGAAAGGGGTAAGGGCGTTGAGAGATTTTTGGATCGTTGGATTGGCCAAAAGCACTCTGGTCAATTCGGCAGAAACAGCGCTAGAATGCGTACTTGCCGCTCGCATCAAGGGGGTAATCCCATCTTCAGTTGCGTTGACATCAGCACCCTGCGCTATGGCTTTTTCGATCTCATCAACTGATGCTCCTTGCGCCATGAGTGTTATGAGCGAATTGCTGGCAGCGCTTGTAGGTTGTGCAGTAGCGGTGTGGGCTTTATGTGATGGTGCTGCATAAGCATATGCCGTCAGCAGCGTCAGTGGAAATATGAGTAGTTTTTTCACGTTTTTTTCTCCATTTTAACCTTATTTGCTTTCAGTGTACGCGATGGGATCGTCGATCAGCAATAGTTTTTGCGGAAAATAGCCCTTTAGGCTCACGCTAAAAAACTGATCTAATCGAAGTTTTGAGCTGGATCATTGACTTGAATATGCAGAAGAACGTATAAAAAGAGATACCTGGGACCGAATAAGAAGGAGAGGGGGACCATGAAGCCATCTATCGTTTCAAAACTGTTTGTGAGCCTAACTATTGTCGCTGTAAGCTATGGCAGCTGGCACCTTTATGATTTTTATACATCCAGTCGTCCCCAGATGATCCTTTCTGAGGGCGCAGGCCTTTCTTTACTGTCTTCCGAATCAAAAAAAAATCTTGCCTCATTTGTTCGTTCTTATCGGCCAAATGAGCACAACCTTGCCTTATTTTGTCAGAAACTGCGGGATGTGTTTCCTGTAGTCAAAGCAGTCACACTGGAACAAAAGGGTCCGCATAAGGTTGCAGTGTTAGTTGAGTGTCAGCGTCCTCAATTCGTTTTCAATAACCAGATCGTTTTAACCGAGTGTGATACGCAGCTTTCTGCCGGTTGGTATGCTTCTGAGTTTCTGGCAAAGTTGCCACATTTTGCGGTGGCAGATGCTTCTCCTTCCGTCTGCGGCGAATGCGTGGACTATGTAAAACATCTGCCTACTCCACTGACCTCATTGTATGACATTGAATGGGTTGATAGTTCGCTGGTGCGATTTCGAGATAAACAATATCCACAGATTATGGTGCTGGGGTCAGCAGAGACACCGGGTGAGCGGCTGCTCCATTACTCATGCGATGTTTTAAAAATGGCACTTTTAGAGAGAAAACCGAGTCGTAAGGGACAAAAAAACGACTGGTGTATTGATCTGAGGTTTAAGGGACAAATGGTTGTATTTCCGGGGGGAAAGGGAACGTATGAGAAAGTTGTTTACGGATAAGATAGTTGCGGCAATTGACGTAGGGACCACTAAGATTTGCGTATTGATTGGACAGCAGTTAACTGAGGATTCGGTTGAGATTTTAGGGATTGGTAAAGTGCCATCCGAAGGTTTACGCAAGGGCGTGGTAGTCGACATGGCAAAGACTATCCGTTCCATCAAACAGGCGGTGGAAGAGGCACAGCTTATGGCAAAAATTGACATAAGTTCTGCGGTGGTTGGTATCTCGGGTAGCCATATTCAATCGCGTAGTGCCTACGGTGCTGTTCCCATTGGTAAGCGAGGGGTAACACAAGAAGACATTGCCAATGTGATTGCCAACGCACAAGCCGTGCCGCTTGCAGAAGGTCAACAAGTGCTTCATGTTTTGCCGCAATATTTCAGTATCGATGGGCAAGAACCGGTCAAGGATCCGCTGGGCATGTTTGGCATTCGACTCGAAGTACAGGTGCATATGATTACCGGCTCAGTTGCTTCGGTGCATAACTTGGTTTCGTGTTGCGAGCAAGCAGGTGTGCAGGTGCAGGACGTGATTCTTGAGCAATTGGCTTCAGCCAAGGCAGTGCTCAATGAAGATGAACGAGAGCTAGGTGTGGGCATGATTGATATCGGGGGAGGTACAACGGACCTTGCCATTTACCAGCGCGGCACTATCTGTCATACGGCGGTTATTCCGGTGGCAGGTAACCATTTTACCAATGACTTGGCTGTGGGATTGCGCATTACTACCCGTGATGCAGAACGGATAAAACGAGACTATGGACTTGCAACGACCCGTCTGCTAGAAGAGGATAGCATCATAGAAGGAGAGATGGTTCAAGGAGACATGATGCGCGCGATACACCTAAAAGACATTACCGACATACTCGAGGCTCGCAGCCAAGAACTGCTTTCGTTAGTGCATGAAGAGATACTTTCAAGGCATCTGTCCCACATTCTTGTTTCTGGGTTGGTGATTACCGGTGGTGGCAGCATGCTTGAAGGAATTGATGAAGTTGCTCAAGAAATGTGCGGCGTTCCTGTACGAATTGGTCGCCCTCGCATTGTGCACAACGATCCAGAAATTCTTGCTAATCCTATCTATGCTACAGGCTATGGGCTCTTACTGCTTGCAGGAGATCGACTCCATTCTCCAAGCTTGTCCAATCATGATCAAAAAGGGGTAACCCGATTATTGATGCGGATGAAATCGTGGGTTTCTGACTTTTTTTAAGTCATTACACAAGGGGAGTCACATGATAGAGCTAGAACGAGAGCAAAGAGGCCGTTCCGACATGGCCTGCATCAAGGTAGTGGGCGTTGGAGGCGCAGGAGGAAACACTATCAATTGCATGATTGAGTCGGGATTCGAAGGTGCTGATTTTTATGCCATTAACACTGATGCGCAAGCACTCAAGGTATCGCATGCCGGTACTAAGGTTCAGATCGGCCTTAAGTCGACAAAAGGTCTTGGAGCGGGAGCGAACCCAGAAATGGGAAAACGGGCAGTGGAGGAAGATCTTGATAAAGTCATGGAGGCGCTCAGCGATGCTGATATCGTCTTCGTGACGGGCGGCATGGGCGGAGGTACTGGGTCGGGAGTGATTCCTGTTCTGGTCAAGGCACTCAAAGAGAAAGGTATTTTGACGATTGTAGTCGTAACCAAGCCATTTCAATTTGAAGGCAAACGCCGTGCCCGCATTGCTGAAGAAGCACTTGAAAAGATCAAGGCAACTGCTGATACGTTGCTCATTATCCCCAATCAAAGGCTGTTAGAACTGGTTGATGACAAAGTATCGATGGTTGATGCGTTTGGCATGATCAATGAGGTACTTAACCAGTCGGTGCGCAGCATCTCCGAGATCATTACCCGCTCAGGTCACATCAATGTTGATTTTGCAGATGTCAGAGAGATCATGAAAGACAAAGGGTTAGCGGTCATGGGAACTGCTCGCTGTTCAGGTCAAGGCCGGGCAAAAAAAGCAGCTATCGAAGCGATTTCTTCTCCGCTCTTGGAAAACATGAGTATCGCTGGCGCACGTTCCGTTTTGCTCAACATTACGGGTGGCACCGACTTGGCACTCCAGGAAGTAAGCGAAGCAGCATCCTTGATTTACGACCAGGTTGACGAAGAAGCGAACATTATTCTTGGATCAGTCATTGACCCTCAGATGGGCAACGAAGTTGCTGTCACGATCATTGCTACCGGGTTTCCAGTAGCACAAGCGGAGGTGAAGGCCCCCATAGCACCGGTGGTCGAACGTCGTGAAACGGTGGTTGAAGCTGTCCGGTATCGTTCGGTTGCACAAGCTCGTGCAGCACTGGAAGAAGTCCCTGCGGCTGCCCCTGTTAAAGAGGTTCTTGTGGCAGAAAAACAAGAAATTGTGGTGGAGCAGCCAAAAGTATATCAAGCCCCTGTTGCTGCCTATGAGCAACCGGTAGTGGTGGCACCAGTGGCAGCACCTGTTGTTGCTGAATTGTCTTGTCAGCTTGTCCCGCAAGAAGTCGCTCTTGTAAAAGCGGAAACAGCTGGTTCCCATCCGGAAGAAATTGTTAAACAAGAGGCATCAAAAGTGACAAAAGCTGCAGAAGTTTCAGCTTTGGCAGAAATCAAACGAGCAGCTGCAGCCGCTCTGACATCTCCTGCTGTTAAGTTAGAGACTCCCGAACTGGCCAAACCCACAAAGCAACTGACAGAAGAAGAACAGTTTGAACTTTTATTAAAGGAAGAAGCTGAACTTCTTGCCCGCAAGGCGGCACTGAGCAAGGCAACAGGAAGAGTACAGGAAGTAGTCGCAGCTCCAGTTGAGGTAGCGCAAGAACGAACTGCTGCGCCAGTAGAATCAACTACTCAGGCAGCTGCAGTAATCGACATTAACGATCTTGATGTGCCAGCGTTCATGCGAAAAAACGCGAAAGAAAAAAGGGCTGAATAGCAGCCGCTAGTTTCCTACAAAACAAAAAGAGAACGGTTGTTAAGGCCGTTCTCTTTTCTTTATTTGATGCGTGCTTATTTTTTCTTGGCTTTTGCTTCTGTGCGAGAAGTAGGAGCGCCATATGAGAGTTCTGTCTTAATGTGCTGTAGGAGAGCTGAAATATGAGGCATGTTGGTTTGAATGAAGTCGTTTACTGGCTCAAGGTTCGATGCGTAATTAACGGTAGCGCAAAGCAATCCCCCCGCTACAGTGTAGGTGAACACTTTACCGGTTATGCTTCCACCCACAGGAAGAAGATTTGCGGCATGGGAAATTCCTGCAGGAATTTCTCCCAAGTATGATTGCAGGGTTGATTGGTAAACCTGTTTACCTGCAAGAGCGCATAGAGCAGGATAAAACAGATGGTCAGTGCCACGTGCTACAGAGCAAAGAGCGCCGTAGGTGTGTTTCGCCGTTGTTTGAGCAACCTGGCTTGTGCTACGAAGAAGCGTGTTCTTCTGAGGGGCACGGCCTGCTGCAGAGCCGAAGAAGACAAGGGCAGCTAACAGGGGGACCTGTTGTTTGAGGATTGTCATAGGAAGACTCCTTATTTTAAGGGGGTTTTGACTGATGCATACCACATCATTTATTTTCTGTACACTACAGCTTTTCCACTCTTTTTTACCGAAAGGATGAAATTATGAAACTCTATCGCAATGAACGACTGACCATTTTTTTCGGAGATGCACGTACGGCTGTTCATCCTGATATGGTGCGTGGAAAATATGTAGAGGAAGTTTTTTTGAGCAATCAAGCATTTGCAAAAATCAAAGAAACTATTCCTTCTCTGACAACCTTGGTGGTAGCGCACCAAGTACACGGGACGCAGGGAATTATGGTTACCGACGAAAATGCCAAAATCCCTCTCTTTACTCGCGAAAGTGATTATGTGGTGACTGCACTTCCTGGAGTGGGGCTGGGAGTGGCAACTGCCGACTGTATGCCGGTAATTTTATATGATTGTGTACAGCGCGTGGCGGCGGCAGTTCACGCGGGGTGGCGAGGGTTGGTGAGCGGTGTCGTGGAAAATGCACTGGACACGCTCAAAGCAAACTATGGCACTAAGATCGCGGATGTGATTTGTCTGGTAGGTCCTTCAGCGCGCGCGTGCTGCTACGAGGTTGGTAAGGATTTTGCAGCGCAGGCAACAGCTATGAACAGGGATTCCGAAAAAGCTCTTGAATTCGCGATTAACAGGCGTGGGGGTAGGGAATTCTTTGATAATGAAAGGTTTTTGAGGTACAGTATGCTTCACTATGGCTTGCCTGATGGGAATATGGATTTCTCTTGGTCGGCTTGCACTATCTGTAACAAGCTTTACTGCTCATACCGGCGTGAGAAAATGAGTCCTTTGCGCCAACTTACGATTGTTTCATTGAAATAGTAGTCGCGCTCGTTTACACTTAAGAAATTATTGAGATTTTTACATGCGATTTTTACAAAAAGAGGCTTGAAAATGATTAGTACGATACTTGCAAAGATTATAGGTTCACGCAATGATCGAGAGCTTAAAAAATTGCAACCTATCGTGCAGGCTATAAATGCTCTCGAGCCAGAAATTAGCGCGCTCAGCGACGCTGATCTTTCTAGGAAAACGGTTGAATTCAGGGAACGTCTTGCACAGGGCGCTGCTCTTGACGACTTGTTGCCTGAGGCGTTCGCGGTTGTTCGCGAGGCGGCTAAAAGAACACTTAATATGCGCCACTATGATGTGCAGTTAATGGCCGGTGTAGTGCTTCACCAAGGAAAAATTTCGGAAAGTAAGACAGGGGAAGGTAAGACGCTGACTGCAACGCTTCCGCTTTACTTGAACGCATTGCCTGGCACCAGTTCCTTTTTAGTAACGGTAAACGACTACCTTGCGCGTCGTGATGCTGCATGGATGAAGCCCGTCTACGAAATGTTAGGGATGTCAGTAGGTATCATTCAGCACTCAATGTCGGACGAAGACAAGAAGGAAGCTTATAATTCTGATATTGTCTACGGCACTAATAACGAGATCGGCTTTGATTATTTGCGCGATAATATGAAGTTCCGTTTGGAAGATTACGTGCAACGTGATTTGACGTATGCCATTGTGGATGAGGCTGACTCGATTCTGATCGACGAAGCTCGTACTCCGCTCATTATTTCTGGTTCTTCAGGGGAAAGTAGCGATCTGTATTATGATGCAGACAAAGCAATTTCTCAGCTTAGAAGAGATGAAGATTATGAGGTAGACGAAAAACAGCGAACTGTTCAGTTGACAGAATCGGGCAACGATAAAGTAGAAGCATTTTTTAAAATAAAAAATCTCTATGCCATTGAGCATCTGACTCTTTTGCATCATGTCACTCAAGCGCTGCGTGCACATGCCCTCTTTCGCAAAGATGTTGAGTATGTAGTGCGCGATGGTCAGGTTCTGATTGTTGATGAATTTACTGGTCGCATTCTGCCCGGCAGACGGTACAGCGATGGTCTTCATCAAGCATTAGAAGCAAAAGAAGGCGTTGAACTTGAAAGAGAAACTCAAACCTTGGCGTCCATTACCCTGCAAAACTTGTTTCGCCTTTTTAAAAAGCTGGCAGGGATGACCGGTACTGCAATGACCGAAGCAGAAGAGCTGCATAACATCTACAAACTTGATGTGGTAGCAATCCCTACCAATAGAAAGATGATTAGAGAAGATAAAAACGATCTTATTTTCTTGACGGAGCGCGCTAAATATAAGGCAATTGTGGATGACGTTAAGGAACGCCACAGCAAAGGCCAGCCTATCTTGATCGGCACTATTGCCGTGGAAAAATCAGAGGCTTTGAGTGATGTATTGCGCAAAGAAGGTATTCCCCATGAGGTGCTCAATGCTAAGCAGCACGAGCGGGAAGCAGACATTGTGGCCAATGCAGGGTTGCCAGGTAAAATTACCATCGCTACTAACATGGCTGGTCGAGGAACGGATATCAAGCTTACTCCGGAAGCATTGGCAGCTGGTGGTTTGTATATTCTCGGGACTGAGCGACATGAAAGCCGTCGTATTGATAATCAGCTACGCGGTCGCTCAGGCCGTCAGGGGGACGTGGGTGAATCACGTTTTTACATTTCGTTGGAAGATCAACTGATCCGTGTTTTTGGGGGGGGAACCTTGCAGTTTCGCGATCAGATGCAACGTTTTGCAGGTATGACTGAAGATGAAACGATTGAGTCACCTATGCTTTCCCGTGCTATTGAAAATGCTCAAGAAAAAGTAGAGAAACAGCATTTTGAAGTTCGTAAGAATTTGCTGGAATACGATGATGTTATGACCCAGCATCGCAAGGTTATTTACTCCTATCGTCGCGATATCCTTGAAGGTGACGAATTCGTCTATGACCTCGTACGTGATATGATCGGGTCTGTCGTGGAAGACATGTTTGCTCGTTTTGTTCCTGAGCGTTCTTTGACGACTGAGCAAGAAGAGCTGGTCCTAACATTCTTGAGCCACCTTACCCATCTTGATAAGATAGCGTTTACTTCTCAAAACTTTAACACAGCAAACAGTGATGCATTCCAGGAAGACATCCTTAATTTCTTGCTTGAACAATATCGGCTTTCCCGTACCGCTCCTGATCAAGAAATGCGCATGAACGCAGAAAAATGGGTCATGCTTGAAACCATTGATCAAGCGTGGAAGCAGCACATGCTGAACCTTGATCACCTCAAAGAAGGCATTTCGCTGCGCAGCTGGGGCCAGAAAAATCCACTCATTGAGTACAAGAAAGAAGCATACGCCATGTTTGAAGACATGATGCGTGAAGTGCGTTTGGAAGTGGTATCTCGCATCTTCAGTCTCAGGCTCGAGCAGTTTGACGCTTCTGAGATGGAGCGTCGCCGAGAACATGAGCTTGAAGAGATGAAGCTTGTTTCTGGAAGTGAAAATCAGGAATCATCAGCGTCAGTAGTGCGTAATGAGCCGCGCGTGGGAAGAAATGACAACTGTCCTTGCGGTTCTGGTAAAAAATACAAGAAGTGCTGCGGTTGAACGTCACCACAAAATATATTCAAAAGAGCTTAGACTCCTTCGGAGTCAGGCTCTTTTTTTAGCCTTATTAAGGGGTATACTCTTGCAGTTTTGAGCTTGGACATAGTAAACAGAAAAGTATTTCACAACTGAATCATAAAAAGAAGGAGAAAGGTGTGGAAGCAAAGGGACATAAAAAAGGAATTATTCTGATAGGACTCGGGCTCTTGCTGCTTGTTGTTAGTGATTGGATTACCACGCGCATTATCACGCTGGCAGCTGCCCTTGCGTTCATCAACTATGGGTTGCTTCAGATGGGCAAACCTTCTCTCATGGACTATGCACGTACGGCATTCAATTTTTTCAATTTCAAAAAAAATCGCGATTAACCCCTTTTTTAAAAAGGAGTAGATGATGGCTCAATTTTCAATAAGAGAGACGCTTAATTTCTCTTTATCTGCTTACGCAAGGCACATTGTGCTCTTGCTGTGCGGTTCGGTCATGTTAGCAGGGTCGCTTTGGCTCGCTCATATGGCTCCACGCATGGTTGCTGAAAAGCTCGGCGCCCATGTGCAAATTGACATGGACATGTCACAAGCACCGGCAGAAGAACAAACAGAACAAGCAGCAGAAATCCTTCAGAAGGTGCAACGTGTAACTGCTTTGATTTCAGGACATCTTCAAGCAGCACCAAAACATGCATTAGCTATTGCATTTCTTGTGTGGCTGTGCTGCTGGGCACTCTATCTGTTCCTGTTGGTTGGTTTTATGAAGCTTTGCCTTGTTCTCAAAGATAAGGATTCTGCTTCGATCAATCTCATGGTTTCTGCATCAACTCGCCAAGTGTTGCGCTTTGTAGGCGCTTTCGCCTTGTACTTCTTGTATGCATTCTGTGTCGTCATTGGCATCAGCGTCTTGACCATTCCTCTTGGCATGCTTTTGAAGGGTATCTTGGGCGGTATGGTAACAGGAATTCTCGGTATAACGCTGTGGGTAGTATTGCTTATTGCTTCATTCTGCTGGCTTGTCGGTTATGCATTCTTCGGATTCTGCATTGTTGATAAAGCAAATGTGGGTGTTCGTGATGCATTCAGAATGAGCAAAGAGATTACTCGTGGATCTCGTTGGCATTTGCTAGGTGCCTTTGTAGCTGCCTCAATGGTCAGCTTCATTGTGATGTTGATCGTGACCAAAATTGCCGGAATCGTATCTCCTGATATGGCAGAACCTGCAATGGAAAACCCTTCAGCTATCGCACATGCTTTCATGCAATTTGGGCATATGAGTGTGGAAAAGAGAACGGCAGTTCAAGCAATAGTAACAGCTTTGACCAGTCCATTCTGGGTGCTGTACGCTGCTTCGCTGTATCGTTCGCTGCAACGCGGCAACAAGTAAGTCGATTTTCTTTCGGCCTTAAGTTTCTGGGCGCTTCATCGTATGATGAGGTGCCTAGAACTGTTTTAAACACCACTTTTTTTGTGTTCTCAATCTGCTAGACTTTGCTTTGTGGAAACAATTTTGCAGAAAGGTTATCCCATGGCTCATTTTTCAATAAGGCAGGCGGTTCATTATTCATTTTCTACGTGCCGTAAGCACTTCCTCTCGTTGCTTGCCGTATCGGCTGTCATGGCGGCTGGTGTGGCATTGTGTACGTTTGGTCCTGACTATGCGGCATACCGCCTTGAGCTGCCTGACATGCAAAAGGTCGGAGATATTATTCGCAGGCAGGGGGAATTAGGCCAAGAGCAAGCGCATACTGCGTTGCGTGCCGTGATGGATCAGATTTCTGTGTCGCATGTTATTGCACTTCTCCTTACGTACCTGCTTGCGTACCTATTGTACAGTTATCTGTGTGTTGGATTTGCACGACTTTTTTTGCATCTCAAAGATACTGGCCGCGTAGAGCCATCGATTTTATTTGGTTCTTCGTTGCAGCAGGTGCTGTGTCTGCTGGCAGCACTAGCCTTCATTGTTATACGAATTATTGGCATTGTAGCAGTACTTGCAGGGGTACTATTTTTACTGACTACTGCTCAACTTGGGGGGACGTGGCAAGCAGTGGCAGGGCTTCTCTTGCCTGCGTTGGTTGTGGGAATGGTGCTCGCTCTTTGCTATTATAATTTCCCGTACATGTTTTTGATGTTTGCAGTCGCTGATGAGTCTCATCAGGGAGTCTGGGCAGCTTTGCGTGCTTGCGAAAGCCGTGCTCAAGGATTCCGTCTTAAACTGCTGGGTGTGCTGGGTGCGCTCATGCTGCTGGTGATCATTCCCGTCATCTGTCTTGTTGTTCCTGTGATGATCGGTGCGCTCAATTTTGGGTTGGGTGCAACCGCTAGTAGCTATCTAGGGCAGGCATTGTGTCTGTTGGTTGTGTACCCGCCCTCTTTTGCCCTGCTTGCTTTTCTATACCGCGCCCTGGAAAAAAACAATCAGTAAGGATTTCTGGCAGTTATTTTTTCCCAGATTTTTTCTTTGGTTTAGTTTCTTTTTCTTCTGCTTTCACTCTCAGGGATCGAATTAAGTGCATCCGTGCGTAATTCTTGTGCAAAGCGATTCACATAAAGGCGGCGGTAGTCGTCGATAAGCGCTTGCTGCATTTCTTTGGTCCAGCGAATGCTGGGGGATTTGATATGGCCTTTCCATTCCGTGAATCCCAAAGGTGTTGTTTGGATTTGAAAACCATTGAGCTTCATATAGTCAGGGAAATCAAGACAGTTAAGGTGAGGTTTTTCATCGCAGGCTGCTCTGTAGCCGTCGTACAATTTTTGCCACCAGCTCAGCTCCTCTTGATCGAGCGCGTAGGTAAAATCCGTAACATAGACTTTCACCAACTCAGGTTTTGCAGTTTTGGCAGCCATCAGCGGTGTGCTAGCTACGAGCAGTAGGGCAAGGCGCATGAGCTTACTCATAGGTTTCCTTTCTAAAATGGGTTTTGAAACAGACTAGTTTCAAAGATGGTCGAAAGCAGAAGGGCCCTGCAAGAGTTGGGATGCAATGCGCTAAGAAATCCTTTTGAATTTCCGTTCGATTTCTGAGCTGGTGAGGAGCCATTGAGTTGGTCTGCCATGGGGGCACGAAAAGCGCCGTTCCGTCTTATCCAGGTCACGCAGTAACTGTTCTACTGCTTCTTGTGACATCAAATCGCCAGCTTTCACCGCCGCTTTGCATGCTATTTGTGCCCTCAATTTTTCTGAAAGGAGTTTTAAAAACTGTTCGGCTCCCTGTGAATTGTTCTCTTTAATCCAGCCGAGCATTTCTTGGAACGACTCATGGAGCGGTACCTGTTTGGCGTAGACCGGTAGAGCGGTAACGCGTAATTGGCCTTGGCCAAACTGTTCAACGTGCACGCCATGATCCTTGAGACATTCAAAATAGGGCGTGAGCAGTTCAATCTCGTGAGATGGCAGAGGAATGATGATGGGAAACAATAGCTCGACCGTTTCTACTTTGCCAAAGGTACTTTCCAGTCGTTCATAAATGACTCGCTCGTGCGCGGCGTGTTGATCGACTAAAAGCAACCCATCTTTGTGTTCCAGAAGCAGATAGGTTTTATCCAGTTGCCCAATCAACCGGTATGAACGTTCCTGCACTGGCAGATTCTCTTCCTTGACGGGGGCGGGTGGCGTTTCAGGTGCTGGGGCAAAGGCTGTACTGCTCTCTGGCTGCAAAGGAGGCAAGGGCGGTGAAAACCTAAAAGCGCGTTCTGGTTGCAAATGAGGTGCCGATGTGACTGCCTGTGAAGGGGTAAAGAGAAACTCATTGGGAGCAAAATTGCGTTTACCATCCTTGCTTGCAAGCAGACTCTGCGATGCGTAGCTCTCAAGGGTACTAGTGATTGCTTTTGTAAGTCCTGTTTCCACAAGATGGGGGTGCAAAAACAGAACCTCTTCTTTTTTCGGGTGAATGTTCACATCAACGGTAAGGGGATCAACTTCAAGGTGCAGAATGACAATCGGATATTTGTTGGGCGGCAGCACGTTGCTAAATCCTCGCATCACTGCGCGCCCCAGTTGCTGGTTTTTGATGAGCCGATGATTCACAAAAAAATAAAATCCGGTGCGATCATACCTACTGTAATGGGGGGTGGTAATGATGCCAGTGAGACTTACCTCTTTGCTTGAAAAAGGAACAAGTTCATAGGTTGAGGAAAACACAACTGGTTCAAACAGTTGGCCTATGCGATCTTTCAGCGTGACGACGGGAGGGCAGTTATACACCTGGTTGCCATCGTGATAGAGCATGAAATGAATATGCGGGTAAGTAAAACAGAATGCCTTAAAAAGTGTAGTGATCTGATTGAATTCCGTGGCCGTTGCTTTCAGAAACTTACGTCGTGCTGGGATATTATAAAAAAGATCTTCGACTAAAAAGGTGGTGCCAACCGGCGCAGCGGCTGATTTTTGGGAGACGATCTTACCTTCTTGGATCAGTAGTTGCGTTGCTTCGGATGAATCGTGCGTCCGTGTGGTGAGTGTTACCTTTGCCACACTACAGATACTGGCGAGCGCTTCCCCCCGAAAACCAAAGGTGTTGACCAGAGGCAAGTCGGAAAATGAAGAAAGTTTGCTCGTAGCGTAACGCTCAAAGCAGATGCGGGCATCGTTTGCGCTCATGCCTGTGCCGTTGTCCACAATCTTGAGAACGGTCTTGCCGCCTTGTTCAACGGCAATTTCGATGTACGTTGCTCGTGCGTCGATGCTGTTTTCAACGAGCTCTTTTAGGATGTTGGCAGGGCGCTCAACTACTTCGCCGGCGGCAATTTTTTGTGCATCTTGGGCAGAGAGAAAGCGAATAGGCATGAAAGTCCTTTGAGAGTAATGTCACCAGCCGCTGACAACCCTGTCTCGGTCCGCGCTGTCAGGAAGAACTCTTACTGTAACAAAACCAGCCTCGATGAACAATGCGCGTACGGAATTTCCTTGATCGAACCCAATTTCTATCACTAACCGGGGAACGCCGTAATGGGTAATTGTTGATTGCTTGGAAAGAAACTGCGGCGCTATTCGCACTAATTTTTTAATAATCGCTAATCCTTGTTCCGGAGCAACCAGAGCGACCTGATCTTCCCACCGGGCTACCGTAGGAGAGAGTTCATGCCATACATCAGGATTGATATAGGGCGGATTGGAAACAATAAGATCAAACGAGAGATGAGATGCTACTTGATCAAACAAGTCTGACTGCAAGAATTGTACATTTGTTACTCCGTTGTGAGTTGCATTGCGCTGGGCAAGATTGATGGCTTTGGGCGAAATATCTACCCCATACACTTCTGCGTTTGGTAGCGCATGCGCTAGCCACAAGGCGATGCACCCAGAACCTGTGCACATGTCCAAAATGCGCAACGGCCGGTCAGCTAAGGGTTCAAGGTGGGCAACAAGTCTTGCACACCATTCTTCGGTTTCAGGGCGAGGAATGAGTGTGGGAGCTTCGACAAGAATTTCCAGAGGGCCAAAGGGGACGCAGCCCAGCAGGTACTGCAAGGGATAGTGCTCGTGCGTGTGGGCATGCAGCCATTGCTCAAGTTGTTGTGTTTGGCTTGATGTAAGCGGTGTCCATGAGCCGGCAAGAAGTTGCCCCCGCGTTTTTTTTGTAAGTGCTTCTATGATCCACCAGGCAACAGTATATGCATGCATCTGACTTTCATAATGTGGTTCGAGAATAGCCGCGATGTCACGGATAACCGAATGGATCGATGGCGTCATGGGACTTGCTCTGATTGAGTAATAACCGCCAACTCTTGCATAAGTTTAGTGAGTTCCTGGTTAAGTTCTGTTTCTTCTGTAACGAGGGTCGAAAGTTGTTCCTCTGGTGCTGCGGGAGGTTGGATAGTGGAAGGGACCGTGTTGGTGAAAGGATCGGGCGTTGTGGGATCTTGCAGTTCTGTCAGAAGTTGTATTCTTGTTGCCATCATTTCCTGAAAAGCACTATTTTGAGCGTTAGCTATGCTTGTGGTAACCAGTAGCTGTGCTAGTAGATACATTTTTTTCATAAAAACTCCTTTGATTCCTGCTCTTTACTGTAGCCAGATGAAATATAACGCGCAACAAAAAGCGCTGTCAGGCATCTATGTTTTTCTAAAAACGGGTCGTTTTCTGGCTATCCCTTAAATCATTACCTAGAGGGGTTTTTATTTAATTAGGATACGTGACTATCGACTCTGTGGGTTTATGCTGCGTGCTTACGGCTATAATAGCTTGAGGATCGTTATTTTGAAACTAACTGTTGATTTTAGTTTATTTGTTGGGGTAGCCTCAAAAGGAGTAAAACAAATAAAAAAATGGAGAAAATAATGAAAAAGTACTTTGTTTTAATGCTGGCGTGTGCTCAAGTTTCGATGTCACAGGCTCATATCTATGTTCAAATCAATACCTCCTCAGGAGAGACCATCTATTATGACTGTCCGAATATTAGCGATGATAAGCATGATTCTCGAGGAATGATTTACGAAGGCTGCACGCAAGTGCAAAGTCTTCCTGATTTGGATCCCGGGACTGCACACATGACAACCTACACAGATAAGGTGTATATAGGGGGGCATGGCTATCACAACTGTAGTAACAGTTATCAAACAAAAGCGAAAGTTAGCAGTGACGGGCCACCGATTTATACTGTGGATATATATGACAAGTGCGACAAGCAGTGATCACGGAAAGCTTTTTTAAAAGAGTTTAAAACCGCAGAAGTGAGTCTGCCCGATTCATAAAGATCTTGAGCTTACGGTAATCATCTCCGGTGATAAGAGAAACTGTCTCGGCAAAGGATAAAAATGAATCAGGGGTTAGCAAGCCCAGTTCTTTTTTGGTGCGGATGAGCGCAAGGAGAAGTTCTTCTGGGTTGCCTACTTCTGGAGCATTAAAAAGCAAATAGAGATACAAGTTCGAGGCAAAAAACTGTCGAGCTTGGGCAGGGGTGGCATGATGTACAAAGGCATGCATCTTTGCTGGTTCGGGTCCAATCTGATAGCGCATGCTCTCGTTTTCGAAATAGCCAACAACCAGGCAAGAAAACGTAGTTTGAAGAAATTCAAAAATTTGAGGTTGTTCAGCCTGGAGCTCTTCTTCTGTTTTTTGAAAGGTAAACGGATAGCGGCCAGCATCGGATGAACCGGTTTGGACCGCATAGACAACACCAAATAACGTTCGCTGCTTGGTGATTACGGTAACCAACGAGCCGAAAGCGGGAAAATAGTCCCATTGCCAGCTTTGTGCGTGGAAGGTTTGCAATGAACTTTGGGTCACCTCAGCAAAAGAGTGAAGCTTGTCGGTCTGGGCATTCTTCATCCTGACTCCTTTCTTGGTTGGATACATGTTTCAAAAAAGTGGCTCGGTGAAGCAATGATGGGCCATGAGCTCGCAATTCTTTGTGGTGCGCTGCGGTACCATATCCCTTGTGGGTTTGAAAGCTATAAGCAGGAAATGAACGCGTCATGCGCGAAATAAGCTCGTCCCGCTTAACTTTGGCCAGAATAGAGGCAGCCGCTATTGAAATCGATCTACTTTCTCCAAAAGGAAAAGAAATAATTTCCGGTTGGCTGTCTAAAAAGGGCGCCTGGAGAGGCATGGCATCTATCAAAATAAGCTCAGGGCGCACGTGCTTTGGAAGCCGGGAAAAAAGACCATACACGGCCTGCCGCATCGCCACCTGGGTGGCCTTATAAATATTAAGCCGATCAATTTCTCGGGCGTCCACGATACCGTAGCTGAACCAGCTATTTTTACCGATCCAGGAAGCAGCCTCAAGCCGTTTGTTTTCAGTCAGAATTTTAGAGTCTTTGAGCAGAGGGTGAGTTGAAGAGGGAAAAAGGACGACTGCTGCAGTGACCACAGGGCCTGCCAAACAACCTCTGCCGACCTCATCTATCCCACACAAATAAGCTTGTTTCTGCCAAACCTGCTTTTCATAGAGGGTTGGGTTTGAGGTTGGGCAAGGGGTTTTGAGCTTATTTAAAATCTTTTCCATTTGACAAGTCTATCTTTGTCTGTACTCTATTAGAAATATACGCAGAAGTTTTTTACCATGTAACACTGCTCTTTAAGTTGCCTAGAATCAAAAAGAGTAAAACTTTGTAAGAAGGAGTCAAATCATGTCATCTACCGCCTTACGTGTAAAAGAGTTGTTGCGAGAAAAAGGGTGGACCACCAAAGTTCTCGCAGAAAAGACAGGGATGTCTGAAAGCTATCTGACCCATATTAAAAACGGGACCAGGCGCTGGAACGAAGATTCCCTTAAAAAGCTTGCTAATGCTTTTGAAATTACCCCGATCGATCTTTTTGCAGAAAGACGCAAAAGAACCGACAATATCGATAACAATGTAAGCATGCCTCAACGTTCAGACGTCGAACTTAAGGTTCAGGTGGTGCCGGTAGTTGGGGAGATTCCTTCCAATCCGTCTCCCTATAACAACCAGCTTATGCAGACTACGACCGGATACAAAGATGTGTTTGTTCCAACCTTAAATTCAAATGATGCTGCGATGTTTGCCTTGGCAGTCGATAACAACCTATTGGCTCCCGCTTTTGTAAAAGGTGACGTCCTTATTGTTTCCCCTGAAGTATGGACTCGTTCGGGTGATGTTGCGGCTGTTGAGTTCGGTAATGATGCCCCGGTTAAGGCTGTTATGCAGGTAACCTTCAGCGAAGATTTCATCGTGCTTGAATCGCCAAGTAAGAAACATGCGCCTATTGCCCTGGTGCGTGGGAAAGATCATTTTAGAATCATTGGACGTATTATTCAGCGTATTCAGAAGTTTGTGTAAGCTTAAAGCTTCTGAAACAATCGATTTTGAAGGCCTCGGAGCATCTCCGGGGCTATCTTTTTTTGTAGGTCCTGGTACCTTAAAAGCTTTCAGCAGTTTGCTAAATAAAAAAACCTGAGTGTTGATTTATAATGCCGCGCTGCTGCGGTATTTCCACTTAGTAAACCATAAGGGTATCAATGAATCGTTACGAGATTCTGATATTGGCCGTTCCTCATATGACTGAGGACGAGTCATCTGCCGTTGAACGCGGCATAGAAAAAATCGTCAAAAGTGTGCCAGGTAGCACGTTGCTTTCCTACGACAAATGGGGCAAATGCAAGTTGGCTTACGCCATTGGCGATCATGAATATGGGCTCTATTTCTTGGCTCGTTTTGAACTAACCGATCCTAAAACAGTATTTGATGAAGTGCATGCACTTTTAACTACCAAGTACAATGACTCGGTGATTCGTATGTTGACCAAAAAAATGGCACCAAAAGAACCACTGGTCTATCAACGCGTAGAAGTGGTTGAAGAGCCATCTACTCGAGATGTTGGTGATTTCCTCCGCCGCAACAAGATGGAAGGATTACTGTCTTCTGTCCCAGGTGAAAGCGGGGAACGTTCAGAAGGGCGCGGCGACAGGCCTCGTTATTCTTCTTACAACCGTCGACCACGCAGAGAAGAATCAATGTCTACTGCAGAAAAACCAAGTGATGATGTAGAAGCAGGTGCGTAATGACTAAGAAAATTAAATTAAAAGTAAGTGCTCGTCTTTTAAAAAAGAAAAGCCGCCGCAGTGGTTCAGGCCAAAGAAAACAGTGCCGTTTTTGTTCAGGTCCAGAACAAGAAATGTTGTTGAACTATAAGAATTCGCACATTCTCAAGCACTTCTTGACTGAACGTGGAAAGATTTTGCCTTCACGGATTTCTGGTAACTGTGCGTTCCATCAACGTGGCTTGGGTGATGCAATCAAATGCGCTCGTACCATGGCACTTTTACCTTACTGCGCATCTCGCTACTAACGTAGGAGTGCTGTAGTTTTCGCTATGGAACATTCGTACAAGCTCGTACTTGCATATGATGGAACGGACTATTACGGATGGCAGCGGCAGAAAGAACATCGATCTATTGATGCCGTAGTGAGAAAAACGTTTTTGAGAAGCTTCCTTCAGAAGGATATTCTTCTGGTGGGAGCTTCTCGCACTGATGCGGGTGTTCATGCCCGTGGTCAGGTGGTTCGGATACGAACCGTACTTCCTCTGCCTCCTGAAAAAATACTGTTCGTCCTTAATCGTGCATTGCCCGAAGATATCAAAGTGATGTCTTGTGAAGCGGTAAGTAAGGCATTTCATCCCCAGCGTAATGTGATACGCAAAACCTATTCGTACACATTCTCGTTAGAAAAACTTTCGCCTATGGATGCTCGGTTCGGCTGGCAGTATCCGCATACGCTGTGCCTTGAGCGCCTTAGAGAAGCCCTCTCTGTGTTCGTGGGGGTACATGATTTTCGTAATTTTTGTAGAGAGGAAGGCGGAAAGCCAACGGTGCGAACAATCGAAAATATTGATTTGATCAAATTTTCTGATACCTCTCTGCATTATAGAATTCAGATTACGGGACATTCTTTTTTGCGTCACATGATCCGGCGCATAGTTGGTGGATCACTGGCTGTGGCCAGTTCTGAAACCCTAACCGCTGCTGATTTACAAAAATTACTACAGGGCAAACCTGAATGTATCAAGTTATTAGTGACCGCTCCGGCCCAAGGGTTATGTCTGGAGTCGATAGAATATGCGGATCACGATCAAGAAAGGGAGGAGTTTCGGGATGAATAAAAATTGATTTGGACGCACGCTATAATGTTTGGGTTCCTGACGTCAGCCTTTGTTATAGCATTAGGTCTGCTTTGTGGAATGCCAGCTGATGCTCAGAAAGCATTACAATCAGGGGAACTGGGATGCGCGCTCTCAAAAAACTTCTTTTAGGATTCCTCATTTCAGGCTCCTATGCCTTCTTTCTTTGGTACTTTGATATGCCGGTGGGCATTAATCAGATTGGTGCTCGGACAGGGAAACCCCTGTTTGAACAGCCAGATCTTCCTTTTTGGCAGGAGATGGGCGAGATTGGAAAAATTTTTCTTGGTGTTTTGATTTTTCTAGTCTTTACCTGGTGTGTGGTGAGATTGCTTGCTCCTGAAGAGATGCGTTTTTTTAAACGCAGGCGATAGAAACTGTTTTGTAGAGAAAATTCATGATAATAGGTTGCGAGCATATTTGAATGTGCTCCTTTGGGACGCGTGAACCTGGTTGCATTGGTATGTAGTGTCTGGTTTGTGCATGTCCATCTGCCTTCGGTAGCGATAGGCATGGCTCTTTTTGTACTAGCAGGACTGTTGTTCCCTCAAAAAATAAACACATTTAGGGTAACATTGGATGCATGGTTGAGAAGATGTTTTTTCAGACACTAAAAACAGAACGGAGATGATGATGAGTATGAAGCGGATAGGAAAGATAATGGTGATGGTCGTTGCACTAGCAGTGAGCAGCTACTATGGCTACAAGGCCTACCAGAACTATGCATCAGAAACGGGCGAAATTCGTACCTACAAAACCAAACAGGATGAGCAGTTCATCAAACAGCAGTTTGCAGACAACTGGTACACCCTCATTCCTACACCTTCTTACGATGTTGATTTCATGTTGGAAAAAAAGGCTCCTAACAAACGTGAGCCGCAGTATTTCGGTAAAGTGAGCATCAAGATGTTGTATCATGATGATCGTCCGATAGGATTCATTACTTATTACATGGAAACAAGTTATCAAGGACACATTCACTTTTTGGTAATTGACCCTGCATTCCGTGGAAAGCATCTGGGTGAAAAGCTCTTGAACTATGCGTTTGGTGAGTTGAAAAAGCAGGGCGCGCGAACGGTTACTGTTTTTACGAGAACTGAAAACACCTCTGCCCAGCGTTTATACACACGCACAGGTTTTGTAGAAAATGGTCGCCTGCCGAAAGAAATCCAACCAAAAGAGGGCGGCATATTCTATCGCAAAGAGTTATAGAGCAGTTTACGAAATAACACTTTTGTTAGTATCTGATGAATTTTTCGCCAAGTATTTGGAGCGTAGCTCAAGAAAGTGTTGTTTTGACAGTGCTTTGTAGAGGGTTATGTTTTCGTCTCCACATTTCACGCATGTAAAAATGGTGATATCAGGATGAGCATTCAGAAAAGCTTCAACATCTTTAGATTCTCTTTGCAAGACGACTGTCATATCATGCTCCGGCTCTTGTTGCATTTCTTGCCAATGCTTATGAGCTGCTTCATAAACAGGATTTGAACTGCTGGCATAGCCCGCGGTGGACATAATCAGGATAAGAGTAAAAAGGGAATGTTTCATAACGTTCCAAAAAGAAAAATAAATACATAAGGCCCTCATACGAGGGCCCTAAAAAACAGCAAAAGTTAGGTAAATTATGGAGTGACGAGTGCTACAATGCCCAGAAGCTGTCTTACATTCATTGAGGCTGAGCGATCCAGTGTGCCTGTGCGTTGTGTGGCATCAGAGCGAGTGGGCAGATGTACGTCGCGCTTTGGCGCGCTGTGATGTCTGTGAGCGCGTACCTTTGCCGGATCTTGTCCTGGGACGTGATGCCCGAGTAGTTCTGGATGAGGTAATTCTGCTTTTGAATGAGTACGTTTATTAACCGGTTTTGCTGCATCAAATGTGGTGGCTTGGAGGGCAGCCAAAGTTTGTCTTCCACGTGAGTGTGATTTTTTCCGACCCCGTTCAAAATGGAAATCCTGAGCCAATTCAAATGTATCGTGAGCCGCGCGCCCTTGAGGGGAGAGAGCTTGATAGGCATGTACAAAAACAGAATCGTCACCATATTTAGAATACTCTGCTTCACGGACAGCCGGAGAAGCAGTTGCTGCGATCACGGCTCCAAAAGATGTTGGATTAATTCCTGTGCGGAGAGCCTCCGAATAAGATTTTCTACCCGATGCGAATACGATTGTTCCTTGAACCGCAAGAAGCAACGAGAGTGCGAGTTTTTGCATATGCATAATCCTTTTAGTAATTGAATGTGGAATGTGCCTATTATAAAAGGATTTTTTTGGCTTGAATAGTGCGTGTCTATAAGAAAGTTTCGCAGAACGCATTGGCAATGTACGTGATGTGCAAGTCTTCGCCTTCTACCAGAGCTACATCAAAACGATGGACGCTTTCTTCTTGTTGGTGTCGCGCAAGAAAGTGTTTGGCGGCGAAGATAATTTTTCGCTGCTTGCTAGGGGTGACGACTTCAGAAAGTCCTGCTGTTTTGATCGCTCGTGTCTTTACTTCCACAAACACGAGTAGCTCTCGCTTCCGGGCAATAATATCCACCTCACCCTGCAGCACACGGTAGTTGCGCTGCACAAGAGCAAAGCCTTCTTTTTTCAGGTGCGCCACAACCGCATCTTCGCCACGTAGCCCAAGGAGCTGATTCATTGCCTAGAAGCGAGTGAGAAAGTTGGGAACTGATTTTTTTGCTTGTGCAAGACGGACTTGCTCTGGAAAGCGATTAGCCAACTCTTGTGAAACACGCATCACGCGCGGTTCGTCATGTTGTGCTTTTGCCAGTCGCATTTCGCATTCCAAGAATTTTGGTTCGAGGTCGGACCGTTTAGGCAGTAGAGACTGGCGCATGCTCGCTAACCGTTTTTCCGCCGCCTTGAAGCTGTGTTTTTTGACGTAGAAATCAAAAACCACTACATCGTGTTCGTAGAGGCGGGTAAGGCAGTGATGCTTGATGGAACTCACGTCGTGTGCATAGCGCTTAAAACTTGTATTGTTGCCTTCAAGAAATGTATCTGCGAGCGCAATGGTCTTGTGTGTTGCGGTTTGGTCGCGATCTTCCTCGAGCATGGAATAAAAATTGCTCAAGATTCCTTTGTACTTTGCGTATGCTGCCTTTTCTTTGTCGCCAGGATAAAGATTAATGTACTCGTCATACAACTTGGCTGCAGTTTTTAGATTGCCTTCCTGAAATGAAATATCGGCAATTTCGAGTTTAAGATTTTTTATTGTTGTACTGCTCTTGGTCTTCTTCTCGAGCTTTTTCAGATACTCTTCTGCGTCAGTGTACCAGCCTAATGAGAGACAAATATCGGCTGCTATGCGTAGTTCTGCTTCTGAGAGTGACTTTGTTGCTCTGCCAGAAGTAAGATTTTTGAATTGCCTTTTGAGGGCTACGCGTTCTTTGCGGCTGAGTGTGGTTTTTGCCAGAAAGTTAGGAGCTTCTTTGATCGACTGAACGCGTAGTTCGGGTGCTTCTGGTGCTGGGGTTGCTATTTCTGATTCACGTTCTTTTTCCGAGTGGATGGCAAGGCACAATGTAGGCAGGAGAAGTATCATGGCAAAAAGACGGTTCTGAGAAACTGAAAAGTGCATAGGAGACCTCTGGGTGGGGAAGAACGGATCCATTCTAAACAAGTTTGCAGGATAGCACATCACTAGGGGGCCTGCAACGCGTATCGGCTCTACCAACATTTGCCTGAGTCTGCTATCTTGACCTCAGGCGTGCCTAAAAGAAGGACAGAGAACAAAAACGGATAGGGAACCCATGATAAAAAAGACGGTCGGACAGATCTTAGTTGAAGACGGGGTGTTATCGCCCCAGGCTTTAGCGGAATATGAGCAGGAAGCGCACAAGGAAAGGATCCCCCTCGTCCGTTACCTGCAGGAAAAGCGGGTCATTCCTCAAGAGGCTATTGGTCGTGCCTATGCTCAGCAATCAGAGCTTCCCTATCTTGAAAAGATTTCGGACGAAATGGCCGACCCTTCCTTGCTTTCAAAAGTGCCCTTGAAATTCCTACGAGAAAATCTCATCATCCCCCTGAAAGACAAAAACGGCTTACTGTTGGTTGTTGCCAACCCTATGAACTTTCAACCTATTGATGATTTAACACTGCTCTTGGCAAGTCCGGCAGCTATGGCCGTCGCTACGCCAAAAACTATTTCCGATGCCCTCAACCATTACTATCCGCTTGAAGGTACCGACCAGATGATGGAAGACCTCGGGCAAGAGTCAGATGTCGCTGGATTATCGTTTGGTGAAATTGATGAACGAGACATTTTGAGCAGTGCCAATGACGCGCCCATTATCAAACTGGTCAACTACGTTTTGCTGCAGGCCGTAAAAATGGAAGCATCTGACATTCACATTGAGCCGGAAGAAAAAGAAATCCGCGTGCGTTATCGCATTGATGGGGTGATGCGTCAGTTCATGACGATGCCTAAGCGCGTACAAAATGCGGTTGTTTCTCGCGTCAAAATCATGGCAGGCATGAACATTGCAGAAAAAAGAAAGCCGCAAGATGGACGTATTGAAATTAAAGTTTCTGACAAACGATTCGATATCCGTGTCAACTTGCTGCCCGTGATCTTTGGTGAAAAAGCGGTGATGCGTATCCTTGATAAAGAAAAGGGCTTTGCCGAACTTGAAAAACTAGGATTTAGTCCTCATGATTTCGAGCGCATCCTCAAGGTTATTGCACGTCCGAATGGCATCATTCTTGTGTCTGGTCCAACCGGGTCTGGTAAGACTACCACGCTCTATTCGATTTTGAGTCGTCTTAATGAACCGACGGTCAACATTGTTACGGTAGAAGACCCCGTGGAATATCAGCTTTCGGGCATCTCACAGGTGCAAGTGAACGAGAAAGCGGGCCTGACCTTTGCAACTGCATTACGTGCTATCCTGCGTCAAGATCCGGATATTGTAATGATTGGTGAAACCCGTGACGGCGAAACAGCTCAGATTGCAATTCAAGCAGCGTTGACAGGTCACTTGGTGCTCAGCACCATTCACACTAACAGCGCCCCTGCCACCATTACTCGTCTGATTGACATGGGGATTGAACCCTTTCTTATCGCCTCTTCTATTGTGGGAGTCATTGGACAGCGGCTTGTGCGCCGGCTTTGTGCTTCCTGCAAAGAAGCGTATACCCCACCGGTTGAACTTCTTAAAAATCTCGGACTCAAATCCGACAAAAAAATTACCTTCTATAAACCAAAAGGCTGTGATGAATGTACCCAATCTGGCTACAAAGGGCGGCTCTCACTTTTTGAGTTGATGACCATGAGTGACGAAGTTGCTCGTTTGACGATGGAGCGAGCAGCTACTACCGTATTGCGCAAGCAAGCGATAAAAGACGGAATGATCTTGCTTATTCAGGATGGGATCCGAAAAGTCGAGATGGGACTTACCAGCATCGAAGAAGTACTTTCCGTGGCAACGGTGTACGATGAAGGGCTGGATCAGTGATGCCCTATGGAAAGCCGCCTCAATCTCTGCTTCAAAATTGTCCTTACGCTGCTGATCGGAGCGGTTGCCTCGCTGGGGTACCTTTCTCAGAATGAGCGATTTCGCACTACCATTCAGGAAAGAATAGCGCTGGTTCTTGAACGTGATTACGATGTGCACGTTTCAGGCACACTCACCACACTTTCTTTGTGGGGGCCCACCGTTTCATTTTCGAAGGTAATCTGTATACCTTCCAGTCAGGAGGATCAATGGCGCATTTCGATGCATGAAATGACTGTTTCGCTTTCCCCGCTTCGTTCTCTTTTTTCCCGAGCCTTGGTCATTTCCTTCAATCTGCCTTCTCTGTCTTTATTTTCTGCGGTTAAAGAAGGCAAAAGTGTCTTGTTAGAAAAGATTCGAGAGTTTTTAAAGAAGCCGACGACTATTCCGTTTAAGCTTGCTGCTTTTCACGCTCCTGACAGTAGTGTGGAAATTGTTTCATCGGAAGAGGGGTTATCTGCCAAGCTGCAGGGGGATATGCATTTTGTTCCTTCTGCCGGTGGCTACCAGGGCCAGTGTCTCTTGTTGCAAGGAGAGGGCACTTGGGGAAATAGAAAAATAGTACACGGCCTTGCGGGAGCTATTGATGTGGCGCTGCCGGTACAGGGCCCTGTGCAGGTGGATCTTGCTGCTGGATGTACTCTCCCTGCACTTTTAAAACCAACTGAACGGTGTCGGCTTACCGGTCAATGGAAAGGTTGTGGCGGTTCCTTTGTGTGTGAATCTGAAAGCGGAGCACTGTCATGTAAAACGATAAAAACAGCTCTTCAGGAAGAGGAGATAACTCTTGAACTACAGGGCGATATTTCTCTATCTGCTTTGGCAAACTTGGTACAGTTTCCTTACGCACATCAAGTTGCTGGTTCATGCACTTTTTCAGTGGCTGGTACGGTGGGGGCAGAGTTGCAAGGAAATGTAAGCATTCATCAGGGACAAGTCGGGGGATGGCTTATAGAATCTATGGATACCTCTTTTGCACTGACGCATGAGTCAGTTACTGGAACGCTTTCATATGCACAGCAGGACCAACAGGTGAGAGGAAACTGGTCGTGGGATCGAGGGCAACGGCTTTTAAATTTTGAGATCTCAAACAGTACACCGGTTACGCTTTTTGGCACTCAGTGGTATGTGCCTCAAGGTAAAACATATGCACGAGGCATAATATCTGACCGAGGGGAAGGCAAGGTAGCATATGGGTTCATGGCTGAACGATCTAAGACTGAAGAGGTTTTTGCAACAGAAGGAACTATCGAGGCGACTTCAGCAGGTGCTACCGCCCTGGGTATAGTGAATATAGGAAATACGCTTTATGACCTCCTTGCTCGAACAGGGCAGGATTCGCAAACATTTTCACTTTCATTGCGTCCTCAGGATACAGAAAGCCCGGCAGTACTTACGGTGACGCAACGGGCGAAAGAAATTGAAGCACAGATGGAGCTGATGTTTTTGCAAAATCTTCTTCATGACTATCTGCAGATGGGTGTGATTGCGCAAGGGTCTCTTTCTCTGTGTGCCGAATGGCGGGATTCTGCGTTGCGAGGAACAATCGAAATGCACGATGCGATCATTCGCCATGCAGGGGTGTACAACTTTATACGTTCACTCGACGCTCGTTTTTCTCTGAATCTGTTTAAGCGGCTTCTTGAGGTACACGATTTGAAGTTAAAATTCCAGAAGGGATTAGTAGAAAGTAGTCATTTGCAATTGGGTTACGATCCGCTACTCAAGGGCATTTGGGCGCATATCCCATTTATTTTTTCTGACTGTTTTGTTAATTGGCATAAAGATCTTTATCTTCTCTTTTCTGGGGCTGTTGTGGCCAAGAAAATTCCTGACGAGCCGCTTGCTGTTGATGGGTTTGTGGTGATCGATAAGTCGCAACTGAAAGAAAATATTTTCTCCCAAAAAACGCAGGAGAAGCTTTTTGGGTCCTTGGGGCAAGCAAGAAATAGGCAACCAATTAATGCGCGCATTTCTGTGACAAGCTCATCGCCCACTGCTATCAAAACAGAACAACTTGAAACAGCAGCGCTGCTTTCGCTGTTGATAGCCACTGGTCAGGATGAACCTGAACTGGAGGGAACCATTACGTTGCAAGGAGGAGCAATTCATTTTCCTGCTCACTCACTTTCTATTGTGAAAGGCACGCTTACGTTTGTTGCCGGACACGCACAAGATCCGTTTCTTGAGTTAATTGCCCAAGCACGCATCAAAAAATATTTGGTAACACTTTCGATAGGTGGAACGGGGCAAGATCCACATTTGGTATTTGATTCCGTTCCTGCTTTATCAGAAGAGCAGATAATGATGTTGTTGCTTGCCGGAAGCGAAGAAGAATCTCTCAACATTGTTGCTCCAACGTTGGTCATGCGCAATGTAGAAAAAGTTATTTTCGGGCCGTCCTACCGCTCACGGCATGACAGTTGGTTAGAACCGCTTAAACGCATTCGGTTTGTTCCCCGCTTTGCTGATGCCAGTGGGAGAGGCGGTTTTAAAGGTGCGCTTGAAATTGAAGTGAGCAGAAAGCTGCGGGCATTGATTGAAAAGAATTTCAGCCTGACTGAAGATGTGGGTTACGAAGTGGAATATTTCTTGACGGACGATGTGACGCTGCGCGCAAGTTATGATGAACGAGGAGATTTGGGAGCTGAATTAGAGATGAGATTCAAGTTTTAAGAGATAAAACGACTGAAGGAGAGGGAGCTGTGATAAAAAAAGTGCTAACAATGCTTTTGTGGACGATGTGTACGCAGGGGGCTGCTGTTGCAAAAAAGCCTAGCGCAGATAGTGCAGCGTCCATTCAAGAAGCTCTTCAACGCTATTGCAATTCCAGGGAAATCGATCTCATCTTCTTCGCTCCTGATCAAGGTAGAGTGTATAAAACGCTCATTCGTGGGCTTATTCAAACGACAAGCCCCCAAGGTTCGATTCAAATAGCGGCATTTAGGTTCACTGACAAAGATTTAAAAAATGATTTGATTGAAGCACATGGGCGTGGCGTATCAGTAGAAATTGTGTTTGATCCGGGAGCTATGACATCGGCATATTATAGCCTTGCATTGTCGTTGTGTGAGGCAGGGGTTGCCGTGTATCAATATATTCCGGTTGGGCTGATTGCTCCTTCTCAGCGTTCCGAAGAGTTTTTAGACACTCAACGCATCTCATATCAAGCGATTATGCATCATAAAACAATGCTTTTTCGAGACACCTGTGGTGGGGGGAAAGACATCGTAGTTTTTGGATCTCTTAATTTTACGACGGCCGGTTTTTATGGGAACGAAGAGCTTGTGCAGGTACGCAATAAGCCAGAGCTGGTCACTGCAATTGCGAATCATTTTGAAAAACTCAAAAGTCGTTCTTATTCAGTGGAGCCGTATGGTGGATTGCGCAAATACCAACTTCGTTTTGTGGACCATATTCGTCGAGCGTTTGCACGATTGCCTCGCGTACGCTGAATTATTCCAACCCTGTTGCGAAGTGAGCATGCTCACATTTTTCTGAATAGCCCTGTTTTGTTAGCCATGTTGAAAATGGTCCCATAGCTTTTTGCTTTTCGAAGAGTTCATCGCTTTGCCTTGCAAGTTGGGCGAGTTGTTTTTGCTCATCTGGCGTCAGGGTTTGCCTGAGTCCCTTTAGTTGCAAAGCGGCCCACTGAGATTGCGTGGCTGCGTAGTTGTTCACAGGGTCTTCCCACGTTTTCTTCAGCGTGCGTTGTTTTTCTTTTGGCAATTCTTTGCCTTGTGCGTCGACAATCACACAGCGCGGCGCGGGTACAGAAACAATCGCCGTAGACAAGGACATAAGCGCTAGTCCTATAAATAGACTTTTCTTCATTATGATCTCTCCATTTGATTCGAGAAACTCTTCTTATTCTAAAAGATACCGAGTTGATCAAGCTTTTGGCAATAGTATTCTCCGGAAAATCTGGATGGGGCGCCAAGGATGTTATCGAGAATCTCTTCCTGCTTTCGTGAATCGTCCTATCCCAAACCACTCCTTGTAAACTGTCTTCTGAATCGCTAATTGGAGCTGATAATCGCCAAACAATTTATTTTTTAATTCAGAAATCAAGAGATCTTTCTCGTTCAGAAAGTCATATATCTGACGTGTAGAGTAATAAAGCTCTCCGACTAACATTAGACAGCTTAGATCATCACAGGTCTGGCAATTTTTTAGCTGTTGAATAGTGCCATAGAGCGAACTGTACAACTTTTCATATTCTCCACGATCTGCCAAAGAAGTTTTTTGCCTTACGTTTTTCTCGAAATAGGCTTTTTGTTTTTGAGCAAGTGCAGAAGTACCATCATTTTGCGAGAGATACACTTTTGCACTTATGGGCGCTTGGAGCGCTACCAAGCAGATAAGGATCTTTTTCATTTTACGCCTCCTCGTTTTGTGTATAGTCAGTCTGATTCGCTACCTTACTGGTTTCTGTAAATGGCCTTAAGTCCACTATTCTCAGTATGGCGACTTGATCGGTCTTTTTGCAAGAGTATGGTATTAAAAGCTCTGATGAGAGCTTATTTTAGAGCGCTCTGGTCCTTTAAGATATCTTTTCTAGGAGCTCTTTCATGTCTTCAGGCAACGGCATATGAAAGTCATAGGATCTCCCCTCAAAAGCGAATTGCAGGCGTGAGGCGTGTAGGGCATGACGGTCGATAAGCGGGGAGGTAGTGCCATAGAGCTTATCCCCGATTAACGGGTGGCCCAGCGTTGTGAAGTGTACCCGGATCTGATGCGTCCTGCCGGTAACGGGATGCGCTTCTACCAGTGTATGTTGGGGCAGGTAGGACAAGACACTAAAATGGGTGCGTGCGGCTCTACCTTCCGTTACATGGGTCATCCTGTTGCGTATCGTTTGATGGCGACCAATCGCATAGTTGATAGTTCCTTCTTGTTCTGGGTGTCCATGCACCAGTGCGAGGTAGGTTTTGTGGATCTGTCGATCGCGAAAAAGAGTGCTGAAAGTAGTAAAGGCAGGAGCAGTAAGAGGAACAATCATGAGACCCGAGGTTTCTTTATCCAGTCGATGCACAATACCGGGACGATCTTTATACCCGACATTCCCTACTTCAGAAAAGGTGGTGAGCAGCCAATCGACCAATGTGGGCTCCGTGCTGTGTTCAGACACAGGGTGTACTGTAATGCCAGCCGGTTTGTAGATGATGGCAAAGGATGGCTCATGGTGAATGACAGATAGCCCCTTTTCTTGGAGTGCTGCTGCGTTGCGGGGGACGTCTTTTTCTATGATCGGAAAGGTGACGCTTACCACCATTCCAGCCTTAAGCATAAAGCCGTTCTTTTTTGCTACCTCCCCATTGATTGAGACAAGACGATCGTCGATAACCCGGGAAAAAAAACTTCGAGAATAGCCGGAGAACTGTTCTACGAGAAACGCATCGAGACGTATGCCCGCCTTTTCAGGCGACACAGTAAAGCTGTGCGTGCTGCCCGAGGCGATAAGAGTCTGTCCATCCATAAAAAGGATCCCCTTTTGTTCCATTTTTACTTTTCAACTGAGCAAAAAATCGTTGAAAATACCGTATAGAAAGAGGGTAAAAGAGGGTTTGGGCAAAGTCAAATGGACAAGCAAAAGGGATTTCGCTAAGGTGAAAGGTCCGGCAGTAGAACGGCGACAAATTCTGCTGGTACTCTGTTTGAAATAAGGTGCGTGGCCGCGAGAGGAGAAGGTTATGATTCTAGAGAAGCTATTCAGTGAGATTAAGACTCATATCAAGGATGTCATGTCCCAGCGATCAGCCTTGGGTCGGTCTTTGTGGGAGGAACTGCTCAAGCTCCACCCAGCCGATATTGCCACTTTTTTTTCTGAGTTACCCGAAGATCAATTCAAAAAACTTTTTGTGGAACTTCCTCCTGAAATTAGCTGCGCGGTTTTTCGTGAATTTTCAGAGAGCATGCAGTCTTTGGCGCTCTCATTTTTGACCGACGTTCAGCGCACAGGGGTGCTTGCGTGTTTGACTACCGATGAGCTTACCGATCTTTTTGAAAACTTATCGGATGAAGACCTAAAAAAGTACCTGAATCTCTTGCATAAGAGTGACCGAGAAAAAGTTTTGTCGCTCATGAAATTCAACCCTCAGTCTGCTGGGGGTATTATGGATACCGACGTGCTTCCGCTCAACGACTGGTTCACTGTTAACAAGAGTATTCAACTGATTCAACGGTTGCAGGTGCATCGTGAACTCCACCGCAAAATCTTTGTCATCAATAAAGATCGTTTGCTCGTGGGGTTTATTTATTTAGAAGATCTGGTGCTGCAAAAGAGCGATGCGGTGCTGAGCAATTTTATGCGTGCTAACGAATTTGTGGCGCAGGCAGAAGAAGATCAAGAATCGATTGCTTATCGCATGAAGCACTACAATCTATCTATTGTGCCGGTGGTGGGTGACAATAACTACTTTTTAGGGGTTATTCCAAGTAGTACATTGGTCGATATCATCGAAGAAGAAACGGCTGAAGACGTGTACCGCATGTCTGCAATGAGCCCTGTCAGAGGGACCTATCTTGAAGAATCATTTTTCCGACAGTTGTATCAGCGAAGTTATATTCTTATTGTGCTGATGCTTGCGCAGTCACTATCCAGTGCAATTATCAAAAGCAATACAACGTTACTGACCAGCATAGCGGGGGGGCTTTTGTTCCAATACCTTACGATGCTGACCAGTACGGGCGGAAACGCAAGTAGTCAAACCTCAGGGGTAATTATTCAAGGTATGGCGTCCGGAGAAATTCATGGCGCAAACCTCAGACGCTTTTTCAGAAGAGAGTTCCTCTTGGCGCTTGCCATAGCAGTCGTTCTGGGGGCTACTGCCTTTGCGCGTGCCTATGCTAGCAGCGGTCATATGATGGGCAGTCTTACCGTGAGCTGCTCAGTGATGTGCATCGTGGTGGTCTCGATTTTCATCGGAAGTACCGTGCCGGTATTGCTGAGAAAGCTATCGATCGATCCTGCCTACTGGGCGGGTCCAGTGCTTGGTACAGTCATGGATGTGTTGGGCCTGCTCATCTATTGCGCAGTGGCCCAAGCAATATTCAGCTATTTCACGAACTTTCCTTGACAAACAAGCGAGAGATTTATACCTTAGAAGAACTCTTTTGTAACTTAAGAATTACAAAGAGCCGCTAGCTCAGTCGGTAGAGCAACAGCCTTTTAAGCTGTGGGTCGCTGGTTCGAATCCAGCGCGGCTCACCATAGGTCCCCATCGTCTAGAGGCCTAGGACATCGCCCTTTCACGGCGAAAACATGAGTTCGAATCTCATTGGGGACGCCATACTTCGCTCTTTGAGCGGTCCGTGTGGCTGGCAGTACACAGTCATCCGAAAATACAAAGTCTTTTGAATTCCTAATTGTTTGTAACGAGGCGAAAAGCGTGTCTCATCATCCACTGCTTGCCACCATCAGAGTTAATTTTTCGGATAGCACAAACTTTACCCTTTTTCCATTCTCATTGCCGATTATCAAGAATCTCACCGATATCGAGTTTCCTACCCAAGTGACTTTCTTTGTGGGGGAAAACGGTGCAGGCAAATCTACGTTGCTTGAGGCGATAGCGCACAATGCGGGATTTGGGCCAGAAGGTGGTAGCAAGAACATTCATTTTAAAACATCTGAAGAAAAATCGTATTCGGCAGCAGAACAGCTGGCGGAATGCTTGACGCTTTCCTGGAGGCAGAAACCGCGCGATGGGTATTTTTTTAGAGCAGAAAGCTTTTATAACGTTGCTAACTATCTTGATACTTTGACCCGTGAGTCGGCATACGCGTATGGTCCGTACGGTGGGAAATCCCTGCATCAGCAATCGCATGGCGAAAGCTTCTTTGCGTTCTTTAAAAATCGTTTGGGTTCGGGCGGTTTTTATATTTTAGACGAACCTGAGGCGGCACTTTCTCCCCAACGTCAGTTAGCGCTTCTTGCCCTCATGCATCAACTTTGTAAACATTCTGATACGCAATTTATTATTGCAACTCATTCGCCGATCCTGCTGGCCTATCCGGGAGCTATCATTTATTCATGCGATACCCAACATCTTTCTTCAATCGCGTACAAAGAAACGGAGCATTACCAGCTAACAAAACGGTTCCTGGACGATCCTGGCCGTTATCTCCACCATCTGTTTTCTGACTTTTGACGGTACACTGCCAGATTCCCTGCCGTTGGTTTGCAGTGTGGTGTTGCCCTTTGTGCACCGTCTATCACTTTGGTGGAATACAAAAAATCCTTTGGTTTGCGCCGACTTTTTTACGCATTGTAGTTGGCTCACCTGTGCTATACTCCGGGGCAGATCAGGAAAAAACAAGAATCCTTTAAGCGTGAGGCGATTATGAAAAACTGTAGCATAATTCTCTCTCTTGTTATGGCAACAGTAGTTTGCCCGAGTGGAGCGTGGGTAACCATCTGCCAACCTTCCGATATGGAGCAGTTTCGGGGGCGACTAATTGTTTATTGGTTGCAGGAACAAGAAGAGCTCGACGATGTAAAATATGCGTTAGATGAGTGTGAAAAGAAAAGCAGTTTCCCTCTGCACCCTGTTTACAATTTATTTTGTGGTTACGTGATTGAAAATCCAGCATTCGGTAATGGTTGGTGGTATCGTGTGTTGCCACTTGTACATCGAAAGCCTTCTTTCTACTGTTCCCGTGATATCGGTCCTTGGTTCTTAAAGCAGTATACAATGTACGTTCGCCTTATGTTTCCGAGTGAGTGGAAGGCCATTGCGAGCATGCCTGACAGAAAGCAGAAAGCATGGTGGTCAATAGGTACTTTTACACGATTAAATGAACTTTCTGATCACGAACGGCGCGAGCTAGAAACTCAAATAGTACTGGCTGAGTCTGCGATGGTGGAGGAAGCAGAAAAGGAGGGTGGGGCGGCGTTTTTCAATCAACATAAGGAGTAGGAAGCCCGAAAAAAGGATCGCTCCCTTTCATGCCTGGGATGGGGGCTGATGTGTTCTGCCTTGCTTTTATTTCTAACGGAGGCCGCTTGTTGGGATTAGCCTCTTTTTCCCTATGCTGGCGTTTATCTTTGTTTTGCTTCGGCGTGTATTGATCTGCCCTTTTTAGGGCTGCGATCCTGTGCGTAGTATGCCCTGTCCGAGTAGCTACGCTTTGTCCACAACTGCAGGAATAGGGCCAAAATGCTCCATGGGTTCGTACATGGTTCTGTATGCCTATCTCCGCAAAAAAAATAGCGCTACAGGGCGTCTGCCCATCTTTTTTAAAGGTACAGTGAAAGGCTCTTTTTACTCGCACGTAATGTTGTTTGATAAACGCTTGCTCCTGTGCGGCTTGCTTACGATTGATTAAGAGAAGATGTTTTTCGATATCTTGGCCAGCTTTGGACCGGTGGTACGATAAAACAGCCATTAACCCAGCAAACAAAAAAAGTCGCTTTACGATCATAGATTTTCCTCATGGATAGAGACAAGCATGACATTGCGGTGTTTATGGTATCACAGAGCATGATGTATGCTAGCAGAAGTGCATTTTAATAGTCTTTCAGTACTTCATTAACATTAAGAGCGACGCATTTGTCAGGCACGTTGCCAAATTCTTTTTCGACCTCGTCATCCGTTGCGCATACTACGCTTAGATGCAGCTGTTCATAAAAAGCATCAATCTCCGCCTGTTCTTTTTCCGCCGTGTGCTGCTCAAGTTGAGGGAGATCATCTGTCACACATGCAGCGTGTTGGAGAGGCTGTCTGTCGGCAACCCTATGAAATGACAACGGATCGGCTGCGGCATGGTAGCGGCAAAGGGGGTATGGTTTATAATGGCCGTCTTTGATCTGTTGTTGATGTGCCTTGTATCGCGCTCTAGGTCTGCAGGGTCGTCCGCATTTAGTGCAGAGGAGGGGCTTTTTACGGTGAGGTGCTGCATGATCATTTGGCCTAAGGAGCACGAAGAGATAGGGAGGCAGATTCAATGATTCATCAATGTGCCATCTCTTTAAACCAGCAAGATAGGGTAGGGGGTTGCCCGCCCAGATTGTTGTGGTGTGCACGCAAACAGCAATAACGGATATCAGTCTTAGAAAAAAAGATCTTCTGTGCATTCTTTTCCCTCTTGAGTAGCTGTAGAAAGGAAAAATTGTACTTCTGGTTGCAGAAAATCACAATGGAAAAAACATTTCCCCATTGTGTGCTAAATGTTGATCAATCGGGGTTTTTGCGCATTAATGCGGTTACTTTTGCAGGTAGATAAAATGGCCGCTCATTCCTGTTTGTTTTAGACGCTGGTTGCCAGAAAGATTATTGTGCCCAATTTTAAAATACTATTTTTGAAAAAAATTTTCGTCAAAAGCGTGGAGTTTTCTCACAGCCTTGTTATGATTTTTGCTTGTGGGTGTGTGTTTTATCACTGTGTAATGTGTTAGCAAAATAAAATGATGCGGTGCATCAGGGAAATGTATGAAAGCAATAATTTTCAAATGCCAGATTGTAGCGGTCTTGATTTTTCCTCTCCTGAGCAGAGGTGGCGAAAGCCCTCGTGTATGCGAAAGTTTGGCTCGCCAGGGGGTCCTATGCGTGATGCAGGTAGGAAATCAGACATTTCCCTATTGCCTCAACTGTGGGCACAAAACACCCAAAAACAGTAATTTAGCATATCATATTGCCGCTAGTCATCTTAAAGAACGTCGCTACACCTGTTCGCACGAATGGTGTGGAAAAGCGTTTAGCCGTTCTGATTCATGCAAACGCCATGAAAGATCTCATGCTGGTGAGCGGCCTTACCAGTGTACTCATTGCGGTTGTGCATTTAAACGATCAGATCATCTACTAGCACACCAAAAACTAGCTAAATGCTTGCGTGGTGAGGATGTAAAAAAAGGGGGGAGGGGGCGTGAAATTGAGGATCCAGAGTGGGTGCCTACTATCCAAAAAAGGGAATCTCGCCGTTCTCGAACGCGCAAGGCTGCGTCTGCTGAAAAATCCTATCAGCAGCCACAAGAAGAAAATGAAGATAATGAGTTGCAGGATGAGCTACCACAGGGCGAACCACCAGTAGATGAACGGCCTGACCGAGATCCATTTATGGATCTTTTTATTCAAGCAGTTGATGAAGGCGATCTGCCTTGGGTGCGTCAATTCCTACAATCAGCTTCCGCTGAACCATTGCCCGTGTTATCAAGCGAGGATGTTGGTGATTGTTTACGACATGACCTTTCTAGATCTGGTATGCCCCGATTGTTCCCAACGTGTGATACCCTGCAGTAGGTAGTGTCTGCGGTATAAAAAGGGAGTCGGTTATGGAACATACTAAAAGAACAGTGCTGGTAACAGGGGGGGCTGGCTATATCGGTTCTCATGTCGCTTGGCTATTGGCCAAGCAAGGGCTGCATGTTGTTGTCCTTGATGATCTTTCCCATGCGCCGTTCTTTTCGCATCGGTGGGCGGACTTTGTACATGGCGACTATGGTGATGCGGCACTTCTCTCGCGTCTGTTTGCGCAGTACCGGATGAGCGCAGTCATGCATTTTGGTGCGTTTACGGTGGTGAGTGAATCGGTGCAGCATCCATTAACGTACTACTACAACAACGTGGCCAAGACGGTGACGCTTCTTGATGTCATGGTCAAACATAACGTGCTAAATTTTGTCTTTTCTTCCAGTTGTGCAGTGTACGGCGCCCCTCTGTTTATTCCGTTGACTGAGGACCATCCTTGTTCGCCTATCAGCCCCTACGGAACTACCAAGCTGATGGTGGAGCAGATGCTCAAAGAATGCGAAGAAGCTTACGGGTTAGGCTCTGTTGCCCTCAGGTACTTCAATGCTGCCGGAGCATTGCCGTACGAAGGGTTGGGCGAGCAACATGTACCGGAAACGCATGGCATTCCATTGCTGTTGCGTGCTGCAGCGGCAGGAAAACCATTTTATATCTTTGGCACCGATTACGACACAAAAGATGGTACCTGCGTTCGTGACTACGTCCATGTGCGTGACATTGCCGATGCGCATTACAAAGCGCTGTTGCATTTGATGGTGCATAAAAATCCGTCCGATGTATTTAATTTGGGGACTGGTGTCGGGTATTCGGTCAAAGAGTTGATTAGTACTGTCGAACAGATAACCAGAAAAGAGCTGATAGTGATTCCAGCAGCGCGGCGCAAGGGCGACCCTGCGATATTGGTGGCCGATCCGGCAAAGGCACGAGCCATTCTGCAATGGAAGCCGCTGCACTCAGACCTTGCGTTGATGGTGCAAAGTGCCTGGTTGTTTGAACAAGCACGAAGTTCAGTTGAGCAAGAGAAGTTCAGCGAGTTTCATCAGCTATAGGGTACTACATAAAAAAGAAGTCCCCGCTTTTGAGGGCGAGGACTTTTGATTTGTTGAGAAGGTTCTATTTGGCACCTACTGGCCTAATCTCAGTCAATTTTGTCAGATCCGTGGCTTGCGGGTTGGTAACCGACTTTTGGTTTATAGTGAATGCGATTATGGCGATTTTACCTGCATTTCCATTTGCCATAAACAGAGCTTGTCCTTCTGCAGAAAGCTGTGCCGCTGTTGTAAGCAGTGAAGTAAGAATTGAAGATCCTTGGAGCGCTGTATCATTGGCAGCTTCTTGTTGAAGAGTTTTGAGGGCTTGAAGCAAGTTTCTCACTGCTTCATTATGCGCAGCAATAACTGCTTTAGGAATTCCCGCTGCTGCTGCTGGTGCGGGAGTTGCAGCAACTTGTGCCTGTAGTGTTGCAACTTGTGCCTGTAGATCTGTCTTTTGTTGCTCGATTGCTTGTACAGACTGTGTGATCAGGTCTCGCATGCTAAGGAAAGTACCACTTGCTGGAGTAACATTGCCGAGAGCTTTCAACGCAGCTGTTCCTGCAGCGCAATCTCTGTAGAAATTTGCTACAGCGGTAAGGTTGTTATGATCTGGTTGTACAACGGTAAGATCGGTAAATAAGTTCGCTGGAAGGGCATTAAATCGGAGTGAGCCTGAACCTGCAGCCATGAGTTGCTGTGCTATCTCTTGCTGTCTTTGGGCAACTGCAGCATCAATATCGTTTTGATCGAATGCACCCGCTGCCGGTGTGGCTGGAGCTGCTACTGGAACTGCTAGAGCTGCATCCTTGGCATCGATTTCGCGAATGATAGCTGCTTTAAGCGCATCAAAGTTTGCATATGGTCCTGTCAAGTGCAGTTCGTCGACTACCGCCTTCGTGATGGCCAGGCAGTTGCGCAGAACTTGTGCTTTTTTGCCCATTGCTTTTGGATTCGTGATATCAGTTTGCGTATAGCCAGTGATATGTAATCCATCTGTATTGAGAGATCCAGCGGTGATTGCTGGCCAGAGTGTGAGAGTACCTGATTGGTATGCAGAGTCATTGAAGAGTGCCTCGAGTGTTGATGAGACTCCTTTTTTTAACCCATTCCTTATATCAGCAGCCAACGTACCAGCGGCTAGTTTGTCCGCTTGCGTGAGTGGTGTTCCTGCGGCTGGCGCTGTTATAACTGCGCCGCCGGCTTTGATGCCTGCAGCATTTGCTAGGTCCTGGAGGATGTTGGAAAGGACAATGGCATTTGCTTCTGCTTGGCCAACAGGATTAGGAGTGGCGCCAGTGATTGCTGGGACATCGATAAAGCCACCAAGGACGTTGTTGTTCAGTGCCATGATGTGTGCATTGAAATTCTTCATTGACCCGCTTGCACCAAGAGCCTGGCCGATGCCAGTGAAATGGTTTTCAATGGTCGTTGCCAGAGCATGTCCATTGCCTGCTGGGGCTGCTGTTATGTGAGCAGTCAAATCGCTCAAAGCATCTGCCATGGCCGTTACTGCATCTTCAAGATTGTGTGTGCTGCTGAGTGCGCCGTGCGTTACTAGGCCCGTGCATGGTGTCAAATGGGGAGCAATTTGTTGTGCGTGGGTTGCTGCCGCTACAATTTCTGGATCGCGTAAAATGAGAGCTGTACGAATCTTGTTTGCAAGATCGATGCCGTTAGCAGCAGGCAAATCAGTTGCCGGGATTGTTACCGTCAGGCGAGGAAGAACATCGGCCAGTTGGGTAACTGCTGCAGGAAGTGCAGCCAGCTTGTCGGCAGGAGTTGCTGCTGCCCGAACAGCATCGCATTGTGTCAAGATGCCACCTAGGTTTGCCACGTCGGTCATTACGGTTATCACGTTCGCGTTTGCTTCAGCACCCGCGCCAGCACCAGATGCTCTAAACGTAGCGTTTTGAGCAGAAAGAGTTCCGATAATGCCGTTCAACTGTTTAATACGTGCTTCTGCTGCAGCGCCCACATTTTGCGCTGTCATGCCTTGCAAAGTCTTGAAGTCAGGAACCTCGTTTACGACGGTGCCCGTAAGATTTTGTCTGCTGGTCAGCCACATGAATGAGGTGTACAGTTCACCAAGCAAGTAGTTGATAGCGGTTTTTACCCTATCTTGGGTGGTCGTTGCGCTCATGTATCTGAAGTATGTGTTACCCGCTCTGAGGCCGGTACAAATATCAGCCAACGCATCGTATTCTTGTGCTACACCTGGCATACCATATCCCAATGCAGTGCGTACAGTGCCGATAACTGGTTGCAAAGGAGCAAGCTCTGTGGGAACTCCACCTACCAAGCTTGCCTGAGTAATAGCAGTAAGGCTGGTGAGATACGTATCAATGCCCACGCTACCACCAGCGCGCAGAAGTGCGGCCAGGGAGGTGATGCGATTTGCCAAAGTGTCAGGGTTAACAGTTACGGCAGGCGCTACAGCTGCTGCGGTGTCAATGGCGTTATTGGCACCATTGATTGCCGCGACTGCTGATTGCGTGCGTTCTAGGAGTGTTGGATGGGGAGTAGTGTTTATTTCTGCTCTGGTTCTGATGAGGGTATCAATCGTAGTAAGTTGTGCTGCTGATTGTTGGATTTGGGTTTCGGCAGCGGTGATTGCTGCATTTGCATCAACGTGTGCAGGAGCAACAGGAGCAGGAAGTCCAACGCTGACGGCAAGTGGATCAAATGCTGCTTCAACCGCAGTTCTTAGTCCACCGCCTGTCGCCAGATGCGTGTTCATGTAGGCAAAAAGGTTGGTTACTTTTGTAGCGAGTTTACCATCGGCCGGAGCTGGTACTGGAGAGGCAGCGCTGACAGGAGCAGGAATCGCTGCTTCTGCAGCGGCAACAGCAGTATCAGTCTGCGTAATTTGGTCGTGCATTGCCGAAATGACAGTCCTGAGTTTCCCTTCGATTATACTATAAAAATCTGGGCTTAGAGTTGGACCAAAAGGAGATGCACCTTCTAGCAGCGTGGTATCACCTGCTGCTACTCCAATAAGAGGCAGGAATGTTGGATCGATTTGCGGCAGGGCTAATCCTTTGATTCGCAAAGCAAATGTCGTTTGGATAACGTCCTTGAGTGCTCCCGGTTGATATACGTCTTGGTTCAGACTAACTGCACCTGTTAGCAGATCGGTGACTGTAAGAGGTTGAGCATCGGGGAGAAAGCTTCCAGTAGCCACATCCCATTTCAGTTTGAGGCTGTTAAGCAGTTCTTTTGCATCGTTTTCGTCTTTGGAGATTTGTGCTGAAAGAGTATTAATCGCTGCCAGGACGACTGGTTCTGGATCTAAACCGTAATCAGTAGTGCTCGGAGTGGGTTCAGCTTGCTGTAATGCGGTCGCAATTCTGCGTAGGGTGCCTACAGAAGAGCCTGCTCGTGTTGTTTCTCCTGCAAGAGCGGTTTCAAGTTGTGCTTGCGCGATACTGAGATAACTCAAAGGAAAAACGTTACCTCCCATTAAGAATCCATAGCTGGAAAAATTCTTAATAAAGCTCTCAGCAGCGGCATTAGAAGTAAATTTTCCCCTTGAAAAAAAGGCGGGATTGCCGACGTATGTTTTGATATCATCCACGGCTTTAAGGGTTCTGGCGTTACATGCTTCTGATGCGTCAATGCCGTAGATTTGTTTGAATTGTTGCTTGGCCAGAGCAGAAATTTTGAAGATACCACCCTTAGTGAAGAGTGCGCACGTTGTGACAAGCCCATCAGGGCCCGGTGCATACTGGGCTGCCTGCAGAGTGAACCCCAGCAATGCAAGCGCCCCTACTTTTATAAAGTTTTTCATACAAGTTCCCTTTTTTTATTTTAGAACGTTATCTGAACTTTGCCCCAAATGCCCCAACGGTGCAGGGTCACGTTGTTGCTGCTGAATTCGTACGACGCACCCAGTTCGAAATTTTGTGGGTATTTTGAGGTGTTATAGAATCCAAAGGAGGCGTAGAGTGTTTGTGAATACACGGCAGGGTGAGCTGCTGAACTCAGGTCAAGGTCGGTATCAAGCACGTACACTGGTTGAGCACCGGTGCCGATGAACATTTCAGCTGGTTGGCCTAAGACACCAATCGAACGGAGGTCATCGGTAGCACCCGCTATGGTTGAGGCTGCGCCGTAGATAGCTTTATCGTAAATTGGCTGGCCGGCAATTTGTACCCCTTGGTTGTTCCAGGCATGTTTGAGTTGTACCAATTCAGCCTGGCGAACATAGGTGTTGAGCCCTGCGCCGGTATGCCATCTATCGCCTACATAATTGATGTTGATGTCAAAGTTTCCGTTGTAGCCAGGGTGTACGGTCACTTCTTGAGTGAAGTAGTTGATACCCCACGTTCTGAAAGGAGTAACGATAGGGTTGCCAACCGCACCACCCGAAGCGATTTCTTGTTGTCGTGTAGCTTCGTTAGCGAACACTTGCATGTAGCGGCTCCATGGTCTGTTTTTCAAATCAAAGGAGCGTGTTTGAGTATTTTTAAAGAGGTATTGACCTTCGAATAACCAGCCAAGCCACACGTGTCCATGTCCTGCATTTTCAAAGCACAGCTGACCATACAGTCCGCCAGAAAGTCCGGTGTGATGGTTGTTCCCGACGATGGCTTCAAACATGTATTCGCCCTTTGGACGATTACCGGTGGGGAAGATCAGTCCTGCGTACCCACTGACGTACAGTTCATTTTGGTCTACAAAGTCCATGCCGAACTTCAGGTTCATGTCAGCAACGCGTGTTGCTGTTTGAACGCCATTAATTTTTCCGTAGAGCATTCCGTTTTGTTTGAATGCTGCGGTCATGGTATTAACGGGCGTGGAGAAAGTAGGTGCGTTAAGGCTGCTGCCAGAAAGCGGGTTCCAGAAGCCCACATTGCCAGCTGCCGCTGCAAATATAGGCGTGTACGTGAAGGTTTCGGTAAAATCGAGGTCGTTTTTGACATGAACCACAGGAATTTCAAGCGTGGCCCAGAAACGTTCGAACACTGGAACGCGGAAGGTAAGCGTCGCACCCGTAAAGGTTTGCTTAGGGTTGATATTGATGGTGCTCGCCATGGCCCCGTTTTGCGTCTGGATGTTGAAGTCGGAGGCGATCAATTCTTGGCCGGTACCCACGACGTTGTTGGCAGTACCCCCTTGCAGTGCAGGAGTTTCTGCTACACGTAAGCCGTTATTGCCGCCGTACAAGAAGTAGTCGCGCAGACCTTCGGTGTTGAAAGACTTTCCCCCGAACACAGCTAACTGAACCGTGCGTTTTTTCAACGCACGACCGTCATTGTGTGCCTGGTCCACAAGAAGGTTTTCGGTGAGGTTGGAAACCAAGTTCTGTTGCGGAATAGCGGTAAAGAATGTGTGGCTATACACATTGTTTCCGTGTCCCTGTGAGGTGAAACACAGGAGCGCAAGCGCGACCTGTTTTTTGTATTTCATAGAAGCTCTCCTTCTCTTTTTAGTTTTGCTTCTTAAAAAAAACATATTTCCAGGCATACCATTGTTCGCATAAAAAATGCAATTAATCGCTTTAATTCAAATCCTAAGAGCATTTTTCTTCTATCTAGTGCGCCTGGATAAAAAAAGCCCCACGGTTTGTGGGGCTTAGTTCTGTTATTCAATTTCCGCGATCACGGTTTTGGCGCGCCAGCCATTCTTTCTTCTATTTTTCCAACAAGCGTGTTGTACAGCGTTTCCATATAGGTAAGTGCCGGATCTATTTTGCCGAATGCTTTATTCTTGCCCTTACGGCCTGTGTAATCAGCGAGATTAAAGGAGAAAAACTTGTACAGGCGCGTATTTTTAAGTTTATCAGCACATAAACAGTTATCATTCAGTCGCAATACGTAACTGGTTAAACCAGTCTTGCTTGGTGTTTGAGCAAAATAAATGCGACCCAGATTAATGGTTTTTTCTTGAGTGACGTCTGTGGTCCAAGCTTCTGCAAATTCGGGAGCCCAGACGTAGATATCGTAACCACCAGTTCTATTTTCCAAAGGTTTGATTTGGTTTTTTCTGTAGGAATCCCAGCCTCCTAAATCCATCGGCTTGCTAGGGTTTGCATAGTCGCTGCGCAGAACACCCACCAGGAGAGAAGCTTTGAGTTTTTTCTCAGGTTCAAAGAACGGTACTGAAGGGGTGACGTTAATTGAGACAAAGAACGGAGAATCTTTTTCTGCGTAGGTTATGACCGCAGTAGGATCAAACTTACCCAACGGATCAGATTTCTGATCTATTACGTACGTTTGATTTGATTCGATGGCACGCGAAAGACTTGGGTCAGCCTGAAGTTGTTGGAATGACGGATACAAGAGCTTACAAACGTATGATGGTCTAGACCCCGCTGGGTCAGGCAGTTCTTGAACCAAAGATGGTGGATAGTCCTTGGCAAATTTTTCTAACTGTTGTGCTTGGTCAACTAAAGTAGAGCCAATGAAACCAATTGCTGTTTTGTCATTCTGCGAAGCATTTTGTACTAATTTTGCGAGCTCTTCTGCTGTCATCAGGAAATCTGTTTTAAAAGCCTTCACTGCTTTCCTGAAATCAGAAAGAGCGGTATCTAATGGCGATCCTGAGGCGCAACGTTTTGTATCTATAGCCTGCAGAGCTTTCACGATATCCTCTGGTGTTTTTCCTGTAGCCTCCAGAGTGTCGATTGTGTCGCCGAATGCATTGCTTATGTCGGTGCATTCCAAAGCAACAGCGTCCTTTTTCGTGTTAATGTCGGCAAGGGCTGCAAGTTCTGACGGAGAAGGGCCATCTGTCCTAGCTTTGTTCATTCGAGCCGTCTTGATGTACAGCTCGCATGTAGTTTTGAAAGTATCAAAAAAATTCAGTGCTGCTTGTTGGAGCTGTTGAGCCAGATCCGCTGGAACAGGACTGTAGTAGTTCTGCTGTTTGTCAGGAGCTTGGCTTATGAGAGCTGCAAGCCATTTTTTAGTTTCTTCCTCGAAAAGCCGGAAGTTATAGCCGGAAGCAGTGTTGACCATAGTTTCTAAGTTGCGGATACGATTTTCTATGCGTTTGACTATTACATTTTTAAGTTCTGCTTTCACTTCCGAGCTATCATCCATTTTCTGAGCTTCAGCCAACTGCGCTTGTGCGATGGCGATTTGAGCTTGTAAGCTTGCGACATCGACGCGAACTCTATGTGTATAATCAACAAGCACTGGCAGAGCATTGTTAGGGTAATATTGAGGCTGAGAATCTTGCTGCTTTGTCCCAAAAGGAAACTGTGAACAGCACGGAATCATGATGTCTATTTGTTGCAGAATGGTAGCTGTGTTATAGCCCGCTGGATAGGCTCTAACTATGAGAGCCAATTGAACCAAGAATGATTGGACGGGATCTGCAAATAGAGAACTAATTTTCCCTTCATTACAAGCGGTCAGGAATTTCACCCATTTTTGATCGCATGCATCTGTTTTGACATCTTTAAAAATGGAAGGACAGCTTGCCCTTATTTTTTCATCAAGCTCATTCTGGGCCTTTTTAAATTCTTTTGTTTTCTTTACATACAATTCTTCATATTTGGGCACAGGAAGAGCCCCCGGCATACCTGGCGGTGGGGGTGGTGGTACTGGTCCACCAGGAAAAGGTGGCGGTGGCGGTGGTGCAGCTCCGAATGGAGGAGCTGGTGGTACTACTACAGGGCCTGCAGCAGGTGTCGGAATTGCAAATTGTGGTCTGTCGACACCATTAATGTTGACGGTAAATGGGGTGAGGCCAAAGCCGTCCTGAATTCTTTGTACAAATGTATCCAGTGTTTGTTGCGCTGTTGAGCCTTGGGTAACTTGGGTTGACAGGGCATTAAAGACGGCTACTGCATCTGCCATCCCTTTTTTCATAGCAGCTTGCATTGAGTCTAAGGTATTAACTACGACCGCACCTGCAGGAAGAACTGGCCCTCCTCCACCGCCGCCGCCAGATTTGGTTGGAGCTGCGACGGAAAAAAAGTCATGCCACCTTGCCGTGAGTTTTTGCGTAGCTGCAGGCCGTCCATATCCTGATGGAGAGGGGTTAGTATCATATAAAGCTTTAGCGGCAGCACGATCTCCTTGATTTATTAAAGCATACAGCCTTGCAAGATCAGCCGCATACAGTTGCTCAAACGAGAAGATGCTCAGTGCTAGAATCAGTGTGTAATTCATTTTCATTGATTTCCCTCTCATTAAAACAGCCGTGAAGCACCAGCCCAGACTGCCCATCTGTTAGCGGTTGCTAGGTTCGAAGCAAAAGTGAAGTTTCCACCGACTTGCAACGCGCAGCCCTTTATTTTTTTGCCATCGAATATGCGATGTAATGCTGCATAAAAGGTGTAATCGCCTCTAAATGGCTGGCTAGCACTGTTTAGGTCCAATTGTTCTTGAGAAATGTAATAGGGAGCATTGCTTGCATTGGAAAAATTAGCCTCTACATCTGAAATTGAACGGACAGGATCGACTTCCCCCCCGCCAAGACTGAATACACTAGCGGCCGAGAGTTTTCCAATCATTGGTCCTTGCTGCCATGGATTTTTAAGGGTGACGTCTTCGTCTTGTTGCCAATAGCATCTAAAGCCGAGATCAAAGGCACCATTATGTGGGAGCTCGAATGAGAAGTTAAAGACGAGGTCAGTAGTAAAATGTGGGTTTACCTTTACCTCCTGCGTGAGCAAGTTAACGCCCCACGTTTGATAGCGCATCTCTGAAAATCCAGTGCCATTTGCAACATCAAGCAGGCGTTGTGTGTTGTTTGCATAGAGTCCTAGGTAGCGGCTCCATGGTTTGCCTGCAAGATCGATAGGGCGCACTTGGGTGTTAGGGAACAACCATTGGGTATTGCTGTCTACCGCGATATCAAAAGCAAAGCGTTTGGTGTGGAACTGGCGAGTAAAGAAGGAGCCGAGAATGATACCAAAGTGTTTGTTGTTTCCCACGAGCGGTTCAAATAGATAGATACCTTTTGGTTTGTTACCGGTTGGCAAGACAACGCCACCATACACTTGGAGCGAGCGATCTGCTTCGTAGATGTAGGTATAACCTACTTTCAGATTGAGGTAAGCAACAGCAGTGTGCGATTGGGAACCATCAATGCGACCATACAGCATGTACGGATTCTTGAAGGCCGTGGTCATGTCAGGTACAAACGGTGTATTGTCAAAACCCTCAGATGTGGCAGCAGCTGATTGCACAACTGCTCCGCCCCCTGCGTAGGTGACCGTTTCCACAAAATCAAGGCTGTTTTTAACGTGGATCACAGGCAATTCAAATGCCACCCAGGTTGAGTTGCTTATCTGGTAGTAGCCAGCAAATCCCACACCAGCAAATGTTTGTTTTGGTTTGAAATCAAGAACACTGCAGAAGTTTTTTTGGTTGGTAACGATATTGAAGTTTTCTGCTATGATGTCTTGGTTATTAGGAGTATTCACGCCTAGGTTTGTGAGAGAATTACAGCCTTCACGTACTTTCAGTTGTGTTTTGCCAAACGGCAGCAGGTAACGCGCAATATCTTCGTGATTTGTGGTGCTTCCACCCCAAGCCATGATGTTGAAGTAGCTTTTTGATTCTTTGCATAGGTGTTTTATTTTCCGCTTGAGTTTGTTTTCTTTGACTTCTTCACGGTCATAGACAAAGTGGTCGGTGAACACCTTGTACATCAGCGGATCGATGGGAGCTGTCTGCGAGATGTTCATGATTGAGCGGCTGGTGAATTTATAAGCGTTTGAAGAGGCCGACGAAGAAGCAGCGAGCACTCCAGGACCAGCTAAACATGCCAGAAGAAGAGGTATTTTTTTCATAAGAATCCTTTGGATTAACCGAGTTTACCGGCAATAGTTAACAGACGGGTGCGAAGGTAGGGTTTAAGACCAGAAACCGAGGAACCCACGATGCCATTAGCCACTTGATTGATTAATGATTCAAGGGTGTCCAAAGCGGTGTAGAGGCCTTTGAGAAATACTCCTACTGTTGCTCCTTGGGTTACTGTTAGGGTGGGTTTCGGCTTGGCTGTCTTGTTTGCCACGTCTCGCAGTACATCAGCAAGCTGTTTATCAGAAAGCTGTGACAACTGTTGTGCCAGGTCCATGGTGGTCTTGGTTGACGAAGGTGCCGGTTGTGGACGGGAAGGGACAGGTTTTGAGTCGCCTCTTATTTCACTCATAAGTGTATTGAACCACGTATCTTGTTGGCCGGAAGCTTGAGCCTGTGACACTGATTTTTGGATAGGTTGCGCCTGAGGTGCTGATCGTGTGGGTGCTGGTTGTGTAGCCGGCGTTGGGGCACTAGGTGTTGTTGGTTCATCAAAACCTTCGTCACTATCAGAATCTTCCATAGAAGGGGCAAATTTTTGAACGAGGGCATTGATCTTAGATAGATCGAGTTTGTCAGGATCTGACCCTTGGACTGGGAATCTGCCATCTTCGCGTGCAAAAACTCGTGGGAAATCATTGTAGGCGTCGTTTTGGACCCCTTTTAGACTTGCCAGTTCGGAGGCGTCGTCCTGTGCTTGTGCTTCCATTTGAGCTTGGTACAGTGCTTGCAGCGCGGTGACAAATGCTGCCTTGTCTTTGCTTTTGACCGCTGCACTGAACTGGGCGCTGAGGCCATCGGCCGATGCTGCGATCTGGTAGCTTGTTACGAGGGCCAGACTTGCCAGTAAGAGACTTTTTGTATTCACGAACGACTCCTTTTTTTGAATCTGCCTCCGATGCGGTGGCAGTGGTGTTACGTTATTTTAGTTTCGACAATAAGATTTATCCTTAACACCACCCTATTTTCCCAGTCAAGAGGTTAAAACCCTGAGGGGCTTGGTTCCTTACCTGATCCTTGCTACACTCAGCGAAAAGGTTTGCAGATCACTGTTTTACAAAAGGGAAGCTATGATACCACGAGTAAGAGGGACGCGAGATATTCTTGACCCTCGCCTGTTATTCTTTGCCATGAAAAGCATTACCAAGCATCTTCAGAAGTATCATTTTCAGCAGATTATAACGCCGATATTGGAGCCCTTGGCCCTTTTTAAGCGGTCGTTGGGGCAGGAGACTGATGTTGTTTCCAAAGAGATGTTCATTGTGGGTTCATCGTCTGCAGAGAAAAATGAAGATGAAATTTGCTTGAGGCCAGAGGCCACAGCATCGGTGGTTCGGGCATTTATCGAAGAAGGCATTCAGATTGTTCCCTGGAAGGTGTTCTTATTCGGTTCCATGTTTCGTTACGAACGGCCACAAAAGGGCAGATACCGAGAGTTTTATCAGTGCAGTTTAGAAATTATTGGTGGACAATCCCTTGCCTACGATGCCCAACTACTTGTGATGCTTGACCGCCTTTTTCGGCAGGTTTGTAAGTTAGAAGCGTTTGCTTTGCATCTTAATTTTCTTGGTTGCCCTCAAGATCGCGTGGTGTTCAAACAGTATTTAGCCGAGTTTCTCGAAGCACATCTGAGTTCGTTATGTGTTACGTGTGTGAAACGCAAAGATACCAATATTTTGCGTGTACTTGATTGCAAGAACGAGAACTGTCAAAAACTGTATGCACAAACATCTTCTTTAATTGACCATCTGTGTACTCCTTGCACAACTGAATGGCGTGAACTGTGTGAGCGGCTCGAAGAATTATCGGTACCGTTTGTGCACATGCCTCATCTGGTACGTGGTCTTGATTACTACAATAAGACAGTCTTCGAATTTGTGAGTCCGTTACTGGGGGCCCAAAGCACCTTTTGTGGTGGCGGGCGCTACGACCAGCTGGTAGCACAGCTTGGCGGAAAAGAAGATCAGCCTTCCATTGGTGCGGCTATTGGGTTGGACCGTCTCGTGTTATTGCTAGAATCGGTGCAAGAGCAGTTGGCTATTCCGTATGAACCAAAGTTGTTTGCTATTGTACCGCTTTCAGCAGAGCAGCATTCTTTAGCGTTGCATGTTGCTGATGCGTTGAGTACAGAAGATCTGCACGTAGAAGTATTTTTTGATGGATCAATAAAGAGTATGATGCGCAAAGCCGATAAAGCAGGTGCAAAGGCAGTGCTCTTTCTTGGTCAGGATGAACAGGCTACCGGTACCGTAAAAGTTAAGCAGATGCAATCAGGACACGAAGAAACGGTAAAGCAGCATGAGCTCGTGCGCTATGTGAAGGCTATGGGTTAGACAAAAGTAAAATACAAAAGGAGAGTCGCGATGAAGAAAGTATACGTATGGACGATGGGCGTGATGGTGGCCTGTTCTCTGAGTAAGATACAGGGGCAAGAGCACGAACAGCTGCGTGCGGTGTTTTCGGTAGAGGACTTTTCTCCAGAGAACGTGTTTGAGGAGCCAATCATCTTGGAAATGCCTACGGACATAGACATGACGGTAGGCCGAGAACGCAAGCCAGAGATCTCGTTCCGTGATATTCCGTTTTACTGTCGATTTGCCTGTACGTACGTGTACGAAGAAAAGATACAAAAGTGGTATTATCAGCTCTTTGGATACCTTGCGCGTTGGAAGAGCCGAAGCTTCGGTTTAGCGCGGCACGGGTGGGGAAAATAATGACAATAAAAAACATGCAACAGACGATTCTTTTTTTAGTTTTAACAGCAGGCTCTGCTGTACATTCAAGCGATGGCTACAATTTTGAAACGGATTACACCTTGTTGCGACGATCTTTGTACGAAGATACAGTGCGATTAAGTCACCTTCCGCCAGAAAGCGAAGAAGCTCAGTTTCTCCGTGCTCATATTGATGCGGCCCGCCTGCTTCTTCGTCTAGGAAGGGGAAAAAAGAGCTGTTCGTCACGGCTACAACGTAGAGCAATAATAGCGGCTCCCGAGATGCGTGCCGTGGATGTAGCTGCTGCGCATTTTTTTGCTTCTCTTCCGTCGCGTCCACTGCCTGCTCCTGCTGGCGCAAGAAGCCAACTTCTTACTCCAGAGCCTCCGGTACCACACCGTGTGTTTAGTGAACGTCGCCGACAATCTCTCCATGTTATTGGAATTCCTGCTGCTCGTTCAAATGACGTTTTGGATGGTTATTCAGGTAGCGGTTATGAAACCGAATAGTCTGAAAAAGCAAGGTCTAGGATGAATAATAAACGTCATGAATTTGCATTCTTTGTGGAGACGCTCTCTCGATTAGTGGAGGACAAACAAGGGCGTGTGACAATTTCTGATCCAACCATTGTGCATCGAGTAACGCATGTTGTGCGGCTTCAGTTGGGTGAGGCGGTGATATTATTTGACGACACCTGGCATGCGCGCGCGCAGCTCATAGAATACGCAAAATCGGCGGCGGTCTTTAAACTGGAATCGGCGCAAAAGAATACAGAGCTGTTGCCTCGCGTGACCCTTCTCCTGCCTCTGCTTAAACGTGAAGCCCTTGATGAAGTAGTTTATGCAGCGCGCGAGCTAGGTATTTCATCGATTGCGTTTGTATCCGCTGAAAAAAGCTCTCGCCACACAGTGTCGGCTTCAGAAAAAGAGCGGCTGACGCGAATAAGCATTGCGGCCGCAGAACAGTCAAAAAACTTTTTTCCGTGTCACTTCATTGGGCTTGAAAAGACACCTTCGCTTGTGGAGTATGTGCAGGAACAAAGCAAGCATTCTGCGTTCATTCAGGGTTGCAAATGGTATGCAGATCCTTCTGGTATGCGGTGGCAAGAAGCTGCTTCAAGCTGTGCGCAGTCCTCTGAAATTTTTCTGTGCCTTGGCCCGGAAGGTGATTTGAGTGATCGTGAAAAGACTGTGTTGAAGGATAGTGGTTTTGTGTTCTGCCAGCTGGGCCCTACTATTTTGCGTGCGCAACAGGCGGCGATCATTTTCATGGGGTTGGTAAGAACGACACTCTCTAAAGATTGAAAGGTATCTTTAAACCGCTTTCACGTCGAAGGCTTGTACTCAAGAGTCTTGAGATAGAGTGGCAAAAGCGGATCGACGCTGTACTCGCCTCTCTTCCATTGCTCCAGTGCCTGACGAGCAACCTCATCAAAAGACACCGTTGCCGGGACAGGGGTTGGGATCTGTGCATGGGGGAACAACGTAACAATCGATTCGCGATACATTTCGATGGCATTACCGATATATGTTATCGAATCGCCTGTGTAGCGACGGGCCAGAGAGTCCAAAAAAGTTGCATAAAATTCCCATCCTACCTCAATCGGTTCGTCTTTGTATTTGATGGCAAAATAGACGTCTTTGTTGAATGCATTCAGCAGAACAACCGTTAGATCAGTGGTAAGACTTCGGTGTGAGTTCAAAAACGTACATAGCCCATCGATACCCACGAGAGGAATCTTGCGGGAAAAGAGAAGGCCATTCACCGTGGTGATCACAACGCGCAGGGTAGTGAAAGGGCTAGGGCCTTGGTTGACCCCGATGAACGCAAGTTCAGACCACGTAACATTATGAGTCTGTAGAAGTTCCACCAGCCGGAGCATGAGATTTTTGCTTGCTGTTAGTTTGTGTTCCTGCACGCGTCCCAGGCACTCTCTGTCTTTAAAAAGTCCGCAAAAGACCGATTCATAATCGCTGTGCAAGATAAGGTAAAAAGTATCTATTTTTTGTTTTTGCATTTCTGTTGTTGGTAAAACACGCCAAAGGCGTCGAATTCGAGCGTTTTTTCTTTCTTAGGTATGACTTTCCCGCAATTTAAGCATTTCCAACCATCAAAATTGAGGAAATGATCAAAAAACGACTGCAAGACCATGAGCCCCGAGCATTTTTTGCATTTCATACGCTCTCCTTCTCCTTTTACTCTCCCCTTAGTTTAGCTTGTAGCTTAACAAATTTGGACAGAGTTTCTATTCGGTGTGTAAACCTTTCTGAAATAGCTTATAGGAGAGGTATGAGTCAAGAATAAGCGCGGCGGCGACTGAATGAACGTCCTGCTTGTCCTTTGCCACACGCAATGTTTGAGCGTGTTTGCTGGTCAGTCGCTCGTCCCACAAAAGCCACGTTTTGTCCGGGAAGGTTTCCTCGAGTAGTTTTTTTTCGGCAGCAACTTTCTCAGTTTGTTGGCTGTCGGTTCCTCTTAATGTTTTTGGGTTGCCGATGATAATCTCTGCAATCTGTTCGTCATGAAAGAGGGTCGTAAGGAATTGAATAAGCTCCTTACGTTCTACCGTCTTATAGGGGCGAGCAAGAAGCTGCGAGGAATCAGAAAGAGCCGTGCCGATCCACCGATCACCAAGGTCAAGAGCTAAGAGTTTCATAAAGACATATTCGTATAAAAAGTGTATAACCAGATCAGTATAGGCGCTCGCCTGATTGTCGTAAAGCGGGGCGCCACTTGTTTTTAGACGAAAGGACCATCATGGTAACAGAGTTTGTTACTCTCCTGCGCGAACAGATCTGCTTTTCTCCCGTATATTTGGGGTTCATCGGTGGGGTTGCTGTTATCACTACGATTGCCCTTAATTTTGCCCAGTTCCGGTACTTCATCACGAGCTGGAAGCTCGCCTTTGGTAAAGGTGATGCGACCGCGACCAAGGGAGACATGACTCCTTTCCAGGCATTTTTGAATGCCCTAAACGTGGGTATCGGCAACGGATGTCTGGCTGGGGTGGCAACTGCTATTCACGCTGGCGGTCCGGGTGCGGCTTTTTGGATGTTTTGTGCGGGTCTTTTAGAGATGGCATTGCGTTTTGCCGAAGTTTTTTTGAGTGTCTCATTTGCCAAAGAAGCACGGACAAGAACGAGCTCAGTGCTTGGCGGGCCTTTCTTGTATATCGACAAAATTCCTTTTGGGAAAGTGCTCGCGTATGTCTATGCTGCAGCCTGCTTGTTCTATGGCTTGGTGAGCGGTAATGCTATGCAATGTAATACGATCAGCAACGTGGTCCAGCACGCAACCGGCGTTTCTCCTTGGATCATTGCTACACTTTTGACTGCGTTTGTTTTGTACGTAATGTTCGGTGGTGCACAACGCATCAATAAAGTTTCGCAAGCAATTATTCCTTTTAAGGTTGGTCTTTTCTTTCTCACGATCATTATTTTGTTGGGGTACTACTCGGCAGAAATTATTCCTGCTCTCAAACTTATTTTTACGTCAGCATTTGAACCACAGGCAGTGTTTGGTGCGGGACTGGGTATTTCAGTGCAGCGCATCATTAGTATGTCTATTTCGCGTACTGTGAATGCGTGCGAAGCAGGATTGGGGACAGCGGCAATCTTCTACGGTAACACGGGCAGCAGTAACCCACGCAACGATGCTATTACCGGAATGTTGAGCACCTTTATGAGCATCAACGTGGTTGCAATGCTTGTCTCTCTTTTGCTTGTTGTATCCGGAACTTGGAATGCAGTAGGCGCGGATGGTGCCGTTTTAGTGGCACAGTCGTATGAATCCTTGTTTGGCCATGCTGGAAAATACATAGTTACGGTGCTTTCTATGTTTTTTGGTCTGGGTGTATTTGTGCCTTATTGCTATGTCACCCGCCAATGCTGGTTGTATCTGACTGGTGGCAGATGGAGCACTGTGTTTACGCTTTTATTTGCTGCCGTCGCGTGTGTTGGCGCACTGATGCAAGTGGGTTTGGTGTGGACCATGGTCGATCTTGCTGTAGCTTGCTTATTGCTCATTAACCTGTCGGCAATTCTGTACTTTCTTCCGTTGTTGCGTAGGAATCTTTTTGGAAGTAAGTAACCCATGAAAAAACAGTTGTTTTGCTCGTTACCTGTTACCTGTCACACCGATTTTGTAACGGCTGGTAGTACGTTTGTGAGTATCAAAGGTTTGAAAGAAGATGGCTCTTCCTACTTAGCAACTGCCATCCAGCGAGGCGCTACAAAGATTGTTGTGCAACAAGGTACGGTGCTTTCAGAAGAGGTTCAGAATCTTGTTGATTGTCATTGTGTTACGGTTGAGTATGTTGAAAATACCCGCAAGGCACTGGCGCTTTTAAGTGCTGAAGCTGCTGGATATCCCGCACAAAAACTGAAGTTTTTTGGGGTTGGTGGCACTAAGGGGAAGACAACAACAGTCTCGATGCTTGCGCACCTTTTAAAGCTGCTGGGCAAAAAAGTGGCGTTTCTTTCTACTGCCCTCATTTCTATCGATACGGGTAAAGATGAACTTGCTGGCTTTGACTGTACGGGCACGCTGACGACACCGCAACCAGACTACCTGCACCAGTTTTTAAAACTGTGTGTGGAAAAAGGAGTGGAGTATGTGGTGTTGGAGGTAGCGGTGCAGGCACACACGTTCTTTAGGATAGAAGGTATTGAGTTTGAGGGAGTTATCTTTACCAACCTCGATCGCGAGCATGGGGAGCTGTATCCTTCAATGGATGAGTACTTCGCCGAAAAACAGAAATTGTTTGAGCATCTCAAGACAGGCGGTGCATTGTTGGCCAACGGTGATGATGCCTATGGGCAGAAGGTCCTGCAGAAGTATCCCCGAGCGCGTTCATTTGGTAGTGCAGAAGGTGCAGCGTATCGAGGAGCCTTGCTAAGTGACACGTTAATTGAACAACAGGCGCTGATGGAGTACTGCGGGGCAAAGACACATTACACCTATCAAAGTTTTCCGGGCTCCTATAATTTCTCTAACTTTCTAGGCGCCCTTTCATTGCTTACCGAATGTGGCTTTGAAACAACCATGCTTTCAAGGCTACGAATTGCATTTCCTCCTGTTCCCGGTCGGCTTGAAATGAAACAGCTTTCCAATGGAGCATTGGCCGTTATCGACTACGCGCACACTGCGGCATCTTTTGAACAAGTATTGACGTTAATGCGACCACGCACAGATCAATTGATTGTGGTCTTTGGAGCTGGTGGTGGTAAAGATACCCAAAAGCGTTCCGGCATGGGGCAGGCTGCAGGCCGAATTGCAGACGTGATACTCGTGACTGACGACAATCCTCGTCACGAAGATCCCGCACTGATTGCGGAACAGATTCTGAGCGGTGTGCGAGCTGAAGATCGTCACAAAGTCCAAGTGATCCATGACAGAGCGTCAGCAATAGAAAAAGCTTATGCGATCTCTCATGCAGGCAGCATCATTATGCTTTTAGGCAAAGGACCTGATGATGTGCAAATTGTGGGAAGCCAACGGATTTTTTTCAGTGAAGTGCAAGTTTTAGACCGAGCTCAGCACAAGCAGCTGTGACCCAGTAAAATCTTCATTTTCCATCATCGTTGTCTTGTTTGGACCCTGCGACAAGATGATGAAGTGCTTCTTCGGCTTGAAGTATAGCAATTTTCCTTTCAATTTTTTGGATAGCAGCTTGATCTAGTCCGGGTCCTACTTCGTTCAATGCTTCTTGAAGTTGTGCGCTGGTCAATTTAAGAGAATCGGGGAATGCAGGGACAGCTGTGGCCTGAGGAGGGATATGTCCTCCGGTGCATGAAATGACGCATGGTGTGACTGCGTAGATAGCACTAACCAATACTTTTACTCGTAAAATATTTCTTGAGAGAGCCATGCTTCACCTTTCATGTAAGGACTACCCTTGAAAACACTCGAAAGAAAAGTATAGCGCAAGTTTCTCAAAAGTGGATCCTGTTAGGAAAGGGGTTGGCCAACAGGTGAGCCTTCTTCCTTTCCGGTTCGGGTATCAAAGGAAACCAGTACGGTGTGCCTTGGTATTCTCACAATGAAATATTTTCCATCACATGAGGTACGCAGTTGTTCAAGGAGGACAGTTAATTCATCTGAGGATGCAATAGTTCGTTCATCTACAAAGCTTACTGAAGGATAATCACCAGTATCTTGAAATCCGGTACGTTGTTTTTTCTCTATCTCGCTCAGCGGTGTAGTGCTACGTACGTTTTCGATTACTATTTGGACGGGGAAGGTAGTGTCAGAGGGCAGTTCGTTCTCAACCCGATTGTTTCGCAGGAGTTTCATGGTTGCTGCTGCAAGGGAAAATGAACCGCTACCCCAACTACCGAAGTCTGCGGCAGATACCTGGCTGCACATGGTAAGAGAGGAAAGAATACATATGATATATGTTCTGTAATTCATGATAAAAGCTCCTTAAAAATTTTGAGGTGATAAACGGGTAGGGCTTGCTGCTGGTGTAATAATGATAGTTTGGCTAGCTCGGGGTGAGCTGTGTTTTTTCTGCAAAGCGGCAAGTTCCTCACTAGTGGTAAGTTCAGTTATTTCAAGAACTTCACTTGCGAGAGGTGCCAGCACTCGTTTTTCGTCTGGTCTAATAACCCGTTGAACGGTGACGACAGATGGAAAATTTTTAATGTCAGGAGAAACGTGCACGGTATTTGGTTGCCAATCGCGGGAGATAAGGAAAGTACCCTCTTGCTTTGCGCATTGTTCTTGGACAATTTGTAGTTGAGCCCTGTCATGTACCATTCCCTTGCTTATTTCTACACTTACCTCCGGTGTGTAAGGGTTGCGCAAATCGGGGACGATAACCCGATGCACTTTAACGTGAACAGGGAGCGCGCGAACGATACTGGGCTCAACAAGCACTTGGCCACCAGAATGGTACCCCACCAGGCGTTTGAAAAAATCTGCACCGTGGCATGAAGCACATGCACAAAGAAGCAAGAAAATGCCTAGATACCGGTTCATGCGTGTCCCTTGTGGTTTGAATTGTGTTCTAATTGCTGTGCAAGCTTTTTCCTAAGCAATGCTGTAGTCACGGGATCTTCGTCTGCTTTGTAGTGGGCAAGGGGTGTAAGAAGCTTTTTACCAGTGGTGGCGTAGACTAGTTTGTCCAGTGCATAAGCACCAACGGCTGTTAATAAAAGGGGGCAGTACGTTGTTTCGTACACACTTCTGGCGGCACCAATAATATGAGGAACTGCTCGTTGTCCTTGCTCAGTCGAGCATGTAGCCGCCAAAAACATCAAAAGAATCCTTGGATCCATAGGTATAACCTCCACACTAAGCGTTTCTTTAAAAACCTTATATTTCCAGTGTATAGACACCATGGATTGTTCGCAAAGGCCTTTTGAATGAGCTTATTCGAAGGGGCATTTGTGAAATATGGGCTGTCAGCTAGACTGGATAAAGTATGTGTTTCAAAGTCACGGTGTAAGAGGTTAACTGCCCGTTGATAGAGTTTCTGTGCGGGGTAATGGCCGTAGAGACGTAAATGTGAGGTTATTATGAAACGCAGTATAATTTTTTGTTTGCTCTCTCTTAGCGCGCATATCCATTCGAATGATAGGTTGCGCACGAATCATACTGCAGAGCACCCAGATACTGTTTCTGTGCAAGGTAAAAAAACAACAACCTATTATTGCAATGTGATGACAGCTGCGACGCTTGCCATCGTTGCTGCGGGCACTTTGTATGTGGCTAGCCGCTCGGGGATCGTATTGTCAGGTGAGCTTGAGGGCGCAATCAGTGCTGCTTCGGCTATTCCTGGACTTGCTGCAGCATGGTTTTGCCTGAGAGATAAGAGTTCTGAACAGCTCTGTAAAACACAGAAAACCTATCAAACAAGGGCGTGAGTTCTACCTAAAAAGGGAGGTGTATGATGAAGCGCGCAGCTTTTATTTTCCTGTGTTTGCTTACTGCTTTTATCCAAGGTTGCCCTGAAGGCTGAACGTTTGCTTCGGAATTGCTGGGGACAAAAGGTCTCATCCGGCATGGTGTGAGTGTCGCTGGTGGTACCGCCGCTTTCTATGCATTGGCACAATGCCTCATCTGGCCTGAATTCTGCCGTTATGCGAAGAAAGCAAATCAGCATCCTGTTCCTGATTGTCCAGCAAAAAGAGAGATTGAGGCGCGTTTTGCTGAGCATGGCTATGGAAGTGATTTTCGTGAAGGAATATTCGGATAGCACTGATAATGCTGCCGTATTTCCGTAGGGCATCGGCTATGGCCGGTCTTACGCCTGTGTAGTGAGCGCGCTTACTCTTCGATTAAGGGGTTTGTTCTTTCTGTGGTACGACTCGGTACACACGCCTCCCATGTTCGAGCAAAAATCGCTGCAGCAGATCCCGCGCAAGCACTCCAGAAAAATAAATCCGTAAAAAATTCCCACTGGGTACTATCAGCATGATGTTGTCGTGCATTGATATAGAGTGGCCAACAGACACCTGTTCCTATCCAACACAGGGCAGCAAGACAAGAGATTTTTCTGACCGCGGAATTACGTGCTCCACAAGCAGAATCAGTCATACGCTCAAGACACGCTTTATTTTCTTGTGAACAAAGACACGAGGATTGGAGACCTCGTTCCAGGAGTCGTGCGCCATCGTTTGTTTCTTGTACTGTCGCATTTGCTCCAAGCAGAGGTGTATGAGTTTCGGCGGCGCTTACTGTTACGGGGACAAAGAAAACCAATCCCCAGAAGATCTTTTTGTTTAGCGGGTAGAGCATGATGCTTTCAAAATTTTAGAGGCTGCTTGCACCGCCTGGTCACCCGCAGAGACTAAAGCTGTCCATGCAACGAAGCAGCGCGCACTATTTGAAAGAGAGAGATGCGAAGTAGGTGCACCATCGGGAAATGCAGCATATGCTAACAAAGCATAGACAGTCGCGACTTTGAGGTGTGCCTTGCCTTCTTGCATCAACGTCGCTGAATGAGCTGGGTTCGGGTGGCTAGCTAAGATGCATGCTACGGGCAAGCTGAGCAAACAAAAAAGCAACATTTTTTTCATGGGGCTCCTTTTAAGGTGTTCTTCGGTTCTTAGTTTTCATCATCATAGTGATTGTTTCTGCTTCTTCTATTAGTTTCCAACAGGCAAAGGATGGGTGCAACAACCAAGGAGCCTACAGTGCTTACAAGAAATCCCTTTAAAAAATCGCCTGCTACTTGTAGGGAGGCCTGACTCTGACAATCGTCGGACAAAGAATCATCACAGTTGCAAAGGGATGCTGCATAAGCTATTGCGGAACCAAGAAAGCCTGCGGTATTCACCGCAATCAGTGCAACTGCAATCTTTTTTCTATAACCCCATTTTTTGGATCTTGTTGTTTCTGCTCGTAGCGATCCGCCGTTACCCAGCAGTTGTTCTGCTTCGCTGATCGTTTGCTGCCTGTCATCATCATTAATTCCTGGAAATGAAGTCAGCTCGTGGGCTTCGCTGAGATGCGCGAGGGCTTGCACGGATGCGTCTGCAGCGATGATGTAGTGTGGTACAGACGCAGTAAGAATAATCAGAAAAAGGGTGAATCGAAGGTTCATTGCTTTACTCTGCTCGATTCGCTTTACGACATCTATTAATCATTGTTCCGAGAGTGAGGGCAGCAGCCCCCCCTGTTATCCACCAAAACGCTTTAAATGTTTGCCAGGCAGTTTGTACCGAAGAATCATGCTCGCATCGAACGCTCGGCAGATTCGAAATGTTAAGTGCGCTTTGTGGGTAGCCCTCAAAAAGGCAATTTTCGAGAACTTTGAAATACACGTTCATACTGATTACTAACGCTGCACAAGTACCCACTGCCAATGCAGCAGCTTTTTTTTCCGAAGGGGTAAGAGCTTCTGCGGTACGGCGCCCTCCAATCATTGGTAAGGTAATGCTTTGTAATTCATCACGGGCTGCTGCTTCCAATGAGCGACTGGCGTCACTATCTCTACGTGCACGCTGGGATATTGCAAGATGATCAGCATCCGCTTCAAGGTCGGCTAGCGATGCGTTGGGGCCTGGGCGGTGTGTGTCGTGCAGTGGCAAAAGCGGGAAAGATTCTCCCTTGTCATCTGATCCAAAGCAGAGGGTGGCGGATGATAGTCCCGCAGTACACAGCAGTATTCTTAAAAAATTTTGTTTCATTATTTTTCTTTCATGATTTTTTTACCTGCAGCAGCTTTTGGTAAACGACTTTGATCTATGCCATAGGTAGGTACGGGCACCCATGTTCAAAGCAAAGCACCCATAGGCTATTCCCCACAAAGCAGCCGAAGCTTGTGCGCGAGGATTACCGGAGCATTCGGGAGTGTGAAGGCCGGGTCCCGGTATGAGACATCCTGGATTAAGGGCATTAGCTACCAACGCGAGAATGAACATCGGTCCATTCGAGAGGCGTATGTAGTCATTTGCTACTTTTTGCATGAGGGGTACTGGCCTAGGATGATGCTGTGATTCCACAGCATCATCATCTAAGGGATCTTCCCCTGTTGACGGTGTCTGGTGAGATAATACGAGCTGTTCCAGTCCGGTGTTAGCATCACCGCCTGCTCCTTGAACCCTTCCCGTACCTGTTGCAAGTAGGGGGTGTCTTTCTGATGGCTGGTCTGAGCAAAGTATGAAATGTGATGTGAGCATTGTGAATCCGCACAAGAGTGTCAAGATGAAGGTATTTTCAGTCATATGATCTCCTTTTAAGGTGTATCTCCTGACTCCACTCTACTCTTCTTGTTTTGTTTAGTCTTCGTCTGAGTCGCGGGAAGTAGCACACTGTAGAAGTAAGAGTGCGGAGGAAAGGGTAAGTCCTGCTCCTGCTTGTATAACGCTCATATAAAAGTTTTTGTGGGTTTCATTACCTATGCAGGGATTACCATCTACCGCGTGTGGGCTGCAGACTATTTTTTCTACTGCACTGCATGCGCCATAGCCGAGTGTGGCTACGATCGTAGTAGCTGTCCCGGTGATCAGGCCAAGGCGAGCGGCGCGACGTGCTGTATCAGTGGAGGTGTTAATTTGTTTTTCGCAAGCCTGAGAAGCGAAAGAAGTCGTGCATAAGACAAAAAGGGTCAATTGAGTCAGATAATTCATAACATCTCATGTGTTGAAAGTGTGATAAATGGCGCTAAGAATACCCTTTTTTTTAAGTTCGCAAAGCTTTTGAGGGTGTACGCACCATTGTGGGGCATATATCTTCTTTAAAATAGCCTTGCAGACGGCATTTAAGCTTTACAAAAAATCCTCCCGCTATACCCTAAAAAGTTCGTAGACAATGTTCCATATACCAAAGGGAGTTTTTCCATGGTTCAACTCTATTCTGCCCTGTTTGCCGTTGTAGGCCTGGGGGCAGTGAGCGTTGGCCTTCTTTTTTCTCAAACGCGAGCAAAAGGAGTGACCAATGCAAAAGCAAAAAAGATAGCTGATGCTATCGCGCAAGGGGCAATGACCTTTTTGCGTGAAGAATATAAAGTAATTGCGATCGTGGTTGCCTTGATAGCCGGCATTTTGGGATACACCTTGGGTGTGGTTCCTGCAGCTGCGTTTGTGGGAAGTTCTGTGCTTTCCTTGACCACAGGATTTTTGGGAATGCGTGCAGCAACATCTGCCAACGTACGTACCACGCAAGCAGCACAGGAGTCTGGAGAATCGGCTGCTTTCTTAACGGCATTTTTTGGCGGTGGGGTGATGGGGTTTGCTGTGGCGACCTTGGGATTGTTGGGTATGACCGTGGTCATGTACCAGTACGGCATGTCTGAAAATATTGCCATTATCTTGACGTGCTTCGGTTTGGGAGCGAGTGTTGTTGCTTTCTTTGCTCGCATTGGAGGCGGTATCTACACCAAGTCAGCCGATGTGGGTGCTGATTTGGTTGGTAAACTCGAATTGGGAATTCCTGAAGATGATCCTCGTAATCCGGCAGTTATTGCCGATAACGTGGGTGACTGCGTCGGTGATACGGCGGGTATGGGCGCTGATATTTATGAATCATACGTAAGTGCCATGGTATCCACCGTTATTTTAGGGTTTACCTTGCATGCTGAAAATAGTGCCTATGCACTGTTGCCACTTGTTCTTTCGGGTATTGGTCTGGTGAGTTCTCTTTTCGGACTTCTTTCAAACTTTGTGTTGAAATTTGGTCCTGCCACGATGTTGCGTAACGCAACCTATGTAGCAGTTATCGTATTTCTGGGCATTACTCGTTGGTACTTGAATGTTAATGGCTTGCCAGCAGAGCTGTTTCATGCGTGCGAAGTTGGCTGCATATCTGGCATCTTGATCGGTTTGGTAACAGAATACTATACCGGTGGGGCTCCCATCAGACGTCTTGCACAAAGTTCCGAGTCTGGTGCTGCAACGAACATAATCTATGGTCTTTCTGTCGGTATGGAATCAGTGTGCGCACCAGTGGTTTTGCTGGGTGCTGCGGTGGCTGCAGCCTACGTTTACGGCGGCCATGATCTGTATGCGGTGGCGCTTGCTGCTGTGGCAATGTTAGCGACTGTTGGTATCACCATGTCGGTTGATGCCTATGGACCGATTGCTGACAATGCGGGCGGCATTGCTGAAATGGCAGGCATGGGCAAAGAGGTTCGCGCCATAACCGACAAATTGGATGCGTTGGGTAATACCACTGCTGCCATGGGTAAGGGTTTTGCAATTGGTTCAGCACTGCTTACCGCTCTTGCATTGTTTTCTGCCTTTAGCGAAAGCGCACACATTTCCCAATTAAATGCGTTTGACCCTTGGGTATTGCTTGGCATGCTCATTGGCGGCGCCGTACCATTCTTGGTTTCTGCATTCACTATGCGTTCTGTGGGAAACACGGCATTAAAGATGGTTATGGAAGTTCGTCGTCAATTCAGTTCAATTCCTGGGTTGATGGAGGGCAAGGCTGATCCTGATTACCAACGTTGTATTGCAATCAGCACCTATGCTGCGTTACACGAAATGATTCTGCCAGGCGTGATTGCTATTGTTATTCCTATCATTGTGAAGTTCACTTTGGGCGTCGAAGCATTGGGCGGGTTGCTAGTAGGTTCAACACTGACTGGCATCATGCTTGCCTTGATGATGGCAAACGGTGGTGGGGCATGGGATAACGCTAAGAAATATATCGAAGCGGGTCATTTAGGCGGTAAAGGTTCTGAAGCCCATCGATCTGCTGTTGTTGGCGACACCGTTGGCGATCCTTTCAAGGATACTTCTGGTCCAGCACTCAACATTCTTGTTAAGTTAATGGCGATTGTTTCGCTTCTGCTGGTAGGAATCTAAAGTCCGGCATTTTTAGCCGTCGCATAATATAAGGGACATCACATGGTGTCCCTTTTTTATTGCCCATCCGTGGCTTTCTGAAGGGCAGTTTTGGTACAGCTGAAAAGTATCAATTACTGCTAACAGGGGGCTACGATGAACAAAGAAAAAATAAAAGAGATTTCTCTGCGTGCGCTTATCATTGCAGGGCTTATGCTTATCACCTGTGTGCTTGATATGCAGGCACAAACGCTGGAGAAAGTCACACAGTTTACTTACAACCGTAAAATGGCGGTCAATGTTCCAGCTCTGGCTCAGATTTCAGAAGAGGTTTCTCAGTTTTTATCTACCGTGCACAAAAGTGCATATGTCCAAGTGGATGAAGGTAAGATTTTTAAGAGACTCAATATTTCGCTTGAAGACGTGCAACAGACCGCGGAGTTTATTGCCAAGACAGCACGTGAACATCCCAGTTGGTTAAACACTCCCTGGTTCTATCGTGAATTTTTCGATATTTATCGCCTTTATTCGGATGGACCGTTGTGTCCGGCAAAGATGGGGAAATTACCGCGTGGATGGCCAGGAGCTCCTTCTGCGCATCGAATAACAACTTACAGGGTTTGTAAAATCCCAGGCTCACGTATAAAAACAAGTGTGTACAATTTCCCTCTCTACAGTCGTCCTTTTGATGAAGCACATAAGGGACCTCGTCAACATACAGCAAAGAAAGAGCCGCTCACTCGTTTTGTGTACACACGGCAAGAAATAGTTGGTGGTTCCTTAGAGCCAGGTAAGGCCCAGGTGATTGCTTGGGTGACCCTTGAGGGCTACAAAGAATTGGTGATGCAAGGAAGTGCCATGATTGACTTTGATGATGGTAGTCCACTTCAAACATTTCAGGTGGTCGTACACAATGGCAAAGAGGGCAGCGACAAATACTGGTTTATTGCGCCCTACGAGAAAAAAAGATCGAAGAAATTCCCTGTCAAAGTTGACCCTGTCCCTGGCGTTTCATTTGCAGGCAATATAGCAGAGCTTGGTTTTGGAAAAGTCCTTTTGATGATAGGTAAAAACCCACTTGATGCGGACAAAGAAAAAGAGATGATGGTTGGGATGCTTGTTGATACCGGGGATGCTTTCCAGGACAATCTGTGCAAGTTCGACCTATTTACCGGTTACTTCGAAGACCATCATCTCTTTAAAAAACATACTCGACACTATCCGCACACTGCCGAGATCTACATCATCATCAAAAAGAAGAAGAAATCTCAGAGAGCGAAGTAGGTTTTTACCTTCTCAACCAATTTTTCTTTTGGCAGCGCACCAATCTCTTGTTCGTGTACTTTGCCCTTCTGCAAGAACACAATTGTTGGCAGCGCTGTAATTGACCCTTTGCCCAGATGCTCTTCTTCTGCTTTCTTCATCACTTCGGGGGCATCAACATTGAGGCTGTAGAAAGTAACTTGGCCTTTGAATTCTTTTGCTACTTCTTCGTAATAACTTGCTAAATGGTTACAGGCTCCGCACCATGGGGCATAAAATTTTATGACACAGGGTGTTTCGCAATTCTTGACGTAATCGATGCAGCAGGGATCGGTTAGCTCATAGACGGCTTCTTCTGGTTTTTCAGGAGCGCAGGTTTCTGAAGTTGCTTTCTCAGGAGCGCTATCCAATCCGGTTGTAGGTTCTTGCATGCTCTCCATCATGGAAGGTTTGCGCGAACGTATGAAGTACAAAGATGTTAGGCAGATGGCAGCGATAGACAATCCAATAAGCAGCCACGGAGTTTGCTTTTTACGTGTCATGGCAATTTCCTTTCGTTTAAAAATTGCGACTTTAGATAAAAGACATCACAGAGCATCCTACTTTTAGGTCCCATACTTGTAAATTTTTGTATTCCCCATGGCATTCAAATGACTAATAAAAAAGAAAAGCAAATTAATTTTTTTTTGTCAGAAGTTGAAAATGCGGTGGATGCGCTCTTCGTTTAAAGTTTTCTGTATGAAACTTTTTCCTCGGAAAGAAATCTCGAAATTGAAGAATATACGTTTTAAAAAACAGTAAGAATTTTATTTGATTCTCACGGGTGAAACAGGTACAGTGATCTTCCATCTTTTCACTACTGTTAATACTCATTGAAAAAAATAAAAATTTTTCTTGGCTTATTTTAGGCGGAGAAAGTAGGGGCGCAACAAGGTGGAAAAGGGAATAGTTTAGGGAATCAAAAAGGGTAGATAGTTACTGACGAAAGGAATAGAGCATGGATGAGCGGAAAGATTTTTCACTGCACGTTCAATATGGCGTTGCAGGTACGGGCGCAGCTTTTACTTCGGAAGACGCTCCTTTGTTTACGGTGAGTAAGCGAAATGGTGATAAAGTTCCGTTGAACCAAGAAAAGATTTATCTCAGTCTCAAGCGGGCGTGTCAGGGGCTAGAGGAGTCGGTTTCGGTGCCTCTAATCGTGCAAGAGGTGGTAAAAAACCTTCATGACCATGCAACGACAAAGCAAGTGGAAGATGCCTTAGTTTTGAGCGCCATCTCATTTATTGAGCGAGATCCTGCGTACAGTGTAGTGGCTGCTCGTTTGTTGCGTCAGAAAATTGCCAAGGAAATTTTTGGTGTTTCTGTCACTGAAGAAACATACGCTTACCATTATAAAAAATCATTTGTGGAAAATATCCGCGAGCAGGTTCGTCTTGAGTTACTCGATGCGCGCATGCTCGATTTTGATCTTGAATTCTTGGCAGAAAAATTGGCCATTGAACGGGATGATACTGTTGAATATTTGGGGCTTTTCAACCTCTACGAACGTTACTTCTCAAAAATTGGTGAACGTCACGTTGAGCTTCCTCAAATGTTTTGGATGCGAGTGGCAATGGGACTTTGCTTGCTAGAGTCAAACAAAAACCAGTATGCGGTTGAGTTCTATGAAAACATGTCTCGTTTGCGTTATCTGCCTGGAACGCCCACGTTGTTGCATTCTGGCGGTACACGCCCGCAGTTGAGTTCTTGCTTTTTGACGACCGTATCTGACGATCTTCATCACATTTTTAAATGCATGGGAGACAATGCGCAGATGGCTCGTTGGTCAGGTGGAATTGCCAACGACTGGACTCCGCTGCGTGCTACAGGAGCTTTTATTAAATCGATCCGCTCAGGTAGCCAGGGAGTGATTCCCTTTTTAAAAATAGCCAATGATGTCAATGCTGCTATTAACCGAAGTGGTCGGCGTCGTGGGGCTACTGTTGCCTACCTGGAAACATGGCATTTGGATATTGAAGACTTCCTTGATCTTCGTCGCAACACGGGTGATGAACGTCGCCGTACGCATGATATGAACACAGCAAATTGGATTCCCGATCTTTTTATGAAGCGCGTGATGGAAGAAGGTCAATGGACGCTCTTTTCTCCTGATGCAGTGCCTGATTTGCACGATCTGTATGGAAAAGCCTTTGAAAAGCGTTATCACGAATATGAAGAGCTTGCGCGTCAAGGAAAAATCGAACTCAGTAAGACTGTTTCTGCTGTAGAATTGTGGCGGAAAATGCTCACGCGTCTTTTTGAGACGGGGCATCCATGGATTACGTTCAAAGATGCATGCAACGTGCGATCCCCGCAAGACCACGTAGGTGTAGTGCACAGTTCCAACTTATGTACTGAAATTACGCTGAACACCTCAGAAGAAGAAACCGCCGTATGCAATTTGGGATCGATCAATTTAGGGCGACATGTTTCTGACGATGGTGTGATTGATTACGTCGAGCTTGAAAAAACAATCAAAACCTCGATCCGCATGCTTGATAACGTGATCGATATTAATTTTTACCCGGTCAAAGAAGGGGCAACATCAAACAAGCGCCATCGTCCTATCGGGTTAGGCATCATGGGTTTTCAGGACATGCTTTTCAAATTGAATGTGAGCTTTGCTTCTCCCCAAGCATTGGAACTGGCCGATACCCTTGGTGAATTTGTTTCGTATCACGCCATCCTCGGTTCGTCTGAATTGGCAAAAGAACGGGGTGCGTATTCAACCTTCAAGGGTTCAAAATGGGATAGAAACTTGTTTCCTGTTGATACCATTGACCTGTTAGAGCAAGAACGTGGTATTAACATTCCTCTTTCTCGTGCGGGAATACTTGATTGGACCCCTGTCCGTGAACACGTGAAAAAGTATGGTATGCGTAATTCGAATACGATGGCTGTTGCACCAACTGCGACAATTTCCAACATTTCTGGCTGTTTCCCTTGCATCGAACCGATTTATAAAAACTTGTACGTCAAAGCAAATATGGGTGGGGAGTTTACGGTCATTAACCGCTACCTGGTTGAAGATTTGAAAAAAATAGGGCTGTGGAACCATGATATGGTCGACCTCATTAAATATTACGACGGTAGCATCCAGAGAATAGAAGCGATCCCGCAGGAGATACGAGTGAAATATCTCGAAGCGTTTGAAATCGATGCGCTGTGGTTACTTGAACTTTCGGCTGCACGGGGGAAATGGATTGATCAGAGCCAGTCACATAACGTCTTTTTGAATTCAGTATCGGGTAAAGTGCTTGATACGGTATTCAAACGTTCGTGGCAATTAGGTATGAAGTCTAATTACTATTTGCGCACACTTGGCGCCAGCCAAATTGAAAAAGCGACGTTGGACGCGAAGAAATTTGGCTTTACTCAAAAACGAGATTACGACGCGCAAGTAGGAGCTGTTCGAACGCCCGACACTTTTTCCCCTGCTCAAGCGCTTTCATCTGCAGAAGCGAAAGCCTGTAGCCTTGAAAATCCTGATTGTGAAGCATGTCAGTAAATGAAAGGACGTATATGAAAAAATTTAACCCGACGGGTATCATCTCTAATTCAAAAACTGATCCCAACAAAATTCTGCCGATGCGCTATCTATGGGCTCGCGAGCATTACCAAAATGGTATAGCTAATAGTTGGACTCCCGAAGAAATATCGATGCAGAAAGATGTCGAACAATGGAAAGATGCGAAGTTCCTCTCAGAGGATGAACGCCGTTTGATTATGTGGAACCTGGGCTTCTTCTCGACGGCAGAATCTTTAACGGCCAACAACTTGGTGCTTGCGGTGTATCGCCATGTGACTAATCCCGAGTGCCGCCAGTATCTTTTACGTCAGGCGTTTGAAGAGGCGGTGCATACGGATACATTCATTTACTGCAGTGATTCGCTTGGCCTTAATCCTGATGAACTGTACAATATGTACCTTACGATTCCCTCAATCGCCGAAAAAGATAACTTTGTTATCAATCTGACCACTTCAATTTTTGATAACACGTTCGAAATCAATGATTTGGATTCCCTACGCAAATTCCTTCACGATTTAATCGGCTACTACGTAATTATGGAAGGGATCTTCTTTTATGCCGGCTTTGCGATGATGCTCGCCCTCAAACGTCAGAACAAAATGATCGGCATCGGAGAACAGTTTGAATACATTATGCGTGATGAAAGTATTCATCTTGCATTCGGCTGCGACCTGATCAATACAATCAAACGTGAAAATCCTGAGGTATGGACTAAAGAGTTCCAAGAAGAAATTGTAGGCCTTATCAGAAGGGCAGTGGTGTTAGAGGCTGCCTATGCTCGTGATGCATGTCCACGAGGTCTTCTAGGAATCAGCACACAGCAGTTTATTAATTACGTTGAATACATTGCTGATAGACGTCTTGAAAGAATTGATCTACCACGTCTTTACAACAGGGAAAATCCATTTGCGTGGATGTCGCAGGCGACTGATCTTGTCAAAGAAAAAAACTTCTTCGAGTCGCGCGTTACAGAATATCGCAGCGGCGGTTCTCTTGAATGGTAAAAGTTCAACGGGAGTATCGTTAGTGGTAAAAGAGCCGGCGTCAAAACCGGCTCTTTTCTTGCAGATCATGGTACAGTTGGGCTTTCGGGATTTTTTTTGCACAGGTGAATGACATGACCAACAAGACAATCGCACAACTTTTGGCCTCTACCGGATGGGATTATGCTGATATTGTTCAGCTTTTGAAAATCACCAAAATCGCCTGGAACAAAGATTGTGCAAAAAGTTTAATTGCTGTGACACAACAAGGATGGTTACGTCCCGAGGGCAAAGAGAAGTGGCAAGTTACTGAAATCTACGAAGACAAACGAGTAGAACTACTGCCTGTTTTCAGACGCATGGGTCTTGTCGATTCTCTTTTGGCGGTGCGTTCTGGGTATGCGCACACACTTTTTATGGCTGGCCATGTGGAAAGGATGATACTTCGCCGTAAGGTCTTTTTTGAGTTACAGAAACAGGGAGTTTCATGGGGAAACGTTGTGTTTCTTGCAAGTGACCGGCCACTCATCACGGCAGAAAAAAAGGTGTTAATTACTGCAGGATGGGATCCAATTCCTGACACAGAAGCAGCACTTTATCCACGGTTTTTTACAGAGATGGTAGCGGTGGATGGAGCGATAGGCTGTATTAGTGCTACAGGATGCTACATGGCTAATGGTCAATTTAGGAGGGCAAATACGGCCGATACTGTTATCGAATGGCTCAAGACAAACCCGCTACCCGGACCAACCCTGCTCATTTCTTCGCAGCCGCTGTGTCTTCACCAGAAGCTGGTAGCGCAAACCTATCTGGAGGGATGGGATGTTGACGTGGTTGGGTTGCAGGCACCGACTACTACTCCTATCGGGTTGTACCTTGATACAATTGCACGAATTCTTTACCAAGCAATGCGGTAAAACTTTTATCGGGTGCGGTTTTCTTTACGTGCGTGCTGCGGTACACTAAGCCCAATCTTATTTTGTCAAAGGAAACGATCATGAATAAAAAGATAAAAATTTCGCTCCTTGTGGGCATGGTGTTTGTTTCGTGTGCACTCTTTTTTAAAACGTATACACAGCACCCAACTATTGCAGGTTTTGCAAAGGCTGATGTGGAACAGGTTTTGAATATAACAGGGTTAACATACGATGGTACCGTCGAAGATCTTATCGCAGTGACACAAAAAGGGTGGCTCGGGGCTGCTCAGAAAGAGCGCTGGGAGTATGAGAAAATTCAAGAGGATAAGCGAGATCAACTGCTTCCTCTTTTTAAAAAAATGGGGCTGGTTGATGCGTGGGAAAAGCACGAAAAAAACTATGACTATATTTTTTCAATGGGAGCTACGGTTCCACGTATGGATGCCTATATTCAGACCTTGCAAGATTTTTTGAAAGAAGGTCTTAAGTGTCAGCGGATAGTATTTCTGTCTGGTTGTCGCTATCTGACGCCTGCTGAAAAAGATTTTCTGACAAAACGAGGTTGGAACGATGTGCCTGAAACCGAGGCTGGTGTGTATCCACGTCTTTTTGAAGAGCATCAGATTCCGATGGATAAGATGATTTGTATCGATTCACCTCAAGTAACCAACCCCGATGGAACTACGTGGCGTCCTGGCCTTGCGGATAATATACGCAAGTGGCTGAGAGAATATCATCCACAGCCTGGCACGGTACTCATCATTTCTTCACAACCATTCTGCCACTACCAAAAAGTGGTTGCCGAGTCGGTATTGCCAACAGGTTTTATAGTTTCGACCGTTGGGGAAAAAGCCTCAGAAGGTAGAGCAGTTGCGGTGTATCTGGATACGTTGGCTCGTACTTTTCATCAATGGCAGGCAGGTAGGGTGGCTCAGAAGGCGGGAGATATTCGATGAATTTTTGCTTCCGAGTGCTGGCATTTTTTTGTGTAGCGCAACAGGCCTTCTGGTGTGAGGCTGCGCAGGCTGCAGGGCGTCAAGGTGGTTTATCAAGGCCTGCTCTTGTACGGAGAGACTCAAAAGGTATACCCGTTGTTGCTACACCAGCAACTCGTCCTGTTTCTCAATTGGCACCTCCTGCGGTCCCGAATAAGAAAATGCGACTTGAGAAGGAGGATGAGGAGGTTCTTACTGAACCTGAAGAAGAAGATGATGACGCAGTAGAAGGGGAACATCCATTTGTGGGCGACCCACGGTTGCTTACACCTGGTATGGGGCAATTATCTGAACGTTACCTTTTGCTTATTACCAATGTGAGACCTAATACGGAAGAGGAAGTGCGCAAAGGATATACGATTGTTTTCAAAGAAACCTCTTTCCTCGAAGAGTGGCCGGGTACGCTTGCGGCATACTGTGCTGAAGTTACTGGTCGAATGAATGAAATGATGAGCGCTCGAGTGGTCCACCAGTAAACTTGCGCGAGTAATTTTCAAAACAAAAAGCTCATTGAAAAAGATGAGCTTTTTTTGTGCCCTTTTTATGCAGAACTTGCACCTTTTGGATACGCTGCTGTACAACTGGGGATAAGTTTTTCAGTTATTAAAAAGGGGAGATCATGAAAGTCAACCGACTGTTTTTAGTGATGGTTCTTGCGGCTGAAAAACTCAGTGCAATGGAAGTTCCAAGCGATGAAGACCAAAATGGAAAGAGTTAGAAGGCCGATTGTCTCCGTTGCGAAGGCTCATCGACGTTCAATCATGAGTTATAGCGGGTCAAGGCGAGAAGCTACGGCTGACCAAAGAGACGATAGAGTTTGGGAAAAATGAGGAGCGGAGACTTTGCGGTGGCCCTTTAGAAGGCACGGGAATTATTAGAAACTTTGAAGAGCGATGCACCGAGAGCTGATGGTCTATCTTGATATCAAAAAGGGTAGGGGGAACTAATAATGAAGGGATTATTCCTGGTGTTCTGTTGTGGAGTGTTGAGTTGGAATCTGGCAGCGATGGAACTTCCACCGAAAACCACATATAGCGAAGAGCAGATTCTTGCGGTGTTGATCCAAAACAAAACTCTGCAGGATTTGGTTGCACAGCAAGCTGATACCATCGCGCAACATCAAACGCGCATCGATAAACAACGTCGTGTTATCAGTGAGCTTTCTCGGAAAATAGAGGAAACAACAAAAGGGATGAAGGCGCTTGAAGAATTCATGACTGGATCACCAGTCCATCACACTGATGACGAAAATCTTCTGAGCAGTAATGGAGATAGGGGGAAGGATAAGTGAAGAATGCCGCATTCGCTATGATGTTCGCTCTAACCTTAGCTCCTATAATTGTACGGTTGCAGGGTATGGAACAGCCTTCAGCAGCAAAAACGGTCAATGAAGATGCAGAGATTCTACGTGTAAAACTTGGCCGGGCTGGGACTATACACGACATCTTATCAAGTACGATTGCCGACCAAAAAGCGTTTATTGCAAAACAAGATGCTGTGATAGAGGCTCAAGCGCGTATGTTAGGGGCATTGCAAGGGCGCTTGGACGCGATGCGCAGGAGTTTGGCAAAAGAAGGTGAGCAGGAAGATGAAAGTATGCGGACAGAACTAGAAAAATTGGCTTTAGAACGAGACGTTCTGGCGTGCTCAAAAGACCAGCAGGTGTCTGATGTTTAAAAACATTCTATTTTTTGCTTCTTTGTTGGTTGTCTTTTACGCACCGGCAGCAGGGGACAAAGGAAAGCCACGACTCATGGGTGGTCCTGCGCGAGATCTTTTGGAACGTCATCTGCGTGTATTGGAAGATCGGAAAGCGACCGAGGCTTTGCCTGTCGTTGATTCTGAGCCTTCTGTTCCAACTGATATGCAACCTGGCGCAGGAGAAGAGCAACTTTCTGTACAGTTTACGGCCCTTCAACGAGCGTATCAGTGCGCAGTGGCATGGAGTCAGTGGTACGCCAATCTTTTATTTGCAAAAGACGCAGAGATTGAGCAACTCAAACAATGGTCTTCGGGGCTTGAGCAACACATAGCTCGCTTGATAGGGGAGAACAGAGAACTTCAACAGCGTTGTTTGGTAGTACAAGCCAAGCTTACTGAAGCTCTTTCAGACAATGATCAGTTACGGATTCTTCTCGATCCTTTTGCTTCTAATCGGAAGTTATGGAGCGGTGGAGAAGGTGATCCGCTGTTCATGCGGGCAGACACCGCAAGAACCCCAGGGGCTTCTACTGAGGAGCCTGCTGCGCTATCACCAGGTGAAGCTGGCCTTGACCCCGTAACAGCCGCATTTAGGGCTGTTGATCTTGAGTTACAGAATACTGACTCAAAAAATTAGCCTGATTCAACTGCATCTAAGCTTATTGCATGTAGACCAAGGCCCTTTACTTTTTTCCATATTGGTATATTCTAATAGAAATATTATTAAATGGAGGAAGCCATGAAGCTAAATAAGATATTCCTTGTGCTGTTTTTTGCGGGAACTTTGACGAAAGGGGCTGAGCTGGCTCTGCTTGAGCAACGCCTTAATGAAATAAGGAGTGAAAAGCAGCGTCTTTATGCGTCATTTGCAAGATGTAATCATGCTATCCAAGGTGTTAGAAATAAGCAAAAAAGCCTCGATCGTATGATTGAAACTAAAGAAGAACTCCTTCGCACCATGAGGGTTGCGCGGCAGAATGACCCGGACGAACGTAAGGAGCTTCGGCAAGCCGATGAAGAAGTTCTTAAGACGGAATATGATATGTGGTGTGAGCTCGGCCAGGACCGAAAAGAACAAGAATTTTTGAGCAATCGTTTCAATACTTTGTCGTTAGAGCGCCAGCGGACTGCTGAAGCGATTAGGGAGTTAGAACAGTACGGAGCGGGCCTCTTACCGTTTCGACCAAGATTTGTAGGGGCCGGTATGCAGTCTTCTAGAACGCTTCCCCGGTAATGGAGGACAAGATGGATAAATTTGTTTTACTGTTTTTTATCGGTATCGGTACCTTACAGGCTTCTGATCAAACACCCGAAAAAATGCAGTTGCAGCATATAGATGCGGAAATTGCTGTCCTTGAACAAGCTTTTGCGGCTGGTGCCGATTCTATTGTTCAGCTAAAAGATCTTTATGAGCAGGCTCTTTCTCAGATGGAGCACGCCATTCATGGTTTACGACAGACGAAGTTGAAACGTTCAAATTGTCCAAGCAAGAGACACGTCTTAGCGCCTGTTTCAGGGGATGCAGACTTCCCAACGGAACAGCATCTTGTGAGACAAGAGCAAGCGCATTGGAAAGCAGCGCGTCGCATGGAACAGGAACTTGATTGCAAAAAAAGGGAACAGCAGGTCATACATCTTGATCTGCAGCAAGCGTGGGCTAAGCGTCAGCGGCTGTTTTCGAACCAGGTTCCTGGTCAGGAAGAAAAAAACCTGTCTCCTTCTGCGGTTGCCAGTTCATAGATTCGATAACCACCCTTTCATTGTCAGCGGTTTTTTTAAGAGCTTGGTACTGTTCTTTATAAAATCGTGATCGCCGGTACGGGTGGATAATTCTGATTTTTTCTACGTGAGCATGCTGTATCAGTGCAGTTAACGCTTGCAAAGTCCGAACGTTAGGGTAAGGACATTCAACCGTTGCAAACTTGATCGAGCCGCATTGTCGGATGGTTTCCGGTAGGAAAGTATACTGCACCCACGTTGCAGCCGATTTTTTTTCGCCTAATGCTCCGTAATCAATAACTGACACTCGCCCCTTTTTACTTTTGATACTTGCTTCTTTTCGGATGCAACTGATCGATCCGTGATAGGGGATAAAGCTTTTTATGGTCTGATAGAGAAAGGGCAGTAACAAGAGAGGGAGTAATAGTTTCCAGCTGTTCTTTTCGCGACCCCATTTTTTGTGATGAAGTATTCCGCAGGCCACGATGCTACTTGCCAGCGCTAGATATAACCCCGTCCTATCAATAGCAAAGAGCCAGTGTGTTGAGCCTTTTTGCAAAATACAATGCCATACCGACCAGATCAGATTCAAAAGATCAATAAGAAATTGATTGGGAAGATGCGCTAGCTCCGTAAAAAAGATTGCCGTGGAAAGTATCAAAAAGGCACAGAGAAAGGGAGTAAAGAGGAGGTTGCCCACTACGGTCATGAGCGAAAACGGAAGCCCCCAGGCGATAAGCAAAGGAAGGGACATCAATGACAGGAAAAGCTGTACATGCAAAAAGTTATAAAACCATGTCAGAATGCGGGTGAAAAGTCTATTCATGCTTTGAGTATAGCGATCAGCAGGTCCATGTGAAGCTTTTTTGTTAGTAACCTCCCATGGATTCGGTTTTTTGAAAGCCTGAGCTTGCAAAAGGATATGGTTGGGTTACGATAAAATCTATTGATCACATTACATGAAAGGTACCTTATGATGACCTCGTATGTCGGAGGGTGGCTCTTGTTTGGGCTCCTGTGTGTGGTTTTTGAGCTTATAAGTCCGGGTTTCTTCTATTGCCTCTCGATTGCTTTGGGTACGCTCCCTGCAGCTGTCGGTGCGTGGTTTGAACTGTCTGTGGTTATGCAATCCGTACTTTTCTTTTTGGGCTCACTTGTTTCCTTTTATCTGCTGTACGTGTGTGTACGCAAAAATGCTCGGTCGGATGGCCATTACAAATCAGTTGTCGATGCTTTGCCAGGTAAGCGCGGTATAGTTGTTGAAAAACTATCTCGTACCGATGTGGGCCAGGTACGCGTTGATGGACAACTGTGGTCTGCCCAACCGTTGCACGAAGAAAGTATCGAAAAAGGTTCTACCGTCATTGTGCTGCGGGTGGAAGGCGTTCGCCTCATCGTTCGCAATGACACTCAAGGTTAGGAGTTATTATGATGATGGAATTTTTGTTTGGAACAGTAGGGATAGGCATCCTTTTTTTGCTGATTCTGCTTGCTCGTTCTGTGTATATCGTCAAACAAAGTGAAGCGGTTGTTATCGAGCGTCTCGGGCGTTTTCATCGTCTGCTCGGGCCGGGTTTGCATGTGGTTATGCCCTTTATGGATGCGCCGCATGTTTCTATCTGGACCTATGTGCAGCTGGTTGAAAAAAATCGTTACTACCGTTTTGCAAAAACGGTCACCCGTATCGATTTGCGTGAGTCGGTGTACGACTTTCCTAAACAGAACGTGATTACCAAAGACAACGTTAATATTGAAATAAACGCATTGCTGTATTACCAAATTACCAGTCCTAAGGCGGCTGTGTACGAGGTTGCAAACTTGCCGGAAGCTATCGAAAAGCTGACGCAAACAACTTTGCGTAACGTCATAGGGTCACTTGATCTTGATGAAACGCTGGTCTCGCGCGATCAGATCAACCACAAACTGCGTGCTATTCTTGACGAAGCAACAGACAAGTGGGGCGTGAAGGTCAACCGCGTTGAGTTGCAGGAAGTAAATCCACCACATGACATTCAACAGGCGATGGAAAAACAGATGCGCGCTGAACGTGATCGTCGTGCCATGATTCTGGAGGCCGAAGGTAAAAAGGGTGCGGCCATTTTGGAAGCGCAGGGTGAACAAGAATCACAAATCTTGAAGGCGAGAGGCCAGGCTGAAGCACGCATTGTTGAAGCTGAAGGTCAAGCGCAAGCACGTTTGAAAGTTTCGGAAGCGGAAGCCCAGGCTATTGAAATGGTCCAACGTGCAATTCCAGGTGGAAATCCACTGCCGTATCTGATTGCACGCGAATATATTAAAGCACTGCCTGAGATCACCAAAGACAAGCATGGTAAGATGATTGTGGTTCCTTATGAAGCGAGCTCCATGATGGGATCGCTTGCAACAATCAAATCGATTTTTGAACAAGGATCAACGAAGTAAGCGCCTGCTATACATGTGACTAAAAACGGGTCAGTGTTACACTGGCCTGTTTCTGTTTGGCGTGGTTTACAGAAAATGTCTTTTGCGGCAGACTTGCTCGGGTGATGATGCAAAGGAGATTTTCAAATGAAAAATGTGTGCAAGTATCTATTCTGCACTTCTCTCACTCTCCTTACCCCCTACATTGCTGCGGAACAAAAGGGCATAGTAGTTGTGGGTCTTGGATATGAGAGTGAGGGCAAGAGCAAATTAATTGATGGAATTACGCAACCTGGTGATGTGGTAGTGCGGGCGCAAGGCGCTGGCATTGCAGGGCACCGGGTAAAGGTCGGTGGCAAAGACTATGACCTCCATCATATTCCTGTTGGTATCTTGCGTCCGGGGGTGAAGTGCTACCTTGCAGGTGGCATGGTCTTGGATGCACCGCTCTTTTTCAAAGAAATAAAGGCGCTTGAGGCACAAGGTATTACTGACATCAAAGATCGTTTACGCATTTCAACCAGCGTCCATTTGCAGATGCCGTATCATAAGAAAATAGAAGAGTATGCTTGTAAAGCCGGTCATGTTCGCGGGAGTACCATTGTGCGCTCAGGGGTGCGTCCTTGTGCGGCAGAAAAACGCTTTGGCATAGGTATTCGACTTGCTGATATTTTCTCCAAAGATTTTCCTAAAATTCTGAAGCAGGCGGTCGACCGATCCAATGAAACGATTGTTAAGTTATATGGTGGGCAGCCGGTTGAGTATAAACCGTTGCTGGAAGAGTATCTTAGCTATGCAGAAGCTTTTGCACCGTATGTACGTGACCAGGTTGAACTCAAATTGAACCGTATCTTAGCGCAAAAGCGAGGACCACGCGTTATTTTTGAGGGCTCTCATGGAACCTTCCTTGATGTCTCTCACGGTAGCTATCCCTATGTTTCTGCAGGAAGTACTATTGCTTCCGGTATCTGTGCCGAAGCAGGGGTAGGTCCTACGCGTATTGGCCATACCCTCGGGGTTGTCAATGCGTATGCTACTCGCGTGGGTGAGGGTCCTTTCCCTACCGAAATAAAGGATGAAAAGATCGTTGCCATGATCCAGAACAAAGCTCATCGGAAAAGCCCTGAGGGGGTCAAGCTTCGATTTGGTTGGGTTGATGCCGTTATGGTGAGACAGGGGGTGATGATCAACGGTGCAAATTCTATTGCGATTACGCGCCTTGATGACCTTGACGAGTGTGATCAGATTAAAATGTGCATCCACTACAAGTTGGGCAATAAAGACTTTGATTATTTACCGCCGATTGCCCGTCAGCTTGAGCAGGTGATCCCTCATTACATCACGTTTCCTGGCTGGAAACGCCCGATAGGAAAAGCAAAAAATTTTAGTGAATTACCTCCTGAAGCACGTGACTTTGTGAAGAAGCTAGAATGCGTATGTCAGGTACCCGTGAGTTATATTTCAGTAGGTCCAGAACGAGACCAGTTGATAGAAGTGGTTGCCAACCTGTTGCCAGAAGGGGCACACCCTTCTGTACAACAGCGATTGGCAAAGTCTTAATTTCCGAAAATAGCGTTACCTATCTTCTCTCCCCCCAGCCTTGTTTACAGGACAAGCACGGGGCATGTGGTGATAAGTGGGGAACCAGTTGTACCTGCTTGCAGCGACGGATGTGGCACTATCAGTATGCAGAGAAGCGCTATGGTGACATACCTATGTATCATAGTTTTCCTTACACAAAAACGAATTAAAATTAGATCGACGGAGCGAAAAATTACTGGTGAGAAGCCGCGCATGTGGCGGCAAAAGTAGGCTGAGCCTGGATGGTATACCACTGCCCGACCGGGGTAGTGCCCATCATAAAAAGAAGCGCATATGCGCGAGAAAGAAAGAAATAAATAAGGAGGAGAGAAGGTGAAACAAGCGGGGGGTTGTCTTCGGGACGGTGCTGGTCTCGTATGAACTCTAACATGAGGATCCTTTTTTTAAGGTGGTTACAAAAACACTGCAGTCTCAGTGTAGAGCGGTTGTCTGAGCATGACAAGAGTCTTCCGTCCAGATCGAACTTTGTATTGTAAAATGCGGATAAATACTAGCAGGATCAACTGATTCTTGTAGGCTAGTGCGATGAATTGCGGTTGCAAGCCTAAATTGAAAAACTTTTTTGAAGTAATAAAAGAGGGCTGTTAGTGCAGCCCTCTTTTATTTTTACCTCAGATTTCTACTCTTTTTTTTCTATCGCTTTTTTCCATGAACGAACTGCCTGAACTCCTTGTTCGGAGGCGAGCTCTTCCTCTAAAGCAGCAACAAATGCTTCCTCATTCAAGACGTCTTTGCATAGCTCTTTAAATGCAGCGGGCTTGCGTTTTGCTACTTTTTCAAGAGCGCCGATAAATCCAGAAAAACTTTGCGCGAACTGTTCAAAGCCAGCGGCAGCCACTTCAGGGTTTCCTGATTTCTTTCCGCTTGCCATAACCAAAAGGCTTGGAACGATTCTTAGAAAATTCCCCAGAACTTCAGGCCCATAATCGGGTTCTGGTTGGGGTTGAAGGGGTGCGGGAGCAGGTACGGGTTGATTCTGTTCGGCATGGACCGAGAACACTACTAAACTTGCGAGCACAACACCTTTTTTCATACTGCAAACTCCTCTTAAAAAAGATGAACGGTATACACCTTTTAGATGTACACCCCCGACCCTTTCAATGAGAAGAGTGAAGCTCTTTTTCTTTGAAGATGAGAACTTGTACGATACGTTTTTCTGTCGATTTTTGTACCTGGAACACGTATTCTTTGTACGTTAGACGTTCACCTTTTTTAGGTAGATGCTGTAACTGCTCGATCAAAAAACCGCCAAGAGTGACTGCGTCTTCCGTTTCAAAACGAATGTTAAGAAGAAGCTCGAGTTCATCCAGGTCCACCCCGGCATACACCAGCCATCCACCACGTTCCAGGGGGATGATGTGTTCCGTCACTGACTCGTGTTCATCGCTGATGTCTCCCACGATTTCTTCGATGGCATCTTCAAGCGTTACGAGTCCAATGATGCTTCCATATTCATTGAGTACCATCGCGATGTGACGCCGTTGTTGTTTGAACTGCCTGAGAAGTTGGTTAACCTTCATACTTTCAGGCACAAATGAGATAGGTCGTACCAAATCTTTAAGGGGCTTTTTATCTCCCTTGGACAGCATAAGAAAGACGTCTTTTTGGTGGACCATACCAATGATGTTATCTGGCTTTTTTTCATATACAGGCAGACGCGAAAAATGATATTTGGAGAACATTTCCAATGCATCATTGAGCGAAGACGAAACGTTTAAGGTAACTACGTCAGCCTCCGGCACCATAATTTCTTCGACAGTTGTATGTCCCAGCTCGAAGATACTATGGAGCATTTGGCTTTTATCAGTATCCATCTTGCCTTGTTTGTTGATGTAATCGATCAAAAACTGAATCTCTTTTTCAGAGGCAATCGCTTGTCCAGCCGCTTCCCCTTTGTCGCGAAAGAGACCAGTAATCAAGTTGGTGAGAGCAAACAGGATTACCACAATGGGGTACATCAAAAAGTAGATAATGCTCGTGAACCACAAGGTGGACTTAAAAAGGCGAGGACCATGTGACTGAGCCACATTCTTGGGGATAACTTCACCAATGATCAAAATGGTCCCAGTTGCGATCGCAATGCCCAGAGAAAACCCAAGGCCTTCTGAAAGATGCATGTTGGCAAAGATTTCCTCCATCACATGGGTGATAAGAGCTGCGGCTGTTACGTTTGCAATGTTGTTGGCAATCAGGATCGAAATCAGCACTCGTTGAGGCTCTTTTTCAAGAACGCCGAGCAATGTTTTGTAGCCGCCTGTGCTTTTTGCCAATTCGTTAAGATTGAAAAGACGCAATGCCGTAATGGACGTTTCTAAGAACGAAAAGAGTGCACAGAGTAAAAGCGAAATGCCAAAGTACGAAAGTTGCAACGTTATTTCTGGAGTCACGAATGAGCCCATAATTCCCTACCTTTTGTACGGGTACCTTTCTCCCTTTCCTTGATGGCCAGAGACGAAACATACCAGGGGTTGTCATTAGCTTCAGTAAAAAAGAATACGGAACCGTTTTTCAAGAACCAGAAGCTGCTTATATCAGAATCCGCGCTAGCATTGAGGCTTTTACTCATCAGATTCGTCGTCCTCTTCAACTTCTCCCGGCACAAAGTCAAGTTCCTTTTCAAAGAACGATTGAAGCTTTTTGCTGCGAGAGGGATGGCGAAGTTTACGCAGAGCCTTTACCTCAATCTGACGAATACGTTCACGTGTTACCGAGAAGTCCTTACCGACTTCTTCCAGCGTATGTTCAGATGCGACGTCAATACCAAAACGCATTTTGAGAACCTTTTCTTCGCGTGGGGCAAGCGTTTTGAGGACTTCCCGTACGCGTTCTTTCAGGTCAGAGTTGGCAACGGCATCAGCAGGCGAGTAGTCTTTGTCGTTTTCGATAAAGTCTTTGATGAATGCGTCTTCGCTATCTCCTACTGGAGTTTCAAGCGAGATAGGTTCTTTGGAAATCTTGATGATGTTTTTGATTTTCTTTTCATCCAGATTCAGTTCTTTGGCCAATTCAGCGTAGGTAGGTTCCCTACCATTCTGCTGAACAAAGATGCGCTTGATCTTGTTGATCTTATTGAGTGTTTCAACCATGTGGACTGGGACACGAATTGTACGTGATTGGTCAGCAATGGCGCGTGTGATTGCTTGGCGAATCCACCAGGTGGCATAGGTAGAGAATTTATACCCTCGTTCAAACTCGAACTTTTCTACTGCCTTCATAAGGCCGATGTTTCCTTCTTGAATGAGATCCAAGAAATGAAGCCCGCGATTGACGTATTTTTTTGCCTGATTAACGACCAAGCGCAAATTCGCTTTTGCAAGTTCGTCCTTGGCAAATTTGTCGTCTTTCTGACTTTTTATGAGCTGGCGATAGTAGAAAGTTATCTGATCAAGAGGTAATCCCGCTTCAGCTTCTGTTTTCTTGATAGATTTGCGGGCCATCCGAATGGTGGTTTCTAACTCTTCGCGGGTCTTAATGTCTTCTTCAGAAGGATTTTTTACGCGCTTGAGTGATGCTAGTTGCTCTTCTGTATCTCTGATCAAATGTTGCCGTTCTTGGATCTTGCTGAGGAATTTTTCGATACGCTTGCCAATCTTACGGATAAACTTGTTTGCAATTCTGATCGATTTGATCGTATCAATGATAGCCAGTTCGTTTTCTTTGACCTTAGCCAACATCTCCTTTTTCATTTTGTCTGATGAAAGTTGATTGCGGTAGGCAGCGTAGATTTTTTCGCGATTTTTGATGAGTTCTTCGATTTTGCCAATCGTTTCCAAGAAGGCTTTCTTTTCTTCTTCAACTTTGGGCAAGTTTTCTTCGTCGAACTCAGCAAACTGAATGATATCTTTTAGTTGGAGAGCATTCTTATGCAGTTTTTCACCGATGCTCAAAAACTCTTTGTGTACAAAAGGGAAGTGAGAGATCGCGTCAATAGACGAGCGCTTACTGTTGGCAATTTTGTCGGAAATAACTTTTTCCGTAACTTTATTAAGCAGAGGAATTTTACCAATATCTCGCAGGTAACATTTTACCCCATCGGTAATATAGGTCGATTCAGAAGCTTCTCGAGCAGGTCGTTCTTCATCGTCAGATTCTTCTTCATCGGCATCCAGAAGATCATCGGTATGCAAGCTGCTTGCCAACTTTTCTTTCATCACCACATGATTACTGAGATCGTCTTTTTCAAGGTCATGAATATCAGTAGAAGGCCCGTGGAGCTCTTCTTCCATGAGCAACTCGATGTGCTCACGTTCAAGGGCTTTGAACAGGTCGGCAGTTTCCTTTTCCGTCAGATGATTACGTTCGTTGAAGGCGATTACTTCTTCATACGTCAGATTGCCCGCTTCGCGTCCTTTTTCGATGAGTGCTTCAACAAGTTCACGCTTGAAGTCAACGTCTTTTCGGGCAGCTGCAGGCGTTTTAGCAGCTGCAACAGCAGGTTTTTTGGAACTCGTTTTTTTAGCAGAAATCTTAGAAGTGGCAGGAGCAGCAACAACAGTAGTAGAAACCTTCTCCTGCTTTGGGGCAACCGTTTGTATGTTCTTGGCAGGAGCTTTCCTTGCGACAGGTGTACTTGCTGCTTTAGGAGCAAGTACCTTTGCAGGCTTTGTAGCGGGCGCTTTTTTGCTGGCGGATACTTTTTTTGATGTCGCTGTTTTGCCAACGGCAACCTTTTTTTTGGTAGTAGGCGCGACCACTTTTTTTATGGTCTTCTTGGCAGTGACTTTTTTAATTGCTTTTTTAGCAACGGTTTTTTTATGTGTTCCGCCAGATTTTTTACCACTTTTTTTTGCTGGTTGTTTCTTTTTTGCCATAGTCAAAGCCCCTTATCTACTAACGTTTCGTTTCCAGATTGATGCCTGCACTCGTTTCTCTTGCCCACCGCTTAGCCCTTAAATGAGCCCCTTGTGTAATAATCTCTTCTTAATCTCCAGGAATGATTCGACAATCACGCGGACTCGCTCAGAATCGTTCTGCTCCTGTGCCTGAGAAAGCTTTATTTTGGTAAAGCTTACAATTTTTTTCCAGTATTTTTTTTCAAGAAGAAGGAGAAGTTGCTCGATATCGTAAGACTCTTCCTCCTGGGTGAACAGCACCTGGTTTGCAGCTACCTTTTCCTGTTCGGTCAAAAGCGTAAAGAACTCATTGAACCTTTGCTGTTGGTCACTCCCTGCCTGTTCGGATAGGCGGGGCACTTTTTTAAGGAGACCGTGAAATGGTTCTGGCAGGTAATCAACAAGGTCCTTCACGCGCTGATTTTCAGAAAGCTCAATCCGGTTAAGTATAGCACAAATAAAACTCTTTTCCAAACCAGAGACACCCTCATTCAATGGCTCTGGAATAGCTTTCTTGGGGGTGTCCGAGGTAAGAGGGCCGAGCTCTTGACGCAATGAGGGGAGGGGTAGGCTGAATACTGTGGCTGCCCGCTGCAGAAGAATTTCTCGCTTGATAGGGTCGTCCAGTTTTTTAATCACATCCAGAAAAGAGCGCGTTGCCTGTAATTTAAGAGTGAGGGGCTTGGTGGCGTATTCTTGTCCTAGAGAAACTAAGAAGAAATCAAGCACATCTTGGGCTTTTTCAATAGAGGGGCTGAGATCTTGATGCGATTCAAAAAACGAGGCTGGATCCTTTGCTTCGGGGATGGTAATGACTTTTACCTCCAAATTAAACTGCCAGCAGAGCTGTGCAAGCCTGAGCGTGGCTTTATGCCCGGCATCATCGCTGTCGTAGAGCACATACAGCGTGTGTACGTGGTGAGAAAGCGCCTTCAGATGTTCTGGGGTGCATGCGGTGCCCAAGGTTGCGACAGTGTTGGGATACCCATGTTGTACCAATGCAATGCAATCGGTATAGCCTTCCACAAGAAAAGCAGTTCCCGTTTTTTGCATTTCTCTTTTTGCTGCATCAAATCCGAAGAGCAGTGATCCCTTTTGAAAAAATTGATTCTCTTTTGAGTTGTAATACTTGGAACGTTGGTCTCCAGGCTTGAAGATTCTGCCTCCAAAACCGCAGTAATGTCCGAAGTGATCTTTGATGGGGAAAAGAATTCGGCCTTCAAAAGGGGAATAGGTTGCCTTGCCTTCGTTGACGATGCCTGCTTGCAAAAGGTCATCGAGTAAAAAATTGTGCAAAGCGGCTTCTTTCAAAAGCGCCTTGATCGCTTTTTCCCCCTCGGGAAAATAGCCCACTCTGAACTGTTCAATGCTCTTTTGGATGATATTTCTTTGTTGGAGGTAGGCAAGTGCAGGAGCGCTTTTGAGCAATTGTGTGTGTGTCCAATCGGCTACAAATTCACACAGCATGAAATAGCGTTTTTTCTCGTCGATAGAAACCACATCATGGCTGACTATTTCGGGTAGTTCGATGCCGTAGCGATCTGCCAGTTGTTTTGCGGCTTCGATTTGGCTGCAGTTTTCAATGCGACTCAGAAATGAAATAACATCTCCGCCTGCTTGGCAACCAAAACAGTAAAACATAGCGCGGTGAGGGCTGACGGTAAATGAAGCGGTCCGTTCGCTGTGGAAAGGGCATTGGCCTTTCCAGTACTGACCAGCCTTTCTAAGAACCGTGTGCTCTCCGATCACGTCCAAGATAGGAACACGTTCTTTGATGATACTAAAAACATTCATGGGTGCGCTGACTTTGAAGAACCAAACAGGGTGGTGTAACTGGCAAGAAGCAGGATCACGACTCCGGTCAAACCAATGCCTGCTGCAGTAATTTGGCAAAAGGAAAGACCCTTAGTAACGAGTGTGCGGTCGCCCCGTAAAAAGTCAACGAGGAACCGTTCAATACTCATCAGAATCAAGTAGGTGCCAAACATCTGACCCGTTTTTTTCAACTTCTTTTGCCCCCACGCGTAAAGTACAATAAAGATTAAGAATTCAAGAAAGGCACTGTACAGCTGTGTAGGATGCAACCGTTGATGAGTAGGTGCCAAAGATTCAGGATCGGTGTACGTCACTGCCAAGGAGCAGCGAGTCGGAACGCCAAAGCAACAGCCAGCAAAAAAGCATCCTAAGCGAGAAATGGCAAAGGTGAGAGGGATATACAGAATGGCTCGGTCAAATGATTTGAAAATGGGCATGCGATGACGATACATGTACCAGGCAATAACCGAAGGGGCAGCGATAAAAGCGCCCAATACCGAAAAACCAGCATTCCAGAACCCGAGCACTTCTGGCCAGCTTGTTTCCTCTCCCAAACATTCACAGAGGTACAAAAGCTTGCCACCCGCGACGCTTGCTGCAATAGCAAGGCCGACTAAAAGATAGATCTGATCCATCGAGAGTAGTTTTTGCAATGCAGCATCGCGCTTGAACCCAACAAGAGCAGCAACTACACCTAGGACGATCATAACGCCATAAACGTGGATCGAAAGGGGGCCAAAAAGATGAATACTCAAAGGCATGAGGAACCTTTACGGTTTCGAAATTTTTATCTTCAAAATGAGCAGGGATAAAGCGGCTGGGGTCATACCGGGAATGATACTTGCATCCGCGATGGTCTCTGGCTTGTGACGTGTTAATTTTTGCCGTAATTCCATTGAAAGTCCATCGGTGTTCATGTAATCGAAGGTGGCTGGCAGTACCATAGATCGATATTTTTTAAGCCGTTCCACTTCCAACTGTTCTCGTTCAATGTATGGACCATATTTAATTGATGCTTGAATGGTTTGGCAGGCGCGAGGCGACAATTTTTTACCTGTGAGTTCAAGCACTGTTTCTTGTGGTCTTGTATTATCTCCGAACATCCGTAGGAGGTCTGGTAACTTATGAGCAGCTCGAAGTCCGGTAATTGTTTGTTCGATTTGGGCACGTTCTTGGGCGAAGTCTTGGTAGAACTGTTCAGAGATAAGCCCGATGTGATAGGCGCGCTCGGTGAGTCGCAAAAAGGCGTTATCTTGTCTTAAGGTGAGGCGATGTTCTGCGCGAGAGGTGAACATGCGATAAGGCTCATCTACACTTAAGGTGGTCAAATCATTAATCATGACCCCTATGTATCCCTCTGTTCTGTCAATGATAAAAGGCTGTTCCCCATGGGCAGCTAGGGATGCATTGATACCAGCTACGATGCCTTGACCAGCTGCTTCTTCGTACCCCGTTGTACCATTGATTTGTCCTGCTAAGAAAAGTCCGGGCACCGCTTTTACTTCAAGTGTTTGTTTAAGCTGGTGAGGTAATACAAAATCATATTCTATAGCATAGCCAGCACGTGTAATAATTGCATTTTCAAACCCTTTGATGGCGCGAATATATGCCTCTTGTGCCTCAAGAGGAAGGGAGGTCGAAAGCCCGTTAGGATACATCCAGTCACTGGAAACGCTTTCTGGTTCTACAAAAATCTGATGAGAAGTTTTTTCAGGAAAGCGGGTAATTTTATCTTCGATAGAAGGGCAGTAACGAGGGCCAATTCCTGAAATTTCTTTACGCAAAATACGAGACAGGTGAGCGTTTTCTCGGATGATGTCATGTACTCGTTGATTGGTGTGGGTGATGTAACAGTCGAGTCGTGGCTCGGTGGTATGTGGGTAAAATTCGAACAAGTAATCGAGCTTGTCAGACTCTTGTTTGTCCATTTTTGAAAAATCGAGCGACTGACGCAAAAGGCGCGGCGGGGTGCCGGTTTTGAGCCGACCTAGGGTGAGCCCCAGTTTTTTTAGCGATTGAGTGAGCCCCAGGACGGGCTGTTCGTCTTCTCGGCCGGATGGGTAATTATTCAGGCCGACATGCACCAATCCGTTGAGGAAGGTACCGGTCGTTAGTACGACAGTGGGGGTAGTAAGAACTCTTCCATCAGCTAGTTTTACCCCGGCGATGGCACCTGCTTTATTGGTTAGCAATTCTTCTGCCATGCCTTCGACGATGGTGAGATTGGGGGTCGTTTTGAGGCGTCGTTGGCTCTCTTTGCTGTAAGCTTCTTTGTCGATTTGCAGTCTCAGTCCGTGAACGGCGGGACCTTTGGTGGTATTGAGCATGCGTACTTGCAAGTAGGTTTTAGTACAGAGCTCGGGCATTAAGCCACCCAAAGCAGCGATTTCGAATACGATATGTCCCTTGCCAATACCTCCAATAGCGGGATTGCATGGCATATAGCCTATCTTTTTCTCGGTAAGCGTAACCAGGGCAGTTTTTGAACCGCGCCGGGCAGCAGCGTACGCCGCTTCCACGCCGGCATGACCTGCGCCGATAATTACCACGTCGAATTTGTACTGTGCTGTGCTCATTCCCTGTTCCTACCGATAAGAAAAACCCCTCAGGACGCTCACGCCCTAGGGGGTTCAGTGTACAAAAGACTATGCCTTTCGGCTAGTAACCTCCAGTTCCCATCGATCCAGATTTAGCTTTTGAAGAATTCTTCAGCAACAGCTTTTTGTTTAAAGAGAGGGTATTGCTTAATAGCAGCTAGAAGAGCTGTTTTAGTGGGGCTGCTCAGTTTTTCCACGTAAGGGCGAGCTTCGTCGAGCTTTTTTACGCCTTTGGATCTGAGTTCTTCACCCACTTTTGCGTCTTGTTCAAAGACGGCTTTGTCTTTGTTGGCGCTATTTTTTGCTTGTTCTTGGAATGCTTTGAGCATTGCAGCAAGACCGAATTTGGCCAGGTTAGCCTTGTCGGTAGTTTCTTTAACGATTTCATCAACCGTTCTTACCGCAATCTTAATTTCTTGTTGCTGCTCTTGTTTGGGTTTTTCTTTTTTCTTGAAGGCGGAAACAGCATGTACTGAACCTGCGATACAAAGAATAGTTATCAAAGAAAGAGGGAATACGCATTTCATAGGAATGTCCTCATAGTTAGATTGATTTACAAACCTCACAACGAGTAAATCAAAGTACCTTATCTAGAATACCCATGGGGACGAGTTAGTCAAAAGCCCCCCCGCTGGGTTCTATTGATTTAAGCCTAGCTTCTCTATATCTTTGATAGTAGACATTTCGAAAATAAGCTCGCAAAGGAGTTTTTGAGCATGCTGTATCATCTAGCTGCCGCATTTAAGCCGTGTTTGCCTGTTTTGAACGTGGTTCATTACATCAGTTTTCGAGCCATGGCAGCGCTTTTAACCTCTCTGACGCTGTCCTTCTGGTGGGGGAGCGCTTTTATACGATTTTCGCGTACGTTCTTGCGTTCAAAAGCTCGCGAGTTCACCCCTCACGCACATCAAGATGGGAAAAATGACATGCCAACCATGGGAGGGGTATTCATCGTCGCGGTAGTTGTAGCCACTATGTTATTGTGGTCTCCGCTCAACCACCCCGAAATATGGTTGTTCTTGTTATGCCTCACCTTATTTGCTTGCATTGGCGGCTGGGACGACTATTCGAAATTGCGCTTTAAAAAGGGAATTAGCCCCTCGCTTAAATCCTTTCTGCAAGTTACAGCAGCGCTTTTAGTTGCTTTGCTGTGGTACTGGCTGTGTGCTCCCTCGACGGTAATTGTGTTTCCCTTCTTCAAAAATCTCCAGCCCGAATTAGGAATTTTGCTCATACCTTGGGCAGTGTTTGTGATGGTCGGTACGAGCAACGCGGTAAACCTGACCGATGGTCTAGATGGTCTTGCAATTGGTTCACTTATTACCACCTTTGCTACCTTTTCCATCATCTGTTATGCAGCAGGGCATGCGATCATCGCCCATTACTTGCATATTCCGTTTGCGGGAACAGCAGAGTTTGTCATAGCTGGCGGGGCATTGGTCGGAGCCTCACTGGGCTTTCTCTGGTACAACACTTACCCAGCTCAAATTTTTATGGGAGACGTAGGTTCTTTGTCATTGGGTGCAGCTCTTGGCTTTATGTCATTAGCCTCGAAACAAGAACTCTTGTTGATGGTAGCTGGAGGCCTTTTTGTGATTGAAACACTCTCGGTAATTGTGCAGGTGTTGTCGTATCGGTATCTCAAGCGTCGTATGTTTAGAATGGCCCCTCTTCATCACCATTTTGAACTACAAGGGTGGGGAGAGTCGCAGATTACCGTCCGCTTCTGCATTATATCGTTTATCTTGTGCCTACTTGCCTTGATGACCTTGAAGTTGCGCTGAATCTCGTTTGAAAAGGTAAAGTAGCGTGCCCAAGGTCAAAATACCGCTGAAGAAATAGAGAGGCGCACTGTTGGTGAAGATAAATCCGCGGATACAAAATGCTATGCCTACAAGACAACTTGCCATACCGAACATACTCAACCATGAACGGGCTATTTTGTTGAGTGAGGCTATGCTGATCGCGTAAGCGGTCATACCAGCAAGTACGCTGGTGTATTGCAAGGGGATTTGCGCCCCTTTGGTAAGTGCCAGAAAACACAGGCATAAAAAGCCTTCAGTCAAAATGCAAAAATAAGGGATTTGAGCACCACTGCACTGAGCAAACGATGCTGAGGCAGGCAGGTAGTTGTGTTGTGCTAAGGTGTGCAAATTCCAGGCATTGCTGAAAAGAATTCCATATGCTCCTCCCAGTGCAGAAGTTGCGATAGCGAGTGAAAGCAGTGGGGTAAGTATCCCCAGAAAAGAAGGGAAGGCTTTTTGGATAAGGGCGGGAAATGCGTCAACGTAGTTTGCTTGGGCTGCCAAAGAATCGCCTAACGCTGCATAAAACAGAAATTGATAAAGCATGAGCAGTGCAATAACAATGGCGAATGAGTAAATAATTGCACGACTTGCGTTCTTTTGAGGGTTTTCGATGACTTTGCTAAGTGAGCAACTTGCTTCGAATCCAAGGGTGCAAAAAATAACGAGGGGCAATGAAAGGGGCATCCCCTCCCATATTACTGTTGGCGCTGCTACATGGGCATAGTCAAAAAACCAGAGACCTACGCCAATCGCAAAAAACAGTGGGATCGATTTGGTAACGACAAAGAGGTATTGAATTTTTTGGCTGAGTTTGCCACTGAACATGTTGAGAAACACAAAAAGGCTGATGATTGCGATGTCGAGAGCAAACACAGAAACACTGGAAAAGACAGGGAAACTCTTTTGCAAAAAGAGGCTGAATGCGTGAATTCCTAACGTGGGGGTTGCTAACTTCCCTACAAAATAGCACCAAGTACTGATGAACCCCCAGTATGGACTCAATGCGGCACCAAACTCGTAGAACGTTCCCTGTTCATAAAAATCCATCAAGCGCGCAATAGAAAGGACAAGGGGCAGCATGAGAAGCCCTGCCATGCCATAGAGAAGAGGTCCTAAGCCACCGACTTTTTGAGCAAGCATAACGGTATTGATGAATACCCCGGTTCCCAACATAATATTGATGTTGACAAACATCGCTGCAAAAAGTGAGAGCTTATGCGTATGCGCCATTAAGAACCTTTCAAACGTTAAACCGTCGAGAAACTGCCTTCTCAGCTATATCACAAATGCAGCAAAGCCGCTATGCGGTGTGACTTTCACGGGGAAGAGAGCCGTTAGTCTTGAGAAGCCAAAAAAAGGGCAATTGAACCAGCAATAGCCGCATTCAGCGATTCAGTAGTTCCTTTCATGGGGAGCGTAAGACGGGTATCACATTGTGCGATCCATGTTTCAGGAATTCCATGCGCTTCGTTGCCGACCACGAGCAAGGTATTGGTAAGAGTGAGCTCCTGAGGTCTTTTCCCTTCTCGGGCAACCAGAGCACAGAGCGAAAGATTTCGTTTGTGTTTGATTAGCTGGTCCCATGAAAGTTGAAAAAGGTTAACTGTTGCCAATGCACCTGCTGTTGCCTGAACTACTTTGGGTGAATAGGGGTCACACCCTTCGATAACTACTACCGTTTTGTAGCCAAATGAAGCGGCCGAACGAATGAGCGTCCCGACATTTCCTGGGTCCATCACGTTGGCGAGTACCAAGCCTTCACCCAATGTAGAAAGCTCGGGTGGGTGGGGGATATGAAAAAGTGCGAGAATTCCGCTTGGTGTACTGCTGGTGCTTATGGTTTCCATCTGGCGTTCAGGGATAGGTTGATAGCTTAGTGAGGGCGGTAGTTGAGACATAAGGGCCGGTTTAGTCGAGCAGATATAGAGCCCCTGATGGGTAAACCCCGCTTCGATGAAAGCGGTGACCGTACGGATACCTTCAGCAAGAAAAAGCTTATGTTCGCTTCTGCCTTTCGGGGTATGTAATGAGCGTATGAATTTTATGGTTTGTGCGGTCAGTGCCATGACTTTTCCTTTGCAATAAAAAAGGGAGCGGTAAAACCACTCCCTTTTAGACTACCAAAAATAAGTAACACCTGCTGTGCTTATTTCATTTTTATACGTGTGGCTCTACCACTCGGTACTGATATTCATGAGGATGAGTCTGTTTTTTCTTCTGAATGAGAAGTGTGATCATTCCGGGGCGATCGCCGCGCACTCTCCACAGTCCATTTTTGTCGCGCGTGATGGTGACTGCACCTTCCTGCGCATCAGAAGCAACTGATACGTGGTGGGCAGAGATTTTAACAACATGGTCTTCAAGAATGGGAGCTCTCCAGGCATTTTGCTTGTTGTGTAGACTATTTCTACTGGCAAACAATGAATTGCTTGCCACAGAAAGAATGCAGACAACTAGCGCAAACCGCTTATTCATGTGCGATCCTTTTTATTACTTCTCGTCCGATTCCTCAGGCATCATGGTGTTGTGTTCCATCATGTCTTCCATTTCTTCATGGCTGCGCTTTTTAGAAGATTTTCTGTTGTTATTGTTTCTGTTTTCCTTGTCGTTGTCGTCCATCATCTGATTGTTATCTTTTGTTTTCTTCTTCTTAGCAGGCCTTACCGTGATCATAGCTGGCTTACAATGGTGGTGAGATTGAGTGGCATGATTTTTTGAGTAACCACTTTTTTGTTTCTTGATATAAAGTGTTGCAGTACCAGGGTTCAAATGTTTTACAAGCCAGACATCTGGTTTAGTTTCTTCCAGCTCAAGAACGGGCTGACCAGCAACTGTTGGTTTCTCATCTTCAATCCAGATTGCTCGTGCATACACCGTCTGAGATGTATTTTCGACTACGTCCTTTTTGAGCTTTCCCCATTCAGCCATAATGGCAACGCCCATCCCATAACTGCTGGCAACATAGCCAAGACTGATGAGTGTTAAAGCGAGTAACTGTTTTTTCATACGAACCTCCTTTTAGTGGTTTTTATAATTTCATCACTGCGATGAATTTTTTATGTTCCATCTTCTCCATCCCTGATTTCTGCTACAGCATTTGCATCATCTGGTGAAACAACTTTGATTGCATGATCAACGGGCGATTTAGAGCTGTAAAGCGACGCAGGAGGAGAAAAGCGAACGATATAGTTACCTGGTTCCGGGAACGTAATCTGATAATACGGTTCTGGTTGATCGTGATATTCCCCATAATAGCGCTGATATTGAGCGTCGCTGTCACCATCTTTGATCCAGACAGGGGTGCGATCAAAAGGAATAGCACGATCCGGGTGTCCCGGGATTTTTTGAAAAATTTCGAAAGGGGAGCTTATTTCAGTAGTAGTTTTGTGTACGGACGAGGAGATGTCATAGAAAGGGGTGACCGTTTGTTTGATATTGAGTATGTCTCCCCATACCAGTGCGGCTGGCATTTCATCCATGCTGAAAGCGGTGTACGTTACAGGTTGGATGGTTGCTGATCCTGATGCTTGATGAGCTGTAGCAAAAGGAGATTGTGTGGTAGGTGCACTATCGCCAGTTGATGCAACCACCTCGACAAGATTATCCAGGGGTGGTTGATCGTGATAGTACGCTGATGGCATACATCGAATGACATACATTCCAGGTTCTGGGAAGCCAAACTGATAATAAGGTTCTGGCTGATCGTCCGGTTCTCCTTTCATCAGAATTGGCGTCTGATTAAAAGGAATGATGCGATCAGGTTTGCCAGATATTTTTTGTAAAAGTTCAAATGACACATCCGTTTTTTGTGTGTCAGAGAATGCATTGATCGACTTTTTAATGTTGATGGTATCGCCGTAGAAGACTTTCTGGGGGATCTGGTCTAAGGCAAAGACATTATAGGTTGCATGTTGATGGGCTGATCTGACTTGTGCAGGTGCGTGATGAGCAGGAAATGCCAGCGCGGCCACCAACAGGAGCGCTATAACGAGGAGAAATAAATGATGTTTTTTCATTTTTTTCCCTTTTACTTTTCCTCTGAATCGTCATTATCTTGATCGCTCATAGTTTGGTCGTCTGTTGTGGCATCCTGCCAACCGTCTATGTCGCTGTTTGACGAGCCTTGATTCGAAGGTTCTTGTTTTTCCTCTGCTTGCTCTTCATCAGCAGCTTCGCCGGGTAGATTTTCATCTGTTCTTAAGAAGCTTGCGATCGGCCCTTCTTCGTCAAGAGGGATGATGGGCTCGTCTGAATCATGAGTGTCTGTGCTTTCTGATTTGTCATCCGCAATATCTTTTTCTTCAGGCATGATTGTTGGAGCATCTACTTTTTCTGATTCTTCTTCTGTTGGCTCCTGAGGGAGATGTTTTAGGGGTTCATCTTTTTTGACTGGTCCCGTTGCTGCAGTTTTTACAAAAATTGGTTGTTCAAAGGTTTCAGTACCGCTTGAATAGGTGATGGTAGCTTCCCCTTCTTTATGTGTTGCAAGCATCACATGCCATTCGGGTTTTTGTTTTGTCCCTTTAAATTGCAGTGTCACTGAAACAACAGCGGGATCAGTTGATTGTGCACTTCCACCTGCAAAGCTTGTCAGTTCGTGTGTTGCTCCTACTGGTAGTGTTAAAGGAGCAAGCGTAGTGACTTTTTCCTGCAAAGCTGGTTTTGCTGTAGCCAGACTCTCTCCTGATGTGCTTGCTTGGTCAAGAATGTGCCGCACATCTTTCATGAATTCTTTAAAGCTCGTTTGCATATCAGCAAGATGATGTTGTTCCAGTTCTTTTAGTTGCTCGAGTGCCGATGAATTTTGTTGTTGGGGGAACTGAGTGCCTTCGATAACAAGACCATTAATGACTACATGATATGCGGGCTGAAGTTTTTCAGGATGTATCCCTGTTCCTTCTGTTTTAAATATTGTGAAAGAGCCAGTCTGGACTTTTTCAGGGATCATAATGCTGTAGTGAGTAGCTGTTTTGGTGATGGTTTCGTGTAAATACGGCTCAAAGCTTTTGTCTTGAATGAAGTAGCGCAGATGTGCTTCTTCTCCAATCAATGGTGCCAGTGGAGTATCATGTCCTGGTGCTATGTGTAAGGTTGGGATGGAAGCAGTTTTAGCTATTGTGGGGGCATGGTCTTTTGATGAGTCAGCTTTTTTTGCATGTGTTTCCATGGTTTGCTGTTGATCGGCTTCAGGAGAAGTCTCATGGGTCATTGCTTTATCATGGTTCACAGAAGAGGTTGGAGCTTGTGGTGTGATTGAAAAAGGGCTAGCGGTAGGAGAAGCAACTGTTGGTGGGTTTTCATGCGAGGATTCTTCAGTTGGTTCAGACAGAGCTGCATGGATGGACCCAAAGGGGTTTTTTGAGGGTGCAGAAGCTTTAGCTGGAGTAGTAGAAGTTGTTTGTGACTCCGCCGGTGCTCCGCCGTCAAAGTGGTTGTCCGAATGTTCAGAATGTGTGGCCTCTGCGGAAGCTGAGGAACTGCTGGCAGCAGGTGCTGGTGCCGGTGCAAAGCCGAAAACAGGTGCACTGGCCTCTATCTGTAGGCAAAGAATTGCCATCAGGCCGAAACTTAAGCCTAAAATATGTACTTTCATGACTAACCTCCTTTGCGAAGGAACCATTTGTCCTTCATCTGTGCATCAACTACACTATAAATTTACAAATATAAAATATTTAAAATCAACAAAATGCTTAATATGGCTCTTGTTAGGCCTTATTTTGGCGCAGCTCATCAAGATTGTTGCAAGTAGAAATTAATTGCTGATAAGGTGAGAATGAAGTAATAACAAGAGGCTTTTTACAGCCTTCAACCTAAAAGGAGGTTATCAGATGAAAACAAAAAACTTTTATGCGTTTAGTCTTTTGCTAGCGGCGGGTGCTACCGCCTCTGCTTTAGATCAGGACTCTACTTCAACCGAAACGTTGAGCGAATGGGTAACTAGAGCTCGTGGGCAAGAGGCAAGACCGGTTCCTGCCCCGGTTTCTACACAGCGTGGGGAAACAATTTTTCATAAAGTTCCTGTGGACGATCTTGGATCTTTTCAGGAAGGATATGAGCCACCAATAGGTATGGCTGATATTCCACGACCTGCCATTAATCCCCCTTATGCCGCATATTCTTTCCCGGAGAAACTGACGACTAGTCAACAAAGAGTCGTAGAAGCACTTGCCAAAGGTAAATATGACCTTCCTTCACTTGTCAGGCCAGGTGACGATGTAACCACGCCATACGGTCAATACACGCTTCTCATGATGGTTTCAGGCGACCTTGGTTCTGCAAAATATCTTATCGAACAGTGTCACGCTGATGTGAATGAAGCAGTATGGCAACCCCGTTGGGGCTATTATGTCACTGCACTTGATACTGCTGACTGGGGATGGAATCCTAAAGAACATACTACACAAGAAAATGAGGCGCATGATGCTGCATTGAATTATTTGAAAAGCAAGGGCGCAAAACCGGCAGGAAACCTTGGTTTTTGGAGGGATTTTTTTGGCGACTATGTCGTAAGTTCCCGCGTCCCAGCCATTCTCAAAGAGCTCCATGAACGTCCTCATCCAAGATTGCCATTTTATTGGGGAAGCTACTGGGGGAATGGACCTGTTCAGGTATACCGTAAACGCCCTCATCAAAGATTGCCGTTTGAGTGGGGACGCTACTTGGGGCATGGACCTGTTGAGATACACCCGGGGCCTAAATTATTGCCGCGTGCGTGGACCGTTCCTGCAATGCCCATAGAAGCAATCGAACAAACTGAATACAAAAAATTTGGGGTGTCGCCAAAGACAACTTTGGCGTTGCTCTCAGCCAACTGGCATATAACAGAACTGAGGCATTTAACAGATAGAAAACAACAAGCGTTACTCGGTGAATCCGCAGCAACCTACCTTGCAAGACAACAATGGCAGTCAGCTCAAAGACGAGCAAGCTCAGAGAAAATGCTTCCGTTTAACGTTGTAATGAAAAAATATGGAGTTACTCCTGAAGTGGCCAAGATACTTCTGTATGCCTACAAAGCTCTTGCGGAAGATGAAGGCTTTAGAAAGCTATCTATCGATAGCCGCGAGCAGTATCTTCTTGAAGTATATCAATCGGTAAAGCTTTCTAGGGAAAACCAGGAAGAAAAGCAAAGCAGAGCTTTGAGTGCCGCTGAGGGGGCGAGCAGCAGTCGCTAAACAGTTCCCATCGCCAAGATGTACTAATTCCAAGGGGAATGGCTTTCGCCGTTCCTCTTTTTTTATTTAGATTCGGTCTTCAAGAATTGCAATCCGATACTGTTTCATCTGCTGGACCATGAAATGGAGATTGTGGATACTTGCCAAACTGTAAGCGGCTAATTCGTGTGCTTTGAAAAGATGGCGTAGATAGGCAACGGTATAGTTTGTACACGTGTAACAGGTGCATGCCGGATCAATTGGAACGAGGTCGTTGTGATACCGTGCATTCATGATCTTGACTGTACCTTGCGTGGTAAAAAGTAACCCATGGCGTGCGCAGCGTGTGGGATGCGATGAATCCATGGTATCAATTCCTAGTTTGATGCAGGGTTCCAGAGAGGTGAGATCGCCAATGCCCAACAAATGATTCGGCTTATCTTGTGGCAGGTGTGGCATCATTCCTTCTAGCATGGTGAACATTTCCTGATGTGTTTTTCCTAACGATCCACCAATAGCGTATCCGCCAAAAGGTAAGTCTGCAGCGAAGTCGCAACTTTTTTTGCGCAGTTCTTGATCAATTCCCCCGTGAATGACGGAGTACATCGTTTGTCCTTGTTCATTCTTCAAATGTTCATCAAGAGAGCGCTTTTCCCAACGATGGGTTCTCTCAAAAGATCGCAATAAAGCGCGACGATCGACATGGTACGGAGGCAGCTCGTCGAGCGGGATGATAATATCGGCGCCAAGGTCTTTTTGTGCCTGTACCGATGATTCTGGTGTGAGTAGTACGGGTGTACCATCACGATACGATCGAAACAATACCCCTTCTTCATCAATCTTGAGTACCGAATTTTTGAGTTGTTTTTTACCTTTGCTTTTCAATTCCTCGTTGACTGTGCCGTACATCAAACTGAATACCTGAAAGCCACCTGAATCGGTGATGAGAGGATATTTTCGGTTCATAAACTTGTGCAGGCCTCCTGCTTGGCGAACAAGCTCTGTTCCGGGGTGTAAAATAAGATGGTAAGTGTTGCAAAACATTAGCTGGATGCCGAGTGCATCGGTGTAGGAAGCGTCAACTGCTTTGAGAGTAGCGTTGGTTCCTACTGGTACAAAGTTAGGTGTATCGATGGTGCCATGAGGAGTATGAATCCTACCAACACGAGCGCGTGATTTTCTTGATTGATATATGAGTTCAAATGAAAAAGGTTTCTTCATACGGCCCGATGTGATGTGAAGGGGAGAAACTTTCGACATAACGTTACCAAAGGTATGCCGGTGAAAATGGCGAGGCATTTGATGGTATAGCTGAAGGCAATAACTTGGAGTACAGAATAAACCGTTCCCGAAAGCGCTATCAACGTGAATGCTACGGTATCAAATAGCTGGCTGAGTACGAGAGCCAGAATAGTTTTAGTAAAAAAGCGAGTATCTCCCCACCAACCCGAAAATAAATGATAGAGCGATAAATTAAGCGCTTTGGTTGCTAAGGCAATGATGCAGGAACTGCCCATAATCCAAGATAGTGGTTCCAAAACGGCCTCATACTCCAGCTGAGTAATGTCATGCACATTGGGCAAATACCAGAGAAACAGCTGCGCCATGACGACAAAAAACAGAGTGAGGTAGAGGCACACAGAGATGGCCCGCTGAGCTTCTCTTTTTCCGTAATATTCGTAAATCAAATGGATGGCGAGGTCGGAGCCTATGGCCAGCGCGTCGCACGTAACAACATCAAGCCCGAATAAGGTCGTTTGTTTGCGCACAAAAAAATTGCTCAACAGGGCGCAGATTGCCACCAAAGAGGTAAGGCCCCCAAGGCCAAAAAAACGTGCTCCTACAGCAAAGAGAGCGACCAAGGAGCTTTGAGCTAAAAATATGAGTTCATTGTATCCGCACGACAGTACCATTTTGTCCCCCAGAAAGCGTTTAGTATACCGAAAATGGCGCAATTGGGAAACTTAAGGTCGCGATATCATTATTCTTGCGTCGTTTTGCTCAGAACCGCTAGCGTAGACAACTAAGGGACGGGTCTTTTCGGGTGTAGGAACCTCGAAGAAGGGGGATCATGAAGAGCAAAGTGATTATTTTTATGCTGTTATTGACCGCAGCTGAGAGCCAAACATTCATTCCATCTACTTCAGCAGCTCCTGCTGCATTTTGCTACGAATGTGGGGCAGCACTTACCACGCTTGATGTGTGGTTTGCTCGCCAGGCCCAAAAGACTGTAGGGAGGCTTCTCTGTTGGAACTGTTTTACTTTGCGTGTGAAAGAAGGTGAAAAACCTAAGGCAGCTCCTGTCTCTTCAGCCCTCAGCACTTTTTATTCCGGTGACGACGACTTTAGTTTTGTGCCGCCTCAACCAAAGAAAAAGCTTTTACAGTCGTCTTTGGAACCTATTGAAGAAGAGGATGCAATGTCTCCCACTGTTCCTCTTGATCCACTTCATACTGCCCTTGTGGCAAGTCATCTCATGAGTCTTTTGCCAGAGCAGAATGTGGAGTTCTTGTTAGAAGATAATCAGTTTATGCAGCTAACGCCTCACGTTGCTGAAGAAAAAAAACTTATTGCCTTGTTTAAATGCTTGCATGCAAAAATGCTTTCCAAAGCGGAGTATGAATGTCCTATTACCAAAAAAAAGAAAGAGCGAGATTCTTACGAATGCAGATTTCATGGTCGAGAAAGGACAGTAAATATTGTGGGGAAAAGAGGGGAACGATTACTTACCCGAATTCCTCCCTCTGTGGCTCACCCAACGTTGTGGCAACTAGGAAAGAATGGAGTATTTATTCTGCCCACAGACAATGGTTTGCATGTGAGAGATGTCGACACCCGATCTCTTGCGATTTTTCCCATAGAAGATGCTATGCGTGTTCTTTTGGATGCGCACTTTCCTAACTACGGTTTTGAGAAAGTAGAACCGTCAGCGTGGGAAGAAGTTCATCCTGGTTTGCAACAGACCTTGCCTCGAGCGTCTTGCTTGGCTCGTCCACATCCCGTTGCCCGTGAGGCAAGGCCTGCTCCCGGTCTTACGATTGAGGTGCCGCAAGTTCAACTAAGTTCCTCTGGCCATGAAGTAAAAATCTCATGGGTTTGAGGGTTATTTGATTAAAAGAGATAGGAAAGGGGATAGAGAGATGAAAAAACTATATGCGGCTTTTGTTTTCCTTATGGCAACAGGAACAGCCATTGGCGTTTCGGTAACTACTGTACGCACAGGGGTCGAAGCACTCTGTCCTCAGTGTGGATCTGCTCTGACATCGCTAGATGTGTTAGTAGGTACAAAAGTCCAGAACCGCACTCAGAAACTACTATGCAAAAAATGTTGGGCCTTGCGGATGAAGGAGGGAGAACAAGGAGTTGGTACGTCATCCTCTTTTTCTCATTCTGTTGTGCCCTTTGATGGAGGGGCTACTGATACAGGGAGTGTTGTTCATTACGGTAGTGCGGGCTTGAAGCAAGCAGCTGCTGAGCTTGAGTTTTGGGACGGCGATGAATTTTATGATTGCGAGGATACTAATCCTGATTATCTGCCCAGTGTGGGACTACTTTTTGGTTGTCAGAAAACTTTACAACAGAAAAAATCTGTTACACCGCGTGCTTCTACTCCTGTGGCCTCCCCTACACAACCACGTTGGTGGTATTTCTTTCCTCGCGTTATTGGTCGTCACCCAGGAAATTTGGATATGCAGATATTTTACGGAGACCACCCGGTGTTTGGCGGCCTGCGTGATAACCCTGTTCGCGAGTTGTGGTGTCAGGGTTCAACCGCTGTAGTTGTTACAGGCAAAGGATATTCGCTATTTGATATGGAAAAACAACAACAGCGGTTTTTTTCAAGGCGAGAAGAGCTAGATGCGTATGCTCAGCAACTAGGAATTGTTGCCTACGAAAATAAGATTCTGGTGAAGAATTTTCCATCAGCTTCAGTTCAAGAAGACGCTATTTTCAATCGGCATCAACAGCGAACGAAGGCCATTCTTGATCAATGCCAAGCAGAATGCAGTGAAAGAATGAGAAAGATAGAAGCTGAATTTAGAGCAAGTCTTTGTGCGATGGAGCAAAAAATTGCTGAAAAAAGAGATGCAGCTGCTGACTTGTCTGCGCTACAAAACTAAGGATAGGAAGGGATGTATGAAAACCATGAAATGTTTATTGATGAGTTTGTTGCTGATGCCTTGTGATGTCGCATTGGTAGCGCGCGATGTTGACTATAGCTCTGTCCCCTTTTGCCAGCAGTGTGGAGTTACCTTGGAAGGAGTGGCTTTTTTGCAGGCCGCAGCTCGCCTAAGCAAAAATAAAAAATTACTGTGTCTTGCGTGTGCTAAACGAATGAAAGGAAAAAAAGAAGGGTTACAAGGAGGGAAAGGTTCTCGGCCGACATTTTTCTTTCCCATAGATGAGGATTCTTCAGCCGCTAGTTCTCCCACCGGTTCTCCGTTGTGGCTAGTGCCCCCTGTTACTTTTCTTACTCTTTCTCTTCACAATTCTCAGCCACGTCGACGTAGCACCTCTGTCCCCTTACCGGCTTACTTTGCCGAACCTCTGACAGGAGAGATGGCAGCAACCATTGCACGTCTGCTCACGGAATGGAGAAAGCAAAAGGGATTGGCGTTACCTTATCAAGAAAGAGGAGTATTTCAGTCGGAGCGATCTGATGCACCCGAGAATAATCTTATTCATCTGTTTGAATGCATTTATGGACAGCAAGCAGATGAATCAGGCTATGTGTGCGAATTAGACCGCAAAAGGAGAATAGCATCGGTAATTGATCCGCGTGGTGACCGTCGGTCCTTTGAATTGTCACCTCGTGCACTTCCTATTGTGTGGCAACAGGGCAAAGGGGGCGTAATCATGTATCCCGATGATCGAGGAATCACGGTTCGCGACTTTGAAAGGGATTCTTTGTATAGCTTTCCTCTTGACGGTATTCCGCTCACGGTTATCAATTGCGAAGCGGGTGACATGGGATTCCATACGGTTGAGCCACTTTTAGAGCAAGCTGCTGCGAAAAACAGTGCAAGCTAGCTGTTTTTTGGATATTTTGAAGGAAATATGTTAGCTGAAGGGAACAAAGTTATGACAGTAATCGATATTATTCTCGGAACGCCATGGTGGGTGTGGGGTGTTTTCGTGTACGTCGTTATGGTTGGCGTTTTAAGTCTTCGCGATAGGTGCGCGCCACTGTTGAGTATGTTTGGTGTTCCTGTGATGTTTTCTATCTTGGGCGTGAAGGGAATAGAAAGCCACTACGGTTTTTCGTCGGTTACTTTGGCATACTGGGGCACTGGAATCTTGTTGGGCACCCTTTTAGGATGGGCTCATGTCAGAAGAGCCGGAATACGTGTTATCGACCCTAAAAAATGCCTTCTGTTTATTCCTGGATCTTATGCAACGCTTTGTATTTTGCTTGGCTTTTTCATCGTGAAATACGTACGTGGCGTATTGTTTTCACTGAACCCTGAACTACGGTTGATGCCGGAAGTAATGATTGCTGACCTGCTACTGATGGGGTTCTTTCTTGGTTTTTTGGCCGGAAGACTCATGTTCTATGTGAGAGAGGTAAGACGCACAGCGCGTTAGAGTTTTTATGGTAGTGAGTGAGCGGCGCATAACTCTCGGTAGAATCATCTATCGAGTAATGGATACTGTTTGAATCCGACAAGAATACATTCTGGGTGAGGGACTATACCAAACTGGTCTTTTACCTTTTCTTGGAGTCGGCAAGCCAGTTGTACCAGATCAGAGGATGTTGCATTACTTTTGTTCACGAGCATGTTGGCATGCTGGTACGAAACGCAGGCTCCGCCAACCGATTCTGTACCTTTAACACCGACCTTGTCCAAATAGAATGCCACAAAGATCAGTTTCTTGTTGTTTGATTCAAGCGTCACTTCATCGTCGTGGAAATTTCTGAAAAAGCTGCCACATGTGTGCGAGGAAGGATAGCGTGAGTTACGGTGCCGGATGATTTCATAGCGTCTGCCTCGAGCGTAGGCTGTTTCAGTTACAGTGGCCCGTTGAAGCTTAAGTGTGACCGAGATGACGAAATGTTTGCCAGCAATAAGAGTGGATTTATTGTAACCATAGTTGAACCAGTCAAGATCAACATCGAATACTTTTCGCGTTTCTTTTTCGATAATCTGAGCGCCCACCAAAAAGTGGCTCAGAAAGTGTTGAAAGTAATGCAGGTTGATATACGCAGCTCCTCCCAGAGTCCCAGGAATGCCACTGAATACTTCAAGACCAGTCAGCTGAGCATCCAAACTTTTTTCGATGAAATCGTTAATCGAAAGACCTGCTGGAGCGGTTACCAAAGCGTGGGTAGGCTCGTCGGCTGATTGAACCGTAATATCGCCTGTGCGTGGACGAATAATGAGACCATCAAATCCTTCATCGCTTACCAGAATATTTGCGCCTTCACCTAGCACAAAGATTTCCAGATTGTTTTCCTGTGCAAATCCTAGAGCTTCTTGGAATTCTTGTGCTGTCTGCGGTTCGCAAAAGTAACGGGCAGATCCGCCTGTTTGGAACCAGTTTTTATCTTTGAGGGGAATGTTGGTTTGAATGGCTAATGGTACGTGAGGGTTCTTCATACACCTGCTTCTCCGTTCTTTGCGAGTATTTCTTCGATGCGGGCTGGCTTTTTTCTGATTGTTACTTTCTGTGTTTTTACCAGATCAGCACACGTAGTACTACATGATTCCTGGAATTTCTTCTTGCACTCTAGGCAGGCAATGAATTGATTATTGCACTCAGCATTTTTGCAATTCACGTAATGGTCGGAGGCGATTTGGCAGAAGCTGCATGAGCCGAGCACCGCTTCGTTTACTTGGTGTGAAATGCGGGCATCAAAAACATAATTTGAACCCTTAAAAAAGCCGTCAGGAAACTGTTCGATGTAACGGTGGATACCACCCTGGATGTGTACAATTTTCTTTGCCACGCCTTTCTTTTTCAAGTACGCCGAAGCGCGTTCGCATCGTACGCCGCCCGTGCAGGCCATAAGAACTTCTTTGTCTTCAAACAGTTCTAAGTTGTTATCGATGTAGTTGGGGAATTCGCGGAAGTAACGGGTGCTTGGTTTGATAGCCCCTTCAAAAGTGCCGATGGTTGTTTCGTAGTCATTGCGTGTATCCAGGATGACAAAATCCTTTGAACGGTTCTTCATGAGTTCGTGAGCTTCTTGCGGTGTAACATAGGGCGCGGCATCAGATGCTTTCAGCTCTGCAGGATCTATTCCCATGACTACGATCTCTTTTTTTACCATGACGCGCAGGCGAGGGAAGAAGCGTTCATCGCCTGCGGATAGCTTCCAGTCGATGCCGCCAAAAAGAGGATGGTCGTTCATGGTCTGAATATATTGATCAATCGCTTCTTTGGCTCCCCCAAGGGTTCCGTTAATCCCTTCTGTCGCCAAAATAATACGCCCACGAAGTCCCAGAGAGGTACAGAGTGATTTCTGCCATTTGGCAAGCGCTTGTGGATCTTGAATGTCCACGTACTTATAAAAAAGAACTATGTTTCCCATGCCATCCTTTGTGTGTAACAGGTCGTGAATCAAGCACTGAATAAGCTTACATTCGGCGCAAAAAGAGGGTTTTAGTCTAGCATAGACAGCTCTACACGCCTAGTGGCGACATTTGTTGAAAATAAGCACAGCAAAAGCGGATCCTTGTTGCGGTTGCGCCACTTGCTTACGTTAAATACGGGATGTTTTCGGGTCTTTGAGGGGGAGACTAAAATGAAGAGAGGGTTTTCTGTAGCGATTCAGTTACTGACGGTTTTATCGTTAGAGGCAGCACAAAAAGCGTGGCAGACTCGACGCCTTCCCTCTCCCGGTATTCAATTTCTGTGTCCGGATAACGGATGGCTTCTGTTCCCTCAACCAGAAACGGAGACGCCGGATGAAGATTTTCCAGGTTTTCCTCTTTTTTCTCCGTGGGAGCCTGTGGTGCAGTGGGATAATGAACAGCCTGATCAGCTTGTTCTTACTTTTTCTCCCCCTGGTGTGCGAGCAAGAAGATGCACGGTAAAACTCATCCGAGGATCATTTCTTCCTCCTTGGCTTACCGTTGACATGACCGAGGCATGGTGCCGTTATCCGCAAGCTGATCATGAAAAAAAATTGAAAATCGCTACAAAAAAGCCTTGGGGCAGAGTGCAAGCGCTTGCCGACGAACATACACGCTATGCAAGGATGTGTAATGATTTTAGAAGACAGTGTGGCTCTGATGCTGCTCGCATGGCACAAGTATATGGCACTATAGTGGCTGTGCGAGGATCTGAAAAACTGCTCTTTTTTACGTGCCGGGCGCTGATTGAGGGGAAAGTAATTCCCTTTGAAGTAGAGGTTGCAAACGTTTGTGATCTTGATTCATGGCTAGTATTGGGCAAAGATAACTACCGCCTTCTTGATCAGGCTGAGCAGTATATTGAAAGTATTGATATTGAATATCTGGAGTGAGGGTCTGGTTATTTGCGCATAACCCGCTTTTGGCCTATCCTGAAAGTTCGTGAATAAGTTCTAGAAGAGGATTTTGCCGATGAAGCTTTCGTTGCGTTGGGTGTGTGACCACCTCGCCCTGGATTGGAAAAAAATCGATGTGACTGCCTTGGTTGCCTGGTTTAACACTACCGTTGCTGAAATAGAAACGGTGGAAAAGGTAACGGTAGATCTGTCCTCGTTTACGTTGGCAGAAGTTTCTGCGCTTCATTCTCACGCCGTTGAGCTTGCGCTCGTAGAACACAAAGAAGTTGTCTCTCTCCCGTTGCGTCCTGATGCGAAGCTGGGCGATTACTACTTGCTCAAGCGGGAAGGCTCCAGTTGGATGTGGGCGACCCCGCGTGATTTTGGGGTTGATAAAGATGCTCTTTTGCCGGCATTTGCGGTGTCCAAAAAAGTGGCGACTTCTGGCTCATGGAGAAAAGAGTGCGAAGGAGAAGATTATCTTCTTGATATCGACAATAAATCGATTACCCACCGTCCTGACCTGTGGAGTCATCGTGGCTTTGCGCGAGAAGTTGCACCATTTCTTAAAACCGCGCTGCGTGATGAACGACACTTTTTTGCCGATGTCCCCGTCAAAGAAGGTAAAGATTCATTCAAAGCAACCAAAAACATTCCCGTTTCCATTGCTATCAAGACACCGGCATGCAAACGATTTGCCGCACTCTACTTTAATGAGCTTAGTTTTACGCCTTCAGCCTTGTGGATGGCTTTTCGATTAATGCGTGTGGGACAACGTCCTATTGATTATGTTGTGGACGCAACTAACTATGTCATGTTTGATATCGGTCAGCCAATGCATGCGTTTGATGCTGCCACATTGTCCGGAGAAAGTTTTGGACCGCGTATGGCACGCAATGGTGAAGCCCTTACATTGCTGCGAGGCATCAATCTTACTTTGCAGCCGACAGATATGGTTATAGCAGATGATGATAAAGCACTTGCATTGGCCGGTGTAAAGGGAGGGTTAGATTGTTCGGTTACGGCAACAACTCATTCGGTACTGCTTGAGTCAGCGACATTTGATAGTGCCACTGTTCGCAAGGCATCGGCGTTCCATAAAATTCGTACCGAAGCTTCTGCTCGTTTTGAAAAGGAGCTTGATCCATTCCAAAATAGTCAGGGCATTACACGATTGGTGAAGCTATTAGAAGATGGTAACGTTGCCTTTCGCCACGCTCCATACATCGTGTCTCTTGGTTCTTTGCCGCGACCAACGGTCATTGAAATTGCACAGTCCTCTATCGAAGAACGCTTGGGTATTTCACTCAAAAAGTCGGTGGTTAAAAAACTGCTGGAAGGTGTGGGGTTCAAGGTTAAAGAACGCACGTTAGCAAATGACACGAAATTCAGCATCACCGTGCCTTCATTTCGGGCAACCAAAGATGTGCGGATTCCCGAAGATATTGTTGAAGAAGTAGGTCGCTTGGTTGGTTACACTACGATTCCCGAAGTCTTGCCAGTCTTTGAAAAGCTTCCGCTTGCTTCACGCAAACGTTCAGGGGTAAGTAGTACATCCCAGCCGGTTGCCGATTGGTCTGATCGGCTGGCAATCATAAAAAAATTCTTGGCATTTTCAGCTCGTATGCGGGAAGTACAGACCTATGCTTTCTTGGATAATGATTTTGTGAAAAAAATCGGCTGGCACGTACAGCATCCGGTTTTATTGGCAAATCCCATTGCGGAGCAACGAACAACGTTGGCCGATTCGCTTATGGTGCCATTGCTGCAATCAATTGCGGAAAACAGTGCAAATCATGAACAGCTTTCATTTTTTGAATGGGACCGCGTATGGAGTGTGTCCTATCCTGGCCACAAAGAAGTGGTGAAAGAGCACGCTGCACTTACTGGTATTTTTTACCAACGCAAAGACACCATTGATTTCTACTCGCTAAAAGATACCCTGACCGATTTATTTGCGCTTCTTTCCATGCCCGTGGAATGGAAGGGATGTGCACATCGTCCTCAATGGGCGCATCGCTACCAGGTTGCGGACCTTGTTTGTAACGGAGTGGTGATCGGAATGGCAGGAAAAATCAGTTCCCCGATCATGGCCAAGCTGGGAGGTGGAGATGCCTGTGGTTTTGAACTGAATGGTGACTTTTTGCTTTCCTATCAGCCTGATAAGAAAAAAATTCTTCCCCCTGCAAAATATCAAGGAAGCTTCTTGGATATCAGCATGATGGTGTCAGTAGGTACAAAGGTAGAGCTACTGGAGCAACTTATTAAGCATGCTGACAAGCGCATTACCCAAGTACAGCTACAGGATGTTTTTCAAAAATCTGACTGGCTTAGCGAAAAATCGGTAACATTCCGCTTTTTTGTCCAAGATCCACAAGCAACCGTAACGCGCGAAGTTCTTGATGAAGTGCAAGCGTCGGTTAAAAAATCAGTTGCCAGCGTGGGAGCACATATCCGATGAGTCTGGTACAGCACGTAAAATCAGCATGTTTTTCTTTTCATGCGCAACTTTGGAATTTGTTTGTTCTCGACTTCTTAGTCAAGAGGGCGGTGCTTTATTTTCTTACGAAGCCTGTACCGATCGGGCCTTGTCTTACGCTTGAGCTTAGCATCAATCGGGGGATTTCATGGGGTATGTTTTCTAGCCACAATCCATGGGTATTTGGCGGCATAACAGTAACAGTTGCACTGTTTTTGGCAGTCTTTGCTTGGTATGTTTTGCTGTTGCGCAAACATGGTGTTTGCACCTTTGCTGAGACCTTGGTCTTGGTGGGGGGAACCAGTAACTTTTTTGATCGATTGATGTACAGCGGTGTGGTTGATTTCATTCACGTCCATTATGCAGAATGGTCGTTTCCTGTTTTTAATCTGGCCGATGTATGGGTAGTGACCGGGGTCTTTTTGATGCTCGTGCAGATGTTTGTGACCCGTAAATCAGCATGAACGGTTCGTCTTTTGTCTCATTGATCTGCGCTGGCGTCGCAGCTGTTAAACAGTTCATAGTTCCTACGTTTTGCGCCTACTGCCGACAATGTACGCAAGAAAATGTGGTGCTCTGTGATCGATGCCTTGCTCGTATCCGTCCGGTAGTATCGATGCCGTTCCGTATCACTAAGAAGAAAGAGCTGCGTGTGTATGCCATCAGTGACTATGAATACCCGTTGCGCTCACTTATTCAGCAAAAACATTATGGCAATCGGCAGGCAAGCCGTCAGCTCGGTAAACTTCTGTGGCAGCATGCGCCGCTGGCCCATGTCCCGTTTGACGTTATTGTTCCTATACCACTCCACTGGACGCGCTATGCCTGGCGTTGGTTTAACCAGTCGGAAGAGATGGCCAAGGTGTTGAGCGCCTACAGTGGTAAGCCAGTTGTTAATCTCCTTAAAAGATCAAAGCGAACAGTACTTCAGGCAGGGCTATCACGCTTGGGCAGATCAGAAAACGTACGACAAGTTTTTGAACTGACTGAGCAAGCACAAGAGTACGGGAAAGTACGCATATTATTGGTGGATGATGTGATGACTACGGGCGCCACGCTGTACGCTGCGTGCAAAGCATTACGCCCGCTCAAGCCAGCACTGTGTTCTGCCGCAGTGGTATGTCGGGTGAGTAATTCGTAGTTTCATATGCTGGGGATGATACAGAAGATTCAAACAATGTTGATCCCATATCCCTGTTGGCACCATTTTTTGGTCGCAGCAAACTCTTTCTTAAATGATCGATCGATTTCCGATAGTCGTTTAAATCGGTTCTTTTTTATGCGAACCAAAGGGTCGATACAGCGTGATTTTGGTTTGAAATTAAATGTTCCTTTGCCGTAAGGTACTACCTCAAAGTGAGCATAGATGTTCGAGCACTTTTTGAGGCACTCCTGAATTTTTTTATTCTTTGATTTCTTGAGTTTGCTCAGGATCTGTTCGTCCGTTCCAAAGTGGATTTCGTCGCGCGTGATGAGCTTTTCAGCAAGGGCGATACGCAATGCTTCAGCAAACAGTTGATAGAACGCATGATTGTATTCAGCTCCCCACAGTTGACGGGTAAAAGCAACAGAAAGATCGGCGAATTTTCGGGCAATAGTTGGAGTTCCAAAAAACCATTGGCCATTTTCAAAGTGGAGATCGTCGACGATCTCCCGGGCATCTTGTTGAGTAATGCGATGAAAAACGACACCCGTATGAATGTTGTATTGGATGCGGTCAGCACAGAGCTGAGGAGATGGTTGTTCGAGCGCTGTGTATGCATGATTGTCAGGGTTGAGCATGGGCAGCGAAATGTCATATTTTGCAGTGATGGTAGGGATCTTCATACTGTCCAAAAACCATTCGTGAATGGAGTCTTGGTAACATCCGTTGTTGACTACCTCATCGTGTTTGAAAAGCAGGTCAGCAAGATGAGAAAATGCGGTGTGGGATGCATCATGGAGTAAGCCCGTCACCTGTTCGGCGAGTGGTGCATTGGCCCGTTTTAGTAATGCCCATACTCCTACACAATGGTCATAGCGGCTGAAGCCAGGCACAATGCTAAAATAGCGCGTAGGTCCTGATTGATCGATCGACTTGAGACGTTGCATGGTAGGAGAATCGAGAATTTCTTCAAGCAGGGGATGGTTCATTTCCTCGTAGCCCCACAATGTGAAAACCATTTTCTGTGCATTCACTATTCCTGTGCAGAAACAGGAGAGAACGATAAAAAGAAACGCTCTTTTGTTCATGTTGTTATTCCTCTTAATGAACTAATAACAGCATCTACTCTAACGAATTTCGTTCTGTCTGAACAGTAATGCGTGTCTGTCGTGGTTTGCGCAAGCACAGATGAGCATAAAAAGTGATTAACTGCTGCATGTGCACGAGAGAAAAAGATGCAAGGAGATCTCTCACCCGTCTTTTGCAACTTTTTTATTCTATGTTACGTTTAGAAACATATTTTCCAGAAACGGTATAAATCCTTATTCAGAAAGGAAAGGGAGTGACAACGATGAGTAAACAATCACTACAGACTAAAACTTTTTACGGTCTTGCCGTGGTAGCGCTGATGGTGCTTTCTGGTTGCGACTCGTGCTGCAAAAAAAAGAGCTGTGCAACCTCTGTCTCAGGGGCATCTGCGCCAGATTCGAATGATAAAAGCGCAGTCCTTTTGACCATTGACGGCAAACCGGTCGTTACTGAAAGCCAATTCGATGCGTATTACACCCAGTTCCTGGCATCAAATCCTCGTTTGCAAGGCATGATTCACCTTCTTCCTAATGCAAAACAAGAAATCTTCAAAGGTATGGTCAATGAAGAAGTGGTAATGCGTTGGGCGGAGTTGAACAACGTTGAATCAAATGCTGATTATCAAAAGGAACTTGAGCAGTCGGTTAGAATGATCAAACGTGCATTGGCAGCTAAGCAGTTCGAGCAAACTATGGTAGGCAAAGTCTCTGTTTCTGACTCAGAAATGAAAGAGTACTACGAAGCGCACAAGGCTGCTGAGTTGGTCATTGCGCCTGGTGGTGTAAAAGCTGTTGGTGTGGAATTTGCAACCAAGGCGCAAGCACAAGCATTCTTGGATAAGGCAAAAGGCTCAGCAAGCGCTTTCAAATCAGCTGCTGATGCTGAAAAGGTTAAGGTCCGCGAATTCAGTCCAATCAACGACTTCAGCTTTGACATCGATAAGAATGTGAAGGATAAGGTAACTTCTCTCAAAACATTCCCATCAACAGTTCTGGTAGAAGGCGCAGATAAGAAGTTCTGGGTAGTCAATGCAATCAGCAAAGAGGATGCCAAATATCGCTCGTTTGATGAAGTGCGCGATGCAATCAAAACAGTTATCGAACGTGAAAAAATGGCTAAGATCTGGATGGAAAAGATCGAAGACCTCAAAAAGAAGTATGACGTAAAAGAAGATACTGCCTTCTTTGAAAACGCTCCTGTTATTCCTGCAGGGCAACCAGCAATCAGCCAAGAAGATCTTGCAGCCTTTGTTGAACAACAAAGAGCAGAAGCTGAAGCAGCTGCTGCAGAACAAGGTGCATAAATCATCTGCATAATCTAACGTTGCACACAACAAGACAAGGGGGAGTTCTTACTCAGAATTCCCCCTTTTGATTAAGGAAAGTCATGGAAGATACGTTGATGGCAAAAAGAATAGCGATCACACGCCTGCTGATACTCGGTGTGGGTTTATGGATCTCTTCACCTGCCTTTTTGGATGCCCGGGTACGAATGAATAACTCACAACAGACATCGGATGATCAGCAGCAGGAAACAGCAACGAATGCGGGGGACAAGAAGGTGGCTATGCGCGGCAAAACACTGTCCTCTAAAAAACAGACGCGTGGCGGAAGTGGTGTCGCTTCACACGTTTCTGCAAAGGAAACAGCAGGGATTAAGAAAGTAAAAAAAGCAGTTGTTGAAAAGGATCCTTCCCGCAGAACGGTGAATAAAATAGCAGTGCTGATTTATAACAATCTCCCTTCACAGACATCTGCCGACAATAAGGAATTTGAGAAAGCACCGGATGTGGTAATCACCACACTGGATGCGGAACGGCCTTCCATTGACGGTCGTAAACGCACACAAGAAGAGCTTGTCATGGACAATCTCATGTACTGCGAAGCGGTTTATTTCTATCGCATGATCATCCCAGAAGACGCGGTCGACAAGTACATTAATTCGATCAAAGAACAGCATCATCTTTCTGATGAGCAACTTCGTCGTATGTTCAAAGAGGTCGGCTATACGTATGACGAGGGTCGCTTTCAGCTTTCAATGGGTCAATCGATCGATTCACTTATCAATTTCAAGATACGTTCGCGTCTTGTTGTTTTAGAAAAAGACGTGCGTGAATATTACGACGCTCATCCGGAATATGAAGAGATGGCTTACCGCATCAAAAAAGGGTTTATTCCAGATACGCTTTTCAGTGAAGATCAGATTAAAAATCTTACGGAAGAAATGCTTGATAATCCGGGTATTCGCTGGTCGACTTCGTATTGGCTTTCAGAAGACGAGATGACCGAAAAACGTAAGGATATTTTGCGGGAAATGAAGGAAGGTGCCTATTCAGAACCTGAGCGAGAAACGGGCGGCTATGAAATAGTTCGTCTTCTGACTATCAAACCTCGCGCACTTAAAAGTTTTGAAGATCGTTATCGCGAAATTAGCATTCTCTTGCAAGAACCGCAGTATTATCGCCTGTTTGATGAGCTGAAAAAAGAGCTGCTAGAAAAATATGAGGTTGTGTATTTCAACTAGTTGTGGGCAGCCAGGTGGCTTGTGTAACGCAAAAGTTAAAAGGTACAGTTTAAAGACAAATAAAATCTTTTTGTTAGGGGGACATTGTGGGAAGAATGTCAAAAATATCATGGGTGTTGTTAGTGTTGTTTGGCCAGGTATCGGCAGGTGGCTATCGGTTTGGACGGTCCGGCAGCGAGGATTCCACGGTATGGACAGATGGAAGGCTCATCGAAGCCTACCATTACGCCTGGGCAGTGGTGTCCAACGGGGTACCAAAAGATTCGGCTCTTTTGTCTCTGCCTTTCATCTACATTTGTACGACTAATCATGAATTTCGTAATGCGATTATGGGGGAAAAATTACAGGGGCTTCCTCTTAGGCAGGGGATTACGTGTTATCAAGAAGGGTGTGATCTCAAAAAACTGACTCTATCGCTTATGAAAAAATTTGAAGGTGGATTTGAGACCAGGAGAGGGCAACCTTCCGGATTTTTTATTATCCATGAGCGAGCAGATGGCTCTTGCGCCGTAGCGTTCTGCGAAACACAAAATGAAAAGCTTTTGCTCGTATATGAGATAGCTGGCATAGCTCAGGTTGAGGACAAAAAGAGGTTGCTGAATGACGGCTTGCGTGCTCTTACTTTGCAATCTTCGGCCAGTAAAGAGCCCACATCACTATGGCGTTTGCTTGTGGATGGGCCGCTCGCTTTGAAAAAGCAGTAGAATCTGGGTATCTTTTTTCGTAATGAAATTAACTATCCCACTAAAAAGAGGAACCAACATGAAGGCAAGAAAGATTCTTCTGCTTGTTATGGCTGTAGCTCAGTTGTCTATTGTTTGCGGTGCTGAGAGTGGTCAAGCGCGTATAACAACTGAGAAGAAAGCTCATGATTTGGTAAACGTGCGCGAATACTGTGGCGATAATATTGTGGTTGACCTCTGTTTTTATACCACCAGAAATTTCATGAATCAGAAATTCTACAGACATAACGAGCCGTTTTTGTGCAAGGAGGCCGCAATTGCACTTGCTAAAGCGGCAGAGTTGGCAAAAAAACATGGCTATCGTATTTTCATTTCCGACGCCTATCGCCCTATGACGGTGCAAGAAAAATTGTGGGAAACGTGTCCTGATGAGCGGTATGTAGCCAATCCAAAGAAGGGCGGTTTTCACACACGTGGTATTGCTGTTAATGTCACGCTGATTGATGCAGATGGCAAGCAGTTGCCGATGCCTTCAGAAATTGACGACCTGACCGAGAAGGCGCATCGTAAGGATTACGATAAGCTTCCTGAAAATGTGCGCGCGAACATTCTGTTACTCGAAGAAATCATGGATCAAGCGGGATTTGAACAGTTCAAATTTGAATGGTGGCACTACAACTTGAAAGGCTGGCAAAATTATTCTCCGTTGGCCTTCTCGTTTGATGATCTGATGCCATCTGATAAAAGTGTCCCAAATAAGTAACCGGTAATGTGCAAAGGTCTGTATGGTGTGGTTGGCTGTTGTTTTTGTGTGTAGTGTAGTCTCTGTTTTTACACTTTCTGCAGCAGAGCCAGCCATACCCCCTTGTGATCAGCTGGTGCTAGAAGAACTTGAAGGGCTGAATTGCGGCACCATGAGCCAAAAAGCCGATAGAAAGTGGCAGGCTCATAAGAATCTTGTTGCTTCCGTGCTCTTTCAAGAAGCCCAGCAATTAGCCCAGGAGACGCGAGATTTTTTGGAGACAGAACGAATTTTTTTTGGAGAGGGAGTCGATTTCCAACTGTTTGGTCTCTGGACGGTGACAGGGGGGGTGGTGGCGCATCTGTCTGCTTCGGTTAAGGATGAACGATCTCGCGGCGAAGAAAAACGTTCTACCGGAACCATTCATTATTGTCTTACATCGATGTTGCTTGCGGGAGCGGAAAAAGAAGGGGCGCTTTCCCGGCTTCTGGAAGCATTTGCCATAAAAAATGAACGGCTCTCTTCTGTTCGCATGAACGTTTTGCCTACGTATGTTCCCCTTTTTAAAAAGCTAGGATTTGCCCAGCAAGGGGGTATGCAGCAGCCAGAGGAGATGTATTGTCCCCCGTATCATTCACCTTTTTGTTCATTGCGTTCGCAACGGATCCTTTTATTCTCGCAGGTGCGTGAAAAACTTGATGGCTTTTATGTCGGTTATAAGGCGCTGCAAGATGCGTTTGTTGCTGCTGTCGGTGAACAAGAAGCGTACGATCGGTTAGTTCTTGTTGTTGGTAAAACCTTTTCAGATCTCTTGCGCGAAGGCGATGAATCAGCCGGGGCAGCAAAGTATCAGGATGCGACACTTGCACTTGTTGAGAGTGCTGCGGGTACATTATAAAATTCCACATTCATTCATATCGCGCAGCTGTTTTTGTAGTTCAGCTTCAAGCGGATTTTTATCTACCTGAGGCAAAAAGCTTGCCTGAACTGCCATCAACTGAGTTTTTAAAAGCTCTTGATCAGTAAAGCCTAAGTTTGCACGTACAATTTCAGCTTCGTGCTCTTCCGTTGCATCATTAAAAAGTACCGGATCATCAGTGTTGCATGGGTAGACCGATACTCCTTTTGCAAACTGTGTGCGGCAGGGCAGATCAACGTAACGTCTACTGGCCAATGCACCAGTACATATATTGCTTGAAGGGCATTGTTCCAGGAGAATTCTTTTGGCGATGAGCATTCGTACTGTTTCCTCATCATCTACTCTGATGCCGTGACCAATGCGTTGCACATTGAGTTGTTCGATGACCCTTCTTACATTGGCTGAGCTACACCATTCTCCCGCGTGGGCAGCACATCCCAGACCTGCTACGCGTGCTGCTGCAAAAGCTGCCAAAAACTGCTCATATGATTCTCCTTCAGTTTCGGGGCCCGAAAGATGCACTCCCACAAAATTTCTCAATCTTCCTGCATTTCTTTCGTCTATCAAATGGGTGATGTATTCGGTTGCTTTTTCTCCTTGAGTGGGAGCGTCCCCTTTGATGAAGGTAAGAAGAGCGCCTGCTTTTATTCCAGTTTCGTTACGTCCCGCAGTCACTGCCAAATCAACTTCTTTTAATGTTTCCTTCCAGTTTATCTCTCGGTCTTGGGCGAGCTGAGGGCTGACAATGAATTCAAAAAGTTTGATGCCGCGTAGGCGGGCGCGACGAATGGCGTCGAGTGTAAGCGTATAAAAATCGTGGGGCTTTTTAAGGACAGAGCAGAGTGCATAATACGCCGTAGCAAAAGGAGGAAATCCATCATAGATGCATCCCTTTGCTTGAAAGTCATAAGCGCTGTCTGCTAGTTCTACCCCGTTTTCTTTGCCAATGGCTGTAAGGAGTGAGCGCGGGGCTCCTGCTTCTAGGTGGTAGTGTAGATTTACAACGGGATGAGATGCATAAGACATGCAGTTAAACAAGATAAGAAGTACGGCAAATATATTCTTCATCAACATTCCTTTTTTAAGAAAAAACCACCATCAGCTTAGAAGCGCTGTTTGCAAATACAAGGGTAGGATAGTTACGAAAAATAATGAAAAAAAGTTGGGTTCGTGGTATTCCTCGGATCTCAACACATTATGCGTCTTAAAAAAGAGAGATAAACCGCCCCTGGCACAAGAAAGAATGGTAGATAAGTGAGGATCTTAATGATGAGGATGAGTATGAAAAGAAAAACATTATTACTTATGGCATTAGGTTGTCTTAGCAGCCCTGTCCATGCGATGGAAGAACCTGCGGAATCAGCGGAACAAACGGGAGCAACTTTGGTAGCAGCATCAGACAGTTCCGATAGTCAAAAGGGGGATCCGAATGAACTTCTTGGTGCCGGCGTGACAGCTCCGTTTGAGCTTTCAGCAGGTCAGTTGGTAGCTCAGTATTTTGCACAGCATCCTCAAGGAGATTCTGCCGATCAATCTGGTGACCAATCAGAAGGTGAAGAAGGCAAAATAGACGATCCACGCCCAGATTTTGATGAACCGCAAGCATCTGGTGATGGTCTGGGAGAACTGCTTGCCGCTGCGGAAGGTAAAAAAAGCCCAGTACAAGGTCCAGAACAAGAACTGAGAGAAGCGGGTGGGTCTCGTGGAGTTCAGGTAAATGAGCAGCAAGGATCAACGGCAGCGTTAGAAGCCACAGCAAGTGCTGATTCTGTTTTGAATGAAGTGCTTGCGGCAGATAAAGAACGCCAGCTACATCACGACATCCATGGTATGTCAGGCACACGGTTTGGGTCTGCTACTACATTGGGTTCACAAGACGTACAGCAATCAGAAGGTGATAATCAACCTAAGGCAGGTGCTAATGATGTGTCAGGAGTTGCTGTAAAAGTACCTGGTGTTGAAATTGCAGATGCGCCGACAGGCAGCAGTTGCACAGAAGGGACGGATGGTGCTCTTGCCTCTGGAGCAGTTCAGGGTTTAAATGATCCGCTACCTGAAGAGGGATGTGCTCCTGGGGTTCTCAAAACAGATGCTGCGCAACGCCCTGATGAAGGTCCCTTGAGAGCTCATACGCTTATAATTATACATGACGTGCAGGCAGCTGAAAAACGTGCGTCGCAGGTTGAGCCTGAAGTAGTTGTTGATGACTCTTCAGGGGGTGCTGCAGATCAGGATACCTCAAGCGAACGTGAAACAGTTCCAGCAGATGCGAGTCAGGTCATGGTGGATACAGTTCGTGCATCAGGGCAGCCTGAGGATGAAGTTACAACAAGAGTAGTCGAACGGGCGACTGAACCTCTTCAAGCACCTCGTCCTTCATCATATGGAGAAGAAGATGCTGCCACGCGTGCTGAATTTTTAAATGAGTCTGCAACAGGAGTTTCTGCTGTCACAGAAGGACGGCCTGCAAGTGATGGTGATCAACATGGTTCAGAAGTTGTTGCTGCTTTGGGCCTTGCAGGATGGCGTACAGAAACGGCAAGTCCACACGGTCCTGTGGGAGCTGTGGAATATGTGCCAGTAGAAGGAGGTGAGAAACCCGGGAAGCGAGCGGTAACGTTTGCGGACCAACATGCTCCAGCGGCTGGCGCCCTACAGCAAAAGAGTCCACAAGAGGATGAGATTACCAAAGCCGATTCGCAGTCTGACCGAAAAGGCGCTAAAACGAACGTGTTAGCTTCGGCAGGACAAGGTCTAAAAGCTGAGGATGCTCGAGGTGCTGCTCCAAAACAACCAGCGAATGATAACGACAGCCAAAACACAAGCTGGTGGAGGTGTTGTCTACCTTCGAAAAAAAATCCGGGTGCTGAGGTCTAACATTTGCCGTGATCAAAATAAAAATATCAGGACAGCCCCTGTGAAAATGGGGGCTTTTCATTTTTGAAACCCGGCTATAGAGGGGAATCAATTGAATAGTTTTGTAAGAAAGAAAGGGAGATAAGAAAGTGAAAAGAGTTTTGACGTTAGGATTAGTAGCAACAGCGCAGTTGCACGCAGCAGAGGTAGTTCAACTTCCCCTACCAGCAGAGCCCCGTCCATGTTCGCCGATAACACAGCTATTTGACGATATTGCGGCTGTTGAGCAAGGGATCATCGCTCAGTTAGAGCATGAAACCTTCCAGGGTGAAGCGATGGCTAATCAAAGAGTACAGCTGAGGAGTGTTTTGGCATCTTCTATGTGCGTCCACTTACGAGGGCAATGGGCTAGGTATAAGTTGGGCCAGGGCGAACAAGGCTTGCGTGAATGGGGTGAGAGCAGTGACATTCAGGTTGTGCCAGATAGTGGTCCGCGCAAAAGAGCCAGAAGAGATGACGGTTCACCACTTGAGGCGCTTACGCGGGATCGGCGCATTATCGAACAAGAGATGCGAAATCATCTAGAAAGTCTCACGCAGCTGTTAGGCGAAACAATGAGCTATTTGCAGGAGGTGTCAGATTTGCCCGAGGGTGATCCGTATGACGATGCAGAGTATGATTCGGATAATGACTCGGCAGAGGACACGCTTGCTGACGAGAGTGCGAGCACTGCATGTTACAGCATCTCCAATGGATCAACGGACAGCGATTAATGAGGTGGGCTATACGCAAGAGTTATCGCAGCCAATTCGCTTTTTGAGCTTGCCACGGATGCCTTTCTCAGGTATATTCCCAGCACTTTTGGCGTTGCCGGTGCAGTGACGGTGACCGTTAGAAATAGTTGTCTCCAAAGAAAAATAATAGCGGAGGTAGGGTATGGTCATTGCAAAAGGGATAGAATGAAGACTCTTGTATTCTTTGTGCTTGTATCGCTGGGCAATAGTGGGCAGCGCATGACAGGCGGATTGCGGCGTTTACTTTCTGACACTTTCAACTGCGTGTACGTAGACGCTGAGGCCTTGCGTCTTTTTCTGGAACAGTCTTTGACGGAAATGTCACTGCTCACTCTTCCTGTGTCGCTGCCGCGAGCACAAGAAGAGCACCATCACGAAGATACCGAACACGAACATGACGATCTTTTCGAAATCGAAACAGAGGAGGGCAATGCTGGTAGAAAAGAGGAGGATGAGGGAGAAGGAGATGACCATCACGGTTTTGATGCTAAAAAGGGTCGTGTCAGGCATTAATTTTTAACGTGCATTTCTCATCGCTAAGAAAGGAGAGTAAGAAATGAAAAGGAGTGTTGTTGTTGTCATGCTTCTTCTGCAATGTACCACTCTTATGTCCGCAGACCACTCGAGTTTGTTAGAGGCTGGGAAAGCTCGTTGCGTGGCCTTGCAGCAAAAAGTTGCCCGTGTCATCACGAGGCAAAATGCGGAACTTCTCTTGGCAGCAGGCTCAGTTGCCTGTGCGTACGAAGTGGCAGACGTCTCTCCCTTTCTGGTAACTGTTCTTGCGTCTTATCCTATTTCTAACGGAATAAATGAAGTTTTTCACGTATGCAAAACAGTTTCTGGCAAGGCTATCTGGAGCGTAGCAATGGGAGCTTGGTTTCTTATGATGAGCACACATTGTGGTTTAGTTGAAACCACAGATGGAGCGATGGAGACATCGATTTCCCTTAACATGATGGCTGCCCGTACTCTTTTTAATGCAGGATCAACAGCACTCGAAGCTTGTGCTGCGCGATATAATCAGCCGATTCAAAAGCGCGATTAAAATTGTGTTCCCAGCAAACTGAATTGCATCTTGTCATGAGATAGCTTTTTATGAAACAACGGTATATGCTTCCGGACCTGAATACGTTAAAGTCATGTATGAAGGAGTTATCATGAAAAAGTTATCAGTTCTACTTCTCGTTTCTTGTTGTTTTATGAATAGTGTTTGGGCAGCTGACGCATCTCGGGTTAACAAAGATGGCGCTCTTGCACAATTACGAGCCGGCGCATTGCCTAAAGTGGTAGCAGTAGTAGGGGGCACAGCAGCGGTCTTCGGTGCAAAAAAAGCATTCGAAGAACTTCCTGCTTATATAACGGTACCTGCAGCTACCGCCGCATTTCTGTATGTTGGGTCCCACAGCCCAATTCGTTCTACTGGAGCGATTGGCAACGTAGCAGACCAAGCTGCGAAAAAAACACGAGCTGCGGTGGTGAAAAATGAACTGATCGCAGGCGCTGTAACCGGTGCTGTTGGCTGTGGCCTTACAAAGGTTGCTGGTTGGACATGGCAACAGTTTGGTAACGCCGTTGGATGCGCAGCAGTGGGTGGTGCAGTGGGCTTGGCCTTGCATCGCAGATTAAACAGACCAGCGACTAATGTTAGATAAAAATAAAAAATAGAACGATAAAAAAGGGCTCTCGCCGTTAGCTGCAAAGCGCGACGCGGGCCCTTTTGCACAAATAAAAGGAACAAACGCATGAAAAATTTTCTAGCAATAGCACTCCTCTTGTGCGCAGCAGATTTATCTGCAGCAGATAATGCTGGGCATACAGGTGTGACAGAAAATTTAGCAGCTCTTTCGCTTGCTTCGGGCCCATTTGATGTGGAAAAAGAAGGAGGCGCGGGTGATCAAGGATCAAAAGATCTGGCAGGCGGAGAAGGTGGAGCGCATTTGGAAGTGGCAGCTGGTCTGCAAGGTGCGGCACCTGTTGTTCCACAAAATGAAGGAGGCACAGATGGTAGTGCAGGTGTGCAAGAATATGGTGAAAGGGCTGCGGAACATCATCAGGAAGCCGACATCGATTCATTCCATACCCCGCTAACGACAGCTGTCTTGCCACCAGTTCAGCAATTACAGGCTGCCGGAGAACAACAAGGCGATGCACAGGGCGTACACGATGATAAACAGGCCGCACCGGATAAGGATAAAGAGCCCGGGCAAGATGGCGGTGACGAAGCTGAAGCCGATGGGGCAGGGGGTGGAGGAACGCGAACGCGAGGCTTTCATTTGTTCCACCACGGGAGAGAACAAAAAGCAACTACGGCGCCGCTTGCGGCATCAAAGCCGGAGCACGACGTGCCTGCACATCCAGCATCTGCGCCATTAGCCTCTGAGGGTGGCGGACATGATCAAAAACAAGCAATGTCTGTAGCCGCTGGGCATTCTCAATCACACCATGATCAAGGAGGGGAGGAACCGGAGAAAGCTGCGGCTGCTGCTCTGCCACCAGCGCCGTTACACCCAGCAGAGCCATCAAAAGATGGTGCTGCACCTGAGCAAAACGATCTTGGAGGGCATGGCCGACAGTCTTCAGGCAGTAGTCTTGGGCCAGATCGCCCTATCGATAAATTGTCCGATGGAAAAGGAGCTGTAGGAGGAGCTCAGCATGGCCAAGCAGCAAGAGACGGACAAGCGGGGTCTCAGAAAGGTGCTGCTCCTGTTCTGTCACCAGCGCCGCAACAAGCAGATGGTGGTGGCAGACAAGGTGCACCTGCACATGATGCGCCATTGGCTGATAGTGATCACACACCGCATGTTCGACGGGTGCTTCTTTTCCCTGTAGCTGCTGGTGCCGGGTATGTGGGGATGGAATGTGCAAAGGGATATGGTTGGCCAGGTGTATTTGCTGTAACTGGTGTATCAACGCTTCCTGCGCTTCTTGCAAAATTAACTGGTTCAAAAAATGCACAGCATCAAGCAAATGCGGCAACGCTGGGCTTGCTGACTGGAGCAGCTGTTTCGGTAGCAAAAAGTGACCGCCCTCCCGTTGCTGATTTGATGAAAGGAGTTCGACAAGCAGGAATGAAGTTTATTCATGTCCCCGCAGCGTTGCACGCATTGGTTCCCACATCATGGACAAAAAAATGAGGGGAAACCTCAAACGTCTAGCTGCTTTAAAGCGCGCTACGTTAGGTCTTTAGGGAATTAATTACATCTGCTGAGTGCATAAAAAGCTAAAGGGTTCCCAGAAATGGGGACCCTTTATTAGTCTCAAGGACTATTTAATAAGAAAATAAACGGAGAAAGGGGAAATGCACATGAAAAAACCACTAAGAATTTTGATGTTTACGGCGACTATGGCGGGGAAACTATGCGCATCAGACCCAGGTCACTTAGGATGGATGCTCGTTCCCACAGAAGGAGACGAGTGCCGTTTTTTGCCTCAAGCACAAGGCGAAGCAGGGGATGAAAAAGGGCGTGATGCACGGTACCCATTACAAGAAGTTGGATCAGCTGCTTGTGCACAGCCACAACAGGAAGAACAACAAGGAGATCCTGTCCCTGATCATGACACAAAATCGACTAGAAGTGCCGCTGCTGTTCGTTCTGAATTGGAGAAAGGGGCATCATCACAGGGCATAGAGCAATCTGTTCAGGGTCAGGGATCACACACAATTCCCATCGCCCCTATAGCAGAGCCCGGGTCATTCGCATGGATGCTTGGTCAAGTAAGTGAGTTTGCAAGAGACCTGAGAAACGAGATAGCACCTCACGTTCCCTCTCTGGGTGACGCGAAGGGGTATGCGCTAGCAGCTTTGCAAGAAGTGCGTGCACTGTTTTTTGAGGGAGATTCAGCAGCAGCTGAAAAAAAGAACGACTAATACTTTACAATTTGCAGAAAGAAAGGGGCTCTCAGATTTGAGGGTCCATTTCTGTTTTTATCGGCCCATTGGTGAGCCCTCTGATGAACTGATACACGTACGGATTGTCTGATTCCCAGACCGTTTTGGCAGGTCCGACATACTGAATTTTGCGATCACACAACAGCGCAACGTTGTCTGCATATTTAAAAATCTCAAGGTCATGAGAAATCACCACCGAAGTGAGGTTTAATTTTTTCTGCATCGATGTGATGAGTTCATGAATTATGTGTGTAGTGATCGGATCGAGACCGGTCGTGGGCTCATCGTACAGAACAATTTTGGGATTGGTGACGAGTGTGCGTGCAAGACCCACACGCTTTCTCATACCACCAGACAGCTCTGAAGGGTATTTTTCTAATGTGTCATTGGGGTTCAAATCGACTAATTCTAATTTTTCTTTGACGATCGGCAACACTTCATCTTTGGGTACCCCTTTTTCAAGCAACGGCAAGCCAATATTTTCAAATACGTTAAGGGAATCAAGCAGGGCAGCAAACTGAAACACGTAGCCCACTTTGCGGAATACCTGCTCTTCTTCTTTTGCTGTTTTTAATGTGGTGATATCGACTCCATCGATAAGAATTTCTCCGGATGTGGGTTTAATTAATCCAATGATTTGCTTGAGTAAGACCGATTTGCCTTCCCCCGATTTCCCGATGATGCAGGTCATTTGTCCGGTGGGAATAGTCAGGTTAACGCCATCTGTAATCCAGGGGCCGTTGTCGGAGAAGCGTTTTTTTACATCTTTCAGTTCTATCATTGACGCGTCCTAGAAAAGAAAAGCGGTCAGAAAGTAATTAGCAATCAGAATCATGATCGAACTGGTTACCACACTTTGTGTTGTTGCAATACCTACGCCTTTAGCACCACCAGAAGTATAGAATCCTTTGTAGCATCCGATCCAGGAGAAAATAAGACCGAATACAGCTGATTTGATCAAGCCGCCGTTAATGTCCGACATCTCGACGAATGTTCTGATACCGGAAATGTACTGCTCCCCATTCAGATGTAGCACATACACACACACACAGTAGCCTCCCACGATGCCACAGATCATAGAAAAGAGAGAAAGGAAAGGCAGAATGATGGTAGCGCCTAAAACGCGCGGAACCATCAAAAATTGAGGCACATTGATACACAATGTTTTGAGTGCATCAATCTGTTCGGTGATTTGCATGGTGCCCAACTCGGCAGCGATGGATGACCCTGCGCGGCCCGTTACCATAAGACCCGTTAACACGGGGCCCAGCTCTCTGATCAAGCTGAGTGCAACAACGGGGCCGATGAACTCTTCTGCCCCGAATCGCTTAAAACCAATGTAGCTCTGCAATGCGAGCACGCCACCTGAAAACGCACCGGTCAGCAAGATAATGCTGAGCGAATCAACACCGATCATGCGCATTTGCTCGAACAACTTGTGAACTTTGAGTTTGCTGGTGACCAAGGTGAAGATCACCTGAAAAAGAAAGAGAGATACCTGGCCGCATGAGTTGGCCATCGCAATTGTATACGCTCCTACGCCCTGAACAAAGTCAAAGAGAAGCATGGGTACCCTTCCTTTTCTAAGGTCGATGCTGATTTGTTAGCGTCGAGCCTGTGTTTGGCGAGGAATGTAACGTGCAGAAGAACGACTTTTCATCAAAGAGAGGGCGAGAGAACCAGTCATCAACAATGCCAACAAAACCCAGGTCATTTTTTGAAACAGGTCTTGTCCGCCTGATCCGCCAAAAAGCATCTGAGTACCACCGCCCATGGTTCCCAGGCCGAGGCTCCCCTTGCCCTTTTGGAGCATGATCAAAAGGATGAGTGCCATGCTGAGGATGGCAAATACCGTTGCTAAGAGTCCGAATAACATATTTTACACCTTCTCAAGATCGATCTTTTATTCAATGAACTCCCAAGATACTATTTTTTTGAGGATATGAAAATCGGACGACCTTATCCTCGCCAATTCCAGCTCAGGTGTTTTACCCCTGGGTTTACACCATAGTCCTCCTTTGCAGGTTTGTGTTTGCTAGTTAGGGTCTTCATGTATAAAACTATTTACAAATTGAAAATAAACTTGTCATGCTAAGGTAGAAGTAGAGAGCGTAGTTAATATGAGGCAAAGTAGGGAGAATGAATATGTTCGGAATTAAGGCGAAAAATATGTGCCTAGCGCTGGTTATGGTGGCTACGGCGATGGTTAAGGCTGAGCAGCTCACGCTGCAGACGGTACAGCTACCGGAGTTAAAGACTATTACCCAGTTGAGCGATAGCCAATACGCAAATAATCTAAGGATTGTGCGTGCTTATTATGGGCTTGCTCGCGAACGTGCGCGATATGCGCTAACTCATTCGATTGAAAATTTGAATAAAGGTGGGTCTCTGGGACCTGTTTCAGGCTCCATCTATAGACTCAAAACAGACAGAAGAATGGACCTTGCGTGGATTAGAGATACGTTTAATGGGTACATGCGCTCGGGAGATTACTGGGTTGCAGCTACATCCCAGGAGGTAATTGGATATTTTAACGCAGCAAAAACCGTATACGCCATTAAACAACTGCTTGATTTATACGCTCGCGATCCACGTTACAACGGGGTAATTTTTGGTGATGCTTACAAAGGCATGATGCAACAAGTTCAGATTGAGCCTGAACGGCTTGATGCTATTGCAGCAGCCTCAGGCACACCGGTAGATCTGCAGCAGGCATTGTTCGGGCCAATCGAAAAAGGTAAAAAGATTATCTATTCGCTCAAAAATATCTTCACGGTTGAAAGCCTGAAGGCGTTGGCTGATTCACAGACCGAACTTGCGGACTTTGTTCAGAAAGTGAATTCGACCGACGTTGCAGGGTTCAATAAAAAAGCCACTTCAGCGGCAGTAACGAATAACATTAACCAAGGGAAGCCGTTTGCAATTTCGCAGGTCCAGGCGCAGAGAATGCTTGAATCGCTGGCTCAAGGAACTACGGAATGGGATGACATGTGGGAAGCTATCCAAGGATTTATTTGGCACATGCCCGATTATGTTGGATTGCAATGTGAGTTGCCGCAAAACCAGGGGGCGTTGTTGACCGAGACGTATGTGCCAGGTCCTGGACATGACCCTGTACTTGATTTTGACTGTATGAGCTATCCTGACAAACCATGTCTGGTCACCGTCATGTCAGGGTATTTCGTAAACCCGTTCAACACTGACAGTTATAAACATCGTGGCAGTGCAAACTTTGTTAACAATTTGCCCTATGGAGCACATTTTCATACCTCGTACATTTTCAATGCTTACACTCCAGCAGAGCCAGTATTGAAGTCTGAGTACATTAGAAATCCACAAAACTATCCAGCAGTAACGGCACTCTTGTTGTTTATGACTAACCCAGGAGCGCCGTATCTTTCGCAGATGGATAAAAATTATGTGCCTGGTATTAATAATCGTGGCGAGGCACGGGTAAATCCTCTGTGTGGTGATAAAGTTACAAACACCACTGATTCTGCACTCGTAGGTGCAGCGACCTTCGGTATGTCAGATGCTATGGGTGTGCAAAGAAAAGAGGTCAAAGCCCAATATACCGGCTGTGAGATCCATACCGAAAATGGAGCAATTACATGTCTTTATCAGGCTCATGAAAGCGGAACAGCCAATCTGCAGGGCTGCACAGGAACATTTCCATGCTTCCCATCAACGTGGCTGCAATGTCCGACAACTTTGGAACAACAACAAAAATACGAATCAGGACGGTATGTTCTAACGTGCCCCGCGCAAAAATAACCAGTTACTCACGGCTAATAAAAAGCCCCTGGAAAGGGGCTTTTTATTATATCCATGATTTTATGCCTGAGCGTCATCAGAATGAGAGCGTGTACGTTCGCCTACAATCTTCTTGAGCGTTTCGAAATCCAGGCTTGCTCGGCCAAGCACAAAGCCACTTAAAAGTGATAGGTCTTTGAATAGATGGACATTTGTTTCATCAACTCCCCCGGCGTACAGCAAAGCACAGCTTGGCATGTATTGCTTGAGCCAAAAAAGCACGCCAGAAATATGACTGAGATCCGAAGGCGGGCACGGCCAGACTGGTTCATATACTACGTACGTGTGTGCTTTTCCAATGACTTCTTTGACCGGAGCTAACTGTTTTTCTAGCGCGGCAAAAGTGGTCTGATTTGTGTGGTCAGTAAACGTTTCTCCCACAAAAATGAGAGGAATCATTCCGGCTTCAAGAACGCGTAGAGCTTTGTGAGCAATTTGAGCGGAAGTTACGCCTGCCAAACGTTCATCTGGATGGCCTACCATAACGTACGAGCATCCTGTTTGCACGAGGGAAGCTGCGCTCACCTGACCGGTAAAGGGTCCTGATTCAAATTCAGAACAACTTTGAGCCGCTAATCCCACATCGGTGTCTTTCAGCTGAGCAAATAATGGAGCAAGGGCCAAAAATGAAGAAGCAACAACCAGTTTGTTCTTCCATGTCGAAAGTTCGGCAAGATGCTCTTGAAAGAACAGCAGTTCTTGTTGGTAGGTTAGGTTCATTTTCCAGTTAGCAATGAAGAGTTTCATGACTGCTCCTTACGACAACACAACAGCATCTTTTTCAATGGTAGCCGTCACCAATTTCGCTTCGGGGTTCTTGAGCATGAATTGTGAAAGAGGAACGGTGAGGTACTCCTGAATTGCCCGTTTGAGTGGGCGTGCGCCAAACTCTTTGACGTATCCTTTTTCGGCCACAAACTTTTCTACGCTTGGATCGATGGTGAGCGTGATATGACGATCTTTTAAGCGCTTTACCAGCTTTTCTAGTTGGATGCGTGCAATGGCGATGACTTGTTTTTCTTCCAGCGGGTTAAAGAATACAATGGCGTCTATGCGATTCAGAAATTCTGGTTTGAACATGCGATAGAGTTCTTTGTTTACTTCTTCTTTTACTTTTTCATCTATTTTTGGTGCTGCCAAAAGCAGGTGTGAGCCGATGTTAGAAGTCATTATGATGATGCAGTTTTTAAAAGATACTTGTCTGCCTTGTCCATCTGTTAGGTGCCCTTCGTCAAGGATTTGGAGGAAAATGTTGAAGACATCCGGATGTGCTTTTTCGATTTCATCAAATAACACAACGCTGTAAGGGTTACGGCGTACTTCTTCGGTCAATTGGCCACCTTCTTCATAACCGACATAGCCAGGAGGAGACCCGATTAAGCGCGCAACGGCATGCTTTTCCATATACTCAGACATGTCAATGCGGACAATTTTTCGTGGGTCGTGAAACAGGAAATCAGCAAGCGTACGAGCCACTTCAGTTTTACCTACGCCTGTAGGTCCAAGAAATAAGAATGAACCGATAGGGCGGTTTGGGTCGGTAAGTCCAGTGCGGTGCATTTGGATAGCGTGCGCAATCTTTTTGACCGCTTCGTCTTGTCCCACCACATTTTCCTGCATGTACTTTTCCATGTGGAGCAGTTTTTCTGTCTCACTTTCCTGTAATTTTTCGGCAGGGATTTTTGTCCAGCGGGCGAGGACGAGCGCAATGTCGTGTTCATCAACTTCTTGCTTGATGAGACAGCTCTTGAGATCTTTGAGTTTTTCTTGTTGCTTGGCCAGTTCTTTTTCTAGCTCAACCAGTTTGCCGTACTTGATTTCAGAGGCCTTTGCAAAGTCTCCTTGGCGTTCGGCCATTTGGTATTGGTAGTTGGCTTCTTCGATCTTAGCTTTAACATCGTTGATTTTTTCAAGTGGGGCTGTTTCTGCCTTCCATTGATTGTAAAGTTTTTTGTGCTCTTCTTTGTGTTCAGCTAACTCTTTCTCCAACTCCTTCAGCCGTTCTTTGGATGCAGTGTCGTCCTTTTCTTTTTTGAGTGCTGCTTTTTCCACTTCCAGCTGGTTAATGCGGCGTTCTAATTTATCGAGTGCTTCCGGTTGGGAATCGATCGACATACGTACCATGGAGGCAGCTTCGTCAACCAAATCAATTGCTTTGTCTGGCAGAAATCGGTCAGGGATATTTTTGTGAGACAGCTGCACGGCGGCTACCAGCGCCTGGTCTTTAATCCGGATACCGTGATGCAGCTCATAGCGCTCTTTGAGCCCTCGCAGAATAGAAAGCGCATCTTCCGGCGTTGGCTCTTCCACGTGTACTGGCTGAAAGCGGCGCTCAAGGGCGGCATCTTTTTCGATGTACTTTTTATATTCCTTAATGGTGGTGGCCCCAATGCAATGGAGAGTGCCGCGCGCCAAAGCAGGCTTGAGTAAGTTTGAGGCATCCATACCCCCACCCGAGGATCCGGCGCCGACCAGCATATGAATTTCGTCGATGAATAACACGATGCTGTCTTGTGCTTCCTCCACCGCCTTTAAAATATTTTTGATGCGTTCTTCAAATTCGCCCTGATATTTCGTTCCTGCGATAAGCAAACCCATGTCGAGTGAGAAAATCTGTTTATTTTCTAGGCTTTCTGGCACATCACCGACCGCGATTCGTTGGGCAATGCCTTCGATGATCGCCGTTTTACCGACGCCCGGTTCCCCAATGAGGACCGGATTGTTTTTTGTCCTGCGCGAAAGAATTTGGATCACCCGACGAATTTCCTCATGTCGTCCGATGACCGGGTCGAGTTTGCCTTCCCGTGCTTGCTTGGTCAGATTTTGCGTGAATTTCTCAAGAACCTGGTACTGAGCTTCGGCATTTTTGTCTGTGACCTTTTTGCCTTTGCGCAGTTTTTGTGTTTGTTCTTTGATTACTTTTGGCGTGAAGTTCACCTGCTTGAAAAAGCTACGTACTGCGGTGCTGATATGGGATGTAGTGGCCAATGCCAGAAGAATATGTTCCAGGCTAATATATTCGTCGCCCAACGCTTGGGCTTCTTTTTCGCAGCTTTGTAAAAACTCTTGGAGTGTGCGGTCAATCCCCACTTGTCCGCCTCCACGAACTGCGGGTAATACTTCAAGTTCTCGCTGTACGAGTAATCCGAGTTCATGAGTTGGAACATCGATCATGTTGAAAAAGGTGAGACAGAATTCGTTTTCTAAAGTCGCCGCAAGCAAGTGGAGAGGTTGTAACGTGGGATTATGATGCTGAGTAGCAATCTGGGCTGCGTTATTTATCAGTTCCTGGCTTGCGGTGGTGAACTTTTCTATCGTCATGGGTGGCGCCTTTCGATCGTAACGTTCGGTGATAATTAATGGCAAAATGGTGCGCATAATTCCTCAGGTAGATCAACAGTTTACCAACCGGCTGAGCCTCATCAAGCGCGAACCCTTCAGGATAGTTGTCACTAAAAATAATCTCTTCTCGTTTTGCCAAGCTGAGGCACGGTGTATTGCCTAACAACGAGAGCACCGCATTGCGTTGTCCCTTTCCCCCATCGATCAACACAAGATCAGGTTTCTCAAGAGGGTCTTTGTAGCGTCGTTTTACAATCTCAAAGAGTGCCGCATAATCGTTCTGCACCGTTAAACTGCGAACCTTAAAGCGTCGAAATGCGTTTTTATCAGGAACCCCATCGGTAAAGCGAATGCATGACCCAACAAGTGCGGTGCTTTGAAAGTGAGAGATATCAAAACAGTCGATGGTGCGGGGTGCCCTAGGCAGATCAAACATAGCTTTTAACGTTTCTGCTGTTTTTACATACGGCTCAGGTAGGTGAGCGATAGCGTGTACCAGGATCTCTTTTGCGTATTTGTGTGTGGTGAATTTGTTTTCCAAAGTTTTGAAAATCGTATCAATGGATGTTGCGTACTCATGCAAGTTGCGCGCCTTTTCGAATGCGAGAAATTCATTCGCCTTTTTGATTTCTTCAGAAATTTTGTTCAGGAATGCTTCCCGATTTTGATCAAGTGCATCAAGGGCAAGTGCAAGCCGTATGCGATATTCAGTGGGATCAAAAGTGTCCAAGCATTTGCCAGCGCATTTGCCCAGGTGGTAGTCAAGACAACCATTCGGAATATCTTTGTTGCAGAGATAGAGCCTAAAAGTGTTAATCAGATATTCATGCACTCGGCGCGCCTGCTGCTTGTGGATGAATGGTCCAAAGTAACGCCCCTTTTCCTTCCGCGTGCGCACAATTTTGAGTTGGGGTATCGCTTCATCGGTGATCAGCAAGTACAGAAAGGGATTGCCCGATTTTAAAAGCACGTTGTATTTCGGTTGGTACTTTTTGACCAAATCAGCTTCCAGCAGCAGCGCTTCTGTTTCGCTAGAGGTGAGTACATAGTTGATGGCGTCTGTTTCTTCCAACAGCGCATGCACCTTCCAGTCAGTTTCCCGTTTGGTAAAGTACGAAGCCACGCGCTTTCTGAGCAGCTTTGCTTTGCCTACGTATAAAACTGTTCCCCGGCTGTTTTTGAACAGGTAGACCCCGGGCAACAGGGGGAGTGACTGAAGCGTATCTTTCATGCCTTTCAGTATGCCGTCATCCACCTACTACGTAAAACTGCATACCGAAAGTAGTGTCCCCAGGCGAACCTATCACAATAAGGTTATTTCCACTTGTCTGATAGCCAACGAGGTTGGCATACGAAGCGGTTCCTGCTGGAATTTGAAAGGCGGCTGAGCCAGGTCCGGTGGGAGCAGTCTGTGTGGGTATTGAGAAGTAGCTATCAAAATTTCCATTGGAGTTCAAAACTACTACCACATATCGTTGAGAGCCAGCGGCAGGCACGCCAGATCCTGCTATGGCAATGTTCCCCCCAGGCAAAAGACTGATAGTATTACCCACGGTGCCGCCTCCTGGGAATATTATATTTCTGAAAACTCCATTAGTTGCGAAAGAGCTGTCGGGTGTACCCGTCGAGGTCAATTTAAGAACATACAAATCATCGGTAGCGTTACCTGCAACCAGAATGCTGTTATCCGCAAGGGTCTGCACAGCGCTAAGCTGTGTGAAAGTTACTCGGTAGTAGTTTCCTCCATTGAATGTAGGGTCAATGCTGCCTCCATTTGCGTTTATTCGATAAACATACGTGTCCGCCCCCTTTGTCATCACCACTACAATCCGATCTTCGCTGTCAATGGTGCATGCAACGGTATTTGTGCCCGTTATAAAAGAAGAATAGATGGTGAATGAGCTGTCAACTGTTCCCGTCGGAAGCAGCCTATGCAGACTCAGATTGGCACCAGAGCTTGCGCAGTACACAAGATCGCCTGTCGATTGCACTGCGACAGCGACCACCTTTGCGAGCCCAACGGGTTGAACGTACCCATTTGTTCCAAATCCTGTATCGATTGTTCCGGAAGAGCTTACATGGGCGATTCCCGCTTGGTTTGCTGCATGGTTGCTATATCCCCCAACGTAATATCCTCCCGATCCATCAGAGCAATAGCAACTAAGTGATGTGAACCCACCATCACTCGGGAAATTAATGTACAAGAGCCCATTTGTTCCAAAGCTGGTATCGAGGGTAGCATTGGCAAAATAGCGCGTAAGCAATCCGTGAAATGTGAGAAAGCTCCCTATAGTTCCTGCAACGACAAGGCTTCCATTGGGCTCTATGGGTAGCGTTCCGGAGAGAAGGGCAAGATTCGCTGGCAGCGTTACCTGCAGAGTTCCTGCAGAGCCAAGTCGCTGATTTATCGACCAGTTACTTACGGCATTATTGCTAAGTGCTGCAAGCTGCTGTGTGACGGGAGCATTTGATGATAGTAGAGTAGTTCCCTGCGGAGCTAGACGAGCTTTGCAGTAGAGGGGCGCATTGGACCAATAGGGATACACAGAAGCGTTTATTTTGTCGATTACCATCCCTGAAAGAATGATAAGAATTGACTGGTAAAAATTCATGAAGATCCTTTTTGTTAAGATTTCAGTTCGAGGCTGTCAACCACTGAATGAGATACCGCCGCCTGACGAAGTTCCTGCCGAGTTCAGAAGTAACAGGTTCAGGTTAGTTAGAGATGGAACTGGTGCAGGCGGAGGAGCAGGCAATGGCGGTGGCGGAGGAGGAGGGTTGAGTTGTGCAGCAAGCAGTGCTTTTTCGGCTGCCTCTTTTGCCAACTTGTAAGCGTTTGCCTGATTTTGGATGGCACCAAATGTTTTCTGATCCAGGAATGCTTGGTACGTGCTTGCGATATTTGGATACGAAGGGCCAGGAGCACTAACAAGGTTGATTGTTTTCCAGGTTGCAGCATTCGTTGGCAATGCATTTTGCGCGACGTTGTTTGCCACCAGCGTGTACGGAGTGCCCGTCACTAAACTGATAGCATGGGTGATGCTGTTCTTTGGCTGTAGCGGCATGAGCGATTGTGACATGCCTGGTTTACCGGCTGAAGGAATATTTACAAAGATGAGATAATCAAGGCCAGGCAGATGCTGAGTAAAACTTGGACAGGTATAGACAAATACATCGGCTTTGAGTGCAGAAAGCACACCGGTCATGTGTGCGTTTGCAAAGACAAATGGTCCAACTTCCTTGGCGTAGAATGCTTGCGTTGCTGCAGCAATATCGCTCAAGAGCTGTGATGGCAGTACCGGATGTTGTTGTTGGAACGCTGCTAATGCGTCAGGGTAGGTGAGTTGGAGCGTTCCTTGCTGATTGTAACAGTTACCGGTTACCAAGCTGATGAGCAGTGGGGTTGCATTCGTGATTGGTTGTCCTAATTGTGCGCCAGAGGTGAGCAATGGTAGTCCAATGGTTGAAATGTTTGAAGCGCCTGGTGCGCCTTGCAAACCTACCACGAAGTCTGACAGAGGAGCTTTGAGTCCGATGTTGGTTGAATTCGTACGGTAGACGTAGGTTCCCTGAGCAACCGTCAAATCGGTATAGGCCACAAGTTTCCATGAACCGAAGGTTGGCTTAACGTGTTGTTCGAGCGTTTGGCTCCATTGTTGTTCGCGCTGCAGTTCAGAGGCAGGAGAGCTGGTACCTGCGGTGGCCGAATAGACTGGATTGAGAGTATTTACGACGGTCGTATTTGAAGCTTGGCGCGCAGCAGAAACAACGACAGTTTGTGTTGGCTGCAAGATCTGGTATTCCACGGCGGCTCCCGAGGTAATAATGCCAAATGAACCGCTGTACGATTTCTGGATTCCGTTGTAGCTGGAATCCGCCATCAGTTTTTGATACGGAATTTGATTGTCAGTAGGTAGTGGCTGAATAGGGATAGTTCTATTCCACGATACAGAGCTGTTTTCTTTTGCGAATGTAACTCTTATTTCCTTGTCGTATTGTGTGGCGGTCATGACATACCAGGTTCCTCGTTCGAACCATGGGTCTTGCGAAAGCTGATTATTGCTGGTGATGAACCCCTGTCCCAGATGTTGATAGACGCCGAGTGCAGGTTTGTGGTCGGTGTCACTATTGCGGTAACAAACGAATGCTTGGGCAAAGTAATCAAAGTTGAAAAGGAAACGATTAAGGGTTTTTAACGGTTGCCACGCTTTATCAAAGCTTTGTTGATCATATAATCCGTAGGTTTGTGTTGCTTGCTCAAAATTCTGATGCAAGAAGTTGAGGAAAGCAGTGTCTAGATAGTTCTTATTCAGATAAATACCGATGTAGAAATCGCCTGCTGATTCATAAATAACGCGCCAACGGACTGTCACCGTCTTATCTGCCACGGTGAAGTTTGCAAGGTCCTTTTGAGTAATGAAATGTTGTACCACATTTGAAGCTGGAACTGCGGGAGAGAAGCTATTGGTTGTTTGTTCTGGGGTTTGAAGAGGGGCTGGTAGCGTTGCGATTTCTTGAGCAAACGTACCGCGTGCAGCGCTATATAAACGCAGACCCTGCGATGGGTTAAGGTCTATGCGATTTGTTTTGATGCCATAGGAATACCCAGGATCGGCTGGAAGAATACCATCCTTTGGATAGTTGGTGGTGTCAGGTGTTGAAAGCAAGTTATAGAATGAACTTTGTTGATAGGCTTGCATTGCCCGTGTGGAATTCAAGGAGTTATTCACGTAGTTTTGATAGTAGACTAGGCCTCGATCTGCGTTAATGAGTTGTTCTTTTAAACGTGCGTCAGTTTCAGCGCTGAGACTTGCTTGCACTGCCTTCTGTGCAGGACCACTTTGTGCTACATAGGCGGCAAAATGTGCAAGGAAATCTTCTTGCGTTTTCAATTCGCTCATCGCATCCATGTCCTGTTGGTTTGCTCCAATAAGAGCAGGAACCATCATGCCGATAGTAAGTGCTGCCATCATGCCGAATGCGAGAGGGCCAGCGCTGCCTAAGGTGACTATGGTCACTACGATCATCAGCACAGTTCCCACGATGGCAGAGATCAGACGGCGGTGTGCATTAAATGTTGATTTTACTGATTCAACCGCATCTTTTGCTGCTTCCGGATTTCCAGTGGCGATCAGTACGCCAAATGCGGCGAATGCTTCAGAAAGATCTGTTACAATATCGGTAAGGGCAGCGACCAAGTAGGCAAGTCCGACCATGAGGTTTTTGAGCGCATCGGTAAAGAACTTGCCCACTATTGAAACACAATTAAGAGTTGAGTTTACCAAGTCCTGTGCAAATTGATTGTTGACGTTTTCCAGTGCATTTACATCTCCACAGGCTGCTGCCACTACAGAGGTACCGATGACCATTACAGCTTCGGCAGTTAATTTGAAGAAATCTCCATAATATTCGATCAAAAAATCTGCGGCATCATCGACGGCATCAAGTACGAGATCATAAACGGAATCAATAAGACCGGCTAAATCATCTCCTAGCTGAGGATCGCGGGTAACGAAGGCAACGACTTTACCTAAGATTCCGGCTACTTGGTGTATGCCCTGTTCTGCTGCCTTTATCACTTCATCAGTCATCTGTTCACATTTAGTAATTGCCAATGTGGCGTATTTACCAAACTGAGCTGTGGCATAGGCCATCTCTTCAGCTGCCGTCGTAATTCCTTGTTTGGTCTGGTTGGCAGCATAGACGACACCATTTGCAAATGCTGCAAGCCCCGTTTGAACGTAATGGCCGAATTCTTCCGCCACACCGACTATAAAATTTCCGGCAGTTTTGAGTTTATGCCAGATGAATTTGCCTACCTTTTCAAAAAACGGTTTAAGGATATGACAAAGTCTATCAAACAGTGATTTGAAGAAATCTCCGATGGAGCTAAAGAACCCTGCTGGGGTAGCATGTGCGCCATTTTGGTCGACTACGACAAGAGGAGTGAGCTCGTTGATGTCTTCAAGATACAGTTGGTCTTCGGGTTGGTAGAAAATGAGATTCGGAAACTGCTGCAAATCTGCAGTAGCATTGTTTTTGAGTTTGTCGAGCCGTTGCATTGTGTCGGCAAGATTGGCGGAGTTAAAAAGGTAGGAGTTGTTTTGGTTGAGCATGTTGATTGCCGTAAACGAAAGCAGCTGCAAAAATAAAGCGGTAGGGGTATGGCGACCAGTATCAGGATCTTCGGTAAAGAGTTTGTGGAAGTTGGTTGTTTGCACAAGTCCATAATACGTATCACCTTTGAGAGGTTTGATAACCTGTTCGGTGAGCAGAAAAGAACCAAGAGGCGTAAGTGAAGGGGTGTTGTTGGCGATAGAAAACAATGGTTCTAACCCTGGCACAGCGACTATCGTGGATGATGCTCCTGACTTAACAGAAAGATACTGGCTATACCCTTTTGCTACTGCTGGCCCGGCAGATCCTGTAGCGGAGGCAAGAGAAAAATGGGTAAGAGGAGTTGGCGTTCCGGGCTGAGAAGTAAAGATTTCGAACTGTTTGGCAAACAGATAAAAATCGCTTTCTTTAAACGTTTCTATTGCATGGTACAGGGCATCTGGGTCGGTGATGTTTTTCCAGTCGTTACATTGCTGTATAACGCGCTGGCGCAGGGTATCGGTCATAACAAGAAAGATGCGAACGTACTCTGCATCATTGCGTAATTTTTTGTAGATGTCGCTGTAATACGCGCTTTCAAATTGAGGAATGAAGGTGAACATTTTTATTTCATCTTGGTTTACATTTCCCAACAGTTGCACTTCGTAAGTGAATGAGTTAGCAAGAAAGATTTTTAAATGATTTTGCCAACAGACTGTGCTTCGGCATGCGTCAATGATAGTGGGGGCAAGTTTGGTGATGGCAGCAGCTTTAGTTGCATTCAATTGATCAAGTGCTGCTTGCCAGGTTTGTATCCCCTCCCTATCTCCATGATGCTGAGAGATTTCAAGCTGCTCGGTGGCATTTGCTAGAGCAGCAGTGAGTGGGATTTGTTTTTTGTCTTGCGTAACTTGTATGGTAGCAAGTTGCTCGTTGACGGCATTCTCTTTTAAGAACGCATAAAATCTACGTAAGGAGTCCATAATAGAAGGAGGGAGTCCAAGGGTCGTGTCGTAGATTAACGTTACAGCATCGTCAATCTTGCTCAGTTCTGGATAGGTAGTTTTCGGGTCCGGAAACAGGGCGGTAAGAAACGCATTGACTTGCTCTTGAGGTGTTTGTGCCTCCACCATTTTGGTGACAACGGTTTGAATAGGCTGTGTGGGCTGGGGGGTTTTGGTTATTTGCTGTGAAGAACTACTGGCGCTCAGAAAGGTGGCAAGCAGTAGGAGTATCAGGAAGAAAAGGTGACGTTTCATGTGGGAGCTCCTCCTGAAATAAGAGTGGTAACACCTTGTTGTTGAAGCGTAGAAAGGCATAAGGCTTGTGGCTGCAGAATAGTAAACTGTGCAGAACAGCCAGGAGCCATGAATCCAATGTTATGGTACAGAAAGATGAGTGGGTTGAGATTTTGGATGCGGTTAGGGGCGCTTAAGTTTGCTGCTGCCAAAGCTGCCGAAGACAATCCAGCAACAGGGATCGTTGTACTTTTTGCTGTTGTGGCCACTGTTTGCGCGCTCGGGTATAAAACTTTTCCATCTTTGGTGCTGATGGACACGGTGACGTTATTGGGTTCCGTTTGAATGGTGAAAACATAGGGAATGCCAGGGGTAAGTGCTGGAATGGTACCAATGGGGTTAGGGACGACGGGACTGTTGGTTTTTTGAGCGAGTACGTTGATGGCAGGTTGTAGCATTTGCCATGCGGGCCAGATTGCATTAAGTCCCGAAACATTTGCATCAGAAAGTTGGCTTTGGGTATTTGTGGTGGCGTTTTGATAAAACGTTTCCCCAAATCCTACATTGTATGTGCCCTTTGTTTGTCCGGGCAGTGAGTAGATGCAGAAAAGGCGATGCTGGTGATTGAGATCCAGAATGCCTGGAATCCAACGCGCCCCATTAAAAATGATGCCGAGTATGAAAGGTGTAGTTGGCTGCGCAAGCAAAGTACATTCGATGGAAATCGTGTACGATTCGGTCATATTTTTATTGAGTTGAATGGGAGGAATGTATTCTGTAAAGATGCTGTTCTGTACAGCAATAGTAGGGTCTCCATTCGGGTAAGATGAGTTGGTGAACGGTTGTTGACTGTACTGCACAAAGCTAGTGACCGGTTCCTGGGTAGTACCTGAATAATCAACTGAGCAAAACTGCCAATTGCCCGAACAGAAGAGATTGTACCAGGTAGTAGTAAGATTATTAGAAAGGAACGGCTGGAACGAGCGAACCACTTCTTTAACCACCATCGGTGACAGCACAAACAGTTGGTCAGCCTGCATAGGATTGGTAAATAGAATATCTTTAATGGTTGCACTGATGAGTGACTGTGTAAGAAATCCCTGTTCGAGCGTAAAAAGCGAGGGCATAATCCCCAGCATGACGACAGACCCGTTTCCTGTTGGTTGCAGGCAGAGTTGCTGAGCAATCAAGGCAATCTTGGAAGAGAATTCGGAGTTGATGTGGTTCATGGTGTTTATCTGCTTGGCCGAAAGTTGCGAGAGATAATGATTCATGTCGCTCATCAACTTTGTTTTTTGTTGTGAAAGCGCTGCAAATTTAAGGGCGTCATCGGCACTTTGCCATGAGGCGACCATTTGCGCACCCATCATAATTTCTGTTTGCACAAGCATATCAATCATCATGCTTAAGAATGAGTGTTTTTCGCGCCATGCACGCGTGCCAAGAAAGGGGTGGCGGTCATACCATTTCTGAACTTTACCCAACCAACCCTTCGACGTTTCCGGTCCGGTTTCTTCTGCCCCTTCCTCAGCGCCAATGCCATCCAGTTCTTGCGTACCTGTTTCGGCAACTTTTCCTGCTTCTTCGACGGCAGCTGAATTTCCCGCTTGACCGGCAGCCCTTTGTGTAGCGGCTTCTCCTGCCGCACTGCCTTGTCCGGCGGCTTGAGAAGCCGTGGTGGTGGTCACACTCTGGGCAGTTTGTTGTGCGGCGGTGCTGGCTGCCTGCTCGGCGGCTTGTTGGGCGGCTACGACTGTCCCTTCTGTGATGGTATCAACGACAACAGCTTCTGCGACTTCTTGTATGACTTGTTTGCCTTCTTGTGCGGCAATGGCAGCAGCAAGCTCAGCTTCCGTTTTTGCTTCGTCTTGCGCGAGTTGTTTCATTGCTGCTTCAGCAAGCGAGCCGCTTTCTTCCACAACCACCTCTGCGCCCTGAGCACCGGCTTCAGCTGCAGCTTGTGCTGCTTCTTCGGCTACTTCCCCCGCGACTTCGAGCGCAGCGCCCGCTTGAGCTACCGCAGTGCCTTGTAATTTTTTAACCCCGTTCAAAAGACGATGGCGGTGGCGCGGGTAATCCCAGAAACGAATGATGAGTGGAATTTCGTACTGATTGTGGCCAACGAGCAGGCGCAGTGTTTTGTGGTGATCAATGAGGATCTCATTGCGTTCAATTTCTGTGTAATTCACTAAATCGTGGGCAAGGCTCTGGGTGGGTGATTGATATTTTTTAAAGGGAGAAAGAAGAAATGAAAGAGCCATGTAACAGACATTTTTGAACCATCCCCAGTATTTTTGTGAAGATGGCATGTCTTGCTTGATCAAACGCGCTACTCGTTCAAAATGATCGCGTTGAATGGTAAGAATGCTGATGCCATAGTCGATAAACGGTTGTGCGTCAGCGGAAGCAGTCTTGAGTGATTCCTCACGGTGTTCAAGCTGTTGTGTCAGAACGTGAGCAGCTTGAGTACAGGCACGCATCTGTTCGTAGGGTGAAGTGCGATTTATCTCAGCGTATAAATCTTCCATGAAATGATAAGAAACAAGCGAAAGATCGCATCCCGTTGGTCCAAATACTAATTTGAGGGTCTTTTCAGGATCGTGAGAGGAAGGAGCATAAAGAGCTGCGCATCCCACCAAAACAAGAAGAACTTTTTTCATGATGAACCTCCTGATGATTGGACGGTAGTTCCTACGGCTTGCGAGGCAGGAGAAGGAGGAAGTGGACTTTCCTGTTGATTAAGCATGGCGGTTTTTTCTTGGATGTAAGTGGTGCATTGATCCACTTTTTCTTGCGTAAATGTTTGTGCGGCATTACTTACTGCGTTGTTGTCGCTAAGTGCCAGGGCAGAGGCAAAGATGATGCTCAAGCATGGATCAAAAATATTGAGATCGAGCAGTGACTGGAAATCCCCAAGGCAGCCGCGTAGCAGGGTTATGACACCAGCCTGGTCATGAGGGGTGATGCCCGTCTGCGTTGCTTTGGCCGTTGTGCCCGATTTGTTCAACCAGGTTGGTTGCGCAATGATGGGTTGTTCATACAAACGAATGGTCATAGCGCCGTAAGGATCTTTTCCAAAGACTGGAATGTTCATGTAAAAGCCAGTGATGCCATCGTTAGGAATGTTATTCGGTTCGTACAGGTAGGTAGTTCCCTTGGAGGATTTTACCTCTACTTTTTTGACCCAGGTTGGCAGAGAGCCGGTCATTTCGTTAGTTGAGTGGGGTGCTTGCAAAAAGAAGAATTTTTGAAAAGAGAATGAGCCGATTGATTGTAAATTGGTTACTGTCTGTCCGGTGAGTGGGTCGTGCGCGGTACCATCGCCCGAGCTTGCTTGTTCAATGCCAAAAGTGGGGAATGGTGCGACACTGCTGTTTTCGACCTCAGCAGCAAGTTTTGGTAAGAGTCGGATACTTCTAAAAGTGTCAGGATCATAAAAGAAAAGAGGTGGATTTGCTTGTTGTACTAGCTTGGCAACAGAATCGTTTGAGGAGCTTTCGTATTTGAGTGCTTTACGAATCTGGTCGGCATGTTCAGCAAATCGTGTCAAACCAACATAGGCAGGCGTATTGGGATTACTTGATGTGTCTTGTAATGCTTGCGCATACAAGTTAAAGAAAACCAAATATTCCTTGAGCACTGACAGAAACGAAGTGCGCATGGCTTGTAAATTATTATGTGAACTGACAACTGCGCTTACCGTTTGTAAAGCGTTTTGTGTCGGATCAGAAAGATCAGGGTTGATGGTATATTTTTTGGCAGGAGCCTTTGCCAGAACATTTTTGTACGACGTCAATGCGCTTGCAAGAGCGCTGCGTGTGGGTGCATCGATTTGCGTGAAAGAAAAGTTTGGTTGGCTTACAAGTGGAAGGATTTTTTGGAATGACGCAACTTCTTGAGGGGGAAGCGTTGAAGCAAACTGAGCAAGCGTCTTGTCGCTTTCCTGTGTGTTTTGTAGTGAGAGTAGAATGGCAAGGTAAGAGTTTCCCGTGGCGGCCGAACGTTGATTTTTTGCTGGCGTACTTGTTGCTGTATTTTGCCCGTCAGAAGAGGGTTTTTGGGTGGTAAAAAGGCGCAAGAGTGCTTGGGTTGGAGCCATCCAGCTTTTTATTGCATCAGGTTGTTTGATGCTTGCAAGAGCCGCACATGAGACAGGACCGGTAGCCGATTCAATGAAGGCATCAATTGTGTTTAATGTTTCATATTGGCCAGCAGTAATGCTGGCGCATAAAGCGCTCGTAGCGCCTGCATTTTGGGAGAGAAGAAGATGGACCACTGATGCTTCAGCACGATGCGCTTGTAATCGAGTTTCAAATACTTGGTCAACCGACTGCAAAAGTTGCAGAAGTAGAATCTGTTCTTCAGAAGTAAGTTGATTGAAAGAGGTAAAGTTCGGAGATTCGATGGTGCTCATTGCCTGCTCAATATCTTTTTGCCGAGCATCTTCAGATTGCGAAGGGTTTGCCGCTGCCAAACTATTTTGAACTTGGGTTCCAAAATCTTGCTCGGTTAGGGGAGAAAGGGAATAGGTGCTAAAAACGGTAAGTGCCTGCTGCAATACTGCAGATTGACCAGAAGAAAGATTTTGCTGTGACATTGCATGTTCTTTAAGTGGGAGTGCAATGGACTGTAAGGTTTGCATTTGGTCACTCGTGAACGTAGTTGTGGTGGCATTATTGCTTGCTACCCACAGTGCGTAGGCAAGGTCGGAGCGTTGGGTCTCGGTAAGATTTTCTAGACGTAATGGTTTTGTGTAGGGATATTTTCCCAGCATGCGTAATGCAATATCTTTGACCGCTAATGCTTGAGAAGGCGAGAGCACTTCGTACGTTGGATTGAGTTGTCCCAACGTTTGAATAAGACCGGTGACTTGGCTGACCGATATTTTTTCGTACTGTTCGAGAATATAGGCAATAATTCCTTTTAGTTCGCTTAATTCTTCAGAAGATAATGGTGCATTGGAAGGAGTCCCTGAGTCGTTGCCTAAAAGTTGGGCCATTTTCTTGGCAAATGCGATCTGTTTTGAAAGTGGTTCGCTAACCGAAAAGCCTGTTACAAGGCTCGTGAGTTGTGCGATCTGATCTGAAGAGGGGTTAGCTGTGTCGGGAGAGTTGAGATATGAAATGAGAGCGTCAATATGAGCACCGGTTGCTTGCTGGGTAAGGTAGGAGAGAATTTTATAAATGGTGAGAGATAACGCGCTTGCTTGAGCCTTTGTTAAACTTTTGACAGAAAAGTTTGCAGAAGTCAGAAGAGTGAGCGCTGCTGAAAGGTCCCCACTTTCTGGGATGCCGACTATAGGCATGTACTGTTTAATGCCAAGGTAGGCAAGCGAAGTAAGAGAGCTATCTAACTTTTCAAGTCCCAGAACAGCGAGCACTGATTTTTCAAGGTCCATGACCAAGATGTTAGGATCACTTGTGCTGTCATGTTGAAGGCAACGTATGCCAGCGGAGATGGCGGAGCTTTCTGGCATGTTTGGCATGAGCGCTCGAATAGCTTGCCCCAGTTGTGCCATTACCACTTTAACCAAGTGATTAATGATCAAGGTTTTTTTGTTCAGTGCATATTGCTTCTCCGTGATCATGTACGTTTTGAGATCGTCGATGTGGGTCATATTGAGGGCGGTATAAATGCCGACCAGATAAAGGTAAATCTGATGAAGTGCTACGATGTGTAGTTTTCTAAAGAGAGGGAAGAAACTAGGAGTCCCCTGAAGTGCATGCATAAAGTTTTGGTATGCTTGAGCGAGCGCCTGATTATCAGGAAAAAGGGGCGCAGGCGGGGTTTGAATGGTACGTTGCAACTGAGTGAAGCTGACATTATTCATGTTACTAACCGCACTTGCTGCAGGTGGAATACGGGTTTTTGTTTGAGGACCCATCTTCATAGGTGCACCACCCATCGTGGTGTCGTTGGTGAACATGGCATTTATTTTTTGGGGAAGTGGTGTGTAAATGTCGGTGAGAATGCTTGCAATAGATTGGGCGGCACTTTTTGTAGCTTGCTGTGAAATGTCATTTGCCGATGTTTGGAAAGGGTTGGCGGAAGGAGTGAAGGTTGGAAGAGAGGGAGAAGAAGATGATGCTTGAAATGGTCCAGCTGCAGAAAGAGGCGCTGCTTTTACGGTAGGTGCGTTCATACCTGAAAAAGTACTCTGCCAAGGTACCGGTGCATCGGGTGTTGCAACACTTGCATATACAAGGAGCGGTGCAGTTGTTGCAAGTCCGCTGAACAGTGCGAAATAGCCTCTGTGATTCATGGTTTTGGCAGCTTCCCTTGTTTGGTTCCTCTATCAATCGATCTGTTTTTTCTGTATGCTTCATTCGCATAAAGAAAGTCAATGAAACGTGCGCTGTGCAAAGAGGGTTTTATGAAAAAAATTCAGCTCCTCATCTGGGTTGTTCTTTTAGGAACGTGTGCTTGGATTGGAAAGAACATGTACCACTATTTCTTCGACAAAAAGAGCCCAGAGGTTATTCTGTCAGGCATTAGTAACGGTGGTTACTATGCAGGGGATATTGCCTGCGTGGTCAATGGAGCGCATCCTTATAAGGTCGGAAAAATCTCGGTGTTTCTTGATGGAACTCCTCTCATTTACAATTTTTCCATTGGCAAGTCGTCTTTTGAACATCCTTTTACTATCAATACTCGCACTTTGACCAACGGAAAACATGATTTGAAAGTAAGATTAGTGGATGGAACTTTCCACAAAAACGAAGCCGCTAAAGAATGCCAGTTCAATGTTGATAATACTCATTTGCAGGCTGCATTTGTCAGACCAATATCCGATTTAAAAGTGTTCCAGGGTAGAACGTTAACATTGCAGTTCCAGTCAAGTAAGCCCCTCAAGGAAGCAAAGGTGCATGCATTCAGCAAAGTGTTTGACTGTGTTCCAGAAAAAGAAGGCTCCCTCGTGTACGAAGCGTTCATTCCAGTTGATTGCGAAGAAACACCGAATGAATATTTGTTTGCCGTGAATTGTATGGATCAGGTGGAAAATGTGGTGACACTGGAAGGAAAAGTCCAAGTGGTGCCGTTTCCTTTCAAAAAAGGAAACTTGACCGTTTCAGCCGATTACGTGGCCAAGGAAAAAGAACTGGGCCTTTCTCAAAAAGAGTTAAATGATCAACTTGCCTTGTTAAGTGAACAGTCACCTGCTAAAAAACTATGGCATGGCCAATTCTGTGCACCTACTGATGTGCTAAGAGTTACTACTGAATTTGGTAATATTCGTACAACTCCTCAGCGTGGACGCTATGCACATAAAGCAATCGATATCGCAAATCATCCAAAAAGTATCGTGTGGGCACCACAAGATGGAAAAGTGGTGGTCAAAGAGCGGTATGGGTACAGCGGTAATACGGTTGTTATTGATCACGGGTGTGGGGTAATGTCGCTGTTGTATCATCTGGATTCGTTTGCCGATGATTTAGAAGTTGGCCAAACAATTAAGAAGGGCAATCCCGTTGGACGGTTGGGCAAAACAGGCTACGCAGCAGGCTATCATCTGCATTGGGAAATGCGCATCAAAGATATCGCTGTTGATCCGATGGAATGGACCAAATTTTCTGTTTCCTGAGATTTCTCTAAAGACTTTTTTTCGATTCAAAGGTCTGCGTGCCACACGGTTGATTTCGACCGTGTGAGGGATGACGGGGTTTCTGCTCGTGACTAACTCCATTTGGTGGTTGGGGACGATGCAGAAGAAATGCAGTCATCGTGCGGTTATGGTGCTGCAAAGGTGGTTGTAGCCATTCAAAATGATGTATGAAATATACGCTGCGGTCATCTTTATCACAGATAGCAGCCATCTGAAAAAAATGCTCGGGAAAAAAAGCCCTCCAACTTAAGAATAAGCTGAAGGGTTAGGGGGGTGAACAACGCCGTAGCGTTGTTCGTTTAGGGACGTTCTTTATTTCAAAATTTGATCGCATCGTAACATTGCGATTACCCCTTGTCAAGCTTAAAAACGAGGGGCTGATAAGCTCAAATACGCGCCTTGTGGCGTAGTCTGAAAAGTGCCGTAAAGGCTGATCATTGTTTCCGTAAAAATGGAGATGTGATGTGTCATGCGTACATGGCTAGTGGGCCAAGAAAATAATTGTTTTAATCGCTTAAAAACTATGGTTTCTTACTCTGAGTTCATGAGGAGAAGCGCGGAACTACGTTCTACAGAAAGAAGGGCGGCATTATGGATTGTAATAGTTTCCAGTTTGCCTGTGCTCAAGCAGTAAGTAAGGTCTCGTTTCTCAGAAAGAATAAATGTCGTAGGGACGTGTTCAGGCTGGATAATAAAATTACCATCGGGCGTTTCTACTTCGATCCATGCAACGTGATGTTCGACTTTTCCTGTTAAGGAGATGATGGTCAATTTCATACTCTTTACTTCTTCGCTTCGAATCTAATTTTCTCGGCTTTTTCGTATGCCTGTTCGAGAGTTCCCACCATATAGAATGCCTGTTCTGGCAGGTCGTCACATTCCCCTTCAACGAGTTTGTGGAAATCATTGATAGTAGTTTCCTTAGGAACGTATTGACCAGGGATGTTGCTAAAATTTTCAGCAACAAACAGGGGCTGAGTGAGGAATTTCTGTACTCTCTGGGCACGGCGTACGGTGATTTTGTCTTCATCAGAGAGTTCGTCCATTCCCAAGATTGCAAGAATATCTTGTAGCTCTTTGTAGCGCTGCAAGAGGTGCTGCACTTTGCGGGCAACCATGTAATGTTTCTGCCCGAGAACGTAAGGGGAAAGTCCTTTTGAATTCGATTCAAGAGGATCGATTGCAGGGAATAACCCTAATTCTGCCAATCGTCGGGAAAGTACCGTGTTGGCATCAAGATGCATAAACGTAGTTGCAGGAGCAGGGTCAGTAATGTCATCCGCCGGTACATACACTGCTTGGATGGATGTTATTGAACCATTAATAGTGTTGGCAATCCGTTCTTGGAATGCGCCCATTTCGGTAGCCAGAGTAGGTTGGTATCCTACTGCAGAAGGCATACGGCCAAGCAGCGCCGATACTTCTGATCCTGCCTGTACAAAGCGGAAGATGTTATCCACAAATAGGAGCACGTCTTTTTTTTCTTTGTCGCGGAAGTACTCAGCCATGGTTAGGCCCGTAAGAGCTACGCGTAAGCGAGCACCAGGCATTTCGCCCATTTGGCCAAAAACCAAAGCGGTTTTGTCGATAACGTGAGAGGCTTTCATTTCAAGCAGAAGCTCGTTTCCTTCCCGTGTGCGCTCTCCCACCCCGGCAAAGACAGAAAAGCCACCGTGTTCAATAGCGATGTTACGAATGAGCTCCATAACCAAAATAGTTTTGCCCACACCGGCGCCACCAAACAGTCCGATTTTTGAACCCTTTAAATAAGGGCAGAGCAGGTCGATAACTTTAATACCAGTTTCTTGGATTGCATTTTGAATGTTTTGTTCGATCAGAGCAGGAGGCTCACGATGAATGGGCCACCGGTCAACTTTGGCACTGATGGAACCAAGGCCATCGATGGGGTGACCTAGAACGTCAAAAACGCGACCAAGGACTGGTTTTCCTACGGGAACGGAAATGGGGCCACCCGTATCGGTGACGGGCAAACCGCGACTAATATTAGCGATATCTTCCAAGGCGATGCACCGTACCACACCATCTCCCAACTGCTGTGCTACTTCCACTGCCACCTGGCGGATATTGTTTGGGTTGTCGTCCTGCGGAATAGCAATTAACAGTTTGTTGAAAATGCTTGGCGTTTGAGCCTGTGGGAATTGCGCATCTATGATCGTGCCGCTGATGCGAAGTACGTGCCCAGTATGTGGCGCCACCTGCCTATCAGTCATGGATTTAGTCCCCTTCTACTCTATAAAACAACGTAAGCTTCCATGCTAAAGATTTGTGGAATGCTTGTAAAGAGCTCTGTTTGCTTCATCGAAATCCTTGGGGCGCTGCAAAAGCGAAGGGAAAGATCGTCTCAATAAAAAAGGGAATGGCAGGCCATCCCCTCTGTACTTTGATTGCTCGTCTCTGGAGCCTTACTGAGCAGCGCTTTCATCTGCAGTTGGGGTAACAAGAGTTTCTTCAGCAGCTTGTGTTGCTGGCTGAGTTTGTTCAGTAGCTGCAATCGGAGTAACTGGCGCAAGTGGTTGAACTTGTGTAGGAGTGGTTTCAGGAGCAATGGTTGCTTCTTCAGCAGCAACTGGAGAAACTGCAACGAGGGCCAAAGCTAAAGTAAGAGATGCTAATTTCATGAAAAAATTCCTTTAAAATAAGGTTAAAACTGGTCGAAGTATAAAATGTTTTGAAGAAATAGCAATAAAATCAAATAAGCGTATTTGCAGGTGATGATCAGCTTAATCGTCAAATAGGGTTTTTGTTAAAGGCGGTCAAAAATGATGCTGAGGGTGTTTGTTCTGTAAGAATAGTTGATGGGGGGGATGGCCTAAAAGATTCTCCGTATTTTAAGGCTGAGCGTTACACGCGAGAGCACCACTATTTTCGAAAGAATAAATATTTTTTGCAAATAGGAAATTTTTTTTGTTAAACTTACAGTTAAGTAAAGAATTTATACTTAATGAAAGGGAGAAATGTATGAAGAAAAGGCAAATACTAGGAATTTTGGCAGCTTTGTTCAGCTTTAACCAATGGGAGATTGCTGCAAGCAGCAACATTAATGGGGATGGTCCTTTTGCTGTTCAAATTATGAACTCGCCTGAGGTGGCTAATAATATTTCGATTACGTGGAAAGGTGGAGATTGGAGCCTTTGGGCCTTTTCATCACCCTATCGCTATCAAGAGTTGCAGTGGGTAGGGGGAAGCTACAATTGTGCAAATTTTCCTCCTTTATGGACACCTGATCACAAAGTATTAGCAGGCGGTACTGAGGTACATTATGCCCCTATATTGGATGGCTTTAAGACGACTTTTGGATGGGCATCAACGATTACTGTGGACAACAATGGGGTATACGATTATTGGGGTTTTTGTAACCAAAGAGCAATACCTGTTTGGCTTTGTAAAAAAGGGGACATGTATCTGTTTCAAGTTGGTTCTCAGTGTATGAATGGGTATCAAGAGGTAACTGAACTGCCCTAAAGCTGAATGCATCTGCAACGGTACGCACGCTATGGACACCAAGGCTGCGCCCTTTTAAAAGGTCATGGAATTATAGTGCTATAAAGCTTAAAATGGATGGGAATGGACGGGTGAATCTTACGCGACTAACAATGTTTATGAGTATATTTCTCATGCTTTCTGCGGTTACGGGGAAGTCAGGTTCTTTGATTACAGAATTCGGAAAGAGCGGTGCTCTTTCTTTCTCACCTCCCGGGGCTACGGGAAGCACTACCGTTTCCGGACTCATATCGGCGCCTCATGACACTTTTATAGCAGTGGGATCGGCTTCTGATCGAGGAAAAATCGGAATATTTTTGTCGCGCTACCGTTTGGCGGATGGGGCTGTTGCTCCGATGAGGGGATACCAAGGAACAGTTTTTTACAGTCCACGCGAGGGAGTACTTAATGAGGTTACTGCTGGAACCCCCTGTGATTGGAACGTAGTGGCGGCAAAAGCGAATGAGGCTGTTGGGAAAGTAATCGTTTTGAGCCACATTCAGCTTGGCGGTACATCAGTTGGTCTAGGTCTCTGTTCGTATAATCAGGATGGAACCTACGATAAAAACTTTGGTTTTCGAAAAGCGGGCGCTTTGGGTCTGAATAATATCACACCAACAGCTTTAGCTATTCAAAATGATGGTAAAATTTTGGTGGGTGGTTCAAGCGCGGCAGATACACACGGTAACAATGCTTTCACTCTGATCCGCTATACTCAAAACGGCATGCTTGATGGCTCTTTTGGTAAGGGCGGAGTCGTTCGATTTTGTCCCTTTCCGGCAGCACAACAGCGCATCTATGGAATTGCAGTACAAGAGGATGGAAAAATAGTAACGACAGGCGTTGTAACGGCTGGATCAGTTTTCGCGATTGTTACATGTCGTTTTAATGCCAATGGAACCCTTGATAAAACATTTAATTCGGTAGGACCCTTTGCGTCTCAAGGATACGCTGTTGCAACACCAGGGGATGCCGGATTGGCGGTTGCTTTTTCTGTGGCATTGCAGAAAGACCGCAAAATTATTGTGGCAGGATATGCAAAAGTGAGCAGTATGCCCAGCCAAGAACAAGACATGGTGGCGTATGACCCTACGGCAACAGGCGATGATTCAACAAAGACGCAGCTTATACGTTACAAGGACGCCTCCTCTGCAACATTGGCTCTGGTCCTTTTGTGTTACAACGAAGATGGCACGCGAGATGAGACCTTTGGTCAGGGCAATAGTGGTATGGTACTTACAAAAATTGGAGAGTGGGGAACGATGCCGTTTGCGGTAGCTACGCAATCTGATGGCAAAATTGTTGTTGCCGCTCGAGCTACGTTTTACGATGAGCAAAGTAATTTTTTAGAAACCTTTGCGCTTGCACGTTACACGCCTTCAGGAGAGCTTGATTCTAGCTTTGATTCCGCGCGTGAAGGCTCGTCTCATATTCCGGGAGTCACTATCATGGCAGTAGGGCGTGATGCGATGCCCCAGAGCCTGCTTCTGTCCGTGGACAAGATCACGGTTGGGGGTTATGCAATCAATGATGATCGCGGATTCTATGATGGAGTAATAGCCCAGTGTGCTCGGTAAAGCCGAGCTGGGTGATGTTGATTAATCACTCCTTTTTATAAATTCTTCTTTGATAAAAGTTTCTTTTCATGATGGGCGTTTCCCCAAAAGGCGTGTACATCAGTGGGATGGGGGAAAATAAATGCTCTATTCAATAAAATCTAAGAGCGCAGGGAACTGTTACATCCTCTGCGCTCTTATGAAAAGTATCGTATTTGTCTTAGGCAACGCGCGGCAACAAGAGCCGGTGCATTACTTCATCAGCATGCTCAACCCACAAAACGTTGATGCCATCAAGGATTTCATCACTGTTGACCAGGTCCGATTTGTTCTGGAGTGGACAAATAACGGTTTTGATATTGTTTCGTTTGGCGGCCAGGATTTTCTCCTTGGTTCCCCCGATTGGCATCACTTTTCCGCGCAGGTTTATTTCACCTGTCATGGCGAATGTGGCATCAATAGGGCAGTTGGTAAGGACGGATAAAATCGAGGCTAAGAAGGCAACACCACCTGAGGGACCATCTTTTGGTACACCGCCGGCAGGTACATGAATGTGGATATCAAAATCGGTGAACTTTTTTTGGTCGATGCCGAATTCATCAGCGTGGGCTCGAGCGTAGGTCAAAGCAGCCTGTGCCGATTCTTTCATAACATCTCCCAGTTGTCCGGTGACCGTGATTCTTCCCTTTCCAGGGACCAAGACCGCTTCGATAGGGAGCATTTCCCCACCGAATGGAGTCCATGCAAGACCGTTAGCAATGCCGACTGCGTTTTCGCAGTGTTGATCGTAATCGATGATCTTTCGGGGTCCCAGGTGTTTATCAAGGTTTTCTGGCATAAAGATGAGCGAGCGTCTTTCCTCCACTAGTGCACGAGCGGCTTTTGAGCAGAGTTTACGGATTACTCGTTCAAGGTTGCGTACCCCTGCTTCTCGAGTGTAATGGCTGATTAACTCGCGTAGCACTTCATCTGAAAATTCGATGCCTTTGCCTTCAAGACCTGTGTCAGTGAGTGCTTTTCTTACCAGATGCTGTTTGGCGATGTTTAGTTTTTCGTCAATGGTATACCCAGCGAGCGAAATCACTTCCATGCGGTCGCGCAACGGTTCAGAGATAGCATCGACGTTGTTTGCGGTGGCAATGAATATGGCGCGAGAAAGATCAAATGGCACCCCTAAATAGTTGTCGTAGAAGGTTTTATTTTGTTGTGGGTCGAGTACTTCTAGCATGGCGGCTGAAGGATCACCTCTAAAATCGGAGCCTATCTTGTCTAATTCGTCAATTATAATCACCGGATTTTTAGACTCCGCTTTTTTGAGTGCTTGGATGAAACGTCCCGGCATCGAGCCCACGTAGGTTCTTCGGTGACCACGGATTTCAGCCTCGTCCTTAACGCCGCCCAAGGAAATACGGACATAGTTTCTTCCTAAGGCACGCGCAATAGACTTGCCTAACGATGTTTTACCGGTACCTGGTGGCCCAGCAAAACAGAGAATAGGGCTATAGCCGTCTTCTTTGAGGTTGCGGATAGAAATGAAATCAAGAATACGGTCTTTGATTTCCTTAAGGCCGTGATGGTCTTCATCAAGTACTTTGCTTGCATGTTCGATGGACAAATTGTCCTTGGTTTCAACATTCCACGGTAAGGCGAGCATTGTTTCCAAGTAGTTTCTGGTTACCGTTGCTTCAACCGAATCTGGAGCAGTTTTTTCAAGGCGCGAAATTTGGCGAGAAATTTCGGTTCTGACTTCATCGGATACATCAAGCAGAAGAAGTTTTTCACGCATTGCTTCAAGTTCTTCAAGATCGTCTTCGCCTAGTTCTTGCTTAATCGCCTTGAGTTGTTCGCGTAGATAAAACTCTTTTTGCGCTTTATTCATCGAGTCACGGGCTTTATTGCGGATGCGTTCTTGCGTTTCGGCCACCTCAACTTCTTTGTTTAAGTGCAGGTAAATCCCTTCCAAGAATTCAGCTTGCGTTTCTGATTCCAGAAGTTTCTGTGCGTCTTCAACTGATAAGTTCAGGTGAGAAAGAATGAAGTCAGCAATTTTTTGCGGGTCATGCATTTTCGAAAGAATCAGATGAAAGTCTGGACTGAATGAATGCGTGGACGCGCTTATTTTCTCCGCCTGCTCTTTGATTAGACGGATGTGTTGAGCAAGTTCCTGTGAATGTTCATCATAATTTTCTGGCAAAGGATCAACAAGCACGTTAAGTATCTCGTTGTCGGTGATGATATCTTTCACACGAGCGCGACAGATGCCTTGTACCAGAATTTTTACGCCCCCTTCTGGTATTTTGATCAGTCGCATGATCGATGAAATGGTACCAACCTCGTACAAATCTTTAGTGCCGATTGCTCCCTGTCCGTCCTCTATTTTTTTCTTCGAGGCCAGCAGTAGAACCTTTTTCGACCCATTCAGGCTTTGATTGATTCCGTTTATGATGCGTTCATCAAGCACCAACAGTGGAACAATCATGTGGGGAAACACCACCACGTCCATCGTTGGGATGATCGGCAACAGTTCCAGCGTTGTCTCTTCGTTAACATTATTTTTCAACGTTCTCATTACTCGATACCCCCTCGTTAGTAAGCAGTGAGCCATTTGAAATAGTGTAGGACATCTACTTTTTCAAAAACAAGACTTATTCGGCACGCAAGCAGGTCGTCTGCTTGAGATGTGGCACAATGTGCTTTGTTATTCGATCGTATGTTCTGATAGTGTTATTTGCGCGTGCTATTCGTGGTGTTTAAGGCAAGCAAAATGGGTGATTTTCAAAATAAAAAAGGGATGGTCATACAAGAACAAAAGAAAATTTTTAGAATACCAGGCAATGCGTTACTCTTGCTGAGGTGAGGGTATTCTCAGAAGGGGAAAAGGCGTGCAGCACTCAATTAAGCTTTCTCATGTGGTAAAAACGTTTGCAAAAGGGATCACTGTTATTAATGGGGTGTCGCTTACGTTACACACAGGCAAAACCTATGCACTCATGGGAGCTTCAGGTTCGGGTAAATCAACCCTCATGCACTTAATTTCGGGCCTTGATGCTCCAACCTCAGGGTCTGTGCAGTATGGCCAAAAAGAAATGAGTACCTATCGTCCTGCAGAACGAGCACAGCAGGTGGTGTTAGTGACGCAATTTCCTTTTCTGATCAAAGAGCTGAATGTTCTTGAAAACATCGAGCTTGCAGGTCATATCGCAGGGCTTTCTGCCACACTTGTCAAAGAGCAGGCCCTTTTTTATCTCGTAGCAGTTGGTCTTTTTGAAGCACGCCATTGGCATGTGGGTGCCCTTTCTGGAGGGCAGCGTCAACGGGTTTGTATGGCGCGTGCGCTTTTGGTAAAGCCCCAGTTTTTATGTGCTGATGAACCAACCGGAGCGTTGGATGAAAAGACGGGACAGCAGATCATTGAGCTTTTGCTGGCGCATCAAAAGCAGGATGGCATGGGCCTGCTCATTAGCACCCATAACACTGCAGTGGCCGAACAGATGGAAGTAGTCTTTGCATTGAAAGATGGTATTCTTGTGCCCCGTCAGCAGTTTTTAAAAAATGAGGTGCGCCATGAGCGAGCTACTCCATAAAAAATCGATTTTGAAAAAGACATTCCAGGTAGGGAGCAATACGCTTGCAAGCCGCTTTCTTGGTTTAGCACGTGAAATTTTGCTTATGAGATTTCTGGGGGTGGGTGTGGTAGCTGATGCGTTTACTACTGCTTTCATGATTCCTAATTCGCTCAGAAAAATTTTTGCCGAAGGAGCGTTGACTGCTGCCTTTGTTCCCACGTTCGTAACCCTTTTCCACAAGGGGGGTAAAGAAAAAGCGGATGAGCTTATGGCGCTCGCTTTTCTCTTCTTTGAAGGGTTTGTACTTCTGCTTTGTACACTGGTGATGTGGCAGCCAGAGTATGTCATTGGCCTCATAGCGCCAGGATTTTCAGAGGCACAGGTTTCTGCAACCATACCCTGTTTACGTATTCTGATGCCGTTCATCTTTTTTATTTCGACTAGCTCATTGTTGGCGGGTGCTTTGCACTCGGTAAATCATTTTTTCATCCCCGCTTTTTGCCCGGTGCTTTTGAACATTACCTTCATTGGCGGCATTTTGGCCTGTTTGGCCTATGGCTGGTCGGTAGAATACCTGTGCTACGCCATTTTATTCGGTGGTTTTTTGCAACTGCTTGCCCATATTTTCAAATATTTTTCGCTGGGCTTTTCATTCCGTAGGCCGGATGCTGATACCACGCGATCATTTGGTCAGGTGCTTTTTAAGTTTTTGCTCTGCTTCTTGAGCATGAGTGTGATGGAGCTTTCTCTCATCATCGATCAACGCTTTGCGTCTTACTTGCATGTGGGTTCGGTAACGTTGATTAAATATACCTCTCGGTTCATGGGGATTCCGTTGGGTGTCTTTGCCGTAGCATTTTCCACCATTCTGTTGCCCCACTTTTCCAAGGTAAATCTGACAGATCCTAAACGCTTGCACTTCTATCTGCTTGAGTCGATGAAATTCGTGTTTTGGGTGACGATCCCTGCCACGATCATACTGGGGTACTTGTCGGAAGATATTTTTGTAACGTTGTTCGTGTCTTCGTCTAAAAAGTTTCCGGTCGCCCTTATCGGCGAGGCGGGCCACCTGCTCATGACCTTTTTGGCTGGGTTGTTCTTCTTTTCGGTTAACAAGATCTTGTTCAACCTGTACTATTCGTTTCATGACACCAAATATCCAACCTTCATCGCTGCTGTAGCAACGGCGATGAACGTAGCTGCAAACTATGCGTTTGTTGGGCCATTCGGAACTATTGGTTTAGCATTAGGAACCTGTATCTCTGGCATTACTCAGACAGTGCTTTCGCTCTTTTTCTTAAAGTATCGCCATAACTTTACTTTGTCGCTGAGAGAATTTTTCGATTTTGTAGTGCGCTATAGCTTCCAGTTGGCTGCTGTATGTGTGCCTTTTTACTGGATGTACCAGGGAGCCCAAAGAGTTGTGGCTTATGCGTGCATGAATAGTGAAAAGCTGCAATTCTTCTTTTTGAAAAGCTTTGGTTTTTGGGTTTGGGTGATGCCACTCGTTGCAGCACTGTTTGGTATTCTTTACCTGACGCGCAAGTTCTTCAGAGTTCAGATGTACTTCCTGGATTAAAAATTGGAAGTATCTCAGGAAAGTCCGAGCCATTCAGGTATCTGATTATGAAAACCTTTGCTGAGGCGGTAGGGCCTTGAATGCAACAATGGTTGAATGGACGGGTGAGCGTTTCTCTCCGCGACGAATTTTTTGATTAAATCTTCTTCCATTGCAGTAATTTCGGCATATCTTTTCCGTTGGTATTTCAAAGCAGCTCGTACTGCTAGCCATGTAGTACCATAGGCAGCTGCAGCACCCAGCGATTGTACGAGTTCTGATTTTTCAGCAGTGATGATTTCAGCGGCAGTTTTAGAGAGTGCTCCTACGACAAGCCCTGTTCCAATGGCAGTTACCTTTTGCAGAGGCGCAATAACAGAAGCAATGTCTTGTTTGCCATGGTACTCGTTGAAGGCAACGTACCCTACTCCAGCTCCCCACAAAGCACTGGCTTTGACGATATCAAAAAGGCAAGCCGCCTCTGAACTATGTATCTGGGTTGCACTTGTTAGTGAGAGCGCAAAAAAGACTGAAAACAATTTCTTCACCGTGCCCTCCATTTTTAAGTTTCTTTTTCTAATCGACTGCTGCCTTTATCGTGCGGTACTGTTAAGCATTTCCAGGACCGCATCTCGATCGACCTTGGCTGTTGCTCCATCAGATTTGTACAAGTTGTGCGTACCTTTTAATGAGGATTGGAGCTCCTTTTCATAGGTGCTTGCGTAGGCCATAAAAGGCGCTGCGAACAAGCTGAGCGTAAAAAGTAACTTCTTCATAACTTTATCCCCCTAGGATTCCATCAATGGAATTTTAGCAAACGTGCATTAGTATACGTTGTTCTCTGTCAAGCTTCTCAATTTTATGACTGAGTGCGGAAACACATGTTGATGGAACGGCAGATGTTTCAAGTGATGGTGGTGTGGAGCAGAGAACTGCAGCCGCGTTGTCGCCCTCATGTGGTGGAGTAAAAGGAGGCTGGCAGCTTTCTGAAGGTTCCTGTTTGTGCGAGTAGTAGAAATAGTAAGCCGCTGCAGCTACTAGTGCTGCTATGACAAGTTTTTTGTTGTGCGAAGATGAGTAAGATGAGGCTTGGCACGTAATTGGCAGAGGAGCTTGTTCAATGCCTGGAGCGTAGGCTAATTTGTATTGGCTTGACCATACTGCTGCTCCAATGGCCACCGTCCCTTGGACGATTATTCGTCCCAAAGAGGCCTGCGTGGCAAAAGGTACTACAAATAGAACGGCTGCAAAAAATAATTTCTTCATATTTTCTCCATTTTTTAGAAAAGGGCTCTGCACAACAGAGCCCTTTTTAGTTATTAAATCATCGGTCGGTTACGCAACTCGGGCTTGTACTTCTTCCAGTGACTCTTTTTCTTCCTTGAGGGGCCACTGTTCTTCTTTGAGGAGGTGTTTGCAAGTTTTTTTCCAAAAAGCCTGCAGCAAAAGCACTTAATGTGGCCGCTATAAGGATGATTTCAGATTCCTTAATATTCATATCCATTACTGCACGTGCCCCGAAGAAGGGAAGTGCAGCGATACTACCCGTTCGCATAACAGCGGCGAGCTTTTCGAATGTTGCTGGCAGGCCATGATTCTTTATAAAGTAAGCACAAGCGCTTACAAGAGATCCATATAATAGGCCTGATATTATGGTACATGAGCCCATTGCAAGTTTATCTGCGAAATCATTTGCGCGTACGCCAGGTACAGTTGAAACCAAGGCAAGTAGTAAAAGTTTCTTCATAGTATTCTCCATTTTTTATGATCCTCTCTAACGGCGAGTGGATATACTAATAAATTATCATATTAGAAATTATTATCAAGTGTTGCTAATTAAGCTCGGTGGCATAGATTTTTCCCATAAATAAGCCTAGATCATGGTTAGATAAGCCCAGATTTGGTTTTTAAGCATAAGCTGGGCCCTTGCAATGATAATATTTTCAGTTATGATATAAATATATTGATTGAACCTCACACATAGGTGTCAGCCCTTTAACCTGGGGCCCGCCAATAAAAAAAAGGCCCAGAGAGTAGTAACTGTCCGGGTCTTTTTTATTTGTTCAAGCCTGCATGAGCTTATTTACGAATTTTTTGTGCTTCCTGAGCTTATGCTTATATTTTTCGACAAGGTAACAGAGGCCCAACCCGGTCAGACAAGCCGTCGCGGCTATTTCAAGCACAGTCATGACTTGTGCGGCTGCCTCGATACGCCCGTTGCTGGTTCTATCCATTTGAAAATGTAAGGTGGCGAGCTTGTTTTTAAGCTCATTCATGTGTTGCTCAAGCTCTTTCATTCGGGCAATCTCCTGGGAAAATGCCACAGCACTTTCAGTTTTGAATGAGGAAAGCTATTCGCTTAAGTTCGCTGAACCTTAGCTAAAAGCAGGTAACACGTGACACGCATAACAGGATTATAAAACATGAGCTTTTCACTGTGATATCATAGGGGTCGTTCCTTTGGATAAAGCGATAGATTCATCATTCTAGCAGGATTTGGTGAAGCGAAAATGATGCTTACTTCTTGTTGTTGGATCGGCCAGTCATTGTGAGGCCAGTTAGTACGCATCCTGCAACGTAATTGCCTGCTCCTAAAACAGCCTCGTAGGCAGGGGAAGCAAGTCGACGAGCTAAGTCGCCGGCAGCGCTTTCAGAGAAAAGGAGAGGGGTCATTCCCGCGGCAATCACGAGAGTGTTGAGGAAAGGAGAATGAATGCGGTTTGCCCCACAGCTTGGATCTTTTTGTAAATCGCGATTATCCAAGTAGCGTAAGGTTGCACGGCCGGTTGCGATGATTGCTGTTCCTGCCAACAGGGCACTCGTAGGCAGATAGCCATCTTTGCTGAAAGCGGCTATTCCGTTAATCGCACAACCAGCGATGAAAGCTTTGGTGGCGCTGCGATAAAATTCTTTTTCCGTCGTTTTTGGAGGTATTTCTGCGCGTTTTATGCAGAAAGCATCCGAGCTCATGGCCAGAAGTGTGGTGAATACAAGAAACTGTTTTTTCATTATTGATCCCTCATAACAATGATACTATTCGCTTTTTAAGCCTGACCCCGTGATTTAGCTGATTCTTTTTTATTCGCATACCATGCGGTTGCTCCGCTTGCTACAAAAAGGCTGCCGATGGTAGTCAAACTTGCCCAGGTTGGCATGACGGCAAAAGCGGTGTAGAAAGGTCCGGTGCAGGCAGAAGCAAGAAAAGAAGCAGGTCTTTCAGCCATGAGTGTGCCTAAAGCAGGAAACATAATAGTCATAGTGTTAAAATCTTGTTTTGCGGGAAGAGCCTGTGGAGCGTAATATTGTAAGGCGGCAAGCGCTAATTGAGCAGTAACAGCGGTTGTGACGGCATTGCGAGCTCTTTTCAGAATATCGATTGCACGGCCTTTGGTAAGCCAGGTAGATTTTTTTTCCGTAGGTTGAACAGCAGATAGCGTAGCTGCAAAATGCAGCGAAAGACCGAGTAGGCCGAGTATATGTAATCTATTTCTTTTCATAAAAAACCTCATGTGAGTGTGATTATTTTCTTTTTCTTGTCATCCATTCTCGAGCTTGTAAGCCTGCCACGAGAGCCACGCTTGAGCCGATCCAAAAACTTGAAGGCAGTCGAGCGCCCAACAAAAGGGAAAGGGTAGGAATGAGCGGTACGAGCGTCACTGCAGATTCTACGTTTTCAGGGTCGTTTCCGCATATTTCATAAATTTGTTTTTGATAACGACAAAGGACTGCTTTATAAGCAGCAGATGTAGCAACACATGGTATGATTTGTTCTTTTGGTAATACAAACCAGCGAGAAATAAAGCTGGGCGTTAGATAATGGAAAAAAAGATTCGACTGAACGAGACCAAGGGTTTGTTTTACGCCATGATTAGCTGCAAACAACAATGACTTTCCCCAGCTAAGATTCTGAATAGGCTGAACGGGTGCAGCACTAGGCTTAAGCGTTAGCGAAAAAGAAAGCGCGCAGGCAAGTCCGAGCGCTAAAAATCGTAAAAAATGGCTTTTCATTGAATAACCTCCTCATTCATCCCTTTCATAGGCGCCTCCATGACGCGCTATCGATAACCTTTTTCGTGCGATGAATCTCAATATATAAGCTTCTTACTAGTATAAAAGAACCGTCTGAATCGGCAACACCCCAGGATTTAAGCTTGAAAATGAGAACGATGTGCTTGGGTAGGACATAGGATTTTTTAGGCGCAGGTCGATTTTAATGGCAGAGCCTAAAAAAATATCGCACCGATGTGGGTGTAAAAATAAGGCAAGAATAGGATAAACCGAGAAAAATGAGCATAAAAAAAGGCCAAACGGCCAGGAAAATTGGTTGCGGGGGCTGGATTTGAACCAGCGACCTTTGGGTTATGAGCCCAACGAGCTACCAAGCTGCTCTACCCCGCGATCATTTCAAAAGAATTATCCCCAATGTACAGACTATTCAGCGTTTGTCAACGAGCGTATGATGGGCAATTACGATTGGTGGCGTTCCAAGTATTGATCCAACGAACGGTACCAGAGGGCTTCTTGTAGATGTGTTACATCGATCTGTTCGCTTGCTCCAAGGTCTGCAATGGTTCGGGCAACCTTAAGCACCTTGTGGTAGCCGCGCATACTCAAATGAAGTTGATTAAATACTTTCCTAATGAGTACTTCTGCATCTTCGCTGAGCTTGCAATGTGCATCAACCTGGTCAGAAGCCATGGTAGCATTGCGTTGACAATCGGTGCCAAAGCGTCTTTTTTGGATGTCGACAGCGCGATCTACTTTTTCTTTTAGCTGTGCTGATGAGGTGCTTGGTGTTTTGTCTTTCACCGTGTCGTATTCAATGGTAGGGACATGCACTTGCAGATCTATACGGTCAAGGAGTGGCCCAGAGAGTTTTTCAAGATAGCGATGTACTTGTTGTTGAGTGCAAATGCAGGTTCGTTTTTTATCGCCATAAAATCCGCATGGACAGGGGTTGAATGCGGCTACGAGCAAAAATGAAGCGGGAAAGGTAACCGATTGATGAGCCCGTGCAATACACACTTTTTTGCTTTCCAAAGGCTGGCGAAGTGCTTCCAGTGTTGGGCGTTTGAATTCAGTGAGTTCATCCAGGAACAAGATACCGTGATGGGCGAGGCTTATTTCGCCTGGCTGTGGGAAGGTGCCTCCGCCTACTAATCCTGCTTGCGATATGGTGTGATGGGGAGCTCTGAATGGTCGTTGTGTCACAAGCGGTTTACCGTCGAGTTTTCCGCTGATGGAATAAATCTTGCTGGCCTCTAAAACTTCTTCGAATGCCATCTCAGGCATGATGGTAGTGAGTCGTTGTGCAAGCATGGTCTTGCCCGAACCGGGAGATCCAATAAAGAGTACATTGTGATTGCCGGCAGCGGCAATAAGCAGAGCCCGCTTTGCCGTTTCCTGTCCTTTGACTTGCGAAAAATCGATGTTGCACGCATTGTTAGCAGCCCGCGGTGCAGTGATGCGAGTGGGGGCGAGAGAGCGTTCATGACGTAAAAACGAGATTAGTTCAACGAGATTTTTTACACCGATTACTTCGATTGACTGGATATACGCTGCTTCATCCGCATTTTCTTTTGGTAAGATAATGCGCTTTTTACCCATGCGCTGGGCATCGTATGCAATAGCCAGAGCTCCTCTGATCGGCTTGATACCGCCATCAAGTGAGAGTTCTCCCAAAAATAAAGTTTCTTCTAAAAACTCAGGGGCGATGGACAGAAGTTGCGATGCTTGCAGGATGCCGATAGCAATGGGCAGGTCAAAAAGAGTACCTTCTTTTTTCAAGTCTGCTGGCGCAAGGTTGACGGTGATTTTCCTCTCTGGAAAACGAATGCCACAGTTTTTCAAAGCAGTTTGGATGCGTTGTCGACTTTCTTTGATGGCTACGTCTGGCAGTCCTACGATGAAGAAATTTATCATGCCGAATGCGATATCGACTTCAACATCGACGATGTATGCTTCGACACCGATTGTTGTTGCTGAATAAATTTTAGTATGCATATTAATCCTTAGTTGCCCCATTCGTTTGTATTATCTATAGCAGGAATGTGATTGATTGTGAATCATGAATGCCGACTGGTTCGTTATTTTTGAAAGTTTAATGCTTGAATGGTCTTTGTGGTCGATGATTTTGCGAGGACATGTATGCACATATATGACTAGAAAGTGAGCAGGGGAGTATGGTGGTAGTTTTTAAAATTTAGCTTATAATTGCTTACCTACTGTGAAAATTGAACCGTAAAAAGCAATTGAGGAGTGCGCGTGAGAGTGGTGCTAATCATATGTCTTCTGTTGGCAATGTTTCCCGCACAAGCAACAATAGTCATTCAAGCAAATGGAGCAACAGACCAAACGACTTTTCTTGGAAATAATGTCTCAGCGCATGTTGCCCATAGTGCCGATTCAGGCAGCTCCTTTTTTGTGGGGCGTAATGACGGGTCACTGCCTGCGGGTGGGACTCAGGGGATAGGTGATTATGCGGTGAGTGTCGCGCAAGAAGGCTCCCCTGTCATGCTTCCGTATGCTCCTCCCACCGTTCGTCTTGATGGGGTTGCTGATCAAAATAATCCCGTCTGGGGGCAAAAAGTTTCGCTCTTAGGTCTGTTCGGGGGAAGCTATGGTTTCTCGAATCCGTGCGTAGTAACGACTGCCAATCCGCAGTCTATCTATTGGAATGTCTCAAATCCGGGCGCCGATCCTTTCGACGTTTTTTCGATTACCAGTGTTCTTGATGCTAATGGCGCAACGACGTCTGGCATTGCGGCATTAGCTGGGGCGCGTTTTGTGGAGGCCACCACCGTGTCTCAAATTTCAGGCAGTTTTATTTTGGCAGCCGTGGCTGCTCATGGTGGAACATTTGGCGCTCCGGGATCGGGTATTGCGATGGTGGGACAAGGTCCTAACGCCCTCGTTCAGCAGGCAGCAGTTTCCACGAGTCCTAGCCCATTAGCAGTTCCTTTGGATGGTACTCAGTCATATGTGAAAATTGTAGGGGATGCTTCGGTGCAGGCAAATCCTGCGCCTGATGTTCATTTTAGTCCATTCACCCAAAGAGCGTATGCAGCGTTTACTGTACAGACGGGTGCGGCGGCTCCCGATGGAGCGCGGGGTATTGTGGTTGGTTATCTGAATCCACTGGTGGTTGGCCAGACAATGCAATATTGCCTTTCCTTAAATGATTTTGCTCCTGCAGCAGCATACGCTGGCTTGGGTAGAACGGCGGTAGGGGGTCTGGTAACCGTGGGTGGCGCTGGTGCAATTACGGGGACTTACACTAAGTTCAGAACTCTCTCTACAAGCACAGGACTAACGTATGGGATTGTGCTTGGGTTCAATGCAGGTGCTGCGACAAACAAGACAGTGTCTGCCGTTCCTTTGGTGAACAAATCCGTGAACCCCTTGAATACGTCGTGGCCTACTGATCCCACTCAAGGTGCGATGGCAAGTAAAATTGTGAATCCAGGGACTAATCTGCAAACATTTTTTAATGCTCTGTTTATTTGTAAACCCTACGTGGGAAGAGGGTTTCAAACGCCTGCCACCACACCCGCTGATATGCCTCTTTTCCAAGAAGCACCTGTGTGGGTAGGGGATAATGACGCGCCAGGAACGAATATTCTTGATATGCAATGTTACAAAGATACGGTATTTGTAGCAGTGGATAATGGTGCTGTAGGCGGGCAGTCGGCAGGCATTTTCGCCTCACAAGCTCTGTTTGATGGTAACGCAACTATCAAAGGATGGACTCCCTGGCAGCGTATGGCATCACCAAGTGCGGCCGGCAATTTGATTTATGGCATTGGGTATCAACCATCAGTCGGACGAATGTTCACCATGGAAGGGCCATCGGCGACTTCGATTGATACCATTTTGACTACTACGTGGAACCTTCCTCGTGGTGATGGATTGCTTGGAGGGACATCTTCAGCTCCACAGAATGGTTTTGTAGAACTTATAAATGGCCAGTTCAATCAGGGCCAAGGCGGTATTCAGGCAGCATTTGATTTTCCGGCAAACACACCTGAACTTTCACAGGCGGTGGGGACACGCTGTTCGATTATGGTCTTCACCGGGTACCAACGTATTGTGCTTGCGCAAACAAGTTCCGATGTTGCTAACGTGCTTACGCCTACAGTGGGCGATTTCAGTGTAGGCATGCAAGTTTCTAATGACGGCTCAGTGGTGACTCCTACGGGTGGGCAGACCACACTTATCTCCATTGGTGGTGGTGTACTCAGCACGATTGGTGCGGTAACGAGTGCTGCGCTGGTGAGCGATGGTGCTTTAAAAAATTATCTCGTTGTTGGCGGGGTAGGCGGTGTGGCAGTACTGTCTCCTGGCTGGCCAATTGGAGGATTGCAAGCGCATTTTGCAGATCTTCCCCCTTCAAGTTTCACCATGATCGGCTCATACAAAAATGTAAGAACACTGTGGAGCGATGGGACAAACCTGTATGTCCTTACCAACCAGACATTTGATCGGATTCCTGTCTCGCAATTGAGTGGGACAACAATTACTCCCGTGACGCTTGCCACCCCTGTTCGGATGGGGTTGTCAGCTTACGCACAATTTTCTGACGTAGTTGTCTCCGCCAAGGTTGCCTTGCTTGCAACGAGCCAGGGGCTTTTCACTACTGGAGCAGGATCTGATGTGTCTACAGCAGGGACTGTGCAGGCAATGGGATGGACGCAAGTAATTTTGCCAGAATCACAAACTTCAGTGACTCGATTGCAGGTGCTTTCCCCAACCGGGTTGCCTAATGGTTTTTCGCGTGCGGATGCGCATGGAAATGCGCAGGGGGGAACAGTGTATGTGCTTGGAGGCTCGATTACGTCTAACCTTGCATGCATTTATCGTCTTTCTGTGGGAACTACCGATACCTCGGCCGTTACCACCAACACCGTGCAAGTGATCCCTGATTATTTTGTTGAAAGTACGACGAGTCCTTTTGTAGAAACGGGAGCGTATCGAAATTACTCAACTAATTTGGGTGCGCTGATTACGGCGTCTGAATCCTCTCCTGATGGAGCTCCGCCTATTTTTGAGGCACTGCCTCCTTTCTTGCGAACCGGTGTTTTTTTGATGCCACGAAGAACTAACATAATTTCACCAGATCTCTCTAATACCGTCTGCATTGGGAATTTGCTAAGAAATAGCGGATTAGGAGCGTTGATCTTGACGACCAATACTGGAATGAGAGTCCTTGAATGATGAAAGAAAATATCAGCATGGTGAAAAGATATCTACTCGTTTCTGCCCTTCTGTTGGGCGTGTCTGAGGTGATGGCACTTGCTCCTTTTAATATGTTCCGTCCTTTTGATCCTAATTTCTTCCCTAATCATTGGTCTGACCAGAAAGTGCAGTTTATGCCAATCTTGTCGTGGGGGGCATCACACCCGCATGGCAGAACGGGAGCAGGGGATACGGTAAATGTTTTGCAGACCCTTTTTCCTACCCAAGATGCTCTTGCAATGCTCAAAGGATTTCCTCCTACATCGCAACAAGCGCAACTGGGGCAGCTCATCAACATTGATAATGATGACGGGGTACGGGGCCATTTTGTAGTGACCGGAAATCTCAAGGCTCGCTTTGCAGGCTCTTTCACTGGCTGGTACTACTGGGACAACGGTTTGTGGGCTGGCCTCTGTTTGCCCATTATGTCGCTCAAAATTGATAATGTGACCTGGGTTGATCAGACGCAAAATGTAACGCTTGACGATGCTCTTACCCATCAATATTTGACGGATAATTTTGCGCAAAACGTTGCATCACTGGGCAATGGACTTTCGATAGGTGATTGGAGCAAGGCAGGGATTGGTGACTTGAGTACTTTATTTGGATGGAAGCGTTCTTTTTTTCAGGAAAAGCAATGGCTTAAGGAAGCGGTGGTAAACGTACGTATGGTAGTGGAATTTCCTACCGGCGTGAAGCGTGACGAAGACGTAGCAGTGTCACTTGCTTTTGGTAATGATGGAGCCTACACCTTTTCCATTGGTGGTGGACTGGATTTGCGATTCAGAAAAATCTTCTGGGCGGGTGTGGACGTCATGTTTATGAAAATGTTTAGCCATACGCGAGATTATCGCATTCAGACAGATTCAACACAAACTAACTTACTTAACTTGGAAAAAACACCGGGACGCAAGGAGTATGCGATTACGCAGTATTTCAATTTGTATGTTGAACCGTATTTGTACAAGAACCTCACCGTTCGTTTTGCCTATGAGCACATAAAACATGGCAATGACAAACTGTTTGTTATCTCAAATGATTGGTCATCTTTGGCTGCTAACACAGCAGCAATTTTGCAAGAGTGGACCACTCATGATCTGATTATCCAAGCGAAATATGACTGTGCTGATCCAAAGAAGGAAAACAATCGATTCAAGCCACAAATTATTGGTTTTGGAAAGATGCCTTTCAACGGTAAACGGTCGTTGCAAGTATCACTTATTGGTTTGAGCGTTACCTTCAGCTTCTAGATCTAAGGTGAGAGGGGAGATAGGACGCGACTTGCACGCATGTGACGTGGGTTTTCTACTAGTGCTTGTGAGGTTTTTGCGCCCCGTGATTTTAGCAGCTCTACGATTGCGCATATCTTTCCTTTTCTCAAGTCGTCTTGATACCGGGCTTGCTGTGTAAGGGCAATATCGAGTGCATTGATATAAGCTCCAGCTGGTGAATCTTCTTCATAAGAATGCCATACTGTGGTGTTAATATCTTGTTTAATGTGGTCTAGCAGATGACGCACGATGTCCAGCTGAAGATGAGTGACGGCAAGCATGAGAAGTGTAGCGTTTCCGAAAATGATATAAGCATCTTCAGCTTTCACTAACGTCCTGAACTCTTCGAGCTTTCCATGTTTTAATGCTTTTACCAGATTTTTTTCTCGTGCTTTTTCCTTGCGGTCTTCCTCTTCTTCTTTGGCTCTTTGTTTTTCTTCTAACAATTCGTTACTGCGCTGTCTTCTCCATGCTAGAAGTTCTTGCTCTGTTTCCGCAGTTGTTCCAAAAACAGGCGCCGAGACGCTTCGCGCAAAGGCAGGAGACTGAGACGAGTGGGCTCTGGGGCTGGCCGTGGGTCTTTGTCGCCGAGTGACGGGAGGCAATAGAAATGTCTGTGGTTCTTCTGCGTGGCTGGGGAGATTGACAGAGGACAATTGGCTACTGCTTCTTGAGCCCTCTTCACTCTCATTAATGTCTATTGCAGGACTTTTTACTTCGCTTGCGCTCGCCATTGTGCTAGCAGTGCCGGGAATAACCCATAAACCGATGATAAATACATTTTTTAAAAGAAAGTGCATAAAGTCCCCTTTTTACGTGTGGCCAAACAACCTGTAGGATGATGGTTTCTAATTTCATCTTGTCACGTATCGTTTTCAAATAGCAATATTTTTGCCTGAAAATGTATCGACGGACTAATAAAAAGAGATTGAGGCAAGAAACAGTTCGTTGCTCTAGTAAAACCAGAATGTTGCATACCAGGGTTGGGGAGCTACGGTGACATGGTGGTGTTCAACGTAGTGCACATGAGTGCGGGGTTCGGAGGCATGCTCCTTGCGCGGTACTATAAAAAGACGGGTCAGATGGCGGTCCAGACCTTCCCAATATCGGCGGATTTTTTCTGGTTTATGCGGTAAGCGTGGTTTGGTAATGGTATCAAGCATTTGTGGATGTCGTTTACCGGTTAGGGTAATGCTTGGTTTGAATAACAACGAACAATCTTCATCTATCTCCCTACGAGCAAACGCTAGCGCTTCGTCGATTACTTCGTCATAGTCGGATGAGCTAAAGGTGGCTTCGTCGACGGTTTGAGAGCCGTTTTTGATTTTGACCGTTATGGAATAGAGTTCGATATCATCTTGCTCTTGTACATGATAGCCAGCTCCGTGATCAGCGAAAAGCGAAATAACGAATAAGCTGCAAAGGCTTATGAGAGAACACCAAACTTCCAGTTCTCGATGGCGCTCTGGTTCGATGTAATAGGTTTCCACCGTGGTTACACGCAATGCATGAGCGGGAGTAGGTGCCATAAAGGGCAAAAGAACCAGAAGAGTGCAGAGTGATTTTGATAGATTCATGGGGATATCCTCACGTAACGATTGGCAATAGCTGCCACTAGAGAAGATAACGGTAGTTCTTCTATTTGTAAAACTGAAAGGTGGGGTTTTCTGTCGATCTAGCGCGCTTTTTTTCTTCTGTAAGGAGCAAAAGAAAGGATGATAAGGCCTACTACAACGCATCCAGCAACGGCTATGAAGAAAAACATGAGATAGTCCCCGATGCTCTGGGGGGCAGAAAATGCGGCAGGGAAGGCTGAAGGGACATACAGACAGTCAACGAGTGCCTGTTTTGTAGCTTTCCAATGCTCAACTATTTTTTCCGGCTCGGAAGGAAGCGAAGAAGTAATGATATTTTTGAGCGGGTGAACGGTCCAGTCGACCTTGAGCATGATACCTGGTTTGAAAACGATCTTTAATTTTGGTGTTTGCTGTGTTTGTGCGTAGGCTAAAGATTGCGCTATAACTTTTCGATAGTCAGAACTGGAAAATGATTGTTCTGTGACCGTTTTAACATGCCGTTTAACTTTGACGGTAATTTGGTAGCAACTAATTCTCTCTGCCCTGTCTGCAAAATCTTTTGCGGTTGGATGCCATGACCGATACAAATATGAGCCGAGGCTTCCTGCGCCTAGCAGATATGAAACGCCAGCAAGCAGGCCAACGGGGCGTGCAGTTTGGATAATTGTGAGTCCAAGTATCAACAATAAAACGGTGGATATCTTTCTGGTTTTCATGATGAGCACACTCCCTGTGCAGCGTAGTGGGGTGCTTGGATGTGTGGGCCTTTAGTCTTCAGACTTGCAGCAAATACTTCGATAAGCCAGTTTGAAAAACCTAAAACAATCAACCACAAGGCAGCCCGTTTGCCGTATGTCAGGCTGTTTGGTACGGGAACCTCAAAAACATTTTCCAATTTTTCTTTAAGCAGCTCTCGGTGACGTCCTTTGAGAACCAGCCGTTTGAGGTTGTAGGTATCTTCTGAAAAAAGGGTAATAGTCGGTCGTATCACCAACACGAGATTGCCAGGAACCTGCCGTTCCCATTGCACACATTTTTTCACGACCTCTTCAGGACTCGTTGCTTGGAAGGTGCAGGTATGTAATGTCTTACAGCGCATTTTATTGCGCTTATTGACTACCGCGTGTGCATGAACAGTGTAGCTTTCAATATCAAGTGCGCTAGAAATAAAGTTTCTCGCATAATTATGGCGCGTTACAAATGTATCAATGAACTTGACGAAGCTGTAGAGCGATGTGACCACAGCGATCATGATACCTGCTGTAGAAACAACGGCATCAACTCCGCTTATCGGCTGTGTATCGCTTATTCCGCCCAGCAGTCCGAGAAATAATAGTGCTCTAAGTTTTGATTTCATGAGTATAACCTCCTACCCATTTTTGAGCATAACGTACCAATGAGCCTAATGGATTTAGATTGTGCCGTAAAAAGGCAGTAGGTCGTCTATTTCAGTTTGTCTTAAGTTTGGTTGATTGGGTAGCCTATTAAGCTTGACCTTCTAGAATCCTACTTTGCCAAGCAGCAGGCCCAGAGCTGCACATCCAATGCTGTAGCCCAGCGATCGAAAGGCTTTTGTGGTATGCGTATGAGTATCGACAAGAAGGAGTTCGCGCAGGTCGCGTTCGATGCCCACTCTCTCATCCCATTGCAAAGAGAGCGGAGTGAGCACAAATGGCTTTCCCTGCTTTGTGGTGACCGTGGCATTGATGAAGACAAAGAGTTCCCGTTCTTTATCCTCGTTGTGCTGGTGTGTCCAGCTAGTGGCAAATGTCAGAATATCTTGAATCAATGTGTGGCTGTCTGTGTTTTCAAACTTCTTTTCTGTTGAAGACAGAGTCTTTCGCCTTTCATCTTTCGCTTTTCGTGTCTCTTCCAGCGTAACGGTAACGTTGTAGGTAGCATCTGCCGGTTTGGTTTTGAAAAATGAACTCACTGAGGTTTTATGATTGCCTGATGCACATGTAGCTTTCAGCCATTCAATATGAGCAGTTCCGAGAGCTGAATATTTGGTGATTGCCAGGAGTGCAGGGAAAAGACACAAGAGTTTGAGGGTTTCTGGCTCACCATACATTAGTCCGAGAAATGGCCAGGATGGCGCGGTCATTCCAGCCAAGAAAGGTAGTTCTATTCCCGTCAAAATTTGTTCTAACGAAAAATGACGGGATCCCAGCGTTGGATATTCGCGGGACTGTTTTTGCTCAGCGACGCAAGCGGTAGATGCTGTTGCAAAAAAAGTGAGTAGAAAAAGAGAACGTAGCATGATGGGTAGGTTCGATAAGAGATTTGATGGTATCACCCTCAAGATAGTTCTTCTTAAGGGTGATACACAATGACTATTTCTGTGTTGTCTGATTGTTTTTCTGATGTCTGAGGTGCCAGGCAGCTCCAAAAAATGCTGCGAACATAGCCCATTTTTGCCATGTAGGCATAAGTTCCACAGCAGTGAGGAAAGGAGGTAGCGTCAGAGCGAAAGCGAAAGAAGGGTGACATGGAAGTATGCCTGTGCAGATGATCGATGAGCTCAGGACGGTGTCGGGGCTGAATGTTACAGGAAGAGTTGCATACTTTCGAGCAGCTGCAACTGAGGCAACAGCTGACCCGATGCCGACCATGCCGACAGCGAATCGTTTTGCAAAGTCGCGTACTTCTGGCCTTGCAAAGAATTTTGGGTTTTCAGCTTTTGCAGGGCATGCAGAAACAAAGCACAAGCTAAGCAGAGCCATGGTTTTTACGAATTTTGTCTTCATCAGACATCCTAAAAAATAAAGGGGGATTAGAGAATTTCGTGACGCGGTAATTCTTTGAGTAGGTATACATCGACGGAGAACAGAGCAATTATGGCTGCGGTCAAAAGGGCTGTTATCTGTAGCGGCTTATTGCGTGTCAGTTGATAATATGCCTTTGCAAACTTACCTTCACGCGCCTTGTAGTATTCGATAATGGCTTGCTTTTCGTTCGGTGCTGCAAAAGAATCTTCATGTCGTTTTGCAACTGTCTCCGAAGGTAGTTGACCCCAGCGGTCGCAGATATTGCTACTAAACCCTTCTGCCACTAAAAAACGAGCCATTTTTTCGCTTTTGACTAATTCCAGTGCATTTCCCCCTTCGTGCCGTTCTGAGTAATCCTTGAGCATAGGGTTTTCATCAAGCAGCTCTTTCACTCGTGTAGAGTTGTCAGCTTTGATTGCTTCGCACAGTGCGCTGTAATCGCTGGCGAGGTTTTCTTTCATCCGCGTGAAGATCTTATCTTGGATCTCAAACGTGCTGCAAAAGCCATCTTTTGATGTTTCGGTTGGAATTTGTACAACGCCGAACGCTGTCAGCCAAAAGAAAAATGGAATGAAAAGTGATCGATACAACATGCTAGTAAGCCCCCTGCAATGTTTTATATTTGATAAGAAAAATTTCAATAAGTACCGCTAAGTTTACAGCCATGATCGTCCCCATTGCTGCAACTGATAGCTTCATTTGTAACTGTTTATTGCCCAGGAGCTGATTTCCCAGCTTTGCAAGAAACCGTTCATGTTTTTTTAGATAACGTGAAATCGCTTTTTGTTCTATTTCTGAAGGGAAGCGATCTGCTTTGCTCTGTGTAATAGCAGAGGAAGGAGTTTCGCCCCATTCATCGCAAAAGCTGGCAGAAATTTTCGCTTCTTCTACTAAGAACTTTGTCATGGCCACACTTCTGACAAAATGCAAAGGTGAACCGACTTGTTGATACGAGAATGCCGCAAGTCCAGGAAATTCACCAAACAACGATCTGACGGCAGTGATGTCATCGCGGTCAATGGCGTCGCACAGTTGTGCATAACCTTCTGCCAAAATCTTGGTGCGTACTGGCGGAATAGTGACCGGTTGCTCTAGTACGGCGGGCAGTTCTTGGTGTGCGGCAGAGCAGGTAGTGCATCCAGGCATCAGGAGGAGAAAACCAAGGAGATAATTTTTAGAGTGAGTGGACACAGATAGGTGGCGACGACGGGCAGACATGAGAGTCTTTCATGCAACAAGGTTTAAACGGTTATAAAGCAAAGGCGAGCAGGAGCAACGGAGAGGAAAGAACTGAGCCGATGGTAAAAATTTTTATCGTTTCAAAAACATGATCAGCAGTTGTCGTGCCGGTGAGAGAAAATTTCTTTTCCAGATCATGAGTAATGCCGGTTTTAGCGTTCCACAGGCAGTAAAGAGGGGCAAGGGCTATTTTTCTGCCCGTTTTGGTACTGATGCTTGATTCAACAACAAGCCGCGTGAGTTGGCGGTTCACCGGAATAGTGTGTCTTAGAAAATCATCAACCTCCCGGATCAAGTGCGATGGAATGTGCGAGTGAAATGTTTTGCGTGGGGTTGCCTCGAAATCGCGTACGGTAACGGTAACGCAGTAGAGAGCCCCACTCGGTACTTTGGAGAAATACGACGAAGCGGTGATACCATGGGTTGCCCATTGGTAGAGGCCCTTGAAGAAACTGGCATACATCATGTATTCGCCAATCACAAAAGAGGGAATGGCGATGACCCCGGCTGCCTTTGCAAGGCGGATTAAAGACTTCTTCACGTCCTTTTTTTTGCGGACCAGTTGCGTTTTGACCGACTCGGAAAGCTCGGAACGGGCGGGCGTGACGGAGACCCCTCCTAGGAAAATAAGGATAAAAAATGCCAGTCGGCAAGACACTGTCAAACACCCCTGAAGAACATGGTCTAAAATCGTTAATAACACGATCTAGAAGTGTAATTGGTAATTGCCCTTTTGCAAGGAATTTCTAAGAAAAATAAAAGATTTTTTCGACGGAGCAAGGGGTGTGAAAAAAATAAGCCTATCTGGACATCATCCTCCCTCAGGAAGGAGCCGACGGGTCATAAAAATCCCTGCAGTTTTAATAATTTTAAAAACTTCCGGGTCGCTTCCAGTTGGGGGGAGCTAGAAAAGCCTGTCCTATTTTAAGCCGAATTCTTTCAAAATCTGGTTAGCATGGTCTTTGGTCTTGATGTCGGTGAGGATTTTGATGATTTTGTTCTTTTCGTCGATGAGATAGGTGATACGGTCATTAAAGAAGGTTCCGGCTGCGTTATAGAGCTTAATAACTTCCTGCTCTGTATCGCTTAGCAAGGTGAAGGGTAGACCATGTTTGTTCGCAAAATTTTGGTGGGACTTTATCGAGTCGGCACTAATCCCCAGAACGGTTACACCCCTATTTTTAAGATCATCATGTCCATTGCGTAAGCTACAGGCCTGCTTGGTGCATCCCGGGGTTGAGTCCATCGGATAGAAATACAGCGCTTTTTTGCCCGCGACCTTGTGAAGCGTTACTTTTTCGCCTTTTTCATTGGGTAACGTGAAGTTGGGAGCGGTATCTCCCACCTTAAGCGCGGCAGGTTTGTCTTTTTTATTGGTGGCGTTGGTTTTGCTGATAGCGGTGGTAACAGTTACGGCAAAAAGAGCAAGGCATCCAATGAGAAGAAGTGAGAATTTCATATCACGTCCTTTGTGTAAAAATAGAAAACAGTAGAGAAACACGCTAACATCAGCACGTTTATTTTTCTAGGTGGGTATTATGCTGCTGATAAAACAAAAGGGAAACACACATGAAGACAACATTGGGTTCGATAACCGGAGGATCACTGGTCGAAGGTCTGACGATGCGGGTGCATCCTGAAACACCGCTCGACATCCTCAAGACAGGCAAGTTTGTATGCGTCGTTGGGCAGGAAACCACCTTCTTTTGTCTTATGACTGACATCGGACTGCATGTTGCAACTCCTGATGTGTTGCTTCATCCCCCTGCCGAAACAGAGATTATGCTTTTGTCCTTGCTCAGGTGTCGCACCATGTATGCTACTGCGCAACTGAAACCTATGGTGATGCTGACCCGCACCGGTGAGATAATCCCAGTCAAAACAGTTCCTCCTCACTTTGCAAAAGTTTTTGAAGCAACCAAACAAGACATTGCCCGTATTTTTGGCGATGAACAGGAACGCACAGGAAAATTTTTCTCGATCGGCGCACCAATCGATATGGAAGCTGCAGTATGCATCGACCTTGAACGTTTGACTGAGCGCAGTACAGGTATTTTTGGTAAAACAGGAACGGGCAAAACATTTCTTACGCGTTTGTTATTGGCGGGGCTTATTCATCGCAAAAAAGCAGTGACGCTCATTTTTGATATGCATAGTGAGTATGGGCTACAGGCGCGCAAAGAGGGCGTGGGTAACTCGTTCATCAAGGGGCTGAAGACACTCTTTCCGGACCGGGTGGTAATTTTTTCCCTTGATCCTGCGTCCACTCGGCGTCGTGGAGCAAGTGCTGATGTGGAGATTATGCTGTCGTATCAGGACGTGAATGTGGACGATATCATGTCGCTTCAGCAGGAACTTAACCTGCACTCAACAGCGGTAGAAGCGGCGTATTTGATTAATGCAAAGTACAAACACCAGTGGTTGGAGGTGCTACTATCGCAAACTGATTTGAAGGAATTTGCTGCTAGTTTAGGTGCGCATCCGGAATCGATTGCTGCTTTGTACCGCAAACTCAAACGCATTGAGCGGTTCCCCTTTTTCAAACCATCTGGCATAGGTTCGATACAGGCGCAAAGGGCAAGCTCGGTCATTGATCAGATGATGGAATACCTGCTGCGTGGGGTGAATGTGTGCGTCGAATTTGGCAACTACACCTCAAGCTTTTGTTACTTGCTTATCTCCAATATCATCACCCGCCGAATTCACAGTGAATACATTGCTCAGACAGAAAAATTCTTAGGTTCGCAAAACAAGGGTGATGAACCAACCAAACTAATGATTTGCATTGAAGAAGCGCACAAATTTTTAAATCCTGCTGCGGCACGGCAAACTATTTTTGGGACTATTGCACGGGAGATGCGTAAATATTACGTATCACTTTTGGTAGTCGATCAGCGTCCGTCAGGCATTGATCAGGAGATTATTTCTCAGCTTGGGACCAAGATTGTGGCTCAATTGAGCGACGAAAACGATATTCAGGCAGTGCTTACGGGTACTCCCAATTCCTCAGCTTTGCGCTCAGTGCTTGCCACGCTTGATACCAAAAAACAGGCGCTCATTCTCGGCCATGCAGTTACTATGCCTGTAGTGGTGCAAACGCGTGAGTATGACGAAAAGTTCTACCAGGATGTGCAATCTATTCAGATCAAAAATATCGAAGCAGTGGTTAAAGAACTCTTTTGAAATAAGTCGGGTTCCTGATTTCTCAGCAGCTAGCTATATCGATGGACTGGTGAAAAAAGATTTTTATTTAAAACAGCTCTTTTATCAACTGAACTATCGAAAATGAATAGTTTCCTAACGATCCACCACCGGGATTATTATCAAAAGGAACAGTCTGTCACTGATCAGTACATTTCTTGGTGGGAATGTGGTGGCGTCGGACTTCTGCGTGATCTTTAGGTATTGTGATGATTCAGTTACAAAAAATGTTTTCGATTTGAATACGGAAGATCAGCCGGAGGTTGATAAATTTATGCAAAGATTCTTCTTTTGGTTGAACAGAACCTCCAAGGAATCGAAAAAGGGAGCTTGCGGGCTCCTTATTTTTTTTTACGTGGGGTTTTCATTACGCTCAAAATGATGTTAGCTCTTACAAAATACAGTTACCAACACAAAGAAAGCAGATTAGATGAACAAGTCCGCGCGAACCAGAAAGTTTTATCAGGAAGATTTTGAAGAACAGTTTGGCATTACGTATCTGTCGCATAACAAAGTAGTGGTGCCAGAACTATTTTCGTGGGATATTACCCAAGACAAGGAATACACCGTTAACCCTCGACTGAACGAAAAACTTGCTGCAAAATATGGGGCCCTAGTCAGCGAAGGCTATACTGCTCCTATGCATATCAAGTGGGTTAACCGAATGGTTGAATACGGGGTGTTTGCCGAAAAAAACATCAAGCGGGGAGAGATGGTGGCTGAATACACCGGTGTTCTCACGTATGATGATGCGGAAAATGATAACCCGTATGTCTGGGACTATCCAACGTATCGGATGGTAGAAGTACCTGGCAAAAAACGTCGTAAGAAAATCAAATACTGTATTGATGCGCACAAGAGTGGCAACTATGCACGCTTTATCAATCACACCCATCGTCGGTATCAAAATGTGGGCATTCATATCGTGCCCGTAGATAATTTTTGGCATGTGGTTTACGTGGCACAGAGTGATATTTTGCGAGGGCAACAGTTTTTAACCTACTATGGCATGCAATATTGGCGTGACAGGCAGATTGTTCCCGCCCCCTTGATGCCATAAGGCAAGAAGAGGCCTAAAATGTTGCGTTTCATAATCAAAAAGTGCTCTGCTTGAAACTGTTTTTTTAACTTTTTCCCAGGAGAATCTTATGAAGATCATTCAAAAGGGCCTTACCACACTGGTGCTTATGTCTCTAGTATCACAAAATCTTTTGGCCACATCGGATAATTTTGCAGTTTTTTATCGTCTATTCGGTCCATTTCCTGCTCAAGGGGCGCAGGCTCGTCTCAACAAACTGCGTGTGGCTGCCGAGCAAGCAGGAGGTGATTTTAAAGTTGAGCTGATGAAGCGAGTAAGACCATTCTTACTGGCGGAAGCAAAGGCAGCTTTTACTCTTGTGGCTCAGGAGCAACGCAAAGATTTTAACGTTGATGTATATGCTGCCCGCCTGCTGGAAGAAAAGCTGGAAGGTCCCTACAGAAAAGCGCAAAACGGCGCCGACATTTATGCTGCAGAGGTAGACTCCTTGCCCGATCACATTTTTACGTACTTTGTTAATCCCTATCTTTCAGATGTCTTAAGACATGCAAACATTCCTGCTCAAACACGAGGCCTTGGTGCGCTTAACGAGAGCTTGCAATACCTTCGGCTAGGACTCGATTATGCGGAAGGGATCATCAAGGTCATGCACCGTGTCCTTGATAGTTTGGATATCGACAGAAGTGTCGAAGAAAACTAATTCTTTCTGGTCTAGAAAGTTATGAGGGGTGGCCTGCAAAGCTGCCCTTTTTTCTTCCCCTTGTTCGTTGTTCGTGATACCGTTATCGCTATAGTGATTGAATTAAAAGAGTGATTGGTTCGATGAAAAAAAGAACATATTATGTGATGGCTGCGATGCTGGCGATAGTTGCAGTATCATTTGTCTTTTTGACCAGGAGGGATTCGCAGACTCCTCAAGCGGTATATTCGGCGGACAAGTTTTTGGTTGTGGGTACCTCTGATGACTATCCCCCTTACACATTTAGCCAAGATGGCAAAGTGGTTGGTTTTGATATCGATCTGGTTCAAGAAGTTGCGCAACGCATGGGACGATTTCTTATTCTTAAAACAATGGCTTTCGATATTCTGTTGCTTGAATTGCAGCGTGGTACCATTCAGATTATTGCTGCCGGTCTGACACCCACCACCGGACGGGCACAGAAAGTGCTATTCACCTCCCCCTACATTTCGGGTGATCCGTTGCTTGCAGTAACGCGCGCTGAAGATCAAATTGTCCATTCGCTTGCGCAGATGCAAGGGAAAACGGTGGTAGTTAACGAAGGATACACAGCCGATTTTTATCTTTCTGCCTATCCACAGTTGCACCTTGAAAAACGAGAAACCGTTGCAGAATGCCTGCTTTCTCTGGAGCGGTATAAAGCTGATGTGTACGTGGTCGCTCAAAGTGCCTATCAGCCCTTTTTGAAAACAAAAGGAGCTGCTCATTTCAGGACGCATCCGCTTTCTGATGTAACTGAAAAGTATGCACTTGCTGTTTCTAAGAAATATCCGCTGCTTTTTGAAAAAGTGGAAGAAATAGTTCGAGAATTACGAGAGGATGGAACAATTGACGACCTTAAAAAGAGATGGGACCTTGCATGATTGATAGAGAACTTTTTCATATGGCAGTGCCTTTGTTTGCGCAAGCGGCAGGTACCACACTGACTATTGCGTTTTTCTCAACGATCTTGGGTTTGTGCGGGGGCACGCTGATAGCGCTTGCTGAACAAAGCACGATTCGCTTTTTGCGTTGGATAGCAATGGGCTATGTCAGTATTGTGCGGGGTACCCCCATGATCGTGCAAATCGTGTTCCTTTACTACGGTCTTAACCTCCCCTTCCCCCCTATAGTGGTGGCGATTATTGCTATTGGGCTCAACAGCAGTGCGTATGTCAGTCAAACGATTAGAACCGGTATCAATGCAGTGGCAAAAGGGGAAATAGAGGCAGCATTGGTCATGGGGCTTAAACGTCGTGACATTATGCGGCACCTCATCCTACCGCAAGCATTCAGAGCTATTTTCCCCTCCTTGGGCAATGAGTTTGTGACACTCATCAAAGATTCAAGCTTGGCCTATATCATTGGGGTACATGAACTGTTCAAAGAAAGCAGAAATCTCATGAATATTACCTACGATGTTTTTACGGTCTATGTGGTGGTGACGCTCTTTTATCTTGCGTTAACCGGCGGAGTGACGTTGCTATTGCGAGAATACGAAAGAAGATGGGAGCGCTCATGCTAATACTCCAGGATCTCATGAAGAAGTTTCATGAAAAAAATATTCTTGATGGCGTTAATCTTGTTGTCAAAAAGGGTGAGGTCGCGTTACTGCTTGGCTCTTCAGGTGTGGGTAAATCCACGTTGTTGCGCGTCCTGTGTGGGTTGGAAACGCTTGACCGTGGGGTCATGATGCTTGATGATACACCGCTTTCGCGTACAAGCCACCGCATTGGTATGGTGTTTCAGCATCTCAATTTATTTTCTAACATGAACGTTTTAAGAAATATCACGTTCCCCTTAGAAAAGGCACTGGGCTATTCACCAAAAACAGCTCAACTGCTTGCGATGGAGTTCCTTCACAAATATGACTTGGCCGACAAAGCCACTTTGTGCGTTAAACGTTTGTCTGGTGGGCAAAAGCAGCGACTTGCGCTTATTCGTACCCTTGCACTAAAACCGGATGTGATCTGTTTTGATGAACCGACCTCAGCGCTTGATCCGATACTCACCACACAGGTAGCAGAGACGATTGCTGAATTGGCCAAAGAGGGGTACACCGTGTTGGTGACGACCCACGATACGTTGCTGGTAGAAAAGTTGCCGTGCACCATTCATCTGATGGATAAGGGCACTATTATTCAGTCAGCCCCCTCATTTGAGTACTGGAAAGAGCAGACCAAGTTTGGGCAAATCAATCGGTTCATTAAAGGACATAGCCGAGAAAGCGAACTATGAAAAAGAAGTTAATGATCTACGCAAGTTTCATGTCCAGTTTTGCAATGGCGATCTCTCTTAATCCCGAAGAATCAGAAATCCAACGTCTACAGAGGGAAATTGGAGAATTGAAACAGCAGGTCGATGCTTTGAGAGCGCAGGGAGACCGTGCGTGGATGATGTATGCGGATGCTGTGCGGAAAAAACGAGCACAACTTATTGCACTAGACTCGTTCAATAGAGGGCAGAGAAATTAGGCAATACCATGAAAACAGCCATAGCAGTAGGAATAGTGTGTTGTATAATTCCGTTGTGGGCGGCAAAATCAGAGGGCAGCAACACTCCGCCTTATTCTTCCAGATGTTGTAGTCCAGAAACGATCCGGCTGCTTGAACTGGAAGAATGGAAATGGAGAGAGCTTTTCCATTACTATACCGAACGTCAGATCGTCACTGTTATGAAACGTAGGCTGGCGGTAGTTGCTGTCCACCTCAAAACAAACTTAGAAGAACAAGTCCGGGAGAAAGAGGAAGCTCTAAGGCATAAGCGATGTGTGTTGCGAGAGAATAATCTACTGGTCGGGTTATATAGGGACTTGCCGATTTCGCATTTTTTGAATGAGTTTACGAAAGTAACAACAGAATTACGTAATTATACTTCGTGAGAGATGAAGCTGATTACATCAGAAGAGAATTACTCTTCAACTTCACAACAATCAGCTTCTGCGTACAATTCTAATGCCTTTTGCACAAGGGCGTTTTTCTTTAGCTGTGTTTCACTACGGTCTTCGAAATACGAGTCGAGTAGCGTTGCTAAATCGGTTTCCACTTTCATACCGCGACGTTTTTGCCGGGTGGTGAGTTCGTGGATGGGGACAATGCCGACGAGATGTTGGGCAGAAGCGCAAGCTCGCTCAACAGCAGCTATGTCAACGCAGTCTTTTACACCCGCAGGGACGTGATACAGAATCTTTACCACTGCGTTATCGATCGGTTGTTCGTGTAACTTTTGTAGTAGTTGTTCCGTATGCTTGCCAGTGTCTTCATCAAGAGTGAGTTCAATCTGAATAAAAGGGCGGGTTGGAAGTTCTCGAAATTCATGGATGGTTTTGCCCCGTTCCAGATGTACTACACAGAACCCTTTTTCTTCTTTACGTTCACCAAAATCGACTCGTTCGATGGAGCCAGCATAGACCACTGCCGGATACCCATGAGGATTTAAATTTTGGTAGCGGTGGAGATGGCCAAGAGCGACATAATCAAATGGTTCAATCGCCAACTGAGAAGTAAACAGCGTGGGGTCATTGCCGTAAATGGCGCGCTTTTCAGAACCAGAAAAGACGCCAGACGCAACCGTTAAATGTCCCGTCAAAACGCTTGGAATAGTCGGGTCACACTGCTGAGCATAATGTGTGATAATGGCACTCACCGATTCGGAAATATAACGGGTAATCTGATCGAACGATTCTGAAAGATGTTTTTTGTTCAGGCTAATGGTATTACGTGTTGGCCAGGGAATTCCGACAATCTGAACGGGTCCATTTTTTGTTTGCAGCGTGAGCAGTTCTGGTTTTGCAAAGACATGAAAGCCATCGAGTGGCATGTCACCAAAAATTTCTAGGCTGTTTGCTTTGCCAAAACTCAAAGGATTGTCGTGGTTTCCCACGACGATCACCACCGGAATACCTGCCGCATGCAATCGTAGCAAACAACGCATTAGCAGCTTTTGTTGGGTAGGGCTCGGATTGGCAGTTTTGTAGGCATCCCCAGCAAACAAGAAGAAATCGACTTGTTTTTCTAGTGCGTAATCGATGCAGGTGTTGAGCGCCTTTTCAAAATCAAGAAGACGGGAGTGGATACCCGTCTTCTGATCTAATTTGCCGTAGTTTTCGACTCCGAAATGAATGTCAGCGGTATGGACGAAAGTGATCATAGATTCGATTCAAAGTCCTGTGATTTGTAGGCGGCTAGAAATGGTTGACCGGCTTCTTTTTCGTCGGTTGTTTCTTTACTGCTTTTTTGTCTTCGTAAGTTGCGGGCGTAGCCTTCTTTGTTTACTTGGCGTTCGCGTGCAATGGCGAGAGCGTCCTCCGGGACATCTTTGGTGATTGTGGAACCTGCGGCGCAGAAAGCATTCTTTTTGACTGTGACAGGGGCAATAAGGGTGTTATTGCTGCCAATGAATGCATCATCTTCGATAGTGGTCTTGAATTTCTCATTGCCGTTGTAGTTGCACACGATGGTACCCGCACCGACATTTACTCGCTTTCCAACTTTGGCATCACCTAAGTACGCAAGATGTTTTGCTTTGCTTTCTTGTCCAATAGTGCTTTTTTTGACTTCCACAAAGTTGCCGATAACTGCTTTTTCTTGGATCACTGCTTTTTCGTGTACATGCGCGAAAGGACCAACCGATGCCGATTCTTCGATCAGTGCATTAGTGATAATCGAATGAGAGTGCACGGTGGCGCCATCTTTAATAACGCTATTTTTTACAATGGAAAAAGAATCAACCATGCAGTTTTTGCCTACTTTTGTGCCGGCAAGCAGGTGGACCGCTGAACCGATCATGGTGCCTGTTCCAATGGTAACATTCAGATCGATTTGGATGTTGTGGGCGATAGAAAAGTGAACTCCGTGGTCCATCCAGTATTGGAGGATTTCTGACTTTTTAATCTGTTCTGCTGCCCACAACTCTTTGAACGTATTAATGCCGCGAATGCAATCAAAGGGAGCTGAAATGGTTTCTACGCCGAGGTTTTTGTCACTGGCCATTTTTACCAGATCGGTAATGTACCATTCGTGCGCAACGGCGCTTTGTTGCAAGTTGTGAATATTTTCTTCGATGAATGATCGCTTGACTAGATAGACTCCTGCATTGATACAACAGTTTTCCGAAAGATCGCCTTTGAACTCTTTTGCTTCGATGATTTCGATGGAACTGTCGCTTTTGATCACACGACCATAACCGGCTGCACTCGGATCACAATTATGAGCGGTTACAAAACTGATAGCGGCATCTTTTTGAGTGTGGCGTTCATATAATTTTTGAATGATTTCTTTGTTTACCAGGGGCATATCACCGTTAAGAATGAGAATATGGTCTCGTGTCCAGGTGTGCTGTGAACAGGCAATTGCATGTCCTGTGCCCAGCTGTTCAGTCTGATGTACAAAAGTTACATCATCAGGAAATTGCTTGGTAATTGTTTTTTCGACGAGCTCTTTTTGAAACCCGACGACCACAGTGACGGGGAGTTTGAGGCTGACCAAGAGACTGATAGGATAGAGAATCATTTCTTGGCCGCAGATTTTTTCAACGAGCTTTGTTTTTCCTGTTTTGAATCGGGAAGATCGACCAGCGGCAAGGACCACTGCTTGTACGCTTTTGAGAGTCATGAGATTTCTCCTCTTTTGACTTTTTGTGGAGATGCAAAAATGGTAGCACAAGTATGCATAAACGTCTAAGAACAGGCAATGGAACAGCGTTTAGTGAGCATGACTTTTTCGTTTTCTTTTTAGAAAATCGAGATACACTGACATTATTCTTTTGTTATCTGTGCGGAGAGATGGCTGAGTGGTCGAAAGCGGCTGCCTCGAAAGCGGTTATCCCTTGAAAAAGGGATCGGGGGTTCGAATCCCCCTCTCTCCTCCACATTCCCCTGTTTTGCTCTGTTCATCGTGCGAATGCGCTATGGCGCGATGTTGGCCGTAGCTTTAGCGAAGGTGGTCTGTCTGCTTTCCAGTCTTCGCCCCTACGAACTTGTCTTGATAATACCTTTCTAATGGCCCTATAGTTTCTCAGAAAATTCGCTCCGTTGACAGTAAAAGGGGCCAAGGAGTAGTTTTTCCTAATCATGTTTCACGCAAAAAAAAAGGATGAATACTATGAAAATCTACCGGCTACTGTTTCTTCTTGCATTAGGAACTACTCCTCTTCGCCCTTCGTCTCTCTATTTACAACCAAAATATTGTGGAGCGTATATTGCTCCATCGGGAAGCGTTATTCTCACCTCAAATGCTTCTTTGACTCAGCAGCTGGTGTCGCAAGTGCCTACCCCTCGAGGCAGTTCGTGGTCGATAAACACAGCAATTGGCAGTAATGGTTTTATTAATCCAACAATCCAAGCTGCTCGAATCGTTACCCCGCTGAGTGGACCATTAGTTATAGGGTCAAATGGTAATTTTGCCGTCGGAGGCACAAGTAATTTTACCGGTGTAAACCAGGGTTTTGTTGCTCGATATCTTTCAAGCGGCATAGCAGATACCAGTTTTGGGACGGCAGGAGTGTATTCTTTCCAGGCCAATGCCCATAGTACGGTGGTGCAGTGTTATTATTCTGATGGATCTGGCGGTTACTACGTAGGGGGTTATGACGGGATTAGTTCTCAGGGCATTATTACGCATGTGACATCAACAGGAACTCTAGATGGTACTTTCGGGACGGCGGGTTACGTGCAGCCTGTTGGATCAATCGGAGTAGCCGGCGTTGGCACCCAATCTGGCACCGGTAAGATTGTGTACGTAGCTAATAGTGGTGTGGCGATTAATCAGAACGGATTTACAGTAAATAGGATCTCATCTACCGGGGGTGCTGATGGCTTTACTTCGTACGTTGGCACCACTATGGTTCCGAAGGTGCTTGCAATCGATAGCCAAAATAGAATTGTAGTTGTAGGGAATAATGCAGGAGAGACTACACTATATGTGTATCGCCTAGTTTCGAACGGAGGCCTCGACCCCAGCTTTGCCGCTAGCGGAGTTTATATGGCTGCCGTTAGGAATCCGCGCGTGGGTGGCCTGGCTGTGCTTTCTGATAACAGTATCCTTGTTGGCTACGTGGGAAATGCTGGAAATGACATGTATGTCTTGAAACTTACTTCTGCTGGTGTTTTGGACGCCACCTTTGGGACGAACGGTGTAGCAACGATTCCCGCCCAGCAGGGCACCTTTCAGGCTTTGAACAGTGTCGTAGCACTTTCGCAAGGATCTATTGTTGTAACTGCCAAGGACGGCAATTTCTATTGTGTTGCAGTCCTTAATGCTGATGGTTCTTTTGATTCCTTATTTTCTATTCCGGGCCAAGTTACGCAATCAGGTGTAGCCGAATTTCAAATACCGAATGGGACGACTGGTGGGGCCTATGGAGCTGGGTATATTTCTGGTACTAACAATCTCGTCGTTGCAGGAACTTCAACTACGGGTACGTTTGGCGCCGTGTTTTACGACGTCGGTTCGTAATGAGTAGCCCTACTATTGCTTTTAAAAAAGGATAAGAAAATGAATCAATATCAGTTGTATGCAGCTCTTTTTGTTACGGCAATGACGGGCACACTAGCCCGCTGTTCTACTTATTCTATTTATTCGAGCCCTAAAAATTACGGGAGTTCTTATCTGTCACCAACAGGAGGTATTGCTCTTACCGGAAATTCATCCCCCGCACAGCAATCCGTAGCGAGCAGTAGTGCGGCGAGTGCCAATTGGGCTCTCAATCAACGACTCGGCGCTGCAGGCATCTTGAATCCATTTGTAGGTGCAGCGGGGGAAAGTGATATACCCATCGGCCCTGTGGTGACCAACCCGGATGGAACGTTTGTGATTGCGGGTAGGGCAGCCACCTATGCAGACGCTACTTCGCGCCTCTTTCTTTCTCGCTATCTTTCCAATGCGACGCTCGATACAACATTTGGTTCTGGGGGAACGTTTATTTTCTCGTTTCCTTCTGATGGAGGTGTAAGTGTGCTGCGATGTTATTGTTCAGATGGCGCAGGCGGCTATTATGTCGGTGGATATAGAGGTGCAGGGACTCAAGGGGTGATAGCTCATGTTACGTCTACAGGAACAGTAGATACTTCGTTTGGAACGAATGGCTTTGTGCAACCGGCAGGAACTCACTCTATCGTGGGTATTGCAACTCAATCGACCGGGGGGATTGTGTATGTTGCGACAACCGTCGGTTATTTTTCCAACGGTTTTGTAGTTAATCGGCTCACGTCAACGGGTACTGCAGATACCAGCTTTGCCTCTTCTACTGCTTCCACCATACTACCGTATGCAATGGCGCTTGACAGTCAGAATAGAACCTTAATCGTAGGAACAGACGCTACCACAGGAACGCAGTTTTATGTCTACCGAGTGGGTGCTAATGGAGGTTTTGATTCTACATTCAATAATGGTTCTCCTTATAACCAGACAAATAGTCAGGGAATTTGCGTAGCCGTGATGTCGGATAACAGCATTGTTGTGGGAGGACGTCAGATTAGTACCCCCAACCTATGGGCTATTTTTAAACTTACTTCTTCTGGCACGCTTGATCCTTCTTTTGGTACAAATGGAGCAGCGTTGTACTCCGAAGCGAGCCAGCCCTCACTAAGCTTTCCTGCAGGAATAGTTGTTCTTCCGGGAAATCAAATTGCAACTGCGGGGGGGGCATACAATACGGGTACGAGCCACAATTGGTATTACATCATGTTGCTGAATGCCGATGGTTCTCTCAATCCCGCCTTCTCCATTCCCGGGCAAAGTACACCGTTAGGAGCTGGGACGGCGATGTTAGAAATCCCTGCAGGTACTCACTGTCTTGCATCGGGAATTGGTTATCAAGGTTCTGTGCCGGACAAAAACCTCATAGTGGTAGGAAACGGCGTGAGTGCGGGAGCCTACGGCATAGTGTTTTATACAGGTGCAAGTGCCATTTCATAATCGTATCTTGGCTTTTCAAGCAACAGTGACAAGGTAGGAAAGTGCTCGGTGATCAGTTGCAGATAGTGTGCGCTGGGGGTGAAAGATGGTGCCCTGTTAGTTTCGCTTGTGTTTTCTTATGTTTTGCTCTATCTAAAAAGCACACAAGTCATGAAATCAGGTAACTGCCGACAGCGAAAGGGTCACCATCATGATAGCTTTGATTGAGTCGTATAAGGCTGGGTTGTTCACTATCAACAACATTCAGAAGAACGTTGTTGCCGGGAGTGTAGTTGGGGTGGTTGCTCTCCCTTTGGCTCTTGCCTTTGCTATTGCCAGTGGGGTAAAGCCGGAGCAGGGTATATATACCGCCATTATTGCTGGGTTGATAGTGGGGATATTCGGCGGGAGCCGCGTACAGATTTCCGGGCCGACTGGAGCATTCGTGGTAGTGCTGGCGGCTGTCACAGCTCAGTATGGAATCGCGGGGCTTCAGGTAGCCACGGTAGTTGCTGGTCTTTTGCTCTGCCTCATGGGACTCTTGAAGTTGGGTAATGCTGTGAAATTTATTCCCTATCCGGTTGTTGTGGGGTTCACAAGCGGCATCGCAGTCATCATCTTTGTGGGGCAGTGGAAAGAGTTTTTGGGGTTGCCTGTTTCTGTGCCAAGCGATGCGTCATTTTATCAGAGAGTCCACCTGCTTGGTTCTTCTTTTCACTGCCTTGATATGACAACTGCGTTCTTTTCTGTGGCTTCTTTGGGCCTTCTCGTTTTTGCCAATCACTATGTAAAAAGCATTCCATCACCGCTGCTTGTCATGATTGGGGCGACGGTGGTGCAGTGGCATTTTTCTTTCTCCTCGGTCGCAACAATAGGATCGGTGTTTGGTTCTATCCCTCAAACTGTACCTCATTTTCACATCCCAGAGTTTTCCAGCGCCTCTCTTTTTTATTTGTGCCGGCCTGCAGTGACCATCGCGCTTCTTGGTGCTTTTGAATCATTGCTTTCTGCAACAGTCGCGGATTCTTTGGCAGGAACAAAACATGATTCGAATCAAGAACTATGGGGGCAAGGATTGGCAAATATTATCGCTCCTTTCTGGGGAGGATTTGCATCAACAGGGGCTATTGCTCGCACGGTAATGAATATAAAAAATGGCGGTAATTGTTGTGTGGCCGCCATTGTTCACTCGCTGGTATTGGTATCGGTACTTGTTTTTTTTGCACCTTACGCGCAGGACATCCCACTGTGCGTACTTTCTGCCATTCTGTTTGTTGTCGCTTTTAATATGAGTGAGATTCCTCATTTTGTGCATGTGCTCAAAGATGCCCCGTGGTATGATGCGGCGGTTCTTTTAGTCACGTTTTTTCTGACTATTTTCACCGACTTAGTTGTTGCCGTTGCAGTAGGCGTAGCTCTTGCGCTTGTTTTTATTGCTATTCGAATGAGGCAAACGCGTGAGGGTATTCTGGGTGCTGATGCTCTTTCAGAGGCTCTGCCGGTAGCATTTGTTTCTGAAGGGGTTGTCTATACGGTCGAAGGGCCCCTCTTTTTTGGGGTGACTGAAAAAATAAAACGAACGCTGATCACTACTCCCACGCAGGCGAGGTACGTGGTATTTAGATTTTTACGGGTGCCATTTATCGATATTTCAGGCTTGCAAACATTGAACACCGTTATTGATGTGTTTAAAAAGAGAGGCGTGCGGGTATACGTGTGCGAAGCAAATCAGAAAGTATCCAGCAAAATGATCAAGAACAACATCGTTCAAAAGATAGAAGGCGGTCGAATTTTTTGCTCTTTAAAAACGGTAGCAGAACAGTATCTGGGGCTTTCGTTGCCTAGCTTTTGAAAGGGAACGTTTCTTCAAGCAAAGGTGATGACGTTTCTAATGCTGCTGCGCTTTGAGGAAGAGTCCCTTTGGGTCGGATCTTTGTTTATTTTTGCAAATAAGCCTAGGCGAGCACGCTCAGCTGGGCTTTCCGACGATAAGCTTAAGTTTCAGCTCATTTTGTGGGATTTAAGCTCTGGCCTGTTATGATTGATTTTCTAATTGAATTATTTGCTGCTTATGGTAGAATAAGAACAGCACAGAACATCGATTATAGGGGGCGGGAGCATAATCGCGCCAGTTAATGACCACAACACATATTTAAAAATGAGAGGTTAAAAATGAGTCGTTTGATGAATTTCGTACTTTTACTTTCGGCGTTGTTCGGTCATGTCTTACATGCAGCACAGCCTGTTGTTTCTCAATCAGTTTTTTTACCAAAGGCTTTTCTCCAAGCGCGTCGCTCCAACACTACTCTCACGTTGGAGCAGTGGAGGCGGCAACAGCGCGAAGACAGGGCAAGACGTGCTAAACGAAAACGAGAAGCCATGATGAAAAAATTAGTTGAAGCTGGTCTGTCTTTGGAAGTAGTGCAGCAGTTACCAAGCAGCTTTTTGAGTTCGATTCCGTTAGGAGCTTCGCTTTCTTTAGAATCTGTTCGAGATTATTTGAGGATATGGCGGGATAGACTTAGAGATAGTCGGGGCACTTCACGTAAAAGAAAAGCGTCTGAGCGAAGTGTTCAGCCGAGTACAACGTCGGATAATGGTGTTGGTGTGGATGATGCAACGATATGTTTTGATGAAGCTGTCTATCACCGTCTGCTTAGTGAAAGTATGGATATTGAAAATCTGGGGGCTGATGACGCTGCACTGGCAGGGCAAACGTATGACCCTAGTAACGAAATAGATGCCGCCTTTTTTCAATCGCCGCAAGCGCTCATAGGGGATGATAATCTCATTAATCAGTTCGCCGATGATTTCTTTGTGGATCAGAATACCTGGGATCCTTTCCATGATAGTTGGCTGGTTTCGGCATCACCTGCTGATCAAAATTTATCTTACCAAGAAGCACAGGCTGAGGTGGGTTACTCCACAGATACCGACGAAGAATGCGCAGCCCCATTTGAAGCGAAAGTGAAAGCGTTACGCCGTAAGGAACCGATGCAAAAAACTCCACGGGGCACTGACAAGTTGAGGGAACATCAAAGGGAGATGGCAAGACAATGTAGGGAGCGCCGCAGAAATGAGGCAGCCGCCTTGGTGGATAAGATTAGGGATATAACAAGTCAGAATGAGAGCTTACGTTCTCAGGCTGGTGCTGAAAGAGAAACTATTGCAACATTGCTTGAACAGGTAAAAGCGACTTACCCTTGTCTGGATCAGTTGTATGCCCTGTGGCGTACACAGACACAAACACTAGAGTAAAAACACCGACCAGCTTGAGTTTTTTTGTAAAAACCCTATTGTTACAGGCGTAGCATGCAGTTAAGTTACCAGGATGGGATGGGCGGCTCGGGGGCGCCCTCGTTTTTTTCCTAATTTTAGAAGGTGTTTTTCTATGGCAGAGGAAAAATTTTGAAAAATTCAGCCTGATCCTGTACGACGTAAAAGTGCAAGGTCAGTTCTCAAAGAGGCGCTCCCTTGATAGTAGGAGCCACCAGCAAAACGAGGGTTATTGCTTTTAATGTTGCCATGATTAAAAAAGACAGTAGTTGGTCTGTTTAGATAAATACCATTACACAAGGTTGCATGTATGCGTTGTTTTAAAACCCCCTTTTTTCTTGCCATAGCTCTTTTGAGTTTTCAACTTTTCCCTGCTGTGGCGCAGATGTCCCATGATAATGCAGGTCTTGCTTTAGCGAATTTTCGTGGTGTTGTACCGGATCAACTACCGGATCAACTACCGGATCAACTACCGGATCAACTAGATCAACTATTAGAAGAACTTTTCGGATATCGTGGACAGTGCCCTTTTGAGCGCAGCACTTTTTTGTTCCCCCCAGATGAGCAATCAGATGCTGATCGAGTTCCTTCTGATGATCTTACCGAAGAGAAAGCTGGAGATCCCCGTAACTATAAAAACCGAGTACTGGCGGCTCTTTCGCAACAACCATTCAGGAGGCGTAGAAAAACTTTGTCACCAGATGATCGAAAAAGACAGAATAGGGACGCTGCAAAACGTTCACGCGATAGACGGAAAGAGCATCTGGCAAAATTGCTAGAGGTGAATGGGGAATTACGAAAGGAGCTGGAAAAATTGCTAGGGCTGAATGAAATATTACGAAAGGAGCTGGAAAAAGAGCGCGCAAAAAACCAGGAATTAATGGAGCGTTGGGCTGGCAAGACAGTGCAAGAATAAAGAGGACATCGCTTTTTTTAGAAAGATCTTTTTTACTTTCTCACAGAAATAATCCGCCCGGGCACACACCACAGGTAAAAAGGTGAAGATGTTTTTATTTCGCCCAGAGGGAGTGTTTGCAGGACGGCAAGATATTCAGCGGTTCTGAAAATGTCGAAGATGCAAAGTTTGCCACCTTTTTTCAGTACCCGAACCATTTCCCGGAGTGCCTGTTCGCGGCCTTTTTGGGTGGGAATGTTATGGAGGGTGGTCATCGACACTACTGCATCATACGATGCGTCCTGGAACGGCAAGTTGGTGGCATCGGCAGTTACGATTTTTACTTTTTCAGTTACATTCTCGTAGTGCGCATTTTCGTAGGTGGTAGCGGAGTTATTTCCTGAAAGATCTTTCTTATCCCAAATGTCGCTGCCAATTGCAGTACCGGTGCTTAATTTCTTTGCAATTCCGATGAGTAACGCCCCTCTACCGCAGCCTACATCAAGGACCTGTTCTGTTCCGGTGAGGCCCAGGTCATGAACGATCTGATCGCGCACTTCGAATTTACGCACAAAACTCGAATACAACATGTAAAATGCCACAGAAAATAATGTCAGTGGTGCAAAGAGTGCTCCAGCCTCAAACCATTGCGCTATGCCTGGGCAACCACATCTTGAAAAAATCAATGCGATGGAAAAATGTATGATAGGAAAGAGTATTCCCATCAGGAAGAGGTTCCTTACCACATGAGGGGCATCGATTCCATAACGGATAGTGAAAAGGGGCATATCCTATTCTACCTTTGTTTTGCGTTTTCTGGAGAACCAGTTGCTGCAATAGAATTTTCAGCATAGCAGCACAGAAGGCTGCTGACAAACGTATTTTACCGCTCTAGTCTGATGTATTGAGCTTGACTAAGCGGCGTAAGCCACTAACCTTATGTTCCTAATAGTTTTAAAGAAATAGATCTTTCTCCGCAGGTTATTATGACAAAAAAGCGTCTTCTTGGTCTTTTCGTACTCCTTGCTGGGGTAGCAAAACTTGAGGCCATGGTTGCCGATAGCCGCTACTTTCCGTGGTATCCGCATCCTTATGAACGCACAATGCAACGACGCTCGATTCTTGAAGCCGGTGCTTTTTTTGTGACAGCGAGCAGTGCTCGTGGAAACGAAACAATCGAGCATATTGGCATCCCTGAAATATGGGGTTTCTATGATCAGAAGCAGCTGAGCGACGCGATAATCCTCATCGGAGAGACAAGCCCGTTGCTTGGGCAATGGCAAATTCAACGCACCATCGTGTGGGACATGCGATCAAAAATGGAAGGGCAGGGAGGATATCTCCAGCTTGAATTCGGAGGGGAAAATGGGGTTTCGTTTGGTGGCACCACATCGATTATGCATCTTACTTCAGATCTTCGATTTTTTCTTCCAGGAGCTTCGCGCCGGGTGACGTTGACGAGCGGAACCACGGTGGATTCTGATCCGTGGCGAGATCTGGGATTAACGTCTGCACAAGCAAGCCAGCTTGATGCTGAACGGCGTGCAATGAATCAGCTTTTAGGGCTCACCTCAACAAGTTGGTCAGCGACTGGTTTTACTGATACCGAAATTCACTTGCGGTATGGGTTTTTACGCGAATACTGTCTCAAGTGTAGAAAGATTGACGGGGGCGCTTTTTTAGGAGCTTTGATTCCTTCGGGCGTCAAGCGGATTGCGAGCAATCCCGCTTCCGTTCCGTTTGGTGGGAATGGCCATTCAGGGATTTATGGAGGGTTAGAAAGTACCTTTGAGCTCAGGGAAGATTGGGAACTGAACATTAGAATTCAAGGCAGTAAGCGGTTTGCAAAAACAGAAATCAGCAGAATTCCAGTGAATTATGAATGTGTGCTTTTCGGAGCTCTCCAAGGGCCTGTACGCATCGATCCAGGTGCCAGTTTTTATTTTAGCCCCACCTTCACCATTGATGACCTACGAGATGGATTTGGGTTTGCACTTCAGTACCTTCTTGCGATGCATGGCGGTGATGTGTGGACGGATGAACGCCCTGACCAGACCATTCCGAGCACGCTCAATGGCCTTTATAAAAAATCAAAGTGGGCAGCAGAATATGGTGTGATCACCTTGTTTTACAATCCTGAAAAAATAAAAAAAGACGAGGGTAATTGGCCTCATATCGTGCTGCAGGCCGACATTCCAATGCATATGATGGTGTCAGAAGATTTTAGTAAAACGACGATGATTACATTCGGGTTGTCGTTCCATTTTTAGGAATCAGTGAGTGGTAAAAGTATGAGTACTCAGAAAATAAAAAATTTTTTCTCAGCAAGCCGCCTATTTAATTTTTTTTCTACTGATATGGCGATCGACCTCGGTACGGCAAACACCGTGGTGTATGTCCCGGGTCGTGGCATTGTTTTGAATGAGCCAACCGTAGTTGCCGTTCGTGCTGGCACCAACGAAGTTTTGGCAGCTGGTCGAAAAGCAAAAGAAATGTTGGGAAAGACCCCCGAGAGTATTATTGCATGCCGTCCGATGCGCGATGGCGTTATTGCAAACTTCGAATTAACCGAAAGTATGCTTCGTCATTTTATTCGTGCAGTGCACGATAATCGAAGAACATTGATTAGTCCACGCATGGTGATTGGGGTGCCTTCCGGCATCACGCAAGTCGAAAAGCGTGCTATTGAAGAATCTGCTCGCCAGGCAGGAGCACGTGAAGTGTATCCGATTATGGAGCCAATGGCCGCTGCAATAGGTGCTGGTCTTCCAGTACAAGATCCTGCTGCAAGCATGATTGTGGATATCGGCGGAGGAACGACGGAAGTTGCAGTGATTACCCTTAAGGGCGTAGTATTCTGCCAGTCAATTCGCGTTGGTGGCGATGAAATGGATCGTGCCATTGTGCACTACGTCAAACGTAAATACAACTTGCTCATTGGCGAACGCACTGCGGAAGTCATTAAGATGGAAATTGGTTCTGCCATGCTTGATGCAGAGCTAGAAAGCAGTGCGCGCGGGGTAAAAGGACGCGATTTGGTGACCGGTGTTCCAAAAACTATCAGCATGACTGCTCCTGAGGTGCACGAAGCACTGCTAGAAACGGTCGCAAGCATTGTGGATGTGGTTCACCTTGCATTGGAAAGCACCCCCCCAGAACTTTCCTCAGATCTTGTTGACCGCGGCATTATGATGGCAGGCGGTGGATCGATGCTCAAAGGGCTTGATCGACTCCTTTCCAAAGAAACAGGGTTGCCCGTTAAAGTTTCTGATGATCCTCTTTTTTGCGTTGTTCGCGGTGCAGGAAAAGTACTTGATGAGATTGACAGCTTCCGCGAAGTGTTACTGTCGTAGCGCTATGAAATCAAAACGTCGTCCTTCTTCGGGAGGCATTCCCCTCCAGAAAAAACATGGGCAGTATTTTCTACGCGATTCGCAGATCACTTCTGCGATGCTTTCCTCAGTTGATCTCAAGGGCGCTTCGGTATTCGAGATTGGATGCGGAGATGGCTTTCTGACACGTGCTATTTTGGCAGAGCCTGTTGAACGGCTCTTTGTTTTTGAGATAGATCCGCTATGGGCAAAACGAGTGCAAGAAACGTGTAATGATGTGCGCCTAACGATGCATGTGACCGATTTTCTTGCTGTTATGCCAGAAATGCTTCAGGCAACTAATCGTTGGATTGTGCTTTCTAACTTGCCGTATCATTTGACGTTTCCCATTCTGCATAAAATAAAAGAGTTTGGGGAGCTGGTACCGGCTGGTGTTTTTATGATGCAAGAAGAAGTTGCTCAAAAGTTGGTTAAGACCCACGGCAAGGGATATGGGTATGTATCCCTCTTTTTTCAATACTATTTTGATTGGAAGCTACTTTCAAAAGTTCCGCCGAGCTCGTTCTACCCTCAACCGAAAGTGTTTTCTCGTCTGATCTCTTGTGTCAGAAAAAAAGATGTGGTCGACATACCTCAGGAAAAAGATTTTTGGCGTTTTATTCGATTCTGCTTTTCCCAGCCTCGGCGAACCTTGCGCAATAATCTCATGCAAACGCATGTAACGCTAGAAATCGTGCCGGAAGAACTATTGGATCTACGTTCTCAACAGATGACGATGAGCGATTTTCTGAAGCTTTGGGAACTGGTGCGGCCACAGTTCGTGCGTCAATAGCTGGTATGACATGTCTAGTTTTTCGCGTGATCTCTTGCTGGCACGTTTATTAAGAGACTCATGTGCCTCGTCTAATGCGCGGTATTCCTGTTTTTGTTGTTCTTCAAAGGAGAAGTCTTCAGGAACACAGACTTTTACGAGTGATTTCATGCGGGCTACTGTGTCAGCAGAAAGTACAGGTACAGCATGATGGTCGCGGGATTTTGTGGTGGAGATGCGTGCACCATGTACCGATGGACAATAATCAAAAGTGACTGAGGAACCACGAATAGCATTGTGCTCGAGCAAATAGAGAATCGTTGGTACAAATGCGACCACCGGGAGAGGAGAAATCGGCAGCTGAGGGCGATACCAGTAGCTTCCCCATTGCAGATTCCAAAATTCCACATGTCCCGGGTCCATGTGTACACATCTTATTTTTTTCTCGGATAAAATTTCTTCAGGTTTCGCGTCTGGGTCAGACAACTTAGAAGATCGTTTGATAGTTTTTGTCAGGCGAAATCGTATCTGCGTGAGAGTGGAGGGGATGGTGAAATAGGCGTGGTTAGTAAAGCGGTATCCGGAGAAGAGTTCTTTGCGTGTAGAGAAAACATCGGAAGTTTGTACATTGTCCTCAGTTGAGTAAAATAAATACACCTTTTTGAAAAAAGCCGTTTCGGCAACCAAATAGTCGGTTTCTTTTTGAATGGGTGTTGCTAAAAGCACCAGGCGGTCTACTGAAAAAACAGGTTCGGTATCTCTTTCGTCTTTCACTCGAGCCAGATTCAGTGCCACGTTTCCGCCATGACTATATCCCAGGACATGAATCTCTGGTTCCCAGTTGAGTGATCGCAGATGGAGTACTTCTTTTTCTAAAGCATCGTAAAATGTTCGTGCTTCTTCAAGGCGCCGAGCAAGGCTTAGAGCGCCATCCCAACCAAACGTGTAATAACGTCGAGTTTTGATTGGCTCATGATAAAACTCATGCTGGATCTCGAAAATTTCGCTGAGCGTTTGTGCTCCCGCCTTGCAGACTCCTTCTGCTGGATCAATATACCTCAGCCCTGGGTCTTGGGTGGCGCTATTTCTGAAAAGATACGAGTTGGTACGCATGTATTTGAGTGTTTCTGAGTAGAGCGTTGCTTTGAGATTTTTTTGGCTGTGCATAACTTGATGCAGAGTGGAGAGCGAAACCTCAGCCGGTTTTAAAGTGCCATGAACAAAAATGGTGACAAGGCACTTTTCACGCCCAGGCTCTATGGATGAAGCGCTTAAAGAATAGATAGGGGTAAGAAGAGAAAGGGATGCTAGAAAGAGTGATTGCTTCATAGTGATCTCCCCAACTGTATTGCTTTTTGAATAAATTGGTTATACCAATGAGAGAACCGTAAGTGCAAGCATGCAAGACAAAAGAGGAAGAGATGAAAAGGAAAAAAAATGTTGCGTTACTAGGGTTTTTGTTGATTGGGACAACGCAAACAGGCATAAGCGATAGTAAAAAAGCCCATCTTTCCAGCGAGTGGTATCCGTCCGACCCTGCCAAATTAAAAGAGAAGATTAAGCACCTTGATGAAGAAGCAGAAAATTTATATGGCGCTCAAGTTGCAGGTGTACGTGCGCTCATTGTACCTCATGCCGGTTTTAGCTATTCAGGTTCCCTTGCTGCTGGATGTTTCCGCTTGCTTGATAAGAAAAAAGTGAGACGAATTATTCTTCTGGGGCCTTCGCATGTTCCTTTTCGAGGCGTGATACTCCCTTCTTATTCTTCCTACCGCCTTTGCTCAGGGGTGATACCGATCGATGCCCGGGTGGTGCGTGAGCTTGCAGCAGAAGGCGCACCTTTTTCGCTTATTGCTGAAGCGAAGAAAGATCCGCATTATAAAGAACACTCGCTTGAAGTTGAATTGCCTTTGATTCAGGAATATGCTCCTCGCGCAAAAATTGTGCCTTTAATTGTGGGAAGCGTCGAACCGCACGAAGTAACCAAAGTATGTCGTGTGCTGAAAAAGTATTTGGATAAGGAAACGGTCTTGGTAGTGAGTACGGACTTTACCCATTATGGTCCACGTTTTGACAACGTTCCTTTTAAAGTCGACAGAACGACTCTTTTTCGCATTCGATCTCTAGATAACGCTTTGTTACAGCCTATTTTTAATCGCTCACTTTCACAGTTTCTCGATCATTTGTCTGATGCTGAAGCGACCGTCTGTGGGAAGAACTCTCTTGCTGTCTTGCTTGGCCTGTTTGAAGAAGGTGCCTTTGAAAAAGAAGTTCCCTACCTCATTGGCTACGACACTTCTGCTGCGAAAAAAGGGGATGATTACAAAAACAGTGTGAGCTATGTGGGCATGGCATTTGGAAAGCCTCACCTGGGACCGGTTCCTATGCTTACCTCATACGAAAAACGAGCATTGGTTGACCTTGCTTATTCTGTGATGGAAAACCGTATTACTGGCCTGCTTGATGAAACACTCTTACAACCTATTCTTACACCTGCTCTTCAGAAGCCATCGCACCTGTTTTTTGCGCTTTACAAAAAATCAGATCCATCATTTGTCAATCAGCAGAAAGAGTCTGGGCAAAGTCTTTACAAAGCGGTTATGGTTCAAGCAGATCGAAGTGTTTCCTCCTTTGAAAAAACAAACCTAACCGTTGCAGAAGTACGCGATGTGGGTGTGCAAATTTCTGTTATTACCAATGAGAAATCGGCGGGGCACAAGATACGAAAGACGGTTATTGCCCAATCAAATCATAGATTGAGCGTGCACTGTTGTTAAAAAGAACTGTTCTCATTTTTCGCAGCTCGTGCAGAACTTACGTGTACCAGCGCGTAGGCGATGAATGAACCAATGAGTGTGATACCCGTTGCATGAGGGGCATACGTGGATAACACTCGTGCGACGTCATGCAATACTTGTGGTACGTGGGACAGAGGAATTCTGAACAGGAAGAAAAGTATTAACCCCGTTACTGCTGCAGCGAGAGCCGCCGTTGAGTAACGCTCTTTCAAAAAGAGACTTCCCAGAAATGGAATAAACAGTGCACAGATGCTTATCTCGTAACTGCCTACCAATACGTTAATGATTTCTTGGGGGAACAGATACGAAACAGCCAGAGTAAATATTCCTGCTACAAAAACAATGAAACGAGACACGTGGATGGATGGTTCGAGTGAAAGTAAATGAGCTGCGGGTTTAGTCAGTGTGGAGCTTATTGCGCACAATAACGAATCAGAGGTGGAAGTGATGGCGGCCAATAGACCACAGAGGGCTACCGTAAAGAAAATATTGTTGGTCAGTGCTTTGAGGACTGGTAGCAGGGGACTTACGCTACCAACCTGAACGATGCCTAGAAGTTGTGCCTCTATACCAAAATAGAAAGGGACAAACGAAAACAGTATCAACAAAATGCTTGCGCATAAGGCTGAAATGCCTGCGATTCGTTGCGTCCGTGCTGAAAAGAATTTTTGAGCTAGATCTTCCTCAATTAAACAAAAAAGCGCAGGAACCAGAACGATGCGTAACCCTTCGGACCAGGTCAAACCACTTGTGCTGAAAAGATCGCCGACTCGTGACAAATTTTCAGCTGAAAAGAACGCTACAGGATTGATTACAAGGCTGTAGATGCAAATTGCCGAGAAGGTAAGAATGATAAAAATAATACGGAAAAAATCGGTGATGATGACCGTATGAAACCCTCCAATGACGGTGTAGGTCACAATTCCCAGCCAGAACAGAATGAAAAAGAGATGATCGTGAATATTTGCAAAGGTGACGAGCACCGATTTGATCGCAAGTATTTGGCCGATAAGAATACCGGTGAGGCTGATCAAGGAAAGTACAACGGCGATGTGGCGAAGTGAAATCGATTGGTAAGTGGTTTCTAAGATTTCTCCTACCGTGGCAGCATCAAAGGCGCGCATTTTCTCTGCGATTCCCAATCCGAGAATAAGTAGACCAAGAGAAACCCCAAAAATATACAACAGCCCATGGAATGGACTCTGCGCTGTTCCTAAAAACATCCCTCCGCCTACTTGAGCCGCAAGAAGGCTTGCCGTAACGGTGGGAATGCCCAATGATTTGCCAGCTAAGAGATAATCAAGCGAGGAAACGTTTCTACGCGAGGCTAAGTAGCCTATGGCAAGGTAAAGGGCGAACAATCCGAGCGTGATGGCGATAAAGAGACCGGTCTGCATGGGATCCTTTCGTTTCAAATGACTAGATAATTGTAAGTGTACCGATCTTTGTATGTAAGGGCGATAGCTGAAGATTATGAGGATATCTCAGCATTGTCAGAGGCCGTGGGAGGTCTTTTTGTCAATCGAGAGTAATCAAGGCGTCTACGAACAGGGCGGAACGCAGGACCGCCGGGAACGACTTGACTGTCGCGAATGTTCTCATCATCGGCAAGTGCATCAGGAAATGCTTCATCGGCTTCGGTCTTATACCACCCAGGAATGGTGAGGTTTTCAAAATCGATTCTCCCCTCTAAATCAAAGCCAGAACTTTCTGTTTGCAGGAGTTGGCGCGTAACTGCATCAACCATGCCTTGGTAAATGTCACCTCTGATGGGCCGAAGTTGTGGGGATTGGCCACTTAGTCCGTGTCGTACAATTTTTCGTGCCAGTCTGGTTGCATTCCCCAGCTGTAGTCGTGACCATCGCTGTATGGCGCCCCTATTTATTTCAGTGACAAAATAATGAGCTTCATAAGGTGCCTCCGGGTGAGGAAGAGGGTATTGTAATCCCTCGTGTTCTTGTGTGGGAACGAGAGGTTCTGTGTCTAGAGCAACCCAAACATCCGTGGGCACTTGTTGGGATGGACTTTCATCCATTGCAACAGCAGAGGACCATAAAAAAGCACACGCAAAAATCGAAAATGATGAATTCATACGAAATTCCAAGGTTAGTGGGGCGTAAATAGCCTTCAGTTCGCATCATCATAACCATTGTCCAAAAACCTTTCAACTAATGAGCGAGTTCGGCGAAGGTGTGGGCAGCGGTGGGAGTCTACAGAGGGAGATTGCTGCCCAGTAGGATTTCGATGTCTTGTTTGCATTGAGCAAATGAGCGAAATAGAATAGCATTCATGCCCTGCTGATGAGCCGCTTGGATGTGCCGTCTAGTATCATCAATAAAAATAGCGTGGTGGGCTACAGAACTTTTGCCAATCGTATGCAGAGCTTCGATATAAGCCTGAGGCTGCGGTTTCCAAATTAGTGACTGGTCGTCGGTGGCGCCACGATTGATAGTATTACGATTATCGGTCATCAGATCGAAATACGTCGGATAGCTGTTCTTAAGGCGCTCAAGGGTCAGATTACCGATATTAGAAAGCAGATAGAGTTCATGGTGCTTTTGTCTCAGGACAGATAACAGTTTCTGCATCTGCTTATCGGCTGTGTAGATGTTATTCGAGTAATTGAGCAGTTCGGAATGAAGATGAGGTTTTTGTTTTGCAGCATTCAGATATGCCTCGGTGATAAGATTACCGGTCTTGAAACGGCGATGGAGCGATTTCCAGGTTGTAGGAGAACAGAGAGCCTGAAAGCCTTCTTTGAAAGTACGAGGTTTTTTATGGATGCGTGTAATTCCTCGTAAGAGAGGTCCTAGGCCTCGTCGATGAAAAAGTACCTGATGGATGTCGAGCAAGAAAAACGCAGAATTTTTTAGTTCTTGCTGAGCCTTTTCGAGCGTTGAGAATTTGTCGCTAATGTACAACATCTTGTCCTTTAAAAAATTACCCCGGTGTAATACCAGGGTAATTTTATCAGAAGAAATAACGCTCTGTAATCTCTGAAAGGTTTTTTATTGCTGGGCCGCGAAAATATCAACACCAAGCAAGTAAGGTAGCGCTTGTTTTAATGCTTCCGCCGCTTGTTCTTTTTCACACAGAATGCCAACGAATCCATTTTTTACTGCAGCTTGAATATTCTTTAACTTGTCATCCACAAGAACCGTCATAATTTGACCATTTTGATTGCGCTCAAGAAACGTTTGGTAGGCTTCATCAGCGGGTTTGTGCGGGTTGCCAGTGAGTGTGCTTGCGACTACGTTGTGTGGATTGTTTTTGCCGATGATTTTGTGAAGCGTTTGAGCAGCTTCAAGTTGCGCTCCTTCAAATGCTCCTGCGTCTATTTTTTCGCCGAGTTGTTTTTCTTGCAGATAGAGCAGTTGGTTACCCATGTTGGAAAGCACTGCTATGTGATGTCCGTGATCAGTTAATTTTTTCAAAATATGGGCTACTTCGATGTTAGGGGTCACCACTTGCAGGGTTGCATCGCGGAGTGCTTGTAGCAAGAACGGATCATTTTCCTCTTCTGCTATTTCCATCATGATTGCATCAGAACAGAATCCTTTTGGGTTACCTTCTTCTGACCATTCGTTTTTGAGTTTTTTGATGGAAAAACCCTTTTGTGCTGCCCACAAGGCATAGCCCCACCCTTCGAACCCCCCCCCTTTTTTTGCAGCGATTTCTGTCATTAATCTAATACGTGTTCCCACGCTTTCATCCTGATCGAACATGACACCGTTGGCGTCCATGGCAAGTTGCAGTTTTCCCTGTTTTGCAACATTTTGTACGCCGTTAGGATATCTATTGGCATCGTAATACACGATACCACTCCTTTGGACGTTGGCTGGTTGAGCAGCAGCGGAAGAAGCAGACCCTTGCAAGAGGCATAGCAGGCTTGCGGCAAGCACAATCTTTAAGCTTTTCATGGTTTTCCTTTCATTGAATTTATTTGCCTTCACTGTGAGCATAGCATTGTCAGTATTTAAAATTCAATTAGAAAATAATGTGAGGGGTTTGGTAAGCTAAAAAAGGGCGAAGCGTTAAGCTTATGTGGCATTACAAAACATGCATGTCGGTGATGCATAACCTTCCATGGCTGAGTTCAGCAAGAGCCTGACGCAGTTGATAAGCATCTTGGTATAAAATTCCTACGTCAAAGCCATTTTGAAGAGCGGCAATAATATTTTTAGGCTTATCGTCGATGAATATCTTAAGTCGTTCGTGAGCGTGAGGGTTACGTTCTAGCGACAATTGGTAGAGGAGAGGCTGTGGTTTGAACCCCCATCCATTTTCAGGGCCAGAGATGACATTGTTTGTGTGATTACTTAGTATCCAGAGGGTAAAACTCATGAGCTGCTGTTGATCTAACGAAAGAGTGCTGCCAGTGTCCAACTGTTCTTTAAAAAATCTAATTTGCTCAGCAAGCACAAAGGCGCCTATGTTGGATATGATCACATGGTGGTGACCGTCACGGGCTAGTTCCTGTAGAAGTGCTGCTACTTGATAATTGAGCGAGTTTGCTTTGACAGTAAAATGGCGCAGCATTTTGATGAAATCAGGATCGGTTTGTTCAACCTCATAGAGCAGTGCATCCCAAACATATCCTCGGGGGTCGCCGAGCTTTTTAAGGCGTTTCTTTTCTTGCCATAACCCCCATGTCTTAGAGAGGGCGCTGTAAATTTCTGACCAGGAATACTGTTCGTTGTACATTCTCCCCATGCCGTTAAGCCAACTTTTATCATTAATCAGAATGACGCCATTTACGTCCCACGCGAAAAAGGTACCACGGAAAGTATGTGAATCATTCGGTTGAAAGCTCGTGCTGTTATACCACACATTTTCTATGCGAGGGTGGGGCATCGCTGCTCGTGCGATTCCCTGTCCAGCCACGATAATCCCTAATAATAGTATGATTTTTTTCATAGCTGCCTCTTCCCTTCTTTTTCAATCCTTACAGTTTAACGTCTAAGGATAGAGAAGCATGGTAGCTGTGTCGATACATGGCGAATGTTCGTGCTTTTGAAGAAGTAATGAGAGCTTAAAAAGGAGTAGAAGCTGATCGATGGAGGGGTGTCATCAACGATACTACTATCGGATCAGCTTCTAGAAAGTTATTGAATTCATCCATTAAAGAGCGACGATTTTTCCATCGCTTATCTGCCCTAAGAATTTTCGCAGCTTCTTGCAACCTTTGTCGCCTGAACTCTTGTAATAGACGGCGATATCGAACAGCCCATCTTCAACCGCAGCAGTAATGTTCGAAAATTTGTCATCAAAGAAGATGGTCAAGCTTTCGCTGTGATGCGAGTCATGGGACCGCATGTTTTTGGCTATGCATGTTTGATAGCTTTCGCGCATGGGTTTGTGCAGCCAGTTATTTTCGGCTGATGCAATGACATTGCGGCCTTTGTTAGTCAGAAAGTTGATTGCAAACTGCGTGGCTTCACGGCGTTCTGCTGAAAGATTTCCCTTTTCAAGCTGTGTTTGCAAGAAGCTGACATTAACGGCAGCCAATCCTTCCCCCATATTGGAGAGCACGACATTGTGGTGCCCATTGCGGGAAATTTCCTGCATGAGTGCGATCATATGGTAATCAAGAACGTTTGCCTGTTGTGAGAAGCGGCGCAAAAGCGCAGCAAATTCTTTTCCTTCAACTGATGTTTCAAGACTTCGGAACACTGCATCCCACACCCATCCACGCGGGTCGCCCTTTCTCTTGAGCTGGAGTTTGTAGCGATATAACTTTCCAAAGTTGTAGAGCATCTTGATAGCATATCCCCAGCTTTTTTTTTCAGTAACAGCTATCTGATACAGATTTGCAGTGATGCTGTACTCTCTGCGGAAGATAACGCCATTCAAGTCCCAGCTTAAAAGCACCCGAGACAGTTGTTTGGTAGGCACTAATGTTTTCCCATCTTTTCCAAAAAGGCCCTTGGGGAACTTTTTTACATTGTAGTACACATTCGGAAATCTTGTGTCGGCAGCGTAATGCTTGGCGATAACCGCTACAGGAGCGACAAAAAGACCGAGTGGCAGAAAAAGTATAAATATCTTTTTCATGATGTATAACCTCCGAGTGAAATCATAACTTTAGAAGAGTGACAATATCATGGAAGAACTGTGGATACGAGATGAAATGAATAGCAGTAAGTCCCGCTTTGTGCGCTGCTTGTACGTTGTTAATTTGATCATCTACAAAAATACAGAAATGAGCTTTTCGACCAATAGTATCGGTTGCTTGATCAAACGCCTTCTGTTGTGGCTTCCACACGAATTCATGTGCTTGCGCAGCAGTTCTGTTGATCGTATTTTGAGCAGAATCCATGATGGCAAAGAAAGTCGGATGTTGAGCGACTAATCGCTCGAGCGTCACATTTCCAATGTTGGAACAAAGATACAGTTGGTGGCCTCGGCTTTTGAGATGCAGCAACAAATTGCGCATTTGGTTGTTCGGACTAAAAATATTGTTTGAAAAATCGATGAGCTCTTGATGCAAGTGCTCGAATTCTTTCACTGCGTTAAACTTGCGTTCGGTGATTTTATTACCCGTCTTTTGGAGTTCTTTGTAGGCTCTGCGGGCTTTTTTAGAAAAGGCAGCTTTGATACCCTGCTTAATAAATTTTCCCTTATTTCTTATCTTCTTGAGTGCTGAAACATATTGACCACGGTCAAATAAAACCCCATGTATATCAAAAAGAAAATGGGCCTGCCGGGAAAGGGTTTGTTGGGCATGTTCAACTGAATTGAAATGCTTGCTCACAAAGACGGTCTGGGCATCCACAAGAGTGCTTGCGCCACACAATAAAAGCGTAAGAATGCGACTTTTCACGATAACCTCCACACATAAAAGAGTCTTTTACCAGGATAGTCTTCCTGGCCTGACTGTCAAAAGGTGGGGTTAGTCAAAAGAGCGATGCTAAGCCTATTTTTCCTTTTTTGAGAGTCCCAAAAGTCTTGGCAGATCGATTTCTTTGTAGTGATCGATAACAAATTGAGCTTCTTTAAGCTCATGTGGCCTACCACCGGTATTGATCCCAATGCAGAACATGCCGGCTTTATTTGCCGCTTCAATGCCATGAGCCGCGTCTTCGATCACAATGCATTCAGAAGGATCAACGCCAAGTTGCTTTGCGGTGAATAGATATACATCTGGTTCAGGTTTTGCTTTGTTGTTTACAAAGGTGAAGTTGTAAATGTGTTCCCCAAAAAAATCACGCAGCTTGAGTTGATTGATTGCTGTATTGAGCGTGTGGTCTTCTGAGTTAGTAGCAATACCAACACGCAAGTTATGCGTTTTCACGAGTTTGTGAAATTCCTCAAAACCTTCGACGAACTTGAGTCCTTCTAGATACAGATCGTGCGCGCGTTGTTTTTTTTCCGCGATGAGTTCTTCAACCGGATGCGCTAGATCGAACTTTTTTTTCAGAAGGGCGCAACTATTGTGGATAGCGTTTCCCTTGAGCTCTTTTGAAAGCTCTTCTCGGATTTCAGGTGTGATGGTAATGCCGCGTGTGGAAATAAGGTCACACGTTGCCTTGTCCCAAATATGATTGGTGTCTATGATCGTGCCATCAAGATCAAAAATAATTGATTTGTATTTCATCCAGATCTTCTTTCTTTACTAATCTTTTTCTAATCGTTGCTAATTCAATTAATCGTAGTACCCTTTTTCGTCATCATACTGATTGTTCGTTTCTAAGGTGAGGATACTGTACTATGCTTTCTTCCTTCAAACCTTTTCGTTCGGGAGCCACGTTCCTGAGCGGTCTTATAGCTGTGATAGCGGCCACCCATCTTAAGATGATGCCGATTATCGGGTCCTCATGCTCGTTCTTTTCTGTCTCTGATGCTTTGGCTCCGCTTGCTGGCGTTGCCGGATTAGGTACTGTTGCCGCAGTTGCGTTTGTGCGTGTGGGGATAACCTTTATGAAACTCTCTCATCCGCTTCTTTCATTAGTATACCATCTGCCAGGCTTTTTCGCATCAGCCTCCTGGGCTTATCCCCATAAGCTTATCCGCGTTGGAGTGCCTCTTTTGTGTATGGTGCTCTTTATAGCGCATCCCATTGGCTTCTATGCTGCCCCTTACGCCCTCTATTGGCTCATCCCAGTCTTGATATACCTTTCAGGTAGAAAAGAGGTGTTTTTGCAGGCGTTGTCAGCTACTTTTATTGCCCACGCGGTAGGATCAGTGGTCTGGCTGTATGTAAAAGCATTGCCAGCAGCTGTCTGGTGGGGACTCATTCCAGTGGTGATAGCAGAAAGATTTTTAAATGCCGCACTTATGACGGTGGTCTACTACACGGTAAAAGAAGTTAGCGTCATAGGTATGCACATGCATTCTTGGTGGAAACATCGTGCTGTGGCAGTGCGTAACAATCGATAAAGGGTAACGGGTAGGTAATGAGCAACACAATTTCGCATCTTGCGGTGATCATGGATGGTAATCGTCGTTGGGCAAAAAAACATCATCTTTCTTTTGGCTCTGGCTATGCAGAAGGAGGTTTTGGGGCAGTCAAAAAAACGATAGAATTCTGCCTCTCACGGGGTATCAAATATCTTTCTCTGTACACGTTTTCGCTTGAAAATCTTAAACGCCCGCAGGAAGAGCAGGATTTTTTGTTCGACACCATCGTGAGCCAGGGTGAGAAGAATATTCCCTATCTAAAAAAACATGGCGTGCGTGCAAAATTTGTAGGTGAGCGTTCTGTGTTTCCTGCGCGTGTACTTCCTATCTGCGAGTTGATAGAACGTGAGACCGGTGACTGTTCGGCGATCTTTGTACAGATTCTTTTTTGCTACGGGGGACGTCAGGAGCTGGTTGCAGCAGTCAAAAAAATTGCAGACCAGGTGAAGAGCGGCATGCTTTCTGTTGATGCAATTTCCGAAGAAACAATACACGATTCTTTGTGGATGGCCGGAATTCCTGATCCCGAGCTTATTATCCGTACCAGTGGTGTGCAGCGTTTGAGTAATTTTCTTATGTACGAATCTGCTTACAGTGAGTTTTGCTTTCTCAACTGCTTGTGGCCAGAAATCACCGAGCATGACTTGGCGGGGGCAGTCGACAATTACCTTAGGGTGCGGCGTAATTTTGGCATCTAAAATGTGTACGTTAAAAACAGAAAGAGAGCGGTCTATCTGATCGCTCTCTTTTTTTATGTTCTGGTGAATTAATGAGCTTTTGGTTTATTAATCTGCTTTACCTTTTCATAATCAACATCACGATGAGGACCATGGTGCAGGTCCCATTCATCCATTCCTGATTGCAAAGAAGCCAGAGAGGCGCGTACCGCTGCAACAACGTCTCCTTCTTGCTGGTGCTGTTCTAGGAAGTGTAGAAGCGCTTGTTCTATGTGAGGTTGATCGTTATGTTTTTGGCCTGCATTTCGATCAGTCTGGTATTCGACGATGTCTGCTGCCAGGCGTGAAAAGAGCTGTGCAACTTCTTCTTGGATAGACCGGGCATGGAGTGGTTGTTCCGATGCTTGGCTCTCAGAATGCGCTGTTTGCACAAACAAAAGTGGGGCAATAATTACAAACGACCGTAAAAGAGAAACTGAAAAGAACTGTGTCATGAATGCTCCTTAGGTAAGAAGGGAAAGTTCTTTTGGTTCTAAGGATAGACGGCAGTTGCTGTCAATCATTCACTTTGAGCTGAACAGTAGGAGGAGCAGAACGGTCAATGCACGAGCCGGCTCCTGGTTTTTGTCCTACTACCTGACATTCGGTGCAGTCATGAGTTGATTCTACTGCATGACCATGAAAGAGCGAAAAAGGGATATTGGAGGCGGCGAGAAACTGTGTCACCTCGTGGACTGGTTTTCCTTCAAAAGAGGGAACAATAAGATAGTCCTGTTTGGGATTCTGAGAAATATAGAGCGTAAGAGAGCCAGTATGCAGTATCTGATGCGCCGCAGGAAGTTGAGCAATGCAGGTACCATGTGGATGATTGCTGGGAACAAAAAAAGCCTTGTAGGGAATCTCTAAAGCATCCAGTTTTTTGAAGGCTGACTCGGCACGTTCACCTACGCAGTTGGGAAGCGCGGCGGGGGGAGGCACAATAGAACTGATGATAAAAACGGTCTGTTGAGGGCGGATGGAACTTCCGGCCGAAGGGTTTTGACTTACAATAGTTCCAGCTGGCAAATGAGCATCTTCTTTGTGGCTTAAAAGCCGCGCATTCAAATTTTTCTTGGCCAGAGTATCGAGTGCTTCTTGCAATGATAACCCCACCACAGCAGGGGTGCTGAGAGAGGAGCGAGATAGGAAAAGTGAAAAAGCAAAATAGCCGGCTAGGAAGCAACAAAAAGGAATAAGCCAGAGGAAAGGTGAAAGGAAAAAACTAAGTCGGGATTTCGGGATCATTGGCAAACAACGTAAAAAGATCTGCAGTAAAACAGTAAGCCGGATTCTGTCGCAGATACCTGAAAGATATCTGGGGCAACCATGTATCTAAGCGGCATACCCGCATGGTGAGTCGGAACAAGCGACCGTCCATGCCTATTTTGCCTTGCTCCCGGTAGGGTTTACCCCACACAGCTGTTGCCAGCTGTATGCGTGCGCTCTTACCGCACGTTTTCACCCTTACTCTTATAGTAACTATAAAAGCGGTTCTTTTCTGTGGCACTGTTCCATAGGCTCGCGCCTTCCCTGATTGAAGCTTAAAGCGACTCCCAGGGTACCGTGCTTGTTAGGAGTCCGGACTTTCCTCTCCTGAGCTTAAAGCCAGGAGCGATTGCCTCGTTTTACTGCAGAAAACCATTTCAAAGACATACACATCACTCCCAGATTACCAGCCAGGCAGGCTATTGTATAGCGGGGGGTAAGCGGTACTCCGAGTAAATAACATGATGCGATCGCTACCATCACGATGGTAGCAGTCAGCAGTGCCAACCGATGGGTGGTGTAGCGGCAGCATCCTTTGAGAAGAAGAACAATCCCGATGACAAAAAAGGGGTAGTAGAGAACTCGCCCTACACACAAGAAAGAAAAAATGGCTGTTATAAAGAGATACCAAGGAATGATGGCAAGCCACGTTCCGTAAAGAAGAAACACAAAAGTGCATGTGGCAGTAGCTTGCAAAATAGGAGTATGGCAGAGGAAGAGCACTGCAGAGTCACAAAGTAAGAAAATAACCGGCAGGAGCAATGCCGGGAGGAATGTAAGAATTTTAACCATATAAAACACCGATGGGGAGGGATTATAAGCGTGATGATGGCAAGTTGACAATTCCAGATATATGAGTAAATTGGAAGCGTTATTAACGATACTAACCAATTCTCGGAGTTATTCAATATGAATAAGAAAAAAGTTTTGGCTCTTGGCCTTCTCTTCTCAGTAGTAGCAGTCAATGCTGAAGATACACCACCATCAGCAGCCTCAGGACAAAAGGGCCCACAGGCTGAAAAAGAGATAACTCGTGTAAAAGAAGATGGCCCAGGCGTAGCAACTTCTCAAGGCTACTTCGGTCCAGCATGGGAAGCTGTGAAACAAAACAGAGTGATGACTGCAGCTCTGGTAACCACAGCATTCTTCTTGGGTGCAGTTGCTCACGCAGCAATCTCAACCAACGATGTTGAAGAAGACAACGAGTAGTCGTTAGACACTTGTTTGAAAATTAAGGGCTGCACCTCGCAGCCCTTTTTTGTTGCTTTTTTTCTCATAAAAATGGAGTGCGCGTTCCATCACCTGGAACAGTGTGGCGTCTATGAAGTTTTTCTCTTCTCTTGTTCTTTATGTGCCGGCTCTTGCGGGTATTGCGGCTGTTGTAACGGCTTTTTGTCTGGGATTCTTTTTCTTCCTCTTTCGTTATCCGTGCGTTGATTTTTCGGTTCTTGCTCGTTATGACCAGGGGCGGCCGTCTATTGTATACGATGACCAAGGCAGAGAATGGGAACGGTTTCAACTTGATAAGCGTGATCCCCTCAGTTTGCAGAAAATGCCTCCTCATCTGATCAATGCGTTTGTTGCTGCTGAAGACTGGTCATTTTTTTCGCATAACGGTCTTTCATGGCGCGGAATTCTTCGTTCGCTTGTCGTAAACATTCGCCACGGACGTATTGTCCAAGGCGCTAGTACGATAACCCAACAGCTGGTCAAGATGTTGTTTTATGACAATCGCCGAACATTTAAACGGAAGCTCAAAGAACAATTTTTAACGTTGTTGGTGGAACGTCAATTTACCAAAGAGCATATTCTTGAGACGTATCTGAACCACGTTTATTTCGGTTGTGGGATTTATGGTGTTTCAGCGGCTGCACAGCGCTTCTGGGGAAAAACAGTGGAGCAGCTTGAACCACAGCAGTCTGCTTTGTTAGCTGCCATTGTCTGTTCACCGGGACACTATTCTCCGCTGTTGTTTCCCTATTCGGCATTGCATCGTAGAAATATTGTCCTTACCAAAATGGAAAAATTGCATTTTATTACGGCTGAAGAAGGGCAAAGGATGCGTGCTTTATCGCTTGATATCCAGCCTGCACCACGAACAGCAGTGGCACCGTACGTTAAAGAATATCTACGCACACTCCTTGAGGAAAAAGTAGGACGAGAACAGTTGTATCGAGGCGGACTTTCAATTCGGACTACGCTCAACAGGGCCATGCAGGTAAAGGCTGAGGAAATTTTTAAAGAGCAGTTTGTGCGGTTGCGTAGCAAGTATGGTGCCGATATGAATGGAGCGTTGGTCAGTATGGATTGTAAGACTGGAGCTATAAAAGCACTCGTAGGAGGTGTGGATTTTTTTGAATCACAATTTAATCGCGCATTGCAGGCTCGTCGACAACAAGGTTCCGTTTTTAAACCGTTGGTGTACGCAGCGGCGTTGGAAAAGGGGATGTCTCTCCTAGATCGGGCAGTGGATGAGCCATTTCTCGTAAAACAGGGGACACAAGTATGGGAGCCGCGCAATCATACGCGTACCTATGGAGGGGAAATGACACTTGCGCGTGCTTTGTCATATTCCAACAACGTTATTTCTGCAAAAGTTATCTTGAGTATTGGCCCAGAAACGGTTGCTGCTTTGGCAGAACGTTGTCATTTGACCGGTCCTTTGGTGCCCTATCCCTCGTTAGCTTTGGGATGTGTGGACAGCACGCTTGTCGAAGTAACAGGTATGTTCAACATTTTTGCTAATGATGGCGTGTATTGCGAACCGCATCTGCTTCTGTCGGTAAAAGATCCATGGGGCAAAATGGTATATCGTGCCACTCCTATGGTGCACCGTGTGGTTGCCAAACGTATTGCCCATCAGATTGGCCAAACGTTGCTCTATGGTATTGAACGTAAGCAACGGAAGGATAAACTCCACATCGATTCTGCTGCCATTACCAAAACGGGAACAACCAACGATGCGCGTGTTTGTTGGTTTGCAGGTTCAACGCCGGAAATTACCACTGTGACATGCGTTGCATGTGATGATAATCGCCCCATGGGGAAAAATGTGTATCCAGTTCACACGGCCTATCCACTCTGGCTTGCATTTCACGCTTGCCTTGCCACCACACACAAACAATTTGTCTTCGATGCGTCGCTCCATCCCGTTTGGGTGAATTGGAAAACGGGGGAAATTCTGTCTGAGCCTTCTGCTGAGCGAGAAGTGGTTTCTTTGCTCGTCTAGCAGCGCTCCTTTATTGACTCCTTTTTTGCTGGTGCGGTACATCTGAGACCTCTTACGCAAAGGGGTAGGCATGAAAGAAAAACGGATTGCATTAGTTCTTTTCTTGTGGATTGGTGGGCTTTGGGCAGATTGGGGAAGCATTGGAGGTCAGATTGCTTCGGATGCAGAATCTGTAGGCGGATTTTTAAAGCAGATGGGACTTGCAATGGCAGGGGTGGTTCCCGAGGAATATCGTTACAAGTTACAGGTTTTCAATAACGCAAACATTTCCATGACGGTGGCTATTCATAAAGTCATCAACGTAATGGGTGCGCGCTTTGGCAAGGGTGGTGGTGATGGCGTTACCATGGTTCCGGGAGGGAATTCTGGCGTTATGGATGAGCATCTTTATTTTTCCATCGAAATATCAGGAGGGGGATCAAGTTTTAATGATCCTCATTACACGTTGGGTATAAAAAACGATCCGACTGTATATTTTTACCATTGCTACAACGATAAAGACAAAGGCGCTCCGGCGGCAGAAATTTTAGGGGCAGGTTACGCTCCCACATCCGACGGATTTACGGGACGCATTCAAAACAAAGACTCCAAGACGCAATCGGTGACTTATACTATTCAAAGCACTACTGATCCTAAAGACAAACGAACCTTTTCTATTACCGACATAGATCCTGCTTCTTTCAACTTTCTTTCAATTCCCCAAGGGTTTTCGATACGGCCGTCCAAACTGACTTTTTTCTCGGGAAGTTCAAAGCCAGTTGATGTGCTTATTCCTGCAACGGGTATCGCTCAAGTGACTGATCCCAAGACCAAGGCTGCAACGGCGGTTTGCGTGAATTACGTCGTAAATGGCACGAATGCTTTCGAAACGGGAATGTCTCCAGGGAATTTTGATCAACCGCAAACCGTTGATGAGCTACGTGATATTTCTCCGTTAGAATGTCTCGTTTATAACCAGTCACCTGCGACTGCAAGCCCGATTGGACAACTCCTAGCCCAACCATTGCCTTGGCAATCAACTTGGATGGTGTACGAAGAATATGGCTGGTCTCAGGCCCAACAGGCTGTGATCCAAACTCCTATCTGGCAGATACCCGCTGGTGCGAGCACATCTTGTTTTATTATCCGGCCTTCCATTGCTCGCATGAAAAGCAAAGGCCCTGCGCGAATATTTATTGTCCGACTAGGAATCTCTGAAAAACCGTCTGCAAAAGATGCCCAGAATGCACAACAATTTTTGAGAAAATTGCTGGCAGGTAAGTTATACATAAAAGCCCTTGCAACCGGCCCTACAGGAACATTGATTATGCAAGCTAATGCGGCATCGATAAAAATGCCTACGGGATTGCCTGTAGCAGGGCAGACAATGTTTGACCCGAAAGGCGATTTTGTTGCCTATCCTCCTTTGGATCAGACGTTGCTCGGTTCAAAATTGCAACTGAATACGCTGAGCGTTGAAAGAAAAGTTCAACTTCTTAATACCGATTTGTTTGATGATATCGGCGTTTTAGAAGATCCGGCCACTGGGGTTAAAGGGGTAATTTTGGTTTCAGATGTTTTTACGCCCTATGGTACTGGAGCATCATCCTCTTCTTACTATCTGCTCAGTCCTGCATATGTTGACATTGGGCAGCTCGTGGGATCACTGGCGAATTATGCAGTTCTGTGTAATTACCAAGGTATTAATGCGTCAATCTTGAATACTTTGGTGCAGACATTCTTACCGCAAACTATTCAATCATGGGTGAGTGGCTATCTGCGGACTCCTTTGAACGTCCAAGAAAGCATTGCAAGTTTCCTTGTTTTGCTGGGCTCTGGCGACACGAAAAAGCTCACACAGGCGTTTGGTTCGAGCAAGGATTTTTATGTGGATTCTCGTGCTGAAGCAAAATTGAGTCCGCAAGGTAATGCACTCCTTAAAATGCTATTGTATGGCCCTTGCAGTATTTCGCAGCTCCCGGTGTATCACAAAATTGGTTCAGCTTTTATGACGGAACAACCTGGCTGGCCTACTGTAACTGTACGATTATAACTGTCGTGATAGAAGATCAGGATCTTGAGTGAGATCGTTTTGCAAGAGAACGGTAAAAAGATCAGGGCGTCCCTTATGGATGGCTTGCGCGTTGGCAATCTGGTGATCGGTTGTGTACGTTTCAAGCGGAATGACGATCGTTTTCTTTTCAAAAAATAGTGCTTCAAAAAGCGTACCTGCCCCCGCGCGGCAAATCAGAAGATCGGCTGCTTGGTAATAGGGAGCAAGGTCATCGCGATACGCAAACACCCGTGCACTGATGCCATGAGATGCATAAAAATCGGTACAGGCAGCAACTTGCTCAATCCCTGTTTGATGAATGATTTGATAGAGGCTTAAGCGATCCAAAGGCATTTTTTGAATGAGAGTGTTGAGAAAGTGGGAACCTTGTGAGCCACCCAAAATAAGTAATGTTTTTTTATTTTCCGCAAGACCAATAAGTGCGCGGGCTTGAGCAGGTGTACGTTGTTTGTCATCCCGTGTGAAACGAAGAGGGTAGGCGTTTAGCACACACTGTTGTTTGAAAGAGCTCTGCGTTTCTTTAAAGCAAATGAAAATAGTAGTGGCAAATTGTGCAAGAAAGAGCGTTGCCTTGCCTGGGACTACGTTAAGTTCAAACAGGAGAATAGGAATTCCAAGTAGTCGTGCTGCCAGGCAGACTGGCAGGGAGACGAAACCCCCCGTGCTTACGATATGTGAAGGTCTATGTTTTTTCAGATATCGCAGCGTTATGCCGATTGACCAAAGAAATGAAAGACCAAAAAAGGGCAAGCGCCACCATTTTCGGTAGGGAACATTCTGGAGCGGAAGCTTGAGATGATCATTGATTTCAGGGAATTGTGCAGCAATTTTTTTATCAAGGGTTGCATCGGTGGATATGAACAGAAGTGAAAGATGGTGAGAAGAAAAATGCTGTTTTGCAAATGACAGGCAGGGCAGAATATGACCCCCCGACTTACCAGCTACACAGCATATCTTTTGTATGGTGTTCATGATTGCCCTTGACGACAGCGAGAAAGGAAAGTACAAAAAGCAGTTTTGAGTTCTTCGTCCTTTACATTCTCGAGAGCCTTTTTTTCTGAGTTGGTGAGCGTTGCGGGAGGGGGAGCGGCGTACACAGGGAGAACTTTTGTGGTCTGCGTTATTTTTTTTACGGTACGCGCATGTTTGAGGCGAACCGACTTGATATACGGTTTTTCAAGATGAGTATTGATCGTTTTGATAAGCACGGGCGACAACATGTACAGTTCATGAAGCCAATTCGAATCATGTACTCCCAAAACCAGAGTATCGTCATACATTTTTTCTACCGTCACCTTGTCGGCTAAGTTTCCCATAATGGTAGGCCATTCAGTGAGCAGTCGTGTTTTCCACGTTGCCTGAAATGCACGAGAGAGAAGGTTTTTTAATAATTTCATCGTCCTAGATCATTCCTTTGCGCAAAAAAAGGTCGCGCCAAAATAGTTTAGCACTTCCTGGCATAGGTAGGCGACTGGTTGCTTCTTGGAATAAACTGAGCAGCTTTTTTGTCTTTAGAGTTTCGGCGTGATGATCCGTACGTAACCGGCTGAGATGCTCTTTTGACCAGTGTTCCAGCAGCATATCTACACACAGGGGAGTCTCGTGGTCTTCAGGACAATCGCTTTGCAAATCTCTTAAGAATGCAGCAGGAGATGCACTTAGCGTTGTGAAGTGTCGCAGAAAAGCTGATGTTGTTGGGTGGGAAGTTCTCCCGCCAATATGTTGTACATGGCAGCGCGAGCGAATGGTGGGCAGCATCAACTGAAGTTGTTCAGCCAGAAATATAAAATGGTAGCCGCGTGGGGGTTCTTCTACCAATTTGAGAAGGCTGTTTGCCGTAGCGGGAGTAAGAAAGTCTGCTTTTTCTATTACAAAAAAGAACTGCTCCTCAGGGGCAAGCTCAAAACAGATTTTCTGAGTAATGGGTTCAAACTGCTCAAGTGTGTATTTTTTTTCCGGGCAAAGCCAGAAAAAATGATGCTGCAATTGGCACGGAGAACAACTTTCATTATGTAGGTCAGATACTACTGCTTTGGCGATAAGCTGCTGCGCGTGTGTTTTAATTTTTTCGGGAGCACCCACTAATAAAAGGGCGGGTGCTATGATGGCAGATGGTGCGTTCATAGGTCACGAGACGAGGCAAAAAGTGCATCAATTGCCGCAACTCCTTGCTGCAAGACCTGCTCTTGCTTCTGTGTAGCATCAAGAGTAATGACATGGGGATTGCCGGCAAACACGGCATTGAATCCATCGATTGCTTTTTGTAGCGGCACAATACTCGTTTCAAAATCGCTCGGTGCTATTTTGCGTGAGGTAACACGCGCAAAAGCGGTTGCTGCATCAACCTTCAGGTAAAACAGTATGCGGGGGGTAACAGTACCCATTGCCCAAGCGTTCACCGAACGAATGAGTTCGAGCGATAGTCCACGTACGTAGCCTTGGTAGACCAGAGAAGAATCGGCCATTCGATCCGAGATAACAACCGACCCTTGCGTCAACGCTGGCTGGATAAGATCTTGGCAATGCTGTGCACGGCTTGCCGCAAATAGAAGAAATTCTGATTTAGCGCACGGTGGTGTTTTTTTGTCAAAGAGAAGATCGCGAATGCGTTCTCCCAGTGGCGTTCCGCCGGGTTCACGAGTAAGAACCACCGAGTAACCGCGTTCGGTTAACGTATGTGCAAGATCGTGAGAAAAAACAGACTTGCCTGAACCGTCTATTCCTTCCACGCAGACAAAAAATCCACCTGATATCTTTTTCATGGTATGCAATCTTTTTGATGTGATGACACGCTCAGAAGTCACCAGTATACTCGTTCCCATGAAAGAGAGAAGTAGGTCCATTATGAGTAAAAAAAGGACTCTGTATGAAAAAAACTGTGCTGGTGCATGTCATATCAAACCTGGGCGTAGGAGGAGCTGAAACAGTTCTTTATTACCTTTTGCGCCGTCTTGATATGCAACAGTTTGAACACAAAGTAGTGTATTTTCATAGCGGTCCTTATGTTCAGAAGATAGAGAGTCTAGGCATTCCTACGTACCAGGTGAAGGGGTTAATCGGTCTTTATGATCCGTTCTTTTTGGTACGTTTTTTCAAGCTCATTAAGAAACTCAAACCTGATTGCCTCCATACGGTATTATGGGCAGCTAATCTTTTAGGAAGAATTGCTGCATGGAAGTTTAATCTGCCGCTCGTGCAAGCGCTACACAACAACCAGGATCAAAATGGCATGGTTCGGCGTTTGTTTGATCATCTCATTCCTCAGGTTACCGGCCCTATTGTCGCAGTTTCCGAAGGTGTTAAGGAGTCCATTGCTTCCTACAATCCCGCTGTCAACAAGCAGCTTATGTATATCATCAAAAATGGAATTGATGCGCGAGAGCTCCAGACGCGTGCTCTATCAGAACGGGCAAGCCGCCAGTCACTGGGGCTTGAAATAGACAATTTCGTGATTGGTACGGTCGGCCGATTTGAGCCTGTGAAGAATTACGCCTTTCTCCTGACCGCCTTTGCTGTTCTTTATGATAAGTATCGCAAGGAGAGGCTGGTACTCGTAGGGCAGGGTTCGCAGGAGCACTTTTTAAGGCAGCGTTCCTACCATTTGGGGATCGATGAGGCGGTACGTTTTGTAATTGGTATGCCTGCCTATCACTATTATTCACTTTTTGATTGTTTTGTGATGACTTCCCACAAAGAGGGACTTTCCATGGCTTTACTCGAGGCTATGAGTATGGGCCTACCCTGCATCGTGACTGTTTCAGAACCGATTCATGATGTGCTCATTCACGAAAAAACCGGCTTATTGGTTCCGGCAGGTAACCCTCAGGCGTTGGCTGACGCCATTGACCGGTTGGTGCGGGATAAGGATCTCCGTTTAAGCTTGGGTGCTGCCGCCCAGGAAGCGGTTGAGCAATCATTCACTCTGGAATCGATGGTAGAGGGGTATACGCAGGTATATCAAAAAGCCATGGCGGACTGGGTGGGGCAAAAAGGCCTTGTCAAGAGGGGTTAAGAAAAATTTGATTTTTATATTCTCTTAGGATACATTTTATCTGTCTTGTTTCTTGAAGTATACGAGCAATAAGATCCGAGTTCGATAACCTCCATTTCCCCTATCCGACGTTCTGTTGGATGGGGGTTTTTGTTTTGAAGGCGATGTATTCGGCATAATGACTGGCACGCTTTGTCAGGATGGCGTTTCCTTGTTGCATTCAATTATTAATTACGCATTGTTGTAGCGTTAAATAAATCTCTTCTGCCTCTGGATTAACCGGCTGACCACGCTGGTATACTCCCCTGCCAAAGTTTTGCAAAAAACTGGGTTGCAAGTTCCAGGCTGTGCGTTTCTCGGCCGCCTTTCCAAATAAAAAACGTACGCAGGCAAGATCTTTTTTCTCTGCCGCTATTCTCAGAGCGTTTGTTTTCTCTCGCTGTCTGTCACCCCGTCGGATATAGCTGCCGTAATGAAGCGGTGCCCCTGCATTCAGAAGTGCTTCCAAAATGGCTATTGCTTGTTCTCCGCCTTTCCAGAGCGCGTAATCCACCAAGCAAAGCTCAGCGGTGTCTTCTCCATCAAAGTGAGCAACATCAAGGCGATAGGTAAAGTTGAGTTCGGGTAGAGCTAACGCTTTATGCACTTGATCAATGTGACCTGTTCCTATTGCTTCAAAGAGTCTGCCTGTGGGGTTTGAATAACTGCCTGCCCCTGCAAACGAACAAGGAAGAATTATGATACTCATTAGTGCTAAGGATTTCATATGTTGCCTCCTCTATAAAATTGATGACCAACAGAGTGATACTATCATTGTCGGAGAGAGGGCGGTAGAGCTGATAAAACGGTCCGTGACGGGCGGGCACAAATGGTATCAATGATATTGCAAAAGATCAGTTTAAACGCGAGCAGTCACACTGCTTTCTTTGATGTGTGGGGATACTTTCACTTCGTCTTCAACGTGTCCGTAGAAGTTTTTGCTCAAGTATGCACGGCCAGAGTCTCCAAAGATGGCAACGACAACATCGCCTTTTTTGAATGTTGGTAGTTTTCGCACGAGTCCTGCTGCCACTGCACCACTGCTTGGTCCGACCAAGAATCCATACCTGTGTGCGAGTGTCTTGAGCATTTCTAATGCTTCATCATCGGTGATGCCCAGAACCTCATCGATCACCTCGTAGTCGATGACATTCGAGTCAAAGTCAATTCCAATTCCCTCAACTTTGTAAGGACGGGGGTTCCCCTTGGTTGCGTGAAATGAGGTGGCTGCATCCATGCCAAACACTTTGATGCCGGGGTTTTGTTCTTTCAGGTAGCGTCCTGCTCCGCTTACGGTTCCGCCAGTACCTGCTCCTGCAAAAAAGTGGGTGATAGTGCCGGCGGTTTGTTTCCAGATTTCTGGTCCCAAGAGTGCGTAATGGCCGTTGGCATTCTCGATGTTGAAGTACTGGTTAGGCATGAACGAGTTCGGCGTTTCTGCAAGAATTGCACGCGCACGGGAATGATAACTGTCCGGGTGCTCGATAAAATCGGTGGAAGGGCAGACGATCACCTCAGCGCCGTATGCTTTGAGCGTTTGATATTTTTCTTTGCTGCATTTTTGAGAAACGGTGATGATGACTTTGTACCCTTTGGCAGCGCCGATCATAGCAAGCGCAATCCCGTGATTTCCCGATGATGCATCAATAATGGTGCCGCCTGGTTGGAGAAGGCCCTGTTTTTCTGCCTGCTCGACCATATAAAGCGCGGAACGATCCTTCATGCTGCCGCCAGGGTTGAGATATTCAAGTTTTGCTAAGATGGTAGCCTCTGTGGACAGCGGTAATTGAACGATGGGGGTGTTTCCGATAGCTTCTAAAATGGTCTTTGCGTGCATACTGTTCCTTCCTATAATGTAACTAGGCCTGCAGTATAAGACAAAGCCCTGTGCGTGTCACTCTCTTGTCGCAATGTAGCGATAAAGAATGCTGTGTTGTAGTACCATTGCGCTGCGCGTAAATGCGGAAAGATCCTCAGGATACATTTTGAGGCGTTGATACAAGTTGGCGTCAGAAATGAGTGCACACATTCCATGAGCAAGGTGTTGTACTTTGCGCGGCTCGTATAAAAACCCATTTTTTCCATCAATGATCAGATCACTGATGCCACCTACATTGTAGGCAAGTACAGGCAACTTTAAAAAGCGTGCTTCGACGGCAGCGCACGGCAACCCTTCCCACAGAGAAGATAGTACAAAGCTGTGCCATTTTTTCATGATTGGAGCGACATCATCGCGCCATCCATGAAGCGTGACGACGTCTTCAAGGTTATGTTGTGCTAGCCAATTTTCAATATCAGGTCGAAGAGAGCCGTCACCAATGATCTCTAGGCGGGTGTGGCGATACTGCTGGTGTACATCTTTAAAAGCTTGCAGAAGGTCAAACAAGTTCTTTTGTTTTTTAAAACAGGAGATAGTTCCGAAGGTAAAAGGAATATTTTTATCAATGGCAGTTGTCTGTGCCGGAGCGAATTTAACGTCGTCAATAGCTGCCCGAATAAGAGTGTTGTTCTGAGAAAAGAAGGGCAGGAGGCGAGACCCCGTTTTTCGATCTTCGGTTGAGACGCAGATGTAATGGGTGGTGATCAAGCTGGTAAACAGCTCAAGGAGGTAAGTGACGCTGTAGCCGATTGCCGACTGGTGCTGATGAAAGCCAAAACCATGCACGGTATGAAAGCGTTGTTCTATTCGCGCAAAAAAAGCGGCCCATCGTCCTAAGTAACCTGCTTTAGTGCTATGTGTATGCACCGCAATAGTTGGATGATCTCTTTTTAGTTCACGCAGTTTTTTGATGAGAATAAAAAATGTTTTTATATCATCTTTGATTGTTTTTAACGAGCATTCACGTTTAAGCGTGGGTAGGAGAATAACATAAGGGTTATCCCGTACTTGTGCGACCAGCGAGCCTTCATTTCCTGAAATCAGCCAGGTTTGATGGTTTTTATTTTTTAATTCTTCAAACAGGGAGAGGCACACTTTCTGTGCTCCACCTAATTCTAGTTTGGTAATGATGTACACAACCGGTACGTGTTCCTTTTTTATCATCGTTTACCATGCGTCATTAAAAGAGAATAAAGAGAGAAATAACGAGAGCGTAAACCGCGCTTGTTTCGATTAAAATCTGACTAAAAAAACTGAGTTTCGAAATATCTGGATACAGGGAAGTATTTGATGAAAATACGCGACATGCTTGTGCGGTCAATCGACCTGAAGAGATACCTACGCCAATTGTTCCAAAGCCCATAACCGCTGCGCTTGAAAGGTACATAAAACCATTGGTTTCGGCGGTTGCTTTGCTGCCCAGTAAAAAGAGGGAGATAACTAAGCAGAAAATAATTGCTGATTCAATAAGTGCGGCGCTAACGATAGTGAAAGGAAGTATACGTGCATAGGCATGTTTATTTTTGCCGATTCCCTCGCATGCTCCTTGGGAAAGTTGTGCAAGGCCCCACACCGGTCCAATGCTTCCCACACCCAGACAGAGGCCTGCTCCCAAAAGGCGGAGGGCATCAGCATGATTGGCGATAGTTTCAATCTGGCCGAGTACAAGAAAAGAAAGAATAAATGCAAGCAGAACGGGTGTTTGCATAAGCGATTGGGTGATAACCATAAGCAGCTGAATTTTATTGGTAAAGAAAGGCTGACGCGCAATGGCTTTGCATGTTTCTCGAGCGGGCAGACTGGAGAGGAGTCCTGCAGCACAGCCAGTTATCCCCACTGCAAGAGCAACGCCCAGCTCTGCGTAGTGAGTAAAAGCAGTGAGTTGTGACCCCAGCAGGAATATCTTTACTCCCACAATGAGGCTCAAAATCGCTGCTGTTTCAATAAGTGCCAAAGCGATGCCAAAGGTCCGGGTGATTTCGTTGTATGCATGCGGCTGTTGATTGAGCGCTTCAGTTGCAGCGGTACTGGTAAACCCTTGGCCAAGACTCACCCCGAGGCCGGGTAAAATTACTATCAGTGCGCTGGAAAGGTAGTGAAGCAAAGAAGATGAGAAGTCGAGGGTCATTCAATAACCTTTTCTAAATTTTCGGTGGTTGAATCTTCTTTATGGGAGCCTTCTTCGTGGGCCAAGGCAATCGACAGATAGGTAAGAGAAAGCATTGCAAATACGAATGCTTGAATGAGTCCTTCCGCCAGTCCAAAAAACAGATTAATGAGCAGGCCAATACCTAGGAAGTTTATAATGTTGAGGATGAAGTATTGCTGGGCAAAGCCGAACCAGAGATGAGAGATCAGCATGCCGGCCAGGATATTTCCAAAAAGGCGAAATGAAATAGAAATAAGTGAAGAAAATTTTCCGAGGATGTGCAGAGGTGCCATAAAAAAGAACGGTTCACACAGCTCCTTAAGATACCCTGTGATGCCGTGTTCTTTGATTGCATAGAAATCGCGGTAGAAAAGACCCAAGAGCCCTAGAGCAAAGGTGGTGTTGAGATCAGTTGCCGGCTCAGAAAGGAACGGTAAGACTCCCACAGTGTTACACACCAGAAGGAAGAAAAAGAGTGAGGCAATGAAACTGAAATGACGATAACTAAAATGCCCCAGGCTTTGGGTGATCATATCCATAAACATTCGTATACCGGTCAAGACGCAGAACCGTAGATAACTTTCTTTGTGAGAAAGGGAAGAGCGAAAAACAAAAATAAGCAAGAACAAAATACCGAGAATGGCCCAGGTGCTTGCTACAGTGCTGATGGTGACTTCAAAAAAAGGATGGGCAATGCCAAACCGAGAGAGGAGAGACCACGTGGCTTTGTCGCCGAAAAGGTTAACGTTCATGAGAGCGCACTTTCTTACCCAGAATTACCAACCAAAATCCCGCAAAAAACGAGATGAGGACCAGTATAATGTTGAGTGAAGGGGTGCGCAATATATAGATCCAGAGAAGACCGAGCAGAAGGAGCCTGAGAAACGCCGAAAGAGAAAGAAAAAGAAACTTCTTGCCGGGCAGGAAGTTGGTAGAAATCTTAGAGATGAAAGTGGTGTGTCCGAGGAAGGAAAGCCCATAGAGCAAACCCGCCCCGGCACCTAAAAACAGAGATTCTATAAGAGAGAGAGGGGTCATTATCCTTGCAGCTTTTTAATGCCTTTAGAATTCCAGTATTCAGCAAGAAGTGCAGAGCACCCTACAATCGCTACCAGGCCATGACGGTCGGTAACTGATTTTTTCGCCAATTCCAATGCTTCTCGGAAAGAAGTAGCGGCACGAGCTTTTATCTTAAGTTCTTTCATATCATGCGCGACTTTTTCAGCATCCCATGAGCTGTAAAAGACTCCTTCCTTAGCAGGAACAGGAGAAACGATAATGTGACCAGAAGTTTTCTTAAAGAAATAGCGGATTTGACGGAGGAACTCTTGGTAGTCCAATGTTTCTTGATAGCAGCCTACCACGAGAGTAAGGCCTTTGAGGGAACGTTGATAGTGCATCAATCTCACCCCAAGAAGGAAGTTTTTGAAAGCGTCGATGTTGCTTGCATTGTCGATAAGAATAGTTGGTTTTTCTTTGTCGAACACTTGGAAACGGCCAACTAAGCTGTTGGATGTTTCGCGCCAGAAATGTTCCAGCGTTCTTTTTGGATTAAGTTCTGATTGGCGTTTTGCTTCCAGGGTTGGACGTCCGCGCTGCCCCTTCTTTTTCATGAGAAGGCTGTTTTCTTCGTTTACGAGGCCTTCCGGAGCAAGGTCGTTTACAAAGATCGACGCGATTCGTTCAGCTAATGCAGCACAACGGCCGTGCAACTGTTCGAATGGGTAAGGCAAAACGGTTAGTTTTCTGATAGGCATTTCCCACAGGGCGCCCACTTTTTGCACATAGTCAGACATCTGCTTCAAATTTGTCTTATTTTGGTCGGCCGAGACGACATGTACACCTTCTTTTACCAGGCCGATGTACTCGTTAAATGCCTTATCCAGTGCTTGGCCTTCTTGGTCAGCATCTTGTGCGGTGATTCGGGTAATAGCGACAATTTTTGGGGAGGCGATAGCGGCTAGAGGATGAGACATTCCGCCTTCTTCTATTTCCATGAGCGCAACGGCAACATTGTTCTGTACAAAGTGCAAGAAGCTCATTGCAATCAGAATTTCTTGGGTGGTTACCTCGATGCCATTTTCTTCTGCGGCATTGAGGACTTCATTACCGAGATCGGTAAAAGACTTATTTGAGACGAATTCTGAATCAACGAAGAAACGTTCATTGTAGGTAAGGATATGAGGAGCATACAAAGCACCAACGGTCAATCCTTCTTCCTTGAACAGTTTGGTGGCGAAATGGGTCGTTAAACTCTTACCATTTGTTCCGGCAATAAGAACAGTAGGAACTTTTTGAGAAGGAGAACCAAGCACTTTATCAAGTCGCTTCATTCTTTCCGCGCTTTTAGCATCGGTTTCCCGTGCCCAATGGGCGTTCAGGAACTCGACGATTTCATTATAGGTACGTGTTCTTCCCAGAGGGAGAGTGCCGCCTTTTGGTACGGTCGTGGTTTGTTTGATGCTCATAGTATTTCCTTATATTTTTGAGGCATCCCCTCAAAATACCCTTATTTCTCTTAATCGAATACCTTAAATTCCAGTCTCCACTTTCTGGAGAGGCACTTGTATTCAAGTCTACTGTTTATTGGTATAATGTCAAACTAGTAATATTTAGCCTTACTGTTGATAAATTTTATTTACAAAAGTTCAAAAAATGAAAAGTAATACTTTAAGTTGGAATGAGCCTGATTCGCTCGTAAAATTAGTGGCTATCTTGAGAGAAAATAAGGTTATTTTGGCCCCTTCAGATACCGTTTGGGGGCTTTGTGGGGCGGTAACCCCGGAGCTGTTTGCCGCACTTGATGTGCTTAAAGTCAGGAATGATAAGCCTTATTTGATTCTGGCACGGGACCTAGAAGTTATTGAACAATATGCGATCTTGCCTCAAGGGGCAGCTTTTAAGCGTTTAGCGGCACAATGTTGGCCGGGCCCGCTTACCCTCCTTCTTAAGGCGCGCAAGGAGACTCCGGGCTATCTTGTGGCAAAAGCGGGGACAATTGCATTTCGGATCCCTCAACACGAGGGGCTGCAGCGTTTACTTGCCGCGATCCCGCTGCTTTTGTCGACGAGCGCTAATATTTCGGGCCAGCCGGTACCTTTATTCTATGATGACATTGCGCCATCAATTAAGTCTGGGGTGGGGGCAATTATCCTTCCTGAGCCTGGCAATGAAAGGCAATCGGGTGTTCCGTCGACTATTCTTGATCTATCTCAGGAGGAGCCTGTTGTTGTTCGAGAGGGAGCTTTTTCCAAGGAAGTCTTAGAAAATGTTTTGAAGGATTAGGATCAAAACGGCCAAAAGAGAGCCATAAGCTGGGCCTGAAAGGTCACAAAGAGCATGGCTGCCACAGCCAGAAATAAGCCAAAGGGCAGGAGTACATCGCGCCGACCTCGTGTAACCACAACATAAAAAAGACCTGCAAAAGAAGCTAAGATTGAGCCGATCGTGAGGGTTGCCCAGCATCCAATCGGTCCCGTAAATGCTCCGATAAAACAGAGTAAATCGACATCTCCTTGTCCCATGCCTTCTTTGCCCAGAGCTTTGCGGGAAAGCGTTCTAACAGCACACATAAGCAATAATCCAAAGAGTGAGCCGCCTATACTTGCAAGGGGGGAAACAGGCAGGAGTTGCAGGTTGCTTAGCACCCAGCCAAGAGGTACCGCATAGAGCGTTACAAACTGAGAAATAAGCAGCGTTGTAACATCAGTAAACATGGTGACAATAAGCGCGGAAAAGAAGAAAAAATAGGCTAGGTAAAAATCGGGATGGGCATGCAGAATAGAAAAAACAGCCCCGCTTGAAACTGCTGCAACTACAGCGCATACAGAGGGGGAGGCAAGACATGGCACGCCTCGTGTAAGAAACCTCGCAAAAATCCAGAGAAGCCCGGTCCAAGAAAGAGCGATGCCTATGTTCCACAATAATGCTGGATCAGAGCTCACCCTTGTCCTTCAGCTGGGTAAGAAGATTTTCAACCCGTTCTGCTTTTGCAAAAGCGTGATCGAACTTAAAAACGAGCTCAGGGGTGTAGCGAGAAGGAATTTGTTTGGCGATAGCAGCGCGTAGAGAAGGTTTATAGAGGATTAAGCGTTGCAGGACTGCCTTAAATGCCTCTTCCCCCTCAGGCGTGTAGAATAACACGTAGCAGGTAGATTTATCGGGCGACAAATCCACCCGACTGATCATAACCCCATGCAACGAGACATCATCACGAGTGGCGTCAGAGAATAAAGTACAAATAATCCGCATTAACTGGGATGCTTTTTGTGCACGTTTAATGTCATTTGGCCGTTTCATGCTCGTGGACCTCTGCTCGTGATGTTAGGGTAATAGTGCGATCGCTTAGCTGCCGCGCTGGTTGAGCATACGCATATAATTTTGCTTTACTGCTCTCATGTGACGTTTACGACGTTTTTGTGTAGGTGGTTCAAAATACACCACGCGCTTCATATCGCGGACAACGCCTTCACGTTCAATTTTCTTCTTAAGTTGGCGCAGTGAACGCTCAACGTTATTGCTCACATGGATTTCGATATTTGCTCTTTTCTTTGACATGCGGTTCTCAGCTTCCTTTCAGGCAGAGACAGGGAAAGACAGATTTAATAAAGATCCAGGATAGCTTCTTTGAGCTTACGTGTCTAGAGGGAACAAGCACCAGTGCTCGTTTTAGAACGTAAAGGTCACGCTGAGCAATACAGTATTGGCCTTATAAGCTCCCCGACGGGCTAGCGGCATTTGATAGCCGACCCCCAGTGCAAAATTAGGTGAGAGGTCATAGTCGAAACCGAAGTTGGCCACCTGCACCTTGAACGGAGTATCTTGCTCAAGGCGTGACGGTATAAAGGCAGGATCAGGAGTGACCAGCTGTACGGTGTCGGTTAAGTGCTGGGTGTACAGATATTGGACATAGACCGATAAGTTTTCGAGGAAATGGTAGGCGTTGAGGCCTAAGCTGATAAACCATGAATCGCCAGGGCTTACCTTAATGTTAGTGCTATAAGGGAAGAGAACCGATTGGTAAATGCTGGTTGGGACACGGGCGAGATACGTTCTGCTGAAAAAGTGTGTCAGACCAGCAAAGAAATCAACCTCGATTGTTTCGGCGAAATCGAAGTTAAAACCACCTGCAATATTCACCGACTGATGGCGGTTATTGCCTAAGCACAGGTCATAAGGAATATCAGGATTTTTAGGTTTTGCAGCGGCTGCTGTGGCACCTACTTGAATGATCGGAGTAAAGATGAAGTAAGGCCAATCTTCAGGGTCAGCATCTTGATTGACAGGAAAGTTATGTCGAAGTGTTAAGTAGAATGAGACGTCTTCGGCACCGGTTTTTTGAATATCGCTGTCAACGATAGCTCCCAATTGGGTAAAAATGGCACGAGCTGGCTCCATAAAATACTGTTCTGCTGTGGCTTGGTCAGGAGTAAAGCTGAGGACATAACTTGCACTTGCTGGATAGACGTTCTGGTAACTGGAATTTGGTGTAAGATCAATGAGGGTGGTTGTTTGCTGGAGATCGGCAACACCGGCCTGAATACTGAAAATAATGTCTTCACAAATTCGTACGCCAGTTTGGAAGCGGAGTCCGATCTTGTGGTATTTGCCAGCATTTGAAAAGAATCCGAATTGTTGCGTTTCGTCCGTATAGGTCGGGTTGGAAAAGAGTGGATTATTATTTGGTGGTTGTGGCCAGTAGTAGGCCTGTTGTCCGGCTGTTTGCAAAAGCGACGGTTGTGTCACGCCGATCGGTAAGTTTCCATAAGTCAAACCTATCATGTTCAAATTACCATGTACGTTTGCCACCGGGACCGACTGCTTTTTCAAGTCGCGGGCGGTTGTTGCCTTTTGTCCGTACATTGATACTTGCAGGAAGAAGCGTTCATCAATCCCCGTTCCCTGATCCTTGAGCAGCTGACGAGATTCTTTGTTGAGAATAGAGGAAGGCAAGATGCTGCCGAAAAGCTGGTAGGCATCGTTGTAATCAAGCGTTACGCGGGCAGCCAGGGGGGCGGCTGAGCAGGCAAGCAACCAAGAGAGGAGAATGCGTGTTGTTCTCATGGGGATCCTTTTTTTTACTGCTTAGAGATAGTTAGAGATATGTTATAGCATTAGGGCTTTTGTACCGTCAAATCAACCATAAAGTCTAGGGAATTCTTTCGCATACGGCCGTTACCTGCGCGCAGAGCTTTCTTGCTGCATGGAGACAGCAGTTGTTCGCAGCAAAATAGAAGATGAGTGCTGCAGTGACGATTCCCGTCATGGTGATGAAGTTACGTCCTGATTTCCATTCTTCAGGCAAGGTGAGAAGGGTGATCATCGCAAAAACATATGAACTGATTAAAAAGAGAGCAGTAAGGTTAAAAAACAGGTCATTGCTTAGCAAATGAAAACTTGCAAAGACGCAGCCTCCTAAGAAAAGCGTTGAGGAGGTGCGATTGATGATGCCGCGTACCAGTAAATGTTGTGTAGCACACGCCCGTATTTTTTTAAAAAATGAAAGCATGAGCTCTCCGGATGCCCAAATCAAAGAATGCAGGGTGCCTAAAATGGCAAAAAGACTAGAAATATGAATGCCTTCGATAATCCATTCCTTGCCGGGAAATATGTGAATGAGGGCATTTGCAACGGGACCGGGATACTCATAAAAAAGAGGCAGAGGAATAGCCAAGAGAAGACTTGCTACAAACAACAGGTAGAGTCCCGCAACAATCAAAAGCGAATAAGAAATCGCATGAGGCAAATTTTTCTGAGGATCGCGAATGATGGTGAAAAGCGAAGCGATCGATTCGAATCCAAAGAAGGAGAAGGCGACCGTGCGTGTTTGCTCGAATATGGTTCTCACCCCATACGGTGCAAAGGGAATAAGGTTCGAAAATGATGCTTTGGTAAAGCACAGGACGGTCGTAGCAAGCAAAGGAAAGAGGGTGAGAAAAATTAAAATGTGTTGACCAAGGACGGAAAGAGATACGCCAAACAGATTTAAGAAAATAAGGACAGCCAGACATATGCCGCCTAAAAATGAAGATGAAAAAGAAGGAAAATAGCGTGCGAGATGGTCTCCTGCAGAATGAGTCAAAAGGCCCATAGCGATCACGATACCCACTAAATAGCATGCAGCAGCGCATAGTCCCATTATATGTCCCCCCCATGGGCGAACGTAAGCATAAAAAGATCCTTCATGAGGATAGAGTTGAGCAACACGGGCCAGTGACTGAGCCATACACCAGACAGCTGCGGCGACGAATGCAAAACTGAGAATGCTCGCCGGCCCTGCTTGCCCCGCTAAAGTGCTGGGAATTACAAAAATTCCCGCTCCAATCATGGCATTCATGCCAACAATAGTTGCAGTGAAAAGCCCTATCTTTTGCGAGGGACCGGTAGTCATACCCACTCCTTAAAAATCCAATGATCGAAGTAAGAAAATTTAGCTTGAGTTTACTAGAACGTCTGTTTTTTTAAAGAGAAGGGGTGGAATATGACTCTGAGCGACTCGCCAAACATGGCTGGAATGCTATTATGGAAGGATATGCTTTTTAAAAATCAGTAAGCGAAAAGAAAAATTTCATGCAGGTACGCTATTGCCTTTATTACACCGCACGAATTGAAAGAAGCATGTGTTGGCTTGTTTCCTCGGCACTGCGAGGAACAGAACATATCGCGTTCGATCGAGCATTCGATGTCTCAGAAAGCATTTTCGAATTCTTTGTTCCGGAAGCAATGGAGCAGATTTTCTTAGAGGTAATGACGTATCTTGAGGCTAAAAAAGCGGTGACTGAGCTCACCAAGAGGCCAAATCGATTTCTGTCTTAATTTTTACCCCCCGGATGGGGGGATAACCTCCATCTCCCCCATCCGGATGGAAACTTTTGCATAACTTCCATACCAGCATCCATTGTATCCTGGTTTCAACAAAAGTCAATTTGTAATTTTTTTGATATCCCTAGGTTTTTATTTTTCATTTCGCTAGGCTTAACCGCTAAATTGTTCGTTCCATGATAAAAGGGAGAGATGCGATGAAAAACCTAATCTTGATCGGATGCGTAGCAGTAGCAGGTATGCAACTCTGTGCGGTTGAGCAGAAAGGCTGTGGTGAGCGCACCAAACGAGAAGCGGATCGATTCATTGCAGAAGCAAAAACGGTAGGACTTGAATTAGGAAAACGGTTAAGTCCTGCAGAGAGAAATGAGGGGAAAGTACAGCAAAAAAATGTAAAAGTTACCGTTACGGCCCGCCATGTCGAGCAAAGCGCTATTATCGTTGAGTCATGTGAGCATTGCAAACACTTGTGTGATAACAGGTACCAGGAAGAACAAGCCCACGAATTAGTATAAAATTTTCACGCGCAGAAAAAGGGCAGTGATCCCACTTGGTTCGCTGCCTTATCTTTTTATAATGCAGTGAGCGCCAGCAAGTCAGCAAGGCGTTTTTGGCAGATTTGATAGCCAAGCAAGTCGCCCAATTGTGCAATACCTATTCCTGTGGCAGAGCCTGTCAGCCCATAACGGATGAACGAGAACAGTTCTTTAGGGGTGATACCAGTTGCTGTTGCTTCCTTTTTAGCAGTAACAAGAAATGCCTCGAGAGTAGGTTCCGCGATGCTTTTGCCAATCGCCATTTGCAAAGCTGTTAGTTTTTCCAGTGGTGCCACAGTCCTGGCAATGTCCCGTTGGTAGGTAGGTTGTGCAAAATAAAATGCGAGAAGTGTTACGCAATCACGAAGCGTTATCATTTCAGCCTGGATGCAAGCGAGGGCCTTTTCGATCTCTGGCTGACTAAGATTTTGTGTGTGCGGATATGCTTCGTGCAAGAAAGGTAGGCAGCGCTCGGTCAGATCAGAAAGGGTAAGCCGTGCAAGCCATTTATGGTTAACCCAACGCAATTTCTCCACATCGTACTTGATTTGGCCGGTAGTCGAAATATGGTCGAAGTTCATTGCTTTGATAAGTTCCTGTTTGTCCATAATTTCGTTGGTAAACGAGCCCCCGATGATAGCAAGATAGTTGATGACTGCTTCTGGTAAAAAACCTGACTCTTTCAAGTCACGCAGCGAAAAACCAAAGTCGCGCTTGGACAGCTTTTTACCATCAATGCTGCAGAGAATAGGCATATGCCAATAAAGAGGAAGTTGTGCTCCATAAGCCAAATACATAGCGGCTTGCCCTGCTGTGTTACTCAAATGATCTTCGCCTCGAATAATGCAGTCTATTTTCATGAGCACATCATCAATGAAATTGGCAAACATGAACGTCACACTTCCGTCTTGGCGTGAGATGGGAAAATCGGAGAAGTTTTTGAGATCAAAATGGACGGGACCGTGTGCAAGATCGTGAATAGTGATAGTTTGGCTATGATCCACTTTCATACGCCAGATTGATGGTTGTGAAGTCGCTTTAGCGTCTGACTCTTGTTGAGCTAACTTTCGGCACGTTTCATCGTAGCGCGGCGGTTGTTTGAGGGCGATTTGACGTTGTCGTTTCTTTTCCAGTTCATCGGTTGTGCAAAAACAACGGTAAACGAGTCCCTTTTGTATGAAAGATTGTAATTCACGTTGGTAGATGGTGTTACGTTGTGATTGAAAATAAGGGGCCATAGATGATTGCTCTTTGCCAGGGCCTTCATCGTACGAAAGCCCAAGCCAGGCCAAGTCTTCTTGAATTTTTTCAGCACCAGGGTCAAAGTTGCGTTCAAGGTCAGTATCTTCCACCCGAAGTACAAAAGTGCCGTCTTTCTGGTGAGAAAGCAGGTAGTTCATGAGAGCGGTGCGAATATTACCCAAATGCATCATGCCCGTCGGGGCAGGCGCAAAGCGGACACGTGGTTTTTCCAATCTAATCATTCTAAGACCCTTATAGTTTCATCTTAAAATAGCTAGAGAAGGGCGTGAAGTAAAGGTAAACAGACGCAGGACGGCAATAAGGTCTGCTGCGAAGGAGGAAATCAGGATGTTTTGACAAATGCAAATACTGTCTGTTAGTTTTGTCCCTTGTCTTCAAGTGCATGACTAAAAAAGGAGAAGTGCCCATGAGTCAGTGTTTACGAATAACCTTTGTATCAAAAAATAAAGTCGAACTGCTTTGCGATTTTGTGCAAAAACATGCCCAAAAGTATGAGCTTGAGGGAATGGTGCAGCCGCTCGAAGATATTCACGTTAAGATTATTGCCTGCGGTGATCGCGATAATATTGAGAAATTTTTAGATACCCTGCACAAGAGTGCTGCGGAAAAGAAGCTTGAGGCCATAGAGGTTGAGCCTTTCCTTAAGGATCGCGACTATCGTGGGGTATTCCGCTGCATAGAATAGTTTGCTTGTAATTTGCATCCTTTATTTTCAGTAAAATGCGACAGGGGTACTCTTTTGTTAAGGTCGGTTTTCAACGAAGGCTAGTAATTGACATTTTCACTGTGTCACACTATTTTTGATAAAAGTCGTCCACCTTTATGCCGTTGGGGAGTGTGCGCATCATGGAAATCATCATTACTTTCTGATGCAGCTTAGCTGCATCATCATTCTATAGAGGCTTCTCAATCGAGAGGTCATCTCTTTTTCCCGATCTTTCCGTTTCTTAAACGCCTGAGTAGTGGCGTCAGGACCGGTTTTTTACAAAATTTTTATAGCGCAAGGAGTGTCGCCTATGAGGACATTATTGCAGGTCAAAACTATTGCAAAAACGTACCAAACACCTCGAGGGCCGATTGAATCTCTCAAAGGGGTAACCATCGATATTATGCAGGGAGAAGTGCTTTCTCTGCTTGGGATAAACGGAGCGGGTAAAACTACCCTGTCTTCGATTATCGCTACCCTGCATCCGCCCACATCGGGAGACATTGTAAAAAATGGCGTTTCGATCTACCAAGACGTCGTCGAATATCGGCGTACTATTGGGTTTTGTCCACAAAAGCCCAACATCGATATGATGTTGACACTGGAGCAGAATCTGATGTTTGCGGGTCGTTTTTTCTGTTTGCCTGATGGGTTGATACGAGAACGCATTGTGCTTCTGATGAAGCAATTTGGGCTAGAAAAGTATGCTCAGCAAAAAGCACATATTCTTTCCGGTGGGTACAAACAGCGTTTCATGCTTGCTCGCACCTTGATCCATCAGCCTGAGTTGGTAATTCTTGATGAGCCGACGGTCGGTCTTGATCCACATGTGCGTCGTGACATTTGGAAGATCATTGCCGACTTGCGTCAATCGGGGGTTACCGTGCTGTTGACGACCCACTACCTTGATGAGGCTGAAAAGCTCTCTGATCGGGTGTGTGTGCTTGATAAAGGAGTTATGAGGCTGATCGACACCCCAGAAAATCTCAAGAGTACGCATGGAAAAGCGAATCTCGAGGATGTGTTCATTGCATTGATGAACGAAGAAAAAGAAGAAATTGAAGAATAACAAAAGAGATCTTTATGAATTTTTTAAGTGTACGAACGTGTATGCGCCTCATTTGGCGTGACATGGCAGTGTTCTTACCGGGGTTTGCCAACCGACTTTTTAATGGTGCGCTTTGGGCGGGTATCACGACCATTGTCTTTCAGTACATTGGTTTTGGGGATGCTTCGGTCTACCTAGGTGTTTTCATGGCTTGCGCAAACGCGGTGAGTTGGGGTTTTTTTGAAGTGATGGAAAACGTCGCACGTTTAATCAGCGATTTGCAGGGAGAGCGCTCCATCACCTATGCACTCACCCTTCCTTTGCCGCAGTGGATGGTTTTCTTTAGAATTGCCATTTCCAATGCGCTGCAGGCGATGATGATTGGCGTCTTCATTCTGCCGTTGTCAAAGCTTCTTCTTTGGAATGCGTTTTCGTTGGAGCAGTTATCGGTGTGTAAGTTTGCCTTGATTTTTACCTTGGCGCATCTTTTTTACGGGTTCTTTTCTCTCTGGCTTGCAAGCATGGTGGAAAATCTTGAGGCAATTGGTGACATCTGGATGCGAGTTGTCTTTCCGCTTTGGTTCTTAGGTGGCTATCAGTTCACCTGGGGGACCTTTGCACAAAAGAGTCCGTTTCTTGCTCATATCAATCTTATCAATCCACTCGTCTATTGCATGGAGGGTGTACGTGCAGCCGTGATGGGCCAAGAAGGTTACTTACCTTTTTGGTGGTGTTGTGCTGGTTTGGTATTCTTCACCGTATTGGTTGGAACTGTGGGAACGATCAAGATGAAACGCAGACTGGACTGTCTATAACTGAAAAGAAAAAAGGGCTGCCTGTTTGGTGGCCCTTTCTGACGAGGGTGGGATGGGGATTTCAAAAGTTCTTAATCGATGGCAAAAGATAGGAAATGTCTTTTTGTGGTTGCTCAAACGTGACGTTTTGGTAGTGCTCCCGCGGTTGCCATCGCGCATACTCAGCGTAATTGTATGGACGATACTTTTCTTGTACCTGTACGAATACGTGGGAATTGCAGGTATTACTGGCTGCGGGCTTTTTATGGCTGCATCTGAAAGTGGAAGCCGAGCATTCCGGCGAGTGTTTCCCGCCTTGCGCATAGCAGGGGATCTGCTCAATGAACGAGCCTTGTATTACTATCTGACGTTGCCGATTCCCCAATCACTTGTGTTTCTTGCCTTGGCGCTTTCATCGTCATTGGAGTTGATGGCCATGTATGTGTGGGTGTTTCCTATTGCAAAACTTGTTCTGGGTAGCGCATTTACCATTTCTTGGGTAGGTTGTCTTAAGGCAGCGGCGGTGTTTGTGTGTGCACATATTTTTTATGGTATGAGTGCGTTGCTGCTGGCTACGGGGAATATTGCTGCAGTTGATGAATTAGCAATTATTCATTCGCGGTACATAGAACCGCTTTTTTGGATTGGTGGGTACTATTTCACCTGGCATCTTCTTTACGCAAAACACGCTTGGTGGGCGTATCTTCTCCTGCTTAACCCGATTATCTATGCCTGCGAGGGTATGCGAGCAGCATTGTGTCCGGATATCCTTTCGCTTCCTGTGGGAGGATGCTGTGCGGCACTCGTATTTTTTTCTGTGGTAATCGGATGCTTTGCAATCAGGCGCATGAAGAAGAAAGTTGATGGAATATAAAAGTGCGCTTACACGGGTGGCGTCTCGTTTTGTATGGAATATTCACATTTGTCGCAGTTTGCTGCAGCGAGTTTTTTTGTTTTCCGATCATTTGCTTTCAATCGTATCATCAACACAACGGTATGGACGATCCTGGCCATCTATCTATACGAATACATCGGCCTTGGTCCGTGTGCTGGATTAGGACTTTTTTTGCGTGTAGCGAAGCCCCTTCGTGGGGATTTATGGGCATGTTTCGTAATGCGATACGGCTTTTGTGTGATCTGCAGGGCCCGCGTACGGTTTCTTGTCATTTGTCTCTTTCTGTTGCCCCGTGGCTTGTGTTGGCCACTATCTGTGTGTCGCATGCATTGCAACTTGTGGTTATTGGTGCAGTTATCATGCCTGTTGCGTTGCTAATTATTGGGGGAACGGCATGGTTCGTTTCTTTTTCTTGTATGCGTTTCATGGTCATATTCTTTCTCTCGTATCTTCTGTACGGAACAGGGGATCATGATTGGTGATTCACCTCTTGATAAACAAGGAGCAATCGCCTTTGGCATGGCATTTGTTGACGCGCAGGCGGCGCATCAAAAAGCATCATGAAGAGTGGGAAATACAAGGAGAATTAAAGCAGCGGATGCTATAGGTGCGTTGTTTAGAATGATGTATTGTGCGAAGGTGCTCGTCTAAGAATGCTGCAATAGCTTGATATTTTTCGGCTTTGTATCGATCTGCAAGAAAACGAGCAACGCCGAGGGCTGCAAAATAGTTACATCGCATCTGTGTATCAAGATGGGCAAGCAATGTAACGACTTCTGCTCGGCCCTGCAGTATTGCGATCATGAGAGGTGTTCGTAGCTTCAGATGCATGGCAAATCCATCGTACGAAAATCTTTTTACAAAGGAATCCGCACATTCGGCTGTGAGGTCTGCTCCTAGAGTCTCTACGCAAAATGTTATGCGGTTAGCATCCCCACCTGTGATCAGGGCATCGCACAATTGGCTGTTGGCATAACGAATCTGCTCGGCAGCAAAGGATGATGCAACAAGGGGCGACAGACATAAAAAGCAGATGAATACCGGCAAAAGACAAGACGGTTGCATACGATCTCCTTTCGGTTAGCACGTGTGCACTATGCTAGCACGCAAGCAGATAAAAACGCGAGGTGTGTGAAAGTGTCAGGGTTACTGCTTTAGAGCAGCAGGCCTTCGCTGCTCCACCAGGAGCGGAATTCTGGAGGACAGTCGTCGGGGTTGGCGCATTTGCATACACTTATGGGCCGCAACTTCGGTAAAGAATGCAAGTCAGCATTTCGGCGGATACGCCACAAAGTGTTTGGATAGTTGAGAGCAATTGTTCTCATTTCCACGGATGATTTTTCTGCGAGCATGCGAATAATGTCCGTGCTCCTGCAATAAAGCAAAGCGTATACGAGTAACGGAATGCTGAGGATGTTTCGCGTGCGATCTGCAACCATTGTATTTATGCATATGCGTTGCGCATGATCAGCGTTCAAGTAGTCCCAGATTTTCCCTTTAGTCGCTTTTAACTCATCATCGGAGATCATTCGCTGACACGCTTTTTTCACGAGCTCTTGCACCTCCCAACTTTCCGATCCCATTTCTTCCTGTGTTGTTTCATTTTCAAAATTGTAATTCCTATCAACAGCGCTTTCGAACCTTCGAGAGAATCCGAGATTTTCCGCGAGTTCTTTCAGTTGTTGCTGGAATTGTTTGGTTTTGGCATTCAGGAAATCTGATACCTGTACCCGTGTGCTTGATTCGGGCACCACATGAGGATTCTCTAGGAGTTGAGCCCAGTTATGTGACTGCTCGAGATCTTCCAGATCAGATTCGTATTCATCACCTTCTAATGCTTTTGGTTGACCCTCGGCTTTGCGCTTACGCTCAGTGGTTGTGGCCGCTGATTTAGGCGCTATCGCTTGTGCGGCAAAACTTACAGAACTGTCTGTAGCACAGAAAAACAATACAAGAATAAAAAAAGCTTTCTTCATATGGCCTTCCCCTGCTCTTATTTTTAGATCTATTTTCAATTAGAATAATCAAATTTGCTTAAAAGTCAAGGACCTCATTCTATGGGAATGGGCTTCCAATAGGCTTATTCTAAAAATAAAGCAGCTCCTTTTTGGCGAGGAACTGCTCTAAAAGGGAAGGTGGCGCGTAAAGGCCACTCGATCTTACTATTCAGATGATTTGCGGCTTCCCCGTTGAAGGTGCAGAACGATGGCTCGGTTTCTGTCTTTTTGTGCGCGATCATCGGTATGTTTTTGCGCTTCGCGAACCGCACCATCGACTTCATTTTTTGGAGCATGAGATGCGACGAGGTGCAGAACTACAATACTGGCGGCATTGGCCTGACTAAATCTTCTTATTGCTCGGCCTAGATGGTCGCCGACAGATTTTCCGTCCCTTGCCAATTGCTTAAGCGTGTCGGGCTGACCATTATCAATTGCAGTCTTAATGGCTTCGTCGGACGTTGAATGTCGTCTGGACCTTTCCATTTTTCCCTTTTTTCGGTCTGCGCTGTGAATGATTGTTGCAGACACGCAGCTTAGCAACAGCAATGAGAGAACGCGTTTGTTCATAAATCCTCTTTTCCTTAAAGGGGTATAGTAAAACGCGTTGCAGAATACTGCTTCTTTTACCACCTGTCAGCTTAAAATGACGTCTATTAGAAATGGAGCAACGAAATTAGTTATTGGGAGGAGAAAGTAGAATGGGTGCTTGTCTATTCTTTTGGCGCGCGCTGAGCGATATGTCTCACCAATGCGTTCAACAAAACTTTGTCCTTCTTTTCTTGCCTGACGAGTTTTTCGTAATGGTGCATGGTTTCCTCAAGTCTCTCAACAGAAGTTTGATTCATGACGATCTCTAAAACTCCCACGCTGTCGGGAAACTTGGAATTATAATATTGGATGGCAAGGCCAAGACAACGCTCTGGTAAAGATTGTCCTACTCCTTTTAAGGTGACAATTGCCTGCCTTAGATTCTTGCCATCAGAGTTTTGAATCGATGTGCTTGCAAGGTCTTGCGCGACCTTTACAATCTGCCGGGTAGGATCTTCCATCTGTTTCAATCCTTTTCGTCCATGGCGACGATCTCTGTGTGCGGCGCTAAGCGATGTGCACACGCTGCTGAGCAATAACAATGAGAGGACACGTTTATTCATATATCTTCTTTTAACAAAAGGGTGACTCTTATAAAACGCGTCCTAGAATAGCGGATTTTTCTTGACCTGTCAGCGTAAAGTTGGTCAAGCCGATGTTCCAGTATTTTTGGGTGTGCCCCTAGCGGAACATTCTGTGAAAGGCGTTTTAGAGATTAACGATTGCGCTTTAGAAAGGTTGCAAGCGCTTTTTTTCTCGTGTTTTCCCGTTTGTCTTGGGCACTTTTTTCAGCATCCCGTATTGCGTCATCAACAGCATTTTTTGGCGCCTTTGCAAGAATTATTTCGAGGATCTCGACGCTGTCTGGATTAGAAGGTGAGTAGTGCCGGCACGCCTGAGGCAGATATTCTCCCAGTGCATCTCCTAAATGGCCATAGGTCTTGACGATGTGTGCTTTCGACGTTTTAATTCCGTGTATGATCGAAATATCTGTCGGGTGTTTTGATTTTCTTCCTGGATGGTCTGAGGCATGCATCGAAATGGGCACAATGCTACATAGCAGTAATAAAAAAGCATATCGCTTCACAAATTCTCCTTTTTTAAAGATAGAAGGCGATTGTTACATAGGTATACTGTTTTAACGTCGCCCGCTATGAGCAAGTTGGATGACGTTATTTGCTAGTTGTGCGTTTTGATGAGCCTGTAAGTTGGCTTGCGCAAGAGCTAACGTGGCAGCATTGCATTCTTCCAGCCAACGTGGATCGTTTTTTACGAGCACCATGGCATCTCTGACGTTGTCTAAGAAGGTAAGCATGTCGGCAATTATCGGCTTGATTGCTTCGTGGTCTGGTGTTCCTTTTGCCCGCTCAAGTTTGGCCAAAATATCAATCAGATTTTTTCTGAGCACGTCCAGTTCATTAAAGGCTGCTGCCCGGGGGAAACGATGACTTACAAAAAAATGTCCCAGTTCATTCAACAACGCATCGCCTTTTTTAGTGAGAACAATCACTAAAAGGGGCTCATTTACTTGTTGGGCGAGAAATTGAAGACTAGAAACACAGAGTGCGCCAGAGGCAAACAATGTGGCTCCGCCTACTGTTCCGATAAAATCGGGCTTATCGTAGTTTCTTACATCAAAAAAATGAACGTTACGCTGTTCTCCCAGTACGGTAAGAACAGCAGCAGTGGTGAGATGGCCGATAATAGCACCGAGTAATGCACAGCCAGCGGCCATCAGATAGTCAGATGTGAGGCGTGGAGTGGTGAGAGACCCGATTTTTTGCAGCGTAGCAGAAACGCGCTGCTCAATGACTACGGGAGGTATGTCGGACGAAACGGCAGAAAAAACGGCAAGAGGCTGCATGCACAGCATAACGAGTATCAAATGGCTAACAGACTTTTTCCGTTTATATAGCATGTCCCATTCCTTTCTTTTACACATGATCGATTTTCACAGACCCAATTATAACACATTCTGTCGCTGAAAGAACTAATTCGGTCCTATGCAGCCCTGCTAGGGAAGCGGATCAGCACACTAAGAAGAGAGTTTTTTAAAGGTCCTGTTAGACTAGGGTCAAAACGCGATGAGCACCGCAGTGAAGGGATATATCGTGCGTCTCCTGGTTTCTCTTTTATGTCTGTTTTGTGCGCCTCTCTTTTCGCAGGGGCCTGTCTTTTCGTACCCTCTCTACTTCAATGTGCGTACCGCCCCTGCGCAGGATGATGAACATATTCCAGGTTCATTTAGGTTGGTTGGTTTTTCCTGTGTTCCTGAATTGAAGTCATTCGAGTCTGAATTGGTAACAATTACCGGTTTTATTCCCGGTGTAATAATGACGCGCGAACGTTTTTTGCAAGCAGTACAGCGGCTTTCTCAAAAGAACTGCTTTTCTGAGGGCGAGATACAGTTTTTTCAAGAACAAGAGGGTACCCGCTTGGTTTTCAAAGCTACTCGTCTTTGGCTGCTGCGTAGCATTAAGATCAAGGGAGTGTCTTCGGACAAAAATGAATTTCGCCGACTCTACGAGCAAGAAGTGGGGGAACCATTTTCTAGGGAACGGCATGAAGCATCGATGAAGAAGCTACAGCAGTATGTAGCGGACTCTGGTTATCATGAGGCGCAGGTAACAAGTGAGGTTAGCCTCGATGAGCAAACCAAAACGGTGGTTGTCACCATAAAAATTAATCGGCGAAAAGTTGCTACCATAGTAGATGCTCAAATTGAGCTTGAGGATGCACAGCATCTTCTTGCCGCTGAAGAACTTGTGTCCGTGCAGAGAAAAATTAAAAAAATGCTTTGTAAAAAGTTCTTTGCACAATCTCTCATGGAAAAAATGGTTGGAGAAATAAAGGGATGCCTGAAAGAGCTAGGATTCTGGCATTTTTCAGTCAGTTTTGATCAGCAGGTTTCCGGAACTAAGAAGGTGACCATTCTCTTGCGTATTGCCTTACATGACAGAAAAAAGACCTTCTTTTTTGGCAATCGATTTTTTTCCCAGAAAGAATTACGCAGAAAAATAGCCGATTTGAGTACTCCCGATTTTTTCCTTCCTTCTCTTATAGCTGCGCAAGAGTTGTGCAGCGACTATGAAAAAAAAGGGTTCTGGAATGTGTCTATCGACATGTTGGATGATGGCCCTGGGAGAGAATACTTTGTTATCAAAGAAGGCCCTCGCTGCGTGATAAAGGCAGTGATGGTAAGGGGTGTGGAATTTTGTCAGCCTGGATATCTTGAAAGAAAGTTCTTCAAAAAACTGACGCGCCTTACCTCGTTTGATCAGCAGGCAGTGGATGATGCCATTGCCGAATGCATTGCATGGTACAAAAAACGAGGGTTCTGGGACGCAAAAATAACCAAGCGTGAATACGTGCCTCTGGCCGATACCCTTCAACAGTATTCTCTTGCTCTTACGATAGAAGAAGGCAAACAACGTCTTCTGACCGGTATTGATGTGTTACACTTTCCGATTTCATTTGCTGCGCTGCCTTTTTACGAAGAGCTTCAGAAAGCCTCTGGCTCATTACCATTGCCATCTGATGGTATTGCGGCACAAAAAACGTTTCTTCTTAAAAAATTGCGTGAAGCAGGCTATCTGCATAGTCGTGTTTCGTACCACGTAGATGAACAACCGGGGGGGCTTCGTATTGTCTGGCGTTGCCAGAAAGGCCCACAGGTTTCGTTTGGCAAAACGGTGGTGCAAGGGGTCACAAAGATCCCTTATGAGCGCTTACTAAAGTTGCTGGACTATCGCGAAGGGGAAATATGGAACAAAGACAAAGTTCAGAATTCGCTTATGGCGCTTCGCGGTTTGGACATTTTCGAGCGGGTGTCTTTACGTTCATCTTTCAAGGATGCTTCGCCTTCCGAGCAGGACGTGATTCTCATGATTAAAGACGATGATCCCTTTGAAGTTAAAGTGCGTATGGGTTTTGCGCAGGTGAGTAAAAACCTCTATTTCAAAAAAGGATCTACGTACAAGGCTGGTGGATCGTTCATTTGGAAGAATCCTCGTGCTCGAGCCGATCGTTTTGCAATTGACGTTGATTACAATCGTTTTGAAAAGCGAATTAACGTTTCTTACAAAGTGCCTTTTCTTTTTGACAAGCCGATTGGAACCGTTTTCAAAGTGTATGCCAACAAGTACATCCAACCGGTCTACATTGGCTCTTCCAAGCCTTTGTACCAAGTCTTACAGCAAGGATTCCTCATGGGCCTGAGTAAAAAGACGCACCACTGTGACCTGGGTTTGACCAGTGGCATTGATTGGATGGAAACCAATGACCTTTCCAAAGAATTGGCGGTAGCTATTAATTTTAAGACAGATCTGGTTGATAAAAAGATTCCCTACGTTTTTATAGAACCGATGGTGTACGCCAATTTTTTAAACGATCCGATGAATCCGACTCAGGGGTTTTTTGGCCTTGCGACGATTAAGGGAATGTTCCCGCTCAAAAAAAGTTCTTTTTTGATCAAAGTGTTTGCCGAACAAGGAACGTTTATCCCGCTTTCTTCTACGGTTTTAGGTATTCGTTTTCGCGCTGGTCACATCTTTCGCCAAGAGTTCAGCGCCGTCATGCCGCCCGAACGATTTTATCTTGGCGGGCCATTTTCTCTTCGTAGTTATCCTCAGGACCATTGCCCTCCTTTGGGCGTGTATGATGATGGGGGGACGGTCCAGTATGTACCGCAGGGGGGCAAGACGATGTTTAATGCTAATTTTGAATGGCGTTTGCCTTTCCATGAGCAGACGGTATGGGGAGCAGCGTTCCAAGATTTTGGCATCCTCGTTGAGGATATGACCGCCTCCCCGATCATCAGTTCGCATCCTCTGGCGGCAACCGGCTTTGGATTCCGCTATTTGACGCCGGTGGGGCCGCTCAGGTTTGATATCGGCTGGAAATGGCGCAAAGAAAGACCTGAGGAGCCCGCCTATGCCTGGTTTTTAATATTTGGAAATGCTTTCTAGAACGTGGTTCTTTGCTTTCGTGGGGGAAAGTGTTTATATTCAGGGGTGATAAAAAATCACGGAAAATAAAGGATCTTTATGAAGCACGACCACCAATCTTCCCTCACTACGCGCCAGCTTTTGACCCACGAGATGGCTCATCATTTTCCCTATGCGGTTTTCTCGGTAGCCATCAGTTTTGTGGGTGCTGCTCTTTTAGGCTATTTCTCTTTCGGTGCTACGGCGGACGTGGTCGAGGCAGGATCGATGGTGCTTTTCCACTCTTTTCACTTTTTGCATATCGTTTTTGCGGCTACGGGAGCTGTGCTTACCTTCTTTAAGTATTCAGATAAGTTGGTCAAGGGGTTGGTGTTGGGAGCGCTCAACGCGGCATTTTTCTGTATTCTGTCCGACATATTTATGCCCTATTTGGTAGGGACCTGTCTCGGGGTGGAAATGGAACTGCATGTCTGTTTCATGCACGAGATGCACAACATTGTACCCTTCCTTATCGTCGGAATCTTTAATGGGTGGCTCTTGAGCAAACACCATACTGGGAAAAAAAGCTTCTATTCGCTGTGGTCCCATTTTACTCACATCTTAGTCAGTTCTTTAGCTTCTATGATGTATATCATCTCGCATGGCATGCATGATTGGATGCCGTACATGGGTATTTTATTCGCATTTTTGGTGGTGGCAGTTGTGGTACCATGCACTCTTTCTGACGTAGTGGTACCGGTGTATGCCGCTCGTGCAGAAGGGGAGTCATGAGAAGTATTCGACTAAAAAATATCGAAAAATCATTTAATGGTGAGTTGATTCTTGAAAACATCAATCTCACGATTCCTGAAGGAAAATTCTTTGCATTGCTTGGCCCGAGCGGCTGCGGCAAAACAACGATTCTCCGCCTTATTGCCGGGTTTGAAACGCCCGACAATGGAACCATTACGCTGGGTGATACTGACATAACCTACCTGCCCATTAACCACCGTCGCATTAACACCGTTTTTCAAAACTACGCACTTTTTCCGCACATGAATGTGTTTGATAACGTGGCGTACAGTCTGATGCTTAAAAAGCTGGATCAGGAACTCATCAAAAGCCGTGTGTTCAAAATTCTCAAAGCCGTCCGTCTTGAACACCAGATCTACAGACCGATTTCGCAACTTTCAGGGGGGCAGCAGCAGCGTGTTGCGCTGGCGCGTGCGATTATCAACGAACCGGAAGTGTTGCTTCTTGATGAACCATTGGCCGCACTCGATGTGAAGCTGCGTGAACAGATGCTTATCGAGCTTATGGATCTGCAAGAGACCCTTCGCACGACCTTTGTGTATATCACGCATGATCAAACAGAAGCGCTGACGCTGGCAGATCAAATGGCGATCATGAACTATGATGGTCGGATTGAGCAGATCGGTACACCACGCGAAATTTACGAGTTTCCTATCTCATCATTTGTGGCGCAGTTTGTAGGGAAGATGAACATCTTCCGTGGGACATTACACATAGGCCTCAAGCTCTCGTTTGTGGAAGAGACAAACTTGGGTGCCTTTGAAGTTGCATCTGGAGCCCGTTTACCGTGGATGGTTGAGGGCGCCCAAGTGCTCATGGGGGTTCGTCCAGAGAAAATTTGGATCAGTAAAAAGCTCGAAGAAAATTTTTCAAATCATTTGACGGGAAAAGTGGAATCGATCGTGTATCACGGCCCATCGACGCAATACAATGTGCGATTGAAAAATGGCGTTCGGATCGAAGTTTTTGAGCAAAACGAAGAACACTTTCCTAAAGAAAAAATCGATTACGATGATCAAGTCTTTCTGCATTGGCAGAAGGAAAATGCAGTTCTTTTAGAACGCTGACGGAAGTGTGGCGATGAAAAAGGTTTTTGTACAAAAAGAAAACTCATTCTTTTGGGGCGTTATTGCGCTGGTATGGCAAGCGCTTTTCTTTTATCTTCCGCTCTCATTTTTGCTCACAACTAGCTTTGTGAAATATCTCCCTTCTACGGGTGCCTCCTATTTCTCCTTGGACTATTATTTTTCATTGTTCCAACCGGTCTACGGTTATATTTTTTTGCGTTCGTTGTTGGCTGCAAGTTGTACGGTGGTGGTGACTCTTGCAATTGCCTATCCTACGGCATACTATTTGGCGCTCAAAGTCTCAGAACGTTGGAAAACCATTCTGTTTGCGCTTCTCATTCTGCCGTTCTGGACCAACTTCTTGCTGCTGGTATATTCCTGGTATTTCTTGCTTGAAAATGACGGATTGGTAAACACCATCTTGCTTAAAATGCATCTCATTTCTACGCCCTTGCACCTGATGAATACAACCGGCGCAATTTACTTTGGGATGTTCTACTGCTATCTGCCGTTCATGCTTTTGCCTCTCTACAGTTCACTTGAGAAACTCAATCCGCAGCTTTTGGAGGCTTCTGCTGATTTAGGAGCAAACTATGGGCAAACCTTGCGCAACATCATTATTCCTTTAACAGCATCAGGCATCAGAACTGGCGCATTGCTGGTATTCGTTCCTGCATTTGGCGAATTTGTCATTCCGGCGCTCTTGGGTGGGGATAGAACAATGTATGTTGGTTCAGTGATCACGCATTACTTCCTGACCATTCGTAATGTACCGCTTGGTTCGGCATTTACCTGCGTGAGCGCATTGGTATTGGTAGCGTTTGTGGTTGGTATTCTCAAGCTCGTCAGATGGGTTTTCAGGAGGATGAGTTATGGCGCGTAAGCAGTTTTCTTTTCGGTCTTTATTGCTTCCGTTGTGGGTGTCATTTGCTTATCTTTTTTTATACTTGCCTCTCGTTGTTCTTATTGCTTTTTCGTTCAACAAAGTTGAATTTCCGTATCGCTGGGTAGGGTTTTCGTGGCGCTGGTATCAGGAACTTTTTTCTTCGGCCGAAATCTGGCAGGCAGCTTGGAATTCGCTTCTGGTCGGCACCTGTGCCGTCATGTTGAGTTTGGTAATAGGGTTGTTGTTTGTGATGTGGAATGCTCAAAAAAAATCGGATTACTTGCTCAGTTTTTTCTATCCCAATTTGATTGTGCCTGAGATTGTCTTCACGGTGGGCTTGCTGAGCTTTTTTGTCTTTTTTAATGTCCCCCTTGGTCTTTTGACATTGATTGTGGGTCATACATTGTTGGGCTTGGGATACACGATTCCTATCCTCAATGCCCGTTTTGAAACACTGGACCGCAATATCATCGAAGCTTCCCTCGATTTGGGTGCTTCGTATCGGCAAACGTTCTTCAAAGTTATAGTGCCTGTTTTAATGCCTGCATTTGTGGCGGCTGGTTTACTCGTATTTATTTTATCGCTGGATGATTTTTTGATTGCTTTTTTCTGTGCTGGTGCCTCCGCACAAACATTGCCCCTTTTCATCTTTAGCATGATTCGTACGGGTGTGTCGCCAGTGGTCAATGCGCTTGCAACGGTTATGTTGGCTGTGAGCGGAATACTGGTTGTCACATTCTGTTCGCTACGAGTAAGGGCACGGGTATGGTAGAGCAAAAATCACTTACTGCTCACGCATTGGCTGTCATTTTCTGGGTTACTGCTATTTTTGGTGTCCTCTATCTTTCAGGACTTTTCAAAATGGTTGAAACTAACCGTTCTATCAACGTTTTCATGTGGTCGGGGGTGGTAGATACCAAGGTATTGGCTGACTTTGAGAAAGAAACAGGCATTAAAGTAAATGTGAGTTATTTCGAAGGTAATGATGAGTTGATCGTTAAAGTGCTGGCCACAAAAGGCAAAGGGTACGACATGATTGTTCCCTCTGACTATGCCGTCACCTTCTTCACTAGACATGGCCTTTTAAAAAAACTGGACAAATCGAAATTAGATTTTTTTGATAAAATTAATCCCTGTTTTTTACATCACTGGTTTGATCCGAACAATGATTACTCGATTCCTGCTGAATGGTATGTGTTAGGTCTCGGGGTTAACAAGAAACATTTCCCTCACCAGTTGCCCGAAGCCAGTTTAAAAACGATCTTTGAACCAACCGGTGATTATCGCATTGGGGTCATCAATGATGCCAAAGAGCTGGCTGGCCTTGCGGTAAAATATTGCTATGGGCAATTGAGGCCGCTGACAGGAAATGAGGCAGAACAAATTAAAGATATTCTGATGAAGCAGAAAGCATCAGTTGAGGCCTATACTGATTTTCGTGGGGATTTCCTGCTTGAGTCGGGTAACTGTTCAGTCGTCCTCGTACCTATTTCCGCTATTTGGAAAACAGTGTCACGTGATGATTCGGTCGCGTTTTTGCTGCCCAAAGAGGGGACACTTCTCGGGCTTGAAAATTATGCCATTTTAGAAAGTTCTCGCAAAGAGGGCCTTGTGTATCAGTTCATGAACTATCTGTTTAGGCTCGAAGTGCAAAAACATAATTTTAAAAATCGCATTTTCCTTTCTACGCGCAAGGATGCTGACTTTGTGTTAGAGCATCCGATTCTACGAGAGTGTCTTGAAAAAGTGTGTGTCCGTAATGGAGGCGCTCAGCCATTTGAAAACGTGTTGACTGATGATCAGGTCAACGACATCTGGATGTCAGTTAAAGGATTCTAAAAGGGGTCCTGTTAAGAACCCCCCGGAGTATTACTGAGTTATTTCGTTGCTTTGGCTGTGGTGTTCAATGCTTGTGCCATGCCATTCAATGCTGATTGCAGATATTTGCCGGTGTCAGTCATTCCGCTTTGGTAACCTTTCATGTAGCCTGCGCTGTACGCTTCGTTGATCAATTGAGCATGTTGTCTGGCATGATCAGGGTGCACCATGAATTTGGAGTCCATAGATTGCATGGTTTGGAGTGCTGGCAGGTTGGTAGGAGCCGTAATCGGGGCTGGCTGAAAGTGAGCGGTAGCAAGTTGATTATGTTGTTGAGCCAACATGTGTGAATCCATGGAAGGTGTTTCAGAATAGAGTGTTTGTGCTGTGGCAAGCACGATAATGCATAAAGTTTTTTGCATGATAGTTCCTTTTTTCAGGTACCCGTTTTCCCATACTCCCTTTGTTCTCTGGAGCAACCCCCTTGCGTACCCCTGCAGGTAGTTGTCTATTATGCTATTAATTTTTTTTGCAAAAATAAATATTTTATATTAGAAACTTTTAAAATGGTTTTTTTCCTGCTTATTTTTTAGAAGTCCACTGAATCTATGTCAAACTTTGAGCAAGTATCGGTTTTGGAGTAGAGTTAAAGCTCGCTCCATAATCCTTAAACGGCGGTGTATTCATGGCTCACACAAAAAAATTTTACGTAACGACCCCTATTTATTACGCAACGGCGGCCCCTCATTTGGGCACGCTCTACTCCACAGTGCTGGCTGATGTTGCTGCCCGCTGGCACAAAGTCTGTGGTGAGGATGTCTATTTTCTAACCGGAACTGATGAGTTTGGCCAGAAGGTCGCTCAAGCAGCCCAAGAGGCGGGCAAAGAACCGCAAGCTTTTGTCGACAGCTTTATCGGAGCCTACAAAGATCTGTGGAAGCAGTACGAAATCGACTACTCCCAATTCATGCGCACCACCAATACGTTTCACATCGCTGCGGTACAAAAATGGCTTAAAGCCCTGATGCAAAAAGGCGACGTGTACAAAGGGGCTTACGAAGGTTGGTACTGCTTGCCATGCGAAACCTATATTACCGAAAAAGATTTTGTGGCGGGGACGCAAAACCCTGCGTGTCTCAGCTGTGAGCGGCCAACCAAATGGGTATCTGAGCCGGCATATTTTTTCCGCCTGTCTGCGTACCAAGACAAATTACTGTCATTTTATGAAGCTCATCCTGACTTCATTATTCCGCGTGAGCGTTTTGCCGAAGTTATCTCGTTTGTAAAAGCAGGGCTGCAAGACATCAGTATTTCTCGTAGTACGTTGACCTGGGGTGTGCCTTTTCCTGATGATGATGCGCACGTGACCTATGTCTGGGCTGATGCGCTCAATAACTATATCACTGCGGTGGGCTATGGGCAGGATGACAAACAAGAGGTTTTCAAGAAATGGTGGCCTGCTGACATGCAAGTGATGGGGAAAGACATTTTGCGGTTTCACGCCGTTTATTGGCCAGCTTTTTTGATGGCTGCTGACTTGTCATTACCGCACCATTTATTGGTCCATGGTTGGATCAAAGTGGGCGAGTATAAGATGTCTAAGTCTCGTGGTAATGCCATCGATCCTTATTCGTTACTCAATGCTTACGGTGCTGATGCGGTGCGTTACTACTTGCTGCGTCAACTTGCTATTACCCAAGACGGGCACTTCAGCATTGAAGATCTTGAACAAAAAATTACGTCAGATTTGGCAAACGATTTGGGCAACTTGCTCAATCGTATGATCGTGCTTGCTGAAAAACAGGGGCTTTGCACACTTCGGCCAGGCATTAACGGAGCAGAGGAACAGGAGCTGTATGACAAAGCAAAACTGATGCTTGAAGAAGTGCAGAAAGAAATGGAACGCGGGTACTTTCATCTTGCCTTGGCGGCTGCCTGGAAGTTTGTGGCAGCGGTTAATAGCTATTTCCATAGCCGTGAACCGTGGAAGCTTGCAAAATCTGATCTTTCTGCATTTAGCACTGTATTGAGTGCAACGGCACACGCACTGCATACTGTTGCGTACGTGGTCTGGCCTGTAATGCCGCATAAGATGGAACAACTGCTCAAAAGTTTAGGGTGTACGCTTGCGTTGACAGGTGATACACTCTCTCAACTAAAAAATGAACCATGGAACAAGGTATTTACCGTGCAAAAAATTGACACACTTTTTCAAAAACCAGAACCAAAAGAAGCAGAACCGGTGGTGGCAGCTGTGCAACCTGCACCCATCACACCAGAAATCGGCATTGAAGAGTTCGTCAAAGTTGAGTTGCGGGTGGGCACCATTGCGGCCTGCACTATCGTTGCCAACTCAGAAAAACTACTGCGGCTTGAAGTTGATTTCGGTGACTGTGGCACGAGAACGATTTTTTCAGGAGTTCGACAGTCGTATGCGCCGGAGCAGTTGCTGGGCAAGCAAGCAGTATTTGTCTTCAATTTAAAGCCACGCAAAATGATGGGCGAGCTTTCCTGCGGGATGCTTCTGATGGCGGAAGACGCACAAGGCCGGCTTGCCTTTGTTGCACCTGAGCGCGCCGTTCCTAATGGAAAACTATTGAAATAAAGAGCAGAGCGAAAGAGGGAGAAAGAACATGAAGATTGCAAAGTTCCCGCACTACGTCAAAAAGCTTTATCAACTAGGGCCGCGAACAGCAGCCCGTGTTGTTTCCAATCGCATGCAAAATTCGTTGTTTGAACAGTACGCCCGCTACCAGGCTGATCACAAAAAAGCGTCGTACACGTGGCCATCGCTGAGCTACAAGTACGGGCTGGGTGAATTCGCTGATTATTGGAAAGTTCTGAGAAAACGATCTTTGTCTGCTGCGCATGAATTGTATGCTGCACAACGTGCAGACCATGAAACGCTTACGCAACAAGCTGACTCGTTTGCAAATAACTGCTTTGACATCTTGGGATCGCGCGATCAGTGCCTCATGGTCATGCCATGGCACAGTGATTTTCGTCTGCGCTATCAACACCCGGATGCGGATTACCTCTTTGACAAAACACTGTTCTACAAAGATATCACCATCAACTCTGGATTAACTGATCGCCTGGTTAAAGACATCAAAGTACCGTGGGAACTTTCTCGCTGTGCGCACTTTTTTGTGTTGGGTGCAGCGTTTGAAAAAAGTAAAGAGCCGATCTATGCGCGTGCGTTTCAAGAATATGTGCAGGATTGGCTGGATGAAAATCCTTTCTTGCTCGGGCCAAATTGGGTTTGCCCGATGGATGTTGCTATTCGTGCATTCAACTGGGTGTGGGCGTTTCACTTTTTCAAAGATGCAGAGGGTATTGATACGGCATTCTGGGAACGGTTTGTTTGCTCGTTGTACGATCATCTTACTTATCTGGAAAACAACTGGGAGCTGTATGAAAAAACATCGAACCATTACCTTTCTGATCTGATCGGGTATTACGCCTTGACCTGGTTCTTTGCAGATCTTAAAGGCGTCTCCAAGAAAGCAAGCTGGTGTCACCGCCATTTGCTGCAGGAATTTGAAAAGCAGGTCTTTGAGGAGGGGACCGATTATGAGGGTTCTACCAGCTATCACAAACTTGTGACCGAAATTTTCTATCATTTCTACCTGCTTTCCCAAGAACACGGGTTTGCTCTTCCAGAATCGGTCCTTGCAAAGATTAAAAGGATGTTCTCCTTTATCGACTGGTGCTCCATCAGCGCTGATCAGTACGTTAAGATTGGGGATGATGATTCAGGCAGGCTCTTGTACTATGGCATTACGCGTGAGTTGGTTGACGAGTTGAAAGTTTCAGAATACCCAGACGAATCAGAGAGATTCTTCCGAGAATTTGGTCTTGCAGTGCGTAAAGATGCTGAGTGGCATGTTACCTTACGTCATCATGCTTACAGAAAACACCAACCATCAGGCCATTTCCACAATGATGTGGGCAGTATTACTCTTGCAGTTGCGGGGATTCCTCTTTTTGTTGACCCCGGCTCCTATGTATACACCCCCTCAGAGGTGTGGCGTAATAGGTTTCGCTCGGTAACCGCGCACAACACCTTCTTCATCGAAGATGTGGAACCGGTACTCTTCACTAATCGCTCATTGTTTAGTCTTGATCTGCCCGAAAATAAGGTAGGAACGCAACAATGGAAAGTAACCCATGAGTTGTACAGTATTCCTGCATGTCGAACGGTCACATTTGAAAATCATAAAACGTTATTGATCGAAGATGCGTGGGATGATGTCCCGAGTCATGCATTCACCAGCTGCTGGAACTTTACTCTCGCTCCCGGCATTAGCCCCCGAAAAGAAGGCTCTCTATGGCAATTTCTGCATGAAGGAATAGTCATAGCTACATTGCAGTGTGAAGATATGACATTTGAAACTGAGCAGGCCTGGGTGGCGCCGGGCTATGGATACAAAGTGCCTTCGCTGAAGTTGGTTGCTCGCTGTCCGTTGGGGATTCAGCCAGTAAAGATTCGGATTAAACGCGTTTAAATATTAAAAAACCCGGCTCATTGAACCGGGTTTGTGATTTGTAGGCAGCTTGGTTTTATTCCGTTTCCTCACTTGCCTCTTCTTGGACGATGACCAGGCCTTCAAGTTTGGCAAACAGTTCATCAAGTGGTTTGTAGCGAGCAAAGAGTTCAAGTATTTCTTGGTCTCCTACTGTGATGGCAAGCAACACTGGCGAGATGCCTTGGGCGTCAGTGTGAGTAGGATCAGCTTTAAACTTAAGAAGTAGCTCTATCACCTCGCGTGCAACCGCTCTGTCATGGAGGGGGTTGCGTGCTTTTTGTTCTGCAGAAGTATGAATTTGTTGATCTGCTGTTTTTCCTTCGGCTGTTGGTGCCTCTGCTGTTAGTACATTTTTGCTCGCAGCGACATCATCAAGTGGAACCTCGGCAACTTCCGCTATCGGAGTCGGATGTGTGACGTCAAACTCTTTCTGTTTTTGCTCAAAAATTTCTGGGCACAGTGCGTAAGCAACCACAAAAAAGAGAGGAGTTCTCCCGAGCTCATCAGTCACATCAACATTCGCACCACGGACGAGTGCGTACTGCATGAGTTTTTGGGTGGGCACATTGTTAATGAAATAAAGGGTGAGGAGCTGAAGCGGTGTTTTACCAGAGGGAGACAGCGCATCGATATTAGTATCGTTGTTATGCAGAGTTTCAAGGCAGAAGTCTCTATCTTTTCGAATCGTTTCGACTGAAGGAGCTTTCGACTCTGGAGTAACAGGTTGCGTTACCGTGACGTGCATAACCTCTTCTTCTGCAACTACAAAGAAAACCTGGCCAACAAGAGCGAGGAGAACTACATTTTTCATCATAAGTGAACCTTTTTTTAAACCTTTTTACACTGGGCCCTAGTCTAGCGTGCTTGAGAGAGTTGGCAACTTTTATAGGCACATGAGAAAGGCAGCGATCACATGCGCTACCCGTTCCATATAATTACTCACTTTTAGGGACGTTAGGGTTTTTCTCGAGCCCTTTTGACAAGCTTTTTGAAACTTTTCATCCAGCTATTTGGCATGCCTGCTGGAATGTTCGAGAAAAATTTTGTGAAGAAACGTTCCAAGTAATCGATTTGTTCCTTGCTCATTTTACCGCTTTCCAGAAGTATATGCAGTTGACTTGAAGGGTAACCGAAAGCAAAGAATTGGGGGACCTCATTGCCAAAAGCTATTTCTGCTTTAGCGGCTGTGTGGGCAATTGTTTCCTCTTCTTCAAAAATTTTTTCGCCGTATTTTGCTATCATTTTCTTTGCTGTGTGACCATAGCTCTTTTTGGCTTCTTCTTGTATGTCACCATTCAGTCTCTGTATGTCCATCTTGGTCAGAACATGGGTCACACGAGCCCCCTTCTGGAGAGGTTCGTCGAGGAGGTGTCCAAGGGCTACGCCTCTGAAAAGATCTAGTGTCGCTTGGAGATTCCGCTCGCCAGTAACACGATGAGGACCGAACAGGTTAGCAAGAGCGGCGCATTCGGGCGTGTACGCTGTTGCAAGTGAAGGGGCAAAAAGGCAAGCGAGTAAAATTTTTCTTAGCATAGTATTCCTTGTTATTCTTTGTTAAAATCTTCTTGCAATCGTAAGTTTAACGCCACAGTTGACGCATTTTATCGACTATAAAGTATAAGTCAACTTGTGCTGTGTGGATTGTGGGCTGTGGAAGCGTTTTTTCCATTGAGCCCAGGAGCAGCCTTCCGGTTTTTGTCGGAGGCTCCGTGGGCTTTGTATGCATGAACAATTTTTAGGAATGTTTGTTTTCCCCCCGCCCTGCTTCGTAGGGAGTCTGAAGCTTGTTGTTGAGCTATTCAGTCAGTGGGAGAGTCGTCTATCCCTCTTGGCTTACTTGGCAACTTTTAAGCCAGGATGTTTCTCTACGAAACGCACAAGTGCATTGTAGGTGTCGGGGGTAAGAGTACCATCTGCATCGCTACGAATTATGTCGCCATCGTTCAGGTAGCTGAGCCATCCTCCAAGGGTCTTCAGCAAGGGCCGGCGGTCTTTGAGAGGAACGGCATTAAGAAGATGAGTCAGAGTGGTCACGATTCCTGCTGGATTAACCTTTTGGCAGGGTTTGAGACGAGGCCAAGAGAGTTTTCGCGGAAAAGCACCCCATAAAAACACATTTGCACTTTCGCCAATCTTAGTTGAAGGGAAAAGCCCTACTCTGAGGAAAGGTCCATCGTTACCCAACGCAGCAATTTGCGCACTTATATAATCTTTCGCAACGACAACACGATCGCTGTATTCATCGAAAAATCGAAGGTTGAGATAGGTCTTATCCGAGTAGCTGAGTGTGTAGTGTACATCGGCTCCTTGTTGTATAAGCGAAGCTACTTTCTGACTGTTGTCAGGGGAGAGCAAAATGGTCAGAAAAAGGTCAGAAGTTGCTTGGGAAATGGTTATAACATCTTCATCTGTAAAGTTTGCAAGTCGTAGGGCCAGTTCATGACAACGAGATGTTTTGTGGCTGTGCTTTTCCACTAACCTTTTAATGTCCTGCTGCACCACGGAGTCATTGCAAGGAGGAACGGATAGCGGGGTCTTTGCGTTAGACGCAAAAGTGAATGAGGTGGTGGATAGTGCGACCAATACAGTGAGGAAGATTCTTGTTGTCATAAAATTTCCTTTTTCTGATGAGATAACAGCCTCCGAGTTTATGCCTCATTGAGCATATACCAACTTTGACAAGGGACGAATAAAACTTTGAAGGCCGAACTGTGTCCGGCCTTCGCTTGGTAATTATGTGTTAGTTTTGTGCTTCGTTTTGTTTTGATTTTTCAACGAGTTCTTTGATGCATTTTATTCGGTGTTGTGCCCATAACCCAGTGGTAGAGGAGGCTTCTTTTTCGTAATACTCAATGATGTATGCGATCTGATCTGCATTCATTTTTCCGCTCAAGATAAGTTCTTGCAAGATACGAGAAGGGTAATTTTGGTGCGCCGAATGTCCTGTTTCCCAGTCAAGTCTTTCTTGAATGAGAAGCTGTGCAATGGTTGTACCCTCGTGGAACAAGGAATCAGTGGACGTATACCCTGGGATCTCTCGACGTGCAAGTCTATCAAGTAGATAGGCATCGTAATGGGTAAGGATGTGATTGGCGTCAGCGCCATTTCTCAGGAAAAATACAACTCCGCTCACATCATGCTTAAAAACGGCCAAAAATAAATAACGTGTTGCAGTTGAGGCATTAGGTTTGTAATCGGAATCAGCAGGCATCGCAACAGACGCAAGCTCATGGGAATCTTTTTTAATCCATGACTGACCCTCGCCTTGTGTTCCGACGACAGGTGAGATTCCAAACAATGCAGCTAATGCAAGTATCAACGATTTTTTTATCATAGCATTACCCTTTATGAGTTAATTTAAACGATTTATATGAGTAGGGATTATACTGATCTAGAAATGAAAATCAAATCTTCGATTGAGCAATTAGCCCTTGTAGCCGCACTTTTTGTCACCACACTCGAGGGTAGTAGTGCCAGTTTTTGGGTCTGTTTTTTTGATCAGCGCAGGAGCATTGCATTGTGGGCAGGGTGTCTCTTGGATGTCGCCAAACAGGGCATATTTGCATTTTGGATAGTTAGCGCAACCCCAGAAGGTACCGCCGCGCCATTTGCGTTCGGTAATGTCACCGCCATCCTGTGGACATTTGAAGCCCGCCTTATTTTGATGGATATATTTGCATTCTGGATAGCCAGAGCAGGAGATGAATTTACCGAATCGTCCCATGACTTCACGCAGTGGTTTGCCGCATTGTGGGCAGGTGATGTCGAGGGTTTGTGGTTTTTCTCTTTCTACCAAAGTAATGACTCCTGTATTTTCGTCCCGTTTGAAGTCTGAAGTAAAGGTACAGTCAGGAAAGCCCGGACAGCCGATAAATTCTCCTGCTTTACCAAAGCGGATGACGAGGTTGTGGTTTTTGCATTCAGGGCACACGATGTCGGTGGGTTGGGCACTTTTGCCCGTTGACCCTTTGAATGCAACCAAATCTTTTTCAAATTTTTCCCAGAATTCGTTGAGTAAGGCATCCCGGTCCATTTCACCGTCGGCTATCTTATCCAGATCTTCTTCCATGAGTGCCGTGAACTTGAGGTTCATGATGTGAGGGAAGCTTTCGGTAAGAAGCTTGGTGACGAGCATGCCCAGTTCGGTCGGTACAAAACGTTTCTTATCAAGTGTGGTGTATTCGCGGGCGCAGATGGTGTTCATGGTAGCTACGTATGTTGAAGGACGGCCGATGCCTTCTTTTTCCATCTCCTTGACGAGTGTAGCTTCAGAGTAACGCGGAGGAGGTTGGGTGAAATGCTGTTTCGGATCCAGTTTCTTGAGATTAACGCCAGCGTCTTTCTTGAATCCTTCTGGTACTTTTACTTTGTCTTCTTTCTCGTCCTTCTCGTCTTCTTCATCGTTATAGACGGTAAGAAACCCATCAAACAAAAGAGTAGACCCTGTAGCTTTGAAGAAATATTTTTCGGCTCCTTTGATGACTACTTGGCGTTGTGCATAGTTTGCCGGTGTCATTTGCGAGGCAACAAAGCGGTTCCAGATCAATTCATAGAGCTTTGCTTGTGCGGGCTCTGCAAACGCCTTGACTTGGTCCGGAGTAATCGTGACATCGACAGGACGAATTGCTTCGTGAGCATCTTGTGTGGTGGCAGCCTTAGATTTTTTTTCATACACGTTGGCAGATGAGGGTAAATACTTGTCGCCGAATTTCTGGGAAATATAACCACGGACCGATTTTAATGCACTATCAGCAATACGCAGCGAGTCGGTACGCATGTAGGTGATAAGCGCGACTGGGCTGCCATCCTGAAGTGGAATACCTTCGTACAAATTTTGGGCAAGCTGCATCGTTTTTTTAACAGAGAACCCTAGGCGGTTGTAGGCGGCTTGTTGCAATGTACTGGTCATGAATGGTGCGAGAGGGTTTTTGGTACGTGTTTTGTCATTAATTTCCGTGATTGCGTACGATGCTTTCTCCAGCTCTTTGACGATCTTTTCAGCGGCTTGTTGTGAGCCAATGTCAGCTTTCTCTTTGCCTATATTGGTCAGAGCAGCAGGCAGTTGGCCTGCTTCATTTTTGAAAAGTCCGGTGATTGACCAGTATTCTTCTGGTTTGAAGCTTCTAATCGCTTCTTCTCGGTCGCAGATCATTTTGAGAGCAACTGATTGTACACGTCCGGCAGACAAACCTTTGGTAACTTTGCGCCACAACACAGGAGACACTTCGTATCCCACCCATCGGTCAAGGACACGGCGAGCTTGTTGAGCAGCAACTTTTTTCATATCAATCGAGTGGGGGTGTTCAATAGCTTCGATAACGGCCGACTTGGTAATTTCGTTAAAAGCAATCCGAAAGATATTCTTGGGGTTTTTGACCAGCTTTTTAATTTCCTCGTACACATGCCATGCAATGATTTCCCCTTCCCGGTCAGGGTCGGGTGCCAGATAGACTTCGTCAACTTTTGCAGCAGCCTTTGCCAGCTCTGCAATTGTTTTTTCTTTCTTTTCAACAGGCACATACGACAGTGTTATCGGATCGCGCGTTACGCCCATCTCTTTGGTGGGTAAATCTTTAATGTGGCCCATAGTGGCCATGATCTGGAAATCAGGGCCCAAGAATTTCTTTATGGTCTTGATTTTAGAAGGGGATTCTACGATTAACAGTCTTTTCATGGCCTTTTTATCCATCGTTACTGACGTCTCTATTACTGAACGTGCCTCAGAAGGCGTCCTACCATTCGTTGGTTTTAGCGTTCTCTCTCGTTGCTTCTTTTCCCTTAAGATATAGAAAGAAAATACAAAGAGTCAAACTTTTTTTGAAATAAGCCGACTAGCGCACTTTTCTGGCTTTGCCAGATATCGCCTGCGTGTCGTGTGTGTGCGTGAGCGAGGACGACTGTGGAAAATATCTCCAAAAGAGGTAGCTTCTGGAGAGAGTACATTCATTAAAAGGAGAGCGTATGTTTCTAGATCTTGTAAGAAATGCCGGTTCGTACATCATATTTTTTGTGTACTGTGCCCTCGCGTTCCTTCCCTTTGTCATTCTCATTCATCTTCCGAGCACGTGGCTCTGGGTGAAAGCTGCTTATGCACTTCTGGTAAAACTCACCGCTCGTGTTCTGATGTTTGCCACCTTTTTACCGGTAACTTACCAGGGGGTGAATGAATTGCCTGTTGGGCCCGCTATTTTTATCGCAAACCATCAATCAACACTTGATATTCCGCTCGTGGCTACTGTTTTAGGTGATCGTCATTATTGTTGGCTTGCGTGGCATGATTTCTTTGAGTATCCAGGATTGGGGATGCTTCTGCGCAATGCAGCAATTCCGGTGTATCCCCGCGAACCTAAATATGACCATGTGCGAGGAGCTGTGAAAGCAGCTGTTAAAAAGTTGGGAGGTGATCTGACGCCTGAGGAAATAAAAGCGGGAGTCAAAAAGCTCAAGCAAGGGGTATCGATCATGCTGTTTCCGGAAGGTGGAAGGTACGTTGATAACACTATTCATCCGTTCTTTACCGGATGCGCTGCGATGTCAAAACTATCAGGTGCGCCGGTGGTGCCTCTCTTTATTTCTGGGACCGGTATTGCGTTACCTCCTGGTGCTCGCTTAATTAAGCGCTATCCTCTAATGATTACCGTAGGGAAATCGTTTACCTGCGGGCCAGATGAGACGGTCCCTGCGTTTCGGGATAGGCTGTATGAGTGGTATATTGAGCTTAACTGGAGAAGAAATTACCTGCTTGATCATTACGGAATACGCATCTGTAGCGGCAATCTAGAATTGCCTGAAGGAGAATTCTCGCTGAGTTAGAAAAGCCGAAAAAGATAGTAGAAAAGGCCCTTTCTTTGATAGTCTGAAAGGACAGGGGAAGGGAAAAGGAAAGGTTCATTTGCAGAAAGGGTGACCTATGAACATAAAACAAGTAATGATTCTCTGCCTCAGCGTCTGGGGTACGGCTTCTCCGTACGTTACGAAAGAAACATGGAAACGAGCACAGGCGGAAGGGCAATTGCCTGAAGCAGTCCGTACGCAGTTTGATGAGTTTTTTACCGCTCATCCTGATTTTTCAAATCTTTTTACCCAAGAAAAATATGTAGGACCAGCAGCGTGGCATGGTGTGCTTGATGCGCAAACAGCAGAAAAAAATGGATGGGTCAAAACGGAAGATGGGTATTACAAGTACTGTACCGCTCCCAACACGCATTTTCCCAGCACCTTCAACGCAGATACTCAATTATGGATGGAACGTCCCACCGTTACATTTTTTGAGGAAACAGAAGAAGAAGCTCGGGAACGTATTAAACAGCGTGCTGAGATTTACGACACCATCGACGCAGTTCTCAACCCCCTTGCTTTAAAGAATCAAACTGAACGTGGCGGTAATATCGTTGTGTCTCTAGAGCCGCAAGGTCTTGATTATGTCGTCTGGGGAACCTGGCGTGCATGGACCACCTATCCACAGTTGGCAAGTCGTTATTTTACTGCCCGCGGAGTACAACAATACCTTGCTGATAACGATTTTAAAAAGATTACTGTTCCTAACCAGTACCTCTACCATGTCCCAGGAACTTCTGATGATTTGACCGACAGTAACTGGCTTGTGGTTTCTGAAGCAATCAAGAATCAATTTTCGCCGACAGAGATGCGCAAAGCTCTGGTAAGGATGAATATGATTTACGCATTGCTTGATCCTCAAAGTGGCGTAACTGCGACACCGGAACAAGTGGAAAAAATGCTTGCAGAATATCCTGCCCTATCGCATGAAGATTCCTGCCAAGGGGTCTGTTATCGCACCTTGCAAGATATTCAAAACAATACGATTTCGGCTGATGAAATAGACGATGCATGTGCATGTATTCGCGAAATGCATCATTTCCTTCGTCCCGAAAACTCCTATCTATGGAAGCCGCTTGTCCAGTGGAGCAACGACGTGGTTGATGCTGCTGGTGAGCCTGTTTTACGTGAAGCAAATATAGCATTGGCCCAAAATGCGGATGGTACCCACACGATCTATCTGATCGACTTTGAGATGCCAAGCATTGCAGGACCTACAACAGATGAACAACGTTGTATGGAATTTACTGGTGAGCTTGATGGTCTTCTGAGCTTTGCTAAATACCTACAAAAGGATCTTCTTGAAAGCTGGGAGTTTTTGACAACCCCGTAAGGTCTGTAGGTTCTTTATTTTACAGAGCACTTCGGTAACGAGGTGCTCTTTTTTATTGCTACAACCGATGATCTTTGACGGGTTTCCCGCCGCGTTGTTTTTGCTATACTAAAAGTTCATTTATCAAGAAAGGGAAAAAGTGGAATGGTCAATCAAATGTGCTTATCTTCCGGTCTTGTACGGGGCTTTGTGTGCTGTGGTGGCGGCTACTTTTTATCGCTGGCGATTTCATAAAAGCCCTGTGTATCTCTACCCGCTCACCGGCATGCTCATGAAGGCTGAACAAACGGTTCAACTTCCGTATAAAAAATTCGTGCAGGTGGTGCGTTTTGCAACTTTGGCGCTTCTTGCCTTTCTCATTTCTCGTCCGCAGGTGGTTGACCAACAGTCAAAAATAAATGTGGAAGGAGTGGACATCATGATAGCGCTTGATGTGTCGGGCAGCATGCAACTTTTTGACTCGCTTAACGATCCACGTCGCCGCATCGATGTAGCAAAAGAAGAGGCAATTTCATTTATTAAAAAGCGAGATAATGACCCAGTAGGCCTTGTTCTTTTTGGTAATGAGGCTGTTTCTCGTTGTCCGCTAACCCTTGATAAAAAAATGCTAGCCAGCATCATCAATGATGTTGAATTAGGCATTATAAATCCAGAAGGTACCATGATTTCCCGGGGGGTCATAATGGCGCTCAACCGGATGCGCAAGTCTGCGTCAAAGAGCAAAATCATTATTCTTTTGACCGATGGCGAACCAACCGAGGGTGACCTTGATCCGCGTAACGCTTTGGACATGGCTAAAAAAATGGGAGTAAAAATCTACACCATTGGCATTGGTGGTAATGAAGGGGGCTTTTACCAGCATCCGGTGTTTGGTGTGCAACAGGCCCGTGCTCCGCTCAACAAAAATCTGCTGCATGCATTAGCTTCCGGTACAGGAGGAAGATTTTTCGAAGCTACTAATCCGGCTCAGTTGGCCACCATCTACGACACTATCAACAATCTTGAAAAAACATCGTACGAAACGGATGTCTATTACAAATATTACGATATTTTTATGCCTTTTCTGTGGGCGGTAGTAGGGCTCTGTTTCTTTGAACTATTTTTATCGCGCTTTCTTTGGTTTGGGTTGGGGGTATGAAAAAAACGTTATTTGGGATTGTGTGGGCATCTGCTCACAACGTGGTGTGGTTTCTTGGATATGCGCTTGCTGCTGCAGTCATTGTGTACACTACGCGTAGATTGTTGCAGTCAGTTAGGTTACTTGTTGCCCCTCAATGGCAATCGGCCTTGCTTACTGGATTTTCATCAAAAAAGGCGTTGATTAAAGCAGGGCTGCTGACCGTTGGCTTGTTGGGGCTATTCTGTGCCTTGCTGCAGCCGCAATGGGGAAAGAAAGAGCATAAGGTGGAGCAGGAAGGCCGAGAATTGCTGGTCGCACTCGATATTTCTCGTAGTATGTTGGCTGCTGATGTAAAGCCAAGCAGACTCGAATTTGCAAAAGCGAAGATTAAAAAACTGGTGAAACTATTAGGAGCAGAACGGGTAGGGCTTTTGGTGTTTTCGGGTGACGCGTTCATTCAATGTCCCCTAACACGCGATACGGCCGCCTTTAACCTCTTTCTGGATGCTGTTGATGCTGAGACTATTTCTTCGGGAACTACTTCGATTGCTCAAGCAATCTCGAAAGCTTTGAATACGTTTGCCTCGTTGCCGACACGCAAAAATAAAATCCTAGTGATCTTTACTGACGGAGAAGACTTTTCTGCCGGATTAAGCAGCATCAAAGAAGATGCTAAAAAAGCCGGTTTACATATCTTTACCTATGGTGTTGGAACGGAAGAGGGTGCGCCGGTGCCGCTTCTTGATGAGCAGGGTGTTTCTGCTGGATATCAAAAAGATGAGGCGGGCAAAGTGGTGTTCTCTCGTTTAAATAGAGGTATTCTGCAGGTTCTCTCGCGCGAAAGTGGTGGCAAATATATCGATGCCACTCAGGGTTCAGAGGATATTCAATCGCTTGTAGGACAGGTGGAAGCGTACGAAAAAGAAAAATTCGAAGATAAAGATATTGAACTTGAAGAAGAACGCTATCCGTATTTCTTGGCCGTCTCGTTTGTCTGTCTATTGATTGAGTGGGTGTTATGAAAAATTATGTAATCACAACAGCCTGTTATAGCTTGCTGTCTTGGACTTTTTTGTACGCATTTCTTGATCAATATAAAGCGGTGCAGGCTTATGAAAAAAAAGATTTTTCAGCGGCGCAAGCATGGCTTACTCGCCAGTTAGTTGATCAACCAAACAACCCTGACTTGCTTTTTGATTTAGGTGACACTGCCTATCGGTTGAAGCAGTTTAATGAGGCAGAGGCATATTTTACGCGTTCGTTTGAGAAGACGCAGGATCCCATCAAACAACAAAAAGCGCTTTTTAATTTGGGTAATACGCTTGTGCAAAAAGGGCAGTTGAAAGAAGCACTACAAACGTACAAAAAAGTTTTGGATATCAATCCAAGTAACTCTGATGCAAAAAACAATAAACAAGTAGTTGAGGAATTGCTCAAGCAGCAAGAAGAACAAAAAAAGAAAGAAGAGCAGCACAAAAAGCAGCAAGAAAAAAACAAGGACAAGAATAAGGATCAGCAAAAAGACGAATCAAAAGAGGAGTCGGAAGGGCAGGACGAGCAAGGAAAAAATGACAACGACAAGCCCGATGATTCCGGCAAGCAAGATGCTGGTAAGGAAAATAACCAGGACGGGAACGAAGATAAAAAGCAGCAGGGCGAGCAAGAGGGGCAATCCCAAGAGCAGGCAGGTCAGGGCAATCAATCCGACAAGCAGGGTGGAAAGCATGATGACAACTCCTCAGAGAATAAGGGTTCACAGGGGCCTGAACAATCTCAGCGCAATCAAAGCAATGGTAACGATAACGAACCAGAAAAGAGTCTTGAAGATAAAATACGCGAGCAAGAAGGGAAACAGGGTGGGGATGAACGAAAAGGTGAGCCCCAGCAACAACAGCCGTCCCAGAAAGGTTCCCAAAAAGGAAACAGTCAGCCGCAGGGTGCCAATGCCCAAGAACAGCATAAAAACAAGGGGGACGATCAACAGGGCTTGCATAGTGACTCCCAAGAAAAAAGTGGAAAAAAAGGTGTCCCTCAGTCTACTGGTCAGGGCGATCAAGGGCAAGAGCAGCCCCTCTTTGTAGAACCTGGTGAAGGGGCTGAGGAAGATGAAGACGAAGTGGCGGCGATTATTAATAAGATAGATAAACAGTCGGGAAAACGTCTTTTCAAATACATGGTCAAAACAAAGATGGAGCCTCAGCATGGACAAAAGAACTGGTAACCTGTGTGCCTCGCTCATCAGTGTCGTGGCGATCTGCTTTTTTCTTCCGTTGTTGGCAAGAGAGGCTGATGTTTCGGCAGCTCTCAGGGTAGTAGATCAGAGGGGCAAGCCGCTCCAAAAGGCAGGGATTGGCATACCGTTTGTGATTGATGTAGAAGTCATGGCCGGTTCTCGCCACCAGCAACGCCATCCGCAGTTGATTACTCCACCAACATTACAGGTGGTACAACGGGGAACATCCAACAGTGTGCGTTCTATCAATGGGGAGACGATAGTGCGTACGACCTTCTCCTATCAAGCAGTAGCGGATGAAGAAGGAGTTGTTACCATTGGGCCTGCTCGAGTGGAAACCGCATCGGGGGATGTCGTCGAATCTAATACTGTTCGCCTCACCATCGCTCCGGAGCAGGAAATAAAAAATGAGGATCGTCAGGTGGGTGGGGCCTTTATTGAGTTGAAGGTTGACAATCAGGAGCCGTTTGTCGGTGAAGCGGTTTCCTTTTCAATTCGTTTTTATTCGACACAAGAAAATACGCACCTTGAACAGCTGCAAGAGCCACTTTTTAAAGGATTTAGGCATACGGCACTTGAGGGGCCAGCGACTGGTACGACAAAGAAAAATGGCATTGAGTATCAATATCTTGAGTGGAAGGCGCTTATTTTTCCTACGCAAGAAGGACGTTTGGTGATTCCGTCGTTGCTTGCCTATGTGACGTTGCCGCTTGAGCATCCTCGTAATTCACGAGGAATGGATATGTTTACGCTGGTGAATCATATGTTTGGCGCGGGAAAGACAGAACAAATCTACTCAAATGCGCTTACCTTGCAGGTCAAACCGCTTCCTGCTCATGATCCAGCGACAACTGCTATCGGTAAATTCTCTAGCTTCCATGCAAAGCTTTCTTCTCCGGAAGCAGAAACGGGCGAGGGGGTGACACTGACCCTCGAGTTGGTGGGTCAAGGGAATTTCCAAATGATTGGGCATCCGAAAGTGGTTATGCCAGAGGGGCTTAAGCATTACGACTCTCATGCTAAGGATCATCTGTTAACCGCAACGATGGTGAAGAAGGATTTCGAATATGTTGTGCAGGCAGTTCGGCCTGGGGCGTATGAGATTCCTTCGCAAAGTTTTACCTACTTTGACAGCAAGGCTCGTGAGTACAAAGTGCTTCATTCGCGCCCTGTTAAGTTAACGGTGCGGGGAGAAATGAAGAATTCTACAAAGCAGGTTGATATCGACCAATCTGTAGAAAAAATTGATCGTCCTGAAGAGATGCCACCTCTTGAAAAAACACTCAAGGGCGGTGGTCTTGGTAAACGGGATCGACTCCCATGGTTGTTATTTCTCTGCATTGCTCTGTTGCTTAGTATTCCCTTGTTCTGGAAGTTAGCTGTGGGTCTGTGGCTCTCATACCATATTCGCAATGCGTCTAGTATTGGCTATAATCGCGCATTCAAACTGGCTCGTGGCAGGATAAAAACTGCCCATCAGCGCAAGAACGACTCGGAGCTTTATCATATTCTCATGGATTTGTTTTCAGCTCGTTTGCAGGTGCCGCGTTCGGAAATTTCGGAAGCAGATATCGAACACGCTCTCAGAAAAGCAGGGCTTTCTGAAGAACAGATAGCTGAGTGGAGAAAGTTCTTTTCACACGTTATGGCCGTGGCATTTTCTGCTTTGCCGGCGAGTGGGGATTTGTATGAAAAGCTAAGTTATTGGATAGCAATACTGGAGGGCCTGCTATGAAAAAGATGTACTTTCTCCTTCTGACAGCACTGGCACATTCCGTGCATGCGGATCAGGTGCAGGAAAGCTTTCTAAAAGCAGGTGCTCTCTATGGGCAGGGTCACATAAAGCAGGCCCTTGATCTGTATCAACACAGTACTGCCCTTTACCCTTCGTTGCTGTATAACCGTGGGCTGTGTCATTACGCGCTTGGGGCGTATCCGGCAGCTCTTGCGGATTTTAGAAGAGCACAGCGTCAGGGTAATCAGGAGTTATTTGCAAAAGCTTCTCAAGCGATTTCGTTTACGCAGAAAAAATTAGATTTGCCAGAAGACTCAGCCCTTGAGCGTCTACAATTGCGTGTCATAAGCTTTGTGCCGGCTGATGGTATAAAGCTTTTTTTTCTTTTCCTGCTTGCATCCGTGGTTTGGTTAGTTATGAGGCGTCGCTTTACCGGGCGCGTGCGGTACATCTTCATTTTCTTGTTGATGACTGCTGGTATATGTTGTGTTGCCGTTCATCGATTGAGCAAACAGCAGTGTGGCATAGTAATTCCGAGCTCGGCATCGTTATATGCAGGGCCCCATAAACAATTTCATAAGGTCGGCGAAGTTCGGGCTGGCCAGCAGGTGAAAGTAGTACAACAGGACCAATCATGGTATAAAGTGTACTTTCGTGGTGAACAGGGGTGGATTGAACAGGCAGATCTTGAACTGTTTTGATAAGGGTGAGGAACTTGAACAAAGAAAAACTCTCTGACGGACAACTAGCAAAAATTCTGTGTTTTATCGGTGCTGCATTTGCTGCAATGGTCTTTGTACTCTTGGTAGCAGAATACCGAGCACTCAACAGCACGGCCGAGCAAGTCCTCCAACTCAAGGAGGAGTATCGCTCATACGTAATGGCGCTCAAACGAGCCTTACGAGAAAAAACACGCGAAGCCGAAAAGGATGAAAAAGGAGAGGTAAAAAAAAACTCCATAGCTGAAGAAAACGACAAAGAGGAGGCGGCTTTTTTGTCCACTCAGCCGTTAGCTGACAGCGAATTTCCTCAACAGACATTTCTGGTAGTAAATCGCGACCCACGCTATTTGCGAGCAGGGGCTGTTGAATTTGGCAAGAAATACAACATGGACAAAGTGCTTGCTACGATGTTTGACACCGAACAGTGGCAAGAACAGGCGCCGCGTAAAAGAGCAAAGCTTGCACGCAGACGGGCACGGCGAGCGCGCCAGAATTCCATCCAAGGGGCTCCCGCGCGTGCGGTTCTGTTTGAAAAAGAACCAATGATCGCTAAGGCTGATCGTGACTTCCTTTTTTCTTCTCCCATTGAGAAATCAAAGTATTGGCTGAGTTCTCCTTTTGGTCCACGCAGGGTAGGTAAACGCACCTGGAAGTTCCATTACGGAGTGGATATGGCATGCCCTCAAGGAACGCCGGTATATGCGGCTGCGTCTGGCATTGTGGTCGAATCTTTTTACCATAACGGATGGGGCAACTGCATTGTCATTCTCCATAATCATAAATATAAGACCCGTTATGCCCATCTTCACACACGGCATGTAAAAGCGGGGCAAGAAGTTTCGCGTGGTAAAGTAATTGGATTGGTTGGCTCTACGGGAGCAGTGCGCTCTCATGGAAGTGACGCGTCTCATCTTCATTTTGAGGTCTATTCCTATGGCCGGCGGGTAAATCCGTTGTCGGTTCTTATCTGAGCATAACTATGGTATGCTAATCGCCAAGGTGAAAATGAAGAACACAGATCCCGCTTTTGTGAGTGGGAAAGGAGTTTATCGATGATGCAAAAGGTCCGTGAGTTTATAAAGTGGTGGAATCGGCCAAATAAAAGCATGATTGCCGATGCTATCCAGACAGCCGTGTGGCTTTTGCCCCTTGCCTTTGTAATACGCACCTGGGGATATGGGCTGTACCGCGTGCCAAGTGGTTCAATGGAAACCACCATGCTGGTAGGTGAAATGTTCTTTGCTGACAAATTTACTTACACATTCCGCAAGCCTCGTCGTGGTGAAATAATCACTTTCAACGAACCGGTCTACAAATATTCAGACAATACATTAGTGCGCCTCTGGGAGCATTACATTTGGGGACCAGAAAACTGGACCAAGCGTCTTATTGGTATTCCGGGCGATCATGTGCAAGGCAAGATCGAGGATGGCAAACCAGTCGTGTATCTCAACGGAAAAAAATTAGATGAACCATATATCAATAGATATCCGCTGGTGCCTGTCGATTTGCGTACGCAAACCTTCCGCTCTTACGATCCGACCTGCACTTATGAAAACCAACCATTTTATCAAATGAATGGACTGTTGGTAAAACAGATACAGCGTCGTTTTGCCGCTGCTGGCTATGAAACGGAGCGTGTGCCAGGAACGCCAGTTGACGGAATTCTGCCCCAAACTGATGTGTATGATGTGCATCTAGGCCCTAACCAATATTGGGCAATGGGAGACAATCGTCTAGGCAGTTGGGATAGCCGTGGGTGGGGACCATTGGATGGTAAGCTTATACACGGAAAAATAGCGTTCAGAATATTTTCTATCGATACTTCGGCCAGCTGGTTAATCTTTGATTTGATTATGCATCCTATCTCGTTCTGGACGAGGTTTAGATGGTCTCGTTTCTTGCAACTCGTTTCGTAGAGAGCGCTCTCAAAAGAAATTTGGCAGGAGATGAGTATTGTGCTAAAGTTATCGAACGTTTGAAATAAAAGGGGTGCCCCATGAAGAGAGCTCTGTGTGGAAAAAATCTGCGTTCCAGAGGATCGATTTTTACCAGTTTTGCGGTTGCAAGTCTTATGATGTTTGCTGGATGTCAGTTCGGCAGTAGTAAGAAAAAAGAACGTTCCGTTGTAGTGGTGAACGTGTTGACCAAGGAGCTGTATGATGACTGCCACATACCAGGTTCTGTCCATGTGGATTTTGACAAAGTTTCTGAGGCTTCTCGGGACTGGTCAAAGAAGGCAAAGATTGTGATCTACTGCGCAAACTATGCGTGCACGACAAGTGCAATGGTAGTGCGTGATTTGAAGAATCATGGATTTGATGCTTATGAATATGCAGCTGGCATGGCGGGATGGAAGCAAGCAGGGTTACCTGTTGAAGGCCCGGCGCAGTCTCCCTACCTAAACCAACCAAATGAGCACCATGGGGAAGTGTCCGATGCGGTTCCCGTTGTAACAACTGAACAGTTGCAGCAATGGATGAACGGGCAAGAGGGTATTGAAAAATAACGTGAGGGCGGCATAGCCAAGCGGTAAGGCATGGGACTGCAAATCCTTGACCCCCGGTTCGAATCCGGGTGCCGCCTCCAAGTGGAAAGTGGTTTGAAATGTATGCGCCGGGGTGGCGGAATAGGTAGACGCAAAGGACTTAAAATCCTTCAGGCTAACGCCTGTGCCGGTTCGAGTCCGGCCCTCGGTACCACATCCTACTCGGGATGCTATTCTTTGGTCGCTTGACAAAAGTGAATTAATGAATAGTTTACGGACTAGTACTGATAAGTTCGCCGGTGGGATGTTATATTCGTATGATAAATAAGGATACAATATGAACAAAGCAATGTTAGTTGAAAGCATGGCCAAGGTGACCAAACTCCCTAAGGCAACCTGCAAAGAGTGTTTGGAAGCTTTTGTTTGGAGCGTTTCTAACGCGCTGAAGCACAACAAGCCAGTTGTGTTGACTGGGTTTGGTACCTTCCAGGTATTCAAACGCAAAAAGAGAATTGGTATTAACCCAGCGACCCATAAGAAGATGGAAATACCAAGCAAAAAGGTTCCAAAATTCAGACCAGGTAAAGCGCTCAGAAATCTGATCAGCTAATCTGACTCTCAGAGAAATTTTGGGAGGGAGCCCCTCAAAAGGCTCCTTCTTTTTTTGTCTTTTTTTTAAATGATGAGGGTGGTAATAGAGGGAAGTCAGGGAGGAAAAGAGACAGCAAAATGAGAGGGGATCGTCGTTCAGTTTAATTCTTTGATTTTCTTGAGCTTCTGCTATTCTCATCGATATCTTTTATGTGAGAAAGACAAAAAAGACGCAGAAAAGCCAAGAAAGGAAGTAGTGAATGTTTAAAAGAGCGACGGCATCACAAAGCTCGCTTGTAGACTGCATAAAGAATTTCGATTTCAAGGGGGTTTCCGAACATCTAAAGAAATTAAATTTTAATTTCGTTGAAATGACAACTTTTTTTGCAGTTGGGGTGCTTGCTGGCTTCTTATGTAAAAGATATTTTAAAAGTGCGTTGGTATGGGCACTTGTGGGTCTTGTCACAGTTGTAGCACTCGACTACATCGGTATAGTGGCGATTCAATGGGATACCATCCAAAGCGCAGTGGGAACATCCCCGGCCGATACGTTTGATATGTTATTTCAACAGGCGGTTAGTTGGGCAAAAGAAAATGTTCCCGTTGTTATTAGTTTTATCATCGGTTTTACCATTGGTTTAAAGGTGGGGTGAAAAAAGAAATGGCTCAATCATTTCAACATAAAATCTGCGAAGTTCTTGTTAAAAATAAAGTGATTACCGAGCAAGAATCGCACGATTTGCAAAGGGATTTTCAAGGTCGTTCAAAAGAGACATTTGATGAATTCCTTCTAAATGAAGGTTTTGTTACTCGGGATGAAATTTTGGCGGCCCTTTCCGAGTACTACGAGGTTCCGCCTTTCAATGTGGTTGGTTATATCTTTGACCACAATCTGTTGGTCCAGTTTCCGCAAGATTTCTTGCTTCGTCACGGCATTATCCCATTGGAACGCGATGAAAATATGTTGGCCATTGTGGCGAGCGATCCTCAGAATGCGGATTTGCTCCCTGAGCTTGCTGAATTCGTCTCCGATGATATTCGTTTTTATGTTGGGCTTCGTGAAGACATCATCGATGCGGTAATGGAGTTTTACGAAGAATCGCCCTTTAATTTTGATGATGACCGCCCGGGTAAGGAATCGGACGAAGCGTACGAGGACGAAAAACTTCTCGAAGACATTTTCAAAGAGTAGTTCTTCCATTCTTTTGATGTGCTGGAAAAGACATCTCTGTCTTATGGTGATGGATAGTGCGAGCACTGTGCTTTTGTAGCGTGGTAATACTCGATTTTATTCTTAAAAAAGCTTGCTTTTTTTGTAGTTGTGTTAAACTTCACCCTCGTAAAATCAACAAAAGAAATAAAATCTCTAAAGTACAGGAGAGATGCACATGATAAGAAAAAGAGCTGTTGTAATAAGTCTAGTATTGCTGTATTCGAACCTTTCTCGCGCGGAAGATGCTCTTGGCACTCTTACAGCTGCTACCCAGGCAGAGAGAAACTCTGTTGTTCAGGTAACGGCCGCAGATAAAGATGAGTCCCTGGGGACTGCTGGTTCTTCAGCGGATGCTCCTCCCGCTGATGCTGTAGCCGAACTTGCAGGAGCAAGTTCTACGGCACCGGTTTCTGAGCCTTCCAGATCGCAGATGTCCTCAGCGCCTGCTGCTGCTGCTAGCGTAGCTGATGAAGCTCTGACCCTTGAATCAGATGTAAAGACGGTGCTTGAAAAACTTTCTGATGAACAGAAGGGGTTAGCACTTGGTCATCTGCTTCAACAAAAGATGGAAGCAGAGGCAGAAACGGTTGTCGAAGCGTTGGTCAAAGTCAAAGAATTTAGACAACAACAAATTCTAAGTCTTCGTTCAAGCATTGCTCAGTATGGGGCTAGTATTCATCGTGAGGCTGCTTTGACTGCTATTGAAACAGCAATAGGCAACAGGTTAAGCCAACTGCATAATGCTGCATCAGGGGCCACAGGCGATGCTCTGCAGGAAATTCAAGCGCAGATAGACAATCTGAGAGAAGCCGCAAAGGGATTGGCAGATAACAAAGCTGTCATTGCGCAACATTTCTCTGAAGCCGAAGCTGAAATGAACGCTCTTGCAGGCGGGTTTTTTAATGATAGCCCAGCCGCAAAAAGAAAAATCGTAGAAGGCGCTGCAACGGCTGGTATTGCTGCTGGAGCTTATCTTCTGTATCTTGCAGGTCGCTCCGTCGCATCTCTCGTCAGAGGTTAATGCGATCCATTCTTGTTGGAAGTTTCGTAAGCCGTCTCGTTTGGGGCGGCTTTTTTTAGGACAAAATAAGCTCGATTTTGAGAAATGTGTCGCCGGCGTTATACTGAATGAATATCTTATTTAAAAGGCTTTTCACACATGCTTATCGTTTCTCGGCTTTCTGTTTCTCTCGGCCAGTCTCAACTTTTGAGCGATATTTCTTTCACGATTCCTGCCGGATCGGTGCATGCCTGCCTAGGGCCGAACGGTTCTGGTAAAAGTTCACTCGCCTACACGCTGATGGGTCATCCACGGTACGAAGTTGTTTCTGGCACTATTGTTTTCAATGGTACAGAAATTACCTCTATGTCACCTGATAAGCGTGCCCGGGCTGGCCTTTTTCTTTCGCTTCAGCAGCCGTATGAGATTCCCGGCGTAACGGTAAGCACTTTGTTACGCGAATCATTTCATGCCATTCACGGGGAGGATGAAGTTGACCTGTATGTTGATCGCCTCACGCAAGCACTTCGTCTTTTAAAAATAGATGCCAGTTTTTTGCGTCGCTCAGTGCATGAGGGATTCTCAGGCGGTGAAAAAAAGCGCTGTGAGATGTTGCAGCTTTTGGTGCTTCAACCCAAGTTGGTCATTCTTGATGAGATTGACTCTGGTTTGGATATCGATGCATTCAAGCTGGTGGTCACTGCATTGCAGGCTTTCCGCATAGTTTCTCCTGATTCTTCTCTTTTGATCATTTCTCATTATCACAAAATGCTTGAAGCTCTTGTGCCTGATACCGTTTCGGTCTTGCAGGTAGGCAAGCTAGCTGCTCACGGAGGGGTAGAGCTGGCGCGTCAGATTCAAGAACGAGGTTACGATCATGTCATCCTCTAGCAAGAACTTTGATGCTTTGAGCCGTGAGTTGGTGATTTCCATTTCGCAAGAAAAAAATGAGCCAGGCTGGATGACTGATTTTCGCTTGCGTTCTCTAGCGATCTTTGAACGCAAGTCAGTGCCGACGTGGGGCGCTGATCTGAGTGCGCTCAATTTCCAAGATATCTGTTATTATCTCAAAGCTTCTGACAAGCAGGCACAATCCTGGGATGCAGTTCCTGATCGAATAAAAAAAACATTTGAAGCATTGGGGGTTCCCCAGGCTGAGCGGTCATTTTTGGCAGGGGTGGGAGCGCAATATGAGTCTGAGTTGGTATACAAAAATTTGCACCAGGAGTGGAAAGAAAAAGGCGTCATCTTCTCAGATATCGAAACCGCCCTGCATGAGCATCCTGATCTGGTTAAAAAGTACTTTGCTACGGTGATTCCTCCGCATGACAACACCTTTGCTGCGCTCAACTCAGCTGTGTGGAGTGGGGGAAGCTTTGTCTATGTTCCTGCAGGGGTTCAGGTGGAGCTGCCGCTCCAAGCCTACTTCCGTATTGATCAAAAGCAGATGGGGCAGTTTGAACGGACCCTTATCATCGCCGAACCGGGTAGCAGTGTGCATTATGTCGAAGGCTGCAGTGCGCCGGTGCATCGCTCAAGTTCTTTGCACAGCGCCGTGGTGGAGTTGATTGCCCTAGAAAGTTCGAAAATTCGTTACACCACCATCCAAAACTGGTCGCAGGATGTGTACAACCTTGTCACCAAGCGAGCAGTTGCCTACCGAAATGCGTCAGTGGAGTGGGTAGATGGGAACTTTGGTAGCAAAGTTACCATGAAATATCCGTGTATTCTTCTAAAAGAGCCGGGAGCAAAGGGGCATATCATTTCCATTGCAGTGGCAGGCAAAGATCAGCACCAAGATACAGGGGCAAAAATTATCCACTGTGCTCCGCATACCAGCTCCAACATTATTTCAAAGTCGATCAGCCGAGAGGGTGGTCGTACGAGTTACCGTGGATTGCTGAAAGTACTCAAGGGTGCTATCGGTTCTCGAGCCCGAGTGCAGTGCGATGCGCTGTTACTTGATGGTCAATCCCGAACCGACACGTATCCTACAGTAACAGTTCTTGAAGAACGTGTTGATGTGGGACATGAGGCTTCGGTTGGCAAGCTGAATGATGAACAGGTTTTTTATTTGATGAGTCGTGGTCTTACGGAACAGCAAGCCCAGGCGATGTTGGTTAATGGGTTTATCGATGTGTTCGTCAAAGAGCTTCCCATGGAGTATGCAGTTGAAATTAATCGCCTCATCGCGCATGAGATGGAAGGGTCAATTGGATGAGCCGAACACTACTCATTGAACCGGGGATGCGTACGTTAACAATTGACTCAGGCGAGCTGCTAGAGCATCTGCATATCCAGGTCAAAGAAGGCGCACGTGTTACCTGTGACCAGTATTTGCATGGCACAGTAACAGTAACTGTGGAAGCCCATGCATCGTTTACGCTGAAGTTTTTGTGCGAGTCTGATACGCCAGCAACCAGCACATATCGATTTATTTTGGCAGGAGAGCAGGCTCATGTGACCCTAGACGGGCGATTGCGCTTAGAAAAAACAGCTGCACATGGGGTAACCATCGAACAGATCCATCGAGCCTCTTGTACATTCAGTTCTGTGGAACTAAAAGCAGTTGTGCAAGACGAAGCTGTTTTAACTTACCAAGGGACCATCACCATTCATGAGGAAGCTGCCCATTCTGAAGCGTTTCAAACTCAAAAGAATCTCATTGTGGGAGCCGCGGCCCAAGTGCAGTCAGTTCCTAATTTACAGGTCCTGACGCATGAGGTGCGATGTGGCCATGGCTCGGCAGTCTCCTATGTCAACGATGATCATCTGTTTTATTTGCAGAGTCGTGGCTTATCTGCTGAACAAGCAAAACAAAAGATCATTGATGGGTTTCTTTATACGGTCGATTCATTAGAAACATAAAGCTTGGTCAAAACTTCTTGCACTAACGGATTGATGCCACTTTTTGGTGAGAGCAACGGACCTTTCAATGCTTTAAGAAGTGCTGGAGAAGCGTGCATTTGCAGTGCTTCTCCAAAAAAAGGTGTTTCAGCAAAGGTAAGTTTTTGTGCTAGTTCTACAATGGTATCCACAGCGGCACTGCGCAGTTCTTCATCTTGATCATTGGCGTAGTATGCTGCGATCGCTTGTAGTTGCCGAATGAACCCATTGCGTTGAGGGTCGGTAGTTACTCCTGGCGAGTCATGCACCACAATCAGTTCGAGGATAGCGCAAGCAGCAGATAAGTATGTTTTAAAACCTTCGGTTTTTTCTGCTTTCAGCGCTTCTAGTAGGAGGGGGAGGCGCAGATGGAGATGATTTCTGAAATTTTGGCAAGGATCCATTTTCCCCATGAAAGGCAGATCGAGTGCCTTAACCCAGGCATAGGCTTCTATTGTCCGAAGCTTATCAAACCGTGGATCTTTGAACTCTTGCATGATCTCAAGAACTGCGGCTTCATCCGGACTATTTTTTAAGCGAGATACAATATTACAGGCCGCAGCTTTTGCCTCTGTTCCCTCATGGTTTTTAAGAAGGGCAAGTAACGTTGCTTCATCCGAGGCATCTTCAGACGGTTTTTTGAATGACTCTCGCGTGCTTGAAGCTTCACTGCAGTATTCCCGGATTACCAGAACTGATGGGATAAAACAGGTATAAAAACGGTTGCTGGAAATTTCGCGAAATACTTGCTCCAACAACGCTTCAACGCGGGTCAAATGGAGGAAAGCGGCGCTTGCCCCAATCGGTCCTTCTGGTTGCGCGGCACAAACTATAACAGCGCGGGTGTATAGCACTGCACTTGCATCGGTAACTGTTAACAGAATTTCGAGGTCTTGTTCCGATGAAATCATTTTTAAAAGCTCAACAATAAGAGCTACTACTTCATCGATCATTCGACAATGTGCGGGATGTTTTGAAAAATGAGCGAGTAATTCCTTATGAAAGGTCGTAAAGCGTTGTGCAAAAGGTGTATCAGTAGGGAGAGATAGTGCGGGAAAGCGAGGAACGGTTGGGGCATTCCACAAAGCTTTTTGTGCGTCGTTTTTATTAACTTGGTTCTCTAGTGCTTTCCGAACTGCTGGATACTCAGCATGATCACAATAAAGATCCAAAGCAGAGAGGAACTCACAAACCTTTTCTTTTGTCTTTGATTTTTGAACCACGCGTTTAGCAAATGCGCCTAAAGCCTGTGGTGCTGAACCAGAGTCGCTTCGTTCGGGCTGAAACCATGATAATACCTCTTGACACGATCGGCTATCTGCATGAAGAATAACCTCTAGTCCTACAGTCTCTGCCTGTGCCACTTCTTCTCTGTATTCTAGTGCTATCTGCGCAATGGTATCAATGGCAAGTTGTTTTGTTCTCTTTACCATTCCAACAACCTTTTGCCTATCAGGTTTATCTTGGTATTCAGTAATCTGATCAGTGAGAACTGCGACCACTTTGTTGCAAATGTGCATAAGTGTTATGTGGTCTAGTTGATGAAGGTGTCCTTCTTGTCTCAACTTAATTAACAGAGCAAAAAGATGCGCATGGTGAGAGAAAAGTGATGGATGGTTGAACAGATAGAGCAGCTCTTGTGCCGTGCGCCCTGTGAAAAAGGGACGCACAAGAGAACTGAGCTGTTCTCCTGGCTTAGCCACGTGCGCCACGAACTCAACTTCAAATTGTTGGAATAATGCAAGGAAAGCTTCAGAGACTTCAGCTCCCTCACTTGTTGCTACTCGTGCTGCACCAATTTGAGCACAAGTCAAAGCAGCCCGTACTTTTTCAACATGCCCTTGATCGAGCGCTTCTTCTCTTTCACAAGACTTAAGTTCTTCTAAAAAAAGCGGTTCCACCTCTCGGCAGATGCATCCGAATGCGGACTGTGTGAGCCATGGCAAAGGGTCCTGAGCGCGCATCGCAACGAGTTCCGTGTAAAGAACAAGACGCCATTTTCCTAAAGAACTATCAGACAAAATACAGCCCAGCTTATCTACGTCGAGTGTCTTAAAAAATCTACGGATAATGGGGCCAGGGTCTGCTGCTGCTTTGTCGGCCAATTCTGCAAGTTCTGCCTTGAACATTCCATACTGATCAGCGAATGGTTTTCCAAATCTGTTCTGGATCGTAGTTTTTATGTGAAGGCCTTGCGTAAGCGCATCAACATTGAGACGTCCATTGTGGTGCATGCACAACTGTAATTCTGGTCCAGAAAAAGAAACACCCGCTCTGCCTTCAAAGTGGGTAATGCCTGCTAATGCTTCAGAAGCGTCGACTACACGAATCGGAGAAGTAGGTGATTGTGATGGCACTAGTTTTAGGTTCGAAATGTCAAGGCGTACTTGGGTAGGAGTGCGTGGGGTACCAGCGAGCACTGTTTGTGATGTGTCTATCATGTACCGGAAAACATCAGCTGAAGCGTGGGCTCCAAATTGTTCTATAAGCGGGGTTGCATGCTTAATAATAAGTCTGGCAATTTCCTCACGAGCAGCTTTTTTGCACGTGGAATACTCTTCGTCGTGTAGACGCTCGAAAAACAGAAAGAAAATAGGAGCCAAGAATGAGTCACGAAAGAGACTGAGGATCTGCTCATCGGTCAATCTTCTGGTGAAAAGTGCTTCCACGTGGCTTTCTATATCCGTGTATATGCGCAAAGCATCAGCCTCTTCTGCTTCAACGAGCTGTTCAACCTGCCCTCGAAGGGTGCCGAATGTTTCCGCGAACTCTTTTTCGGTCCACACAGAGGGTGCAGCAGCGGAGGCTGCGGCTGTAGGTGGTGTTTCAGGAGCATGGGCACTCGAACCAACAGTCTTCATCAAACCCAATTGCTGCTGAAGAGCCACAAATTGTGTTGGCGATACATGGTGCTTCGCCTCCCGGAGAAGTTCGTGTGCTTTTTGTGTGCGTTCTACAGTTGTCCCGCCGCCATTTTTGCAGTTTCGGATGGTGAGTAGGACGGCTCCTAACTTGAAATAGAAAAAAGTGTGTGGTCCGGTGTAGTCCGTCAAATAACGAACGGCCTGCTTATGGATGCATTCTTGTTCACATTCGTGAGGTGCTGCGGCGCAGTCATAAGCAAAAAGCAGCAGTTTGGCATCGGAATCGCCTAGATCTGCGGCAGCTTGTAGATGAGATCGTCCTTTATCATCGGCAAGCGTATGGTCTGCAACATAATCGTGCAGAAAGATACGTTCTTTTACCGTCAGCATAGCCGGGTTTTGCTTACATGCCTCGAGTAAAAGATTGATCTTTTCAGACAAGGGGGGAAGCCATTCGAGTTGTGCATCAGGGACTTTGTTGAGGGCTTCGACAAGTGTGAGTGCAATTCTTTTGAAACGATGATCGTTCGGCTCAAAAGTGCATGCGTATGCTTGTGCCCCCCGAATATTATTATTTCTCAAAAACTCGTTCAGGACTTTTAACACTGCCACCTGTGGCAGCGCTTCTTGTCGTGCTTGTTCTTGTGCTTGGAGTTTTGCTTCTTCTGCTAATCGTTCTCTTTCTCTTTGTTCTACTTTTTGTGCGGCGGCTGCTTGCTCTGCTGCTCTTCTTTTCTCTGCTGCTGCCATTCTTTGTCGCATGGCGTGTACTTGCCGATCAGTACTGCTGCCGCCCTTTTCTTTTTTTTGCCGTGCAAGAGATGAGGGAGCTTGCGTCTCAGGTGATGGTTGTTCTACTGGTGGCTGTGCAGGAGCATCAGGTCTGTTCGTTTCTACTGGAGGTTTAACAGGTTGTGCTTGGGCTGGTATTTCCCAGAGTGATGGATCATAGATCTTTGCCTTCTGGCGTGCGCGTTTTTGAGCGGATTTTGTGTGCTCTGCTTCAGGATGATCTTTGGTTGCTACCACTGTTTGCGTAGCAGCGGGTGCCGGTTGCAGCGGGGCAGCTTGTAGCTTGGCGGCTGCAGGTGGTTGTACAGTTGGTGCTGGTGCTGCTACAGCAGGCTCCTGCTTTGGTATGTGCTTGGTGGGGTTCGGTGCATTTTTGCTTTGTTTTTGACTATCTTTACCCGGAATAGTTGCTGGCAAAGGCGGCCGTGCGGTTGTAGGTGCCCCAGGTTTTTGTTGAATGGCTTTTGGTGCTTTAGCACCTCCAGCTGTAGATGATTCTGTTCTGACTGGAAGTTTTACCGCGGGCGTTACGTTTTTTGGTTTGGCAGTCTCGACCTGACAAGCCCTATCGGTTTCAGAGGCACGCTGGACAGCGGAGACCACTACTTCAGTTTGAGCAGGAGAGTCTTGTGAGGGGGGTTGTGTAACAGCTGATTCGGGAAGAGTGGCAACAGCTTGGGAATCAGATGCTTGTCCGGATGCGGAAACGACAGCAATTTGCGTGCCAGCGGATGTAGCTTCCTGGATAACTAGTCCGCTTTGTTTGTCTGTCGTCTGCTCTTGTTGACCTGGTGCAGCAGGCGCCGGTCCATCTTTTTTTGGCACTACTGCTACACTGCTTTGCGTACCAGCAACGGCATTCATGAAGCTTTGCGCTGTAGGAGCAACTGATGGGGATGGAGGTGTGTGTGCTGGTAGGGTGGCAATGGCAGCTACGGGAAGCGTAGCAGGCGGGGTAGCTGATACGGCAGGGGCAACAAAGGGATGCGTTTTCATGTCTGCAAGAAGAGCGGTGAGCTCTGTAATGACCTGCGATAGCGCTGTAGGATCTAGTGCTGGATTTGCGATAAGGGTTCTCAGTTCGCGTGCTTTTTGTTCTCGTGGATCGGAACTTTCCAGTGCAAGGGGGAACACTGGTGCTACAGAAACAGCAGATGCAGGGGTGTACGGTACAGGATGACCAGGCATTGCCAGCCGGTGAGGTGGATAAGGATATCTTACAGGAGGAACGGATAAATGGGGGGGGTAGGAAGCAAGCTGTCCAGGGGCGGGGCACGGTGCATATCTTTGGGGAGAATACGGGGTTACAAAAGGAGGATGTAAGTAGTTTGGATAACATGGGTGCATTGGATAATTGACCGGTGCGCCCTCTGGATAACTCCCTGCCTGAACGTGTGCATAGGAGTGAGGGTGTAGCGGGTGTGCAGGCTGACCAAACGTGGTCAGCTCGCGGTTGAATTCAGACCGCACAATGCGCAGAGTTCCGCTTTTGGCTTCGATGACGTGTGTTGCAATAAGAGACCGATTTTTGTCTTGTCTTTCTGCACCGCAATAAAAGACAAGACGGCCCGGATTTTGATCATCTTGTACTGCTTGGATTGTATAGGTTGCGCCAGAATTTTTTACCCACTGTGCAAATAATGTTCCCCACTGACTCCTACTATCTTGGGGGATGTAATAAGGATTGAGCTTTATCGTTTCGCTGTTGGGCTGATTGTATTTGGGAATGGGCAAATGGATGTCGAGAAAATCACTTGCGCTTAGTGTTGTAACAATAGCGCAGCTCAACATAAGAACTTTTAGAGGCAATGAAATGTTGGACATGCCAATTTTTCCTTTTTTCCCATTGATTGATTCAGGAATATCACATTTCATTGGACTACGCATCCCCATCCTTCACCTTCTAGAGCTTTCATTCTTGCATCGAGATTAGTGTGCCATGCAAGTCTCGTCTGAGCTGCGACTGCGGTATCGTCTTTTTTGCGTTGGTAGTGAGTGTTCAGCGCCTTAACCATGGCTTGGTAAAAACTCTTGTCTTGAGTGGTGTTGAATGCGTCCAAAGCTTTGATGAAGTTTGCTACGTCTTCGGCCGTCTGGATCTGATTGAACGCGATTTGAGCAGCATCGGCTCGCGTTGAGGAGCGAAGTACGACGTATACCCCCCAGGTCAACTCAAGGTGCTCCTTAACCCTGGCCAAGAATATATGAGGAGTTCGCGCGGGGTGTCCTTGGAGGTAATCTCCCCAGACTTCTCTTCGTTGGTCCCTTACTTCTGGTGTTACTGACCCCTCGATGCAATATGCGCGTAGGCAATTTTCTATCATAGTACCGAAGGGGGCTACTTCTCCCTTTTTAAAATTGTGCAATGCATTCATGAAAACGCGTGCATCATCCCTGGTTTTTATTTTAGAAAAAAGTCTGAACACACGAGGTCTAAAGGTAGATGGATTCGGCTCTGTTAGCTGTATGAACGAGTGCAAAAGGTCGCTTATGCCTACAAACTGATCATTCATGATGTGTTCCAGTGCACGTTGGATGTTCCTGCCGAATGTGTCTAGTGGATCTGGACTTTCCTTGATTGCGGGAATCCGTTTGAAAATGTTTATGAGGCGGCGGAGTTCATTGACCGTAACTCTATTGTCGAAATAATGAATTACTCCTTGGATGCCGATGAGTACGACAATATGGTCATGCAGCTTAATCGCATTCCTCAGATTTCCTGTAAAATATTCGACACATTCAACCGCTGCAGGGACGGCCAGTTCTATTTTTGCGTGTTCATAGCAGGTATTGAGGTATCTGTTGAAAGTAAGGCGGGCTCCCTCACAATCGTTCAATAGAATTACATCATAGAGTTGTGTAAGGATTGCTGTTCGCCTTGCCAGCTCTGCGGCCTTTTCTTCTTGTCGTTTTTGTTTTGCAGTTTTGGGGGGGGCCGCTGGAGTAGCAGCTACCTGCTGTTGATATTCGGTCGGTACGAGGTTGCAAAGCAGCTGATATTCGACCTCACCGAGCGATCTCTCAGCATCGGCCATTATTTTCTGTGCAGTGGATGGAGCTGCTTTACTCAAATGACAGTTCTGCGAGAGGAGGGCGGTTGCGTAACGAAAGGGACTATCGGGTAACGTACCTTCATTGTCTTTTAAAAAATTACGAGCTTTGGCATGAGGACAACCTTGTTGTCGACACGTCTGGGAACAAGTAATCATCTGCTTGAAGTGCCATTCCAGTCCTGGCTCAATGTCGCCTGCCTCAGTTGCGTGTTTTAAATAAGGTTCTCTTCGATCTGGTTGCTGTATGTATGTCAGTAAAAATTTTGTAAGTAGACGGCGGTCTTCTCTCCTGTGAACAGCAAAACCTCCGCCTTTGGCACGTTGTTCCAAAAGGTTACTCACTGCTTCAATTACTTCCTCTGCTGTTGCCGCTTTGAGATCAATTGCTCGTACCACTGCTAACATGTGTGCTATGTAAAAGGCAGCGTCGTCGCGATGGTTTTGCAAAGTTCTTACCACATCCACAAATCGCTTCTCTCGGTGCGCTGTATTGAGCTCAGCCAACAGGGCCTCGTGTTGTTGCTGAGCCTGAGCTTCTTGCTGTTCCTGTCCTTGCCTTAAAAGTTCTTGTGGGCTTCTGCGTTCTGCTGCTTCTTGCTGTAGCTTACGCTGCCGAGTTGCTTCTTCTATTTCTTTTGCGCGTTTGACTTCCTCTGCTGCTTGCCGTTCCTGAGCCGCTTGTTTTTTCGCTTTTGCACGCGTGCATCTTTCTTTTTCTTCTTCTCTCATCTTTTGGTGGCGTTCCTGTTCAGCTTGAGCCGCCGCTGTTTCCGCCTGGTGTGTGCGTTCTTGTTCTTCGTTCACACGTCGGGGTTTTCGTTTTGTGCGATGGTCTACTACTTGTACCGGTTGTACTGGCATGGTTGTATGAGCCCCCCCCATAGAATTTTGTTCGATTGGTTGCGCTTGGTCCGCTGGTTTTGCTGGGGTGGCGACAGGGAGCACCTCCGCTGGTGCTGGAGAGGGGCATCCACAGGGTGTGCGAAAGCCGCTGCTGTCACAGTCAGCAGCGTCCGTTGATGGCATAGCTGCTCCTTCCCTTGGGGCAACTGGTAGGGCTGGGCTTGGTTCGCGCGAAACAACGGTTGGGACAGAGGCAACAGGAATAACGGGAGCTAATTTTTCGATAGCGGCATGATTGACGGCATCATCATGCGCAAAGGGGGCGGGAGAGGGGCGTTCGCTTGGTTTCGGTGCTGCCGCAGGCTGCTCAGATAGTGGAACTTGCTTATATTCAGAACAGTCTGTGGGTTGCCGGGGAGAATGTGCTGAAGATGCAGGAGAGAGGGAGGAATCAGGAGTACGGCTAACGGGCTGCTGCGCAAGCGCACACAGTCGTGCATGTTCCTGCAGTGCCCATGCGCGGTCGTTGCCTTGTACAAACTGGAGATGATATTCCAAGTATGCAATTTTATCGCCTAAAGAGGCGGATGTAGGCAAAGGTGGCCATTGATACGGTGCAAAAGGCATCATCTGCGCTGGTTGGCATCCAGGAGCAGGGAGATGAAATGGAGGCTGGAAATGCATCGGATGAGAATGCAAAAATAGTGGTTGGACAAACGGAAACCGTTGAGGATAGGGGGGATATCCAGGCATTGGTGGCAGCATCGCAGGACGATCGGGCATTGCTGAAGCGACTGGCAGTGCGTATTGTTCAACATGTGCATGGTCGGGTACTAACGCGGGAATCTCGTTACCTTGCTCGTCAAGAAAGTGGATTTTTCCATTGGTGCAACGTATTCGATAGGTCCGCAGCAGGGATGTGTTTTCCTGGGTATGCCACTGTTTACCACAATGAAATACGAGCCCTGGACGGCCATCAGCGTGTTTTTTGACAGCTTGGATGATACCCTGCCGGCCTTCTCGTTCAAGCTCTTGAAATATTTGAAGCCAGGTTCTTTCCGTATCATCTGCAGGTTTGCCTGTTACAGAAAAGCAAATAGGACGACGGTCAATGGGTGGTAAGTACACGAGAGAGGGTTGTGCAGCCTCTACTTTCGCGTTCAACAGGCACAGGATTGAAAGTAGAGTTTGTAAAAAAATAACACGTGACATGGACGGAATCTCTTTATGAAAAATTACTAGTAAATGCAATGCACAATAATGAGTAGCAAGGGTACCGCAGAAATAAGTTTTTTCTACCTCTGTTGCATGCAACTGTCGCATGCAACGCGTTGCGTGTTGCGGATTATATGCACATTACCAAGAGCAAGTCGCGTGTTTCTTTATCAAGCGTGCACTCATCAGATTTCACAAACGCCTTCAGCTGAGAGCCTCCAAATCGGCGCAATGCGTAGCATATTGGTGCCATTTTACCCTGTTGTAACTCTTTAGCTATTTCATTGAGCGTGGTACTGACTGCGCTTTTCTTTTCATCATCTTGAGCGAAGGCTAGATCAGCGCAGAGAGTAGTAATGCGGGCAATATAAGGATTAAATATTGCATCTCCAAAAACTGCGTCCACCAGGCCGTTCGTTTTTAGAAACTCTTCAGTCGTTTTGCGCAGCGAAAGTGCGAAGTTACGATGAGCAGCGTTTATCGTTGAATCGCCTACGGTCATCTCAATGAGTGGATAATAGAGTTTTATCAAGTCAACAACGTCTTTTGTGTCCATGGTGATGTGCTTTAATAAAACGAAGAGACAGATAAAAGCGCAGGTTTGGGTAAAGGGATTTTGCTGATCAATGAGGATATTCATGACCTGTGCCACGGCTGTAGGTTGTCCCTCCAAAGCGTGCGCGACTCTTTCAACAGCGGCGGTATAATTTCCCATTGTTGCTTCGCGACACAGATCTTCAATGTCGCTCTTATGCCATCCGACGACTTTTTCAGCTAGCGCTGCATCAGGTTGTACCAGTCCACCAGAACCTCGCTCCAAGCGTCTCATTTTTGCAGGTACTACAGGTGGTTGCGGTGTAGTACCTAGAAGTGGTGTTACCAGTTCCCGCTGCAGAGCCTGCAAAAAGCTTACATATGCTTTTAAGATAAAACTGTCGTCATGCTTACTGCTGTAGGTGGTGATTGTCTGATCTATTATTTTCACAATCGTATCAAGTTGAGGGGTGCGGGTGAGCTTTGCGATGCCTCTTGCATCATCGTGGTTGAGTGAACAAATAAAGCCTTTGAGGTACAAGACCGCCTCAGGTTCGCCCTGAACACTAGCCAAAATTTTCAAAGCCTGTTGTTGTGTTGTGCATTTTTTAAAGAGCTGTGTGGTGTAATGGATGGCCTGAGGAAAGTAAGCAGGTTCAGCAACATGTGCGTTCAGCCAGGTGCGTAATTCTTGTTGAAACTGTTTGGCGATTTGGACAAGTGTGTTTTTGGAAGAAACCTCTCTTTGAAGGGATTGCATTCTCATCGCATCAGTCTGTTGTACGCATAACGGTAGATCTCTTTGTTGGGAGCAAGCCTGTATTCCCGAACCTAGTTTTTCACTGACATTCGCGTAATCGGGGTGAGCTCCATACTGATGTAAACACAGCATGAATTGTTCCAGGTCAGCAGGGGAAGAAATGAGCGGAACAATGTTGTCTTGTAGTAATTTCGCTGCTTTTGCGCCTCGCCTTTCATAATCCGCGTCATCGAACCGGTTGAGTTCGGAAAAGAGTTCGACCAGGGGAGTGAAAAATTTCCCTTGGATTTGTAAGCGTTGTTTTTCTCGTACCGTGCTTTCAATGCTTTCCAATGCTTTTTGTAATGTTCTCAGTCTTGCCAGAAGAGCTTGGTTGTTCTGGTTTTTTGCTTTCGAAACGGCATCAGCCTCGGGGCAAGCCTTTTCCAGTACCATAAGATAAGGTGTCAATTTTCTGTTAAATAACGGTGCGGTTATTTCCACAAGAGAACAGGCAGGTTGTTGTTGCTCAATGATTACGGAAAGTAACAAGAATTGGGCGAGTGGATAACCTTCCATTTGCTCGATGGTTCGCATTTTCTCTGCTGTACACGCCATCCTACCCAAGTACCGTTGAGCAAGATTGAGAGATTCATGAAGGCTTTGTTTTTCAAAAACTCTTTCGATAGCTTCTGCAGAGGCGAGAGCAGCTGTTTCGCGACCTACCGGCGCAGCTGCAACAATGTTCAAAAGTTTAGGATCGGTAATGACAATCGGAAACTGATCAAGAAAATCCATCAGTTCTCTGTAGCGATCCACAGGAAGAAGTTTTTCTGCTTCGGCGAGAATAATCCAGACTTTTTCTTGGGGGTTACCAAGTTCCATTTTCTGACAGCGATGTCGGAGGGTCAGAAGTATGATCTTATAAAATTCCGTTATTCTGGTTGCAAAAGCGTCCTCAGCGTATCTTGCAATAAATGCGTTTGCTTCTTGATGAAGACATTGTCTGCGGCTTCGTTCTTGGCATTCAGCAAGTGGTGAGCCGCATTTTTCGAGTTCCTGCAGTTTCAACGCGTACCATTGCAGACTGCATTCGATGTCTCCTGCATCTTTGCATGCTTCTAGAAACCTGTCGCGAACGGTTTTCTCTACTGCACAATGAGCAACATGACTCATTAGGGCAATACGGTCGTCTTTTGCAATCGTTTTCCATGAGCCATCTGCTTTCTTTTGGTTAATGAGAGCGAGTGCCGCTTCGGTTACGGGAGAAAAGTCGCCCACTTTTCCGCGTAGATCGGTTACAAGTCGTACCATGTGAACGAGGTACAGGGGGCGTGTAGAATCACCGGCAAGCAACAGTTGTTGTGCTTTGGTAAGATCACCAGATTGGAGAGCGCTTTGCATTTTGGCGTAATGGGCTACTTCTTGTGCGGTTCGTTCTGCTTGCGCAGCAGCGGCTGCAAGGTGCGCTTCCTGTTCTGCTTGTTTTTGAGCAGCACGCTGTGCTTTGCATCTTTCTCTGCTGGTTAGCCCTCTTGATGTCGCAGTTTTTCCATCAGGGCTTTCGGTTGCAATTGTGGGTGCAGGAGCTTGTGGTGTATCGCCGTCCTCAGCGTGCCCACCAGTTGAAGAGGACGCAGAGGGTTTGGAAGATGTTTTTTCTTCCTTTCGTTCTACCGCGACAGTAGCGGCCGCAAGAAAAAATTCATCTTTATTTCTTTTTCTGCGTGCACTTTTTCCTGGTTGAGCTAGTGGTTCTGCTTTGGCAGTTGTTTCCGGCGCGGGTGCACTTGAAGCTGCTTGCTTTGTAGCTGGTTGTGGTGCTGGGGTAGAACTAGTGGTAACGGCAGATGGTGACTTTTTCTCAGCTGGTCTTTGCTGTGCTGGTTTAGAAGCCTGAGATGAATGGTTAGAGCCATGCGGAGTAGTGCTTGTTGTTTTTGATGGGGGCCTTTGACCTTGGGCAGGAGCGGCTGGTGTAGGCGTGCTCGCTTTTGGACCTACCGTTTTCCATTCCTCTTTCGGTGGCGTAGCTGCTGGCGGATTTACTTTTTGAGCGGAGGCTGAATGCAGAACGGAGGCGGGTTTCTTGTCCCATGGATTGGTAAGTGACGGTGCAGGTTTGTGTTGAACAGGTGCTGGAGCGTTGTCCTTTTCTTGTTCGGTTCCTTTGGTGGTAGGGCGTTGTGTTTTGTGTCTTTCGAGGCTGGTCATTGTTGATACCGATGGCACAGCATCGTTTTCGCTGACTTTTTTATTGTCGTCAGAAGGCTTTGCGGGTGTAGATGGGCTATCTGTTTCTTTGGCGGTTTCAACAATGGGAGCAGGAGTTATGATCGAAGGAGCCGCTACAACTCCCTCTGGCTGACTTTTGACTGCAGGAGGAGCGGGGATAACAGCGAGAGCAGGTGATTTAGCCGTTGTGGCGGGAGTAGCCGGTTCTGACGATGTAGATGCGGGGCTAACGGGAAGAGAGCAGAGGCGTATGATTTCGGCATGAAGCGCCGGGGGAGTTTTGAGCAGAAGGGTGCGGAGTGCAGCAGTGAGGTCAAATGTTTCAGAAGAAGAGGAGCATTCAGAAATAAAAGCAACAATGTTGAGACGCGTCTCTGGTGAGGCGGTTCGAATGTAAGTCAGCAGGAATTCATTTATTGCGGGAGCAGCTTTTTCAGGGGCAATGGGCGGCTGATGTTCGGCAGTATGAGATCCCATTGCAAACTGAGGAGGGAAGAACTGTTGTCCAGGAACTGGTAAATAAGGATCCGCATAAGGATGTGGTGCGTACGGTGGGGGTCCGAATTGGTAGGGTGCGCAAGGATATGGATGATATGGCGTCAGCAGAGGAGCTTGCGGAGTGTGGTCGTGGAACCGAGCAGGCATGCGATGAGAAATCGCCTTCCGTTGATCAGGAGGGAAGAGTGAGCTGATCACCGTAGGAGTGGTTTCTCCAGGAGTAAAAGAAAGAGTGTGGAGTGCAAGTTCCAAAGGCACCGGTTGCTTGGGCTGTTCTTCTAAAAATTCATAATGCGTTCCGGCAGCCCGTGCATTTTTTACGACACGAACAAAACCCACAGGTATTTTTCGTGCCCACATGCTCTGTATCCAGGCAGAGAAATTTTTTCCCTCAGGACTTTCCCAGTCAACACGATATGAGTTGCCATGTTGGCCTGGTAACGCGAATGATGGCTGTGAAGCAAAGCTTGAAGACGCAAAAAAGAAAGAAAGCAAGGTGAGATGTTTTGAAAATGAATAACCAAAGCAGTTCATGAAGTTCCTTAAAGAAGAGAAACGGATAGGTATCAAGATTTTTTAAACAGAGGACGAGCCTTATCAAATGCTTGCGCTGCAGTCATAGATGAAGCAGCGGCACACGGACTGCTTTCCAGCAACGCGCGCAGAATTTTTTCTTGCTGCCTACGCGCACTGGTGACGGCTTTGATGGAACCCTTTGGTAAGGCATTAAATGTAGGTTCGAATTCTCGTACAAGGCAGTAAATACATTCTAGTAGCGCTTGTTTTTGTGCAAGTGAGATATCTTTTGAAGGCTGTAGAAGAAGACCTCGCAAGACTTTTAAGATAGGTAGATAATTGTAAGTCAGACTGGATTTTTTTTGTGCAAGCAGTTCCAAAACGAAGAACAGGTCAGTTTTTTTTGTGTTTTTTAGTAACTTCTCCACAGCGCATGTCCACTCTTGGCCCGCTGTTATGGCTTCCACAGTTTGTATGTCTTCCACTTGTTGTAACTTGTTCAGACAAAAATGGAATTCTGGTTCAAGATCGCCCCATAGAAAACATCTGCTACTGCTTTGCAAACGTAAAGCGAGAGATGAATGCTCAGGCGTCTCTCTTTCTTTTTCCTTTCTTTCTCGCTGTTTTTCTTGCCCCACTTTGAGGCTCACACAATCGGGACTTTTCAGCAGAAGGCCTTTTTCCAGGTATTCTTTACGTTTTTGTTGATGTTCGTCATAGTTCTCATCTTGCAGAGGAGCCAACTTGCCATGATGGATAAAAAGGCACCGATATGCTATTCCTCTGAACCGCTTAACTTCATCAGTTTCTGCAAGCGTTGTATTTTCAGCGAATGCAAGTACAAAGTGATATTCGTCAGGGTTTAGGTAATATTCCTTTGTTGTTTCTGTCATGAGGTGGAGATGGATAAGTTTTGCTATGTGCGCTTCAAGCTCTGAGGAGCTTTGCCAGGACGCGAGTTGTTCTTGTGCTTTGGCAAAAAAAGCACGCGCGCGTACACTTTCAGAGATTTTATCGAGTGCGCAGAAACGATTCCAGCAATCAAGTCCGGCGATAAAATTTTCTTGTGGGGTAGGGAAAAGCTCGGATGCGGGTAAGACGCACGGTGTATCTTCATTGCCAAGGCTCAGCTGCTGTTGTAGATGACGCTGAAGGCGGCGTATTTCAGCGATTTCTTCTGGGGAAATATAGCCTTTCTTTTCAACTAGACGGATATTTTTTTCTACCCCAACACATTCGACGCCTAGTGCGCCGCTTGCTGGATGTGCGCAGGGAGTGAGCCAAGAAACCACGTACAATTGCCAAGCGCGTAATGACCGCCCGGTTCTATGGGGATGCTTTGCAAGAAACTGGAGCGCCCGTTCATGAGGGCATAGTTCTTCTTCGGCAAAGCGGTGGCAATAGTTCTTATCTGATGCATGCCTTTCTATTTCGTGGCGTAAGGAAATGGTAATGCAGTCAAAGTCGTTTTGAAAGCATCCATAATTAACATAAGACCAAAAGTCAGGATCAGTGCCATCATTGATAAGAAACCGGCATAATTTTACCAGTAGGTAGGGTTTAGCAGTTTCTCGGTGTTGAAAAAACAGTTGTTTAGCTCTCCTTTTGACAACTGGCTCAACATCACTTAGATCAGAATGCATTTCTGAGCGAAGTTTGCTGAGTATTTCTGTGAGATACACGCAGTCAACTACAGATTCTGAAAGAAGCTTTTCCAGGTTGAGCCGTTGATAAAAAGCGAGCGCTTGCATTGGATCATTCCTCTGAATCAAATAAAAATGAGCAAGCTTCAAATAGAAATCAGTTTGCTGGGTGATCGCAGCAGCAGTAGCCCGACGAACTATCTTATGAGTCCAACCATCACATGCAGTGATCTGCGCGCTTGCGTGCCGAATGGCTCCTCTTACCATTCTATCAGCCGCCCGTTGTTCAGGGGATGTAGTCTGTACGGGTGTAGTATCCAAGAATGCGCGTGGTTGAGCAATGATGGCGTCTCCTGCGTTGCCAGTGCAAAAAGTAGTTAGGAAGTGATTCCACTCATCTTGACGTTCTCTTCTCTTTTGTTTCCGCAAGAAGCTTCTTGAAGGACCGTCTGCTGAAGGAGTGGTAGTGCCTTGCTCTTCCTCAGATTCAGATTCTGATAAGTGGGTGGGGTGCGGATTATGTGAGTGAACGCGTGCAGGTCGATCGGGAAGGCGTACCATAAACCGTTGTTCTGCAGCAGGGGGGCTCATCGGTGTAGCAGAGGCAGCAGGATGGTGCACGCAACTGAGTGGTGCTGGTGCAACTGGACGATGCTGAGTGGCGGCAATACTTCTTTTTGGCGGGATTGGCAAGGGTGGAAACTCGTCGAAAGACAAGCCGGCAATGGTCGGTTGTCTGGATACGCAAGGCGCGGCGGAAGGCGAAGGGATTTGTTCAACGTTGGCAGAGGTTGCAGTACGTTGTACATCAGGAATCGGTCGGGCTGCAATCGGAAGACTTTTTTTTCCACCATTCTTCGTTTTATCACTTGATGACCATTGTGCGACGAGTGCATGTGCTGGTGGTTGAGCGATTACCGTGGGGTGGCCGATAGCAGGATGTGGCATATGCATCTGTGTGAGGTGGTGGTGGTTTTGCATGGGATCACCTATTCTGAAAAGAGTAGGCTGCTCGATACTATCGCCGGCATAGAGACAGTAGTTGCCTAGCAATATCGTAGGCGTGGGAAATGCTTCTTTCGGCTGGTCAACAGTAATAAAAAATGATCCATCATAGAAAAGCGAAAAAGAGAATGGCTGTTGTTCGCGTTGGCGGGTCTTAATGATCTCAAAAAAACTCAACAGTTGATCTTCTTCGCGGCCAGTTCGAATGACGAGTGGAATAGAAATAACCCCGCTGCTGGCCGTTAATTGAGGGAGTAATCGAAAAAAAGATGCAAAGGACGGGTGGTGAAGCGAGCCGTTTCTTGCAGGATCTAGGGTTGGGTCAAGGAATCGCAATACTGGCACTTCAGTTTTTACATCAATGCCTGCGCACAAGGATTCATGATGGGCGGGCAATACAAGGCGTGATGACAAAATAAAAAAGACGAAAAGAAAATTTTTAAGACACGGCATGTTACGATATCCAGCTATGACAATTGAATTTTGCAGGTAAGCATAACGATTTACTGGATATCTGTAACGATTTTTTTCTTTCACTTTGCAGAGAGCGCTCTTTTTTCAGAACGGTCACTTCCCTTTGAATGCACTTTGCGCCTGTGTAAGATACGCAACTGCCGTTGTAGCCTGAGCATTCGGCATGTTATGTGCTTTAATGTCTTCGCTGGTCTGCAGGGATAACGTCTTCTGGAATTATCGCATTGATCAGTGCAAGTTCTGTGCTGTCATAGCCGTTTTCAAGATCTATACAGGTTTGGTAGAGGTCTCGAATCTCCTTGGCAGGATCTTTGCCTTCTGTGGCTACGAATGCCGCCATTTGCTCGCAGCTTTTTCTGTGTGCATGCAGGTAGGTTTTAAAAAGGATCTGTGCAGTGGTTATGTATAGGTCGCCAACCGAGTTGAGATTTCGAGCGAAGATGAAGCTTTTAAGATGGGGACACATACCTCTTTCTATACGACACTGGGGATTCCGTTGATCTGCGCGATTAAGATCAATCAACAGCTTAGTACCCTGAGCAATATCATGGCAGTGATCTTCATCTAATCGGATGCATTGTTCGAGATAGGCGTCTTTTTTGTCCTCGTCTGGTTCTGCGCTGTGAAGCACAAAATATACGTTACAACGAGTCCATGCATCGACCGTTTTATCTTTGGAAATCCATTTGGCTTTTTCTAAAAATGCCGCAGTTTCTTCATCAGAAAGGACCTCTGGGGCTTCATTGCAAAGAGCACACATAAAACAAGTATGAAGAGAAGGAAGGTGCGCAATCTGGGGAAGCAATGCTTTTGCCTCAGTGAAATTCCCGTTTTGTATGAGTGCGGAGATGCGTGCTTCAAGCTCTTTGTCTGCTACTGATTGCAATTCTGCCATGGAGGAAAGAGCGGCGGCAGTGGCTGCCTTCTGTTCCGCTAATTCTCGGGCTGTTTTGCGAGGTTTTTGTTGCATAGCTTCGGTAGGAGGAGTGGGCTGTTTTGCTTTCTCTCTTGCTGCTTGAGCCATAGCCGCTGCTAAGATAGCGTCATCATCGGATTTTTTGGAGTCTGGTTTGCGCGCTGATGTAGCAGCTTTGCTTGAGCTAGGGGCTTTTTGCTGAGGTGCGGGAGTGGTTGGTGCAGCCTTTCGTCCTTCTGCTTTTTTAGCAGCTTTTTGGGCGTCTTGTTCTGCTTTTTTAACAGCTGCTGCTTCACGATCTCTTTGTGCTTGTTCTTCCCGTGCTTTTTTAGCTTCTTCTTGTGCCTTTTGTCGTGCTTCTTCTGCTTTTCGACGTTCTTCTCTTTCTTGTTTTTTTGTTTTGGGTTCTTGAGGAGGTGTTTGCGGCGCGGCTTCAGATGCTGCTGCAGCTCCACCTTGCTGCAAGGGTTCTTGTGCTACGGCGTCTATGTCTTTCGAAGCTACTGGCTGAGCTGGCGTGCTGCCTTGCGCATCATCAACGCGAGTTTCAGCGGCTTCTTTTGGAGCTTCTGGTTGGCGTGCTTCACCACCTTGAGCAGACAAAACCATTGTAGCAAGGAGTTTTTGAAGTTCAGCAGTTGCTCTGCCACTTGTTGAACCTGTAACAGGAGAGGTACTTGAGGCAGAAGGTGGAGTTACCGCCAAAAGGTGTTGCGGTGCGGCTGGCGTGGTTGGTGCGGGCTGAGTGGCTGCTGCGTCTGGTACTTGTTCGCTTTGAGCGCGCTTTCTTCTCCGTGAAGGTTGTTTAGCAACGGGAACATAGACCGTTACGGGCACCGGTCGATCAATTATTTCTCGTACGATGGGTCCTGGTACGAATACTGGGGGTCCGGGAATGAGGACGGGACGATCAACATACACGTTGTAGGGAATAGTTACGACGTGCTGTTCCGGGGAGCCGTGTAGGGTTTGAGCAGTTTGTATTTCTTCAGGCTGGTAGCTGCGGCATGTTCCATCTTCATGCAATCGGTACGCAGCAAGCACGGTATGGGGTGTTTCAACAGTGCACGTAGGATGAAGATTGCGGTCTGTTCGGATAATAATCTGTTTGTCGGAATCGCCCTCTCTTGTTTGACAGAGCATAAAGCAGAAAGGTTGGTTGTTATCGAATGCAGTACTCATGTGGGCAGCAAGAGTTGATCGTTTACCTTCTTCTCCAAAAGGCTTTTGGTTGAAGTCAAGGCTAAGCTCGCGTCTGTCCACGGAGATCTTTACGACTCCATTGGTATCTGCAAAAGACCCAGAAATTTCTTGAGCAGCTGCCGGTTGGGCGCTCTGGGCTGCCTGCTGGCAAAATAAGCCGCAAGCGACTAAAAATGAGCTTATAATTTTCTTCATATTCGGAGTCTCCATTTTTAAAAATACTCTATTAGAAATTTTATACGGCCTGTGGGAATTGTCAAACGGAGCTTATTTTCCAAAGCTTAAGCTTCTGTGCTGTTCTCCTGGTCTTTTCCAAAATTGCGACTCGGGTTACACTGGAATCAGAGCAGCTTTTGTTGAGGGAACGACCTATGTATAAAAAAGATTTTCCGTTTTTTGATACGCATCCATCTTTGGTGTATTTGGACAGTGCTGCGACGAGCCAAAAACCATACGTGGTTCTTGAGGCGTTAATGCGCTTTTATTGTAGCACAAATGCAAATATGCATCGCGGTGTATATCGTCTTGCTGAAGAAGCAACAGATCAGTTTGAAAAAGCACGAGTACACGTTGCCTCATTTTTGGGAGCCTCCGACTCCGCGGAAATCATTTTTACTTCGGGCGCGACTGCTGCCATCAATATGGTTGCGCATGCATGGGGCCAAAAGAATGTGCAGGCAGGTGATGATGTGGTGGTAACTGCTTTGGAACACCACGCCAATTTTGTTCCATGGCAACAGTTGTGCGAGCGTGCGGGCGCTACTCTGAACATTATTCCAGTCTTAGCCGATGGGCTATTGGATCTTTCGCGGATCGAGGAGCTCATTACCGAACGTACAAAAATGGTGGCGGTGACGCAGGTGTCCAATGCCATTGGTACCACGGTTGACCTTGAGCTGATCATTGCGCGTGCTCATGCGGTGGGTGCACGTGTCCTTGTTGATGGTTGTCAGGCGGTATCATTCGTCCCGGTGGACGTGCAAAAAATGAACTGTGATTTTTACGTATTTTCAGGGCATAAGGTGATGGGGCCAACCGGTGTTGGGGTGTTGTATGCTCGTAAGAGCACTCATCATGAGTTTCCACCGTTGATAGTGGGCGGCGGCGCAGTGCAAGAAGTTACTGCTGAAAAAACGACCTTCTTGCCATCTCCCCGTTGTTACGAGGCAGGAACACCTCCTACAGCAGGCGTGATTGCTCTTTCTGCGGCTCTTTCCTACTTGCAAAACGTTGGGATTGAGAAGGTAGGTGAATATGTTTCTAGGCTCACTGGTTCCGTCGTCACACAATTGCAATCTTTGCCGCGCATTCGGATTTTGGGTCCGGCTGAGGAGCTAAAAAAACAGGGACATCTGGTGAGTTTTGTGGTGGAAGGTATGCATGCACACGATGTTGCTGCGTATCTTGATCTTCATGGTATCTGTGTAAGAGCGGGCCACCATTGTGCGCAACCCTTGGCAACGCAGCTAGGATATCAAGCTTCCGTACGTGCCTCATTTTATCTGTATACTACTCAACGGGATGTAGAACAGTTTGTGGATGCGCTCAAAAAATTGGTGAGTTAACAAAAACGCGCATCGCACACAAAACGCGAGAAGAGGAAATGAAAGTAAGAGGCATGGTTTTCGCGCTCCTCTGCTTTTTTTCGGAAGCGCAAGCAGCGCATGTGTCGATTCCTTCAAAAGTCATGGATGATATTTCAGACACGCTGGCAACTGGCATCCCGCTCGCGCTTTTTTCAGGTGTGTGGTGGGCAGTAGCAAATCGCATTCCCCGCAAATGGCCCAATCTTTCAGAACCAGCAGCAACATTTATTCGCGCCACATGGCAGGAGCAGGGTTTAAAAAGACCGGAAAAGATCATGCTCAAGGAGATTCCGAGAGATTCATTTCTTTCTAAAATCATCATGTACACGCAGGAATTGCCGCATGCATTGGCGGTGGGTCCTCCATTCAAAGAAAAAATAGAAACACTTTTATACGAAAAAGTGCGGCTTGAAGGTGCCTATGCTGCAGAAGATAATCCAGAAAAAAAAGATGATCTGCGCAAGCAACTGACGGTGGTTGAAGAAGGCTTGGCAGAATGCCGGTTTGTGTGTGGTCATGAACGGGTTCACAAGGAGCGCTATCATACGTACAAAATGTTGCTCATTCAGTTTATTGCTCCTTTTATCTTTCACAGCATTTTGAAGCACTCTGCAAATGCTCTTGATCGCCATGAATTGTGGCCAGCGGTTTCCTTTTTGCTGCGTAAAAATAGTACGCGTTCCCTCTTAGAAATGATCACATTTTGGATTACCGCACATCTTTTTGAACGCGAAGCTGATCTGCATGCGTCGCATGATCCTGAAGAAATCAATGCAGGAATACGACTTTTTGTGAGGGCCCAAGCATTGAAGGCCAGTGCTGCTCAAAAGCAAGGATTAAAAACAGTGGTGCTGTTGTGGTTTCTGAAATACACGCATCCAACCACTCCGGAACGACTTTCTTATTTGCGTAAAGCACTCAAACGGGCGTACCGATTACAACATTCCGTAACGGGTAAGAGCAAGGCGTACCGCCGAAATGTCTGAGCAGTCAAACAGGACGGTTCTTTGTATTCCCACGTGTGCGGCAGAACGAAGCACCAATGGTTGATCGTCAACCATGATGCATGACTGTGGGTCAATGGCATGAAGGGTAAGGAACTGTTCAATGAGCAGAGGGTCAGACTTTTTCAAATTAAAAAGATCACTGCAGAGTATGTCGTCAAAATAGGAGAAAAGAAGACTGGTTTGAGGAGCATGTTTGAGAAATTCAAAAAATGCACTGGGAAGTTCGGTGAGGCTAAAAATCTTATGTCCGCGTTCTTTGCAGTCTTGCAAAAGGGATACGGTTGCCCTGAAATCCAGAGGAGCAACGGTTTGAGCGCCGAGAGAGCCAGAGGGGGAAAAGGGCGGGCGGAGGGTAGAAAATAGTCCGTTGAAATCCATGATGAGCGTGTGGGGAATGGTAGTTTCTTTGAAAAGATTAAGTCGGGCAGAAGGGCGGACAGCTTTGAGGGACGCAGCGATCATACAAACTCCTTATTTTCGAGGGACTTTCTTTATGATCAGCGTATCTGTCGCGCCCGTTTTGGCAACTGGTGGTTACTGGTGCTTGAATCTACTTTTTTTACCGAATCCAAAAATAGAATGTGACTGTTTTTCAACAGCTTGGAATGCTGTACTGGATTGAGCGCCAGGTAGCGCTTGCACTAATTTTCTTAAATCGGCTAATTCTTTTTTGAGTCCGATAATCTGGGCCTCTGCTCCCTCCGTGTCTGAATTCTTGGCGAGCTTGCTGACCAGAGGAATGATGGTATCCAGTACCTTGACCGCGTTGTTTACTTTAGCACCTAGCGCTTGTTGATTTTCTTTCAGTTGTGGCAGTTCCGCTTGCCAGACCTTTATTTGTTTTTCGAGCGCAGACAATGTTGTTTTAGCATTAACGATGATTGCCATCTCATGGCCGATAAAATGATAGACAGCAAAAGCAACGGATGCGCCTCCTAGCGCAAACCATAGGTAAGGAGAGCCGAGGAGCAAAGAGGCGGGATTCAAATCGATAAGACCACGTGTAGTAGTTTTTTCTTGATTGGTTATCGCGGCAGTGACGGTTGCAGCAGCCGCTGCTCCTGCCACTGCAACAACCTTGGCGCATTCCTTGGCATTAGGCAGAGGTAAAGCATCATTTTGTTCCTTCATGAAACTGATAAGTGATCCAGGTTGGTGTGACGCGAGGGCAAAGGGAGTTGTGGTACACAGCAGGGCGAAAATTGTGTTTTTCATGGGAGCTCCTTATGGTGTAAGGCGTGATAAACATTGGAAGTGGACTATACTCAAGAGGGAAGGGATCGCGCAATGAGTTATAAAGATTTGTATCACGAACGGCTTCTTGATTATTTTCATCACCCCCGCAAAAAAGGGATCATTGAAAAACCGGACTTTGCGACAGCTGTCCATAACCCGTCGTGTGGGGATTCGGTCTTTTTTCAAGGAATCATCCAGGATGGTGTGCTCACAACATGTCGTTTTCAGGCCCAAGGGTGTGTGATTAGTTCTGCAGCCGCTTCTTTGCTTGCCGAAAAAGCAGAAGGGCAGCGCGTGATTGATGTTTTAGCGTATACGTCACAGACAATGCTCGATTTGGTGGGACTTTCCCTGGGCCCGACACGTTTGCGTTGTGCGTTGCTTGCACTTGAAGCGTTGCACTCGGGTCTTAACGGGAAGGGTGAGTCATGTTAGACCGAGCCAAGGTGATGCGAGAGTTGAGTGTAGAATCGCAGAATCTCTTTGTGGACTACTCAATTGAGCATCAGGCTGCGTATGCTGAATGGCAAAAAATATGCAGAGATGCGCTGTTTTTGCAAAAGGTAGAAGCGCATCCCACCTATGCTTTGCCCACATGGAACGGAGATTTGAAGCAAGTGCATAAGGTTACGCGTTTTTCAAAGCCGTACCAGGTGGTTTCTGTTGATGGATCACAAATCTATCCTGACAAACATCAAGGTACCAGCTGTTTTTTGCTCAACATTGGCACGGCAGTTCTGCGCTACGGGATGGGTCAGGGTACAACTCTTTTTTCATCTGAGCCATTTCTATTTGTTGGGCAAGACAACGATGACGAGGCTTCCGGGCGCTCTGTTGATGTGGTGAATGCTAAACGCGAAGAGTTTGAATTAAAATTAGGCTTTGAAACCTGTGAGCGGTTGCGAGAGGAACATGCTTCGCTCCCACTCCTTTTTCTTTTTGATGGATCGCTTATCTTTTGGCATCTGGAAAGTAAAGAAACCTTTCTCAAGCAGTATTTTGTGAACGTCTACTGTCAAACCCTGCTCCAATTTTTCGAAAAGAAGATCCCTGTTGCTGGATACTTGAGCCTGCCTAAGAACAAGGACCTCGTGAATCTTATTCGAGCGAGCGCTACGGATTTCTCTGCAAGCGTGACGGAAAGAAATCAGTTGTTTCCTCACACGATAGACGCGATGCTCGCGTTGATGCATCTGGAAGAAGGTGAGCGCACCTCCTTTTTTGCAAGCACTGCTCTCATTGTAGGCGAATACCCAGCGCAAGTACGACCTTGGTTCTGTTACTATGCGACCTCGGCTGAGTTGGTACGCATTGAATTACCGGAGTATGTGGTGGCATGCCCAGATTTGGCAGAACAGGCGCTTACCATTATTGCAGATCAAGTTTTCAAAGGAAATGGCTACCCTATCTGTACTGCTGAAGCGCATATCCAAGCAGTGGTGAAGGGTGCTGACCGAGAATTTTTTTATCATGCGGTTGAACGTTATGGCATACAACAACGTAAGCGCTTGATCATGTCACAAAAAAATCTTAAAAAACGAAGGATGAGTGTATGAAAAAATACTTGCTTTTACTGTCATTACTGGCGTTGCCATTGCAGGCGACCGCTGCAGTTTTAGGTGTGCTTGATTTTGTTGCAGTATGGATGGTTGTTCGAGCGGTAGAGCGAATGGTGGGAGGTGGTCAACATCGCTGTCAGGAATGCTGTGCGTGTTGTCGAAAGGCATGCGATAGACAAATTGTGCCCAAACAGCGACGTGTAAAATTACGTTTTGAAGAGCGCAGGAGGCTTGAGCAAGACGAAGAGGGGCAAGGATAATTGTGATCCATTTGGAATCTGCACGTAAAAGAGGTAAAATCCGACAAACCTATCAGACGACAAATTAAGGAAGGAAGAGTTAGATGAGAAGTAGTGAAATAGGGCCGCGGATATTGTTTTTACTCATGGGCAGTACAATTATGGCCTTGCATGCAGGTGACAGGCGATACACCACCGAGGTTCCCCATGATGAATTGGGTTGGTCTCCTCCCGTTCGCTTCTTCGATATTGAAGCCCATGTGGTGTATCACTCCTCTCCAAGGCAATCGTCCCCCGTCCCACCCCGCTCCGGTGCTGTTGCAGTGCCAGATATTCAGGATACTAAATCAGACACAGACGAGGCAGCAGAACTGAAAGTGGCAACTGTCGCTGGATCTCCTTCAGAAATGTTGAGTGGCTTTAATCCCTTCGCTGTCTTGGCAGCGTCAGCAGTTCCCCCAGACGACATGGAATTAGAGGCACCAGTAACGCCTCATCCTGAAAAAGTGGCGAGCAGTCAATACACTTTCGACCTTTTGACACGAGAGATTCGTGAGGATCCATTTTTTCTGAATCGTGCATTGCGAAATCTGCCGAATGGGCATAAGGCTTTGGCTGCACTCTTGGCAGCGGGTGCTAAGACTTCGTCCGTTGCAGTACAAGTGTCAGACGGGCAAGCAGGCAAGAGAAGCAGATCGGGAAGTAATGCTTCTCATGTTCATCCAGCTCGCTGCATTTCCCCCTCGAAACCATTGGGCAGACAATCGAGTTGCTCGTAAATTTCGCATAAAAAAGTAGTATTTTCGACAAAAATGGATACAGTATCTCCCAATTTCCGTGAACAATAAGAAATCATGGAAGGTAAACAAACACTTTAATAAAGGGTCTGTATGAAAAAAATCAAATACACATTCGCCGTGGCGCTTCTTTCGGTTGCAGCTTTACGCGGTGAAGCGGCAGGGGTACCCCCGGTGCAAGCCGATAACGCAGGACCAGAGATTAAAAGCGAATTGCCTTGTCTTATTCCGTTAATTTCTTTGGCTAAACGTTGGACCGCTTTGGCAAAAAACGCAGACGGTAAAACGGTTGCGGCTGATTTGCAAGCTGCTTTTGAAGAATTGGCAAATGCTTCCCGCACTTGTCATGAAGCGGCTCACAAGAGAGTTGTAGATGCACAAGCAGCATTGGCTGTTGCGGCAAGTGAGCCAGCAGTAGAGAGTGCAGAAGCTTCAACTAAAGCAGCAACATCCGCTGTACCAGCAGAGGCTCCCGCAGCGCCTGGTGCAGATGCGCCTGTGGCAGCTCCTGTAGCCCCAGTTGCACAATAATTCCCAGCGCGTCAAGCTTCTTAAAAGCCCCCAAATCTGGGGGCTTTTTTTATGAAAAGAAATGCCTTTTTGTATCTTTTTCTGGCAGATTCCCCCCTTGTTTTTCTATCTTATGACTGGGTTTAATTAAAAGGGGAAAAGGGATGAAAGGACACAAAGGAACTACAATGTGGATGGTTGGAATTCACCTCATGGTCGTTACTTACGATTGTCAAACTGCCCAACTTATGCCAAGTCATGAGCTAACGCCTGAGCAAATATCGATTGCGAATCTCAAACATAAGGTACAGTTGTTGCAAGCCTGGCATTGCCAGCAGGATGAGCGCATTGCCGATTTGGAGAACCAGATGAGACAATTATTGGGCACGCAGCGAGGAAATACTCCCCGGCCTGCGGCACCGGTTCCAGGAAGTCTATCGGGGGTTCTTCCTGCGCTTGCGGTGGTAAGGACGGGGAACGCCTCACGATTTCAGCGTGTTCCTCCGCGAGAGGGTATAAGACCAACTGGACAGAGATTGCTTTCACGACCGTCAGTAGATCCGTGGATGTGTGGGGGATCAAGTCGAACAGATGAACGCGCAACATCAGGGGGAGTAAGGCGCCCTGTTCAGCAGCCGCTTGCCCCGGTTGGTGAAGAAGATTTGGAAGAAGAGCGCGTATGAAAAAAAAACTCGTATACCTCATGCTTTTAAGTGCTACGACTCCTCATAAAATGCGTGCTTCCCATGTATGTATGGACCCGGCGGCTTTTGTGGCCGTTCTAGGGGGGAGCTGTGTGGTGTCTGCAATCTTCTGTTTGGCGTGGAGAGTGGTAGCTTCTGACCGACAGCGTTTACAGCATGACCTTTGGGCTGTTCGAAACAGAATAACCGACCTCGAAAGTGGGCGACCAGCATGGATGCATCATGTACAGGGAGATATGGAGAATCAGAATGCTGCTTTACGGGTGCTTGTTGCTGCTGCTACGCACTCGCAAGGCGACGGTGCAGCGTCTGTGACAGATGGTGAACAAAGCGGTGATGACGATATGCCACCTTTAAGAAGGCGAACTGACACCATGCTGCATAATCCCTTTGAGCCTCCTCCTCCTTATCCCGGACCTCTTGTTCAGGTTGTAGTGATGCAACAGATGAATGGGAGAGTTGGTGCCGGGCAAACGAATATACCGCAGCTTCCCGGAATGGCTGATGGTGTGGTTGCTGAGGATCAATAAACACAGCTAAAATACGCAAATTTATTCGCTTTTTAAAAAAAGTGGCTACACTAGGCCCTGTTTGTATTCTTGTTAAGATGCAATGCGAAAAAAATGTACAGTTTTCTTGCACAAAGGGATGTGTATGAAGCAAGTAGGAAAAGCGTTAACCATCGTACTGTTACTATCAGCTTATGCTGTTGCCAGTGACGCAGCGATGGGGTTACCAGAAGAACACGCACAGCAGCAACCAGCACACGCTAGTCTGGAAGCGGCTCCTGTTGATGAGCAAGTGGAGCTACTGAATGAGGGGGGTGACGAACCGGGCGAAGACCCTCTTGGTGAAGCATTTGCCTACATGTCGCGGCTCTTTGGTGGCGACGAACAAGCGAAGGAAGCCGGCTTTTGCCGAATAAACGAAGTTGCCAGCCAGGCTTCACAGCCGAACCATGGGCCTTCTTTGTTACGTGCTGCCGCTAGGGAAAGACAAGCAGCCGGTCTGGGTAGGGGCGTCCCTCGTTTCTTAACTCAGAAAGAAATTGATGCAGCAAATGCCAAACGGGATGCAAGGGATGCTGAACGTCGGTCTTCGATGAGTGGAGCTCGTCCCCAAACATCATATTTGACCAGAGGCGGCGGCGTGGGGGGCTACAGAACCGGTACTTTGCGTAGAAAATAATGCAATCTCCGAGATTGCGGGGGAGCCTCTGTGTGTGGTTCCCCCTCTCTTTTTTTAAAAGGATGAGAATGAAGAAGCACTATCTAATTTTTTTAGCTTCTGTGTCGTTGTTTTCTGCGTATGCTGCAGAAATGTCGCCATCTCCCGACTTAGTTGACAGGGCATGTCATGAGGCACGAACGTCGCATACTGCGATTACAGAACTGAGCAACGCCTTTAAGGATGTGCGCGAGGCGCTTCACGGAGAAGGAAACGATTCTGGTCCATTAGGTCAACTGATTCAGGAGGCTCTTTTACGTCGCTCGCCTGGTCCTCAGCAGCGCTCTGCAACGCCTGAAGGGAATTTCCGTTTTGCGCCCGATCATACTGAGGCAGCAGGGCATGAGGCACCGGTGCAAAAATCAGCTAACGACGGTTCGGGAGGTCTACCGTTTCCACTCGAACAGTACAACGGACAAAGCGCAGCACAAGGAACAAAACCATCAGAGTGGGACACATTCCGCAGAGTTGCCTACGAGGGCGTACAACCGTCTTAAAGGCGTTAACCGAGAAATTTTTTAAAGAATCCGATGATGCTGCCTTCTCCGTTGCCACCGTCAGTACCGATGATGTCCGAATAATCCGTAAGCAGCTTTTTTGCTTCTGGAGAAAGTTTTTTTGGTATGGAACATTTGGTAATAACTACCAAGTTACCACGAACCTTATTGCGTAGGTTTGGAAAGCCCTTACCCGGTACAATGATTCTTTCTCCGATTTCGCATCCCTTAGGGACCTTGATTGTTTCTTTAGTGCCATCGATGCTCTCAATTTCCACCTGAGAACCGAGTACGAGTTGCGGGTAGGTGAGCATGATGGATGAGACCAAATCATTTTCTTCGCGTTGAAACTTTTTGTCTGGCGTTACTTTGATTTTTAGAAACAGATCACCGGAAGGTCCTCCATAGACGCCTGCGTCACCTTTTTCGGCAATGCGCAACTCGGCTCCATCATAAATCCCGGCAGGGATGTTCACGCTGAATTTGTCATATTTTTGAACGCGTGATTGGCCTTTGCATCCGGGACATGGGTTCGGGATGGTGTAGCCATTGCCCTGACATGCAGAACATGGTTGTGCGTAGGCGAAGAACCCTTGTCTGAACTGTACTTGGCCAGCTCCGTGGCAGGTAGCACAGGTTTGCACTGACGTCCCTGCTTTTAATCCTTTTCCTGTGCATTCATCGCACGCAAAGAAGTGGTAAAAACTGACCTGTTCTTTTTTGCCCAAGAAGGCGTCTTTGAGTGAGATAGTTAATTCTTTGTAAAGATCATGGCCACGTTTTGGTTCAGGGCCCGCATTTTTACGGCGTTTTTTACTTTTGCCACCAAATATGTCTTCAAAACCTGATCCAAAAATATCGCCAAAGTGCTCAAAGATGTCGTTGATGTCCATGCCGTGCTGGTTATTGAATCCGCCTCCAGCTCCCATGTTTTCAAAGTTGGCATGTCCTACTTGATCGTATTGTTGGCGCTTGGCATCGTCCGAAAGAACCTCATAGGCATGAGCGGCCTCTTTGAATTTTTCTTCCGCTTCTTTGTTGCCAGGATTTTTATCCGGGTGATATTTAAGCGCAAGCTTGCGGTAAGCAGTTTTAATCTCTTCTTTGGAGGCTGAGCGACTTACGCCCAATATTTCATAAAAATCTTTTTTAGCCATGAACAAATCGGTCGTTTTAAAGGGAACTAGATAAGCTCTGAGTATAGCAGAAAACTGTGGATCATCTACTGGAGCTGGTTTTTGCAGTTTTAAGCTTGTAGAAGTTGGCGGTAGCGTCGGCAGTCAGCTTGCGAATGCGTAATTTCCCCCGTTCGTGCTGGCTCAAAAAGAGGTTCGGCTTCGTATCCGAATTCATCTTTTAGACAGGTGAAGAGCTCTAGTATTGAACGACTTATGCCTGTAGCAACGTTGATTGGTTCACCCGTGCACAGTTCGGGAGCGAGCAATGCACTTGCCAGATTTGCGTGAACGACTTGCTCAACCGGCACAAAATCCCTTGTCTGCCTGCCATCGCCAAAAATAGTAATTGGGTGCCCGTGTTTCATGCGTTCTGTGAACTTTGCAATGACTCCCGAATACTCACTATGTGGATGCTGACGAGGCCCAAAGACATTAAAGTAACGTAGGCAGACGGTTGGCAGCATAAAGGTTTCGGAATACTGGCGACAGAGTTGTTCGCCGGAAAGTTTCGACCATGCGTAGGGAGAGGATGGTCGACATTCGAGTGATTCGTCGCAGGGCTTTCCCTGATCTCCGTAGACTGCGCATGATGAAGAAAAAATAAACCGTTCTATGTTGTGTTGGCGTGCTGCCTCTAGCAGATTAAACGTGCCGGTGACGTTTGTTTCGAAGCAAAGACGGGGATTTTCAACTGACTCTGGTACCGATACTTGCGCTGCCAAATGAAAGACGACTGAGCATCCCTCGAGAGCTTCCATGCACAGGTTTTGATTGCGAATGTCACCATCGATAAACGTGATCTTGTCGGAGATTTGTGTAAGATTTTCTTTGTTGCCTGTGCTTAGATTATCAAGTACAGTGACGTGCGCCTTGAGTTCCACGAGTTTTTCCACAACATGGGAGCCGATAAACCCTGCGCCGCCCGTAACAAGAACTTTTTTACCTTGATAGCTTTTCATGGTTGAACCTGTGGCTGTTGGTGCGATTGTGGAACCTTGGGGCCATGATTCAGTTCGGCAACGAGCTGTTCTGCGGTTTCTTTACCATCAAGCAGACTCTCTTGCATGCTTGAATATTTCCAAGCGCCATAGCGACCGATAGAGCGAACATGATACCCCGCCAAGTGTTGATGGATGTCGGGGAGGTTTTTCTCGCGCCAAAAATCAAAAATGACGTACGCATGACTAATGTTCATTACCTTCTTTGCCACAATTTCCTCATCGTGAAATTGTAAGAGTTGTTGCATTTGGGTAATAGCCTCACGAGTTAAAGTACCAGGTGAGGTTTGTGTTCGATTGAGGTATGCAATTTCGCCATACATTGAGCTACAGCCATCGGGTACCATGGCGTCGGAAAAGTTATGGTAAAATCCGAGCCGGTAAGGAATAAACTGCTTTTCAGGTAGATATATCCAGTGTTTGTCGGAAAGGTCAGGGCGGGAGATGCCAAGATTAAAATTGATGACCGAGTTGCAGAGCAATTTTTTATGCGCGCCAGCCAAGGTTGAAGAACTAGGCTCTTTGAGCATTTTTAAGAACACATCAAGCGGCAGGGTGTTGATGAGCGCATCGAACTGTTCAAAGTCACCGTTAGTGAATGTGACGATCTTATTTTTTAGGTCAACTTGCTCAACGGTATAGTCGGTTTTGATCGGAGTTTGTATCTTTTGGGCAAGCTTAGCTACCCAGAAATTGATACCGCCTTTTTTGGGATAGAAAAAATGAGCATTGTAGCCAATCTCTTGCTCTTGTGTGGCCCCCAGACTGCCACGTAAAATTGCCTGGAGCGAGGTGTCTGGCACAAAACGGCCAGTCCAGGAAGCAGAAACCTTTTTAATATCGTAGGCAAATATTTTTTCTTGGTAGGGCAGAAAAAAATATTTTGTGAGGCCCGCGCCAAATTTTTTAAGTGCCCAGTCGTAAAAAGTACGTGGATCTTTTTTTCCCTGAGGGCGATTCACAAATCCTTCTATGCATTCGACGATGATGTCGGCTGGAAGGCCGAACAGATTCACCTGGAAAGGAAAGGAAGTGTAGGTATTGTGCGAATAAATGAACGATCGACGTTTGATGGCAGCAAGATTTTCCATACCTACGACATCATGCAAAAAACTGGTGAAATAGGGATCGCTTGAATGAAGTAAGTGTCCGGTATAATCGAAAGTGAACCCTTGCTCTTCAACTGAACGACAGAGCCCGCCGGGAGCAGATTCTTTCTCAAAAATTTTGAAGTCAAAAAAGTTATTTTTTTCAAGATGATAAGCGGTTGAAAGTCCAGTAAGTCCCGCCCCGAGAATAACGATTGCCATACACGCTCCTTTTTCAAACCTTTTTGTCTCATTGTGCGTGCCCGAGAGGGACAACAGCAAGAATGAGCACTTAGTTATAAGCTGAAAGTGTGCGCTTGTCTATTGAGCGGGGGATATGCTGGGCGTTCGGAATGATTCAGGAAGCGATGAATCCACAAGAGAGAAAGTGCCTCTTTGCAGGGCTTTTTCCAGCTCAGGATTGACAGTCAATACGATCGAGAGTTTGGTCGTTCCAGATAGGGCAAGTGGTTGAGGCAGTGTGAAGATCATACATTGTTCGCGTTCGTTCCACGTGCTTGAGGCGATCTGATTGTCATGAACAGGTAATCGCTCTTCGGTCAATTTATTAAAAAGTGTTCCTTTAACTTTTATGCCTTTGATCGCAGGCCCATTCCACCGAAGTTTTATTGTTTTCAAATGAGCTTCATCACCTGTTTTATTGCTAAAGGTGATAGTGGCGTAGCGTTTCTCGTAATAACCGGGCTTGCCGATTTTTGCGTGGAGTTCTTTTGAGTCGGGTAAAATTTTACTTTCTTTATCGGCTGTAAGCGTATGTTCGTTGTGTACGACAGCAAAAAGAGGAGTAAAGAATAGTAAAACACTGAGAAAAATAGGTATCCGCATACAGTCTCCTTTTCCTGACATGATATGACACACAAATCAGTCTAGCAGGGTGCATTGCCCAGAAGAAAGTGTGTAAATAATTATGGATAGACGCTTACCTCAAAACGTGCACTTTTTTTACCCAAGCTTTCTGGTAATGGCGGGTAGGGAACAGCGGCTTTGATGTCGTAAAAGCATTGTGCGTCAAATTCTCTGCAACCTGACGAAACAACTAGATCGATATCGATGACATTTCCTTGTCGGTCAACGGTGATGCCACACTGCATGACATATTGAATTTGTCCTGAGCGTATCCATTGCTCAAACAGTCGTTCTTTGCCCCGCCTGCTAAAACGGGCTGAAGCATTCAGATGATTCAGGAATTTAGCCCATAGCGTGTAATACTTCATGTCACCTTCTTTGATGGTGATCTGACGGCCTGATCCTTGATCGTCCCCACCTTCCGTTCCCGCCTTTTTTGCAGAAGGGAGTCCATCTTGAGCAAAGGTGGAAATGATTTCCCGCGAGTTTTTAAAAAGATCGGCCAAGGTAAGTTTTCGTTCTTGATCTACGTGTTGTTTTTTGCGTGGTGTAGCGCGGTCATATTGTGAAGTTTCTTCTCTCTTTGCTGGCGCTTGGGTGTGAGCAACAAGAGCCAGCCCGGCTTGTGTTGGGTTGAGAGGTGCTTCAAGCGTAGGAGCAACAGGCGTTTTTTCTACTTCCTGGTGAATTTCAGGTTCAGGTGTGGATATCTGCTGCAGTGCTGGAGGTGGTGTTATCTGTGTTTTTTCATCCGTGCCTCTTACTTCTGGTACGGGACTGCGTTCCGGAGCGATGGTAGGTGCAGGAGGGGTAGGCAACGATGAAGGGGTATGTTCAAAGGCGGATTTGCCGTCCTTATGTCCCGAGACAGGAGTGGGATTATTCATCATCACCTGGTTGCCATAAAAAACCACGGGTGCAGGAACCGTCATCTGTGTACGCTCTGCTTCCTTGCGAGGGGAAGGGAGAAAGGTTACAGCTTTTTTTTCTGAGAGCACGAGGAAAAGTAGGAGCAAAAGGAAAGCGTGGAGCAGTAACGATCCGACGATGCCAGTACCTTTTTTTGTCTGTTTCTGTTCTCGCGCTATCATCTCTGCCCTTTCTGTCAGTGCCTCTTTTTATGCAAGAGTACCCCAGAATTGATGATTGGGTAAATTCTTCCCTGCAAAAACAAACCCACCGTATGGTACTACGGTGGGTTTAAACATACGATGCCCCGAAGGAACTTTAATCAGGGCTGCTATTTGCGGGACGATGCTTTCTGATGCCCTGACTTGTGAGAATTCATCTGTTTTGGCGACATACCTTTTTTTGAAATATCAACAACAAACAGGACCAGGACGTCGCCCATCATGCCGTGAGCAAGTACGCAGAAGGAACCAGAAGTCGCCTTTTTATCGATTGCTACTTGATAGTGATACGTATCTGATGAATGGCCTGGCATATGAATGCCGTCATCAACCGTTTTCATGCTGATAGTTGCTGGAAGTTCGTCTGAAAGCTTGTAAAGGCTATAACCTACTATTTTGCCGGGGTTAAATGTACCATTCCCTGAGTAAAGCAATGGAAGGCCTGGATTAGTTGTGTCGGTCAATACTGTCCCTGGTGCGCAGGTAAAGTGAGGAGCTGCTTTTGCCATCTTTTCAATTTTGATAGGGCTTACTTGCATCTCAGGAAGGTGGAACGGAGGGAAGGCGTAATGTTCCCTTCTGAATGCCCAGCTAAGGTTGAAGTATTTACCCCATGCGATGCTGGATTGCCGCTCAGCCAGATTTACTTTGTCCATACCGATCTGACTTTGGAAAACCATCGCTAGTTCTTTTGCATGCTCTTGTTCATATGCTCTCAGTTTGCGCTGCATTTCCAAGAAAGGACGATACACAGGAAATTGCTTTGCAACAGCGTCATCGCGTTCATCTAGAGCCCTTTTACAGGCGTCTTCCGCGCGATCGGCCGCTTTTTTTGCTGCTTCAACCTCTGCCCAGCTTACGTTTTCTGCTTTGGGAAGGAATGCAGAATCAATTGGTCTATCTGGTATGTGAGGCGTTATGTTCATCAAAGGTTTTGCAACCAGATAAGCATTGCGCACCTGTTCAAGCTGTGGGTGTACTGGTGGAAGCATTTGCTTTTTTCCCAGGCACAGTGCAGGCGCTGCTGCAAGAAGCAGTAATCCGAGGTTTGGAAGGTTTTTTTTCATACGTTCTCCTTTGTTTGTAGAGGCACAGAGCATTAATTTTTATCGTTTGAAATCACGAGTTCTTGTCCGTAAGGGGTTTCTTCGAACACTTTGCGCTTGGCGAAGTAATCCCAATATGCTTCAGCAGTCTCCCGTTGTGCGTCATATATTCTTTTGAGCAAATAATCATTTTTTTGAGCAGCAGCTAACTCGGCGTGATATTTTTCCTCAAATTGGCGTAATTCTTTTTTCATATCTTGGTATTTGCGGTAGGTGGAGTGACGTTTAGCTAAATATTCGCCGCGTTCTTTTTCGAGTTTCACCAATATGTGCTCGCGAGTTAAAAACTCATCTCGGGCACTTATGACGGTTCCTTTTTCAACATGGAGTGGTATCGAAATTCCAAGCCAGTCTAACAACATGCGCCAATTTTGCGTTGGAAAGAGAACACGATCTTCATGACATCCTTCGTACGCCAGATGCATTTTTTCTTGGGGACTAAGACCTACTTTTTCTTGAGGTGCAGGCCTTTTTGCGTGAGCAGTGAGACAGAGTGCCGTTGCTATAACTAAAAAAGACTGCTTCATTTTCTACCTGACTCGGCTGCGCTGCTTTTTTGTTTTACGACGACAGTAAAGAGGACAGAGAAGGTTCCGTCAGCATGTTGGGCAACGATGCATGTTTTGCTGCCTGGTTTAGCATCTGCAGACACCGACAAGCTCCAATGCATGTATTTATTTGCCTTATCGCCCATTCCAGTCATTCCACCGAAGAACATTGAAGGGCTATCATCAGGGCTTATGTTTTCATAGCGGGTGATGGTTTTGTCTTTGCGTGGTTTACTGGTCGAGACGTTAAAAATGGGGGTAGGAGTAAGATTGTAGGGGCTTTTTGATTTCTCGTTCAGAGTAGCTCCCGGTTCAAGTTGAATGACCGGTTTTCCCTTTGCCATCTTGGTTACGTCGGCTGCAGTTGGTTGGTTCGGTGCGGGAAACCAATCAGGTTGGGTAGAAGCAGCTGCAGAGCCAGGAGCACCTGCCAGGAACGTTGGCTCCCATGGTCCATGGTACATTTGGTTATGTTCCTGCTCAGACATCCAACGAAGTCCATCAAGTGTATTCCAGGAGCGTGCAGCTTCGATTTGTGCTTGGAAGATCTCCTCGTTGCCAGGATATTCCTTCATGATCTTCATGAGCTCTGCTTCATGCTTTTTTCTGAATTCTTGCAGATGGCTAATGAGTGCTTCCAGTTCCTTGAAGTCAGCCCAATGCTTTTCCAAATAGCTATTGCGTTTTTGCGTGAGCCTATCAAGTTTCACGACGTATTCCTGATATCTTTTCTGAGCAGCTTGGATTTGTTTGTCGGTTACATCGTGTATTTCTGGCAATGAACGCCAGTGAAGCGCATAGCGTGGGTGAGGTGTGGCGACAATGTTATATTCGGGGTGCAGACGCAGGTAAATGAGACGCATTTTTTCTTCTTCATCCCGTTTTCTATCTTCAGGCGAGCCGGTATGTTCAGCTTGCGGATAAACCTTTTTATTCATCTTTTTGCCTTCCGAGGCAAAGCAGTTTGCTGCCAGGCCAAGTAGCAGCAAGAGGGAAACTGGTGATTTTTTCATAGAGGCACTCCTTACGTGTGCAGCCAACCAGGCTGCAAGTTAAACGAATGCCTTCACCTTAAAAACTTAGGGTATTAGAAGGGAAGAATTTTAGGAAAAATCAAAGTCCTCTTCATCACCGGTCAGCGCAGATTTAACAGGAACGAGTGGAAGGAAAGTGTTTGGTCCATTAATCCTCGCCCCAATCAAAATCATGCAGGTTGTCCAACGCTTCTCGCAGTTCCAGGGCTGCACTTTCGACCGTTCCTGGCAAGGAATTGCCTATAAGTCCCCTGAGAAATTCGTGAACCAAGAGCAATTTCCGTATGGACTCTTCCTCTTTTGCCTGTGCCGCTTGTTGGGCGAAGTAATCAGCGAAGCGTGTGAGCCACAGTTCTTCTTCAACTGCTTTTGCGATGAGAATTGCCAATTTTTTTCTGTCTTCGAGCTGGGGATGGGTGAATCCCATCAGGGTATGTCGTGCTTTCATTGCGGGGGTTAAGATTTCTCTGATGTCTTTTTCTAAGGATGCTATCTGCATGAGGGTTGAGAAGATTTTCTTTTCGTCGACCTCTTCTTCCAATGTAATTTTTTTCCAGGCATCGTATGCGTCTCGCAGTTGCCGTAGTTTCTCGCTGTGTTTTGCCTTTGCTTCAGATTCAGCGAGTTCTGACCTAGCTGCTTGGATTTTTTCAAGATCTGCTTTCCATCGATTAATTCGTTTGAGTAATGCGTAACAAAGATTTTCTATCTCTCTCAGATAAGGACTATTACTGAAAATGTTCTGGAGTATGAGGCAACAACGTTCTGCTTCAAGATTGGGGGACGGTTTTCCTAGTGCTTTCTGGTATACCATATTCAGCATTTCCTCAAGCGAAAGATCAGTACAGTTCCGTACAAGATATCTGCGATCAGATTCTTGTCGTAAGCAACTACGAGGTGATTGTATGGGATTGAACCCTTTTTCCAAGAGAACATTGAGCGTTTGGAGCAGATCGTCCTTTTTGTCGTATTGTTTGTATTCTAAAATTTTCCATATGCCTTCCTGAAAGGACTTTGTGATGTCGTAGTCGCAATTGAGGCTGAACAGAGCACCATTGTCTAAAAATTTTCTCACGGTTTCTGATTCCCATGGTTTGTCTTGGAGTGTAACCGACAGATTTCTTGTTTGGTTATAGACATTACTCGTCATAGGAAAGCCCATGGCATGAGCGTAGCTGTTGATTGCCACCAAGCTTATAAACAGTAAATAACGTTTCATTGCGATCTCCATCCCTTCTATTAATATTTCCTATTTGAAATTATACACAATGACAAACAAAAGAAGCAAGAGTTGAGCAGCAGAGAGTTTATTCGTGAATGATCCAGGCTTTGCCCTGCTGTTTCTTGAGGCTTATAGTCGCTCCGAGCTCATGTCTGCCGCCGCGCGGTGAGCTCAAGAAGCGCATAATTTCCTGCAGAAAAGCTTCTGAGGACCGGGCAGTTCCCTGCGTTTCTAGGGACAGCCAACGGGCAAGAACCCGGTACTGCAGGTAGGGGGCGAGCTTGAAAAAAGCTGGGAGGTTGAGGATTCGTGCTGTGTCCGTTACCTCCTCTAAAGTCTGATCAGTTAGGGTGCTCAAAAACTGCTCAGTGTCGCGTAGATTGGTGATTGCCCGTGTAAGATTGTCCCGAGCGCGGTTGTCGCACGAGTTGAGTGCAGGCAGCAGCGTCGAGCGAATGCGATTGCGTAAATAGGTTTCAGATTCGTTGGTTGGGTCAATGCAGTAGGGAATGTTATATTCGGCAAGGTAGGTAAGAATGTCTGTTTTGTTGATAGTAAGCAAAGGGCGAATGTAACAACCATGTTCTTCTTTCATGCCCGTTATGCCAGAGATAGTGGTGCCGCGGATTACATTGATAAAAAATGTTTCCAGCTGATCATCCTGGTGATGTGCAAGTGCGATGGTGTGAGCGTTATGTTCGATACGTACTTGTTCAAGAAAATAACGACGCATGTTCCTACCTAGTTGTTCTTGAGATCCATTTGCAACAAAGGTGCTAGGCAGTTCTGAGGCTTTTTTTGTTACGAGGGGCACATTCCACTGGTTGCACAGTTCAATGCAGAATTGAGTGTCTTGAGCTGATGAAGTCCGCCACTGATGATCAAGATGAGCAGCTACTACCTTGAAAGCGAGTTCGTCTTGGAGCGTTGCCAATACATGAAGAAGAAATACGGAATCAGGGCCTCCGGAGAGGCCCACAATTACTGAGCTGTGCGGCTTGATGAGACGCGAAAGAGCCGGAAGAAAGCTAGATGTCGAGGTTTTTTGCAAAGCGGCCATTCCGTTCGATGAAATCTTTTCTGCCCGAAACGTCATCGCCCATCAGTGTTGCAAACCAGGTATCGGCCTCGAGTGCGTCTTCGATTGAAACTTGTAGGAGTGAACGAGTTTCCCGATCCATGGATGTTTCCCACAATTGTTCAGGGTTCATTTCCCCCAAACCTTTGTAACGCTGAACATGCATGTAAGGTTTGCTAATAGCGCGGATAGTGTTGATCAGAGTAATAGCACCTGAGCCGGACAATGAGCGATTCTTTTCTTTTACTTCCAGGGTCCATTCTTGTTCAACGTCAATGACAGTTTCCAATGTTTTGAGCACGAGCGATGTTTCTTCTGAGCTGAAGAACGCTGCCGAGACTTCCCACGACTTGTTCAGCAGTTCGAATTTGATCGATTCAGTTGGTAAAACTTCATCCTCGTTGAGAGCTTCTTGGCGGTTCAGAAGGACTTTATAGCTCTTAAAGACGGCTGGTAATTTTGCCACAATGTCGCTTACGGGTGTTGTTGCGGTAATGCTGTTATCGCGCATAAAAAGAAGGAGGCGATGGCCTTGTGCATCGGTCAATTTGAAGTTAGTGCATAGTTTGACCAACTCAGTTTCGTACTGGGCTATAGCGGTAAGTAACCCGCCCCAAGCATGTTCGGTGAGTGGATGGCCACTTACGGTGCAAACGAGCTGCTCACGCGCCCAATCAAAAAGGAAATCCCTGAAAGATCGTTCATCTTTGAGGTACTGCTCTCTTTTGCCAATTTTTGCTTTATAAAGCGGTGGCTGGGCAATGTAGAGATAGCCTTTTTCGATGACAGGTTTCATGTACCGGAAGAAGAACGTAAGCAGAAGTGTGCGGATGTGAGAGCCGTCAACGTCGGCGTCGGTCATGAGGATGATTTTGTGATAACGTGTTTTTTCAACGTCAAATTCATCGCCAATGCCAGCACCCACTGATGCTATCAATGCTTTGATTTCCTCGTTGGAAAGAATCTTATCAAGGCGTGCCTTTTCGACGTTAAGGATTTTACCTTTTAATGGCAAAATCGCTTGGACAAATCGGTCACGTCCTTGTTTGGCTGAGCCACCTGCAGAGTCCCCTTCTACGATGAATAGTTCCGTGTCAGCAGGATTCTCGTTAGAGCAGTCGGCAAGTTTACCGGGCAAAATGGTACTTTCCAGCTCCGTTTTACGGCGAGTGAGATCGCGTGCTTTCTTGGCTGCTTCACGGGCTCGTTGGGCCAGTTCTGCCTTCTGGATAATCTTTTTTACGACGTTCGGATTTTCTTCAAAGAAGGTGTCCAAATGGGCGAATGTCCAGGTTTCTACAATCCCTTTCACTTCGTTGTTACCGAGCTTGCCTTTGGTTTGCCCTTCAAATTGTGGCTCTGGAACTTTGATGTTAATGACTGCTACTAGTCCTTCACGCACATCTTCGCTAGAAAGGTTGTTACCTTTCAGTAATCCCAATGCTTGACCACGTTTGTTACAAATTTTGGTCAACGCGGCTTTAAATCCGGCTACATGAGTTCCGCCGTCGATGGTGTTGATGTTATTAACAAAAGAATAGAGCTGTTCGGCGTATCCTTCGTTGTACTGCATTGCAATTTCCAGCACATACTGCTCGTCTTCTGCTTGGAATGAAATAACTTCGGGGAAGATAGGATTCTTTTTTTCGTTGATGAACTGAATCAGTGAAACGATACCACCTTCAAAAAAGAAGGAATGATCTTTTGCATTGAATTCATCGATAATGGTGATGCGCAAACCTTTGTTTAAGAAGGCTAATTCGCGCAAACGAGCAGATAGGGTATCAAACGAGAACTGGGTTGTTTCAGTGAAGATGAGTGGATCAGGCAAGAAGCGTACCATCGTACCATTTGGTTTGACGGTATCGCCGGTGATTGCAAGAGGTGCCAGGGGCTTTCCTCGTTCATACGACTGGCTGTACACTTTTCCGTTTTTGTACACTTCAAGATACAAGCTAGTTGAAAGAGCGTTTACGACCGAGACACCCACGCCGTGAAGACCGCCAGAGAAGCGATAGGAGTCCTTATCGAACTTACCACCCGCATGGAGTTTGGTCAGCACCACTTCTGCAGCTGAAATTTTTTCAGTCGGGTGAATGTCAGTAGGAATACCACGTCCGTTGTCTTCCACAGAACAGGACCCATCGGTGTGGAGAATAACCTTTATGTTGTTGCAGTACCCGGCAAGTGCTTCGTCAACTGAGTTGTCGACTACTTCGTACACTAAATGATGGAGACCTTGGGGGCCTGTAGAGCCGATATACATGGCAGGACGTTTGCGTACCGCCTCGAGACCTTCCATCACACGAATGGATTTGGCACCGTACTCGTTTTTTTTGTCCGCTTCATTAGCCATAGTGTCTGACCTCTCCGCCTCCGGGATTAAAATAAAAATTATTCTCAGGTAGTATAACCTAAAACCAATAGTTTGCCAGACCGGTAAGCGTCAATACATAGGTAATCTGGTATTCATAAAACAGCGATCAGCGGCTTTTTTGAAAGGTATTCGTATGGCCAATCGATGGTCCGATGAAGAGTATATGTGTAAGGCGCTTGAGCATGCACGTCAAGCTGCTGCCGAAAACGAAGTTCCCATCGGAGCGATCGTGGTCGACCAACACGGCCAGATTATAGGGGCTGGGTACAACCAAGTGGAGGGGTGTAAAACGCAAACGGCCCATGCAGAGATGCGTGCGCTTTATGATGCTGCTCAAAAGCTCGGTGATTGGCGCCTTGAAAACTGCACACTCTATGTTACACTTGAGCCCTGCACAATGTGTAGCGGAGCTGCTCGATTAAGTCGATTAGAAGGGGTTATCTACGGTACAGAATCGAATCTTTTCGGATGTCACCTTGACAGGGATTCTTTTGTTCCACTATACAGCAAAGGTACGCCGTTTTTGAGAGGCGGGGTATGTCAGCAGGAATGTGCAGAAATTCTAAAAGCATTCTTCAAAAAAAGAAGGGAGTAGTGTGAGCAATCAAAAGGTATCAAGGAAAGAACTTGATAGGGTAAAAGAAGTGCTACTTGCGCGTAAAAAGGAGCTTGAAGAAGCGATTGCCCAACTCCAGAAAGAAGAAGAAGGTGGGGGGCAGGCACAAGATCAAGGCGATCAGGCTACTTCGGCCGCTTTCGAGACGCTCAAAAGTTCCCTTCACAATAACGAATATGAAGAACTCAAGGTTATTTCAAAAGCTCTTGAAATGGTTGATGCGGGCACCTATGGCATCTGTAGTGAGTGTGGCCAGCCTATTTCAGAGCGCCGGTTGCAATCTTATCCAAACGCGACACGGTGTCTTCCTTGCCAAGAAGCGGCTGAGGATGAGCGAGAAAGAAACGCAGGATCGTCCTTTTTTTAGCCGGTTTGTTTTGACTCATTGCGGCTAAATCGTTACTCTAAAGTACTCATCATTTTTTACGCCGGTGTAGCTCAGTGGTAGAGCAATTGATTCGTAATCAGTAGGCCGTCGGTTCAAATCCGATCACCGGCTCCAGTGCTCCCCCGTTCAAAATCCTCTGGCACATTCGATAAGCTTAAAGAGGAAAGGCCGTTTCCTGTTAGAATGGGCTTGGATGAGGGTGGAGGATGTGCTTAATTGACAAGATTCATGGGAGTGATACACTCACTGAATCATAAATCGTACAATAAAATCTATTTTGCAAGGCGGTATAGGGTCTTATGGTTAAGCCTGAAGAAAGAAAAGAAAAGGGAGCTGCAAAAAAAGCTTCTACTCATGTCATAGGTGTTGTTGGTCGCCGCAAGTCGGCTGTTGCTCGTGTGTGGCTGCGCCGTGGAAACGGTGGGGTTGCAATCAACTCGATTCGCTGCGCCGACTATTTCCCTACTGATGAAACACGTACCACTGCGGTTAAGTCGCTGATGGTGTGTGAAGCGCTTGCAAAGTATGATGTTGTGGCGAACGTTCAAGGTGGTGGAAAGTGTGCTCAATCTGAAGCAGTAAGACTCGGCATTGCCCGAGCGCTGGTGGAAGATAACGAAGCATACCGTACTATCCTGAGAGATCATGGTTTCTTAACCGTTGATGCTCGTAACAAGGAACGTAAAAAGCCTGGTCAACGCGGCGCTCGTCGTAAGTTCCAATTCGTAAAACGTTAATCGTTTCGGTTTTTTCTGCGTAAAAAGGTCCCTGAGTATGTGTAGCGTAGTCGGGTACGTGGGGTATCGCCTTAGTTGTACTCTCGTGCTGGATGGCTTAGCTCGTCTTGAGTATCGCGGATACGATTCCTCGGGGTTTGCGTGTATTGATCAAGCCAGTAAAACGCTCGAAAGCGCCAAGGCTGTGGGCAAGCTTTCACAGTTAGTGAAGCTGCTTAAACACCGCCCACTGGATGGTTCTGTAGGGATTGGCCATACTCGCTGGTCTACGCATGGGATTCCCTCTGAAAAAAATGCGCATCCTCATTTTGATTGCCACGAAAAAACTGCGGTAGTTCACAATGGCATCATCGAGAACTACCAAGCCCTGAAAGTGGCATTGGAAGCAAAGGGGCATGCGTTTATCTCGGAGACTGACAGCGAAATCATAGCGCATCTTTTTGAGCATGAGCGTTCCCTGTGTGTTTCCTATCCGACAGCGTGTCCTCCGTCTTACAAAGATGTGGCTTTGCGTGTGGTCAGACAACTGGAAGGAGCATACGCCTGTGTGGTGTTGTGTGAGGACTTTCCAGATACCTTGATTGCTCTCAGAAAAAGTTCTCCGTTATGTATTGGCCGTGCAGATAACGAGATGTTTGTAGCATCGGATGTTTTGGCGTTTTCTGGGCAGGTCAGAGAAGTCGCTTTCTTGCCTCAAGAAAGTATTGCTTTTGTGACAGCTGAGGGAGTTCAGGCATACGACTTTGCTGGTAATCCTTTGAGTTTGTCCTTTGAAAAGATGGATGTATTGTGGATTGCTGCCGAGAAAGATGGACATGACCATTACATGCTCAAAGAAATTTATGAACAGAAAAGCGCTATCTACAAAACAGCGTCACTTTGCTCCTCATTGGGGACTGCCGTCTGGGACAAAACGGGTGTGTCATCTGAGGTGATTCAACACCTTAACAAGATACAGATTGTGGGATGTGGTACCTCGTGGCATGCAGGGCTCATCGGTGAATTCTTTTTTGAGGAAACGGCAGGGATTCCTACGAATGCCGCCCTTGCTTCAGAGTTTCGCTACCGTACTTTTTTTTCGCAACCACATACTCTTTCGATTGCCATTTCCCAGTCAGGAGAAACAGCCGATACGCTTGAAGCTGTCAGAATGCTTCATAGCCATGATCACTTGACGTTGGCGCTTACCAATGTTGCTTCCAGTACCTTGGTGCGCGAATGCGAAGGCTTTTTACTGACGCAGGCAGGTCCGGAGATGGCAGTTGCTTCTACCAAAGCTTTCACCACGCAGGTGGCTGCGCTCTATTGGTTATCTCAACGGGTTGCATTTGAACGAGGAAAAATCGATAAAAACACCTTTGATCATGCGCAAGAAAGTTTATTAGTCGCAGGTGAGTATCTGGAAAATGCGATTGATTCGTATAAATATCAGATTTTCGACAAACTTTCGTTTTACTACGCAAACTTTAATGCCTTTATTTTCTTAGGCCGCCACATTACCTATCCACTTGCGTTGGAAGCAGCGTTAAAGCTGAAGGAGATAGCCTATGTCTTTTCTCAGGCCTACCCAGCTGGAGAACTCAAACACGGTCCACTTGCGTTAGTTGATGCGCAGGTTCCGGTTTGCATTTTCTCGCATCCCGATCCGGTCATTTACCAAAAGATACTTTCTAATGCGCAAGAAGTGGCTGCTCGTAAAGGGCGCATCTTGGCGTTCTGTTTTGAAGATCAGAAAGAACTTAAAGCGCTCTCGGAACATGCGTTTGTTTTCCCACGTATGCACGCGCACCTTGCAGTCATTGCCATGACTGGTGTGATGCAACTTCTGATGTACTCCATTGCCAAGGCCCGTGGTTGCGAAATCGACCGCCCGCGGAATTTGGCAAAGTCCGTAACGGTTGAATAAAGACAGAAACCTCTTATCAGTGCGTGTCTTCTTGAATTTTTTTTGGTTGTGACTATCTTGTGGCCCATCGATTGGAGCGGTTACTGAGGAACGTCGAATGAAAATAAAAGCATGTGCTTTTCTAGTGGTGAGTGTTGTTTGCACTGATGATATCTGTCGGGAAAAAGCATTTATTAATACCAAAGCGGCGGCTGCGGTAAAGGAATACGAGAAATTTTATGTGTTGCGTGGCGGCGAGGAATTTCTTACAGCTCAGCAAGCGCGTACCATTGTTGCAAATGATCTTAAAAACCGGATGGCTGAGTCGTGGCAGCAGGGATTCTTTAGACCTAAAGACCTTGAAGATTTTATCGTAGACCCTCTGCTTTGTTTATTAAATAAAGAGCGAATTATTTTCATAGGTGGTGATCAGACCAGGGAAGATGTGCAGAGTGTTGTGAAAGCTTCTCCAAAAGAGCTTAAAGCAATGGTGCAGAAGCCTTTTCGGCCGCTTTCTCAGCAAGAGCTTGACAAAGCAATGACTAATCAAACAGCAGAAAAGCGCAGGCATGAAGTTAAAAGGCTTGTTGCTTGGATTCGGCTACTTCCTGAATGGCAGGAATATGAAAAAAAGATGCGCAAGGTATGTGGGTGCTAGAAATGTGTGGCCTTAAACACAGCATGTCTTGCCAGGGAGTTCGGGATACGGTTTGAAATCGAGTGATTTTACCATCTTTTTCTCTACAAAAGGCGCAAGGATTGTCTTGTAGAAATCTGACCTACTGGCAGCATCTCGGGACGATGCATTCTGAAGCAACCCGATGATTGTGTGCAGGATAAGAGGCTGGAGTACTTGAAACGAAAATTGAGCAGCCTCATCCCGAAATATTCCCGTAAACGTGCAGCTGAGCACATCACTAAGATTTTTATCAGTTGGATAAGGGCCGGAAAGTGTTGGTACGCCGATTAAATTCTTCAGCATGTTTAGTGCTTCTGTATGAGCCTGATGTTGTTGCTGCCTAACTGGTGTGCCAGTGTTTGCAGAGCAATAGATGAAAAGCGGCGTAAAAGCCGTGAGGGCAAAGGCTACGTACACGGGCAAGTGATTTTTTGATTTCACAGGTGGTTCTTTCTATAAAATGCTCAACAGCTAATACACGACTGCAGGGTAACAAAAATCTCGGATAAAACAATTGCTAGCAGGCAACACGAGAAAGTTCGCTTTAGTGAGTAACTCGCTATAATTCAAATAGAGGACTAATGGAATTCTCTTGATTGAGTTGCCGTATGAAACAATTGCTAGCCACACTTTGCATTCTCTCGGGTATCACTCGTCTGGTATTCGAGGCCAAGGGGTATGGGAGAAGTAAAACCTTCTTTCGATCTTGTCAGATGTGAGGCACCGGATGTGAGCCTTTTAACTGATATTCACAAGAGATTAATACGAACAATAAAGCTATGCTCGAAGCGATTGACTCCGCAGCATTTTCTTCGCGACCAAGAGCTGACAATCATGACCAAGAAAGGTTTCGCTAAAATTTTTGCCGGCCGGCGGGGGCAACAAACATTAGAAACGCTTTGGGCTTTCCTTGAGCAACATGTCAAAAACATAATTCTAATGCGATGGAATAATCTACACGTGCATGGCTTAGCGCGGTGCGAACAAGACATGACGCTTCATTTGTTTCGTGACACTGTTGCATGAGTGTGCGTGCGCGCACTCATTTTTGGTAAAAATGCGGAGAAAAAAAGGGTTAGGAAAAGCCCTGAACTGTGTCCTGGCATCCACGTGTGCCTTTTTTGCACGGGGGATTTTTTTCAACAAGAACAAAAATAAAGAAAAAGAACAAACCATACGCGACGGCCGAGGACAGCCACTGTTTCTGACATCTTCTCATTGTGAAAACTTTCCACTATTTTTCTGGATTTCATCCTGCGTTTCCGGGCCCTATGTTTGTTGGCCTCCACGAAAACTGCAGAAAACTCCACTATCTCTCGAAAAGCTTATTTTGTCAAAAGGGTCTACATTCTCTCCAAAAAAACAGGGGTAAATATGAGCTTATCCCTCTAATCTTACTTCCTAATCTTTTACTTCCTTGAGTTCCAATTTCTGGCCCACGCTGTAGGTGCTTTTGAGGAAGGCCAACTGATCTTTATGGGAAAGCATCTTAGGATTAGCTTTTTTGCCTACATCCAGTAGATCAATGAGGGTAACAGTGCTTTGGAGAACAAAGTCCTGGGCGAGCAGTTCTTTACGTTTTTCTTTCCATGGTAGATCTTCTTCTTTTTTCTTGGCTTTTTTCGCATCGTCCGCTTTTTTCGCATCGGCACCATGGGGTTTGATCGACTTTTTCAGGACCACTTCTCGTCCAAAATGATGATGCATCCAGCGTGCTGTTTCGCTTGGGGGGGTGTACTGCTCAATCAGGATATCGGGGTTGATGCCTTCACCTTGTACGCATGTATCAAAGGGGAGATAATAAAGTGATGTTGTCATTTTCAAAGCGCAGTCACCACTCAGAGGAATAACTTCCTGTACGGAACCTTTGCCAAATGTTTCGGTTCCCACCACGAAGACGTTCAGATTGTCTTTAGGCTTTGATTTTTCAGAATAGACTTTGAGGGCTCCTGAAAGAATCTCTGCTGATGAGGCGGTGTAGTTGTTAACAATGAAGAAAATGGGTACTCCTTCTTTGCGGGGCAGAGGTTTCCGTGTCGTCTTCCAGGACTCGATAACTTTATTATCGCGATTTTTGGTGGTGGCAACGAGGGAGCCTTTGGGCAGAAATAATCCTGCAATATCGAGTGCTGCTTCAAAGAGACCGCCTGTATTGTTTCTCAGATCGATGATGATGCCTCTGCTGCCATGTTTGTATGCCTTTTCTAGCACGTCCTGTACATGCTTGAGTGACTTTTCGCTAAAGACCGAAAGCAGCAGATAATAGATATCGTGTTCTTTGATGTAGAACGTTGCAGAAATTTCGTCATTGATCACATCTCGAACAATGCTGAAGTCAAGAGGGTCTGCATGATTAAGCCGCATTACTTTGACTACTACAGTAGTCCCTTTGTCACCTTTCAGATGAGACATGACTTCTTCCAATTTCATGCCTTTAACTACGTGCTCATCCACTTGAATGATTTTGTCCCCCGCTTTGACACCCGCTTTTTCTGCTGGTCCATCGGGTATCAGTTCGATGATTGGGACGAACTCCTCCTCAGGGTCTTTGTCTCCGGGCATCAGCGCACCTATGCCGTAAAAAGAGCCGGTCATTTTGGAGAACAGTTCCTCGCATTCTTTTGAACCTAAAAAAACAGAGTGGGGGTCAAGGCGAGAAAGGGCGCGACAAGCCTCTTCCATTCTTTCTTTTGTTTCTTCTTTGGTAGGTTTTTTGTAGTACCGTCCTTGAGGGCCGTACATAAGAGCGACAGTTTCGTTGAACGGCTGGGATGATTCAAGGAGTTGTTGTTCTGCAGGAGAGAGCGTGGTTTGAAGTATGGGATTACGTCCAAAAACTGATGTGCATAAAAGTGAGAAGAAGAAACAGAGCAGTAGGCGAGGATACAAGAGACGGTTCATGATTTTTGACCCTTTTCTTTGAGAAACAAACAGTTTTTAGGCTACTCCTTTGCATAAACGTCTGTGAAGGTTTCAGGCAGGAGATACACGAGTGAATTATAAGAAGGTGGGGCTTCGCCTCTTTTTTGTCGGGGAAATTATCTTTTTCGTAGTTCTTTACTTTGTCAGCTCAGACGGGGTTTCGGCTTTGTGCAGAAAGCGTGAAGAAAATAGACACCTTGCTTTGAAGGTAGAAAGCTTGAAAAAGGAGATAGAAAAACTTGAAGCAGACATTCAAAAGTGGGAACATAATCCTTTCTATCGAGAAAAAGTAGCCCGCGAACAACTGCAGATGGCTCGTCCTACCGATGAAGTGTATTACGTGTCCTGAAGCACACAAAGGAGTTGTCATGTCCCAATTATATACCCTTCCCCCGCTTCCCTATGCCTATGGAGCGCTTGAACCGTACATCGAGGCAGAAATTATGGAGTTGCATCATAGCAAGCACCAGCAGGCGTACGTTGATGGCCTCAACGGAGCCTTACAAAAGCACCCAGAGCTTTTTGAAAAACCATTGGTAGAGTTGCTGAAGAATATCGAAGACGTCCCAGCCGATATCCAAACTGCCGTACGCAACCACGGAGGGGGTGTTCATAATCACACGTTCTTTTGGCATGTGATGAACATCAAGGGTGGTGGTGAGCCGGTCGGAAGATCTGCGGATGCTATTAAAGATGCTTTCGGGGGTTTTGAACTTTTTAAGGATCAGTTTACTGCTGCCGCAAAAGATCGGTTTGGAAGTGGTTGGTCATGGCTCTCGCTTGATAAAAGCGGCACGCTTGTTATCTCTTCAACCGCAAATCAAGATAGTCCGCTTTCTGGCGGCTTGTTGCCGATTCTTGGTCTGGATGTGTGGGAGCATGCGTATTACCTCCAGTATTTCAATCGCCGTACTGATTATATTTCCGCCTGGTGGAACATCGTAAACTGGGAACAGGTCGAAGAAAATTACACTGGCCTTCTCTAACCCGAGATGTAACCACGTAAAATGAGGTAAAGGGCTTGCATAAGCCTGTTCTGTAGGCTCTGGGCTGGAAAAAGAACGTAAAATCACTATACTGAAAAGAATGTTAAAACCGTCTAGATCGACCAAAAAGGACCAGTCATGACAAAAGAACAAGTGCACGACGCCTTACTTTCTCAAGAACAGCATGAATCTCAAGAACATCTTGTCCGCGTGGAAAAGGTCAAAAAGCTTCGCGAAATGGGTATTGAACCATGGCCTGAAGCCAAGACCGTAACGGCCACTGCGCAAGAGGTTCTGAAACAGTTCGAGAAGGATGAGGAAAAAGAGTACGCAATCGCAGGGCGTCTGGTCGCATTGCGAGGTCATGGCAAGACGATGTTTGGCAAACTGCAGGACCGGTCCGGTTCCTTGCAGGTCTATTTCAAACAAGATGTCCTGGGTGATGAGGCTTTCTCGTTGCTCGAGAAGTTTGTTGATCTCGGTGACTTGCTTTGGGTGCGCGGAGTGTCATTCAAAACGAAGACCGGAGAAATTACCTTGCGGGTTGACGAATTAACATTGCTGGCAAAGTCTTTGCATCCGCTGCCTGAAAAATTCCATGGTCTCACTGACATTGAAACGCGGTATCGTCAGCGTTATCTCGATCTTATTTCTGATCAAGACAGTCGGAATCGTTTTATTGCTCGATCAAAAATTGTGAGTGGTATTCGTCATTTTCTCGAAGACCACGGCTTCATTGAAGTTGAAACACCTATGCTTCATCCAATTCCAGGAGGAGCAGCTGCGCGTCCTTTTGTGACTCATCACAATGCGTTGAGTTCCGACTTTTTTTTGCGCATTGCGCCCGAGTTGTATTTGAAACGACTTGTCATCGGCGGCTTTGAGCGGGTGTATGAAATCAATCGCAACTTCAGAAACGAAGGGGTATCAACACGCCATAATCCTGAATTCACGATGCTTGAGTTCTACCTTGCACATCACGATTACCACTACATCATGGATTTTGTGGAGCAGATGTTACGTACGGTTGCGTTACAAGCGCGTGGCACGACCAGTCTTTCGTTTCATGGTCATGCGATCGATTTTTCAAAACCATTTGGTCGCTTGAGTGTGAAAGATGCGGTGTTGCAATATGGCGGGCTGGAAGAGGCTGAGATTTCCCCAGATCGCATTGATGAGCAACTCAAAAAGCATGGTATTGAGCTGAAAGTAAAAGACACTTCGTATGCGCAAAAGCTGTTCTTGCTCTTTGAAGAAGTTGCTGAAAAGAAGCTGGTTCAACCAACGTTCATCATCGATTATCCGGTGGAAATTTCCCCTCTTGCAAAAAGCGATGTGAATAAACCGGGCTTTGTTGCGCGCTTTGAATTGTTCATTGGCGGCATGGAGTTTGCCAACGCCTTCAATGAGTTGAATGATCCATTTGATCAAGAAAAACGTTTCCGAGACCAAGCTGCGACGCATGAAGCCGGGGATGATGAAGCACATCGCTATGACGCTGAATACGTCCATGCATTGCAATACGGTCTTTTCCCAACGGTGGGATGCGGTATCGGTATTGATCGGTTGGTTATGTTGCTGACTGATGCTCCGTCGATTAAAGACGTTATTCTGTTTCCAACCCTCAAAAAGAAGTAAAGGTTCGGCCGACTCTAGACGCTTTCCTTTCCAGCACGGTATAACCAGCAAAAACTGGCATCGTGAAAGGAAAACGAACATGAACAGAAAGCGACATAGGCTCTTGGTCCTCCTACTCCTGGTCGGCGGAGCGAGGGCTACCGTGTACGATAACCTCAGCTATATCGTGAGTCATTACGGTCTTATCTATATTCAACCGCTCTTTTACTTCGATCTTAATAACAGTGCGGCATTGTTGCGTGGATCGATGAGGGCAGGATGGGCAGCAAAGGGATGGCTAGGTTTTGGATCGTTTGAAGATCTCCAAAATGAGTATCTTTATCCACCCGCAGGAGCAGTGCCGGCTGATGTTTTGCAGAAGTTACAAGAGTTTAATGCCACTACGGTTTCCACCTCTGAACTGCCTTCATTCGTGGCTGACCATCCGCTGCGCAAAGATACTGATCTGGGGCAGTGGGAAGCAGAATTTGTTACCAATCGCTTGGCTCACGCGATGCATCTATTTCAAGAGCCTGACGTCAGCCAACCCTGCATAGACCCTGATACCAACCTTGAAAAGAATTCCCATCCTTACGGCTATGCACTTGATACGGGGTTGGTACAAGGAGCAGATGTTCCTCGGATCGCAACGTGCTTTAGTGGTGGAGGATATCGGGCAACCATTTCCACGCTTGGATTTTGGCAGGCGGTGAGCGATATGGGAATAGCCGGCTCTATTTTGTACAGTGCGAACCTTTCAGGATCGACGTGGTGCACTATTCCGTGGGCAATGGGGGCCTCATTGCGCGATCTTTTCTATACGTATCAGAAATATGGCCATATTAGAGTTGGTGCCCAAACGGTGAGTGATTTACGCCAGTATGTGCTTCCTGTGATGAAGCAAACCGGTGCTACGGAGTATGTGCGTAAAAAATTTATGACAGCATTTTTGTGGGCACAGCCTCTTAGCTCTGTGCGAGGGCTCTACGCACCCCTTATTGGACAAATGACATTATCTGCATGGGATGACGAGGTTTTGCGTCAGCGAGCAGGCACTACGCTGACTAAACAGTCATCACAATATCTCTACTTTTGGCAGGCAATGGATTTTATAAAAGATGGAACAAAACGACCATTTCCTCTTGCAGCAGCTCTTATTCCGTACGAAGGTAATTTTAACGAGACTTCTTCTAAGATTGCGCAACGTCAAAAATCTTCTAATGGTATTTGGATGGAATTTAATCCGGAATCGGTAGGCTTCGAATATTTCGATCGTGATAAAAATCTTACCGGTGTGTGGATTCCAAGTTTTGCCTTAGGAAGATCGTTCAAGACGGTGTACAAAGATCCAAGTCGTTGGTACCGCCTGTTCACGAATAAAAAAGTACTGGGATATGCCAGTGAGCCGGCACCGGCCCACACACTCGACTACTGGGAAGGGACATGGGGATCAGCATTTACGGTTTCTCCTGCCGACATTTATCGCATTTTTTTCACTGACGTTAAACCTTCCGAAGACAGTAGTATAAAAGACATTTCAAGTAAGAATGGCCTCACCGATCGAGTAATTGGTTTGTTGGGATCGGCAATTGGTGGTACCGCTGAGCTTGGCAAAGATGGCCTCAGTAACATGGCCAATGTTCGTCTGTTTCCTGCCATATTTAACAACTTTGCATGCTTTGAGGATTCGCCTATTCAAGCAAGCACATTTACGGCGGTTGATGCGGGAATTGATTGCAATCTGCCGCTTGCTTTGCTGCTGCGTCAGTCTCGCGCGATTGATTTGATTATTGTGGGAGATTGGTCTCAAACCACCCCTGACAAGCCAGCCAAAGAATTGTATGCCGCAGAACAATGGGCAAGGACGCGCGGTATTCCTTTCCCCAAAATTGCAAAATCAGACTACCTCAAGACCGTATACGATCGTCCTATGACGCTCTTCAACGAGTATGAAGAAGGACAACAAGGGCCAGCGATTCTTTACATTCCTCTCATCGATAACGAATATAACGTTCCTGACTTTTCCGTAAGCAATTGCTTTAATGGAGCATGCTCTACGTTCAACTTCAATTACGCAATGCAGGGGCGTGATGGGGTCAAAGATCTTGGTGAACAGGTGTACAACATTCTATGGGATGTTTACCCGCAGCTACGCCAGGTGGTGCAACAGCTGGTGATTGCAAAAAACCAGGCTGTTGAGGATAAAAAAGGATACAGATTTGCGATGACGATGGCCGATGTTACACCCTTACCTCCCAAAGTTAAAAATCAAACTGAAGGGCCTGGTTCAACAGGAAGTGCCGTTTCTGTGCCAGGATGATGCTGCGGGCGTTCTAAGATACCTTGTGACATCATGTACACTCTGATGCCGAAGACCGCGATACTGATTGGTCCAATAAGCCAGTACTTTTTGAGCCATTGCTTCCAATCCATGCCAGCATGAATTTCGTTTTTCTCCAGAAATTCGGGCAACTCTTCGACCAGGATATCCAGAAAATTGAGAATATCTTCGAGTGGCATGTCATGCAGTTGGCTTAGCGCAAGATTCTTTTGCTCTTTTGATAAGATGGGAGGGAGCGTTTTTTGGTGTGCCGCAGTGGCATGAATTACGTAGGTGGTAAAGCGTGCAAATTCATTCATGATGCGGTCGTCTTGGATGTATTTGTAACGGTTAAGACCATTCCAGAAAGCAAAAAGGGGGTGTAATGAGTGGTTGCAGTAGCTGCGATGTATCATCCGTGCGATTGGCTCACAGGTAATTTTGAGACTTTCTAGGCAACTCTCTTCTGATCGAGTGAATGTTTCTTCAAAGGCGAGCATTTTATGTTTATCCAGGGCCTGAAGTTTTTGAAGGATCGGTTCCAGGCGATGTAAAAGATAGAAGCGTTCAATTACCTTGTCGATCTCAATCCACGGTTTAAAATCAGTGAATAACGCGTTCTGCTCGATCGAAAGCCCTTGATGCAACGAGCTCGTTTTATGTGAAGAAAGAAGGTGATGAAGCAGCGAAAAGTGCGACTGTCCGCTCGCTGCGTGAAGTAAGGTTTGTGAAAGAATAAAGATTTCCTTGGTCAAATCATTGATGAGTTTTTGGTTGGTGATGTCTCGGTAGGCTTTAAAATCGTCCCAAACCAAAGATAGTGGTTTTAAAAAAAGGCTTGTCCTGAAAGATAGTAGAGTGTGGGCATGGTGGTAGCTTTCATCTAGTTTAAGGAGTAGTTTTGCTACCTCCTCCAACCGTTTTACGTAGTAATAACGATGGAAGACCATGCTCGTGAATACTTGTGGGCTGGTCTTGTATTCAGTTGTCAGAATATCGGTGATCGAAGAAATCTCCTGCCAATGTGTTTCTTGGATAGAAGAGGTCAGGCTAGGGGTGCCATGAGAGCCTTCTGTTGTTCGATGGTATTGGGCATGTACTCGGTCAATAAGGGTAAGGATTTGTTCGACTGATAGTTTATGTAGTTCTTCAATTGCTTCCGTTGAACGCATAGGGAATATGTCTTTGTAGACGACGCACAACAGAATAAGAAACTCTTTTACAAAGAGGTGACTTTTAATAAATGCAAAGCTTTGAAATTGTTCAATAAGTTGCACGAGCGGATCGAGCCTCTTTTCTTCGAGCAACAAAGAAAAATAGCCAGCAATGACCGGATGATCAAACAGCAGATCTGTTTTGTTGAACCCTAACGATTCTACCCCTTGTGCAAAAACTTGGCTGGAATGTTTTTGAAGCGAATTAAAAAGTTCGAAGGTAGCGTGTAGTCGTTTATTGAGGTAATACCGCAATGCAAAACTTGCACAAAATTCATTGAGTGATCCTTGGGTGGAAGAAATTGCTTGTGCGGCAAGGGTGGCAAAGGGGGTGCGGCGCAAGAAATAGAGGACTGCGCATTTTTCTAGCGTTTCAAAAACCTCATCAATTTCCAGGTGATCCAGGTCTTCGGGACTAACGGTTAATAGATCGTAGGGGTATTTATTGTCTGCTGAAGAGAGAAGTGATTGGTATGCCACAAGGCATACTTTTGAAAAATCGAGCAGGACAGTCTTTTCGACCTCATTGATGCCGTATTTGAAATGCTTTACCTTTTGCCAGAGCACTAAAAGAGGTTGAATGGAACTGCTTTGCTCAAGCGAGCAGACCATCATCTTTCCTTGCAAACTTTTGAGCAAAGCAGTTCCTGTAAAAAAAACACCAATCTGCTGAGTGCACTGCTTTTCGCTGCGTTCTGACCGTTCACACGTTTTTTTGATAAAGGCGACGATAGGAGCCAAATGTTGGGTCGTGTAAAAGACATGCAAGATTGAGTGGGAGGTGGAATTTAGTGTGGCTGATTGTTCAGGAATGTCTTGCGCCGTTATTCCACACGCTGAAGCGCATAGAGCAAGAAAGACAAGCGGCTTTCTCATGGTTTTTCTCCTAAAACAGAGCAAAGGTACGATAATTGCTCCCACGTTAGGAAAAGCACCGTTGTGTTAGCAAGGTATGGCCTAATTTTTCTTTTGCAGTCAGTCGTTTCCTTTCAGGCTTTTGCATTTGACCGCCTTTTTTCCCGATGTTACCATTGCAAACGTTGATCAAGAGAGGTTTGAGGAAATCCCTATGAAGAAAAAAGTAGCTTTGGTGGTTGCCAGCGCTGGTTACCAACAGAAGGAATATGAAGATACGCGTAAAGTTTTGGTTGATGCAGGAGTCGAAGTCATCACGGTTAGTGATAAACCAGGTATGGCGCAGCCACATGACCGCAGTACATCGGAATTAACGGGCGCAACAGCTCACGTTGACCTAACGCTTCAAGGGCTTACTGTTGCCTCCTTGGATGGCCTCTTTCTGATTGGCGGGGGTGGGGCGCTTGCTCATTTGAATACACCCGTTATGCATCGTTTGCTGAATGAGATGTATGCGTTGCAAAAACCTTATGGTGCTATTTGCATTTCCCCTCGAATTCTTGCTCAAGCTCAGGTACTGCGCGGCAAAAAAGCAGCATGCTGGGACGGGGATGGTCAAGCTGAACAGTCACTTGCCGATGGCGGCGCTGTTTTTGTTCAAGACTCGGTCAAAGTGGATGGCAAGGTGGTTACTGCTAATGGTCCGCATGCAGCAATCGCGTTTGGCCAAGCAATTCTGACTGTTGTGTGAGTGTACGTATGCAGTCTTTGCAGGGCCTCAAATACCTCTGGAATATTCCCACTTGTGAGAAGAAAGCTGCGTTGGAGATTGCAGCGCAATACAATATTGCTATTCCGCTTGCACAAACATTGCTTACGCGTGGCTACTCAGACGAGCAGATGATTAACAGTTTTTTGTTCAGCTCATTTGAGAAAGACGTGTTTTCTTCAAGTCTTTTAAAAGATGCGGAAAAAGCGGTTGACCGGATTATTTCTGCCATTGAGCGTAAGGAAAAAATTCTCATTTTTGGTGACTATGACGTTGATGGCATTACCTCCTCATCGCTTATGATGGCTTGTTTGCTGCCGCTGGGTGCGCAGGTGAACTTCTATCTGCCCCATCGAACGCGAGAGGGCTACGGTCTTTCTACTGCGGTGGTCAATCGTGCGGCAGATAATGGATATAAAGTCATTATCACGGTCGACAACGGAACAAGTGCCTTTGAACAGGCATTGGTTGCCAAAGAACGCGGAATAGATCTCATCATTACTGACCACCATCGTCCTCACGGCCATCTGCCCGAGGCATTTGCGCTGGTCAATCCGCATCAGCAAGAATGCGCTTATCCGTTTAAAGATTTTGCCGGTGTGGGGGTGACATTCAAAATTGTCTCACTGCTGTATGAGAAAAAAGGGTTGCCGCTGCCAGAAAAGGCCTATGAGCTATTGCTTCTGGGGACCATTGCCGATGTGGTGCCATTGTTGGGGGAAAATCGCTACTGGGTGCGTCACGGATTGCGCTGGATTCATGAACGCGACACTCTTTCTCTTTCCATCCTTAAATCAAATGCAAAATGTACCAAAAGTCGTCTTTCAGCAACCGATATTGGCTATCGCATCACTCCTCAGATTAATGCATTGGGTAGACTTGAAGACGCGCGCCAAGGAGTGAAATTTTTGCTTGGTTCAAATGTGCAAGAGACAGAGCAAGTGGGCAGAACGTTGTACGAATTAAATGAAGCGCGCAAACAGATTGAACGTGCCATTTTTGAAGATGTGCAAAGCTGTATTGCACGTGGTGGTATCGATCTTCAACGAGAGCTCGTTATCATGGCAGGGGGCAAAGAATGGACACCTGGCGTGATTGGTCTTGTGGCCTCTCGCGTGGTGGGGGCCTATGGCAAGCCAGTGCTTCTGTTTCATCTCACGTCAAAAGGTAAAGCAAAAGGGTCATGTCGTTCCATTCAAGGCTTGAACATGTTTGATGCACTACAAGCACAGTCACATCTTTTAGATCAATTTGGCGGTCACGCCATGGCGGCTGGGTTGGCGCTTGATCAAGAAAAGTTGCCTCTTTTAAAAGAGGGGCTGGAGACGTATGTAGCACAGCGCCTGACGCCTGAAGATCTTAAACAAAAAATTGTGTGCGACGCGGAAATTACGTTGCCCGAAGTAGGTAAAAAGCTGTTGAACGATTTAGAGTTTTTTGAGCCGTTCGGTGCGCAGAATCCTCAGCCATTATTCCACTTAAAAAATGTAACACTTGCTCAGCCTGCACAACTTTTAAAAGGGGAGCATGTGAAATGTTTATTGTTTTCCGAAGGGGTTATTAAACCAGTGATTTTCTTTAATCGGCCTGATGTGTATGAGCGCTTTCAGGCAGGGGAACAAGACTCTTTTGACGTGGCCGTACAGGTAACAGAAAACGAATGGCAGGGACGGTCGAACGTCGAACTTATTGGCATGGATATTGCGTTTGCTGCAACCAAAGGAAACATATGATTATCACCATCGACGGGCCCACTGCAAGTGGTAAGTCTACCCTAGCCGCTGCTGTTGCTAAAAAGTTGGGTTTTTACCATCTCAATACTGGGCTATTGTATCGTTCACTCTCTTATTTGCTCGTAAATGTCCGCGGCTATTCAATTCAGGATCTGGAGCATGTACAAAAGGAAGATATTGCCGAATGCGTGCGTCCTGACTTTTTTTCTTACGAATACAACGAAGGTCGTGATGTGACTGTTGCGTATCGCGGGCAACCGATTACCGGTTTTCTCAAAGATGTTTCGGTGGATCAGTATGTGGCTATCATTAGTCCTCAAAAGCTCGTGCGAGAAGCCATGGTTGAGCAACAACGCGCCTTAGCTCGAAAGTATAATCTCGTTATTGATGGTCGTGATGTTGGTTCGCATGTGTTTCCCCAGGCTGATTATAAATTTTACCTCACGGCTTCCCTTGCCATACGAGCAACCCGATGGCAAAAAGACCAGGCTGCCCGTGGGCACCATTTTACGTTGCAAGAAGCAGAAGCAATTATCAGCGACCGGGATGAGAAGGATATGAAGCGGCATATTTCACCGCTTGTGGTTCCGCCGGGAGGCATTGAAATTGACAATTCGAAGTTGTCGTTCGAGCAGACGGTGGATGCCGTATTGTCGTATATTCAGTGACATTTTTTCTTTTTTTAATTTCGTTTATTTGTTTTGCATGAGAAGTATGTTTGCACTGCGCGTGCGAGGCGGAAGCTGTTCCGCTGGACCCCTTACCGGCCTCAATCTTCGCCGTCGTCCTTCGGGCGCGGCTCAGTTTGTCCTTACAGGGCTGACTTCTTTCCTAGAAAATCATTCTCAGCCTACAAAATGGCCTGTAAGGGAATAACACAAAAGATATGTCCGCTCGGGAAGGCGGTAGACCAAGCCGCAGGCGCGTGTCGTTAAGCGAAGCGTCCTCCGGCCCGTCCTAGGCAATCCAACAGCATGGTGGCAGGGGGATTCCAAAGGGGTTACTGGGAACCCCTGTTGGTGCTGCGCGCACAGCGCATACTTGCGTCTTGTTCTATAAGAAATTTTACAAGGGGAATGGTGAAAGAGGGGGTAAATAGAAAAGGGGAAGTTCACTTCCCCTTCAATCTTTCTGATGCTTACTCAGTTTAGAGCAACACATCATCCGCTGCTTCGAGTTCAAGGAACTTGTAGGACATCTTTTTGCCCTTTTCCTTGTCTTCATCGCACATTCTGCCTTTGTGGCGTTTGTGGCAATCGCCGCACTTGTCTGCTTTGCATGGCATATGTTTTTTCTTGCAATCATCTTTTTTCATTGATGATTGGCATGATTTATCTTTGTCTTTTTTGCAGCAACCAGGAAGTGCCAACAGAGCACCTACGCAGAGTGAGGCAAGCAATGTTTTTTTCATACGGTTTCCTTTCTTAAACATACAGGACAACAAAACTTATTTGGTTTCGGATGAAGGGTGAGCTGGTTCGGTAGGCAGAACAGTGCTTTCGCCCGTTTCTACATGAACAAAACGTTCTTCGGGTGTAATGTCAGGGATAGGTTGTGTGGGTGTGGCAGCTTCTTTTTTTTCTTTGTCATCCCAGCATCCAGGTAAGAGGGCAAGGCTAAGAAGGAGAGGCAGAGATCTTTTGGGTAGCATATTCTTCCTTTTTCTGAGCTTAAATGGTCAAAGCAAACAACTCTTTCAAAGATATAAACGGTTGTTGTGAAAAAGCAATAACCGCTCTACAATGAAACCTATTTTGAAAATTTTTGTGGACAAAAGAAGCGCTCGCAAGGCTCTTTTGCCAGGTAAGCGGCGGGGAATCAATGGTCAAATACGTATTCGTGACGGGGGGCGTTATAAGCTCTGTAGGAAAAGGTGTGGTGGCAGCGTCTCTAGGAAAAATCCTTCAGGAACGGGGCATCAAGATTGGCATACAAAAATTAGACCCCTATATCAACGTAGACCCCGGTACTATGTCTCCCTACCAGCACGGGGAAGTGTTTGTGACTCATGATGGTGCCGAAACTGACCTTGACCTCGGTCATTACGAACGGTTCTTGGGAATTAACCTACAGCGATCATGTAGTGTAACATCCGGCCAGATCTATGCGCGTGTTATTGAGCGGGAACGCAAGGGAGAATACCTCGGTCGAACTATTCAAGTGATTCCTCACATCACGCAAGAAATTAAACGCGCGATCCAGCACGCAGCGCAGACGCTCGCTTGTGAAGTATTGATTGTTGAAGTCGGTGGGACCGTAGGCGACGTTGAAGAAGCTCCGTTTTTAGAAGCATTACGTGAACTTCGCTTTGAGTTGGGGCGTGAAAATACGCTTTTTGTACACGTAAGTTGGCTGCCCTATGTGCAGGCAACGCAGGAGCTCAAAACAAAACCTTCGCAACATTCGCTGCGTGCATTACGGTCGATAGGAATTATTCCTGATGTGGTTGTTGCGCGTGCTGATCACCCCATCGAGCGCTCGCTGTGCGAAAAACTGGCCCATGCCGAAAGTATTCATCCCTCGCATGTGTTTCCTCTTTCAACCGAGCGCATTACATACAAAGTGCCGCTGATCCTCGAACGAGAAGGTCTGGGGGAATGCGTTGTCAAACAGTTGTGCTTGGAGAAACGACAAAAAACTCCGGACTGGTCTGCCTGGCAACAACTCATTGAGCGTATTGAAGCTCCTGCAGAAAAGACGATTACTGTGGCGTTGGTAGGAAAATATGTGGAGCTCCATGATTCGTACATTAGCGTCACTGAATCGCTGTATCATGCGGCGCGGCATGCACGTGCCCAGGTGGTCATCAAATGGATTCATGCTGAACAGGTGACTGAAGCAACCGTTGATGAGCTGCTTTCTGGTTGTGATGGGATAGTAGTTCCTGGTGGTTTTGGCGCGCGAGCAGTGGAAGGCAAAATCTGTGCTGCTCGTTGGGCACGGCTCAACAAGAAACCGTATCTTGGGCTTTGTTTGGGAATGCAGGTCTTGTGCATCGAATTAGCCCGTGCAGTGCTTGGTGCTACGGCAAACTCGTGTGAAATTGATGAAACGACCTCAATTCCGGTCGTAACCATGATGAATGAGCAGCGTGAGGTAACCCGCAAAGGGGGTACTATGCGACTCGGCATGTATCCGTGCAAGATTGTGCTGGGCACCAAGACTGCTCAAGTTTATGGGATTAAAGATCTCGAGCATGACACTGTTGAAGAACGCCATCGCCATCGGTACGAATTTAACAATGCCTATCGCCAGCAGCTGCAAGACGCAGGCCTGATCATTTCTGGGCAGTCACCCGACGGCTCGTTGGTTGAAATTGTTGAGCTTAAAGGCCATCCGTTTATGGTTGCCAGCCAATTTCATCCGGAATTCCTTTCTCGTCCCTACAAACCGCATCCACTCTTTCAAGGGTTTATAGACGCTTGCTGCAGCCTCCAAAAGTAAGCGGTTCCTGAGCATAACGTCTCCTTTTCGTCTCATGCTGTGGGTACAAAGCCGGCGTGACGGGCATGTTCAAAACTATTGCTTCCTCTTTCTATCTGTTGATATAATTCAAATAGAAATATAGTTTAATCACTGGTGCAGGAAAAATAAGCGGGGAAATGGAGGAGAGGAACATGATGAAAAAATGGATGATGGTGCTGGTAGCTTTGGCTGCAGTTGCACAGGCACACGCTGAAACCCTCGTGCAGGCCTTGGGGGAACAAGGTCGACAGTATCTTGCCGCGATAAATAGCGCACAAATACAAGAATTCCAGCAGAAGAAGCGTGAGTTTTTAAATAAAGAATTGGATAAGGATTTGGATGCGGTAACCCCGGCACAGTTAAAAGAGATAGCCCAGAAAGTCGAAGACTTTGCAGGCGTTGTCGCGGGTTCTCTGGGAAAAACATCTCCCACTACACCTGAGGGATTTGATGCGTTGGTTAAACACGTGAAAGCTCAGTTGGAAGCCTTGGCACAACCAAAAGAACAAGCTCCTGTGCGAGTGCAGAGTGAGGCGACCGATGCTGCTTCTTCTAATGTTCAATTCGGACAAGAAGGGTGGGTTCCTCAGCTTGAAGTACATTCGGACAAGCAATTTAAAGGAAACGCGTATATCGAAGAGCTTAAAGACAGAGTTAAGGTTTTGAATGATATGCGTAAAAATAACGAATCATCCAGTGACTTTGACGAAGGTGACCTTTCAGCCCTTTACCAAGACATTTTCGATGATCTTATTGCTCACACTGCTGAAGGAGCCTTGGCGGATGAAACAATGGCGCAGGGCGTATTGGAGGCATTCCTGAAAGACCTTGGTCTTACCGAAGAAGATTACGATCAAGTGCTGTCGCGCCTTGCCACTGAGCTTTATCTGAGAAACGAAGAACTGAGCATGGCTCGACCTGCTGAGCTAGATGAAGTAGAGCTTGCGCTTCCAATGCATCCGAGTCTTAAGCCCCATAAGGCCAAAATGCCAGTGATGTTAGAAGAAGAGTTTACGGCTGCGGACAGTCCTATGATCTACGTTACCGATACGGCTTTGGAAGATCGCATTAACAGAATCGTTAGCACCGATAAGGCCATGCTTGATTTGGCACAGCAGCTAGCACGAGAGCACCGAGTTGCCGATGCCGCCGAAGCAGTTGTAGCAGAGGGTGAGTTAGAAAATGTTCGGGACGAAACTGATATTCTTCTTAGTCAACTGACCGAAAGACAGTTACAACGACTGGCAAGCGACATTGAAGACGAAGAGCTTCTTGCTGCATTAACTGAAATAGAAAGAGGACAATTGCTGCGGGAATTGAATGATCTTGAAGATGCACAACTATTGGCTCAGCTTACTCCGCAAGAGGCGGCAGCGCTTGCTGCTGAAATTGACGCTGAGGAACAAAAGCGTATTGAAGAAATGGCCGAGGCCGTTTCTTCAAAAGTAATCGCTCAGGCAGCGCAGGAATTGTATAGCGATGCGTTGCGACAACATCAACAGGAAGAGGAAGAGTTCATGGCTGCTTCCCTTGGAGATGACGCAATTTCAAGAAGAGAAGCTCTTACATTGGAAGCAGAAGAAATGGCAGCACGTATTCGCCGCAAAAAAGAACTCGTTACCATAATGATTGAATGTTTTGAAAAATCACAGAAGCCAGTCGAGGAATTAAGTGCACATAATGCAGCAGTTCTGATTGGCGTACAAGGCAATGCTGAATTACTCCAAGAGATTAGAGAACTGGTTGGAGACGATGCAGAAAGTATACGAAAAGCGCTGCCACCGACTATGAATGATCGTCAACAGACACAAGTGGTGCGTTATATCATGAGTCTGTTGCATCCCCAGGCAACCTCAACAGGTTTCGTCATCGATGTGCGCAGGTTAAACAAAGCCATGGAAGATTCAGCAACAATGCAACAGTATAAAACGTTGACGGTGTTTATGGAGCATTACAAGACCATTTTCGAAAAACTGGTCGACCAGGTTTGGGATAAAAATGGTGGTCAATTTCTGTCTGAGCAAGAATGCACAGAGGCACTAGTCGGGCTTTTTGCTGGTCTAGGCCTTACCGAGTTAGACTATGATCGCGTGTTGCCGCTTATTACGCTAGAGTTGGTCGCTATTCAGGATGCTATCTGGGCAGAACTTGAACTTGATGAGGCTGGAAAGGCCGCTCAACTAGAAGCGATCGCCGCAGAGCTATTGGCAGAAGAATATGAGCGAGCAGGGGTTGAAAGATGGCTTGAGGGCAATAAAAGGAAGTCGGATAGCGGGGGAAACGACCGAAGCAGTTCTGCAAAAAGAATAAAATATACTCCGATACAAATGCCGGAGGAAATGCGGTCTTATCCTGTCAGACTACCGAAGGCCGACGTTTACCAAATGTTTGGGGCGAACCGAAGCAAAATGAAGCCTGCGAATGATAATCCAACCGACTGGAACGAGGTTGACTAACCGTCCTCATTCTCAGAAAGCCATGTGCGAATAAGGCGCACGGTCTATGAGCCACATAAGGCGAAAATAAGCTGGGGGAAAGCAGAATATTGCTTTCTCCCTTTTTTCATTGATATAATTCAATTAGAAATATAATGCAACGATTGAGTGCGCACACATAAGGTCGGGGAAAAGGAGAGGCAAATGGTAAAGAAATGGATAGTGCTGTTGGTGGTGCTTGCCACAACCGCAAACCTTTCCGCGATAACGTTCAGACAGGCCTTGCAAAATGGTGGTCTAAGAGAGTACATCGAGGCGATCAGTGCTGCAAAAGGTCTGAACCAAGCCCAAGAGGCTAAACGAGCCCAATTAAACAAGATGCTTGGCAGACCCCTGGATGATGCAGAGGCAAATAAGGAGATAACCGGTGGTTTTTCGGGCTACCTTACGCGTCTTTCTGCAAATATCAGTGACTTTGCGGAGGTGATTATGGCGCAGAAAAAATCAGCCTCCGGAAAATCAAAAGATGTGGTGAATGAAGGCCAATCGGTTGAGGCTTTTAAGTCGCAGATAGAAAAACAAGTTCAGCAAGTGGTCACTGCTGCAAAAGAACAAGCACCTGCAGTTGCTGCTAGAAAAACGCCACCGCCTCCTCCACTTAAGCCACGCGTAGCCGCGCCATTACCAATAGTAAGTGAGCAAGCTCCCGTTTTACCAGTCATGCCTCGATCTCCACTGAAGGGGGGGCGTGGTGAAATGAGAGCAGGCATATCCTGGAAAGATGAAAATCTGACTCAAGAGGAGATGGTTCGTCACTGGGAGGGTGCTGAGGTTGCCAAAAAAAACCTGTGGTTTACTTTTCCTGACTATGAAAGGTTTGTAGCTGAACAACGTAGCCAACAACGCAAAGCAGCGGTTGCAGCACGATGGCAGGGAGCATTACAAAAGGTAGTGCAGCAAAAATGGCAAGAAGAGGCAGAAGCAGAAGCATTGGCAGAGCAGCGTGTCGCGCAAGAAGCAGCGGATCGGATTCAGCAATTGAGTATTGAACGTGCTCTGGAAGACGCGGAAATAGCGGCGCTGTTACAGGAAGTTGAGAACGAAAAAGTCAGGGTGATCGAATGGGCGAAAAAACGTTGGCAGGCAGAAAATACAGTGCCGAGTAAGCGTTCGCCAGAGCAGGTAGAGCTTCTATCGGATGCGCAAAAAGAATTATTGCGTCAAGCACTAAAGACAACCTTTATAAATCCTGACAATGGCCAGCTTGAGGAGAACATGATTTTCGAGGCGGTAAATAACCAACCTCTGGTCATGGATGACCAAGCAAAGAATGAGCTTGCACGGTACATGGTGGCTCTCGCATTCGATATTGAGCAGGACATGATGGCTCCGAGTGCTGTACAACAACCTGCTGATTTGATCCAGGCATCGCCGATAGCTGCAGCAGAACAGGAGTTTGATTTTGGTCCTGGGATTGCATCGACGCCAGCAGTTGCTCCTATTGTGATCAGTCGACGGGATGATGAAGAATTTGATTTTGGAGATGAGTCGGGGCCAACTGCTTTAGGAATTGAATTGAGTCAACCACAGGAGGCGGTCGCCCCATCAAAATTTGCCAAACTGGCCCGTGAGGCACTAACGCAGGAGCGTGCGGCTCGGGCCGCGGAGCCTGTGTATTCTGAGATCAAACTAGCGCGAGATTTGTTAGCAGTCGATCAAGGCGGACAAGGTGAGCAGGGTCTGAATGCCCTTATTGAACAGCATAAAATGGATCTTAAGCGGTTAGTGAGTGTATGGAGGACGCGAAATGGCGGTCCGCCGCTTACTGACGATTTGATAAAAGAAACGATCGTGGGGCTGTTTCATCATGCGCAAGGGTGGCTCGATTGGGACAATGCAACATTGAATGCTTTTGCTGAGCAGATGCTTATGTTGCAAGCGGAAATGGATCAACAAACAGTTTTGACAAGCAGTGCACTCAATGAGCTGATGAGAGACGCTACTCGCTTTCCTTCGTTGACGAAACAACCGATGACCGCAATTACTTTCGGTGGTGCACGACCCGGATTTACAGCGTTGTTGGTCGCTTTCCACCTAAAAGAACATCAACTCGCACATGATATGAGAACCTTATATCAAAAGCGCAGAGAGCGGCTCTCGCATCACGAATTGCAAGATATGGTAAGGGCAGCCGCAGCAGCACAATCGCCGGCTATTCAGCTTTTGGATGGAGAGGTTAAGGATCTGGCTGACAGGCTTCATCCACTGCAGTTTGAGCAAAAGTAAAGAGAATTAAAGCGTGAAAAAAGTGAAAACAATGAAAAGAAAAATGGAGAGGAATCAAATGAAAAAGCTATTATTGTTTGGTTTATGCGTACTGTTTGCCGGTGCGATGGTAGAAATCCAGGCAGCTGGTATCGCCTTGAACAGTGAAGACCAACTCGTTGCGGCAATAAGTGAAATTATGACCAAGATTAACACTTTTGTTCAGGGTTTGCCAGGTGGAGAGAACGGCCTCAATGAGTTCCAACAAAAATTTCTGAAGCGATTGAATGGTCAGGCAGGACGTCGGCAATCTGAGGTTTTTTTGCAGGAAGTCGCAGACTTCTTGGATGTGTTGATGGCTCTTGCTCCCCAAAAGACAAAGGATCTTAATTCCATAAAGAGCCTGAAGGACAAAGCTAATGCTCTCTTTGTTGTGCAACAAGAGCGAGAACAGCAAGCAAGGGTAGCCCCCAGCGTTGAGGATGTAGTACAGCCACCAGTAGCTCCAATGCCTCCAGCTTCCGTTAAAAAAATGCCCCCTCCTGTTGCCCCAAAACCAGCATCGAAGTTGGAACCGGTTGCCTTACCTGTAGAGCCTGTCAGAGCAGCATCTCCTGTGGAGACTGCCCCAATTGTTGCTCCTGAAGTTGACGTAGCACCGGTGACTGACACTGCTCCTCAAATTATAGCGCCTGAACAGGGAGAACCTCAGAGAGTTCCTACACCAGCTCATTCTGATGACGAATTTGATTTTGGTGATGGCACTGTATCGACTTTGCCAGCAGCGCTTGCTCCTATTGTGATCAGTGAAGAGGGTGATCAAGACTTTAATTTTGATAATGGCTATCCATCGGCGTTGCCAGCAGCGGTTGCTCCTATTGTGATCACTGGAGGGTATCATGAAGATTTTGCCTTTGGCGATGATTCTCACCCCGCAGTGAGTTCCAGAGAGCCATCACCAGTTGTCGCCCCGGTACCTACGGTTGTTGCTCCTCGTGAGCCATCGCCAGTTCCTGTGGCCGCAATCGCGGCGGCTGTGGCACCTTTGAACCAACCGACTGTTATAGCGTCTGCGAGACCGTGGGAGGATTTTAGAAATCAAATGGAGGCTTCCCAAGCGAAAGCGCTTGATATTGTTGATCCAAAAGCGCGTGAGGCTGCAGGGTTTATGGCGTTGTCCCAAATTCCAGGATTCACTGATTTAGATCCCCAGCAACGAGAGTTGTTTAATCCGGCAGATAAAAAACCTTTGGACAAGGCACTCGCATTAGTGGCCACCAATTTGGTTACCGATTTGAGTTACGGAGCAGAACTTAGTAGCTCTTCCAGTACAAAATATTACTTGGGCAAGCATGAATTGAATGAGCAGCTTGTTACTAGGGCATTTGAGAGGACAGTGGACTTGCTGGGGGCGCAACATATGCTTGGGATGCCTGCTTTCGCCGTGAAGACTGTGGCTGCCAAACGCAAATGGGAAGAAGTGATTCAAGCAATTCTAAGCTTAGATTATTTGTGTAGTGAGGAGATCGATAAGCAGCGGAAGTACCACGAACTCCTTAAAAAAATGTCCCGTGAAAATCGAGATTTGAGAGCTATTAGAGATTACATTGAAAGACAGATTATGCAGGGGCCAAGGTTCGAGCAACAACGTCTTACTCTGCAGAACTTGGATGAATGGCGTCGCATTATGTATGAGCAGTTTCTAAAAATGGGAATTGAGGAAGTTCAACGAGACCTTTTGTTACGGGTGCTCCATCAACTTGTTCAGCCTGAACCAGCCCCAACAGCCAGGGAGGCTGCACTACATGCTCCAACTGAGTTTGGCCTTGAGTTGCTTATCACACACTTGGAATTGAGACTTCGACTTCTTGAAAAACTTAAACTAGGAGGGCTTGTTAATTTGTCTCCTGAGGATATAGTGCGCTTATACTTCCGACCTGATTTTGATCCGGGGTGGTTACATCAAGAATTTCAGCGTGTAATGCGGGAAAATAATGTTCAATCACATGATGTACGGCGTTTAACCGAGCTAGTGAGAAACGTAAGGCCGGGCGCAGGCGAAGAAGATATTGCGAGACTGGTAAAAGCCATTCGATCCGGGTTGAAAGATGAGGCGGAAGCACGAAGAGAAATTTTAGAGGAGCCGACTGTGCCTTTCTTCTGGGAGGAATTCAGGCGGTATGCAAAAGCAGAACCTGTTTTACGTGACTTCGATATAAATTCAGAAGCATTACTTGCAAGCATGATAGAACATTTCCGTCGTAAATTGCCTCTGGTGTTGGACGAGTTGCAATGGCAGTTTGCGAATGGCGAGCTAATAGAGCCGAATACGATGACAAAAGTGCTTCAAAAGGTACTCCCTGAAATGTCAGAACATATGGCAAGGCATCTGAGCAAAGAACTGCTCGCGCTGCAGCGTCCTAGGTACCTTTAAGGCGTTGTGTGTGGGAAAAGGGGGAGAGGGCGATGAGAAAACGAATTTTGAAGAAGGGCAGCTATATTCTGCTCATAACGTTTATTTTCAATGCCGAAGCTCATGTCGAAGCGGTGGATTCAGCTAGTGGGGTAGAAAGGTCTTCAGGTTTCTCTGACGACACATTAAGGAAACTTATTGACCGTGCTGGTCATCATCGACAGATGACAGGTGCCTGGGAAAATGCACACGTCTATGGCCTTACTCAGCACCAACTCGGTCAGTACCTATTATCGGTCAGTACCTATTACCTGAATACGACATCGTGCAGTTACGCGAATTGCTAGGTGATATCACTTATGACGTGCTGTTCCACCGTGTGCTTGAGGGTTCCACTGCGCGATCTGTGGACAGTGATGCAGAATTGCGAAAACAGCTTGCGGATTTGAAATGGTTATGGACGGAAGGTGAGCGAGAAAGATCCCGTCGAAAAGCGGTGAATTTAAAGCAGTTCATGATGCATGAGCTGTATATCTATGCACGGGTTGTTGATCGATTGAAAAAATATGAAATAGCAGTTGATGAAATGGTTTTGCTTGAACAGTTCATAAAACGCTACGAAGCAGGTCTGAAAGCTGATCTTGTCCGTCTAAACAGACAAAACGCACGTTCATACACTCAAGAGCAGTTGCGGGAATTGATTGAAGGCAGGTACCCAGCGGAACTGTTCTATTGGATGACGCCTGAACGCCAACAGCGTGTACTACAGACTCTCGTAGAACTGCAAAGAGATATCGATGCGCAGAATAACAGATCCCAAGACGATGATCTGGTAAAACAAGGAGAGGGGTCGCTATGAAAAAAAGGCAATGTATCGTGCTTGCGGCAATGCTTATGGCATGCGGACGCTGCATGCATGCGAGTGAGCTAACCGGTGATGTGGCTGATTTAACGATAGGTGGTGCAGTCGAAGAAGAAAAACCAGCATATGCCGCCGAACTGGAAGAACTTGTTCAGGCGATTTTGCGCTATGAACATTTTCTTGAAATAGAAGCGACGCTTGCTGATGAAGATTATTTTGACCGCGAAATTCGTCCCATGATTGTGAGGGTGAATCCAGTAGGTCGGGTGAGAAATCTGATGAAAGAAGGAGCCCGGTGGTCTAGCAGAGATGCTATTGTCGCTGATGTAGCGCATCTTTCTGATGATGATAGGGATCGCGTTTTGAAATTTTTCGATCGGGTTTCCGCCCGAGATCGCCGTCTTGATTGGATAAAAAGACTCGTAGCCGATGAATTATACACGATCGATCAACAGCGAGGGAGTTGGAGAGTACCGAAACAGGTACGTGAGCAATTGAATGGGTTACACTATGTTGCCGAGGCGGTGAACACATACAAGGACCTTTTAATGCTGGAGATTGCGGAGATGCATGAGATGTGGGGATCGCGCCTGCCTGATGAGAAAGCAATAGAAATTATGGTAGGAGTTCGTCTTTCAGACCCTTTGTATCGTTTCTTGCTGCACAAAGACACGCAACAGGAACTTGTTCGTCAGCTTATGCGGCTTCAAGATGAGATGACCGCATTACCTACCCCATGAATTAGTGATTAGTGTGAGCATCAATAAAAAAGGCGCCTTTAGAAAGCGCCTTTTTATTTTTTGCCGAGCAGGAATGCTTACTTAGCTTCTTCTTCTTCAACAGGAGCCATTTCTCTTGTTTCTTCAGCAGCTGATGTCATTTCTTCAGATGCTGGTGCAGTGGTTGTTACTTCCACTGTTGTTTCTTCTTGCTTCTTTTCTCCGCCGAGGCAGCCTGGTAGCAAGGAAAGAGTTAAAACACACACTGATGCAGCTAAGAGATTGCTTTTCATCATATCAGATTCTCCTGTTGATTCGTCTTTAACAAAAAGTAAGAGCAAGACAAACCGGTTACACAAACTTTCAGAATAAGTGCCCAGTATACATGGTTGAAAAAAAATGTCGCATCTGATTTTTGCAAGCATCTATCGACGTGTTTTTTTCTTAGCAGTGCTTTTTTTAGGCGGTTGCAAAGATGGGCGCACCTTCTTGTGATCGAAGGGATTGTTCATAAGTACTGTTTTGAGTACTTCGTCCATAGTGGAGACAAACAACACTTCGCAATCGAAGGCGGTCCCAAGCTCCTTGCGCGCTTCGTTAACATCATCCTCATTTTCTTTGGGGACAATGACGAGTTTCATACCATACTGTTTTGCAGCAAGCAATTTCTCTTTTACGCCACCAATAGCAATCACGCGACCGCGCAGAGTAATTTCCCCCGTCATTGCCACTTGAGGCTTGATCGGATTTTTGGTGAGCGCAGAAACAAGTGCGGCGCACATCGTGATACCAGCTGAAGGGCCGTCTTTAGGGGTTGCTCCTTCAGGGAAGTGGATATGAATATCCTTGCTGTTGTAAAACTTAGTAGAAATATTCAGTTCACTACTTCTGCTGCGGATATAACTCAAAGCTGCTTGGGCAGACTCTTGCATTACCTCACCCAGTTGGCCAGTAAGCGTTAGCGTACCTTTACCAGGAACAATAGAAATTTCTGTTTCTAAAAGGTCACCACCCATCTCTGTCCACGCAAGTCCAGTAGCCAGTCCCACCTTTTCTTCCGTTTCCAGCTGTTGCCGTTTAAAGAGTGCATGGCCAAGCCATTCGCGTACCAAATCGGGAGTAACAGTAATTGTTTTAATGGTTGCATCTTTCAAAAGTACCTGGATGCCTTTGCGCATGATCTTTGCAATCAGGCGCTCAAGTTGTCGTACCCCCGCCTCGCGTGTGTAATCATTGATGATCAACGAGATGATGTCAGGAGATATTTTATATTGGCGTGCCGTTAGGCTGTACTCTTTCAGATTTTTTGGAATCAAGAAGTTTCGAGCAATTTCTAGTTTTTCAGGAGTGGTGTACCCAGAAAGAGAAATGACTTCCATACGGTCAAAAAGAGGGTAAGGAATGCCATCAATATGATTTGCCGTTGCGATGAACATGACACGAGAAAGATCGTATTCGAGATCAAGAAAGTGATCCACGAACCCTTTGTTTTGTTCAGGATCGAGTACTTCAAGTAACGCCGAAGCAGGATCACCATGGTTGTCCATTGCCATCTTATCGATTTCATCGAGCAGAATCACAGGATTGACCGTGCTTGCTTTCTTCATTGCCTGAATGATTTTACCAGGTAATGCACCGATGTAGGTTCTGCGGTGTCCACGGATTTCAGCTTCGTCCTTAATACCACCCAAAGCGATACGCACAAATTCACGACCGAGAGAATCAGCAATTGATTTTGCAAGCGAAGTTTTACCTACGCCGGGAGGTCCTACCAGACAGATAACAGGAGAGCGATCAAGCACCTTTGAAAATTTTTTCGCAGCTAAGAATTCGATAATCCGATCTTTAGCTTTTTTAAGGCCCGCATGATGTGCATTAAGAATCCGTTCTGCTTGCTCCAAGCTAATGCGGTCTTTGCTTTCTTTCGACCATGGCAGAGAGGCTATCCAGTCGATATAGTGCCTGCTCACTACTGCTTCAGAAGAAAGTGGCGGCATCTGTTCAAGGCGCTTCAATTCCTTGTCGACTTTTTCTAAAGCTTCTTTGGTCGGTTTAAGTGCCTTGATCTTGTCACGTAGTTGTATGAGTTCGCCATGCTGATCATCACGGCCTAATTCCTTTTGAATTGCCTTGATCTGCTCATTCAAATAGTATTCGCGCTGATTTTTATCAACTTGTGTTTGAATGTGTCCACGAATGCGTTGCTCTGTTTCAAGGATCTCGATTTCCTTTTTGAGTGCGGTGCTAATTTTTAAAAGACGTTTTTTAAGATCAAGGATCTCTAAAATATTTTGACGCTCTTCAAAGGATAGATTGAGGTGGACAGCGGTAGTATCAACGATGTAATCAATGTCCTCGAGCGTTCTACCCAGATTGAGCAGATCTTGCGGAGCCTTCTCATTCAGCTTGGTGTAGGTTTCGTACATTGATTGAAAGGTACGCCAGGTTGCCTCAAAATCAGCGGTGCGAGTAATATCAGGAGTTTTGAGCTCTTGGACGATTACTTGCTGGAACCCTTCATCGGTTGTAGAAAGCTTAGTCATTTTTCCGCGCGATAAGCCCTCTACGAGGATTTTGAGAGAACCATTGGACATGCGCATTGTCTGCAAAATGAGAGCACGCGTTCCATGGACATACAGATCCTTTTCAGTGGGATTTTCCACATCGGGATCTTTCTGGGCGGTCACAAAGACAATCTTTGATCCTTTGGAGGCCGCTTCCACAGCTTTGATAGAAGATGCTCGTCCAACAATGACAGGTAAGATGCTTTTAGGTAAAAGCACCACATTTTTAAGCGGAAGAAGGGGAAGATTTTCATTTCCCTCAAGCTCAAGATCCGCAACCATTTTTTTTAGTTCAAATTCAGCGTGCACTGTCATAATGAGAGCCCCCGTAACGCGTGTGGAGTTTCCTTGCCAGCGGCAAAGGCAAATCTTTTGAACAATGGTAACAGAGAGATTTTGTTTAGTAAACGAGCAAGGGAGGCTGTTTTTTCAACAGCTTTTGGGCTATTGGTTTTTGCGAAATGTGCGATCCCTGGCTTATTTTGAATAGATTGAGGACTAGTGCTGGGGGAATGTGAATCTGCTACGTGAGCTTGTTTTCGGTTAACTTTTGGCTCAGCACTGTGGTGAAAGTAGCAAGGGGAGGAAAAAGCGAGTATACTCTACCCTTTCTCCACTAAAAATCCTGTAGGGGGGTGGCGAAAGGGCAAGCTCAGTTTGAGAGGAAAATGTGTGATGGTAGAGCGTTTGAAATCATTTTTAGGGGGTTCGCTTTTAAAGCAAGAGCGTAGAAAGTTCTTCCTTCTGGCAATGATTTTTGGGATTACCATTGGGGTTTACTGGCTTTTGCGTCCGCTCAAAGATGGCGTCTTTTTGACAATGGTAGGGGCGGCGTATCTGCCTTGGGCAAAATTCTTGGCAGTAATCGTCTTGTTGCCCTTGGTGATGTTATATTCAAAGCTTGTTGATCGTTATCCGCGCCACGTTGTCGTTTACATTTTGTCGACTTTTTACGCCATACTGGCTGTCGCATTCGCTTTCCTGATTTTAACTCCGGACATTGGTCTTTCTAATACCGTAGCTAATCCTACGCGGTGGCTGGGCTGGGCGTTCTATCTTTATGTGGAAACCTTTGGTGTCATAATGGCTGCTTTATTTTGGGCATTCGTGGCAGATACCACGACTCCTGATTCTGCAAAGCGCGGGTACAGCGTCATAGTGATGGGAGCCCAAATGGGGGCAGTGTGTTTCCCTCTTGTTTCTCGATCTATCATTGGTCGGTTCAGTACGGGCTATGCAATTTTATTCGGTGTGCTTCTTTTGTGTCTGTTGCCGCCGCTTGTGTATTATTACATGCACCACGTTTCGCGCGATCAAATGGAGGGGTTTAAGGCCACTTCCAGCGCAGCCTTAGAGGAAGATAAGCAAAAGGTACAAAAAAAAGCGGGCTTTCTTGAAGGATTGCGACTGCTGACTACCAAGCCCTATTTGTTGGCGATATTTGCTATCGTTTCATCGTATGAAATTATTAATGCGATCCTTGATTATCAATTTAAAGCGTTGGCAAGCAGTTCCTACACGGGGGATGCGCTCAGCGTATTTTTAACTAATTTTGCCGTAGTCACTAATTTGATCGGTCTCTTTTGTGTAGTAGTAGGGATTGATCGGATAGGGCGTGCCTTTGGCTTTGGGAAAACTCTTGTGCTTCTGCCTCTCTTGGTGGGAGTATGCGCAGTGAGTATGAGTTTTTACCCGTTGCTTGCAGTCGCGTTTGTGGTTATGGCCGTTCAGAAGTCGTTTAATTATTCGCTCAATCAGCCAGTGAAAGAGCAGTTGTACATTCCAACAACAAAGGACACCAAATACAAGGCAAAGGCGTGGATCGATATGTTCGGTTCTCGTCTGTCTAAATGTGGTGCATCTGTTATCAACAGCACGCGAGGAATCCTAGGAGCCGAAGGATTTATCGTGTTTAGCCTGGTGGTATCGTTTGCCCTCATAGGCCTGTGGGTGGTTGCTGCTTTGTTTGTAGGAAGGGTACACGCTCAGGCGCTGCGCGAAGATCGAGTGGTGTGTTGATCAGTTGTTTGTAAAAGAAAGGTGTTACTTTATGTTAAGTGCGCTCAAATCATTGTTTAGTGGTGGATCTGCCCAGAGTCCCGAAGAACGTAAAAAATATTCGTTACTCGCGATCCTCTTTGGTATTACAATTGGGGTCTATTGGCTCCTGCGTCCGTTGAAGGACGGCGTTTTCTTGACGATGGTAGGTATCGACTATCAGCCGATGGTAAAGGTACTTTCGGTTGCTGTCATTGTGCCGCTTGTCATGATCTATTCTAAGTTGGTTGACCGCCTTTCTCGTCACGCACTGCTCTATGGTCTTTCTATTTTTTATGCAATTAGCTCCATCGTATTTGCAATTTTGATTTTGAACCCATCAACCGGTATTGCAAACACCGTTGCAGATCCATCTCGTTGGCTCGGATGGGCTTTCTATCTGTTTGTAGAAAGCTTTGGTTCTATCATGGTTGCCCTGTTTTGGTCTTTCGTGGCTGATACCACGACCCCTGATTCGGCAAAACGCGGCTATCCAACCATTGTGATGGGTGCGCAAATCGGTGGTATCGCCGGTCCTCTTGCCGCCTCCTTCATCATTCCTTACTTCGGAACAAACGGTACTTCGTTTGCAATTTTCTTCGGTGTTGCAGCGCTCTGCTTGCTTCCTGTGATTGTGTACTACTACATGCACCATGTTCCGCGTTCGCAAATGGAAGGATTCCATGGCGATAACAAGAAGCCGCTCGAAGGTAAAGCTGAAACCGGTTTCTTAGAAGGACTGCGTCTTTTGATTACCAAGCCATACTTGCTTGGTATCTTCATTGTTGTGTCATTCTACGAAGTTATTGTGACCGTGCTTGATTTCCAATTCAAAGGATTGGCCTCTGCGCAGTACACGGGTAACGCATTGAGTGCATATCTGACCAACTATGCAATTTGGACTAACGTGGTAGCTCTGATTTGCGTAATCGTCGGTGTAAATAGCATTGGTCGTAAGCTTGGCTTGGGCAAAACCCTTATGCTTCTGCCTGTGATCGTTGGCGTGGCAATGGTTCTGATTTCTGTTCATACCATTCTGCCTGTTGCATTCGCGATCATGGTATTCTCAAAAGGTATCAACTACGCGCTTAACCAACCAGCAAAAGAGCAACTCTACATTCCAACCACCAAAGAAACCAAATACAAAGCAAAAGCATGGATCGATATGTTCGGTTCACGTTCTTCAAAGGGTGTTGGTTCGCTTATCAACAACTCAAAGAGATCGTTGGGAGCGCAAGGGTTCATCTGGTTCAGCTTGGCAGTTTCTCTGGGTCTGATTGCAGTGTGGCTTGCTGCGGCAGCCTTCCTGGGTAAAACGCACTCTAAAGCTGTGCGTGAAGATCGCCCAGTCTGTTAAGCTCAGAAGAAGCTTTTTGAAGCAAAGAACGTGGGCACCTTCGGGTGCCCCTTTTTTTTGGCTTCATTCCCCCTGTTCATGTCGGGGATTATCTGCTAGAATAGCTGCTAATGAGGGTTTTTTATAAAGTTTAATACAAGGACAGGCGGATGATTCGGGATTCGTTCCATTACATGACGAGCAGTAAAAGAAAGCGGTGGTTTACCACTGTGTCTTTTTTACATACCCTCAGTCTGCCCAAAGAGTGTCCGGTAGAAGTTTGAGCCTCGTGGATTAAGTTCCAGAGGCTTTTTTGTTGGTTTTTATATCACTTTCTCAAAAAGAGGCATTGTATGCAGAAGGCGATGGATGTGCAAAAAGATATCAACCATTATGAGCGCTTAAAAGTAACATTTTTGAGCGGGGTATTTTTCTCCATCATTGCGTCATACACAATTATCAAAGAGCTGAAAGATTCTCTTTTCATTAACATCGTAGGCGGCAAAGAGTATGTGCCGTACGCGAAACTCTTCATGATTGTGGGTCTCATCCCTATTGTCCTTTTTTATTCCAAGCTGGTTGACCGCGTGCGGCGTTACCAGCTTCTTTGCTTCTTTGCGTGTCTTTACAGTCTTGTTGGATTTCTGAGTGCTGCTGTAATTGCCTATTATGGAGTGGGCGCAGAAAATACTTCTCATTCGCTGGTGTACTGGTTTTTTGGGTGGCTTTACTTTTTCTATGTTGAAAGTTTTTCTCCGTTCGTGTTGGGTGTTTTTTGGGCTTTTCTCAGCTCTATTACTTCGCCTGACGGAGCGAAGAAGAATTATGGTACGCTCATTTCGTGGTCAAAAATTGGCGGTATGATCACCTCTGGCCTCGCTTGGGTGATGCTTGCTCATAATAATGGGCATTTCGGCCTGGGCATGTCAGACACTACCATTCACCTTCTGTTAATGATCTTATCAGCCTTGTTGTTGCTTGCGGTGCCCGTGCTGGTGATTTACATGATGAAAAAAGTTCCTGGCCGATACCTGCATGGATATGAGGCTGCCTATCAGTTTGAAAAACAACTGAGTAAGTCGGAAGAGCAAGTGGAAGCGGGAATGTGGACGGGACTCAAATTTCTTATAAAAAATCCTTACGTCTTTGGAATTTTTGCTTCGGTTTTTTTCTACGAAGTAGTAAACGCAGTCCTCAGTTATATGCGACTTGGGGTGGCTCAAGAGTGCTCAGGGGGCACCGTTTCGGGCGCCAGCTGTTTTCTTTTTAAGGTGGTATTCATTACTCATTTTGTTGGTTTTATCATTTCCCGCTTTGGTACGAGTGTGATTATCACGCGTATTGGCGAGCGCAGCTCGTTGATGGTCATGCCGGTGGTGATTGGTGTTCTGCTGCTTTACTTGGTCTTTAGTTCTTCGCCTTATGCGCTCATCGCGGCCTTTGTGGCGCTGCGAGCCGTTTATTACGCGTTCACGCAGCCGGTTACTGAGGCTCTTTACATCCCGACAGTTAAAACCATGAAGTTTAAATCGAAGGCTTGGATCGATACCTTTGGCAAAAAATTTGCTCGTGGGTTTGGTTCGACCTTTAATATTATGATTTGCCATCTGGCTGGGGCAGGCCTAGCACTGTTTCAGGCGGTATTTTTCTCCGGCATTATTGGCCTCTGGATAGTAGTTTCCTTCTTTTTGGGCAGACGTTACCAGCGAGCCATCAAGCGGGGAGAGGTTATTGGCGCAGTGGATATCGAAAAGGCTGCTCACATTGCAAAATCCTAAGAGTCTGATACGCTAAGCAGCAGTATAACAAGCCTATTTTCTCGAGTCAGGGTGGCCTCCAGCATAAAGCTGTGCCAGAAAATAGTCGCGTAACCCTGTTGGAAGGATCTCATGATAGACTTTCGTGCATTAGTTAAAGCGGGCGTTCATTTTGGCCATCAAGCCTCTCGTTGGAACCCTCGCATGGCTCCCTACATCTGGGGAATCAAAAACAATGTTCATCTCATTAACGTTGCAAAAACTGCAGTCCAGCTTGAAAAAGCTTGTAAGGCGCTTGAGCAGATCGCAGCAGAAGGTAAAACCATTCTGTGGATCGGGACTAAAAAAGCTGCTCAACAAGCGATGCGTGATGCTGCTCAACAAGTTTCTATGCCGTATGTGACGCACCGTTGGATTGGTGGAACATTGACGAACTTCCCTCAGGTGAAGAAGTCAGTGACCCGTTACTTGCACTTCAAAGATGTAGTCGCGAAAGCGGATACTAATCACTACACCAAAAAAGAACTCAACACTTTCCAAAAGATTGTGGACAGACTTGAAAAGAACATCGGCGGTATCGTGAATTTGTCCTGGCCGGTGGGCGCTATTGTGGTTGTAGATGTTAAAAAAGAACTGTCTGCAGTGCGCGAAGCTGCCATGGTGGGTGTTCCTGTATTTGGATTGGTTGATACCAACTCAGATCCATTGTTGGTCAACTATGTAATTCCGGGCAATGACGATTCTGTGCATTCGATTGTAGCTATTGTTAAACCGCTTGCAGATGCTGCAGAACGCGGAAAACAAGTTGCAGATGTTAAGAAAAAAGAAGAAGAAAAGGAAATGGAACTTCTTCGGGAAAAGAAGCGTGCGGAACGCAAGGAAGCAGCTGAAGCCCAAAAGTCTGTTGACTCAAGTAACGAAGCCTTGGTTGCTCTTCTAGAAAAAGAAGATGAAGAAGATGCTAAAGATGGTGCTGCGCGTAAAAGTGCAAACAAAAAACCTTCTGTAGCGCCCCGTCGTGAAGGCGGTTCAAGACCTCAAGGTTCTGGTCCGCGTACGGGTGGTCCACGTAAGACGTTCAATAAAACTTCTCAAGGGCCACGAAAAGAAGCCCCTAAAAAGTAACGTATTGCAGGGAGAGATGTCTGAGTGGTCGAAAGAGCACGATTGGAAATCGTGTATGTCCTGAAAGGGGCATCGAGGGTTCGAATCCCTCTCTCTCCGCCATCCGTCGTAGCTTTAGCGAAACTGAATTGTTTGCTATCTGCTTTTTGTTACTAGATACTTCCTATTTCTAGTTTGCGCCTGAAGTAGTCCGGCAGTAACGTACACGGACTGGCACTGCATGTGAAAATATAAAGGCACCCACAAGGTGCCTTTTTTATGATGCCCATACCGTTCTCCTTTCGCTTTTTTCATATACTCTGTGAAAAACTAGCAAAAAATCTCTTTTATCTCGGGGGATGTATGAAAAAAATTCTGTTAATGTGGTTTTCGTTGTTTTGTTTTGTCTGGGCTGCGGCCCTTCGTGCTTCGCACCCTACTGGCTCGCAAATCCCGATTGTGCAGAAATACGTGCAGGTCATGGCGCATCTCGGTCAAGAGAGCGTTAGGTTGGATTACCCTGATACGGTCAACTTGTTACTGCCTATTTTCCATCGCTCGTTTATGGGCTCTGTGGTGGATGATGAGAACAGCACTCAGACTGTGGTCGTGAATGATTTAATCTCTTTGGTGGATCGGTTACACCGTCTTAGAACAGGAATATTGACAGGCGGTACTCCTTTGACGTGGGAGATAGAATTTATAGCAGAAGGAGCCAGCGAACGGGAGCACGCTTCATGTTGTGTGATGTTTCATTGGAAACTCTCTACGGGACCGGTATATCTGATCACTGCACATCTGGAGACGTACGAAACTCGCGCTGGCGGAATACGCATATGCGGCATTACGGAAAGGGTGGAACGGCAATCTCTTTGAAGGTGTCAAGGTGAGCGATAGCTGTTATGCTGTGCGTCAAGTACTTTCTGAATCTTTTGCTTGATCGAGTGTAATCGTATCCCCCACTTCTCCCTTGAATCCAAGTTCTCCATTTATTATAGACAGTTGAGGATAAACAAAAATAAGATTGCGGCTGATGTGGCAGGATGCGTAGTTTGCAAGTGGGTCATCAGCGGTGGGAAGAGCGAATCCGAGACTTTTTAATTTCTTTTCTTGAGCCGCATGTCGGTGTGGTGATGCAAAAAGCAAAGGATGTCACGCTCGATTTTGGGAATGGTACCAAAAGGGATCTGGTCGTGTACGATCATGGAATTTTTATAGGACCGCAAAAATGATGACAGCATGGTTTCTGTGCAGGGACATTTGATTATGCTCAAAGATCAAAATCCTGCTGACTTGCAACACATGATCCTTGTCTATTTTCGGGCAGATAAAACTGCTTCAGGTAAGCATATTAAACGTTCATTTTACATATTCCCGAAGCATTTGCCTGACTCTGGAAGAAACGATGTGGGTGTGATTGGGGGTACCTTCATCGAAGGCGCAACAGCAGCAACGCCAAATCTGGAAGAGTTTGAAATTTTGATTGAAGGTGCGAAAAAGTTCTATGGGATTGCGTAAGGCTGTCAGGATCAAATAAGAAAGAGGCCCGGTTTTCCCGGCCTCTTTTATCAAGCGTGTACCAGTTTTCTTTCAACTAACAACATCAAAAGCGCAAGTCCCAAGAAGTAGAGTGGCATTGGTAACAATGTGCCGGTGTGGAGCATTCCCATCACACATGTGGAAAATGAAACTGCGCAGTAGTAAAAGAATCCCAACAGGTTTGAACGGGAACATATCTTTCAACTATCCCAGGAATGGGTTTTTTGTACACTTTCCTTTATTAATGCCGCATTCTATACTTACCGTTTAATGTCGAAACTTGCAAAAGTGAGTAAGGAGCGAACAATGGCTTTTTTCACAGATGAACGTAAGGGTGTAGCCTACGCATTGAGTTCGGGTCTCTGTTTTGGGTTGTTGGGCTATTTCGGAGTTACCCTGATGGATGCCCAGTTATCGGTCTACACGATGCTGTTCTGGCGGTTTGTGGTTGGATCGATTGCGGTTGCTCTCTTCCTTATTCCTCATGGGTCGTTGTTGCTGCGCAAGAAGATGGAATCAGCAAAGATTTTTGTGTATGGAGCAACCTTCTATAGTTTTACAGCCATCCTTTACTTTATTGCCTGCAAATACATTAGCACTGGTCTTGCGATGGTGACTTTTTTTACCTACCCGGTGGTCGTCATTTTGCTTAATCGCATTTTCTATAATGCACGTGTCCCGCGGAGTTATTTTGGTGCAGTTGGCTTGATCATTTTTGGGCTCTTTTTACTGGGTGGCAACCAAGGAGTTGTGGTTGATGCAACAGGACTTCTGTTGGGTATTGCCTCAGCTATTGTCTATGCCTTCTATGTAATTGGCAGTAAACGCAGTTCTCTGTCTCCTCTTGTTTCAACGCTCATGGTTTCTCTTGGGTGTTTGCTTACCTGTTTTTGTGCGGCAAAGTATGACGCGAGCTTTGTAGTTCCTTATGGCCTTACTGTCTGGCTTAATATTCTTGCATTGGGAACATTCTGTACAGCCCTTCCCATCCTTTTGCTGTTAAAAGCTCTGCGTTACATTTCTCCAGAAAAAGCATCATTACTTTCGGTTTTTGAGCCAGTGTTTGTTTTGATTTTTGGTGCGCTTTTGTTGGATGAGCGCGTGACTGGATTGCAACTGGTGGGTGTAGCAATTGTATTGTGTGGTGCACTTTTGGCATTACTGGGACCTCGGCTATCTGGAGGCGCACTAATGCGCAAGTGGAATAACTATTTCACTCAAGTTCGAAGCAGAAAATAGGAGAGAGGTCTGTATGAAACCACTCAAACATAGTACTGCGAAAGCTTCTTATTACAACACACGTGCCTCTGTGTACGATGCATTCAATGAACATACATCTAAAGCTACAAACGCGTTTCTAGAAAAAATAATAAGACAGCATGGAGCCTCAACGGTTCTGGATCTTACTTGTGGGACCGGGTCGCAAGTATTGTGGTTGCATGATGCAGGCTTTGAGGTGGTAGGTGTTGATATAAATCAAAAGATGTTGACCATTGCTAAGCAGAAGGCAAAGGCAAAAAGGGTAAATATTACGTTCCTAAAGGGCGATTGCCGTACCACTGTATTGGAAAAATGTGACGTTGTTATTACCATCTTCAATGCTATTGGTCATCTAACGCGTGAAGATTTTCGCCTCACCATTCAGAACATTGGAAAGAATCTAAAGCCCGGTGGCCTCTACATTTTTGATATTTTCAATCTCGACTATCTAACGCATGAGCGGAATATCACTAAGCTTACCATTGACTGGTTGAGCGCTGATCGATCAGTACGAGAAATTCAGTTCAGTACTATCACTGATGACGGCATCTTGGCCTCCTACAGTACTTATGTTACACAGGAAGGCCATAGCCAGCCCACAAAGATAGCAAAAGGTTATGGAAATACATTGCAGTGTTATGCCGCCGATGGCCTCAAGGCGATGTTAGAGGGCGAGGGATTCATAGTTGTGCAACAGACAGGAATCACCGGTGAGAGGTTTTCTCGCTTGCAAACGGAAAGAATTCTAACTATTGCGAGAAAAACATGATTGAAATACGTGTTTTAACGCCTGACGAATGGAAACTGTGGAAAGAGTTCCGGCTCTTTGCGTTGCAAGAGTCTCCCCTTGCTTTTGGTAGTACCTATGCAGAAGAAGTCGTGTTTTCAGACGAACGGTGGAAGCAACAGCTTGCCACGATGAGTATTTTTGCAGCCTTTGATGGCTCAAGAATCGTCGGATGTGCCGGCTTTCGCGTGCATGAACTGCTGCAGATGAAACATAGAGGTGTCTTTTTTGGGATGTACGTGCATCCTGACTACCGAGGCAAAGGGGTCGGACAGCAGCTTTTGACAGCGCTTATTGTTCATGCAAAAAACCATGTCATTCAACTGCATTGTGGAGCAAAATCGATCAATACGCCTGCTATTGCCCTCTATGAAAAAAATGGGTTTGTGCGGTATGTGTTAGAACCGCGTGCCATAAAAGTGGGCGACACGTATTACGATGATGTGTGGATGGTATTAAAACTAGATACTGAGACGAAAAAGGATTTTTGATGACACAATTAGCAAAAAGTGCACAAAGCGTGCAGGATGCGTTGGCTTCTAAAGGGTTGGAATGCAAGGTGGTGGAGTTTCCTGCAAGTACTCGAACGGCAGTGGAGGCTGCAGCAGCTATTGGATGTGAGGTGGGGCAAATTGCAAAGTCGCTCATTTTCAAAACACAGCAGTCGAGTCAGCCGGTGCTCATCATCGCATCAGGCCCTAACCGGGTACATGAGAAAAAAATCGAAGCGTTGGTTGGGGAAACGCTTCTGAAGGCAGATGCTGATTTTGTTCGTGATATAACTGGTTTTGCCATTGGCGGTATTCCCCCTATTGGTCATACCCAGCCAATTTCGTATATTTTTATCGATAAAGATCTTCTCAACTATCAAACCATCTGGGCTGCTGCGGGAACACCCTATGCTGTTTTTGTGCTCCAGTCGTCTGATCTTGCCGAACTTACAGGCGGAAAGATTGTTGAAATTGTGTAGGAGAGGCAATGTCGTGCACTAATCGCACACTCTTTTTCTCAACATGTGCCACACCGCAAGGTGAGATGGCAGTACTGACGGATGAAGCAGCGCTGTACCTCCTTGAATTTGCTCGAGAAGAACGGGTTAAAAAGCAGCTGGAACGAATCAAACGGTATACGGGCAGCCAGGTAGTTGAGGGCCGAACTTCCATTACCGATCTGGTTGAGTATCAACTTAAAGAGTACTTTGCTGGTCATTTATGTAATTTTTCGGTGCCACTTGCTTTTGCCGGTTCACCGTTTCAAGAATACGTATGGCAGGTATTACAAACCATTCCCTTTGGGCAAACGGTGTCGTACAAAGAATTGGCTCAACGTGCAGGAAAAGCAAAGGCATGTCGTGCAGTAGCGCGGGCCAACGCTGCTAACGCGCTCGCCATTATCATACCGTGCCATCGTGTGATTGCTAGTGATGGCTCATTGTCTGGTTATGCAGGGGGCAAGGATCGTAAGGCGTGGTTGGTCCAACATGAAAAAGCTTGCAATAAGGTCCTGAATGGGTAAGGGTTCTTGATTCATAGTCTCCACCAAAGCCGCTGTGCTACCCTTATTCTCTCATTGATTTGTAAAAAGGGAGCTTACACATGCTTATTTTCTTCAATGGCTGTTCATCGTCTGGCAAGTCGACCATTATCAAGGCATTACAATTTCAGGCAGATCGTCCTTGGCTTGCGGTGGGAATTGATTCATTTTGGGCAATGATGCCAACCAACTACATTATGTATGGTCCGCGTTCGCACGAAGGTTTTTACTATGTGCCGGGAAGGGATGGGCAAGGACCCACAATGGAGGTAAAGAATGGGGACTTTGGAATGAAAGTGATGCGTACGATTCCTCAGGTGATCAATACTATGGCTGAAAACAAATTGAACTTGCTCATCGATGAAGTAGTGTTGGAGGATGATCTTTTGCGGGGGTACGTTAAATACCTTGCAACGCAAAAGGTTTACTTCGTGTGGGTGCATTGCGATTTGAAAACATTAGAAGAACGTGAAATTTTGCGCGGTAATCGAGGGCAAGGTTTGGCACGTATGCAGATGAAAATTGTACCAACGCTTAATTGGCCCTATGACCTTACTGTTGATACGACGAATGCTTCACCATTCGATACTGCGCGGCAGGTGATAGATTTTGTAAAAAATAATCCCGATCCGCAGGGCTTCCGCATTTTGCGCGAACGGTGGAGTTTATAATCTGAACAGAGCAAGAGGGGAGGGGATGATGAAAGTTTTAGGGACATATCAAGAATTGTGTACCGATTATTATGATCTGCACAAACCAGTGTTGCCTGCTGAAGAATGGCAGTTTTACTTGCGTTATGCACAAGAGGCAAAAGGACCCATTTTGGAACCTATGTGTGGGACTGGGCATTTTTTGGTTCCGTTATTGCAGGCAGGGTTTCACATTGAAGGATTTGATGCGAGTGAGGCAATGCTTGCTCGATTGCAGCAACGATGCACGCGGGAAAAGTTGCACGCATGTGTCTGGTTTGGGTTTCTTCAAGATCTTTCTATAACTGATCGGTATACACTGGCTTTTATCCCTGTGGGATCCTTCAATCTTATCGCTGACCTCGATGCTGTTACTACAAGCTTGCGAGCGTTATATTGCTGTTTGAGACCAGAAGGACGATTGGTACTCGAACTTATGACTCCGTATCTTGCTCAACATTTGCCAGTGCGCCAATGGATAGATGCTGACTATCTACGACCTGATGGTAAAACGATCTTAGTAAAAACGTGGTATGAGTCGATGGTACAGCAGGTGGTGCAGGTAAAAAGACGTTATGCGCTTGTTGATGCTCAGGGCCACACAGAGCAGTTAGAGATAGAAGAGTATGCGTTGCGTTTTTATGCACCAGACGAGATGCGTCAACTACTACAAGAAGCAGGTTTTACAAAAAACCGAGTAGTAAAAGCGTTTTCCCATGATACACTTCCAGCACCAAAAGATGCCATGGTGGTGTATGAATGCCAAAAGTAAGAGGAGTAGGAAGCATGCAGACAGCGATTCATGTAATTGCGCGAGGAGTATCCATCAAAGAAGACAAAATTCTCTTATGTCACAACAAGGAGCGAGGATTTTATTACTTGCCTGGCGGCCATGTGGAGCACGGAGAAACTGCAGTACAGGCGCTAGAACGAGAGTTGCATGAAGAACTGGGCATGAATTTTGCGATCGGTAGGTTTTTGGGCTTGTTCGAGTATGTCTTTATTCCTGACAATCCGAACAAATGTCACAACCATGAGTATAACCTTGTTTTTCTCGTTGATTCACAGGAATGTATGCCATCCACTGTTATGCAAGCGCTTGAAGACGACATAGGATTTGCATGGATAGCACTAAATGATCTTTCCGATACACCGTTCAAACCGAAGGTGCTCTGCGGGCCATTGATCGAATGGTTAACGCAAAACCACGCGGCAGCATTAGTTGTCGCCAAAGAACTATAGAAAGAAAAATCGATGAACCACCGAGTGATACTGCTTTTAGCTTGCATCAGCAATGAATTGATCTGTTCCCAATTAGAAACCTACCGTAAGCAAGATTGGGCTCTTTTGGAAGCTGCACAACGAGGGAACATTTATTTTGTTTATCCTGATAATAATTCCGCCTCCTATAGAGAACGTACACGAATTGTGATCACGCCTTTGCGCAAACTGATGGCTGTACGAACACCTGCTGATCTGAGTGAATGTATGAGGAGGGGCAATCTCCCTTCCGAGTTGCATATAAAACATTTTGATCGAAATGGTGAAGTTCGGGCGTGGTACTTGTGGCGCAATGCAGGTGCTGATAAAGCCCTAGCTCTGTGCGTGGGTGCGGGCGAAACATTGGAGATTTTTTTAAAGACGCCCGCAGCTGAGCATTACTGAAGAAGGGCTCTTAATTAGAACCCTTTCCCCGCGTCCCAATCTTGTTGTTTTTTACGTTTTGAAAATGGACGTGCTCCTTCAAAAAACTGCCCATCGAGTGCAGGCTTTCTTTTTGGAGGAAACGGTTTCCAGTCACTTTTTTTGCGGCTATCTCCGAATTCTTGGGAGCGTCCTGATCCAAAAGAAGAGTCTTTATCTTTTTTCCAGTGAGGACGTTCAGATCGAAATTCTGATGAGCGATCGAAATTCTGATTTCTTGAAAAACGTCTTTCTCCACCCTCTGTTGTGCGTTCATCGCGATTACGTCTTTCAAAGAAAGGACGTTCTTTTCGCTCTCCGAATGATCGAGGTGAGTGTGCGCCATCTCTATTAAAGCGTTTCTTGAATCCGCCATCTTCTGAACGGCCTTCAAAGAAAGGACGTTCTTTTTTGCGATCTCCAAAGAATGTTTTTACGGAATCAAATGCTCTTCTGCCAAAAGACTTTTTTTCTCGTGCAGGACGGTCTTCAAAAGAACGGTCGCTTTTTTCGTAACCAGAGTCATCTGAAGAGAAGCGTGGCTTACGAGGACCAAATGATCTTTCAGATCGGTCTCTGCGTTGAGGGCGATCAAAAGAACGTTCTCTTCTGCCGCCGCCACCAAATCGTCCGCCAGTACGGGGGCGTTTGTGAGTCAAGGCAGCACGTTCACCATCACTAATACCTTCTGTGGTATTGGCAAATTTATTGATGATCTTCCAGTTTTTAGTTTCTTTAGGGGTTACCAAGCAAAGAGAGAACCCTTCAGCTCCAGCACGACCAGTTCTACCGATACGGTGAATGTAATCTTCTGGGCACTGTGGTAAGTCGAAGTTAATAATGTGACGAATTTGTGGAATATCAAGACCTCGAGCTGCAATGTCGGTAGCAACCAGAATGTTGTAGGTTCCCTTGCGGAACGCAGCAACTACGCGCTCACGTTTGTTTTGACGCAAGTCTCCGTGAAGGGCGATAGCGCGATGTTCAAGCGCGGAAAGCTTATCGGCCAATTTTTCTGCATTCCATTTAGTTTTTACAAAAACGACAATCGCTTCGTTATCTGCATGGCGCTGAGTCAATTCATCAATCAACTTGCTTTCTTTTTCTGTTTCGCTGACAAACAGTACATCCTGCTTGATCTTGGCAACAGGTGTGGAAATGTCTCCGATAGCAACACGTTCAGGATTTTGGAGGTAGCGAGATGCCGTTTTTATAACAGCTGGCGGCAGCGTTGCAGAAAACATCAGCGTTTGACGGTCTTGTGGAATATGTTGAATAACGCGGTCGATTTGTTGTTCAAATCCCATATCAAACATGCGATCTGTTTCATCGAGCACTAAAAATCGGAAGCGGTCGGCTTTGAGTGTGTTTCGTTTAAGGTGATCAAGGATACGACCCGGTGTTCCCACGATGATGCGGGCATCACGCAGCTGTTGTACTTGCTTACCAAATGAGTCACCACCGATTAACAACGCGCTTCGTAGATTGCGATCTTTGTGAGCCAGTTGTCTAACGGTAGTGGTAATTTGCTGAGCCAATTCCCTCGTAGGAGCCATGACAAGCGCCATGTCAGAAGGAGCACGCAATAGGTGTTGGATAAGTGGAACGGTAAAAGCCAATGTTTTACCGGTACCGGTTTGGGCTGAGCCTAAAATATCTTTGCCTGCTACTGCGGCAGGAATGGTTTGAGCTTGAATAGGTGTTGGTGTGGTGAAGTTAAGCGTATCAAGCACTGTGTTTAGAGCCGGATTAAGGCCCATTTCTTTAAAGGAGTTCATTTTTTCCCCTGGTTTAAGGTACCTCCATCTGACACATATGCTGTAGGGGTACTGATTTATAGAAAGATAAGGTGGCGATAGACAAGCCTAAAATAAGGAACCCTTTTCCCACCCGCGTTTCTTTAGTGTACCAGAATTTATAAAAAGCGACTCTTTTGTTTAAAATAAGCGGGTTCCTTGCTTAAATCATCATGGTGAGCAGTAAGCCGGGCCTTGTCCGATGGGGCCGATATCATCGGGCTCAAAAAAGTGTTAGAGTGGCACTGTAAGCCTGTTATGAACGATCGAGGAAAAAAATGAAGAGATTTTTAATAACCCCGCTGTTTGTGCCACTGTGTGCCATTCTAGCTCATGATCCCTTTGCAGCTGTGGCGGGAAAGTTGGCAGAGGTAAAAAAAGAACAATCACAACACCCATTTGAAAAACGAGCGGCGCGGTTTGGGCAAAATTTTGAAAAGGGACCTTGTTTTAAAGGCCTTGATAAGAAAATGGATCCGGTGGCTGCTTCTTTGGTACATGCAGTGTGTGCAGGTGATCTTGAAAAAGTGAAATATGAATTTGCCAAGGCTTTTAGTTCTGTCGGCAACTATTCAGCGGGCGATCTCACCATACAGAATTGTAAATTAAGTTGTACCTTTCATGACAAGCAGGGCAGAACGCTGTTGCATTGGGCAGCGTTTTATGGATTCTTACCGGTGGTAGAATTTCTGGTCAAAAACGATGCGGAAATAAACAGGGGAGATGAAGGCGGATGGACACCATTGCATTATGCAGCGGTGCAAGGGTATGCCGATGTTGTTCGTTATCTGGTACAAAAAGGTGCTGATGTCAAAGCATGTACCAAAGAAGAAAAACGTGTATGGGGCCTTCCTATTAGCCGCGAAGTACAGCAAGCGCTCGAAAATGGAAAACCATGAGTCCAATCTTACTAGAGTGTCCGTTTCCAATTCGTACAAAACGTTTGGTAATTCGACCTGTGCAAGCGGGTGATGGTCCGCAACTAAACGAATGCGTGCGGGAAAGTTTTGAACAATTTAATCGCTGGCTACCGTGGGCCCAGACAATTCCTTCACTTGATGAGTCTGAGGAATTTGCGCGTGTCAGTTATGCCGATTTTTTGTTACGCAAAGCATTTCATCTAGGCGTGTTTCATGGAGATCGTCTTGTCGGCATGTGCGGATTCAACCACATTGACTGGCACATTCCTTCGGCAGCTATCGGGTATTGGTGTCGATTGAGCGAGCAAGGTAAGGGATACACGCAAGAGGCGGTAAAGGCGCTGACATTTTACGGTTTCCAGCAGATTGGGTTTCGTCGTATTGAAATCAAATGCGAAGAAGAAAACAAGGCAAGCATTGCGGTGGCGGAAAAATGCGGTTACCACCTCGAGTGTCATCAGAAGGGGGTATTGTCTTTTCCGGGACGCTCTGATCTTCTGGCAAGCAGAGTGTATGTTCTGTATGGCCCCCGAGTTGAGTTGTTGGATAGTTATCGCTTTGATGAATGTTTGTGAGAGGTAAGTTATTGAATTCAAAGCGCATGCCTTCGGGTGATGTTTTAGCGGAGCGGCGCGCGGCTCTGGTTCAGCAGACTGGAGGAAAACCATGAATCCAAATAACTGCACTTGCAGGCATTTGCTTAGTGTTTTTTACGTTTTCCGCTCTTTGGATTCATAGAATTTAATTTTCGTTCCTGCATATCATACAGCGCGAGCAGTAAAATCGCTTCATTTGTATCATTTACTAATCTTTCTTTGTTTAACTCGTAATAACTGTTAATAAGTTCCTGGAGCAACTCAGCATCTTCCAGAGTCTGTTCTGTTGCGATACATTCTGCCCACAGTGTTTGGAACTCCCCTTCCAGAGAATGAAAACGATGATTTCCCTCATTAAACGTTTCAGTGTAATTGCGTAGCAGCGTGTAAAGAAGTTGTCTTCGTCTGTTTTCTTCGAGTTCTTTTTGCGCCAATATGTTGTGCAGGATAAAGCTCAACGTTATTTGGTCAGATTCCATTGGCTGTGCTGCGTGAAGCTTCGCTGTTCCTATCGCAAATACTGCAGCGAATAGTAAAAAAAATTGTTTTTTCATATGATCCTCCATTTTTAACGCCTAGTTTGCCTAAGCGATTTAAATATATTCTATTTGAATATTACCATAAGGCTGTAGCTTTATTCAATAGAACTATGGAAAAAATCCATAGGATAAGCTTATTGACGATGTTCAGGCGATTGTGGCGTCAGGCGGGGCAGGGAGCTAAAATCCCAAGACTCTTTTTGTGAATGGGGGGTTAAAACGCGGTAGACAGGGAGGGGCCTGTTTTTTTTAGTCTGAACGAGGCCAGCGAGGGGAGGGTTGGTATGAGCCGCCCTAACATGGAGGAAGAAGGAGTAGATGGAAAAGGGGAACTGACAGAGTGGGCAGAAAACAAGAGCGAATATTTCTTGTTGCTGGCAAATGACTCCGTGGGACGCGTGTAGGTGAGATCGAATACTTTCAACCTTGTTAAAAATCGCCTCACACTCCGAGCATTGCAACCGTACCAAATGGGATAGGTAAGTAGTTATGACGAAGGCGCTGGCGCTTTGCGTATGAGTTTGAGGGGGAAATGCAGATTTCTCAGCTCCAGCGGCAAAGGAGATAAGAAGAAAAAGGATAGAAAGGAGGAGGGGGGCAGCTTTTTTCATGAGCTCTTTCGCAAAAGGGAGGTTGGGCGCTTGGCGTCTCTCAACTATAACGGGCTCGTCCACAAGACGCAAAAACTAAGTTCCGACTACATTTTTTGCCAGGTGTTTTGCTTAAAAATCTGCTACACTGATCCCTCTTAACGCAACGGATAAAAATGAATAAAACGCAGATACAGCTTAATCTTGCTCGTAAGTGGCGCTCAAAACAGTTTGATCAGGTGGTGGGTCAGGATTTGCCTGTGAGAATCTTGCAGAATAGCCTCTACTCGAACCAGTTCTTTCCCGTCTACCTCTTTTCAGGTCAGCGGGGGTGTGGAAAAACAACGAGTGCACGCTTATTTGCGGCGGCGCTCAATTGTGAGCAGCTTGAGCATTTTCAAAAAAGTCCACGCGACCACAAACTCCCATGCCTTATGTGTGCATCGTGTGTTGCCATGACTACCTACAGTCACCCCGATTTCATCGAAATCGATGCTGCCTCGTATACGGGGGTGGATAATGTGCGGGAGATTATTGAGTCAGCTTCTTTATTGCCGGTTCTTGGTCGGAAAAAATTATACCTCATCGACGAAGCACACATGCTCAGTAAGGCGGCGTTTAATGCGTTCCTCAAGATTTTAGAAGAACCACCTGCATCGGTCATATTCATGTTGGCAACTACTGATCCGCATAAAATTTTAGAAACGGTGCGTTCGCGTTGTTTTCAGCTTTTTTTCACGCCAATTGCTCCGGGAGTAATGGGAGAACATCTTGCTGCCATTTGCGTTGCAGAAGGTATTGCCTACGATGAATCAGCATTACGTATTATCGCTGCGGAAACTGAAGGATCGGCACGAGATGCGATTAACCTTCTTGAGCAAGTCCGCTTTTCCCAACCTCGCATAACAGCCGATGCAGTACTTACCGTGTTGGGGCATATGCCTGAAAAACAGTTGCTTGATCTTTTTGAATGCACTATTCGAGCAGATATGGAGGGTGTCATTGCATTTTTTGCCGCACTACGCGACGAGCATTATGTCCCGCTTGCGTTGTGGCAAAAGAGCACTGAGTTGGTACGTAATCTGCTGTTTATCAAACAAGGACTGAATAGTCACGGTACTTTGCAAGATGTTGAGCGAGCTACGCAACTGTCACGGCTTACCACGCTTGCCAGTCTTGTTTCTTATTTAAAACTTTTGTATGCGTATGAACTCCCCCTGCTCAGAAGCACAGTGCAAAAAAGCATGCTTGAAATGTTATTCATCGAACTCTGTTGTGGCGTTATTCCTACGATGGAAAAGACAGAGCACCCTAAGGCGGTATCCGTACAAAAACAGTCAGTACCAGCCCAGCAACCGGTTGAGCAAAAACAAACAATGCCCGCTGCAGCTGTAGTACAAGAACAGCGTGACGAACGGTGGCAAGCGTTCATGACCCAGATTGGGCAACTTTCAGATCCACTTTTGCAGTCGATTTTTAAACAGGGACGTTTTGCTTCGTGTGATGAGAGGACTCATGAAATTACTGTGCTTTTTGAACGTGAGGCAGGGTTCTTTACCGATTGGTTAAACGATACCAAAAACACATGGGGAGTGCTTCTGGAAGGAGCTTTCGGCACGGGAGCGCACCTCAAGCCGGTGTTTGGAGAAGTAAAAAACGAACAAAAAACATCAGCATCGGTTGCGGCTCAAGTAACTTCAATGCAACAAACAGCGCGACCGGAAAAAGTGGTGAAAGCTACTGAATCTCCGAGTAGCGTGCCGGTAAAAAGAAGTGCGTTTAGCAAATCTGTAGGGCAACCAGCTGCTCAGGAGCTGAACAAAGAATTAGCAATCGATATTTCTGACGAAGACAAATGGCAAAAGGCGCATCTTCTTAAAGAAGTGTTTGGCGGGTCAGTTGTCGCGATACAAGAGGATGAAAACTATGATGAAACGGGGCAGTAAAGTTGTAATCATCGGACGTACCAACGTCGGTAAATCAACGCTCTTCAACCGCCTTTCTACGTCGGTAAAAAGTATGGCGCTCGATTACGAAGGGGTAACGCGCGATTTTATTTTTGATCAGGTGCAATGGAAAGATGCTGAATTTGAACTGATCGACACGGGTGGTATCGATTTTAAAAAAGGTTTGGACTTCCTTACAGAGGCGATTCGTGAGCGTGCTATTGAAGTGCTCAAATCAGCAGATGTGGTGCTTTTTGTGTGTGATGGTGAGACAGGCGTCACTACGGAAGACACGCTCCTTGCCCGCTTTGTGCACAAGTTGGAGAAACCAACCATTCTCGTCATCAACAAGGCAGACCGGAAAGATGTTGCCGATCAAGCGCCAGAATTTCACCGGCTTGGATTTGAACATGTAATGCAGATTTCTGCCCAACATGGGTTGGCAGTTGCCGAACTTCTGGATGAAATCGTGGAACTATTGCCTGAAACTGATGTGGATCGCACAGAACAACACGAATACAAAGTGGTATTAATTGGCAAGCCAAACGTAGGCAAATCATCGTTGATGAACCTGCTTGTGCATAAAGATCGTTCGTTGGTTGCCGATATTCCGGGCACTACCAGAGAAGCGATCAGTGATTCAGTCCACTTCTACCAAGAAACCATTAAAGTTACCGACACCGCTGGAATTCGCCGTAAGAGCGCTATCGAAGAAGGTGATATTGAACAGCTCATGGTGAAAAGTTCGTTCACTGCAGTCAAAGAAGCAGACATTGTGCTCCTCCTGATCGATGGACATGAAGCGCAGCTTGCCCAGCAGGAGTTGAAGTTATTGGGGTATGCATTTGATGAAGGTAAAGCAGTAATTCTTATCAGAAATAAACATGACCTGATTGATGGTGGCATTCAAGAACAGTGGAATTTCGAAACCAGCCCATACGAATACCTTCTTAAAAAAGTAGAAATGCTCACGATATCCTGCAAGACCGGTTACAATGTGGGTAAGATTCTCCCTCTTGTCAAAGAAGTCTGGGACCGCTTTAACGCGCGCTTTTCTGCAACCGAACTTACCATGGTGTTTAAGGAGGCGCTTGACCGTACGCCGCTTTACCATGCGCAACAACGACTTAAGTTGTTTTCTGCTAAGCAAATTGGTACTCGTCCGCCGCTTATTCGATTGAATGTGAATGAACCGATGTGGTTTGGTCCAAGTCAAAAGAGTTTTTTTGAAAATGTGCTGCGCAAACAGTATGAGCTGAAGGGCGTTCCGGTGGTGTTTGCCGTGCGCAAAATGAGGTTTGAATAGTTTTGCTTTTTGGCTTATGTTGCAGTACTTTTAGGGAATATTTTTTTTAGAAAGGATCAGTATGGACATACGCATAGCATTTAGGCACATGGATCATTCGGTTGCCATCGAAAATCATGCACGCAAGGAACTTGAAAAAGTAACGAAGTTTCTGCAGAAAGAAGACGACTTAATCCATATCGATTTGGTCCTTGATGCTGCGCGTGTTCATGCTCATCATAAAGTTGAACTGCGTCTTAACACGAAGCATTACCATCTTATTGCTTCAGAAGAAGGTCCTGACTTGTATGTATTGATCGACCATGTTGTTAAAACAATGGTACACGAGATCAAGAAGCACAAAGAAAAACATCTGGATAAACGCAATCATCCTCAAGTTCCTGAAGTTTTAGAAGAAGAATAAAATCCGCTGTTGTATGCAAGAAAATCCCCGTGGAATACGGGGATTTTTAGTTGGGCAGATCAGTCTCCGGACCCTGCGTGAGCCGGAAACAGTTTTTCTCAAGTAAGACCATTATCAGTCGGGATACGTGCCATCAAAGTTAGTGAACTCATCGGGCGGCAGGAGTGTCACGACGATTTGAATGGAGCAGTCAAGAGGGATAGCATTCAGGTAACGGGGGGTTATGGTCTGGGGGAATCTTGCGCTGCCCGTTGAGGGAGCATTAATGGAATAGCCAAGATGGTCCCAATCAATTTGAAGTGGGAGTGTTTCATTCAAGATGAGCAAATGGCTTTTGATTACATCTTCGATGTCCGCGCGGGTAAATCCTTTTCCTATCTGAAAAAAACGGGTGTTTTTCCCGCACTGCAATTCTACACAGCGGCGATTTCCAGGTGGAAGTGCTGCCACTTTGGTATCATACGCTGCCAAAAATCGCATGGCTTCGTGAGTGCGTGCAATGTGACCGGATTCTTCTTGCGACCATACAAAGGGCTTAACTTTAATTCTCCGCTGTGAAGAAGCGCTGATGAGGGGAAAGGAGAAAATGGTTGCCACAATTGCCACAAGGACAGCAGAGAATGTCTTTTTATTCATAAGAAAACGCGTACTCTTTCAGAAGATAGCTATTATGTGGCAGCGCTGCGTTGTGCATCCCGGTGCATGTTCCACTCCAAACTTTTCGCTCTCTGTTCTCTCTCTCTTCTGCTTCCTTGTCTTTTAGCTCCATCACGTTTATCGCAATAATATCTCCCGGGAAATACTCTCGTAGGTAAGTATCCGTCAGAATATCGGGTAGTTTTGTTGGATCTATCGACAATGGAGCTTCTGTAGATTGATTTGATAGGCAGAACACTTTTGGAGGCTTGCCCATTTTAGTCAGACATTTTTGAGCGATGATTCTTAGCAATGTTGCTTTTTGAATGCCTGCTGAGATGGTGAAGAACACTTTTTCGTTGTTCATGGCAAAAGTAAGTTTGCAGGTTCTAGTTGATTCCTCCTCGCCAATCGGCACAGCACTATGGGCTGTGGTGATAAAAAGGAGTGTAAGTAAAAACAAAGGAGATTTCATGCAATTCTTTCGATTATTTAGCATAGGTCTTGAGATCTGCGACAACTTCATTACGTTTGGTGCCATAGAGCTCACTCATCCAGCGTTTCAGTTCTTTTCCTGAAGTTGGGTCTACAATGAGAATGGTAGGAACACCTTGAATATCATACCGTTCACGTAATGTTTTGTAAGGCTCTTGGCTGCTATCGGAAGCATCCACAGCAAGTAATACGTAGAGGTCCGTCAGAACTTTCGATATTTCTTTGTCTTGCAAAACAGTTTTGGTAATGGCGCTGCAGATCGAGCAGTAAGGCGTAGAGAAGTCAATAAAAATTTTCTTATTGGTTGCTTGGGCGGCCGCGGCTGCTTCGTCATATGAATGTTTCCAGGGCAGATCAACGAGTGTTTCTTTTTCCGGGTAAAAGGTTTCATGCAATGCTTGGATGCCCACAAAGGCTGCTATTACCAAACAGGAGAAGGCAACGCCATTTTTGATCAATGCCCAGAATGGACGACTCGCTTTTTGCTTTAGGTAATAAAAACCAACAAAGACAAAGAAAACAGTAAGTAGCGAGAGCAAAAGTGCCGAAGGAGTGATGGCAGAAAGATAGTAGAAGCACATGCCTAGTAGTAAAAAGCCAAATACTTTTTGAACTTCGATCATCCACATACCAGCGCGAGGCAACATAGTGATTGAGCTTGAAAAAGTTCCAATGATGATGAGAGGCATGCTGAGGCCCAATCCAAAACAGAACAGTAACAACAATCCCGCCAACTTGTTTGCCATGGCAGCAACGAGCGAAAGAATGAGTGCAAGTCCTGGAGAAAGACAGGGAGAAGCAAAGGTACCGCTTGCCATCCCGAACATAAAGATGGAAAACGCCGACCCTGTCTTAGAATATGAACCTTTGTTTTGCATAAAGCGTGGAATGTACAAGTTGTAAAATCCAAATAAAGAAAAGGCAAAATAACAGAGCAGGGCAACGATACAAAGTACAAATAAAGGATTACCCAAAAGGTGTCCAAATGCTTGTCCAGAGCTTGCAGCAAGCAAACCCATGAGAGAAAAAGTGGTTCCCAAACCGAACGCATAACAAAGCGACAACAAAAAGTTACGAAGGAGCGAGGAAGTCCCTTGGGTCTGCAAAATTCCTACAGTTATAGGAATCATCGGATAGATGCACGGAGTGAGGCTTAAAAAGATACCGAGAAGTAAAGCCAAAAGCAGGCGAAGAGTCCACGATTCAGTTGAAGTAATTTTATCTTTTAAGGACTGAGAGATTTCTTGCCAAGTGCGGCTGGCAGCAGAGGTTCCCGTATCTGTGGGTTCTGCGGAATTTACGGAAATATTATTTGCTTGGCTTTGCGTATCGGGCTCTGAAGATGCGACAAAGGAGAGGGGAAATAATTTTTCTTCCGGTTTGGGAGAAAGATTAGAAGCCATTGCAACATGAAGAATCGCTTGATCTGAAGATTTTTGTTTTTGTGTGGCTTCCGCCTCAATGGTGAAGTTTTTCTCAAAGACGCCACGCTGTTCTTTGAGCGTATAATCATAGGTGAGTGCTGTTTTCACATCAGTCCTCCAGGAAGAAAGTTCTATGTGAGGATGATCTACAGAGAGCAAAATCTCCTTCTCGTAGACGACTTCGTTCGGTTTAAGCGTCACATACACAAAGAGCTGCGTGCGATCAGGGTCAACGTGCTTTTCTCGATAGGCAAGATCATAAGCGCCAACCGAAGAAAAGCCGAGGCTTAGGATAAGTCCTGATAGATACTTTTTCATGGGGATCCCCTTTTTACGTTAGAGAGTTGCTTTTTGTGCCCAATAAACTACACTAATCATACTTTTTTCCTTATAAGAGACAAGCAAAACACAGTGGGGCCGTAGCTCAGTTGGTAGAGTGCATGGATGGCATTCATGAGGTCACCGGTTCGACCCCGGTCGGCTCCACCACTCTTCGCCAAGGCTTCTCAACTTCTCATTCGTCTGTTCTACTTGCCGCAATGTCGCGGCACCGCATGTCATTTCCGTGTCAAGAGCGTCTCTTTGGTGTTGTCATCAAGTCTTTATACAGTAAGTGGTACTGGGCCTTTAAAACAGCCCAATAAAAATTCCCGCGGTGTTTGGTCACCACGGGAATTTAAAAAACACTGTGCTAGATGAATGTAGAACTATTCTCCTGCTTTCTCCACCGAGATAGAACCATTCACGGTCTCAATCTCAAATGAGGCGACGCCGCCGCCGGTTGCAGAAATCGAGAATGAACGTTGTTTGCCTGGCATCATAGAATTGATCATCGAGTCAAGGGCATCGCCGCTTTTTGTGCGTTTTTCGTCTGGCACTTCAGGTAGAGCTACACGAACGCTGCCATTTACTGTTTCTAGGCTCAGGGAGTTTTTTTCCAGCGAGCGAGCAACAAAAGAAATTGATCCATTAGTTGTTTCGATAGTAATTGGTGTTGGTTGCGCTGTGATGACATCGGCATTGACAGAGATTCTACCATTGGTTGTTTCTGCGTTCAGTATAGCGGGCGTGTCTTCAAGTGTTATCGAACCATTGGAGCTTTGAGCATTGATTTGACCTTTTAATCCCATAACTTTGATGGCACCATTCGTGGTTCTTGCGGTAACAGAAGCGTTTTTTGGTAACGTCAATTCATAGGAAATGGAAGCATGACAACTGTTCTTTTTGTAGGATGTTTTTATGGTCAGATTGGTAGGGCTACTGTTGATGTTGGCTTCCACGAATGGGAAATCTTCCTTTGTTCCTTCCTTGATGATCTTTATGACCGCTTCATCTCTATCGTGACTTGTAATGATGATGGATCCGTTTGTTGTTTTTATAGAAACTTTACCATCGCGGTTGAGAGGATAGCTTTGGGATACCGTTTCTGAGTCTTTTCCTGATACGAAATCGATAGTCCAATTTCCGTTACTTATTGAGTTGCTGAGGGACTTAAAACCGTGAGCAACAGAAACGTACAGCCCAGCTGACAAAAGTACAACCAGGGCAAATGTGATCCCCAACATGATAACCCATCCTCTCATGGCAAACCTCTCCGTTAATGATAAACAATAACCCCCAGCGTAACACCGGGGGTTTGATTTTCAAGTAGGTTCGATTTATAGGGCTTATTCTGGGCGCATTGACTCAAGCTTGTCCCACTGCTCACGAGAGTACGAAGGGCGAAATTTACCAATGCTCCAGGCGCGTGGCCCGTGTGCTGGATATTCAGCGATGATCTTTGTTTTGTCATCATTCCACAGCTTCAGTGGTTTTCCGGTGCGGTAGGCTCCAACAAGATCGTGGTAGGTTTCAATTCCCTCAAACGTGTCAGAAAGTTTAGCAATACGTCCCACCCCATGGTGTTGAGAGTAGCTTCTGATCTCTTGAATGAGATTTTCTTCTACTGAGATCACTCGACCAAGATAACCAGAGGCGCCATGGATGGTATCAAGCTTGTGGATAGATTCATCAAAGCCAAGAGGGGTGTGATACAAAAAGTCGGTGGTCGTATTTTTTTCCACTTTTTCTATACCGCATATCGTTGCTACGAGGCCGTCAGCCCCTTCAGCATCACATCCTCGATGAGGAAGGTCCTCTTGGGGGCGTCGAAATCCTGTAACTTTCGTGTGATCAGGAAGCTCAAGCTCAGTGATTGTGTAGTCCATTTTGGAAAATTTCTGAGCTCGATGTGCTGATCTTCCGCCCCAGACAGTAGTGACTCTTTTGTCTCCTCCGAACGCGCGCCAAAACTGTTCGAGAGCGCATGACTTTTTTTCTTCTTTGGTAGAGGGGTGGTTAATAGTCCCCTCGGAAATATTAAAAACAACGGTCATCATGCAAGACTGTTTTTGGTCTTCTCCTTGATGCCTATCTGCTGGTAATAAGGCGAAAACTGTGAGGAACTGGTCGTTCTTTTCTTTGATCAAAAAACGTGTCCCAGGTGAAAAATTAAAGTCGTCTTGCTGCGCTGTGTCTTTCTTGGAAAACCCGAGGGTGAAAATGTTCCCCGTAGACCAAAATGATTTGCGGTCGTACCATTCAAGGGGGGGAGGGAGTAATTCCGCGTGCTGCAGTTCCTCGAGAAATACGAATTCATCAGCAAGAACAGCGTAGGTACAGTATGGTTTTTGGTTGGCCTTTACCTGAGAAAAATGGTCTGAACAGCGCACGATTAACTCCGGACCTTTCTGATCCACAACCGTTACGATTTCATGAAGCAGGATCTGATGAACGCGTGTAAATTCAGCGTCATTTTTGTTCGTTGCCAGTACTCCCCGATATAATCTTCGAATTTCATCTGGATTCTCTGTCCTTGTTTTATCGGAGACATACTCGTTGAATGCGTTTGCGACAAATACTTTGCACACCGCTTTTGCTGGAAATGTTCTTGCCTTAACGTCAACGGACATGAGAACGCTGAGTATCGCGACTATAATCATTCGATAGTTCATGGAAAACTCCTTGGGTTGGAGATAATAACGCGGCTAGCGTAGCATCAGGTATCCGTTTTGCAACTCTAAGCGGCTTCTACAAGTCGTACGTTACCGCGTGATGTTTGCAATTTGATCACTGCACCACCGTTTCCAAGGGTGCCGCGGACGTCTTTTTTAAGCTCGGATAGGCTTGCTTGAGAAATTTTGAGGGTTCTGCGTTCAAGGGTAATTGGATGTTCGCTGGTGACTGAACCTTTTTCGGTCTTTGCAAATAGCGTTGCATTGGTGGCGGCAGGAAGTTCAACTTCGATGCTTCCTCGTTCGGTGAGCGCAATAATTTTATCCGTTGGTTTAAGGTCGGTAGCATGAATGTTAATGCCACCATGTTTGGTGCTGGCCCGTACCGAGTTTGTAACCCCGTCGAGGCTGACGTTTCCGCGGTCGGCATGTACGCGAACGCCTGGGGTGTTAACATTTTTGACGGAGATTGATCCTTTTTCTGTTTCAACAAGGGTTAAGACAGCAGAGGAAGGAATAATCAGGGTGTAGTCAACGGAGCATTGACGATTGGTTTTGAGCGGAACGGTTTTGATAGAAGCACCATCTTTGGTGTAGAGCGTTTCTACTTTGGTGAGTCTCAGTTCTTCATCAGAGCCTCGTTTGGTTGTTTCGATGAGAAGTTTGTTTTTATTCCACGTCTTGATGGTAATGTTGCCCTTCTTGTTGGAAATGGAAATGTGTGAACCAGGAGTAAGAGTTTGTTCGTGAGTGGTGATTTCTTCTCTGTCGTTATCCCACCACCAAGTAAAATTCTCGAGGAATGTGATACAGTTGCTCGTGTGTATGGTTGAAAGAGACAAGACAAATAAGAGCGTGCTCGCATTTTTCATAACAGGATCCTTTTTAAAATAAGACGAAAGGCTGATTCGTGGAGTCTACAAAAGTTCGAGACACAATTCAAAAGGCTTTGAGCTTAATGTGTGAACAGTTTCCCCTGATATTCACTGTTGCTCGGGAGATGCAGTGTATAGGAGGGCGTGTATTCCTGGTAGGTGGGGTAGTGCGTGATATTCTTCTTGGCCTCCCACCTAAAGATCTTGATCTTGAAGTACATGCTGTTACGTTGGCTGATCTTGAAGCTACTCTTGGCAAACATGGTCATGTGCGTACGGTGGGCAAAGCATTTGGCGTGTTGCGTATAGATGGCTATGACGTTGACTGGTCAATCCCGCGACGAGATTCGCAAGGACGTTTTCCCGAGGTTAGCTTTGATCCTCATATGTCATTATCCGATGCCTGTAGGAGGCGTGATTTGACGATGAATGCGATGCTTATCGATGTGCTCACTGGTCAACTTGAGGATCCATTTAATGGTTTGCGAGATCTTGATCAGCGTATTTTGCGTGCTCCCGATGCGGAACTTTTTGTCGAAGATCCGCTACGATTTTACCGTGTCATGCAGTTCGTTGGCAGATTTGAAATGGTGCCCGACGTTCAACTGGATGGGCTTTGCAAGTCGATGGATATTTCAGGAGTTTCAAAAGAGCGGATCTATCAAGAGTTTGAAAAACTGTTTCTTAAATCACGCCGACCATCGCTTGCTTTCAAATGGTTAGATTCGATTGGGAAGCTTGAATCACTTCTGCCTGAGCTGTATGCAACCAAAGGAGTTCCTCAAAATCCTGTCTACCACCCTGAAGGTGATGTATTTGAGCATTCGATGCAGGCGATTGATGGCGCAGCACAAGCGCAGTACGAAACAGAAGAAGAACGTCTTGTTATGGTGCTTGCCGCATTGTGTCATGACTTTGGAAAGGTTGAAACTACGCGTCTTGTTGAAGGGGTGCTCCGATCGTACGGGCATGACATTGCGGGTGTTCCATTGGCCGATGAGTTTTTAGGGCGTGTGTCGGGCAAGACATTTTTACGAAAATCGGTGGCACGACTTATTCTCTATCATATGATGCCGGTGGCAATGGTGAAAAACAACGCAGGAGCAGCGGCATACAAACGTTTGGCACGCAATCTTATGCCGATGACCATGCGTAAACTCGCGCAGCTTGCTATCTTTGACAAATCAGCACGTAATCCAGAACGAGGAAGGCCATTGACCGACTGCCCTGAGCCGCTCATCGATGAATTTCGCGCACAAGCAGACCGGTATGGTGTTCTTGATCTGCCTGAACTGCCACTTTTGACCGGCAAAGATTTTGCAGGGGAAGTTCCTGAAGGTCCGGAGTTGGGAGCACTGTTGCAACGTGCGTATGACTTGCAGTTGGAGAGGGGCATCTCTGACAAAAACGAGCTTAAGAGACTAGTTTTAGAAAATAAAATGCGATCTGCTTAGTTGTCATTTTACGCATAACTGCGGTATGCTAAACACCATTATTTTTTCGCAAGAAAAGGAAGATTATGAGACTGTTCTTTGGAAATGCCCTGTGGCACTTGGTCGAGCAATCGGATGTGATGACAAAAGTAATTTTGGTCGTCCTTTTGGTGGTATCAATTGCCTGTTGGGCACTCATCTTTTACAAATGGAATCTGTTTAACATGCATGAACGTCAACTGCGCGAAGCATCCAAGAAAATGCGTCGAGTGACAAACCGCCAAGAGTTGCTCCATTTTACTAATCAGGAATCAGAAACCTTAGCAGGTACAGTCCTTATTGAATACGTGCATGAAATGCAATCGATCATACAAAAGAAAAGCAAACTTTCAGAGGCCGATCGGGATTACCTCGATGCTCGTCGTTATTCGGTTATCGACTCGTTGGTCTACGAAGAAGAATCATATTTGTCAGTGCTTTCAGTAGCTGCGGCTTCGGGTCCTTTAGTGGGACTTTTTGGTACTGTCTGGGGTTTAACGAATTCGTTTATCAGTATTAGCGAAAAGCAATCGGCCGATATCGTGACCATCGCACCAGGTATGGCAGAGGCATTGATGACGACGATGGCCGGCCTGATGATCGCTATTCCAATGTTAGTTATGTTCCATTACCTGAACGGTCGAGTACGCACCATAGAGCATGCTTTGGGGCATTTTTCGGATCAAGTTCACGCACTGATTGTTCGTGCGGCAGGAGAGGGGGAAGAAATCCATGAAACGATGGTATCAAACGAAACGACGAAAAGGCCTTTCGTCTCCTGAGATCAGTTTAACGCCACTTATCGATACCGCGTGGGTGCTTCTGGTCGTCTTTATGATTGCCAGTCCTATGATCAAAAAAGAAGCAGGACTGCAGGTAGAACTACCTAAAGGAAGTATGCAAGAGACACGCGAATCAACTACACAAGATATAACCGTCTCACTTGATAAAACGGGCACGCTCTTTTTGAACGACACAAAAGTTGCCGAAAAGGATCTCATAGACAAGCTCAAAAAAATGGTGGGCAAGGGGAATGAGAAGACCGTTTTTGTAAAAGCAGACACCACCGCGCACTACGGAAAAGTCATCGAGTTGGTAGACAAGATCAAGTACGTGGGAGGAGTCAGTTATGTTGCTCTGGCGACTTCAAAGCTCGCTGCGTAAGATTCGGACAGTCCTTGGGCTTTCCTGTTCTCTGCATCTCATTGCCTGTTTCGCGCTGCTTTTCGTGTACAAAGACTATCATCAACGTTTATTCGTAGATTTGTCCTCACGTATTCCTTCGCAAGCAGTGGTAAAGTTGTTACCACTTTCAGCTTCTCGCCCTTCTACCGTGGCAATAGGCGTAAAAGGAGGTGGAAAAATGGTTTCGGGAAAGCGGGGAAAAAAAAGCAAGGCAGCGACATCGTTAGTGCGTCCTGTGCAACGTCAAAAAAAAGGTGCAGGAAAAGGGGCTTATAACAAAAAAGCAAAAAATGTACTTCAGCAAAAGACGAAGCAGGTCAAGGCAAAAGAAAAATCTCCGGCGCAACAACTAGGAAAAGCGGTTGAGCCAAAAGAGGAACCAAAGTCAGTGTCGGTACCCAAGCCAGAAGCTACCAAACCTGTTGAGCCGGTTGTACAGGAGGCACTATCAGTGGCGAACGCACAAGCGGCGGGTGTCGAAGGCCAAGAAATTGTATACCTGACTAAGCAAGAACTAGATGCGCTGCAGATTCATCAAAAGCTGCAGGAATCACTTTTTGCTGTATGGTCGCCACCGGCTGGTATGCCCTCTGAGCAGTATTGTGAAGTCTCAGTGGTAATTGGCTGGGATGGCACTGTGCAGGAAACAAAATTTTTAAAGAAAACTGGCAGCCTTGTGTACGACCTGACAGTGCAGGAGGCGCTGGAGCAGGTTGGATTTCCGCATGAAGTATGGGGCAAACACATTACGATAGCATTTAAACCGGCAGAGAATATTTGAGAATAGTAAGGGAAAAAGAGAAGCAACGATGAAGAAATCATGCATGATAGTAATCGCGTGTGCAGTAGCTACTGGCACAGTCGCAAAAGAAGAACAGCATCAGCTAGCATCTCACCTAAAGGTGGAAGTGGGAGCAAAAGAGCATAAAAAAAGAAATATTAAGCTTGTGATATTAGGGTTAACCGATGCACATGCTACTGAAATGTGTGAGGCGCTCAAACGGGCACTCGAATATACCGATCAGCTGGTCGTAGACGTAGAACATGCAGATAAAAGAACTGATTTCACGAAAAACAAAGTGATGGCTTTACGCGAATTGGGCCACCATTTCGTCCTTTTTTTAAATGAAGACAAAGCGGATAAGGTCTACGAATGGCGTATTTACGATACTCATAAAGCGGTAATGCAGGCGGGATTTCGAGTCCCGAAAGAAGGCAGCGTAGCCCGAGGCTGGGGATATGCGATTGCCGATTCTGTTGTCCCTGCCATCACGAATAACAAACCGTTTGCCTGTTCGAAGGTGGTGTACTGCCAAGCAGGTAAGAAGCAGGGAGAGACAACGGTATTCGTTGCCGATTTTGATGGTTCTCATCCAGAAGTGCTTTCGCATTCTAAACGTCAGATTATCGCGCCCCGTTGGAACCGCGATCCTGAAAATATTCAAGTTACCTACTCAAAATACACCCCCATCAACATTCAATTGATCTCGTGTTCGCTTGATCGCTCAGAAGTTGTGGCCTCCAGTTTTGATGGGTTGAATATGCTCCCTTCATTTTCCTACGATGGCAAAGAGGTGGTTCTGTGCCTTTCGCGTGATGGCAGTAGCCAGCTGTATCATTACGGTTACAACAAAAAGCTTAAAAAAGTCGGATATACACGCCTGACGTACAACTCGGGCAACAATATTTGTCCTGTTTTTTTACCGAATGGTGACATCGTTTTCTGCTCAGACTTTGAGTTGGGGCGCCCGCAGCTTTACTACATGAACCGCAAAGAAGATTCGATTGAGCGTTTGACCGACGGTGCTGCCTGTAGTTCTCCGCAGTATTGTGAGGCAAACCATAAGCTTGCCTATTCAAAGCTGGATAAAGGGATTATGCAGATCTTTACGTACGATTTTGCAAAAAAACAAGAAAAGCAGGTTACCTTTGATGCAGGACACAAACAGGAATGCAGTTGGTCTCCCTGTGGAAACTACCTGATGTATGGATTAGTTGATGGCAAAAATCAACGCATTGCCTCACATTCATTGCTGACCGGTAAGAGCAAGTTTCTCACTCCTGAAGGAAAAGTGTGTACGTATCCGAGTTGGTCGTCCGTCTACACGTCACTTCCGGTGGTTGGATAAGGGTAAAAGGTCGACACTGACGCTCATTTACCGTATACTTCTTGAACTAGGAGGGGGTGGGGAACGCCTCTTTAAAAATTCATCACCATCAGAGGGAAAAGTATGAAAGGACGCACTAATAGCAGCGGCCCGCGTAATCTGATTATCGCCGTTGTCGTGGGAATGATATGTCTTTTGGTTGTTACCAAACTACATCATGATGTTCGTGCCAAAAGTGAACGTAGCTTTTCCCAATTTTTGACTGCGATAGATAGTGGCAAGGTGAAAGAAATTGAAGTGGACGGTCCAGTGGCTCAATGGAGAGCTGACGACAATCAGATATATCAAACAATTACACCTGCCGACCCCCAACTGTGGGAGAAGTTAAGAAAGACTGGCCTTGATGTCAGCTTCAAAGACACTTCAACGCGTATGGGCTTATCGCAGATCCTGTTAATTTTGGCGTTTATTCTTGGTCTTGCGTTCATCTGGTACATGTTCCGGCCGGGAAAAACTTCGGGTAACGGCGGAGGCAACATCTTCACGATGGGAAAAAGCCGCGCGAAAATGTTTTTGCCTTCAACCATCAAGGAAAAATTTAGCTCTGTGGCTGGTGCAACTGAAGCAAAAGAGGAACTGCAGGATGTTGTTGATTTCCTCCGAAATCCTGAGAAATACAAGCGGCTTGGTGCCAAGATTACCCGTGGCGCACTGTTGGTTGGTGAGCCGGGTAACGGTAAAACGCTCCTTGCACGTGCGGTTGCTGGTGAAGCAAACTGTCCGTTTTTCAGCATTAGCGGTTCTGATTTTATCGAGGTGTTTGTGGGCGTAGGTGCTTCCCGTGTTCGTGATCTGTTTGCGCAAGCGCGTAAAAATGCTCCGTGCATAGTCTTTATCGATGAAATTGACGCGGTGGGACGTGCTCGAGGCAGCGGCATGGGCAGTGGTGGTAACGACGAACGTGAACAAACATTAAACCAGCTGCTTACCGAGATGGATGGGTTTGAAACAGCAAAAGAACCAGTGATTGTCCTCGCAGCCACCAACAGACCTGATGTTTTGGATAAGGCGTTGTTGCGTCCAGGACGTTTTGATCGTCGCATCGAAGTGCCTTTCCCTGATCTACTAAGTCGTGAACAAATTCTCGAGGTGCATGCCCGGGATGTGCAGATGGATCCTACGGTTGATCTGAAGAAAATTGCGCGAGGAACACCAGGCTTTTCAGGTGCCGACCTAGCAAATTTGGTCAACGAAGCAGCAATTCTTGCTTCTAAAGAAAACAAGGCGCAAGTGACCCTTGATGACTTTGAAGAGGCCCGAGATAAGGTGCTTTTGGGTAAAGAGTTACGCACCATTGTACTCACTGAAGACGATCGTAAAATGACTGCGTATCACGAAGCTGGTCATGCGCTTGTTCGTTTGTTGTTGCCAGAAGATACTGATCCACTCCATAAAGTAACGATTGTTCCTCGTGGGCGTGCATTGGGTGTGACTCATCATCTTCCTGAACGGGAAAAATACTCGACCACAAAAGAAGAAATGCTTGCCAGTATGCAAAGTTTGATGGGTGGGCGCGTTGCAGAAGAACTTGTGTTTGGCAAAATGGCAACCGGGGCGTACAGCGACTTTCGTCATGCCACCGAGATTGCGCGAGATATGGTGTGCCGCTATGGTATGTCATTAGACCTTGGTCCGATTGTCTATTCGCAATATCAAGGCGATTTTGTGTATTCCCAACACACGGCAGAGCGCATTGACAACGAAGTGCGTCGCATTGTGGAAGATTGCTACAAAAAAGCGCAGTTGTTACTGACGGAGCACCGTGACAAGCTTAATGCTTTAGCCCAGGCTCTTTTGGAAAAGGAAACAATGTATGCGAGTGAGATCTACGAGTTGCTTGGTATTACTCCTCGTGAGGATTTCAAGCTGTCATAGTGGGGTTTTGATGAATGATAGTGCACTAACAGCGGTACTCAAACAAGTAGAAGCAGAGGCACGCAAAGCGGGTGACATCCTTCTTTCGTACCATCCCGGTTCTCCAACGCTGGTTAAGACCTACAAACAGGATGGTAGTTTTGCCACGCAAGCTGATTTAGCAAGCGAAAAGTATCTGGTAGAAGTACTCACAGCTTTAGTTCCTGGCGCTGGTTTTTATGCAGAAGAAACGGGGATTCAAGAGGGCAATGACTACCAATGGGTGATCGATCCACTTGACGGTACCACCAACTTTGCCCATGGATTGCCTCATTTTTGTGTTTCGATTGCCCTTACATATAAGAATATCCCCATGCTGGGGGTAGTCTACGCACCGGTGAGCGGTGAACTATTTTCTGCTCAACGAGACCACGGGGCCTTTTTGAATGGGGAACGCTTGACCGTTTCTAGAGAGACTGAGCTTAGGCAGTCGCTGGTGGTACTCTGTAATGAGGATATGCTCCGCTTTTTTGATGCGTTCCAGGCATATGGTTTTGATCAGCGCCCTCATGTGAGGGATTATGGTGCGTCGGCGCTTGATGCAGCTTATTGTGCCGCGGGTAGATTTAATGTTTGCCTTTATCAGTCGACCAAATGGTGGGATATTGCCGCAGGATCGCTCTTAATTGAGGAGGCCGGCGGAACCTTTTCCACGTTAGCTGGAGGACAGATTGGGCCTGAAGATAGCACCTTTATTGGCGGGAATAAGCCTATTTTTGCCCAACTTTTCCAGGCTCTGCAAAAAGCAGGCTGAGGTTTGATAAACAGGGTGGTTTTGCTATACTTGTAAACTCATCCTCCAAAATTTCAAAGAACGTGAATTGATAAGCAAGGAATGTAAGAATGTCGAGAATGTGTTTTGTTTGCGGTAAGAAGCCTCAGGTAGCCAATTTAGTGAGTAAGGCAAATAACCGCGTAAAACGTTGGGTGTACCCGAACGTGCACAAGATGCGCTTTGTATTGGCAAGCGATTGCCATAAAAAGGTGCACAACTCAAGCGTATGCACAAAGTGCGTAAAAGCAGAAAAAGTTACCAAAGTCTTCTAAAGGTGATACATGGCGAATATTAAGTCAGCAAAAAAACGAGCACTTCAGTCTGAAGTGAACCGCAAACTCAACTTGGCTCGTAAGACCGCAATCAAAACAGCGATCAAGAAAGTTCTGAGTGCAGTGAGCGCACAAGATTACGAAACTTCCGTTGAAACACTCAAAGCAGCTGAAGCACAACTGAGACGAGCAAAGAACAAAGGCGTACTCCACGCGAATACCGTAGACCGTAAAGTCAGCAGACTTGCTCTCAAGGTTGCGGCACTTAAGCCAGCGGTGGCAGCTAAGTAGTTTCTCGACTGCTTCGCAAAAATTATAAATCCCGTCGATATTTCTCGCGGGATTTTTTTTTAACCTAAAGATTTAAGGGAAGGGGTTCTATGAAGAATAAGTTGATCGTCACCAATATTGCTCAGGAGCTGGATAAATTTACTGACCTGTGGTCTCAGAAGATTATCGCTGAGTGTAATGATGACTATGTCAAAGTGGTCAAGTTCAAAGGCGAATATGCTTGGCACAAACATGATGATGAAGATGAGCTTTTCATCATCCTCAGTGGTGAGCTGAAGATGGAAACAAGCGCAGGGATGTTTGTTATGAAGCCGGGAGAATTTGTCGTCATGCCTAAGGGGGTTATGCATCGGCCCGTGGCAGAAGAAGAAGTTTCTATTTTGCTCATTGAACCGAAAACGACCCTCAGCACGGGCGACCCGGAATTTGCAGGTAAAGCACCAAGTCATGGCGCGTGGCTCTGCTGTCAGCTGCAAGAGACAAGCTGCAAGGTAGAGTAGTTTTTACTTTTATTTTTGTTGGGGTTCTTTCGCCCCTGCGTCAAGCAGTAGTTGAATGAAGGGAGCTCGCAGCGGCAGTTTACGAGCGCAGGCAAGGGGTGTCTGGCCACCTGAGATAGGATGATTAACATCCACTCCCCTGTGTATGAGTAACTGTACAAGAGGCAAAGCTCTCTGAAGCTGCTGTTGATTGTATACTTCAATTGCAGAAATGAGCGCTACGGGGCCCTGGGTCCTTAGATCAGCTCCTGCGTCAATCAGTAATTGGAGGATATCCGGAGTAACTCCCCTTGTTTTTACTGCGCTAATAAGAACCGTCTTGCGTGTGTTGTCGCGCGTGTTAATTTCTGCGCCTGCTTTGATAAGTACTCTGACCGCCTCTATGTGATGCGCGACGCGCATAAGTGGTGTCTCTTTGACCGGACAGTGCTTTTGGCAGAAGCATTTTCGGTGGGAGAAATTAAGATTTACTCTCAACCCGACCACTCGTTGTAGGCACCGAAGTAATTCAGCAACTCGTGAATCATCAGATTCGATCATGTTGAGTGTGCTGAGTAGTTTTGTAAAAGCTGCTGTAAAAAGCGGCTTCTTTTTCTTAAAAGAATGTGTAAATCGATACATGTCGGGCTCTCTTTTCGGCTTATGTGGGTCCCGCTGATCGTTCAAACTCTGCGACATCCATTAAATTCTTGTATCCTCGCAAAAAAGTGTAAGCAATGCGCGGTGGAACGCCTGTCCTACCAGTTCGTTCAGTGAGAATGACGAGTGTTTTTGGAGGATAATCTTTGTAGGTAAAATTACAAGCTAGCCAACTGTGTTCCAAAAACTGAGCACCGTCTTTGAGTTTATCAAGGCTACACGTTTGAGCAGTACTGGTTTTGGCATACAGGACGAAGTCTTTCTGATGAAGCCGGTCAAGCCAACGAGCGGTACCTTTGGTAACCGATGCCTGCATACATTTTTGCAAGAAACGGCGTGTTTCCAGTTGTATGGCAAGCGGCTCTCGCGTAATGGGTGTGCTTTCGATAATCCGAGGATTCACTAGAAATCCGGTTTCAACTGCCGCTACCATGCGGGTAATTTGCAAAGGGGTGGCAAGTAAAAATGTCTGACCAATCATGGCGGACAATGTTTCTCCGGTCCACCAACGTTCATGTTTCACTTTACGTTTCCATGCGCGCGAGGGGACTAAGCCCGTTGCTTCAGAAAAAATCGAGGTGGTTGGTTTCCCCAACCCAAAGAGGCCGGCGTAATGGGTAATAAGGTCGATATCCATCTTCTTACCGATTTCAAAGAATGGAATGTTACATGAGTGGGCCATGGCTAGTTTGGTGGTAACTGGTCCATGGCCTTCCTTTTTTACGCAATGGTATTTTCTTCCTACAAAGGTGCTGTAGCCCGGACAGTTCCATGCTGAATGCTGCTCCATTAAACCTGATTCGAGAGCGGCGCTGAGTGTTACAATCTTGAAGACAGATCCAATTGGATAAGAGGTGCCACACATCCGGTTTAGAAATGGCTTTTCTTCTTGGAGCGAATCCCACGTCTCGGTGGAAATAGGGGCCGTGAAGATATTGGGATCAAAACTTGGACGTGAAAGACACGCTTCAAGCGCGCCCGTGTTGGGGTCCATGAGGATAAAGCAACCAGAAATGTCAGGCGGAAATGACTCTTCGGCCAGTCTTTGCAGAGGAAGGCTGAGCGTTGTTTTGATATGCTCCCCTTGCAATGTTTTTTCTATCTCATATTCGGCAAGATGGGTTCCCACTGAATTAATGATGCGCATGATAGAGCCCTGTTTACCTCGCAAGGTATCTTCAAAAAGCTTTTCGATGCCCGTTTTTCCCACTGACGATTTGTCCATGTAAGCAAGATATCCAAGCAGGTGGCTGGCCATCGATTGGTAAGGGTAAAAGCGCTTGAAATGAGTTGTCAGTTTGATGTTCGTATCTTCAGGAAAGCATTCAATAATTTTACTTAGCTGTTCAAAGGAGAGATCAGTCGCAATTCGCCATTTCTGTACTGCTCGCTCTGCCCGTAAGAGTTCATCGTAATTTTCAAAGGGGGGGAGATTAAGAATGGCGCGCACTTTTTCTACCTGGTCAAGTTGCTGAATCGTTAAGCGGCGACTTCCCTTTCCCTGCCAATACAAATCGGTTACTGGGCGGTTAGTGGCAAGCACATTGCCATTACGATCAAGGATGTTGCCCCGCAGAGAAACCGTGTGTTCATAGCGGGTAAAGTTACGTTTACTTTGAGCGGAAAATTTGGTTCCAAGGTTTATTTGTAGTTGAAAGAGTCGCACGAGCAGGACGACGCATGTTGCGGTTAATACCACTCCATAGAGCGAAAGCTTAAAATTGAAAGAAGCAGCGGCGCTTTTATTCATGGTTCTTGCGAATCTTTTTTAATGTTCATTGACGCAAAGGGATGGTGAGTCTGGCACATCTCGGCAAGTTCTTGTTGAGTTACATGGGTGTACTTTTCTGTGCTGGAAAGCGTCTGATGTCCGAGTAGTTCTTGCACTACGCGCAAATCCACCCCCTGATTTAAAAGATGGGTAGCAAACGAATGGCGTAATTTGTGGGGGGTAATATTCTTCTTGCCCTTCAGAAACACTCGGAACATTTGGATAATGCGTTGAACTGAGCGCGGGGTAAGAGGTTCATTGCGGTAGTTTACAAACAGATGTTCTTTGTAGTCAGAAGCCCGGGGACGTTCTTTTTCCAGATAGAGCTTGATCCGCTCTTGAGCCTTGGTGCCGAACAGTACCATTCGTTCTTTTCTGCCTTTGGCTAAGATACGGATAACTTTGTGTTCAAGATCAATATCCCGCAGAGTGATGTTACACAGCTCAGAACAGCGCATGCCGGTAGCGTACAAAAGTTCGAAAATCGCTTTATCCCGAATAGGACGCTTGGAAGGGAGATCATCTTCAGTGACGGTATCAAGCACATGAAAGATCTCGTCTACGGTCAGGTAGGCGGGCAATTTTTTATCAATGTGCGGGCGCTTGAGCTTGAGTTGCACATCCACTCCACTGCCTTGGGCAAAGCGCTCAAATGACTTAAAGCAGGAGGTTTTGCGGGCAATAGAGCTTTTATCGATCTGCTTGTGAAAGAGCATGACAAAATAGCGCTCAATGGCTTGGCGAAGGGAAAGAGCTTCTGGTTCTTGCCCATTGATGCGCTGCCAGAACTCTGCAAAAAGAGTGAGATCGCTTTCATACGATCGTTGCGTGTTTTTGCTCAAATTGCGTTCTACATCGATGAAGGTAAGAAAATCGGTTACAAGTGTTTGAAACTCTTGGAACGTCATACGAAACTTCCTTTTTCACTGCGTGTTACTGAAGAAAAAGAAGCGTAACGTATTGCTGTTTAAAGCGCAATTGTAAGCGTGAAAAAGGGGCCATTGGGGCCCCTTAAATCGTAATGCTAGTAGGGATTGGTATGTTACATGCGATGTGCAGTTAGATTCTTTTCCATCTCTACAAACGGGTTAAGCAGTTCGAGAGATTCTTCGATATATTTGCGTCGATAATCTTGCCTGTTTTCTATAATGCGTACGCATCCGCTTGGAGTGAGGCTGTAGTAGGGCTGCCATCTTTCGAGGCGATGATGCAAAGCTAGCCTTGAGTGGATGAAGTTCAATGGGTCGAAATCTGGACGTGCAATGATTTTCTTAAAGCAAGTAGGAGAATGCACTGCGGCATAAGCAGCTGCGGTTCCGTAATAAATAGCCGGTTCCCAGCAGGTTTCGACACATTCATTAAGCTCTTGGCTGGTTATATGAGCAAGAATATAGTCAATAAGTTCATCTGCTTTTTCTCTGCTTATTTTTCCGCGGTCAACGTGTTCTTCATAGAAGGTCATTACATACTGGAGAATTGATTTTCCGTAGAGACGAACCGAATAAATGCGCCATCCGTGTTCGGCAAATTTTTGTTCGAAGGCCTTAAATCTTTCAAGGTCATAGCCAGCATCTTCAGGACCAATGCTTCCATAAAGACAATTCTCGAGATCTTTTGTCGAAACTATGTGTTCGTAGCTTTCCCATACGCCGTTTATTTTGATAGCGCATATGCTGTTAGGGCTATAAAGATGGGGAACTTTGTTCGTTGCGTTTTCTTCCGCTACTATCGCAAACATTGGGCAGAGGAGAACGAGCGCCAGTCCAGTTCTATGCAATAATTGCTTGATATTGTTCATGGTAAAAATTCCTTCGGTTACAATGATTTTCTATTTGCGACTGCGGCAAGTATGTGCCAATTCTATTTTTTTGCAAGACAGTTGATTGAATCATTGCTTGTAATCGTATGATTGAAAAATTACAACAATCCATAATCCTTGCAACGGCGGTTAACCGATGAACGGTTTACGCCCAGGAAAAGTGCGATCTTATTTTGATTTTTAAACTTATCCCACAGCAGTGCCATGATCTTAGGGTCTTTGAGCGCGTGTTTGCCTAGGCGGGATGCTTCAACCAGTTTGGGATCGGAGATGTTGTAGGCAGGGTCGAATTGGATATCGTAGAGTGATTCGTTCTTTTTAGTTTTGTGAACCAGGCTGTTCTGAACGCGCTCTTTAAGTTCATAAAGGCTGATTGGTTTTTGGGTGATGATCTTTTCTTTTTCCTTGTCGCTCAGTTCCAGTAGCTTGTTCGGTTGCGCCGTATGAACAGCAAGCGCCTGCTTACTAAAGCCCGAGACCAATTCATAGAGGTCTTCTTGCGCAAGCGTCATGACAGAAGGGAAAGAGAGTGTTGCTTTGGAGAATTCATTAAAGAGAGCGCTGGAAAAAATGCCTTTCTGTACCAGTTGAGAAAGATTTTGATTGGTTGAACAGATGATGCGTACATCTGACTGTACCTTTTTTTCACTTTTGAAAATGCGATAGAAGCCGTAGCGAATGAATTCCGCAAGGATCTCCTGCGTTTCTTTGTCCAAGAAGTGCACATTTTTAATAAACAAGGTTCCGTTTTTGTTGAGCCGCTCGAGGAGTGGCTGGATGGTAGAAGACCCAAAAATGGGGTTAATGCCAAACAATTTTATGGGGATATCGGTACCGGTAGCCGGCGACTGAATATCGAGCGTGTAGAGTGTTTCTCGCAGGCTGATGTGGTGGATGAGTTCAACGGTAGGGAGTAAATCTTCATTCGGTAACTCAAGCAGCAACGCTTTTTTGGTAAGCGCCAATTTGAGAAGGTCGATCTTAAAGTTGAGCAACACTTCTCCACTTCCAGGAATAAGGTCATTAATTAACTTACCGGATTGGGTAGTTTCCAAATACAGTAGGTAGTCCCAGTTTGAAGGATTTTTTACTCGGTCAATCAGCTCTTTTACAACGTCAGAAATTTCTGGGTAATGGACGGTTATGACGACCCCATACGAATCAGGATGGGGTAATCCTGTAAGTACTAGCTTTCTTCCTGTTGTATCGGATGTAACTGTGGTCTGCGTAGTTTTATAAAGTTCTACCTGGTGCACCAATGCGCGCAATGTTTTGACGAGAGGATCACCTTCTTGAACATTGGGATTGACGTTGATGATCTCTGAGGCACTTTTGTTGGCAAACGAGAATTTTCGATTTTTGTAAAACAGCAGGCCGAAACTGTTGTCTTTGTTAGTCCGCAAAAAAGACCGAATGCTTTCTTTGTACTGATTGATTTCCTGATGTTTAAGGTAGAGTTCTTCGATAATGTCTTTGCGTTGCTTAAGCAGCTCGTTCAAATTCCTGTTTTGCAGCAGGTTAATAATTTTTGAAAGATAGCCAGCAAAAACGAGCATCTCATCCCGCTCAATGTTGGTATAGAGCTTTTTAGGACGTGCATTGCGCTCGATGACAATGGAAGCTATGATGCGGCCATTTTCGTAAATTGGCAGAAAGATGTCAGCATTGATGGAGTCGAGGAATGCAAGAATGGCATTACGTGCTTCAGTTTGTTCGTAGAAGTTGTTGTATTCAATTTCATCCCGAATAAAAATCGGGCACACTCGTAGTGAGGCAAGAACATCATTGGTAGTGGCTGATTCAAGTTTGGTTGTTCCAATGAAATTTTCGACAGCAATTTCTTGTTGTGAAATGGCGGGTTGGTCAGGTTCTGCCAGGCTGGTACTATGTTGCAGATTTCTGACATACAAAGAAGTCGAGCCGGTTGCTATACCAAAGGCTCGATGGAAAAAATGTTGCACAATGAGTTTAATCTCGCGCGTGCTGGAGACGTTTCCCAGATCTTCCAAGGTGTTTTTAAAGTCGTTTACAAAGTTGAATTTGTGGGAGTTGTGTTCGTAGACGTGGCTATGAATATTCAAAAAGCGCAAACCAATGATTCTGCGCGCGCAGTAGTACAATGCAAGCGTGAGAAAAATCCCTGAAATGCTTACCGCGGCCAAATTGTTAGCAAGGCTTCCGATGATGAAACTGAACGGATAGACCTGGCAGAGGTTGGCAATGAGATGCGGAGCGAGCAAAAACTGCACGAAGATCCGTAACTGGTGATGAAGAATAGAAGGAATCTTGGCTCTCCGTAGCGAATGGAGGGCAACAAACACGGTAATGGGCATGAGGATGAGGAGTGTGTAGGCCGCTTGGTGTCCGCGAAGCATGTTTTCAAAAGGAGTAGTGGCCAAGTGATGAGCCGAAAATAGTTGGTAAAGAAAGAATCCTAGAAAGAAGCCGCTGATGGGGATAAAGATATATTGATACCATGAAATGGTTGGCTTTTTGCGCGCGAAATTCTCGATAAAAAGAGAAAGGCTTTGGTACATGATCATATTTGCTGCCCATCCAATTCGGACCACAAACAGAACTGCTGATTTTGCCTGTTCTGAAAGAAACAACTTACCTGAAAGCGCAACAACCCACGCAAAATCTTCGATAGCGGCAGCTATCAATACTGCGAGCAAGTAGTACCAAATAAAAGGTACACGTTTTGTTTTAAATACGCGCATGAGGAAAAAGTAGGAAAGTACCACTTTGACAACGCATGCAATCGTTTGAACTGCAAGCAAAAACGAATGGTTACTAATGAAATTATTGGCCGTTTTGAAAAACTCATATACCGTCATTGGTCTTCACGATGTTTTAAGAACTGTTTTATGCAAAATTAGAGAACCCTGTTGTATTTAGGACTTTATTGCCCTATACTGTACCGCGATTTTAACACCTAACTCAGGAGTAACGGAAATGGTCTCAAAGCTGATGTCTGTCGTAGCGCGCTCTTTGTTCGTTGTCATGATCGCATTGATACATCCACCTTGCTGAGCGGTATGCTACGTGCACTGTAGCACAATCTCGGGTGCATGACAAATGCGTCTGGATCGGTCTGATGAAGATTCTAAATCGGTTCGGCATTCAAAAAAAGTTCCTCGACTCATTAAAAAATTGCGAGAAGGAACCAAAGGGATGCTTGAACCGATGTCCATTTCTATAGTGGCTCAGTATGGCCGCGATCCCTTTCTTGTCCTAGTCAGTTGTCTTCTTAGTGCCCGCACGAAGGACAGCGTCACACTTTCTGCAAGCATTCGCTTATTCGAAAAAGCTTCTTCCCCCGACACAATGCTCGAACTTGCCCTTTACGAACTGGAAAGGCTCATCTATCCGGTTGGCTTTTACCGTCAGAAGGCTGCGCATCTTAAAAAATTATGCGAGCTTCTCCTAAAAAAGTATGCAGGGTTGGTACCCTCCGATTTTGCTTCTTTGACGCACTTGCCAGGAGTTGGCCCCAAGACAGCCAACCTTGTTCTTGGCGTGGGGTTTGGCATCCCTGCGTTATGTGTGGATGTTCATGTTCACAGAATTTGTAACCGCCTTGGGTTGGTACGCACCAATACCCCTGCGCAAACGGAGCAAGCGCTTAAAAAATGTGTTCCACAAAAGTATTGGATAGAGCTTAATCGGCTCTTAGTGATGTGGGGACAGAACGTCTGTGTTCCAGTTTCCCCGTTTTGTTCGCGTTGTGTTATTTACGATGTCTGTGATCGTGTGGGTGTTGGAAAACACCGATGAAAGCGATGAGCTTATTATGATCCCGTGGGTAGAGAAAATGGGCAAAAAAAAAGCACCCGCACGAAGCGGGTGCTTGATTCTTAGCTCGCATGCGCTGCAACGGCCTTCTTAGGTGCCACTCTGCGCTTAGCTGACTTGCGTCTCACAGCTTTTCTTTTAGCTGTTTTGCGCTTAGCTGTTTTGCGTTTCACAGCTTTTCTTTTAGCTGTTTTACGCTTAGCTGCTTTGCGTTTAGGAGCTGCCTTACGTTTCGCAACTCGTCTACGTTTAGGAGCTGCTTTGCGTTTTGCAGTTTTCTTTTTTACTGCCATCCTACTCTCCCGGTTTAGGGGTTCTTCTTTCTTCTGCCCGTCACAGATGAATTCACTATTGAGCCTACAGATTTAAATGCAGAAAAGTCAATTATTTTTGAACAAAGAACAACCTATGATTCAGGAAAGATGTGGACCTTCTCCACTTGCACACCGTCAAAAGCATGATTCTTGAGCTTTTACAGGAGAGCCTTCGCTCGTTGTAAAAGTTGTTCGCGGGTGAGACCTTGTTCCTGCTTTCCGTCGTGATGGCGCAGGGTGACGGTTCCTTCGGCTGATTCCTTTTTTCCAATTACGAGCATCCAAGGAATTTTGGCAAGCTGAGCAGTTTTGATCTGAGCAGCAAGGGTGTCGGATGAGCTATCCAGCTCGACTCTCAGATTATGTTGATGGAGTAGGGAAAGGAGTTCTTGCCCATACGGTTTTTGCTCATCGGACACTGTAAGGATTTTGATTTGTACTGGTGAGAGCCAGAATGGAAGGTGTCCTTTGTAATGTTCAAGCAACACCCCAAAGAAGCGTTCCAATGATCCATAAATAGCCTGATGAATGATGACAGGGCGCTTTAAAGAGCCGTCTGAGCTGACATAATTGAGGTCAAAATTTTCCGGTTGGAAGAAATCGATCTGAATCGTTCCGCATTGCCATTCACGGTTCATGGAATCTTTCATCTTGATCTCAATTTTAGGTCCGTAAAACGCACCTTCCCCTTCCTGGATGGTGTAAGGCAGACCGGCTGCGTTGAGGGCTGAAATAAGCCCATTTGTTGCCTTTTCCCAGAGTGCATCGTCGCCCATGGAATTTTCAGGACGCGTCGACACGCCAATTTTGAGATTTTCAAAGCCAAATTTTTTCATCACCTTCATGATGATGGAAAGATTGGTAAGAATCTCTTTTTCGATTTGATCTGCCATGCAGTAAATATGCGTATCGTCAATGGTAAAGGCTCGCACGCGGAACAGTCCATGCAGTACGCCGGAAAGCTCGTGGCGATGAACCCTGCCAAATTCGTTTAAGCGAAGCGGAAGCTCACGGTATGAGCGTGGGCGTTCCTTGTATACGAGGATGGAACCGGGACAATTCATCGGTTTAATAGCAAATGATTTCTCGTCAATAACGGAGAAATACATCTTGTCCTGATAGAACTGATAATGGCCAGAACGCCGCCATAGCTCGTCAGAGAGCATAAAAGGGGTTTCGATTTCTTGATAATGTGCCTCTTTTAAGACCGAGCGCATGTAGTTGGTTAGCGCATTGATGATTAACTTGCCCTTGTGATGGAAGAATGGGAATCCTGGCCCTTCGTCGTGGAATGAGAAGTAATCGAGCTGTTTGCCAAGTCTACGATGATCGTACATCTGCGCATCAAGGATTCGTTGTTCATACTCTTCCATCTCTTTTTGAGTTAAAAAAGCGGTTCCGGTAATGCGTTGCAGGGCTACACCATTGCGATCAGCGCGCCAATATGAGCCGGAAATGTTTTGTAGCTTAAAATGTTTAATCTCACCCGTTGACGCTACGTGGCCGCCTCGGCAGAGATCATGGAAGTCTCCTTGACTTGCAAGTCCCACCGTTTCGCCCGGTAGATTATCGATGAGCTCTAGCTTGAATTGATTGTCTTTGTAGAGCGCACGAGCTTCAGTTTTGGAAATTTCTTTGTGCGTTAAAGGGAGATTGCGGGCTGCAATTTCACGCATGCGTTCTTCTAAAAGGGGAAGATCCTCATCTCTGAAGTTGCGTGCGGGAAGTGAATCGTAGAAGAAGCCGTCTTCAGTTGCCGGCCCGATAGTAAGTTTAGTGTCGGGAAAAAGCTCCATAGTGGCATGAGCCAGCAAATGAGCCGCAGAGTGGCGCAGGCGTTGTAACTGTTCTGCGTGATTTGATTTCCCGTTCTGTGCATCCATGATTACCTCTTTGGTCAAAAGCACATACATAAACTTTCGCAGTCACTATAGCATAACTTCTCCAAAAAAATAGGGGAGGATGACGGTTGGAAGCGCTCGTTTGCGATAAATAAGCCCATAATTGATTGTGTGCGGCTTTATTCCCATGTTACACTCGCCATTGGTATTTTTAACGCCCAAATGAGCGAGGAGAAAATGTCGGCACAAAATAAAATAAAGCAAAAAATGTATGTGTTGGACACCAACGTCTTATTGCACGATCCCCGCTCTTTGTTCAGCTTTGGTAGTGCCTTGGTTGGGATTCCCATCATGGTGCTTGAGGAGTTGGAGCAATTTAAGCGAGAAAGTTCAGGAAGGGGGAAGAACGCGCGGGAAACTGTTCGATATCTTGATCAGTTACGGGAAAAAGGGAGCTTGAGTGAAGGGGTGCATATCGAGGGAGGGGGAGCGATCCGCGTACTTTTTGCGCCGGAACGGTTTCCTGAAAATTCGCCCTTGGACACGGGCATCATGGACAATGAGATTTTGCTGACGGCTGCCTCTTACCAGAAAGAGTTTGATGTACGATTCATTTCCAAAGATCTTAATGCGCGCGTAAAAGCTGATGTAATCGGTTTGCCTGCTGAAGATTATTTGAAGGGGTATGTACCTCAAGATGAGTTCTATAAAGGTTGGGTCAAAATTCAGGTTCCTGCAGTGCAGCTCAAACAGGAAATTCCCGATACACTGCGGGAAATGGTCAAGGCAAATCCGTTTGTGATAAATGAATATATTCTTGTTGAAAGCCAGCATAATCCATTCAATTATCGAGTGTTCCGTTATATTGGAGGTAATCGCCAATTTATCCCAGTTAATCTGCCTGCGCTCAAATGGCCAATTGAACCTCGCAATCCCCAACAGCTTATGGCGCTCGATGCGTTACTCGATCCTTCTCTCGATTTTGTAACGCTTCTGGGACCAGCAGGCACAGGAAAAACCTTCATAGCATTGCTTGCTGGATTGTATGAGGTGCTCAACAATGAGGTGTACAAAAAGTTGCTGGTATCTCGTCCGGTTATTCCATTAGGGCCTGATATTGGTTATTTGCCGGGTGACGTGCAAGAGAAGTTACACTCTTGGATGCAACCGATTTTTGATAACTTAGAAGTGATCATAAACTCAGCTAGCAAAGCGCGTCCAGAGCCTCATCAGAATGAACTAGAAATGGATGAAGGGCATCAGAATGGCAAGAAAAACAAGAAACATCGAGGGAAAGAAAAACGGTCATTTTATGGTACGGTCAACGATCTCATTCATCATGACAAGCTTAGCTTGGAGGCCATCACGTACATGCGGGGCCGTTCGATTCCCTACCAATACATTCTGTTTGACGAAGTGCAGAACTTAAGCCCTCATGAAGTTAAAACGCTTATCAGTCGTGTAGGCCAGGGCAGTAAGATTGTCTGTTGTGGGGATCCATCGCAAATTGACTCACCATACTTAGATTTCAGCAGCAATGGTTTGGTGATTGCCAGCGACCGATTTAAAGGCCAGTCGCTGTTTGCGACCGTGTATCTAGAAACAAGTGAACGTAGTACGCTTAGCAGTTTGGCCAGCGAATTGCTCTAAGGATGTTTTTAAAAAAAGAGGGATGTTTAGCCATCCCTCTTTTTCTGATTTTAAATTCTTAATGATTGTTTAGAAGTTTCCTTGATGAAAAAATGTTTCAAGATCTCCCGCTTCAGTTCTACAAACCCAGGTAAATTTCGCAGCTTGAACAAGCTGTTTAGCGATTGGGGCGTCTTTTTGTTTGTCACCAGTTTTCACCTGCTCAAAGGTCAAATAGATCTGATGTGCATGTTCTTTCGCATCTTGGTTAAAGGTGCTGTTCTTATTGATCTCCCTCAGCCAAACTGAAGGATTTTTGTGCAATTCTACGCTGAGTTTTTTCACATTCTTTTCAAAGTCTCTCAGTTTCCTGTTAGGGAGCTGTTCTTTATGAATGACGTGTGTGGTGAAAGGTGCTGCAGCAGCTTTTTCAATGATGCCGTGTACAGGGCAAAAGCCTCCATTATCATTATCAAATAATGCAGCCTTTCCAGCCTCAAGTCTGCCAAGATCCCTCAATGCCACGCGTGCTACTTCGGTGTCGGAAGATGATTCTGATGTTTTGTCGTCTCTGCCTCGGAACCCATAGGAAGCGGCTGGCGGCTCTATTGGCATCTTTTGTTGTGGTGCGCGAGCTGCAGCCAAGGCCGCAATCTTACTGTGTAGGGCGGGGCGGGCAGCATGTGGGTTTTGTGCAGGTGACGGAATATGATCTTGTTTGATGGTTCCAGGGGTGCTTGCAGCCTGCGCTTCAAGCTTTTTCAAAAGTCTTCTTCTCTTGCTCAAAAGTTTTGTGAATGTCGCTCTAAAATCGTCAGCCGTTAGTGTAGGAGGGCCTCCATACAGTGACGTAAGAAGCTGAACGTAAGTTGAGTCAGCGAGGTCCTCAATCTTTGCCTCGAGGACTGCGATTCCCTCTCGACATGTTTCGAGCTGTGCATCAAGCGAAGAAGCTTCGTTGTGTGCGAATAATTGTTGGTAATAGGTGCTTACGGCTTCGTCGAGGTCAAAAGGCTTGTCTGCTGCAGCAGCACCGTAAGTTAATGAGTTAAGTGCGGATATTGCTATAAGAGCTATGATTTTCTTGTTCATAATGATTACTCCATTTTTGAGTAAAAAGACTACTTCTATTGCCTAGTTTAGATAAAATTTCCAATCTGTCAATTAGTGCTTGCGACAAGAACATGTCGCGATAGGCTTAAAAGAAGAACATTAAGCGGCGTGCAAAGTAGCGCGGTCAGATTTGCGGAAATGAGCAATAGAGCGGGTAGAAGAGCGCATGCGGTGGCCCGAGTTCATTTCAATGCGGTTGGCTGAGCCTACGAGTTTCTGGAAAGCTTCTCGTTGAATTCCCGCCCGTTGATGTTCTTGGCGCACTTTCTTTGAGTCTTTTTCGCCTGCCGGATGGGTGATAATACCCATAAAGGTACGCGATCGCTTTTCATTTCTGGTGTCTAGGCTTACCCACAGGTCATGGTGCTCTTGATAAGACTGTTTGATGAAGTTACATAGCTTGAATACGTTATGCCCAAAAAAGAGGTACGACTTCTTGATATCTCGCTTTTCAAAGATATTTTGGAGTGATTGCTGATTGTTATTCAATAAGAGTCGAATGTTGTACACATTGTTATGAGTATTAACAAACGTCTCTGGATAACCAGTACGTGGGGAGGGAGGGAAATAAGAGTTGCTTGTAAGGTATGCGTGCTGAGAATAAAACGCGTAGAGTGTGCCAATGCGTGAAAGGTTGGGGTAAAAGTCACGATGAGCCTTTTCCATGTCTGAAGGAAGAGGCGTACCGATTTGAATTGCGACATCAATGGTGAACGCTTCTTGCTTCAGAGGATGTTGGGTAGCGTAGTTCAAAAGCAGGCCGCTGCGTCCTTCGGTAATCACGATGTAGTAGCAGTTATAGGACTTCTTAAAACTTCTATGGAGTTGTGCTAGCGACTTGGCAAAGCCGTGGGCGGCATCGGTTATATTATTTTTCCCTCCGCGATCCGTCCATCCAAAGTGTATATGGAACGTGGGGCGCGTGGGGGCGGTTGGCACGCCCGGACGCGTGGGGGTGCTTGCCTTGATGAAATTTTGGGGAATAAGTGGTGGTGTAAATTCTGATTTCAACCCAAAAAACGTCCGATAATTATCGAGATAAAAATGTGGCTTTTTAATGTCGCCTTTAGAAGGCAGAGAGGTTGAAAGCAGAATGACAAAGATACAGTCTTTTTTCTCCTGCCTCAGGAGGTCTCCCTTGTCAGGAAGCGTTTGAGCATCGAGTATCGTAAATGCTCCAGGAATAATGGGTTGCGCGTGAATAGGGCAAGTAACGCAGATAAGACTTGCCAGGTAGATAAGCTTTCTCATGGGATCTCCTTCTTTGAGCAGCGTGGTGAGGGCGTTTAGAAGGTTTAGCCTGACAAAGCGTCTACTTAAATGTAAAGGAGTTGCATGAAATGAGGCGGTGTATGATACATCGAATTGCCTCGAGGATTGATTTTTCTTGTAGCTGTTGGCACGCAAATTCAGCGCATGAGGGGGTGAAATAACAGAGGGCTGGGCCAAGTAGAAGTGGTCTGATGGCTCGAAGGCAGCCAATGAGGAATTGAGAAATTAGGCGGGACATGAGTGTGCAGCAGGGTGGCCCACTGCGCAATGCAAAAGCCGACGTAATTCATGGAAAGGAAGAGAACGACATTCAGGGCGTACTAAAAGGATGCAGTCATAACCATATGTGTAAAGCCGGTCCTCACGGTAAATGGAACGTACGCGCCGACGAATAAGATTGCGCTCGGGAGAATTGCCTACCTTGCGCGGTATGACAATCAGAACCCGGCCAAAGGAAAGGCTGGCAGGAGCTCGTAAAATACGAAGACCGGGAACTTTTACCTTTGCCCGTGCATGCGAAAAAAGTGCATTGACTTCTTCGCGAGTAAACGAGGAAAGATGTCTTCCCGGTCTCATACTATCTTCTTATGTGCTTAATCTGCGCGAACGGCTAAGCGTTTACGTCCCTTTGCTCGTCGTCGTGCGATAATCTTTCTCCCCCAACGGGTAGACATACGCTTTCTAAAGCCATGCTTTCTGTTTCTCTTCTTTTTACTTTTTCTAAAAAAGGTAACGGACATTCCGGACCCCTCCAAGGCTAAAATTCAGTTCAGGATTGAACCAGTGTAAAGGTAAACTGACGTTTTTTCAAGTTACAAAAGCCCTGCCTTCTCCAGGTAGGACTGGGCATCCAGCGCGGCCATACAGCCTGACCCCGCTGATACGATTGCTTGGCGATAACGATAGTCAGCCACATCCCCCGCTACAAAGACGCCAGGAATCGAGGTAAAAGTGCCATTTTTAAGCACAATATAGCCATACTTATCAAGCTCCAATTGCCCCGCAAAAGGCGCGGTATTGGGCTTTTGTCCAATAGCCAGGAACACTACGTCCGTCGATAGCTCGCTTACGTGCTTTGTTTCCTGGTCTGTGATTTTTACCGACTTTACTCCTGTTTCGTCCCCTTCAATAGCAGTCACGGTACTGGAGTACATGACCTTAATGAATGGCTTTTCCAGGACGCGCTGTTGCATTACGGGAGAGGCGGTAAATTTGGGCAAGATATGAACAATCGTAATCTTTTGTGTGTATTTGCTCATAAAAAGTGCCTGTTCCATTGCAGTATCTCCCCCGCCCACAATGACTACCTGTTTTTCAGGATAAAAAGCGCCATCGCAGACTGCACACGTGCTCACTCCTTTACCCCAGTACTCGGCTTCTCCTGGGCACTTAAGCGTGTTAGGAGAGGCTCCTGTGGCGATAATAACGGAATGAGTAAGGAACTGTTGGTTACGTGTCGTGTTGATTTTGAAAGGACGTTGAGAAAAATCAACGCTGCTGACTGAACCAGTAGCAAATTGAGCGCCAAAATGTTCAGCGTGTGCCCGCTTCATCATCATAAGTTCAGGGCCAAGAATACTTTTGTGACCAGGCCAGTTTTCGATGAGCGTCGTGCTCATGAGCTGTCCGCCTGGCTTGTCTCCTTCAATCACAAGCGGCTGTATGAATGCGCGTGAAGCATATACCGCGGCGGTAAGACCGGCAGGGCCAGAGCCGATGATGATGAGATTATGAATAGTGTGATCTTCAGATTTCATGGGGTTGCTTTTGGTTTAGTGAGATGCAAAATCGCGTGGTTGAGTGTTTTCTCTTTGAGGCAACATTGCGCAAGCAACGAAGCAGAAACGGGGGCCTCGCGGCCAGAAAACTTTGTTGTTGGGGGTTCAAAATAAATGAACTCACTAGTGCGTTGTCTGCATAACAGGTTGAGATATCCTTTTACGTCCATGTTGTTCACGGTAATCTTTTCAAGAAAGGCAAGCTGCTGAATGACGGTGCTTTCGCGTAACTGCTTCTCAGCAAGAAGCGTTATCTTCTCCCTGAAGTCTGGCTGCATCTTATACACGTGGTAATCAGGCTGTGCACAGACCATTTCGAGTATAGCTTTTTCCTGACGCAGGACAAGGTGAGGAGGTACAGTAATGATATGCTTGGAAAGGAGAGTCTTGAGCGCTTCCTCAGAAGTTGCACGTCGTTGCGATATATCATTGCGGTAGGAAAAGACCTCTATGCATTTCTGATGGAGTTCTTTTGCATTCTTTAGCTTGAAATGGCGCTTAAAATGCTCTACACAAAAATAAGCATGAGACAAATAATCTACGATTTCAATCAGGAAGAGATAGTTGGTATCAAGATGGGTACTGAAATGTTCTTGCAATCCAGGATGATCGGTGACAAAAGAGTCGCCTACTTTTTTCCCCACAAAAAGAGATTGGAACGGTCCATCAGCTTCTTCGACGCCAACCTTGAGCCATAATCTTTCTTTGAAATTGCCAAACAGGGGCTTCTTGGATTTATCTAGAACAGATACATGGAAGTTTACCCAGTCCCCGAGATCCACCACGTTGAGTTTCACCTTTTTGGCTGCTTCTTGCTCTTCCTTAAGAAAGTTTTCCACCTGGCGATCAAGATCCTTATAATTTTTACGCTTAGGAGCTTTGAAAGGTAAACGTTTCCATCCCTGCAAGGGGATGGGTTTTGCCAGCGTGAGCGAAAAGCTAAAGGAGGCATTCTGGTGAGGCGCAATCAAAATATTCGTAAGACGTGGCTCTCCTGCAAAAAACACTCTCTCGTCCTGTAGCTTTTTATAGAGCGAATCTATGACGAAATATTTGAAAAAGAATTCTTTGATGTGTTCAAGCAAATGTGGTTGGAAATTCTGCTCAATGTAAGAGACAGGTGCCTGCCCGCGGGAAAACCCAAGAACGTGGGATTTCTGTTGTTGTTGATCGGACGCTTCGTGGTAGAGGCGTTCGACATACTCACTGGGAATAGTAACGGTTAGATATCCAAACTGTTGATTCGTCTGCTTGAGCGAGAAGGACAGCGGAGACAAGATCTCCATAGTTTCCATAGACTACTCCCTTTTTTATTGGTGCGGGAAGAGGGACTTGAACCCCCACTCCGTAAGGAACTGGATCCTAAGTCCAGCGCGTCTACCAATTCCGCCATTCCCGCACGTAATCTCTTGGTGGGCCGTGCTGGAATCGAACCAGCAACCTGCAGATTAAGAGTCTGTCGCTCTGCCAATTGAGCTAACGGCCCGTTTCAAAGCTATCTCACAAGTAGATCCTCATTGTACCAAACCATCTGATAAAGTAAACGAGGAATCACCCTCAAATTAGCCCCTTAAACTGGCCTCTTTTTTAGCACAGAGATCTTCGACAAATTTAACAGACTTGTCCGTATGTTTTTGAAGGAGGTCACTCAAACGTTTGGCAAAGTCTTCTGAAATGCCACCGTCTTTTTGAGTGTCACGCACCAAGTTGTGAAAGTCTTTTCGAACGTGTCTGATAGAAACGCGAGCCTCTTCCAACTTTTTATGGAGAACTTTGACCAGTTCATCTCGTCGTGATGCGCTCATTTCAGGAAGCGTGATGCGCAGAACAGCGCCATCTTGTTGGGGTGTAACACCAAGATCAGAGTCTTTGAGTGCGCGTTCTATATCTAACAATACCCCTTGATCCCATGGCTGAATAATGATCATGCGGGGATCTGGTGCAGAGACTGTGGCAAGGTTTTTGAGAGGAAGTTCAGTTGTTCCGCCATAGCAGGACACTTTAACATCTTCGACCATCGAAGGATGGGCTCTACCTGTGCGAATGCCGACAAGTTCGTGCTCAAAATGCTTGATGCTCTTTGTCATTTCTTGGTCAATCGCTTCCTCAAAAGGCTTTGTTTGACCTTCAACCAATACTAATTCGGTCATGAGTATATCCTTAATAAAAAGGGTGGTTTACGCGCCTATTTCGTAGCGAACAAATCTTTTGATACGGATGCTTTCGCCCATTTTTCCAATCAGATTTTGGAGAACTTGTTCGACAGTAAGCTTGTCATCTTTGACGAATTTTTGTTGCAGCAAGCAATTTTCAGCAAAAAGCTTTTGTACTTTGCCTTCAAGAATTTTTTCGATGAATTCTTCTTTTTTGCCTTCATTTTTTAGTTGCTCACGTACGATCTCTTTTTCTTTTTCCAGCCATTTCACATCCACTTGCTCAGGAGAAAGGTAGAGAGGTTTGAGCGCTGCGATATGCATGCAGACATCATATGCAAACTTTTTAAACTCTTCGTTACGAGCAACAAAATCAGTTTCGCAGTTGATTTCGATAAGCACGCCAAGGTTTGCCCCAGGGTGGATATATGCTTGAATTAAGCCTTGTGCGGTTTCGTTTCCGCCACGTTTTGCTGCAACGGAAGCGCCTTTTTTGCGGAGAGCCTCAATAGCCTTTTCCATATCGCCGCCGGTTTCTTCCAGAGCCTTTTTGCAGTCCATCATCCCCATACTGGTGATTTCACGTAACTTTTGAATGTCGTCTAAGCTTACTTTCGCCATATCTGCTCCTGGTCTTATTTTAAGATTGATTTTATCTATAAAGATGTCTGTTAGTGTGCCAAAATCGGGGTTAATGGGCAAATTTGGGGATAGAATGCCCATCCTGTATCGCCCTTTTTAAAGCGCCGATACTTTTTTGGCTTAAGACCTACGAACTACATCCGATCGGGTCTGCTTACCCCGATAAGCTTGAGGCATCTTTCAAAGGTATCACGCACTAAAATAATAACGAGCAGGCGTGCCCTGCTTTGCTCCACTGATTCCGGTTCAATAACGCGATTGTGGTGGTAGTAGTTGTGAAAAATATGGGCAAAATCGAGCAAATAATAGGTCAGCAAATGAACTTGGTAGTTTTGGCTGATGTCGATCAGTAGCTCGCGTAAGGCAGCTATTTTTTTAAGAATGAGTGCTTCGGCTGACCCCAGACCCACAACGTCTGTTTCTGAAATGGTGAGCAGTTCAGGGTGTTCCTTGGTGCGCTCCAAGATTGCTTGGGTTCGTACAAAAGCGTACTGGAGATAGTAGACAGGGTTTTCATCATTCTTTTTGAGAGCCAGCTCAATGTCGAATTCCAGATGGGCGTCCGCTTTTCTATTAAGATAGAAGAATCGAGCCACATCCGCTCCCACTTCGTCAATGACATCTTTGAGTCCGATAATCCTGCCCGCACGTTTTGACATACGCAGCTGCTGATCACCTTCTTTGAGTGATACCAGTTGATAAATGATGCACTCGAGCGTGATATCATCGAGTCCGAGCGCTTGTCGGATTCCTTCTAACCGGCGTGGATAGCTGTGATGATCCTGGCCGAGTACCATGATGAGACGGTTAAATCCCCGATCGGCTTTATTCAACAAATATGCCGCGTCCGCAGCAACGTACGTAAAGGAGCCGTCAGCCTTTTTAAGGACGCGATCTTTGTCATCTCCAAAAGCCATCGATTTAAACCAGAGAGCACCACCATCTTCGTACGTGTGGCCTGATTTTTTAAGCCGCTCAAGAGCTACTTCAATCGCTTGAGTGTGCAATGTTCGTTCTGAAAAAAAGGTGTCAAATTCGATGCCGTACGCGGCGAGGGTTTGTTGCAAGAGGGCGAGCATATGTTGATATGCATACTCGACAAAAAAAGCATCCGGTTGGTCAATAACATCTTTGCCTTTTTCTTGCACGCATTTTTGCGCTAATTCAAGCAGGTACTCTCCTTTGTATGATTCTTCAGGAAGCTCGATATTTTGCCCACAAACTTGCTGACAGCGGATTTTAAACGACATGCCAAGTTTTTGCATCTGTACGCCAGCGTCATTGACGTAATGTTCCTTGTCTATCTTGAAGTTCAAAAAGCGCATCACATTGCCCAGTACATCACCGATGATGCCTCCACGGCCATGCCCCAGATGCAGAGGGCCGGTAGGGTTTGCGCTCACAAATTCGAGATTCCAGATACCATGGGGTTCTTCTAATTGAAAGTAGCTATCTTTCTGCTCAAACAGTTCTCGCGCAATGGTGTGAAGCGCATCTTGAGTGAAAAAAAAGTTAAGAAAACCTGGCCCTGCGATCTCTATTTTTTGGAGAGCGGGATCGGTAAAACCGGTTGCTATTGTTTGTGCGACTGTCCGGGGATTGCTCTTGAGTGTTTTTGCAAGGATGAGTGCTGCATTTGAAACAATATCCCCAAACTGTTGTTTGTCTGGATCGGTATTAAGCGTAAATTCCAGGTGGGGAGCTGCTTCGAGGCCAAAGGTGCTGGTGAGATACGAGAAAAAACGATGCTTAAGGTCCGGTATGAGCGACATGGATTACTACCTTTTTGAAAATGACAGAATGAATTCAAGCGTAGCGAAAAGTGGAAAGAAAGGCTACGACCACCGTTTTGATCGGTAAGAGATCCTAATACGAGTAAAAAAAGAGGCCCCTCTTGCCGGCGCCTCTTTGAAATTATGCCACGAGGAATTTGTTAGTTATTTTTCTGTGGGCAGCCAATTGCGCGCTGGATAGGTTTTAATCGTTGCTACTGGTCAGTAACCTCAGTCAAATCCTCCACAGATACGAGTGGTGCGGAGAGTCTCGAAAGTGTGATTAGAAGAGGATACACAGTTAGCTTTTTCATGATATATCCAATCGCTGTGTTTAAGCAGAAACTTCCAAAAGTATCTGTTCGAGGGCAGATTGTCTGTCTCGCGCCGCTTGAACAGCCTTTTTAAGTCCCTGGCAGTCATGTTCTAGTTGTAGTTTTAATTGCATGATGTCCGACTGCAATTTTCCTGTCGCTTTTACTTCGAGGCGACTAAGTTCTGCGAGGTATTCTTCTAGTCGTTCAATCAGCGCACGAGTCTGGTCGCTTGCGCACCAGCTATCAAGTCCCTTGATTGCTACTTCAAGTTGAGTGGCGGTCGCAGCATTTAATGATGCTTCTTGTTCGTCACAACGGTTTTTGTGTCTGCGATAACCAATGAGGGTTGGAATTCCTGAGATGACTGCAACTACGAACGAAGCAGTGCGCTGCTCTGCTTCTTGTGCCAGGAATGCTGCGGCACTTGCCGTGAGCACCACGGCTGCGCCCACTTTTTCCCAGCGCGTGAGACTGCGACTTTCCTGTATTTCGCTCAGTCTTGTTTCGTAATTGCTTTCAAGTGCGTTTGCTTGCTGCATAGCTTGTTGATAGGTCCTTGCCACTCCTCGCATTGAATCTTCCTGATCTATGCGTTGCGCATTTATTCTCTTTTTCAGCGCACTGAATTCATCTTCTACTGTTGTGGTTTTGGCAGGAGCAACAGCAGGTTTTTTTTGAGCAGGCGTTGGGGGTGTGGAAAGGCGGGGGAACATGGGGACCTTACGGTTTTTTTGCCCTTTTACGGCTTCTTTTTCTAGCGTGGTGAGCTCAGCATCATCTTCTGTGAGCGGTCCGCATGAAGGATCATCAAAATCGTCGGGTGAAGGCCTTCCGCTCGTATCCATCTTTGCAGAAATGAAGGGGACCATGGTTACTGATAGCAGAAAGAGAAGAGAGAGTTTTCTATAGTTTTTCATGAGATGTCCTTTTCTTTGTTACCCTATAAAGGTTTTATGATTACAGATGGCTGCAAAACCTACTCCTTTTTGCGTGAGCTGTCCAGCCAGGTCATCGTTTGCTAAGATGCGTTAACAAAAACCTCAAAATCAGCTACACTCAAGGGTCTCTGATAAACTGTAAAAGAATGATGGGCAAGGGGTCTTGATGAAAGTGGCAGTACTGGTTTCTGGCGGGGTTGATAGTGCAGTGGCGCTTGCTCTTTTGCAGGAACAGGGGTACGACGTTGTTCCTTTTTACCTGAAAATTTGGCTTGAAGATGAGTTGTCATTTTTGGGTGAATGTCCGTGGGAGGAAGATCTTTCGCATGCCCGTGCGGTGTGCGATGCACTCGGACTTGAGTTAGAGATTGTGTCGCTTCAGCAGGAATATAAGGAGCGCATCATCTCCTATACCATCGAAGAAATTAAGGCGGGTAGAACGCCCAACCCGGATATGCTCTGCAATACCTTTATTAAGTTTGGGGCTTTCTTGGAAAACTATGGGCAGCACTTTGATAAAGTAGCCACGGGTCATTATGCGGGGCTTGTGGAGCGTGATGGAACGTATTTTTTAAAACTGACGCCTGATTCTATTAAGGATCAGACCTATTTTCTTGCCCGACTTTCGCAACAGCAGCTCTCTCGGATTTTGTTTCCACTGGGTGACTTGACCAAGGAGCAGGTTCGTGCTGAGGCTCAGCGGTTTAACCTTCCCAACAAGGATCGCAAGGACAGCCAGGGACTATGTTTTTTGGGGAAAATTAAGTTTCGGGATTTTGTAAAAGCGCATGTGGGCGTTAAAGAAGGTTCGCTTGTTGAGTACGAAACAGGAAAAGTGGTGGGAAATCATGAAGGGTTTTGGTTTTATACAACTGGCCAACGGCAAGGATTGGGGCTTGCAGGAGGTCCGTGGTATGTGGTCCAGAAAAACCCGGCAACTAATACTGTTTTCATTTCCAAGGAGTATCACGCTGACGATAAGCAGAGGGACACGTTCTTGATAAATGAGCCTACTGGGCGCATTGCTCAGTATGCAGGTAAAGACATTCAGGTAAAAATTCGTCATGGCGCACATGTGTATGACGCCATGGTAGTTTCATGCCAAGGGTCCGAGTGTTTAGTGAAATTATCTGAACGAGATCAAGGAATCGCGCCAGGGCAATTTGCGGTGTTCTATGACAAACAGCTCTGTGTGGGGTCGGGTATGATTACGCAAGCACTTTGATAGGTATCCTATAGAGTCATTCCCAACGAAGGGAATCACAGCAGGGTGCCTAAGGCGTGGTCAAAGGAAAGGATAAAAAATGAAAAAACAATTGCTGGTAGTTGTTTTTATCGGGGCGCATGCATGCGCTTCTTCAGAATTTGTGCATGTCAAAAAAAACAGTCATGAAAAGCCAAGTAAAGTGAAGGAAGAGATCGCTGAGACGCTTGAATCGTTATTGACGTGGTCCTCTGATATGATAGCATCAATAGCTCATGAGCAACGCCTCGTTGTCAAAAAAGTTCGTCAACTAGCGCAAAGCGAGGGAGCCTTTGCGGAGGCCCATCCTCAAAAGCTCAAAAAATACCGTGAGTCGCTACGAAAAATGGAAGAGGATTTTGAAAAGCAAGCTCGCCTTATTCGTCTGCAGTTTGCGCACTTAGAAAAAGATTTTTTAGAAAGTTAAAACCAAGGAAAGGTAAATGCATGGCAGGCTACAATAGAATTATTCTGATGGGTAATTTAACGCGAGATCCGGATTACAAACAACTGGGTTCTGGTCAGGCAGTATGTCGCCTTGGATTGGCATCAAACAGACAATTTCGCAACAAACAGTCTGGCGATATGGTGCAAGAAGTGTGCTACATCGACGTCGACGTGTGGGGCGCGCAAGCAGAAAGTTGTAAACAGTATCTTTCCAAAGGGCGTCCAGTCTTAGTTGAGGGACGTTTGAAACTTGACACTTGGCAAGATCAAGACAGCAAAACACGAAGCAAGCATTCCATTGTTGCAGAACGCGTGGTATTTCTCTCTTCAGCCAATGAAACAGGTGATTTTGCCCAAACAGGTGCCAGTGCTCCCGATACAGGTATTCTTGAACCGCGCAATGAAGTGGAACGTGAACTGATGTCACAACTTGATGACATCAAAAATCGTAAGAAGGAACCAGCAGCATTTACTGCAGCAACCAGTTCTTCTGCTCGTCGAGCATCTACCAGAATGGGGTCAAAGCAAGCAACATCAGATGAGAGTGATGTAGTGGTTGAAGGGTTCAAAGATGAGCCGCCCTTTCAGGACGATCTCCCATTCTAAGTAGTTTTTGGTGTGATGGTCAGCCGTTTAGAGCAGGGTGACTGACTCCATATTGGTACGGAGATGACTCTCAATAGACATTTGAGCGCTTTCGATAAAAAGAAGGCGCTTTTTGCCTTAAAAGCTCTTATTATTGACAAATAGAATATATAAATGTAACGATGGAGAAGGAGAGGTAAAATACCGAAAAACGGAGGAGAAAAGAAGCCCCATGAAGAACTTTTTAAAACGGGTGCTCATAGCAACTATCGTGTTGGGCCCCATGACTATGAGTCAGGGGAGTTCTGTCCATCTTACCGGTGTTTATGATCCATTATCTGGTTTTACAATAGAAGAAGTTTCCACGACAGCTCGTTCGTACCATGGTGCTACACATGACAGTGTGACAGGTGAGCAAGAAGATCCTTTTGGTTACACAAAATCAAACTTGGGCCGGGCCATTCGTGCTACTAAATTTTTGTTGGGCTATGTGTATGCAGCTGCAGAGGATAATTCGATCCGAGAACAAATCTTGGAAGATACTGATGCCTTTTTTGCCAGAACGTTGAATTTCTATGTCCTGTGTTTCCAAGCGCAGTCCTTTGTGCGTCAACACATCGATGTTGAGCATGAAAAATCATCGTATTTGCTCCGTGAACTTGAGCAACTGCGCCGTGGTGTTTTGTTATTAGCGCATAATTTTGCCGCTTTGGCGGAAGACGAACCGCATAACCGCATTGCTCTGTGTGTGGGACTTATTCTTGATACTATTGCAAAACAAACAGGGCAGATACTTGCCGAGTAGACAGGCATCCGCCCCGTTTTTAAAGCTGTGCGTTAGACAGCTACATCAAGCTGCTGTTATTGCAATGAAATAACACCATTTGATGTACCCATCATCAACCGACCAGTTGAACCAATTTCCCTACACCAGTAGAACGAGCCAGCTTGTGCAACTACTGTATCAGGCATTGGAGATTTGCCATTTGCGGTGATGTTATAGTCATAAGCGTTGTATGGCAATGCCAATACTTGATACTTGGTATCATCGCTTGGATTCTTCTGGATGAAGAAGCGGCGAGCGCCATCGCTGTAGAACAGGCGAGCTGTTACTGGGAAGGTCTTGTAGATTGTTGGTGCGGTCGTTTGATTGAATGATTGAGCAATATTGTAGGTAGCAGTGTTGCTTGGATCTTCACTGTAGGTTAATGCGTTTGCAAGCGCGCCTATCACGTTGTTAGCCAAGAATGACTGACGTGACATTTGATATTCAATGTTGCGATTGTACACAGAAGTGTTCGCTGCGTCTGGTGCAAAGTTTGCAAACCAGAATGTTTGTGGGTTTCTGTTGTAGTTTGGTTGTGCCATATAATCGGTGAAGAATCCATTTGTTACTACTGATGAAGTGGCATCTATTTTTGCCCATCCTGCAGTTAGTTGGTTGAGGCCAGTAGTTGCACTTGTTACTGCTTGCATACCAAGAAGCGAAGATGTGGTGTAGATACCATCGTTGGTAAGCATCATGATCTGCTCAGTTGGTTGGGCAATGGCTGTGTTCGATGCAGTAGCAGAGACCGAGATCACAAAGTCATAGATCTGTTTAACGCTTGCAAGGCTTGATGCTGTAGAGCCAGCAATTGGAACTGCTCCAGAAGAAGCGGTTACAATGAAGCTGTTGTTCAATCCCGACAAGGTTGTTTGCTTTGAAGCGCTGTAGATTCTATCAAGAGTTGCTGTGCGAGTAAGAACATGAAGACCACCACCGTTTGACATGATCTTGACTGGCATACCAGAAACGTTGGTGACCTTTTGCCAGGTGTAGTTTGTGTACACATTACCAAGACCTGTGAAGCTGCGAGGATTGACACCAGCACCAGTTGTTGGATCTGCAAACACGTAGAGCGCTGGGGCTGTTGAAGCGGTACCTGCGCATCCGGCTAAGAAGAATCCAGAAGTTGCTGTTGTTCCGGTAGTGTTGTCCGCATCCCATGAGCTATAACCTAAAGAAACAACTGCACCCGCTCCTGATGGTAGGGATGTGGTAACAAACATTACGTTTGCTGTGCTGTTATCGTAGGCATAGAAGGTGTCAATTGCAGCAGCAGCGTCAATGCCAGTGCTTGTAGTGAGGGCTATAACCGCCGCGTTATCTGCTGAGGAAGATGAACCGGTAACTGCAAAGCAGACTTTTTCTTGTCCGCCAAACGCAGTTATACGTTGTACAACGGTGTGACCCCAGCCGGTGGTTGATGAGTTTAGATCAAATACTGAATAGCAGGCGTTAGACAATGCACTATTAACAGCAGCAGCAAGAAGTGGTTGGCTGCTTGGAGTTCCCGTTGGTTGAGTCCATTGAGTTACTTTAGCAACAGCAGCGTTGTTTTCGATTGCAAGGACGTGGCCGGTGTAGCTGTCAACAGCTCCAAAGGTTACACTTCCGTTTGAACCTGTAGCGCTATTACCCATGTCGTTAGGGATAACTTTTCTCCAGTCTGTCCAGTGGTCAATCTGTCCAAGACTGTTGAATACTGCATGTGATGAATAGATGCCAGGTTGGTTGGTAGGATCTGGAGCAATATCAATTGACACATATACTGTATCACCGTCTACGTACATATCTGAAGCGGCAGTTGTTGCTGCAGTTGGAAGAAGACCATTACCTACTTGCACCGCGATGGTAGTTGATGCATACAGATCGGCAAGTGCTGCTGCCGCAACAGTGTACTGACCGTTGGTGAATGAAGTTACTTTTGCAGGAAGTCCATCAGCCGCAGTTCCGGTACCATTTACTACTGGAATAGCAGAAACCTTATTTCCCACAGTATTTGCCGCACCGTTACCACCATTAAAAATAACGTAAGCAAGACCCGTCGAGGTATGCATGGTACGGACTTTAAGAAGGGAAACCGTGGTAGCTGAGTTGGTAACACTTGCGAGGATCATACGTGTCACATCATTAGTCGCGTCGGTGATGATACCCGTTTGGGTCAATACGAAGGAAGCGGCCGTGGGGGTTACGTGATAGATACCCAATCCAAATGCTTGAGTATTGAGACCCACTGTAGCGGTTGTAGTATTTTGTGCGGCAACGTACAAAGTACCACCATTGCTTGTACCGATCAGCGGATCGTACCAGATATCAGCAGCTGCAGCTACAGTCGTAGAAGCAGCTGAACGGAACCAGTTGTTATTAACTCCGAGAGCGGCGCCGAAGTTAGCAGCAAGAGCTACACCCCCGTTGGTTGCTGCTGCTGCACCAGTGGTTACGTTATAGAGTTGAACATTGGCAGCACCTGCAGCTGATTGGGTTAATAAACCGCCAGCAACACCAGAGTTCGCTTCACCAAAGTTAGTACCAGCGTTTGCTAACACCGTTGCGAAAATCGCATCAGTTGTTGTGCCGGGCAAGGTTCCTGAGGTAAGAGCTTGTACTCCAGCGGTAGCGGCACCAGCTGCATCTTTTACGGGTGTTGTGACAGAAGCCGTCTGATTTGCTTTTGTAACTGCGTTGAGTGTATTGGCTACCGTCATGTAAGCAACGATGGTTGGAGTTGTGATGCCGGTCGAGGATCCAGAGTAAGGGCACACGGTCAGTTTGCCGACAGCTAGACCGCTAATGCTTGCGTCAGTTCCCAGTGCGGTCGCAGCAGGAGCAGCATTGGGTGAGTTGCGGTAGTTGAAGTAGTTAAGCGTATAAGTAGGACCAGTTGCTGTAAGAGCGGTACCTACAAAGTAATCACCTGTTGGTTTGTAAAACATGGCTGTTTGCGGCGCAGCCGAATAGGTCGCTGGCGCCGTACCGTTTGCAGTCACGGTATAATAAGCCTGTGCTGCGGGGGTCAGGAGTGCACTGCACACCAGCAACGCACCCGCAGAACGTAACATTCTTTTCATAAGAGATACTCCCTTTTAGGTAAGTGAATTAAAAGTCCCAAGCAACATTGACGCCGAGGTAGCCACCACCGGTCATTGTTCTGAAGACACGTTTACCTGCAACTGGTTGGGTGTAGAAGATACCAAGGTGTGGATTGAAACGTTTGCCTTCTTTTGCAAAGTCATATTCAGCACGAACGCTGATTGAATGCCAGTGCCATGATTGCAACATTTGATCCGTGTTAACAATTGCCGTTGGGAAGAGGCTGGTGTTGGTAGGAGTCAATGTGGTTGCGCCTTGACGTGCATAGAGATAACCGAATGCAAGAGACAAGCCGCGGTAGAAGTGGTCTGCCTTAACAAGTGCACCGGCTTCGAACAAGTTGCCCATATCTTGTTTTGCTTCACCTACGCCGAGTTTGATCCAACCGTTTTGAGCAGCGCTGGTCAACATACGAGTTTGTTGTGTCTTGTTTGCAAAGAAGGTTCCTTGAATATGTGCACCAAGAGTGAACCATTCAAAGAAGCCGATAGCGGCATCGAAGATCACTGGAATACCAACGTGTTTGTTGTAACCAGCAGCGATTGAGAACGCTTGTTCAGTGTTTTGTTTGTAACCTGATGGGATGTTGACACCCACTTTGAGAGTTACATCAAGGAAATCGACTGAATCTGCGATGTCTTCTTTGTTCATGGTCCAACCAAGATCGATGACGATGTCACCAACGCCTGATTTGCTGTAGTCAGATGCGGTCAAGTTATATTCAGCAAGCGTTGCAGCCAAATTGGTTGGATTGATCAAGAATTGCCATTCTGCTGTGTTGACGTTTGGAAAACCTGTTGAAGGTGACTGGTCGGTGAATGAAACGTCTTTTACATCGGTTTTAATGATTGGCAAGAGGAAATCTACAAAGAAGCCATGAGTGAAGTTTTGTGCCAAATAGATGTCTGCTTCTACGTAGCTGAACTTACCGTTGTACTGCACCCAACCGAAAGTTCCGTTTGTTGGGTCTTGATCAAGTTGAGCAAGAACTGCGTCATAGATGCTGGTTGCAGGGTTGTTTACAATGTTTGCGCCCAGAAACTGAAAGTTCTGCCATCCGTAGATGTTCAGAACGTCCGTTTTGCTGCCGTTTGCAGAGGTGCTGGTGCTCACGAGAGTGCTTCCGTTAGCCCCCGGAGCTTCGCTATCCTCCCACCCTTTCTTGGTACCGCCTCCCATTACGCTGACACGTGCTGTGGAGAGCCAGCTTCTTTCAAAGCGGGGCTCGCGCACAGGATCGTACGGCTCAGTTCGATAGAATAACGACTGGGCAGCACCAAACGACGCAGCAGGGAGAAGTAACGCGAAAAGAGTACTATAAGAAGTTAATTTCTTCATACGTACTTCCTTTTTTTATAAGGTTAAAATACTTTTACTCTGTTTCTGTCTTAAAAAAATCCCGTCAAAAAGTAAAGACTACTTTGACTACCTCTGCCCTTCCTTTCTTGTTTTGGGTGGTGGTGATGATATACTCACTATCACGTTTCTAGTTTCATAGTAATAAAAGGGGGGGAAAGTCAAGGGGTATTTATGTTTGGTTTTGGAAACAATAAGCAGGATCACTGTTCTTGCAATCAAAAAAATGAATCTGTGCCTGAAAAAGGGGCTGGTCAGATGGACACGGCTGAGAACAATCAACAGAGTGAAACTTCTGTTAACCTGACTGCCTGTTTAGACGAACTTGCCCTTGTTAAAGAAAAGTTTGTACGTCTCGGTGCTGATTTTCAGAACTATAAGAAGCGCATAGAGAAAGATCGTCTTGATTGGATGGATAAATCCAAGAGTGATGTTTTGGCAGAAATTCTACCGATCGTGGACAATTTCGACCGGGCGTTGGACGAAGCAAAGCGCGTCGACAACGAGCAATTGAATGAGTGGATTAAAGGGTTTGAACTTATCCATAAACTTTTTTACGACTTCTTGAAAGAACAAGGCGTCGAAGCTGTGGGACAAAATGAGGTTTTTGATCCTACGTACCATGAAGCAATTGCCCAATTAGAATCTCCTGATCATACAACAGGCAAGATCATTGATCTGTTTGAAAAAGGATTTCTCCACAAGGGCAAGGTTTTGCGTACTGCCAAAGTAACTGTTGCCAAATAAGAATTTTATCGATGTACTAACCCGATAATAACTTCGATCAAAATAAGAACGATAATGAGCACTGACAGCATGTCTTCGCGGATCACGTTAATTTTGTTTTGATAAATGGAGCGCACATCTCGAACGATTGCTAGCTTTTTTTCAACTGATGTGCGCCAGTTTTCAAGTTCTAATTTTTTAACTAACAGTCGATAGATTTCGGAGTAGTAAGCTTCTCCAGCAAGCTTGATGCTGTTGTCTAACCGTTCCGTAATAACAGAAATGTCCACTTTGAGTTTCGACAGTTCTCCCAGGGGATCGTACACCACGCCGACAAAGGGCAGATAATTGTAAAGCGATCGCGGTTGCAGCGCATGTTCGTATACTTCGTCTAACTTGGTATCAAGGAGTTTGTCAAAGTACTGCAACTCAAGCTGTTGAATAAGTGCAAACTCGAAGAAATCGAGCAATTCATAGCATTCATCATCGTAAACAAAGGCGGCTTCCGTATCGATGATCACCAAATCCTGCCGGTAGTACCCAGTGGTTGATTGCAGAATGCCTTCGATTTGAAAATCAGAAATGGTCGTTGTTTCAAACCGCAGCGAAGAAGCAATCACTGGTCCATAGGTTTTGGAAAGCAAGGCACTATCAAGAATGTCTGGTTGAGGATCGATATGAATGACCAAATATGACGTTCGATGGTGGAAAAATTTGTGCTGAGCCGTAAAGGCTTTGATTAGTTTATAGAGAGCATTGGCATCGTGGGCACTTTGGCTTTCGTATTGCTCATCAAGTTTATTGAGCTTATTTCTCAAGGCGGTCAGCGTGTCCTTAAAGGGGACCTTGTAGATTAAGGAGAGGGCTCCAAAATGATGGATATTTGCCCGTACACACTTAATACCATTCTTGGCAGGGGGCAGATCGACGGTGAGGGGAATATGGTAATGCCTGAAATATTTAGGCCAAATGCGGCCAATCGTCTGAAGCTGTTTTGAAGCTCGCACCTGCTCCAGATCAATCGCATCTCCGATATCAAATGCATAAACCAGGTAGATGTTGCCGGTAAAAAGCTGCTCGGCAGCGGAGCCAGTTTGAGGGGAGTGAGTGGTAGGGTTTTCTTTTTTTGTATCCATGCCCTTCAAGGTAAAGCATTTGTCTTGTCTGGGCAAGTTCAGCCTTAACTGTTGGCCTGGTGGCAACCCCTGATTCTCTACCCTTGATTTAGCACAATCGTTTGTGGCACGCTTAAATCAGATGGATATATTTCAAAAGTGTGAGCTAGAAGAAAAAATGAGAGGTTTAAAATGGAAAAGCGTTTCTTATTCGGTTTTGCGATGCTATCAGTAGGTTTCTGCTATGCCCCCCCACCGCGTAATTTTTTTGATATCCCATCTCCCGTCCAAGAAGAGCACCCCGGAGAAACGTTCGAAGATTATAGGGAAAGAACAGGATCAGAAGGTTCGCCGCGTAGAACGTCGACTGGTCGAACAGCAACGTCTCCTATGACTGCCGTTGGCGGCAGTCCCCGCACAACCTTTGAGGTCACTATGCCTCATACAGAGCCGCTTATTCAGTTTGAAGATGAACCTACGAGTTCTGAGCCTGAGATAACAAAGAAAAATGAAGCAACAATTATCCGTGTAGCTAAAGATGGTACACGTCGTCTACTCCATAAATATGAGCAGGATGATTACGAAGATTGGGAAAAATTGAAAGGTAGAATCAGCGAAATTGATGGCCTACTTGCTCTCGTTAAGGACCAAATCGAAAAAGAAAGAGCGGTAGTAAGCTTACTTCGTGGGTCATCTGAGGTTGACGCAGATAGTCGTGATTTGAAAGCACAACCCAAGGAATTTGATCCAGCAGATATAGATGCGGTACAGGCTATGACCGATGAATTGCTCGCATGGCAAGGCCGTCTTTTGGAGCAGCGAGACGCGCTCTATGCGCGATGGGCAAACCTTCCAACCTATCAAAGAGTTGAAACAGAAACCGCCGAAGAAAAAGCAGAAAGAGAAGCAGAAGAGCGCGAAAGTCAGGATGCTGTCAGGGCAGAGATTGAGTTTCATAAAATTGCAGCCCTCAGACAACGGGGATTGACCACTGAGCAAGCGAGGGCATTCCTCCAGGAATTAGATGCTGACGAACAACAAGCGGTAGCTGAAGCGCAAGAAAGAAATAGATTAGGCCTCAGACGTGAAGGGCTTGTTACGACTCCTGGCAAAAATGAGCCGTTTTACTCCCAAAGTTGGGCAACAGGTAAGGTGGAAGAAGTAGATACCAGTAAGTATGAGTTGCCTGCGCGTTCAACTCTTAGGCACTAGTGCGATTCCAACGAGGGAGGTAAAAATGGAAAAAAAATGGATAATGCTCACGGTCGCTATAGCGCACACTCTGTGCTACGGGCCGGAAATAACCGGTGAAATGAGAGAAGTGTCACACCTGGCTGACATGAGAAAAGAAGAACAAAGAATGCCGATTCTTCCTATCGATGATGTGTCCAAGTCTACGGAATCTCATTCTGCTTCCGCTCGGCCGCATGGGTTCCATGTTCATGATGTAGCTGAAAAAGGTTTCCTAGATGTACTAGCACCGGCGGAGTCGGGTTTAGAAACGGTCCGTACAGACAGTGAAGCTGCTATTGCTCGCGTCGCCCGCTCGGAGCGTGAACATCGTCATCAACAGTATCAACAAAAGCAAAAGGTAAGTGCACTCATCAGAACCTTAGATGACCAAATTGCAACATTGAGCGATGAGCTGGACGAGCAAGAGCTGCGCATTCTCCAGTTGACTGAACATATAGATTTTGATCAAGAAACGGGTGAAGAACGAGTAAGCGATAAAGAAAATTATAGCCCGGCTCTTTTCAAAGCGCTGATACGGGGAAAAAAGGAACTGCAGGCTCAAATTGATAGCTTGGGAAAAGAGAGGCAAAGGTTGTACAACGAAATGCAGAAACTGCCGATATTTGTAGTCAAGATGACCCCTGAAGAAGAGCAAGAACAACAGCTGCAACGAGAAGAAGATATTCAAGATGTCCGGGATACTGTGTGGGGAACCAAAATGCGCTACATGCAGGAAGGTGGTTTTACCCCCCAGATGGCCGAATGGTATCTCAAGACGTTAGAAAATACGGGTGCGCAGGGCAAAAAAGATATCAAAAATTACAATAAGTTTCAGATTGCAGGAGAGCTGTCTCCGTGGACGCTTCATCAAAGTCAATTCTACAATGAACTAAGGGCACAACGGTATGCGTCGCACTGGAAAGCCCAAGGTTATGATGACACTGCAGCGCTTGATGCAGCTCGACAATGGCTCCGTGATGAAGGAGCAAAAGGATCTGTTTTCGTAAGTCGAACAACGGGGCAAGATGTTCCCCTTGACCAGTATGAATCGCCACCTCGCAGTACGCTTAAAGTTCGCTTTCGGGGAGAAAATGCGCAAAGGAGTGATGAGTAAAAATATGTGTACAAAGTGGTTAGTTTTCATAATAGCGATAAAAAGGAGCTAAATAATGAAGAAGAAATGGATACTGTTTACAGTAACGATGATACAGACTGGGTGCTATGCGCCAGAAATACCCCTAAGGGAGAATAAAATCGAAAATCCGTTAGGAGGAGATCGTGGAAGGGGAACAGGAGGGCCACACATACCTGGTCTTCGTGGTGATGACGGTGTTCGCTCATATCAAAGAACGACTGTTCATTCTCCTGCTATAACCGACGATTCTAATTCTAGAAACTTCTATAGATCTGAGCCAGTGGGGGTATCCGTTGCTGCTCACGCTGATCTTGACGTTGCAAAGGAAGGGGATAGTGCGGCTATTGCTGCTGCAGCACATCGGGGACCAAGACTCGATACTGCGAGCACAGGCGGCCAAATGACAGACAGACAGTTAGTTCTTAAATACATAAAATCTGAAATGAAGACAGTGTCGGATGTAATTGCTGACTTACAAAAACGTGGCCAGGATATGATAAAAGACGTAACATTCAATGATGCTGGAGAGAAAGTAATAACCTATAAAAAAAATTATGATCCCCAAGAATTGGTCAGAATTGCCAAAGAAAGAGATGCTTATCTAAAGCGCCTGGAAAGCCTGATTTCGTTACGTAATAGTCTCACAGGAGAGGACATTAGTTTTAGGCATTACGCAGAAGTGGCGTTTGGCCTTCACTTCACGCAATAGTCAGGTTATCAACAGAATATTGTCGCTTGCGTTTATCGTCTTAGGATTGATGTTTCCACAAGCATGTTTTGCCCCGATCATGGAAATTAAGTCAGAGCCAGAGTTGGTGGATGTACAGCGTGCACGCAACTCAGAAGGGGAAAGAGTTGATGATCTGCTGCTAATGAGTGATCTTGCTAAAGATACGCCATCGCAACTTTTAGAAAGTGTCGATAGACCGTTTCAAACAAGCCTCTAAAGACACGCAAGCCCTACCTTCTTCAACGTGGTCTTACATCCAAGCAGGCAGATCGCTTACTTAAGCAGCTAGAAGAGTATGATCAAGAGAAAAGAACCAGATGGTCCACGAGGCTCAGGGTAAAGGGAGAGTTGTCTTGGTAACTCAATAAAAAGGAGAAGAGAAATGAAAAACTACGTGCTGTTTGCCCTGTGCGCGCTGCCAACACTGGTGTATGCGCCTGCCGAGGCACCGCGTCCGATGATGGATGGCACCGTAAACAAACCCATAGAGCAGAAAAAACCAAGCGCATGGGATACGTTTAGATCGTGGTTTAATAGGCCTGCCAAGCCAGCAGAAGAGCAACAGCCTCCGCGGAGCGGATCAGGTCCGTATGCTACTTCCGGTGGCAGAGTTATGAGCAAGTCCCAGCCGGTGACGCAGTCCACGAGCGGCGTTGATGTAGCCCCAGCAGCCGATGTGTTAGCAGATCAATTGGCGCTTAAAGATCAGGAAGCGATAGCAGAACAAAGTAAGCAGAATAGATCAGTTTGGAGTCGCCTTAATTCACTCTTCACTAAGTCCGAAAAGCCTCAAGCACCACAAACCTTTGAACAAATGAGTGCAGACATTGATGCTTTGAATGTCCGTATAGCTGAACTGCGTATATTACGCAATTCTCCCTTCTACACGAAGAAAAAAGATCTATTACAAAAGGAAATCGATTCATTAGAAGTAAAGCGCAATGCACAACTGGCAATGCGATCAAAGATGTATCCTACTGAAGTCGAAAACCTGCTTGTTGCAGATAAAAAAGCAAGGATGCTTCCCTACGAACAAGTATATGGTAAGAGCGAGCAAGATATCTTACAAGATCAACAGCGGGTAAAGCAGAAGGTGCAAGCTAGCAAAAAACCGTTTTTGAAAGCAGCTGGCTACAGCGATGACAAAGCGGATGAGATTCTGGCAAAAGAGCAGGAAAAACGACAAAAAAATTTACAAAACTCACCTGCAAGACAAAAGGCAGCAGCAGCTAAACGGGCCAAAGGAGGGCCACGTGAGCTGTCTGACACGACGAAAGCAATCGCAAGACAATGGGACAGGCCTAGGCAATGAGGCTGCATTTTAGAAAATAAAAGCGGGGCACTTTTTGCCCCGCTTTTATTTTTGTTGGTTTTTATTCAAATAACCTATTGATCACTTCACGAGCATGCCGGGCTACTTTTTGCAATGGTTTCACCACTGTCTCATTAGTCCAGGCTTTGCCACGTTCAAAAAACCCCCGCGCAGATTTTTTATGGCCTGTGATTTCAACAGTGCTGCTTGGTGATACGGATGGTGCCGTTTCTATCGCGATTGGTGTGGCAGGAGTCGTTACGCTGCTGTGTGGTTTCTTTTTACGCGACGAAGGCGTTGGCGAAGATGCTATGCCAATTCGTGTTGCCACTGTTTTTTGTCCTCTGTTTTCTAGAAAGCTTGTATCGTAGAGTGACGCTTGCTGCTGAGCAAATGCGGCAGCTGCTGGGATTACTCCAAAAGCGGTAGGACACACAGCATGGTGGGGCGACGTTCCCTTCTTTGCAGGTTGAGCAGCAGAGGACTGTTCAGTTAATGCTTGCGTTGGAAGTTGCTCAGGTGATTGTTCATCTTCTTCATCATCATCCTCGTCATCGGTGTCGGTTTTCTTAGTCTTCTTCTTTTTTCCCGATTCCTTATCTCGGTCGCTATCGTCACTTTCTTCTTGTTCAGCCGGCTTTGGTTTTAGAACATCTTCATCGACGGTATCATCTTCCTTTTGTGGTTCTGATGATTCTTCTTCTTTCTTGTCATCTTGCTTTTTCTTTTCTTCAGCGGGTGTGGGTACTTCTGGAGCTACAGGGTCAGAGGGGTTGGATGCTGGTAAGAGCACAGGTGCTGTTGGCTGAGACAGTATGTGGCCTAGTAACGCGCCACCAGATCCGCAGCCGGCAGCCCATTGTAGGCGTTCTCTTTCTTGTTTTTCTCGTTCGATACGTTCTCGCTCAGCTTTTTTCTCTGCTTCGCGTCGTTCTTTTTGCCTTTTGGCAAGACGTTCTTTTTCTAAACGTTGTTTTTCAGCCTTTTGGCGTGCTTTTGCTTCCGCCTTTTCGCGCATGAGGCGCTCCTGCGCAAGACGTTTGCGCGTTGCTTCTTCTTGTTTAAGGCGGAGTTCTCCTTCCCGTATCAAACGTTCGCGGCGCAGCTCTTCTGCTCGTTTATTCCATTGCTCTCTTATACGTTGCGCTTCTGCTTTTCGTCGAGTCAGGTACTCTTCTTGTGCGCGCTCTCGTGTGATGCGTTGTTGTTCTTCTTGTGCTTTTTGTTCTTGCTGAATGCGCTGTTGTTCAGCTTCTTGTTTTGCCTTTGCGTGAGCTTCTTCTTGAGCAAGGCGTTCTCTTTCAGCGTGTTCTTGTTGTTCGCGTTCGAGACGTAAGCGTTCAGCTTCGGCTCTTTCAGCGGCTTCTTTTTCTTTTTGCAGACGCTCAATCCGTTCTTGCTCTTCTTGTTCTCTTTGTTCCTGTTCGATGCGTTCGCGCTCAACCTTGTCGTGTTCTTGCTTAAGACGTTGTTGTTCTTCTTGTGCTTTTTGTTCTTGCTGAATGCGCTGTTGTTCAGCTTCTTGTTTTGCCTTTGCGTGAGCTTCCTCTTGAGCAAGGCGTTCTCTTTCAGCGTGTTCTTGCTGTTCGCGTTCGAGACGTAAGCGTTCGGCTTCGGCTCTTTCAGCGGCTTCTTTTTCTTTTGCCAGGCGCTCACTGCGTTCCTGTTGCTCTTGTGCTTTTTTCTGCTCCGCGAGGCGTTTGTGTTCGGCCTGGTCACGCTCCTGCTTGAGGAATCGTTGCTGAGCATGGTCACTATGTTCGTGTTCGCTGCTGTGATCATCAATTTTCTCTTTTTTTTCAACGGGTCGTTGCTCAGGTGCGTGCTGGCGTGAGCTATCCACTTTGGGTTCCTGCTTTGGAACAATGTCTGGCTGTCGGGGAGCAAAAAAGCTTCGGAACCAGGATGTTTTTGTTTCTTGAGCCACCGGCTTGATAACCTGTGTTTCTGCGTGCGCTGCCTTATGTACGGGGTTGAGTAAAATTTCTGGTGCCTGATATGCAGCTCTCGCCACAGCTTTTTGGGCTGGCTGTGCGAGGTGGGTTGCAGCTATTCTTGCAGCAGGTGCTGCCGAAATTTTCCCTTTGCTCATCAAGGAAGCAGCGAACATGGTTGCGGTTGCGGCTGCGCTCACAGCACATTTTTTAATGGATTCAAATTTTGAAGAAGGTTTTTCATCCTTTTGCTGCAGCAGTATGCCGGCATCTTCGAGGTCTGCGAATGAGTTGCTTCCTTCCGATGAAGCTTCAGTTTCGGTTGATACTACATGAGGGGAAAAGGGGGTACAGTCACCTGGCAATGCAGGGGGAACTGCTTCGAGGGAGGCAGATGGTGATTGGCTCTCCGTGAAAGATGCTATGGTTTGGGAGTTAGTGTCATTCGATGGTTCCAACCCAGAGAGTTGTGCAGGGGCAGAATCGAGTGAGGATTCCATGTCCGCCTTATCTTCGGGAGCTTCATCGTCAGCCTCATCTTCTGTTTCGTCGTTAAGCTCATCATCATCGGGGGTATAGGATTGCTGCACTTCGGCAAGGGTATCCCAGTCGCCAAAGGCACTCAACCCGCCAAAGTCACTAGGGCTTAGGGGGGTAAAACTTAACAGGAGAGCTAATAAGCTCAAAAGGGGGTAAAAGTTCTTCATTTTAACCTCCAAATAACCAAATCCAATTACGTTTCAGTATAGACTTCTTAAGAAAAATTGCAATTGGTCACTATATCCATGTGTTGCAATGTTAAAAATGAGCTCAAGAAGGCTCTTTTGTAACTTTTTATTGAAATCCAAGCTTCGCGAATGTTAATATTTCAAATAGAAACATAATTAACGATTGAGCTTACCTCATGGCGAAGAGAAAGGGAGGGTAGTATGAACAAAGTAATGCGTAAGGCAATGGCCTTACTGGTCATCCATACGTGCGCACTTTATGCGCCGGCAGAGTGGGACAGAGGATTATCTCCTGAGCTTGGGCTTATTGCCACCCATCCAGCCTTGCGTCCCCGTGAAGTGCAGTTAATGGGGCCTGATGGTCTCTCAACTCCTTCTATAAAAGATCAGATGGTTCTTTCAAGGCCAGTGACCAATGATGAAGCTGATGCGTATGTAAAGTTAAGCGAACTTAAGCGTATTAGGCAGGCTGAGCAGGATGGATATCCCCTTTCTGCTGAGGATCAACAGTTTTTGGCGCAAAATCGCCTGACCGTAAGCGATGTCATGAGAGCTCATACTGCACAGGACAAACTACAGTACCAACAAAAAGTTGCTGAGGTGCAAGCATACAACGCAGATCTTCAGGCTATGACGAGCAAGGAAAAAATGGCTTTAAAGCAAGCGTATGATGAAGAGCGCGCATTCCGAGAACAAGAGGAAAAGGCGCGCCTTAGTGCAAATCAGCAACTGGCACAGGAAGAAGCCGATGAGCGAAAAGCTGATTACGTGTGGGCAGAAACGGGTGTACGTCCGCAAACTTTGCGGGATAAAGAAATTGAAATGGCACAGATGCGAGCAGAAGAGAGAGCAACTGCTGAGAAGTTGGGAGCTGGATTTTACCAGGCGGGAGATGAACTGACAGAATTTGTGGAGCCACGAGACACTATGTATCGAGAACAGAAATGGGCAATCAGCACAGCTGGCGAAGATGCTGAAGAATAAAATGTTAGATAACTGATGCCCACAGGGGGCATTATCCAAAAAGGAGGAAACCATGAAGAAAACAGTAAAACTGTTAGCGGTAGTTGCGCTGACACAAGGATGTGCCTTGTACGCACCCGAAATGATGTTTGACAATCATCCAGCATTGCAACGTGCAGAAATGCCTGTTGCACGGCATGGAGAGGATCAACCAATAACGGCAGAGGAACGAGCGGCTCAGGAAAAAGCCGACATGCTCTACGGGTATGGTATGGATCGTTTGCAGTGGGGAATCGATGAGAATCCCGAAATGGAAAAACTTAGTCTGACAGATGGGGAGCGTAGTCTTGCTGAGCAAGCAGGTCGTAAACAGAATTATCAACAACAACTGCAGTCTGCTCAACGTCGCAACGCATACCTCGATTCGCTTTCTGAACAAGATAAACAAGCAATTGCTCTCCAATATGATAACGAGATAGCTGAAAGGCAATTAAAGTATATTTACCGTACCACCGAAAATGAGCGACAAGAGGAATATGGCGCAGACGCTACTGCGGAATATACGGGGGTGCGCCCTGAAACAGCTAGAGATCGTCGTATTCGTGCAGAACTGGATGAATTCTACAAGCAGCATCCAGATCGCGCTCCACGATCAAGAAATTTTGCAATGCCCGAATATCCTGACTCCTACGACTTTCGGTAATGACACGGACGCTGGCAGAAATAAAAAAGCTCTCGCATAGGGAGCTTTTCTGCTTGGTCTGTTTCTGGCAGACGGGTATAAGTAAAGAGAGGAAAAAAACATGAAGAACATAGTTCTTGCAAGTTTACTAGCTGCTGCTGGTTCGTTAGTGGCTAGCGGTTGGGACGGTGCAGCTCATTCCTATGGTGCGCCAGCTGCTGTTGTAGGTGATCATTTATATTTGTCTGCGGAGTCGAACAATTGGAATACTGATGTGTATCTTACCGAATCAAAGCTGATCAGCGATTTGGAAAAGACCTATATAGACCTGGTGCGAGGGGTAGGGCACATGCAAAACGTCTTTGTTACTCAAAAAATGAGAGAGATACGTGCGCTTGTGGATCAACTCAAGCAGAGCATAAGCGAAGCGAGAGAGTTTAACATCGATCAGGAGACGGTAGTGACGCAAGCGCTTGAAGAGTGTCGTGACAAGATCAGCACGATGCTTTCTTGTTTGCAAGAGGCGAATGAGCCAGCAAAAAGAACCTCTACTTTGCAGAGAATTTTTACTCTCAACAAAAAGAAATCCGCTTCTTCTGAAAAAGCAGGAACAGTTGAACAAGCCTTTCAAGAACTCCGCCAGGCTGTTGACAGGGCGATAGGACAAATTCGTTACGTAACGGGTGATTCAGGTACTGATTCCCCTGATGATTTTCAAAGAGCACATCGAGCAGAAGTGATGCGTCAGCTTGCTCAAGAAAAACTAAGAAAATATTTGGATGCGATGAGAACAAGCACGCCGACATTTTCTGACCGAGAAGATATTGATGAATTGCATGAGCTAGGCATTGAGCTTGCCCAGAATGAGCATCTTCCTCTTGCAACAAGACGCATGATCGAAGAGCAATATGTGCCTCGAACTCAGGCTGAGCTTGAGCGCCGGGCTTCATTACCGATGTATGTACTTCCGGTTGAAGATGCCAGAGGAAGAGCGCATGGTGTGGTGTTTGTCCGAAGTGGTGGTTCGACTGAACCTATTCGTCCTGGGACAAGATAAGAAGAATAGAAAAGGGTTAAATGGCATGAAGAAACAAATCTTTAAGATACTCGTTGGTGTTGGCATGGTCGCCGTGGGTTTTTCGAATGTGTATGCGCCACCGATGGGCGAGGGTCCCTATCGTTCTCTGGCAGAACAGCCAAGAGTGGATGCGCCTCGTCAACAAGGTCGTACGAGTGGAGAGCGTTTAGAACCTGTAGATTTTTATACTTCGGATGAACTTAAGCAGCGAGTAGTGAATAACCCTTACAACCAGTCTTCTATCGAGTATACGGGCGCGCATGAATACGAGACAAATAACGGCAGTGACTACATTACTGACGTAGTGGATTATGACGCGAGTCTGAAAGATGCTGTTTCAAGCGAAGCAGCAAGCGCGATCAGAGAAGCAATCGAGAATCGGCCTAAGATACGATTACAGCATGATTATCTCGATAACAGTTCGACACGGGCTTTGACTTCACGCAGGGTAAATTGGGCGCTAGATCGTATCGAAAAGAGCATAACCAGCAATACCTACGCGCTTGCGAAAAATACTGGTGACCGTCAAAAAGTTAAAGCGTTGCTGACGCAAGCTGAAGCTATTGCCAAAGACATTGACGGCATGCTTAACACGGGTAAAACATGGCATGGCAGATCAAACCGAAAAGCTATTAATGACGCAGTTTCTCGCTTGTTGTCTAAGGAGCTAGAAATCAAAAGGGCTCTTCAACATGCGCAGGACTACTCTGATGACAAAGCTGATGCCGAGAGAGATCTCATCTATAATCAAATACGTGCCGAGAATCCACCTAAAGAGTCATAAAGAGAAGGCAAAGGAATTCCTAGACACGCCGGTCGCTCTTATGCAACGATGAGCGAGTAAAAACGCTAGAGGGAGAGAGAAATGAAGAAAAGATACGTGAGTTTACTGATCGTTAGCCTGTTTTGTGCTGATAGCTTTGCAAGTGATGCGGGCTTTCATCAATTTCATCTCGAAGCTGTGGGTGACGACGAACCCCTCCGCCCCGTCCAACCTCATGGGACCCCTCCTCCAGCCTATCTAATGCATGAAGGAGAAGGGCCACATCGGGCGAACCCCTTCGACGAGATAGCCGGTGATGATGAGTATAAACTTCCGCCCTATGAGCCCACACCAGCGGATGTAGATGTTGCCGCTCCTTTTCAACCGGCAGTAGATTCCCTTACTCAACAACAAGAAAAAGATATCGAACAGCAAGAAAAACGGCCAAGTTTGTGGAAGCGGTTGTTTGGGCGAAAGTCATCGCAGGATCAAACATCACAACAACCAGAAAAACAGAAGCCGGATGTGTTATTCAGGCAGGATATGCGTACTAAAATGGAAACAGTTTCTCAAGAAATAAAACCATCAGAAATTGATCCGTTTGGCATGCGGTTGCTTGACACAAACCTCGATAAAAAATTTCAGCAATGGCAGCCGAGAATGGAAAGCTATGCAAACAAACTAGAACAGCTTCTTCGAACTGATGGCACCTTAAGCGAAAAGCAACGGAAACAGATCAGTCAACTGGTGCAGAAGATGGAAGACTTGAAAGTGCAGATGCAAAAAGCGGTCCGAGATGTTCAAGACAGCTTGGTTACACCTGCTGGTGAAAAAAAGTTAACTAAGCGCGCTGGTGACCGAGCGGTGGTTGCCCGTGTGATTAGAAGTGGTAACACCAGAGCGTTGGGCTTCTTGGAGGCGCGTGGGCTCAAAATTACTGGTGATGACGTAGACCTTGCTCTTCAAAATCACCAATTTGAAATGGCGGATGCACTTTTTAATTTCGATATGAAGGCTCGGCCTAGTGAAGAAGTAGTGTCTCGTGTATTACAAGTCAGTGTGTTGAACGCTGATGCTGAGGCAGTTGCTGCTCTTATAAAGTTTGCCACCCCAGGGCAAATCAGTGATTCTGCTAGTCAGGTTGATGGCCTCCTACAAGCAAGCAGAAAACAGCTTGTCACCATGAAGGAAGAAATAAAAAAGCCGATTCAACCTGTGATAAAAAGGCGGGTGAATGCACGAGGAACGCCAGAAATATTCAGAGAATCTGATGCGAGTATTAATGCTCGCCGTCGTCAGAGCACTGAGCAAATAGCGCTTCTTAAACAAAGAATAAAAGATCTGGAAAATATAAATGAAATCCTCATTAAAAGGCTGCCAGCTTCGCTCAGGCCTAAAGTTGTCATTGTTGCGCCAGAATCGGCTTCTGGTGCAGAGTCCTTGGCCCCCGTCCCTCAAGATGACGATGTTATTGACCTGAAGTTAAGGAAGGGCGGCTGAAGGGGTGGAACAGAGGATGCATCTGCCCAGTTAGTCTTTCTTGAGAATCGTTAAGAATGCTTCTTGGGGAACTTCAACGTTGCCTACTTGCTTCATTCGCTTTTTACCTTCTTTTTGTTTTTCAAGAAGTTTGCGTTTACGGCTGATATCACCACCGTAACATTTGGCGGTCACATTTTTGCGCAGCGGAGCAACGCGCTCACGAGCTATGATGTTTGCCCCGAGTGCGGCTTGAATAACTACTTCAAACAGTTGGCGGGGAATTACTTTGCGTAATCGTTCAGCAAGATCGCGTCCAAGGTAGTACGCATTATCTTTGTGGACGATGACGGCGAGTGCATCGACCGGTTTGCCATTCAAAAGGATGTCCATCTTCACCAGATCAGCAGGTTCGTAGCCAGCTTCTTCATAATCAAAACTTGCGTAACCAGAGGAAAGCGACTTGAGTTGATCATAAAAATCAGTGGCAATTTCGTTCAATGGTAGGCGGTATTTCAAAATGACGCGACCTTCATCCAGATAGGTCATATCGAGCTGTACCCCTCGCTTTTTCTGACACAGGTCAAGAATGTTGCCCAGGTAATCGGTCGGAACGATGATAGTTGCCTTGATGATCGGTTCAAAGATGGTTTCGATGTAGTTGCGTTCTGGAAAATCTGAAGGGTTTTCGATATCCATCATGGTGCCGTTGGTCATCTTGACTTGATAGCGTACGCTTGGGGCAGTGATGATGACCGACATGTTATATTCTTGCTCGAGCCGTTGCTTGAACACATCGGCATGCAAGAGGCCCAAGAACCCACATCTGAAACCAAGACCCAATGCGGGAGATGATTTTTTTTCAACGGTTACGCTTGCATCATTGAGTGTTAGTTTTTCAATGGCATCTTTGAGCAATTCAAATTCGGTGTTTTCAACCGGGAAGATCCCCGCAAACACCATTGGTTTTGCAGGTCTAAATCCAGGGAAAGGTTTGACCGGATATTTGGTTGCGTAAATGGTATCGCCAATCCGAGCTTCGCGCACCGTCTTCATTCCCATGATCACGTATCCTACCTGTCCGGAATACAGACAGTCGGTAGGGGTCAATTCTGGATACATTACACCGATATCAAGGACTTCGTATCGGCAGCCCCCTTGTACCAGACTGACGTCGTCACCTTTTTTCATGCAGCCACTTTCCAATGTTACCAAACAGATGACGCCCTTGTATTCGTCAAACCAGGAATCAAACAGCAGCGCCTTGAGAGGGCCGTCAGGATTGGTTTTTGGGGCCGGAATGCGTTCCACAATAGCATTCAAAATTTCTTTGATGCCGATGCCGACTTTGGCTGAAGCAAGGAGGAGTTCGTCTTTTTTGTAATCAAAAAGAATCGAAAGTTCTCGCGCAACTTTGTCTACGTCAGCGTTGGCCATGTCGATTTTATTAATGACCGGCAGGATAGTGAGATCTTGCTCAAATGCCAGATAAAAGTTTGCCATCGTTTGCGCTTGTACCCCTTGGCACGCATCAACCAGGAGGAGTGCCCCTTGGCATGCGTAGAGGGATCGCGAAACCTCATAACTGAAATCCACGTGACCGGGAGTATCGATGAGATTCAAGAGATGGGGCTCACCGTTGTATTCGTAAACCATTGAAGCGGTTTGGGCTTTGACCGTGATTCCCCGCTCTTTTTCAACCTGCAACTTGTCCATGAAGAGATCATTTTTGGTGCGCGTTGAAAGGGTGCCCGTTGTTTCCAAAAGACGGTCAGACAGCGTTGATTTACCGTGGTCGATGTGAGCGATAACAGAAAAATTTCTGACTTTATCGGGGGTAAACGTTTTTAGGTTCTCTTTGGTCAATTTCATACGGTTCCATAGCTACGAATGTTCAGATCTGTCCGGGAAAAGCGACAGAACTAAAATTCTAAAACAACTGGGCTCATTTGTAAAACCAAAGCGAGGCCAGGCCGTTAGCTGAGAATTTCCGCTGTGCCTTGAATACGTACTAAATCTTTGCGAATGTGATCTCCAAAATCGCTACAACGCCTGTTCCACTTCACCTGATCTATGTCGCAGGCAAGACGAGAATTTTCAAAATTTTCACTGAATATGACCAACGATTGAATCCAGAATGCCCTCCACTAAGTCGTAAAAATCTATGCCGGTCAGCTTTGTAAAAGAGCGGGCCACATGTGATCTAGCTTGGCTTATAAATGGGGGGGCAGGATATCACCGTACTCATACGTTGTAAGAAAATCATCAACTAACTGCTGGAGCATGAGCGGCTCAAACATCTGAATCTGATTGAGGATTTTTGCCCTTTCTTCAACGTTTGCGTCACGCAGACGTTCTTCATTGACGGTGGCACCTGTTTCTTGAGCCCCTTCTTGGAGGGCTTGCAGAACACGCCTGACAGCATGATCAATGAACAGCGCGAATTCGCTTTCGTACAAGTTATAGATGAGTTCGAGTTTGTCTCGGAGTTGTTTTCTGTGTGCCTGCAGTTGTTCCCCCTCCAAAGAGGTGTTGATCATTCCCCGCAATGCTAAGAATTCTTGTACACGGGCTCCACTGTCCGACGCTGGTACATTTACGTTTCTTTCATCTGGACGTTCAGGTGTCACGAACTCCACGACACGAGTTGCTGCGCGCAGTTTTTTTTCTCTTGTTTCAGGTCCTGGTAAGCGTCGCGGTGACAAGGTTCTTTGTGTCACATCGCGCGGCTGTTGGGTTGATTGTCCCCACGCTTTGTTAGCTTGCTGAATAGCAACACGATGATCTGTAGTAAAGTAAACCGGCCGCGATGGTCTTTCAGATTCTCGCTGTAATGCCGCGCGCGTTTTGGGTTGAGGCTCCACTTGGTCGGGAGTCAGATAAGGTTTTCCTCGTTCATCGGGCCAGCTTACGTGTTTCCCGGTTCGTTGCCGTTTTCGAGGGCTTTCTCCTCCAGCCTGGAGCGGATGGTGACTGCCGAGCACGGTGAAGAGCAGAAAGAGTTGTATATTTTTCATAAGTTTTCCTTCCAGCTTGTGGTGGCATAACCGGGATTGATGGGCAGAAGAGCTGATGCCGCACACAAGTGTAGTTTTCGGTTGTTTTCGTATAGTATCTTCAGAATAATCCCTTCTGTAAAGCTTTTTTGGATATAGTGTGATGTGATGTGCTCGCAGTTCGTAATAGCCGATACGAGCTTCCCTGTAATGGTTTCTGTGAGGAGATTTTGAGTGGGTAGTGCCACTCTTTTTTGGCGTTTAATTGATATGATCTGATAGCGAACCTGTTTTTTCTTCATTTTTTAATGCTCCGAATTATGACGTGGGGTTGATTTCTACAGTGGGTATCTCGTATTCGTACTCTTCTAAAAAATCTTGCAGCAAGTCCTTAAAGACTTGAGGATGAAAGGCTCCGAGTTGGTTGAGCGCATCGCGTTGTGTGAGGTAATCCTTGCTGGCAAGATCAAGGTCAGTGATAAAACCTTCCTGAATGAGTTTCTGAGTCATGAATGCTAAAAGTGTGGCAAACTCTAAGGTGTAGGCGGTTTCTAAGTGCTGAAGATAGCCTTGCAGCACCTGGCTGAGGTCTTTGATTTTCATGCCCGAAAGCTTGATAAAAGGAGCAACGCGCCTTGCTTTCCTGAAGCGTTCAGCTCGTTCTTGCGCATCAAGGAGAAGTTCTCCCTCTGATTGATCTTCGCCGAGGCTTGCCACGTATTCTGCTGGAGGTTCTGTCTTGTCAAAGAATAGAATGTCTTTGACTGCACGGAGTTTTTGTTCGCGTTCTTGTGCTTCCGATGGTACGGCAACGTCTGACGCATCTAGTGAAGGCCACCCCAAGCTTTGTGTAGGACGCAGCCGCATTCGTTTGTGCAGGGGCAGGCTTTTATTATCATCGCTGCTGTCTTGATAAAAGGTATTAAAGCGGCCTTGGGCGCCTTGCAGTTTGCTCTGAACGAACGCCTCTGCTTCAGGATCAGTGAGAGCGCGATAGATTCTTTTTGAGACTACTCTTTCACGCTCCTCTTTTTTCCAGGCAGGAACTTCTTGCTCTGCAGCAAGCGCAGGAGCTTGGTCGAGCTCAAGGTAATTGACCCTTCGTTTGGCAGGGCGAGGAGTTCCAGGCTGATGAAGGGCTGGTTTTAACCCTTGCGCAGAGGCGAGGGAGGACCCCCAACAATCCGAATCAAGGATAACAAGGCTCACTGCCGCATAAAACGCTAGCTTTAAAACATCTAACCGCTTCATATACTCTCCATCTGAATTACCGCAATTCAATTATTTCTATTTGAATATATAATTTTTCATGTGGAGGAGTAAACAAAAGGGCTAATATAAGCTTATTTCTGAGGGGGTACTTTGTCCTGCTGGTGCTTATTTTGCCGGCTGCCTAGAAAGCTTGTATACTGCTGCTGTTCATATGCTTTGCGCGGTAAAATATAATAAATAGTACAGATCTAAGGGGTAGCAGGTATGGCGGAAATTCAAAAGACGAAGGTCGATCTAAAAACCAAGCCGGTTCTTATCGAAGATGAGTTAAAAAATTCCTTCCTTGATTATGCGATGTCTGTGGTGGTCAGTCGCGCCATTCCTGATATTCGTGATGGTCTTAAACCGGTCCACCGCCGTGTGCTCTACGCCATGCATGAACTGGGGTACCATTACAATAAGCCCTACAGAAAATCAGTACGCGTTGTCGGTGACGTGCTTGGTAAATATCACCCGCATGGTGACCAGGCGGTGTACAATACGATGGTTGGCATGGTCCAGACCTTTGCAAAGCGTTATCCACTGCTTGATGGCCAAGGCAATTGGGGGTCTGTTGATGGTGATAACGCAGCAGCTATGCGTTACACCGAAGTCCGTATGAAAGAAATTACGCAAGAAATTCTGGCTGATATCGATAAAAACACCGTCCCCTTTGTTTCTAACTTTGACGAATCAACTGTTGAGCCGGTGATCTTGCCAAGTCGTCTTCCTAACTTGCTTGTGAACGGTACAGCAGGTATTGCCGTTGGTATGGCAACCTCGATCCCGCCACACAATCTTGGTGAAGTAACGGACGCTTGCCTAGCGCTTCTGGAAAATGAACATCTCTCATTTGAGGAACTGATCAAATACATTCCTGCTCCTGATTTTCCTACCGGTGGCATTGTGTGCGGACGCTCTGGGGTGCTCAAGGCCTACCAAACAGGTCGTGGAAACGTCGTCATTCGGGGTGTTGCTGAAGTGCAAGAAACCAAAAAAGGCCAGGCGATCATTGTTACCGAGTTACCGTATCAGGTGAACAAAGCAGAACTCATCATCAAAATTGCTGAGTTGGTAAAAGATAAAGTGATCGAAGGTATCAGCAATATTCGTGATGAATCCGACAAGCGCGGTATGCGCGTTGTCATCGATGTCAAACGGGGCGAATCAGCTGAAGTGGTTCTCAACCAACTTTATAAAAATACGTCACTGCAAACGTCACTTTCCATTTTGATGTTGGGGCTTCTAGATAACTGCCCGCGCATTTTTACTCTCAAGCAGCTGCTTGAACAGTTTCTGCTACACCGTGAAACAGTGGTGTACAAGCGTACCCTCTTCGATCTTGAAAAAGCCAAAGCCCGTGAACATGTGCTTGAAGGTTTTATCATTGCGCTCAAGAATATCGATGCAGTCATTCAACTGATCAAACAATCGCAATCGGCTGACGATGCTATTGCCGCATTGGAAAAGGCCTACAAGCTCTCCATGGAGCAAGGTAAAGCGATCTTAGAAATGCGTTTGCAACGTTTGACCGGTATGGAGCAAGAAAAAATTCACAACGAAATTGCGGAGTTGCGTACACGTATTTCCTACTTGCAATCGGTGTTAAGCGATCGCACTATTCTCAAGAAAGAAATCCACGAAGAGCTCGTAAAGATTAAAGAAAATTACAACAATGCTCGCCGTACCAAGATAGAGGATCGTTTTGAGTCGTTGACCGATGAAGATTTGATTCCTGACGAAGATGTAGTGGTGACACTGACCAACAAGGGGTATGTCAAACGTGTGCCATTAGCGACCTACAGCGTTCAGCACCGCGGTGGTAAAGGTAAGATGGGTATGCAAAAGCTCGATGACTTTGACGATTTGGTCAAAGACGTTTTTGTTGCCCGTAACCATGATGAACTGCTTTTCTTCACCAGCCTTGGCCGCGTGTACAGCATGCGTGTGTACGAGGTGTCCGAAGGTTCCCGTACCTCAAAAGGGCGTGCGATCGTTAACCTGTTGCCGCTTATTGAAGGAGAAACAGTTGTTAAACTCCTCTGTATGCGTGGCATGGAAAACAAAAATATTGTGATGGTCAGCAAGAAAGGCATCATCAAAAAGACCGATGCTCAAGCATTTGCCAAGGTTCGTGTGTCCGGTATTCGTGCGGTGGGACTGCGTGAAGATGACGCGCTTGCTTTTTGTGGTGTGAGTTCAGGAAAAGATGACATCATTTTGGCCACGGCTCATGGGCAGGGTATTCGCTTTAAGGAAGAAGAGATTCGTGTCATGGGGCGTCAAGCTGCGGGTGTGATTGGTATTCGCATGCGCGAAGATGACTATGTAGTCGGCATGGAAATTATCGATGACGAAGAAAAGAACCTGCTGTTTGCAACAGCGCAAGGCTATGGAAAACGTACGCGCGTAGGTGACTTTCGCGTTGCTCACCGTGGTGGCTTGGGTGTCAGAACAATTCCAACTGACCGACGCAATGGTGATGTGGTTGGTCTGGTCATTGTCAGCGAGGATTCACATATTCTGCTCATCGATGATGTCGGCAAAATCATTCACTTACTTCCAACAGAGGTACGCACCATGGGTCGCCAAGCTAAAGGCGTTCGCCTCATCCGCCTTGATGAAGGACGTCGCTTGGCATCGATCGTAGCGTTTGAAGAAGAAGGTGGTGTTGACGCTCAAACTGGTGAGGGCGGTTCAGAAGGAACTGACGCAGCTGATGAGGCAGCCTTGGCAGCTCCAAAAGTTTCGCCTAAGGTGAAGGCCGAAGGCTGGAGTGGTGAAACAACCACACTGTCGTTTGAAGGTGCCTCACCCGTTGCTGATCTGTTGGAGGATGAGGGGACATCGACGATCTTTGTTGATGGCTCTGATGATGATCAGCAGACGATGCTCTTTTAACACGTTGTAAGTTTGCAAAAATTGAAGGGGAGCGTTGGCTCCCCTTCTTTGTTTCGCGTATTACACTACTACCCAATCGTCCCCTTCGTCGGGTACTAAAGGTCTCAAAAGATTAACAGGCAGACCGCGAGGCACACAGAGATCCTGGTAATGAAAGAAGGCTCGTTCCATTGGAGAGACGGGATGATCAAAGAAACTTTCTTCCATTAGTTTTTTCCCGGTAATTTTACCCATGAAGTCCCTTGTGGTGATTGTTAAGACAATCCACTGGCTTTTCTTGTGCGAGAACTTTGTAAGGAATTGTACTGCTTGCTCTCGCGTGAGCAAAAAAACACCTCCCACATCGTCTGCTGCTGAAAGAGTGGTTAAAGACTGAACGCTATCAAGCTGCGCAATTAAGGACTTTTGCATATTTTTGAAGATAGCAAATGGCTTGCAAGGTGAGGAAGCTTCTCCCTGAGAAAGCTCATTCCATTCTTGGCGCAACATGATAATGCATAAGGTGGAAGGAATAGCATTTCCTACAAAATGACGATTAACGCTATCACATGTTGTTTGTCTAAACCCGGGTGGATAAAAGGGCGCAATGCTTTCTAACGTTCTTTGCTCAGCAGCATAGGTCACAGAACACAGCAAAAATGAGACAGCAGGCCAAGCGGTTTTCATACAATATCCCTTCCAATTTTGAAGAGTCGGTACACTACACACGCTCACTCTAGCTGTTTGTCCGTTAACTTCAATGAAGGCTACGTGGTCTTTTCGAATGCAGAAAACATGCTATTCTGAAGACTCTTGTGTGTTTCAATGTTTAACTATGCGAACCTATGATTACTCATCTTCTCTTGCATTTGTCCCTCATCGATGGGCTGCCTGCTTCAACGATACGAAAACTGTACGATCTCTTTTTGGAGGGAGGATATGATTTTTATTCCGCTACCATTGCTGATTTTTGCGCGTTAGGATTTTCTAGCCATACCGCACAATTGCTTGTGCAGGGGCTTGGTGATCAGGTGAGGTTCCAACAAGAACAGGAACTCATTGAAAAATACAAAATACAGGTAACAACAGTAGCTGAAGCGACCTATCCGGCATTGCTGTGGCATACGCATACCCCTCCCCCGGTTCTGTATTACCAAGGGTCGGTAGTGTGGAACGATCGTCCTGCATTAGCCGTGGTTGGTTCGCGAGAAGGGAATGCGTATGGTAGGCAGGCATTGCAAACTATTGTCGCTCCGTGTTTGCAAGGGACAATGGTCTTGGTAAGCGGTGGCGCGCGCGGCATTGATACGATGGTGCATGAGCTTGCGTTACAGGAAGGAGTGCCTACCGTAGCCGTTCTTGGGACAGGCCTGCTGCGTCCTTATCCGGCAAGCAATAAAGAGTTGTTCAAGCAGATCGTCGCTGAAGGAGGTGCGGTCATGAGCCCGTTTCCGCTGAAAACAGAGGTTCAGCCGTGGCAATTCCCGGCGCGCAACCGGGTAATTGCGGGCATCGCACGTGGCTGTTTTGTGGTTCAGGCGGCGGAAGGGAGTGGGGCGCTCATTACGGCAAAATATGCCCTTAACGAAGGGCGAAACGTTTATGCGCTACCCGGTCAGTTTGATGATCCGCTCAGCGCTGGCTGCCATGAGGTTTTACAAGAAGGGGCCCAGCTGGTCACAAAGGCCAATGACATTCTCAAAGATTATCCTGGGCTTACATTGGTTGAAGAAGCCCAGTCGACACTTCTTATGCCCTCTGCTCGTTATCGACAAAAATCGGTATCCACTCCTACAAAAATCAGCCAGAAACAAGAAAAAAGGACAGGGCTAGAAGGATTTTGTGTCTCTCCTCAAAGTTTTGATGATCTATTGGAAAAGACAGGTAAGTCAGAGAATGAGCTTAAGTCAGAATTGTTTGAGCTCCAGCTTGCCGGGAAGGTACAACAGGATTTTGCGGGGTTATGGGTAGCTGTCTAGCGAAAAAAAGCTTATTCAATTTTGCGTTTTTTTGGAAAATGTGTATCTTTTGTCTTCTATAAATCGTGGCGCCTAGGCGCCTTTTCATTTGAGCCCGGCAGTCGCGCAGAGGCATGTCGGAAATACAAGTCGGTTAGGAGTTTTACTATGCCAGTACCAAAACGGAAGCGCTCCCGTCAGAGACGAGACAAGCGCTTCGCCAACAAAGGGTTATCACTCCCACAAGTTGGTCTCTGCAGCAACTGCGATTTTCCTCTCCTTGGTCACCAAGCGTGTAAGGAATGTGGCTTTTACAAGGGCAAAAAAGTTCTTTCAACAAAAACTGAACGTTCCGATAGAAGAGCAGTCGTTAACGATGTTCGTCAAAAAAGAGCTGCTGCTTTAGAAGCACAAGCGCAACAAGCGGGTACACCAGAGGGAACAGGAGCTTAGTCTCACACTTCTCAGGGGGGGTGTGTTAGGGCAGTTTGTGGCGTCTGAACAAGGAGAAAGCGAGGATTGCATGGTACAAGAACTGGTTCATCAATGGTGGCGGGAACTTAAAGAGTACAACTATTCAACGTGGCTAAGCACGGTGGTGGTGGTGTGTCTGGTGATGTTTGGGTTGTGGAGCGGCCGCCAATGGTACGTTGTTTCGCAAGAACAGAAGGCACAGTTTGCGATGTCAGAAGCTTTTGAAGAATACGATCGCGCTATTTATCGCATGGTTGATTCCAAAGAACAAGATGATCAGGTTGCAAAACAACAGTTGGAAGACGCTCTTCTGAGTCTTGATATCGTTACTCGCAACCATGGTGCCTCTCATATTTTACCTGCCTGTGCTTACGCTTTTAAAGCTGATATCAACTGGTACGACAACAAAAAGGACGAAGCAATTGCGCAAATGGAACAGGCTATTGCTGTGGGTAAAAAGACTCCCTTGATGTATGTGTGGAAAACAAAAGTAGCGATGATGAAATTAGATACTGCTGGCCGTGAACAGGAAGGCATCGAAGAGCTTACCGCACTTGCTCATGACGAAAAAAATGCAACAGCTGATAGAGCCGCATTCGAATTGGGATATTATTACTGGTGCAAAGGTGACGAAGCGTTGGCGCGTGCTTCCTGGAAGTTGCTTGAAAAATTTGACGCGAAAAAAGACGACGAGCTTCGTCGTGCCGGCTCACCGTATCTTGCTATCGCAAAGATGAAGTTGGGTCAGATTTCAGAATGATGTCTCAAAAAGTTCGGGTTCGTTTCGCACCCTCACCTACAGGGAATATGCATATCGGCGGTTTGCGGACCGCCCTTTTTAATTGGCTTTTTGCTCGTCATGCTGAAGGCACTTTTCTGATACGTATCGAGGATACTGACCGCGAGCGTTCTGAAGAAAAATACGTCAAAGCGCTTCTTGATGCTCTTGCGTGGGTAGGCATCACCAGTGATGAAGAGATCGTTTTCCAGTCTCGCCGTCAAGATGCATACCATGCAGTGCTTCATAAATTGCTGAGCGAAAAAAAGGCATACCGCTGTTTTTGTTCTGCAGAGCAGATTGAAGCACGCGTGCGTAGTGCGGGAATCACCGATGAACATTATCCCTACGATGGGTTCTGCCGTAATCTGCCGCTTGCTGAGAATGAAGCTCGTTCGTATGGTATACGCTTTGCCATCCCAGCCGATGTTCAGAAAATTGAAATTGTTGATCTCATTCGTGGTAACGTAGTCTTTGAGCGAACGCAACTTGATGATTTCATTATTTTCAGGTCTGATGGCACTCCGATGTACAATTTTGCGGTCGTGGTGGATGACAACTTTACCGGCATTACCCACATCATTCGTGGTGAGGAACATCTTTCAAATACGCCAAAGCAGATGTTGCTGTACCAAGCGTGTGGGTATCCAGTACCTCAATTTGCTCACATTCCTATGATTCTTGCGACCGATGGTACCAAGCTTTCAAAACGCCATGGTGCGGTTGATGTGCTTGCCTACCGCCTTGAAGGCTATCTGTCTGATGCGCTCATTAACTACATCGTCAGACTTGGTTGGGCTCACGGTGATCAAGAAATGTTCACTCGCTCAGAGATGGTTGCCAGTTTTACTTTGGATGGCGTGGGTAAAAAAGCAGCAATTTTCGATCACCAAAAACTTGCGTGGATGAATGGTGTCTATTTGCGCCAGACTTCACCGTCTACAATTATGGGCCTTATTCGCCAAACAGAAGTAGCAGATAGGTGGGCTACCCTGGTTAATGAGTATGGCGTAGCAGTGATGCAGAATGCCCTTCAACTGTACGTGCCGCGCGTCAAGACACTTGTTGAACTTGTATACGACATAGAGGCACTTTTTGCTGGTCCCTCCCAGTACAATCAACAAGATCTTGAGCATTCAGTAATTCCTCTCCAAACAGCAACGCTTCTTAACACGATCCTTGAGCTTTTAGAACCCTGTACTGTTTTTGATGCTGCGACGGTTGGTGGATTATTGAAAGGGTTGTGTGAACAGCAGGGACTCAAACTTGTTTCGTGTGCACAACCGTTGCGCATTGCGTTGACAGGCGCTTCTTCTAGCCCGGGTGTTTTTGAACTGCTGGCTCTTCTTGGTAAACAGGAGAGTCTTGCACGAATACGGGCATTTGCGCGATTCTTAGAAAGACGGGATTCTTAGCAAAGTAAGCGCACCAGTAAAAGAAGGGGCAGTTTCATGAAAATAGGATTTGTATTCTCCGGTTATGGCAGTCAATGGGTTGGTATGGGCAAGGAGCTGTACGACCATTCTCGTAGTACCCAGGAATTGTTTGAAGAAGCCTCCAGCTGCCTCAACCTGAACTTTGTCAAACTTTGTTTTGCTTCGTCTGATGCGGAGTTATCAAAAATAGAAAATGCGTACGTTGCGCTTTTTGTGGTATCCGTTGCGCTTGCGCGCGCACTCCAAGAGGAAGGAATTGTTCCGGTGCAAGTAGCGGGGTACGATGTGGGGGAGTATTCTGCAGTTACCTGTGCTGGGGCTCTGAGTGTTCCTGATGCACTGTATCTGCTCAGAAAATACGGTGGCTTTTACCAAACATATCTTGATCAGTTTCCTTCCAAAGGCTTGCGGATTGTGGGACTGTCTGTTGCTGAGCTTGAAAAACTATGCAAAAAGGTTTCTAAAAAGAGTGAAGTGGCTTCCATAGCGGTCGTAGAAGGCCAAGAGCAATGCGTAGTCATTGCGACTGAAGAAGCGTTTGCTGCTCTCAAAGATCTTTTAAATGAGCTTTCGTATGTCACATTTTTGCCAATTTCTGCCGGTGGGGGCTTTCATGCTCCGGTAATGGATGAGATCGTTAAGCAGATGAAGATGTATCTGGAGAAAGTAGATTTCAAGACGGCGACAGTTCCTTTCATCAGCGGCATCATTGGACAGCCACTCGAAGAAGGGGATATGGTTCGTGCGGCCCTGATGCAGCATATTCATGCGCAAACGCACTGGGAAAAAGTAGAAGAGGCATTTGCCGAATGTGATTATATCCTTGAGGTTGGTCCTGGTACCCAGCTGCGTGATGCATTTGCAAAACGTTATCCCCATAAAAAAGTGCGTGCCATCAATTCACTTGTCGATGTTACCGCATTCAAAAACGAATGTATGCCGGTAGCAGTAACGGAACCTGATGTAGAAACACAGGGAGAGTAAAGAAAAATGGCAGAAAAACATGATCTGGTGTCGCGTCTTACCGCGTTAATAGTTGAACAGTGTGAAGAACAGCCGCCGGCGCTTCCGCTTGATTTGCACAAGGATTTCGAAGAGTTTGGTTTTGACTGGTTGTCTCATACGGAGCTTGTCATGCGCATAGAAGAAGAGTTTGGTATTTGTATCAATGATGAAGATGCGCAAACTTTGGTCAACCCGCAGGCGGTAGTTTCATATCTTTCTAAGAGACAGGCCGTGTGAACTGGGGTTATGCGGGAAACTTACAAGTGCTTTTCAATGTGAGGGTGCCCTTCACGCCGTGCCAGTGCTTTCTTAACATCTTTTAAAAGACGTTGGGCACTGCGTAGCAGGGCGGTGTAATCGGCGTTGTGGTTTCGTGTTTTGTTAAGCAATAAGGCGGCACGGTCCATGAGGGTATGATGATGGGTTCGTAAGTACTCAACAATTCCTGCGTGAGCTTTTTTCTGATAAAAGCCGCCCCATCGTTGGGTAAGGCGAGGCTCAAGTAGGCGGTATACTTCTGTTAAGGTAGCTACAAACTCTTTTTGTGCCTCTGTTTCTGGTTTAAGTGACAGAGCCGCATCAAGTTCCTTCTGAAACTGGGGGAACAGTCGGGCAATCCAACTTCGGTTACGGACCCAGCCATACGCATCAAGGCCATTGCTTCCTTGTAAGTGAGGGTCTGCGCCGGCCGCGATCAATTTTAGAATCATGTAATACGAGAGGGAATAGGCTGCGGCCATGAGTGGGGTCATAGTAACGGCATCTTCAGTCATCGGTCCGGGATTAACATGAGTGAGCGAATTAAGCATGTATTTGCTTTTCTCAAAGGCCTTATCGAACGCTTCTTGTTTGAATAGACTGCGTTTATTGGTGAGCCCATAAGCCAGTATAGCTGAAATAAGCTCCCGATTAGCGTCGTGCGTGTCTTGAGTGCCCACACTGATAGCGGGAGCCATGCACAAGCTTACAAGTAGGAATGAACGATGTCTCTTTTCCATTTTGACCTCCTTTTTCTGTAGACCGCGTCGAACTCATTGTTGAGCTTATCTGACTTTGTCATTTGCAGTCAATAGATTTTCAATCTGAAATAATTTAAAGGTGGAGGGGTGAAAGGGTAATGATAAAAGCGAGGGGGCAAAAACTTAGGAAAGAAGGTAGGAAATGAGCGGGTAGAGAAACGAAAAAGGCCCGGGGAAACCCGAGCCTTTTTGAGTACTGATTGTGTTCACCACCAGGGTAAACGGGGTCTTAGTAGGAAACGTTTCCTTGAAGACCGACGCTCCATGTGTTTGGAGTCTTGTTTGATCCGCCGAATTCAGCAGAGCCAAACAGAGATACGTTTGGTGACCAATCGTTGTCTCTCCAGGTGTAGTTAACATCGAAGAAGATAATGTTAGAGAAGACGCTTGGAGCCAAGGCAGATGCTTGGTTCAAGCTTGCATTTGAAATGCAGTAGGTTGACTGATTTGCGGTTGTAACAACTGCTGTTGTTGCACCGGTTTGGTTACCAGAAACGGTAATCTGTGAGATACCGGTTGTTTGGTTGGGAGCTGAGTCGTTAGCGCCGCTTGTACCATACAATACGTAGGTGTTAGCTGGAATGGTATCAACCCATGAGCTGAAGCTTTCAGAACCGTGTCCGCCAGCTGAGTAGCCAAGGTCGAATCCAACGTTGCCCATGTTGTAGCTCAATTGAATGTTAGCTTCGTAGGTTACATTGACGTTGATCTTAGCATGTTGTGTGCCGATGTTGATCATGTTGTCAAGGTTAACGAAGGTGTTACCGACTCCTGTCAGAGCGGTAAGCTTCTTAACCAAGTTGTAACGGCTACCAGTTCCTGAAGTAGTCAAGTCGTAAGAACGAAGTTCTGTGCCGTTGAACAGGTGAACTGCATAACCGGTTACGTACAATGCTAAGTTGTGATCTTCATCACGTTCCCAGAGACGTACGTGACCATCGAGGTAGCCACCAACACCTGAGCGTCCGCCCATACCAACGGTTGGTTCAAAGACGTATTGAGCCTTTGATTTTCCGCCAGCGCCGAACAGCCCACGAATTGCTAAGCTGAGGTGTGCGTTTTCTTTGCTAATGAAGTCATAACCAAAGGTCAACGCAACGTCGCCAAGTTTGGTTTCGTTTTGTGAACCGTTGATTGTGCCGTATTTCCAGGTCACGCTTGCATCGCCAGCAGTTTTGTTACCTTTGAATGCAGCTACAACGTCTGTGTATGGAGCAGCTGTACCAGCGGCGGTCGAAACTTCACCAGCTGCGAAGGTTGTAGGAGCAGCGGTGTTAACGGTGTTTTCTAGGTGTGTGTTCCAACGTGTGTAGACCAATGGTAAGTGTACAAAGAAGTACAATCCGGATACGAATTCATCAAGACCAACATAGAGAGAGAAGTCTGTGATAGAAGATTGGATCTTTGGGTCAACCGTTGCCGTAATGTTTGTTCCTGCAGGGAGCAAGAAGTTGATTCCGTTAACGTTGGTTGTTGGCGCAGTGGTACCAGCTGTATTTGCATTTCCCCAGATCATCGAGTTGGTGCCGTTGAAGAAGATGTATTCGCCAAGTTTTGTCGAATTGAAGGACTGACGCCATTCTGATTGGACCTTAAAGTCAAAATACATCGCATCAGCGTCGTATTTGTGAACGAAAGGCATCCACCCCAGCAAGTCAACGGCAGTACCGTTTTGAGCGCGAGGCAAGAAGTAGGAAAGTCCCGAAGTCGTAGCAGAAAGCTGTACGGTGCTCAGAAGCATAGAGACTGCGAGCAGCGTTCTTGTCATTTGTTTCATTTGTTTTACTCCTTTTCATGTCCGTGAGGACTGAAACTTTAATCACCACAACAATTGTGAGAATTTAACCGAAGAACTGATGTTCTTCCTAAACGTGTCGTAACCCCCTCCTTTCGTTACTTACATTGTTAAACTTTTCTAAAATTTCACGCGTTACAGCTTAAGTTAAGCAAACGCTAATATATTTCAAACTACAAGTCAACCCACTCTACAGGTGCTCGACTATGATGATAGTGGTCATTATACTCACTGGGAGTTTTTACTGTAAAGGTTTGATGAGGTGAGAGCCGACTTGCTCGTGAGTTCAGGTGTGTTGGTAAAAGAAAAAGGTCCTAAACATGCAGCTTTTATATGTGTATGCACTAATACAAATTATTTTTGAATCTCTGCCCGTCAGCAGTTCGGGTAACGTTATGTTATGGATCCCTCTTCTGCAGAATCTTTTGGAATTAAGTCCAGCTCAAAACAGTCTGCTAGACCTTGATTTTTTACTTCACCTTCCTACGCTTTTTGTCTTGCTGTTCTTCTTTTTTCGCCCTGTTTATTGTTCGGTTACACAGATTCGCACACGATTTAACGCACTTCTATGGCTGACAGGTTGCTGTGCGGTGGCCGATACGATCAGTGTGGGGTTCTATTTTTTCTGGAAATATGTTGGTACAGCGTTTTTTCCTTTATGGGTAGGATTTGCATGTACCACGTTCCTTCTTGTGTCGTTACGTTATGCACCGCTGACGCCAAGCAAAAAGCAGTTGTTGCTTGCTGATGGTGCGATTCTGGGGTTCGTGCAGGGGTGTGCATTGCTTCCCGGTATTTCTCGTTTGGCAAGCACTTTTGTAGTCGGTGTCTGGTTGGGTTATAAACCGGAACGTTCCTTTGCCTATTCTTTTCTGCTCGAGGTTCCACTGCTGGGTGCAGCGTTAGTCAAAGCGCTGTGGTCGGTTACTCATGCTTCTGCGTTTGAGCCGCTCAACGATCCGGCCTTTTATATGGTGGTACTAGGTGGTTCAGTAGTTTCCTTTTGCGTTCTTTCGCTCGTCTTTGCTATGGTCAAACAAAAGACTGTCTGGCGATTTGCGTGGTATACCGCTCTTACTATGGTGATGGCAAAGGTTTTGCTGTAAAACATCTTCCGCTGTAAGCCACCTGTGTATGGTTTTGCGCTCCATGCGGTAGGGACAGTCGCGTTCCTAAAAGGAGAACTGAGTATGAAGAACCGTGCCACTAATTCTCGAGCAAAAAAACGGGGGATAGCTCTTTATCTTGCCCGTCTCTCGCATCTTTCCACCACCATTACAGCACTACTTACGGGCTTTGTGGGAATTGCGCTGTTTTCTTATCATCCTCATGACCCTTCATGGTTTTATTACTCCAGTGAACCATTACCTACCCTTAACTATGCTGGTCCCTTAGGAGCGCAGGTAGCGGCATTTTGTTTTTATCTGTGGGGTAAGGCGGCGTACGTTCTGCTTGGCATAGGAGTCTATCTGACTTACTGTCTGTGGCAGAAAAAGATGGTGGAAGAAGAGTTTGATCGGGCCGTTGCGTTAGGTACGCTTCTTTTTTCGTGGAGTGCTTTTCTTTCGGTCCATGCTATTGGTCAAAAACCGTACATGCTTGCGGGTGGTTATCTGGGTAACAAGACCTTTCTATGGCTTGTTTCGTTGTTCGATGCAAAAGGGGCGGTGGTTTTCTTGTACATTATGTTGTTATGTCAGGTGCTACTCATTTCCCGCTTGTCCGGAATGCAGCTCATTGTGTGGTTACACGCGGTTATTGCCTCCTTTGTGCGTCACCGCGCGTTGTGGACAGCGCCGCTGGTCAGGGCGGTGACAAACATGGCAGGAGGGATTTGGTATGGAATCACTCAGCTGGCAATACAGTTGAAGCACTTTTTTTCTCATTTTGCCAGCCCCAAAAAGCTTTCTGGGCAACGTGAGGGGCGGGCAATGGTTCACAAGCAGGAAATAATATCCTTAGAACAAAACCACATGACGGAACAGCCTGCTGCTGTTGAGCAGCCGGTCGAAGGTCCAGCGGTTGTGCACCAATCCAAACGAGGTGGTGTTTTTATGCTCCCACCATTGACTCTTTTTGCTACAGCGCCCAAACAGGAGCGAACGGTAAAAGATGACGAAAGCAAGCAAAGCGCCGCGTTGCTTGAAGAGAAATTGATGCGCTTTGGTATTGCCGGGACAATCGTGGGAGTAAAAAAAGGGCCGGTGGTGACACTTTTTGAATATCAACCGACTATCGACACCAAGTTGAGTAAAATAGTTCCGCTTGAGCAAGATCTTGCGCTTGCGTTAGAGGCATTAAGCGTACGCATTGTGGCTCCGATACCAGGAACCTCTTTGGTGGGCTTTGAGGTGTCAAATAGGGAACGCAAAAGTGTGCGCATGGGTGATATTGCTACTTCGACACATTACAAAAAGAGTAGCGCAGCGCTACCCATGATCTTGGGAGAAGATAGCACGGGTTCTCAGGTGGTAGTTGATTTGGTTGATATGCCCCATCTGCTTGTTGCGGGGTCTACAGGCTCTGGAAAATCGATTGCGCTCAATACAATGCTTATGAGTTTGGTATGTCGGCTTACGCCCGAAGAGTTACGCCTGATCATTGTTGACCCAAAGCGCCTTGAATTTGCGGCATACCACGACATTCCTCATTTGCTGTTCCCTGTCATTACCGATCCGCATCGTGCGGCTCCGGTAATTCGATGGCTCGTCAAATTGATGGAAGAGCGTTACCAGCTCATGGCTGAGGTCGGTGTGCGTAGCGTTAAAGAGTACAAACAGTGGTGTGTGCAAGGTGGCAAAAAAGATGAATTGCCATTCATCGTGCTCATGATCGATGAACTTGCCGATTTGATGATGGTTGCCGGTAAAGAAAATGAAGAAGGTCTTGCGCGCTTGGCCCAAATGGCCAGAGCAGCAGGCATTCATCTCATTGTAGCAACACAAAGGCCGTCAGTGGATGTGGTAACCGGTGTGATCAAAGTGAACTTCCCTAGCAGGATATCGTTCCGCCTCACTTCAAAAATCGATTCCCGTACCATTCTTGATCAAGCAGGAGCAGAAGCACTATTGGGCAAAGGGGATATGTTGTTTATGGATGCGCAAAGTGGCCGTATTCGTCGTGTGCACGGTGCTTACGTGAGCGATACCGAGATAAAAAAAATTACTGATCATCTGCGTTCGCAGCAACGGCCGCATTACATTGATTTACAAGAAGTAGTCGAAATGCATCATGCACATCACCAAGACATGCAGGAGCCGTTACTACAAGAAATCATTCAGTATCTGAATTCCATTGATGAGGTTTCCATATCGTTACTACAGCGCCGGTTTAAAATTGGGTACAACCGGTCAGCACGGGTGATTGAGTTGTTGGAAATGCAGGGCAAAGTATTACCGGCAGATGGCTCGAAGATGCGCAAGGTGGTTAAGTGAAAATTAACGAGCTTCTTCTTCCATTCCCTGTTTGACTAATCTTTGTGCGGCACGCATCACTGATTCCATGTATTCGATCTCATTGCCATCAAGAGGAGTAAGATCAAGTGACAAATTCAGAGCTTCCAAGTCCTCAGGCTTGATGTGGTCGGTGTAGAACTTTGACTTCAGTATCTGCTTGTACCCAGCAATGGCAGAATTAAGTTCTTCTTGGGTCATGCGCTCTGGCGGAGTGTCGGCAAATACTTGTTCATCCAATCTTCTGGGTCTACGAGCAATTTCAGCAATGGCCTTCTCTTCGCGTTCGTTTTTAGGCCTTGCTACCGATGGTGATAGCGCGATTCCCTCATCATCAAGGTCTTCTGCTGGTGATGAAGCAACAGAACGGCGCGCAGGTGGTGTACTGCTACTGCTACGAGGTGAAATGCGTCCTGATCTTACGCCATTCAGATAGGTCTCATGAACTTCTTGTGCCAGTCTGCGAGCTTCATTTTCTTGAAGAACTCGTTCATCAGGAGATTCGATCGTAATTCGCGGTGGCTGTTCTAGGTGGCCTCCATCGTAAGGAAGCCATAATCCATTAGGGTTGTCGGCTGTTCGTGGGGTGTTCGTTCTGAACATACCTTCGCCTCCCATGCGAATGAAGGGTTCGCCCGCAAATAGAAGAGAGTGGGCACATGCGTAGCTCAACGTGAGAACAAAAAATACTTTTTTCATACTAATCTCCATTTATTTGTATGCTTCCGAAATCCTGGCCTTTGCTGAGGGAAAGAGTGACACGGCGCTGTTTTAAGACTTCCCAAGGTTTTGTGGAACTTCCATGTCGTTTTGTTGTTGCTGATGTCTTCTACCTGCCTCCGTCCAGTCTTCTTGGGCACTCGACTTTGGAGCGCGTGCTGGTAGCAGTGCCATTAATGCCCCTTTTACCTTGCCCATACGAGGTTGTTGTAAAGAGGTATCTGTTGGTGTTGTTAATTTTTTGTAGCGCGCTATGACGCCATCGTTAACGGTAATTCCCACCTGACGGTGTTCTCTGTCCACATAACTATTGAATTTTTTGCTAAAGAGATCTCTTACAGTCCAACTGGTCTTTGTGGTGGGTGCAGCTGGTGTGGATGGGGCTTTGGTTTTTCTTGTGAGCCATTTTCTTTTGAAGTTTCGAACTTTATCTTTCCAGGTTTCTGGATAGGATCTGAGCGTGTGTTCTTGATCAATGTCTTCTGACAAAGGAGGTGGTGGTGTGGTAGCAGACGGTTGTGCGTCTCTCGCTTGTCTTTCTTCTTCCATTTTGAGTCGAGCTGCTTCGCGTGCTGCTTCCCCTTGGGCAAGGATCTCTGCAAATTTTTCGTTTTCATCATCTTGCAGCACAGCTGAAACTTCTGGTTGTGCGATAACAACAGGCGCTTCAAGAGGCGGAGTGATTGATTGGCGTCCAGAAAAACCCTCGGTTACAGGTTGAGCAACTGGTGATCTTCCGAATTCTTCAAGTTCTTCTAATCTCAGGAGCTGATCGTCATCATGAAAGCCATTGTGGGCATGGGGATCGTATAGCGGATTGGTATGCAAGGTGATAGTATCGCCTTCGCGCCATCCTCCTCGTCCTGCTGCCTCCAGCGTGGGGGCTCCCAGGAGAGTTAAACTTACTAATATCAATTTTCTAAAAACTGCGCGGGTCATGATAACCTCCGATTTACGCCTAATTATTTCTCATTGTCAATTTTATCACAACGCAAAACGGAAATGCAAGAGTGAGAATTGGCTTAAGGCAGCGGTGTAGGCCGCTTTTGGCTTGTTGGCATGGGCTTTTGTGTAGCGCGTTTTATTGCCGATGGGCGTTTTTGAGCTATTTCCAGAATGGCTGTCTCGTCTGAGTCGGATAGAGTAGAAGGAGTTTGCCCGGCAACCGTGAGGTCGTTGGATGATGCATGCGTATTTCTTGGGTTTTTATCTTTCCTTGGTACAGAAGTGGTGGCAGTTGGTGTTATTTTTTCAGGTTGCTCAAGCTCAAGATATTCAGACTGACGGCGGCTGGTTTGCCCTTGTCGAGAACCGCCATGATCATCCTGTTGAACGCCTGTTCGTAGGCGGGAGTTAACGATCTGGCTTCTACCGATAAAGATGAGTGATCCCGGTTTGTCGTTCTGACCCGCGTGAGCTAGTAGTGGCGCAAGTAAAAATATACATAAGAAGTGGTTTTGCATGAGTCCCTTTCTGGCTATCGTTGTGTGATAACGGTTTTGAAAAGCGTAAAGCGGCTCAAGGGGCAGATACAACAGTTTCGCTGATTCAATTTGGATGACACATGGCGTAATGAGTAAAAAAGAGGCCAAACATATCGGTGGCCCCTCCCTGATTTCTTTTATATGCGTAAATTACGCCGGGTTGGTTGGAAGTTCTGCAGATCTTGTTGCTCGGTAAAGAACATAGGATCCCAATCCAAAAAGCAGGAATGATCCAAATGCTTGCTCCACGGTTATTCCGGCTGCCGGTATATCTCTTACTTCTCCACAGAAGGGCTGGCAGACTTCTTGCCATACTGCCGCTGCTGCTACGCGTCGAGGTTCGTAGAGCGGTAAAAGCGACCAATGCGGCAAAGTAAGAGGTTGTCTGTCGCGATATTCAAAAGCCAATCTTCTTTCTTCATCCTCGCCTACAAATACGAGGCGTGGTGGAAGAGGAATTCTCACCGTTCGTACGAGCTGATCAGCGGTTGGTGGATTAAGTGCGAATACAAGAGGATTGCTCACAAAACGATTTTTGCCTGCATTGACGGTAAATTGTAATTCATATTGGCGTGCTGCACCGGGCACCTCTAATTCAGCCAGTTGGTCAATCAGTGCTGCTTTTAATTCTGGTAATGAATGTTTTTCAATATGGCACACTTCATCAGAAATATAGCGTGCTCGTGGATACTTCCATACTGTGACGCAATACGTCGGATGACTTGTGGCGGGGATAAGATGATGAGGCAAACGTGCCCACGTAGAGGCAACACGGGAGGCGATATGTTTTTCCCAAAATAGTTGTAACCATGCTTGCAAATCAGCCGGTTGTTGAAGCCCGCCATGGGTGATGGTGTCGATAATAGTTTCTTTGCAAAGGGTATAGGTGCCAAGCTGATCGTAGCTTACCCTGCCTTCAACGGTGAAAGTATAAATTCTTGCATGTTCTAAGACTGGCTGTGGAATTGCAAGAGCTGCTATTGGTCTGCCATCAACAGTAGCTTCATGATGTTCGAGTTGGAGGCGTTCTGCTGGGGTAAGATCTTTGTTCAGCTGTTCCATAAAACTTTGAAATGCTTTGGCATCCGTAAAAGCGTCAGCAGCGCCACCAGCTTTTTGAAGGGTGAGCGTCAATGGTTGTCGCCATCCATTGCGATGAACGGTGATGGTGAGCGCAATATCGTTGATACGTTCATCATGAGAAAGGCGAGGCGCATAGCCACGTTTGGATTTTTTATAGTTGTCATAAGCAAGATAAGCAAAACCAGCAACTGCTGCTGCCTTACATACAGTGGGCCATTGTCTGCCGGCAAAATTAAGAGTTGAAGTGGTTGCATTTGTGAGAGAGTTCACGCCGGAGTTAATCTTGTTTGGAATCCATGCCACCAGGTCATTTAACCATTGCTCCAGTGCCGCAACGGTTTCCTCCGCTTGGGCGGAAGCGACGTCTTGTGAGTCCTCGATCACCTGGTCTGCGGGAACTGCTGAACTTTGGCTTTGGGCATAAACCTGTGCAGCAATCTTTTTAACCATCATCGGAGCACTTTTGGAGGAAGACAACGGATTGACTGGATGAGCTGCCATAAGCGGCTCTGTAATGCAGAGCAAGCTTAAAGTAAGCAAAAAGTTCTTCATACTACCTCCCTTTATATTTTTCGATAGTTAATAAAATTCTAATAGAAAATAAATAAATTGCAAGGGGGGCGGCTGGGCAAGGGGCTCTTCGCCTTAAAAACGAGCTTTTTTTCTCTTTGTGCTTCGCCAGTGTTGGCTCAGGATGCAAGTGAGCCCTTTGCGCGGCGTAAGGGGATACCGGCGTTTCGTACAAAAAAATGAGATAGAAATCGGAAAAGTCTGGGGATGTAAAAGGGGGATGGCTTAGCATCCCCCTTGATCTTGTTACGCTTGCGACTCCCTGCTGTCGTTATATTTCAACGTAGGGAAGTTTTCGAAACCGTCCTTCACTGCTTTCTGTTGGACCTTTGCAATGAAATCAAGAAGTTCTTCGAGATTCATGTCTGCCGTAAGAGCATTGAAGTTTTTGGCAAGTTCTGTGGCAGGCATTGCTTTTTGATTTGCCTGCGCCCGCGTTCTAAAACGCATTTCTGCGCTTTCATTGTTGCCTCGTTTATCTGCAGGCAAGCTATCCAACCATCGCTTAAGTTGTGCATCTACTTGTGCTTTGAGCCCCTGGGTGATTCTTTCCTCTTGAGTGTCAAAATCGCCTTTGGTTGCGACTTCGCTCCTCAGAGTTGTGATCAGTCTTTCGTCAAAAAGTCCTGAGTTAGTCATGCCTTTCAAGAGCTCCTGTTTTACCTTCTTCTTGGAAGTCATGTTTTTTACAGCCTTGCTCATTATAGCAAGCTCTTCGTCAAACGAACCTACTGGGTGTCCGAATCCAAAGATTGTGTCTCCAAAGCTTTTCGTCTCCATGAGTTGCTTCATGCTATCCAGGGAAAGATCTGTTGGGTTGGTGATAGCATTGAATGCAGTCGTTAGAGCTGGTTCATCCTTCTCAGCATCACCCGGCTGTTTGCCGGCGCTGAGATTTGCTTCCCACTGGCTCATCAACGCAGTTGCTTTTTTCTTTGCTTTTTCCCATGCCTTTTTAAATTGCTGTTGCGTTTTCCAATTCGATTTTGCTTGGGAAGAGCGCTTGCTTTTCTTTATTCCTTCAAGGAGCTCTTGGGTGGCGAAATCAAAATCGATACGCGCTGCTATCTCTTCTTCATCGCTACTGCGTGTTCCTAGACTTCCCATTTTATCTCTCGCTTTTTGCCACAAGGCAAAGAGCTTTTGAGTGTTAGCATCGGTATCTGAAATGTCGTAAAATTGAGCGTCTTTCAGTGCATCAGTGATTGTCGATTGTGTGTCAGTTATGCTTACGGTTGAGAAATTACCTTTGAGTGCCTTTATAACAGCGCCTGATTGCTGGTCAAATAACCTGACTTGTTCTTCTGTTTTATCGTCCCCAGTTAACCTTGCCCGGATGTACGCCTTGAGCGTTTTTAGTGATGTTTCAAAGTCGCTAGTAAAAGAATCTTCACCCAGCATCTTCTTAGCTTTTTCAACCATGCGTATATAACGCACATAGCGCATCAGTGGTTGCAGCTCCGTTGAAGTGAGGTTGGTGTTAGCTTTTAGTTGCGCTTCAAGTTGCTCATCAATCAAGCCTACCTCTTTGAGCGCATCAATAATGTCTTGGCGCTTTCCTTTCTCAACTTCCTCGGCAGGTTTGAGGTTTTTCAGAAGTTCCTGCATTTTGTTCAGAAGTGTGTCAAATGTCTTTGCTTTTACCCACTCTGCTTGATCTTTTAACGAAGACACATCAGGGTTTTGTATGCGTGCTTTAAGTCTAAAGAACGCCATTTCGTCGTCATCAGTCCTCCATGCCTTGCCAGCCGCTATATCTGCCTTTAGTTGTTGTACCATTGTTTGTAACGCCTCATTTGCTGTGTCACGTGCTAGTCTAAATCGCTGCGAGGTGTCCCATCTCCATTGAGCTGCCGGAGATTTCTTGCTCTTTGCAATTGCTGCGGTCAGTGCTTGGGTAACACGCTGAAGATTGAGTTCTGCGTCAAGCTGTGTCAAACCGGTAACGCTTTCTCCAATGCGGGAATCGGTTAGTTTCTGCTGGGCTTTTTTCCAAAGGGCGATCAGCCTTTGTGTGGCAGCATCGGTATCCTTGAGGTCGTAGAACTGTGCAGTTTCGAGTGCTTTGTTTACTTGTGCTTTACTTTTGTTAATTAATTGAGTCTCGCTGGGGTTGGATCCTAACTCCCCATTAAGTTTTCCTCGTAGAGTACGAACCAGGTTTTTAAGTGCCTCGCTCCATGCTTGTTCAAGGAGTGGAGGGGATTCGTTTTTCATCAGTGCGTCAACCATGTTTGTACGAGCTCTCTGGTATGATTGCCAGGCTTCTGTACGTTGGAGTTCGTTCGTGTTGAGTTGGTCTTTAAGTTCAGCTACGATGCGATCCGTGGCTACAATTTTATCAAGCAACTCCCTCTTACGTCTGAGCATCGGGGTCAGGTCCTTTGTTTGTTTGTCTTCTGCTTTTGAACTCCTGCCCTTGTTCATTTCGGCAACTAAGTGTGCGATGGACTCTCTCTGGACGTTATTTACCTGAAGTCCTGTATCGGCAGGAACTGGTTCGGGTGCTACTGTTAGTCCGCTTGAACCTGCGGGTAAACGATCGCTGCGAGTAGGGTCGGTTTTACCGGTGGGTGCAGAGGCAGGCTTGTTGCGACCGAGCAGCCTATCTAAAAAGGTGCGAGGTTTTTGCTGACGTGGATCGATTCGCCCTTGGCTCGCATCCTCGTGGGGAGCAGTCACGGCCTCTTCGTGCATGGCTGTTGCCTTGTGCAACGGTCCACACATGAGGGTTATTAACAGGATTTTGTTTACGTTTTTCATACAGGCCCCTTTTTTAGAACTTACGTAATAAAAAAGCATGACAGAGCACTAAAAGTGAAGGCAATAGAAAAGGGCAAATAAGCTTTTGCAGCGGGGTGCCGGTACGCAAAAGAGGGTATTAAAAAAGGGGTAGCGAACTACCCCTTTTTTAATGCAGTATGTAAAATGCTTAGTTGCGAGGTCCTGCATTTTTCAGTTCTTCTAGCTTTGATTGGACGCTAGTTGCAGCTCCCTTTACGGTTGTTGTCAGGGCTTCCCAATGACCTTCAACTGCAACCACCACTTTGGCAAAGTCTTCTGCGGCGAGCCCTTTGAATTCTCGTACGGCTGTCAGAAAAGCCGCTTTTCTTTCTTCCATTGTTATGGTTACTTGACCGGACTGTTGGGCGTTTTCAGCCTTCTTTTTCTTTTCCAAAGCTTCGGTAAGTTGACACGTGCGAATTGCAGTGAACCCTACGGGAATAGCAACGGCGGCGAATGCTGCCATGAGAGCACCGGTTTTAGTTGCGGAAAGCAATCTTGCTCGCAGAGTTGGTTGTGGTGGGAACGTAATAAAGGGTTTTTCAGTTGGAGCAGCATTGATTGCGGGATTTTGTGGGGTTACGTTACATTCCATAGCTGCAGTAACTGCAGGAGCAGTTTGTTTACTTGATTGTTCAAGTCCTGAACTGAGGCATGATGCTTCGGAGCTTGCAAGGGCAGCAAGTGAAACGAGGAACAAAGATTGTACATTCATGGTTTTTCCTTAGAAAAAAGAGGTTCGAAAGAGTGATATCCTACTGATTAACTATTCACGGTTATTGCTGTTATTTGATCAGATGAGTCGGCTGGTTTTTCTAGTTTATGGCTATCATCTGACAGGGCAGTTCCTTGCTCCATTGGTGCAGCATCTTTTTGAGTGACCAGGCCCTCCATTGTTTGATCGGGGGCTGGTGCTGAACCTGCTGGAGGCTGACTGGAGAGAATAGCTGGGTCTGTCGGCTGCGCAGTATTTTCGGAAATCGATGCCAAAGCCGGGACTGGGAAATGGCTTTTTTTGAATATCTGTACTTTTTCGGCAGCGGCAGCATACAAACGAGCATTCAGATCCAGCATGTATTCTGCGCAGTCAACTGCAGCGTACGCGTATTGGTTGCCTTGGGGGCGCTTGTCTTCTGGCAAATGGTTAACTTCGTAGAGTTTTAGCCCCGTCTTGACAAACACATACGCAGCAGTACCTGCGATGGCAAGGTTGCGGATGGATCGTAAGGCACGTCCATGCGTGATTCCAAGAGGCAAAGAAGTAGTTATCAGCAGAGCAATAACGAGCATAGATTTTTTTGTCATGCAATAATCCTTCGCATAAAACGAATAGCACTATTTGAAAATGTGCCTAGTATAAAAGCAATTTCCATTCTTGCAAATAAAGACAGCCTTAAGACATCTTGTCTGGAACGTATTTTTTGCTAAAAATAAGCTCATTTTTCTTGACAAATGGATTAAAAAACGACACCTTTCTTTTTTATTTATCAAAATAGTGACACACTTCATTTCCACATGAACGGAGAAAGCAGGATGCAGCTTGATGCAGTCTTCCTAAAATCAGTAGTTCCCGATGTTCGCGTACTCCATGGGACAGTTCCCGCCGCACTGACATTTGCAGTGGATACGCGGTCGCTTGTTAAGGGACAACTCTTTTTTGCATTGCCCGGGGCGCGTGTTGATGGCCATAGTTATCTGCAGGAGGCGCTTGAAAAGGGTTCTGGTGTAGTGATCGCTGCCGATAAGATAGCTCTGTTACCAAAAACTATACCGGTACATGCACTAGTGCTGGCAGTTTCCGATCCTTTGGACGCCTTGATTGCGTGGGCAACCGCGTGGCGGAGCCGTTTCACCTATCCTGTTGCAGCGGTGACAGGATCGGTCGGTAAAACCACCACCAAAGAAATTGCGGCACATATGCTTTCTTGCGCTGGTAAGCGCTACCTAGTGTCTCGTGGCAATCTGAACACCGTTCTTGGCGTTGCCATGACTATTTCACAGATGGACGATTCGCACGACGGTGCCATTTTCGAAGTAGGCATTCAGAAAAAAGGAGAGATGGAACGTATCATAAAAATGCTTAATCCAACCACCGGCGTAATTACCTGTATTGCCCATTCACATATGGAAGGGTTAGGGTCGCTTGCTGATATTGCAGCAGAAAAGCGGGGCATTTTTAAAAAACTTTCCAGTGACAGTATTGGCATTATCTCAGGTGACTACCCTTTGCTCAGTGCAGTGTCTTATTCCCATCCGGTAATTCGATTCGGTTTTAAGACGACGAATCAAATTCAGGCGCGCAAACTGTCTGTGCAAGGAACACACCTTACTTTTGTGCTAAAGCTTTACGACAGAAAATACAACATCACACTTATGCAAAACCATCGTGGATTAGTGAATAATATTCTGGCGGCTGCCACGCTTGCTCACCACTTGGGTGCTTCAGACGAGGCAATCGTCCGAGCTGCCGAAACGATTCCTGTGCGTTCTCAGCGCTATGAAGTGTGCAGCCTACGAAACTTCAAAGGTATCCTGATCGATGACTGTTACAACGCTTCCCCTGAAAGTATGAAGGCTGCACTGCTTGCATTTGAGTCGGAAAAGGCGGGCGGTAAAAAAATAGCGGTACTGGGGGATATGCTCGAGCTGCATAACAGCCCGTTTTGGCATCGCCAGATTGGGCGCTTTTTACGGAGAGTGCCCACCCTTAACCACCTTATTCTGGTGGGCAATCAGGTGGAGTGGATTGAGAAAACGGCGCCTCAGGGGCTTATTATCGAGAGGGTTCCACGATGGGAGGATGCTGTTTCCAAATTATCTGCTACCCTAGAAGACAATGCGGTTGTTCTCGTGAAAGGCTCACGGGGAATCCAGCTGCAGAATGTAGTCGCACAGTTTGTGGATAAACAGGTACATACGTAATTCATGGAACTCATTTCTCAGCATAAATCGGTGTTGGTCAAGGAAGTGCTCGAAGCACTCCACATTCGTCCTCACGGTGTCTATCTCGACGTTACCTGCGGCGGGGCGGGGCACACGCGTGCCATTCTTGACGCCGATCCAACAGTGAAAGTCATAGCTCTAGACTGGGACCAAAAAGCTCTCGAGCGAGCAGAATCGTTTTTGGAGGTATATGGTGACCGTCTCCAGTTAGTGTGGGGAAGTTTTGCGCACCTTTACAAGTTACAAAAGAAGCACAAACTCCCGGCTGTGGATGGCATCCTCGCCGACTTTGGAACCTCTCAAGATCAGATACACGGTGCAGAAGGATTTTCGTTTGTACATGATACTCCGCTTGATATGCGTATGTCTCATGGGCATTTCAAAACTACGGCAGCGCATGTGGTGAACTATGCAACTGAAAAAGAGTTGCGAGAGATTTTATGGGAATACGGTGAGGAGCCCCGAGCGCGAGAAATTGTTGCACGAATTGTTGAGGCACGCTCAAAAAGAAAATTTAAAACGACGCGCGAATTAGCGTTGTGTGTTGAACAGGCTGTAGGTCTGCGGCGTGAGAGCAAAACGCATCCAGCAACAAAAGTTTTTCAAGCGCTCAGAATTTTTGTAAATAAAGAACTAGACAACATTCAGGCATTCTTGCCAGTGGCATTTGAATCGTTAGCAGATGGAGGTAGACTCGTCTGCATCAGTTTTCATTCATTGGAAGATAGACTGGTGAAAGATTTTTACAAAACCGTAGAACGAGAAGGGAGAGCAACCATCATTTCTCAGCGTCCTGTTACACCGACCAAAGAAGAGCTCGAAAGTAACCCATCGAGTCGGTCCTCCAAGCTGAGAGTTTTAGAGAAAAAAAGGCGTGTTAGTGTTTGACAAAACGATGGAGTCCCAGTACAGTAAGGTGCGACATGTGGTTTACCCGAGTAGTGGGTCATTCATGAGGCAAAAGGTTCAGTAATTATGAAAATAACAGAAGTTAAAATCTATCCGGCGAAAGAAAGTGGCACACGTCTAAAAGCGTATGCGACGATCGTTTTTGAAAATGCCTTTATCGTCCGTGATTTGAAAGTCATTGAAGGGGAGAAGGGCTTGTTCGTCTCTATGCCTTCCCGTCGCAGGAAAGATGGCTCCTTCCGTGATATCGCTCACCCACTCAATGGTGAAATGCGTAAACACATCGAAGAAAGTATTATCAACGAATACAAGTCTCTAGAAAAATCAGGGAGATTGCATGCAGCAACCGCTGATGGAGACGATTATTCATTCGATAATCACTAATCTCTCTTAAAATTTTTGTTGGGGCGTCGCCAAGCGGTAAGGCACCGGGTTTTGGTCCCGGCACCGGAGGTTCGAATCCTTCCGCCCCAGCCATTAATATTTGACCGGCATTCGTGCCGGTTTTTTTGTTTATTTTTTATCGCTATGGCAGTCTTTTTGTAAGCATAATTATTCCCTGCCAATCTTATTTTTCAGAATAATTGATTGACAAAAACTAGCCGTATGTTATTTTCAAATAGAAAAAGCAATGTCTAGGTCAAAGGAAATTATGAAGATAAAAACAAGCTTTCTTTCAGCTGTGCTTATTGTTACTCAATGTGTGGTAAGTCAAGCCCTGGTGGCAACTGCAGTCATTACCGACTACGACCCATCCCAGCACGGTGCAGTGATGGATATTTGCTTTCAAGATCCGGTGTCGTTCTTTGGTGGCAGCCATGTAGTTGATAAAGGGTTGATACCACTCGATGCTTTCCTCGGAGAAAACAGAAAAAACATGGAAGCCATTTTGGCGAATCCGCTGAAAGTAAAAAAAGTGATGATCGATTCAGGAACGGTGGTCGGGTTTGTTGAATTTTTCAAATTTAAAGAACAGAGCGTAGAGTCTGTCAAAAAACAGATGCAGCAGGCTGGTGTCCAGTTGAGCGACCAGCAAATAAAGAATCTGATGCCTCATTTGAAAGATACCGATGCTCAGTGCGGCTTTTTTTGCAAGATCGAATGTCTCGCTGTTTCCAATGAGTGCAGACGATGTGGTTATGGACGTGCATTACTTCGCAATGTACTTGAGTACGCGAAGACAGAGTGGCCTATGGTTACTCGCGTTGAACTTGATGTGAATACTAACAATAAGGGAGCCCGAGCGCTGTATGAATCAGAGGGATTTGTTTACTCTGCGGTACAAACCATGCAGGGAATGCAGGTGACTCAGTATGAAAAATCCTTATAGAAGCTGAATGTGGACTTTCTTTAAACCTATTTCCTAATTCGATTGTTGCTGTACAGCTCGATATCGCTCAACCATTTCGTGAATAGCATTCACGATCAGGTCGGGTTCTGACCAAATGATAGTATGGCCGCTGTTTGCTGCGATGATGTGGGTGCTGTTGTTCGATTTCGTGGCAAGATCATGCTGTAAAGTATTCCAGACTTCAAGATGTGCTTTGGTCAGGTATGGCCACAGATGTTCAGGATCAGCTTCATCAATTACTTTTCCGCGACTAATGACGACGAGTGGTTTATCTGAGAATCTGTTTTTGCTTTGTGCCAAATACTGATGGCTTTCGGCAATATGACGCATTTCTTGTCCCCGAGTGTAAATCCCCTCAGGTGACAGTTCCCGTGCAAGAAAAGCCTTTTTGATATCGGGTGGAATGCAGGCCAGAGCGTTCTTGGTGAGTGAACGTAGATAGATAGCGCGTATTCCCGTAAAATTTGAGAGCGTTTCCATGCCGTAGGCATTAAGCAGCGCGTGCCATTGGCGTTGGAATGTTGAAGGTAATAAGTGGTAGGATGTCCGGTTAAACTCCCATGATTTTTCTATCATCTGTTCGTGCGAAGAATCGACCAATACGAGTCCATATACATCGTCAGGATAGGTGTTTGCATAGAGTTGCATGAGTAGTCCGCCGAATGAATGGCCTACGAGAATGTACGGTTTTGGGGCATTGATTTTTTCAAGGAGTGCATGAAGTTCTTGGATCATATTTTTGCTGATTCTTGGTGCAGGACTGCGCTCTGACCAGCCCAGACCGGCGCGATCGTAGCTATACACCCGCGTGAATTCCGCAACTTTTGGTTGTACGCAGTCCCAGACGAGCGAGAAACAGGCAAATCCAGCTTCGAGGATTACGGACGGTGTCCCTTCGCCTTTCTGGATGACGTGCAACTTACAGCCGCCTACATCAACAAACATGCCAGGAGCTGGATATTTCTTTGCCCGCCAATGGGCATAAGTCTGGTACAGCACCGCTTGGACAACAAAAACGGCTATCAGTGTGACAATGATGGCAAAGAGGATTTTTTTTAGACGGGAAAATTTCATAGAGTGTCTCCCTCATGGCTTTTTTTATATTCTTCCACAAGCTCCCGAATGGCATCCACAATTAATTCCGGTTCGGTATCTTGAATCCGATGACCACTGTTATGTGCAATGATTTGTCTGCCATGGATCGATTTCTTTGCAAGGTCTGCTTGCAAAGGAGCCCAGACTTTTTCATTAAATTCAATTTCTGCTGCTGTCATAACTTCATGATTGAGCGGATTGTAGAAGAAACCTCTGCCTGCAGATATCACGATAAGAGGCTTGTCGTGCAAATGCTCAGGTGCTTCTCTAAGTTCTTGAGCGCTTTGCGGGTATTCGGCAATTTCCTGGCTGGTGGTGCAAAACTCGGAGGGGCGCAACAAACGTGAAAGCAATTGTGGATACATTGGGTATTGAGCATGATGTGGGGTTGTGTAGAACCATGTGAGGTAAAGACGCTTGAGTCCGCTCCATTCGATAAAACGGGAACCCCATGGACAGCGCATGATTTTTATAAACAGTCCGTCGATGAAGGACGGATCTGGCATGTCGTGGCCGTTCGTGTGGACGGCGGTAAATCCGGTCATAGTGCGTTGAAACATGAGTCCTTGTTCTTTCATTGCATCAAGGATGCCTTCGTGGCCACCGTCAACGATTACCAGTCCGAATACTTCGTTTGGGTACAGATCGGTGAAAAGTTGGATAGTTCCTCCGCCCAGTGAATGGCCAACAAGTATGTATGGCTTGGGGGCATTCATTTTTTCCAGGAGAGTATGCAGCTCTTGGACCATATTTTTGCTGGTGCGTGGCAGAGGACTTTCGTCGCTCCATCCAAGGCCACCCTTATCGTAGGTATAGACGTGGGTATATTGTGCGATGTCCTGAGGGATATTTTGCCACATGAGTGAAAAGCTTCCCGTTCCAGCATCCATGACCACTGTTGGCATTCCCGAACCGAATTCCTGTACGTGCAGTTTGTACCCGCCTACATCCACAAGCTTTCCGGGTGCTGGAAACGCAATATTATCTCGATAGCAGGCGATTGCTTGGTATAAAAACCCTGCAACAAACAGCGAGCACACCATGCTGCAAACGATGATGAAACCTTTTTTAATTGACATCCAAATCCTCTTTATTATGACCCTCAGCGACTATCACTTAAGATGCAGCAGAATTGAAGCCTTGAACAATGGTTTTTGAAGGTGGGCGCCAAAAGTAGTTTTTTAATCTGATTGTGCGAAACTAACAACATTCAATTCCCGCATTAGTTTTGGAGTTTTCGCATGTCTATCCCGAAAAAACTGTATCTCGCCTCAACTTCTCGTTCTCGCCAGCTTTTACTGGAAGAAGCCCGTATCCCCTTTGAAGTTGTAGGCCATGGTGCTGATGAGGAACTCGTTGATCGTTCATTGCCGTTCCTTGAACTTTTGCAGGCCATTGCTCGGTACAAGATGGAGCATGCACTGTTGCCCGCCGGTATAGCTGAGGGGCAAGAGATTATGGTGCTCTCTGCTGACTCAATGGGGCATGATGCGCAGGGGGTGGTACATGGCAAACCAAAAGATAAAGAAGATGCTATCAGAAAAATTAAAACTCTCGGTGAAAAAGCGGTAACGGCAACTGCGTATTGCCTTGATAAAAAACGCTGGGATGGCAAGTCATGGGTGACTGTTGAGCGTAAAGAGCGAGTGGTGAAGGCGCATTACAAATTCGTGGTGCCTGAGCATTGGATTGAGCGGTACTTAGAACATTCGTGGGCGATGATTGCATCAGGAGCGATTGCGGTTGAATTCTACGGTGCCCAATTTCTTGAATGGATTGATGGTTCTTACACAGCAGTCATGGGACTGCCACTGTTTGAGTTGCGACAAGACCTTGAGCACCTTGGATTTTTTGATTAATTTACTGCCGATTTTTTATCGGGCTTCCAATTTTTCAGAAGCTCTTTGAATAGCAGTTCTTGAGGATTTTCTTGAGGATGGCTTTCAAAGCGGTGTGACGCTCTTTCCACGCTTTCTTGCACCGTTACCTCATCGCATTCGTTGCCATCTATATGATCGAGGGCGGGCATGAGCTTGCGTTCGTTGACCGACTTAAGTGTCTGCTCGCTGATGGCTTCCTGCAACAAGCTTTCAAGCAAGGTAAGGAAGTCGACCACACTATATTGCAACTCTTCGTTAGTGGTGAGGGGTTTTTCCTTAGCAGCTCGCTGCATTTCTTCTTTTAAACCTTTGTGCAGTGCCTGGACGATAAGTTTCTTGAGGCGCTCAGGTTCATTTTCCAACAGCCATTGCATGAGATAAAGAAGCTCGTAAGAAATCGTTAGTTGATTGTTGGTTACCATACTAGGCCCTCCTCACTTTATTGTGCTTCTGCGTATTCCGACGGTGTGGGGTTTTACGACTACTCATGTTCACTGTACCATCTGTCATTCTTCGTAATCTACATCCCAGTTGAAATCGCCCTGTTCTCCGTCAGTGTCTTCCGCTGATTTAACATGCGAGGAAAGTGTACTTTCACTTTTTAATTTAGCAAGTTGCTGTACGCTCGTTTTCACGATTTCTTTTTGCAGATCTTCCTGCTTTTTCAGATCGTCGCTGGTCTGATCAAAAATGCGGTTCATATCTTTCTGCATTTTTTTGATCTGTTTTTGTAATTTGAGAACCATTTGCACACCGGCCAGATTGATCCCGAGCTTATGAGTCAGGTAGATGATCTGTTCTAGGCGATCAACGTCTTCTTCCGAAAAAAGGCGCGTGTTGCCCTCAGAACGCTTAGGAGTAAGAAGCCCCTCGCGCTCATAGAGTCTAATGGTTTGCTGGTGGACCGAGAACATCTTGGCCACTGCAGAAATCGAGAAAAAACCCTTGCTTCGCTTCATGCGCCTTCCTGTGAAGAGTACTGTTTCTTGCTCCATGCCGGTGCTCCTTTTTTAGTTCAACACACGTCAAGCAGCCAGTTTACCACAGTTTTTTGGATAAAGCATACTTGTGATCCGGCAAAAAAGAGGCAAAAGCTGCCCCTTTTGCCTCGGCTTATTCTTACAGATTGGGATAATAAGCTTGCAGGTACCGTATAACGGGAGTCAACACAGCACTGCTCAGCGCAAAGGAAGCCTCTGGCCTACTCGAGAACTGGGCTTGAAATGTTTCTTTAAAGGTGGCTTCTTGGGCTGCGGCTTGGGCCTTTGCTTTATCAAATCGAGCTGAACGCGCTAGAAATTCTGCGTTTTCGGTAGTGCAGTCAAGCCAATCATGGGCTGCCACCATTTGATTACATTGATTCAAGAGATTTCTTGCTTCCTGAACAGACGCGTCTTGCTGTTGTAATTCTTTCATTGGTGCTGAAACTTGCCATACGCGTTCAGTTAGTTTTTGAATAAGAGAGTTTTTCTCTATTCCTGTGGGGTTTGCATTAGTCGCCCATAATTCAAGTAACACATACAGTTGATTTACAGGGTAGGTGGTTACACAAGCTTTTAAGAATTGTTTTTGAGCTGATGTTAGAGGTTGGGCAAGCTGCAACAAGATTTCCACCTGGTCTGCAGGTAAAGGATCTGTGGGCGTTGCTTGCTTTGCCAAGTGGGGGAATGCTTTAAGTATCAAACCGGTTATTTTGTCTGCGCATTGATTAGGTAGGTAATTGTTTTCGCTTAACAAATTTAGCTGCTTTAGATAAAAAAGGGGTTCTTCCAAACCAAGTCGCTCTTGTCTCATTCGTGCTATGTTTCCATTTCCCAGAGTGATCCCAGTATCTCTGGAATACGATACTGTTCCTCTTTGGACTCGGGGGTCTTTTGAGTTTTGGACTCTGGCAAGCTCTTGTTTCTCAAGAAAGAGTGCATAATTGAACTTGAGTACTTTTATCCATAGGTAGACAACGCGTGGTGGCTGTGTCTCGAGAACGTTCATGAGGTCAAATTTTGCGTCGAGTGAGGCGCCTTGGCAGTTGATAATCACTTTTTTGATGTCTTTTGCTACCGGACTGAGTTTTCGATCTTTCCAGAACGAAAATGGCCACCAGTCCATAATACCACATTGAACACTGACGCTGAAACCAAGAAGAATTCCTAATAGTAGCTTGCGCTTCATATCGCCTCCTTTTTAAAAAGAATCTTTATCAATTCTAAACAAAGAGAATGCCGTCAGAGAAGAATGTTAATTGCTACACATTGAATTTAACGTGCAGCCAATCACCGTCTTGTACGAGGTAGTTTTGTCCTTCAGTGCGCATTTTCCCTGCATCTTTGATGCCCGTTTCAGTTTTGTATTGCACCAGATCTTTGTAGTTGTATACCTCAGCGCAAATAAAACCACGTTCAAGATCGGAATGGATTTCACCCGATGCTTGGCGTACGTTCCTGCCTTTGCGTAGAGGCCAGGCATGTGCTTCTTTGGGCCCTACGGTAAAGAAGGTGATGAGATCGAGTTCTTGATAGGCACGAGCGATAATGGTTTCAAGTCCGCGTGATTTCATGCCAAGCATTTCCATCAGTTCGGTTCGTTGTGCTTCGTCAAGTTGGGTAAGTTCATATTCGGTTCGCGCACAGATAGGAATAACGCGTTCTTGTCCAAACTTTTTAACCAATGCTTGGTAGGCGGTATTTTTAAGGTATGCATCTTCCATAAAATCTTGTTCTGACAAGTTGGCAATGACTACAAATTTTTTGGCGGTCAGCAGCGGAAGCATTTCTACGCCTGCGTTTTCAAAGATAGAGCGTACCGCATCGATATCTTGCTTGTTGAGCGCGGCAGTGATTTCGGTCAACGCTGCCTGTTCTTTTTCGAGTGCCTTTTTTTCAGCAGGTTTATTTTGCACTGCCTTAAACGAAGCTAAGATTTTCGCCTGACGTTTTTCAATCGAGTCCAGATCCTTCAAGCCCAGTTCAGAAATGATGATGTCAAAATGATCTAGGGGATCAACTGCCCCATCAGCTGACTCAAAGCAACGGATAACGTGCAAGATCAAGCCAACTTCTCGAATGTGACTTAGGAACTGATTGCCCAATCCTTCACCTTGAGAGGCGCCTTTTACAAGTCCGGCAATATCCACAAACGAAACCGTAGCGGGGATAATTTTTTGAGAGCCGTACGCTTTTGCCATTTCATGAAGGCGATGGTCAGGGACTTCGGTAATCGCCTGATGAGGATCGATGGTACAAAAGGGGTAGTTTTCGGCCGGCACTTGGGAGTTGGTAAGTGCGTTAAAAAGAGTCGATTTCCCCACATTCGGGAGGCCAACTAAACCAGCTTTTATACTCATGGGACGTGCTACCTGGGCTATGACGATTAAAAATGTTTACCTGCAAGGGTAGCAGGACATGCTTTTCAGGGCAAATTGGCTGAGGTCTTGGCAGGGCAGCGGCCGGCGGTGTACGATCAGGATTATTTCACCATTATAAACCACTAAAGGAGTTGAGTATGAACTCAATGAAGATCGTTGGTGCATTGATTCGCATCATTACCTCGTTAGCTGCTATTTGCGTAGGATTAGGGGCAATGGGAGTTAACGTAGAATCGATTCTGCACATTGATACCATTAGCGATTTGGTACGCTACGGGGTCGGCCTTTGCGGCGCTTACAGCTTGATCATGTGGGTCCGTTCTTGCTGCACTGATTGCGGTTCCTGTAAGAACTAAAAACTATTATTTGAGAAAGAAAGGATAGTCCATGTTGTACAATCTTTTGAGAAAAATTGGATGGTTGATTCTTGCCGTTACTTCTGTGTGCATCGGTCTTGATGCTGTGGGCGTAAACATAGAAGCACTTTTGCATCTTGATAACATTGATCAAATTTTGCGTTACACCGTGGGATGTGTGGGTGCGGGCAGCTTAGTGATGTTCTTTGTTGAACGTTCATTAGGACAATGCTGCAAAAATTAAAGGGATGCGAATCTCTGCAGCCCCTGTGTGTTGTGCCAGGGGCTGTTCGATGAGTTTTCATGCTGGAGTAAAGATGAGATGAAGATGTTAGTAGCGGTGTTTGGGTTCTTGTGTGTTTCTGCTTGCGTGGCAGTACATCCTACTATCGAAATACCTCGAAAGGAACCTCTAGCCCAACATTCTGAACCGCGTCTACGGGATACGCCTGCTGAAGGATATACGCTACGTGAGTGGCAACGGCTTTCGGCAGCAGAAAAAACGAGAATAACAAAAAGGCCACTTCCTCCTGCACCTACACCTGTAGCGGGAGAACTACCCTCTGCGATAACTGAACCGGTGGCGGTGGCTGAGCCGGTAAAAGCTGATGCTCTGACCGCCCAAGATGCTCAGGCGATTGCTCGTGTTGCTCAGCAAAGTGGAGCGCGGCGTAGACCACAAAAATTATCTTCACCAGCTTCGATTGAAGATATTGTGCATCGTCGGGATGTGTTGGTAGACGAGAAGCTTCGCATAGCTGAAGAATTAGCTGGTGCAGACGCACGCGATAGTCAAAAAATTCAGGAACTGAAAGAGCAGTTGCAAGATCTGCAAGCTCATGCCGATGCCCTGGCAAATGAAGTTGATTTTCTTTCGTCCTTAAAATCTACAAATTCAGATGTCACTTTTTCTCAAGTAGAACTTGATGACCTTTTCGTATCGCTTGATCTTCCTCACCTGTCGGATGATGCTTTACAGCAGATGGATGCGGGGGAATTATGGCTTTTGGAAAGCGACAAATCGGGGAAACCTAGAGGATTGATAGATCGTGCAAAAAAATCGTTAAAAGATCTTACTCCTGATAAAAGACAAGTTCTTGAGGATTATCTCGATAGCAGAGAGGCAGTTGTAAAGAAGATTCTTGATCGAAGGGACGCCATAAAACCTGAAAATCTCAGCAAAACCTTGTGGGATATTGCAAAGGCGCCGAAAACGCAGAGACAGGCCATGACGGAGGATGTTCAGAGGGCACTAGGTGAACAAAGTTCTTCCCAAGCTACTTTTGGTAGAAAATGTCTTTCTTACGTCGAAAAGTTCTGTGATATTCAGGATGGCGTGGAACACGCAACTGATATTGCAACCATGGAGCGACTACAGGACGAATTACGTGACGTCTATGAGAAAGTTTTTAGAGATAGTTTTGCCAGCGAAGATTCTGAAGAGTTTAGAAAGCAATTCCAGCAACAGAGTAATGAGTTGCTTGATTCTCTTAAGAAGAAGCTATCCGCACTGGATAATGCCAGTAATCGTGGCATAACGGGTGTTGCTCGTGTGCGGTATAGTTTTGCAAGATTGTGGGGTCGAATTAAGACATTTGGCATAAAACAGCGATACCTGTCAGAAACTGCAGAAAACCAGCAGGGCTTTGGACTCAGGCTCGTCAGTTTCCAAATCAGGCCGAGCGAATACGTTGAAACGGTTAAGCGTAGTTTGGTGCCTTTTGACAAAGCTGTGAAGGAAATTCGCCAAGCTAACTCTGCAAACCAGGTTGCGGTAGCCGATGTTTCTTCGGCATTAAAAGTGGCTCGACAAGTAAGCGATCAGGTTGAAGCTTTGCGATCAGTGGTGGCGTGTAGGGGTAAGGTAATGAGCAAACAGGCGGGGCGGTGGTTGAACTATTCAGATTCTGCAATTCCGGGAAGCGGAAGAGTTTTTATCGTAAAAATGACAGGGGTTCATGGCACCATTGCCAAACCGCTTAGAGACCTTGCTCAAGAGCTTCTGGAAAGCGTCCCGCTTGGCGTTGATGAAACAGCGGCTAGCCGACAGGAAATTGCCAAGTCGATCGGTGAAAGTTTATCTGCCAGAAGGTCCCTGACCCCCTCGCAGATAAACTTTCTTGAGAAATTATACAATCGATGGTTCAGCCGCATTACGCTTTCATTACGGGCACAAAATCCGCAGGTTGACCGGGAAGCGCTGCGTATTTTGGCAAAGTACAATGGAGCAGATGAGCAACTTCTTGGTCTGTTTAAGAGTGATGCAACGCTACGGTATGTCATGCAAGCCTATCGCGGAAAAAATGTTTCTCTGCCAACAAAAATGCCGCAAGCTGTTTTAACTGGATTAGTGCCAGTCATGGATGGAATTACCCAAAAAATAAACGATGCCCAACAGTTTATTGTGAATGCGCAAGGATTGGAGGGAGAAGGAGGAGGAGCATGAACTTAAAACTTCTATCTGGATTAGGAATATGCGTTGGTCTTGGTTTACTACAAGCAGCGCCATGGCCTGACGATCGTTACGCAGTAGAAACCTGTAAAACAATTGATGACTACAAGGCAGCACTTAAAGCGGTTCAGCAACTGCAGGGAACCTACAAAAAGAAGCCCCAGCCGTTGTGTAAAGCGCTCGGAAATTTGGAGAAAATGCTTGTCCGTGTCAAAGAAGTCAGACAAGAGCTCAAGACGCTTCAAGCGGTGGTCCGTTGCAAGGGAGCGTTGAGGTACAATCGTATCAAGCGATGGTTTGTGGTTGATACGCTGCCAAGTGATCTTGTTTTCATGCATCACGTTCATAGTGCCGAGAGTCCAAAATCTTACTTGGAAAGCGCTATTACGTTTTTTGAGTCGGTAGAAGGAGCGACAAAACCTATTGCCCAACAAGGTATTCGAGCGATTAAAGAGGGCAGAATGCTTACATATCAACAAAGACTTCTTTTACGGAAGGTGTATGCTCAGTGGCTTAATACCATCGAAGAGGAGTTAAAGGGTAATCCGACCCTAAGAGATTTGCAGTTGTTGGTTTCTATCAGGAACCATGAAAATCCACAGGTCCTGGATCTTTTTAGGATGCCTCAACCTCGCGAATGTATTTTAAAGGCCTATGTGACAAAAAAAGATGTGCCCGTTCCTTCACGAGCAGTAGAAAAGGTTCTTGACCGTATTCCGAAGCGGGGTTTACCAGATTTGATAAAGGATGGAGAACGCCTCGTCACCTTTTATCGGAAAAAGCTTGCTCAAGAAGGATACGCTGGCTGTTAGCAACGAGGGAGTAGAATGCGCTGCGAGATGCTGCTTTTCTCGTTCAGAAACCGTAAGTGTATAGCTATGCAATTCAAAAAACTCTTCTGTTGCCTCGCCCCATTCTGGTATTTTCTTAAAAAGAGGGATGAGACGAGGGGACAGAGGGTGAAGAAATACGCACTTCTTTTTATAGCGTTCGATGCAACGGCAGTGGTGACTGCTGATTCCTCTTCTTGGCAGGGGGGAGAGCGTGCTATTGCAGAAGCGAAGAGAATGTCTCCCGGTGTCGACGCAGTCCATGCCCAGCTCGGTCCTTTGAAAGAAGAAAGCCTTCGTATTCGCAGAGAACTCGATGTTTTGGAAAAGCTTTTGCAACAAGAAGAGTGGCAACAAAGCAGGATACATGACGTTCTAGAACATCATGCCGAGCTAGAAAGAGCTGTTGATATATTTCCTTTGATTTATTCAGACATACTGCATGCAGCCGAGCATGACGCGTATGCGGATAAACAATTGGCAGAAATAGTTGCTGAGTATGCGAAACATTACCGAGATGTCCCATTATTCTTGCGAAATCCGGCAGTTGAGTTACTCAAAGAAGTGCAGCAGCTGCTTTGCGATGTAAGGTCGGTTCTCACGGTGCAAGATCCCATTTTGGCAGACGTGGTTGTTCAAAGCCTAGAACGCTATAAGCAGATCAGTATGCCTTCCAGGCCCGGTCTTGAAAAATATGTCCGTAGCATGGTCCGTAAACTCCTGCCTTTGGTACGTAAAATACAGGTGCGGCCGACTACACGCTTGGCATTGCCTAGAGAGGAGCCTGTCCGGAGTCTTGAGCAAACCCCAGCACAAGTTGCGCGCGAGATGCAGAAGTTGAAAAAGGCTTACGATCATCTGCACGAATATCGGGATGTTCTTACGGGCAAGTTACGGGCGGTAAGTGAGATATTGCGGGATTCGGTATTGCAAGCAAAAGACCTTGCACTGCTCAGCCAACGCTATTTCGAGCTCGAACAGTATGCGCTTGGTGGTAAAAGTGCCTTGGAGCGGAACCTTGAAAACGTGTGGATTCCTGTACTGGGTGATGAAGAGTTAAAGGCAGCTAGCGAGATTGTACGAGAAGATATTAGAAAGATTTATGGCCAATTTGCTCCACAACTTGAACAGTTCAGAGCGCAGGGCCTTTCCGCGCTGCAGCCAGTTATGGAAGCGTTTGCCGCTGGCGAACAGTTGATCCGTGATTGTGCGGATCGCCAACAGAGTTTCCTTTTGTTATTGAGGCAGAGGTTGGGGTACGACTCAGCGTGTGTTCCCCCGCCTACTCTTTATGAAAAACTTGCGAAGCTTTTGTTATGGGGAGCTAGTCAGGGTGGTACAGTACAAGATGTCGTACGAAAACAAGCGCATGAATTGATGCAGAAACTTCAACGTATAGCCCCATCTGCAGAAGTGGCTCGCGTACTTCATCTTGTGGAGGAATTTTACGCCTGCGAGCAGATGATGACCTATCAGGACATAGATGCCGAAGATGTAAGACAACGATTAAGCCACGTACAAAAGGAAAGTGAGTCTCTTCCTCAGTTTTTGACTGCGTTCCAAGTTGAATTGCAGCGGCGAGTACAGCAGCTGTTGGAAAGGGTGGAAGGATGAGAAAAAAGATCAAAGGAAGATATCTTTTTCTGGTGCTATCACGAGTGTGTGTTGCAGGGGACGTTGTTGTAGGGCCCAAGCCAAAACCGGAGCTGGGTCTTCCGGAGGCACTAGAATTTGTCAGGCAGGATGCCCGCCTTAATGCCTACAAGCAGGGGATAAGGGCTGTAGGGGAGACAGCGGGGGACTTGGCGGCCAGCGCAGTAGAGTTAGCAAAAGCAAGGGTAGAAAAACGCAAAGGACAAATAGGACACTTATGGGGAAGGGTGACGGGTCAGCCAGAACCTGTAGTGCAGCCAAAGCCCAATCCCTCTTTGTCTTCTTTTTCGCCGGCTGAGAGAGCGGCAATTGAGATGGTGGAAAAAGGGGGAGAGTTACATGTGCATTCCGCCAGTGCGGGTATTCATCCTGCAGCGCCAGTGAATGATGAGCAGCTCTTAGCATCGGCTGAGCAACGCATACAAATATTGCTTTCAGATAAAGGAAACTACGGGAAAAGGCATCTTGATAACTTGCTTAAAGAAGTGAATCGATTGCTCATGATTGTTCAGAAATTACAGGAACGTTCTGAGCAGTATCCCAGTGGACAGGGTATTGGTGATATGAATGTCGGGTTGTTACAACAGGCCGTGGCATGCTTGAAGGACCTTGACAGTGCTTCTAAGATAGCTGCGCGCCACGAAGGTTTAGAGCACCATTTTCAAACTATTGAGATGCGACGAGAACTAGGAGCAGCACTCTTTTTTAAAATACCACAGCAACCTGTCTTGCAGAGTGTCTTACAACAAAGAGCCTTCACTCTTTATAAAAGAATATTCTCTGTTGGGTTAAAAGCAGGATCAGCAGAAGAAAAAGCATTTAACAGCTTTATAAGCGCTTATCAGTTGTATCTTAAAGACCCCACACCAACAAACTTACAAGCGGCTCAGAACATCTTTGATGGTAAGCATGAACCGTGGGTACATTCAAAACCGGGCGTTCTTGCTGGACCGGGTATGAGTCCCCATCCAGAAGGCGGCTACACCTTTAATCCGCTGCCTCAGCCTCCTACTGATGCGCAAGCGCTTGCGACATTACAAGAACTTTCAACTGCTGTTGCACATAACAGCTCGCCAGATCAATTAGAACAGCTTGCTAAAAGACTTGTACTCTACGATGGCTATGCAGCAATTGATCATGCGTTAAAGACAACGACAGTGTCATTATCGCTGGATAAGACGCCTCTCTTTGCAAAAGGATTATCCAGCGCAGGATCGACTGTACCCACCTTTAATAGTGCCTTTGGCAAGTTGGGTGATACGGTCTATGAGCTCGAAAACCTTGGTAAGGCGTGGGGAGACCAGGAAGTTGCAATTTTCAAGGCTGACGAACAGCTAGGTTCAAAGAAACAGGGTCCTGATAGCGTGAAGCTTTCATCGCTTCCCGGATTTGTAGGGGCGGCTGCTCCGGACTCTAGGGTACTCGCAACGCGTCGAGCCGGTTATGAAGCGCAGATTCCCGCCCAGCTGGCAGATTTAGCAGCGGTGACTGACGCTTGCATTAATAGTGTCGAGCCACTCTTTGAAAAAGCGGGGGTTGCTGATGTTATGAAGCCGTTGGTCGACAGCTTCAGAGCAGCAGTAAAGCAGGTTACTGCAGAGGCACAGCAACAAGTAATACAAGATCCTTTGCAGGCTGCGCAAACAATGATCAGCGGAATAATGGGGGCGCGTTCTGCTTTTGAAGCGGCTTACAGGTCGAAAATGGCCGATCCGTCTACTCAGGCGGCGGTTAAACGCTTTCAGCTTCAACAGGTTCTTGATGCCCAAATTGCGGCATTGAAAGAAAAGAGTGCTCCTCCTGTTGAACCAACTCGCTCTTTGCCAAGCAAAGGTTCTGATACAAGCCCAAGTGATGATGATGAAAGACGCGCTGCTCAGGAGGAAGCGATACAGGCAATCGAAGATAAAATGGAGCCGTTGGTTGAGGTAGCGCGGGAAGTGCAGGATCAGGTGGCAACGCTGCAGGCCCTTATGAAAAAAGAACCATTTGACGAGCAAACACTCGACCGGGTTCTGGCACTTTATGACCAGCTGCATGCCGATGCTGAAGGAGTCCCTCTTTCTTATAGTCAAACACTTTCTGATGTTGCGCAGCGCTATGAAGGATTAAAGCAAGCCCAGATGCTAGTAGATGCATACCGCAGCATTTTGAACGAAACTACTTTTGCGCTTACTTCTTACAGCTCGTTAATAGTTTCCCTGCGGGCCATCAGAGATACGTTTGACGAGGCAAAAAGAAGCATTAAAACCGCGGGAACAGGTGCGTCGGCGGTTCCTTTTTTTCCATCAACAGGTGAAGCACTTGCACGTTATACACGCTTTACCGCGCAAGGGTTTGATGGGATTACAAAATTTGTTGACACAAAAGCGCAGGAGTTGTTAGAAGAGAGTAAGGAACTGGGCTTCGAGGTGAAACAACCAAGGATCTCAGAACCAACCAAACCAGCCCCAAGACCGATCCCACCAAGTATCACACAAGCGCAAGTAGAAAAAGCGGCAGAAGACCTGGGGGACGCGGAGAACCTGATCGGGCTAGTCGACCTTGACAGAGATGTAGGTGACATCCGAGATGATCTACGTACCGCCCAACAATTACATGAACTTCAACCCATCTATGTTGCCTACCAGGCCTTCCAAAGAAAATCACAAGATCTTGATGACTTGACCCGTGAGGTTGAGCAAGTCTGGCCCGGGGATGTTTTCAGTGCAGGTGACTTTACGCAAACTATTAGTGAACAAATTCAGAAAAAACAACAGCTATTGGACAAATTACGTCAGTTGAAAGCCCAACATCAGCGATTGCTTGATGAACTGAAAGGCCTTCGTCTTGAGGATGTTCCATTCCTTATTGAATTCTTTACCAAAACCAGTGATCTGATAGCAGGTACTCCTCCTATCGAATCCCTTCCTGAGCAGCCACGGGGGGTTGTCGGATCCTTAAAAGACTATCTTACTGGCAGCTCGCAGCCATTGACTCCTTCTGCTGATATCAGTCAGTTAGGCAAACTTTTGTTTTGGAAATCTAGCTCGTCCGAGTTTCAAGCTTTTATAAGGAGTGGTGCCGAGAGTCGTTTGCGAGCTGCTTTCAAAGCGGCTCCGCGTCGTTATCCTCAGGCTCAGGTGATGTTCGATTCTTACGGGGAGCTTGCGTTGCTTTCTAAGTCGGTCGCGCAATTTATCACCGACTGGCATCCTGATAAACCAACTGATGCAAGTCAACTTATTTCGGAACTTGAGCATCTAAGAGCCAAGGTACGCACTCTGCCTGATGCGTTCAAAGATCCTTTTCTGAACGAACTCCGCGTTATGGAAGGCAAATTAAAGTCATCCCAAATTTCTACGCAAGATATGCAAGATCAATTTGCGAATTGGACGCACAAGTTGCCGCAACAGCTTGTCGATTCCATTTCGAGTGAAGATGCATTACAAGATTTAAGGCGAGATACGAAAAGCATGCTGCAACAGATTGATACAAATCTTACTCTTCTTGCACAACACCCCTTGGAAAGAGGGTCAGATCCTCAGTTTTCCCAAACAATGAACGATCTTGAGCGGGAACGTAAAACGATTGCAACATTCATGCAAAACTCATCAGTATGGCATGCTCTTCAGAGCATAGGAGATGCAGAATCACAGATGGCACATGCTGGTACTGTTAAATCAATGCTTGGTGCAGCAGGTAAAATGGGGCTTGTATCGCAAGATGCAGCTGGGCAGATTACTTTTGATCGTTCAGAAAAGAATTTGATAGATCTGCTTGTTTTTAAAGAGCCTACCTTTGTTGGCGTGCAGGAGGCGGTACGTAGTCGGGCTCTGGCCGATCTTGAAAAAGCGTTGACCGTTGAAGAGCTTCTTACCCCCAAACAAAAAGAATATGACACCATGGTCGTGAACGATTATAAGCAGTTTACCGCATTGGTGGCTGCATCACGTCAAGCAGTGGAATCGGGCACGGTTGAAGACTTAGAGCAAGCGCGTCAGAATATTGCAGATTTTATGGGTGTTGTTGCAACGGCAGACGCTCCTGCCACCGGTATGATTGCACGCTATCTGCCTAGCCTCGATTTGCCATCCTACGTGGAAATATATAGGACCCATGTCTTGGATGAGCTACGAGCAGAGCAAGCTGAGATAAATCAAAGAATTCGAGATCTTTCGGTTCCTCCGAAACAAGTAGAGGGGTCAGTCGATGAGCATGAGAGAACGCCAAGTGAAACTGGTACAAATGACACATTTCATACCGGTGAGGAAGGCGCAGAGGGACAAGGCGGTGAGCAGTTTGAACCTCCACTCTCACAAGAGGATAGGGATGCGTTGCAGCAAGCTCGGAAATCCTTTGCAATTATCAGAGCAACAGCAGCAAAATTAGCGGCTCATCCAAAGTCGGTGGATAGCATTGGTCTTGCCGAACAACTTCTGACGGCGCTCACCACCTACGAACAAGCATTGCTACCACGCATCGTAGAAAGTAGCAGTGATCTCCAGGCTGACATTGCCGATCTTAAGATTACCTTAGGCTATGTAATTAATCGCCAAAAAATGGCCGTGGTTGATGCATTGACCGGTGCGTATCAAACGATGAGTGGTAATGGAGCAGCCACTGATTATCCGCCCCTTACAGCTACGTTTGCTGATCAGGCTCGTCAGATTATGACCCCCCATGATGCGTCAAATGTCAAAGGATCATCATTTGGTACGTTCTTGGCCTCTGCACAAGCGCTTATTAATGAACCCCAACCAACCAGCGAGCCATTCGTGTCGTTGGTAAAACAAGAAAGAGATGCGCTTGTCCAAGCAGCACAAGACAAACAGTATGAGCAGGAAATGGCCCGAATAAAAGCGGAGAATGCGTCAGTCAAAGACGCTTTTGCACAACATCAAGGTGATGAGGTACAAGGAGCTGTCGCTGCTGTGCAGAAAGAAATAGGGCATCTCGAAGCAGATGTCAAAGCAGCACTCCCGAATCCGCGTTCTTTGGCTGAGCAAGCGCAGGACATCAAAGAACGTGTTGAGGCTTACTTGTTGGCTATCTATCGCAACGTAGACCCAAATCAAATTACCAGTGCGCAACTTGATCGATACAAAGCGGAAGTGCATGGGTATCGGGCTTTGTGTGAGCAGTTCTTTGACCAGCTGAGGCAGGCTCAAAGTGTTAACCAAGCATTTGCGGCATACGATAAGGTAGCCTCACTGTATGCCAAACTTGCCGATATAGAATCAGTATTTGATCTGGTCCGTCGTAACCAGGTCAGAGATACCACAAGCGTTTGGCAACAGCTCGCGTTTTACTTTAGCCCTGATTATCACTCGGTAAGTTATCTTTCTGATCTGTATTCATATGATTCACCGGATATGAATGAACGGTTCCTTGCCGATCCGGTTGCGTATGTGAGTAAACAAGTAAGACCTGCTGAACAAGCTTTAGCAAGACTGGGTGCACGCCAAAAAGTGGCTGAACTAGAGCAAGAGGCCCAACAACTCTTGGATAAGGTTCGCACAAAGAAATTGACGGCTCGTGACGTTGAGTTGGGATTAAACCTTCTGCAAGACAGAGCAAAGCCTTTGCGGCTGGCTTCAGATGCAGCTGAAGAGATTTACGATACGTGCAATGTACTGGTTACTTCAAACCCCGCTAAGGGAAAGGAAGCGCTTTCTGCCTTTGAGGTTGACGCTCAAGGAACACGTCTCCCACAACATCTTGTTATGGAACGTATTGCGCGTATGTTGAGTATTCCAGGTGATGTGTATATTCCACCATCGCGTATTCTTGCTGTTGATCGGGTAGTGCTATACAAGCGTCTCATCGACACAGGTAAAACAAAAGATCAGTCCAACAGTGAGGGCGAGCGCATTGGTGTTGCGGATCCTCGTTACCGTGACCTCGTCTTTGTTCTCAAAAATCCTTTGTGCTGGGATTATGAGCGGGCAAAGCTTGAAGGAAGAGTTCCAAGAATAGGTTCAAAAGGGTATAGAAAATTGGAGCAAACCTTTCAGCAGATGCAAGATTCGTACGTAAGAGAGTTTCAGGTTGCGCCTGCTCTGCAGAATTTTGACAGGTTGCTTGAGCAAGTAAAAGCCGCAGCAACGGCTGCTGCGTAAGGCTGTCAGAAGCGTAGAGGCCTTAGAAATCATCTTGCTCTTTAGTTGGGGGGAATACACAATGACAGAAGAAAATAACCGGCCTTTTGAGGGGCCGGTTATAAAAAAAGGAGTAACTTGTAGAGTTGTTGTTGCGTTGCTACTCAGTTATTTCAGCATCAATAGTGTTGTCGGTTTCAGACTTAGGTTGCTCGGTTGAAGATCCTTGCTGAGCTGCACCTTGTGCTTGCTCTGCTTGTTTATCCTTGTACAACTGTTCAGCCACTTTGTGCGAAGCCTGCATCAGATCATTAGCCGCTTTTTCGAGCTCTTCAGGATTGTTTTCGTGTTCTTTGAGCTTTTCTTTTGCCATGACCAACGCAGCCTTTACTTTTTCAGTCTCATCTTGTGCAATCTTGTCACCATTTTGAGAAAGAGTGCGTTCGATGTCATGGATGAGGCCGTCAAGTTTATTACGCTTTTCTGCAATATCCTTGTTGCGTTTATCATCTGCTTCGTGTTCCTGAGCATCGCGTACCATTTTTTCGATTTCCTGCTCTGACAAGCCGCTAGAGCTGGTAATGGTGATGTGCTGCACTTTGCCGGTGCCTTTGTCTTTTGCCGTGACGTTCACAATACCATTTGCATCGATATCAAACGTTACTTCAATTTGCGGTACCCCACGAGGGGCAGACGGAATGCCGTCCAATTTGAATTGGCCCAGCAGCTTGTTATCGCGTGCCATTTGGCGTTCGCCTTGGAACACGGAGATATCCACCGCTGGCTGATTGTCTTCAGCCGTTGAAAACACCTGAGAGCGCTTGGTTGGGATGGTGGTGTTGCGTTCGATCATCTTGGTGAAGATGCCGCCCATTGTCTCGATACCCAGAGAGAGGGGAGTTACGTCGAGTAAGAGTACGTCGGTAACATCACCAGCGAGCACACCGCCCTGAATTGCAGCACCCAGGGAAACAACCTCATCAGGATTTACGGACTTCGACGGTTCCTTGCCAAAAAAGTCTTTTACCAGTTGTTGGACCTTAGGAATACGGGTTGAACCACCCACCAAAATGACTTCTTTGATTTCATCTTTTGACAGTCCTGCGTCTTGCATTGCCTTTTTGCATGGCTCGAGCAAGCGATCAAAAATATCAGAGCAGAGGCTTTCCAACTTTGAGCGAGAAAGTTTGATGGTTAAGTGTTTAGGCCCTGTTGCATCGGCAGTGATGTAGGGCAGATTGATTTCAGTTTCGTGCAGACTTGAAAGTTCACACTTTGCCTTCTCAGCTGCTTCTTTGAGGCGCTGAAGTGCCATCTTATCTTTACGCAGATCGATGCCATTACTCTTTTGGAATTCGCCGATCAGGTAGTCGATGATGCGTTGGTCGATGTCGTCGCCCCCGAGGTGGGTATCACCATTGGTCGAACGCACTTCAATAACGCCATCGTTAATTTCAAGCACCGAGATATCAAATGTACCACCACCAAAGTCAAAAACGGCAATGACGCCCTGTTTTTTCTTGTCTTGACCGTAGGCGAGGGCGGCCGCTGTTGGTTCGTTAATGATGCGTTTTACATCAAGTCCTGCAATCTTGCCCGCATCCTTGGTTGCTTGGCGTTGTGAGTCGTTGAAATAGGCCGGCACCGTAATGACCGCTTCGGTTATTGTTTCGCCGATATAATCTTCCGCCACTTGTTTGAGGTTGCTCAAGATGGCAGCTGAAATTTCCTGAGGTGTATAACCCTTGCCTTGTGCAATAATCTCCACATCCCCATTTGGCCTTTTTGCTATGCGGTAAGGAAGGTTCTTAGCCTCGTTTACTACTTCGTCATATTTGTGGCCGATAAAGCGCTTTGCCGAGAAAATAGTGTTTTCGGGGTTGGTTACAGCTTGGCGTTTTGCCAGAGTGCCTACCAATCTATTGCCGTCTTTGTCGAAAGCTACGACTGACGGGGTAGTGTTGTTGCCTTCTTTGTTAGGAATAACCTTGGGGACGCCGCCTTCCATGAACGAAACGACCGAGTTGGTTGTCCCAAGATCGATGCCGATAATCTTTTTAGCCATTGACCTATCCTTGCTTTTAGATAAAACCGTCATATTACTTTAGTATAATCGACTAAGATTTTATACTTGTTTTTTATAAAGTAAAGGAATCGTCAGGGTATAGCATAAAATGGTAACTTTAACTGCGCAGCCATACGTTTTGTAGGCAAATGTCGTATAACACATGCCTATTGTTAAAAATGATCCTTAGTTTACTGGGCTGGAGATTTTGTGGCGTGCTGTCTGTTTTGAATTTTGCGGTGTGATTTTTGTCGCTTTTTATCCGCCCTCGCGCCGGATTTTTGCCGAGATATCTGAGTGTTGCATGCTCAGACTTTCTTATTTTTCTGATTGAGACTCGGCGGCTGGTGTGCGAGCGATTTGTTATGTCGCCCCCCCTAGGCTAAGCGCTCCCCAAAATTTACTCCACCTGCACCCCTGTTCCCTTTATCGGCTGACGAAGGGGAACTGCCGAGGGACAGGGGCTTGTCTCCGTATTTTTATAAGGTTTTTATCTCTATGAGATTTTATCTAAGTTTGCTCTTACTACTGCCTCCTTCCTCTCCTACCTATGGCAGTGACAAGATAACAGGTGAAAGAACATAAGATACGTAAGATAAGAAAGACACAATTACGTGCCCACGCGAAGGAACAAAAGGAACTATCACCTCTCATGCAAAAGGGGATACAGATTTTTACGCGAAACCAACACACAAACCATGCACGTATCTACCCGTACCAATCGCACGCATATAAAGAAAACCAAAGATAAGTAACACATATACGCATTTGAGAAATAACCAGCACATTCTCTTTTTGGGTTATTTTTATGAAAAGTAATTAAAACACAAAAGGTAAAAGGGGCGTCAATCGGGGGCTGGGAAATTTTAGTGGGACTTTGGAGTCAGTTTTGCCCTTGATTTCGGAATGGGGGAGTAACGCATCAGGCGGTAACGCTAGTGGGAAAAAAACAGCCAGGCTACGAAAAGCCCAATGCCGCATGAACTTAAGACGAGACCGGCAAAAAGGGACGGAGCTTGTACCTCAAAATCACGCTTGGCGTAGTACACCATGGCAAGAGTAGTGCCGAGGCGAATGGCCTGAGCAACAGAAACGAATGTAATAAGTGGGATCAGTGACGCAGCATACAAGGTGGTAAGTAGAGCGTAACCGAGGACATAGGGTAGGTAAGAGAAGAAAAGATCTCTGTAACGCAGCTTTACTTCCAAGACTCGTGCGTAAGGCGACAGGATGATCTCAAGCGTAGATCCTAGTGCTACAACCAGAAACAAAAAAGCCGAACTGTTTGGGATATCGGCGTGGTTTCTAAAGAAGAAGAAGATTCCGGTGCACAAGAGTGGTACACACAATAAAAATACGACTTTAAAAAGTGATGCAAAGGCCAGACGAAGCTGTGAGACGCGTTTATCGGTAACCTCTATGTATGAAAGAAGTGCTGTGTCAGCAATGCCGATGGTTTGCAAGGCGATACGTTGGAAAAAAATGGCTGCGTCATGAATGACCTTAAAGATATTGCCTACCGTAGCCCCCTGCACTGACGTAATGAGTGGGAAGATAAAATTACGTTCCGAAAGTGACTGGAGAATCGCTATGGTCCACATAACAAAAGAATGTTTCATGAAAGCGCGGACGCTTGCCTCTTTTTCAAAGGGTTCACCCGCTGGAATAAGGGTGTTGCGGTACAGAGAAGGCAGAAGAAGAAGCGAGAGTAGAATGACCCCGAGATTGCCCACCAACTTGGAAAGGAAGAGGAAGGAAACAAGCGCAGCAGGGGGCGTGTAAAAGAAGAAAATATAAGAAAAACCGAGGAGGATTTCTAAGAGTAAAAAAAAAGCCTGGATGAGATTGAACTGTTTCTGCCAGAAATGTGCGTGATAAATGAGCAAAAAAAGTGAGCATAACCCTTCTGTAACAAAGACGCCTAGAACGAGCGGAAGAAACGCAAAATGAGGAATGAAGAGGTTAATAACTTTGGTGATGACTGGTATGCCTACGAATAACAAACAGCTCTTAAATGCCAAAAGGGCAATAATAAAATTGCGGTGGAAAATCCGGTCGCGGCTGAAAACTGGCGCAAATCGGGGGATAGATTTCTTGAATCCGCAATTGAGCCAGAGAAGCGAAAGGAAAAGAACGCTGTTGATGGTAGCCCACTGAGAAAACTGATCTGTGGGCAGCACACGATACAATACAAAGGTAAGGCTAACAAAACAAATCTTGTAAAGAGTGTAAAAGAAGGCATTCCAATTAACTGCGCTGATAAATGATCTGAAAAATCGGCTGCCAAGGGGAGAAAGATGGGATGTCATGCAGATCCTTCCTAAAAACCCTTTGAATAAGGCTATTGCTGAGAAAAGAGCACATTAACGCTGTCAATAAGTGCCTGCTGAAGTTTGCTAAATTGTTGAGTTGCCGCATCAGCCGTTATCGATTGTTGGCTAAGTTGCGAAAGTAGTCCTGTTACCTTCTGATCGGGTCTTTGAGTGCCATTCATCTGTGCGTACAGCAGACTGTATGAGGTATACCATGACTGTGTTTGCGCTTGGGCAACAGTCAAATCACCGTTGTACACATGCTTGAATGCTTGCGTGCACGAAGGGAACGACGCTGGAGACCCGTTTGCTGGCTGATTTTGAGCCTGTCTGTCGTTATCTGTTAGCGCTACCAATAGTGAAGAATAGATGACCGACACAATCACAAAGAACATTCTCTTTTTCATGAACCACTCCTTATTTTGAAATAAACCCGGAGACAATCATAGCGATCAGTCGGTTTATTGTAAACCTTTGTGCTGCACATCAGTCGTAATAACAAATGTCTGATAACCATTTTTCGATTCTTTCAAATAAGAATTACCTCTGAAAGGGAAAGATCGGTGTAATAATGATCATGCACTGGTCAAGGTAAGCCAGAATGAGAAATGAGAAAACAGAATCGATGTTGAATTTGGACTTACTTTCTCGGGCAAGGCGTACTTACTCTTCTAAGTACCGTCCACATTCTAACCATTCATTCGAAAATTACGACCAGATCAGCATATTTCAGAAAAATCAAAATTGGACAAACTTTTTTCAGAAAACGACTTAATGTTTGAGCAAGGCTTTAAAGATTAAAATTTGTCAAACCTCGAAAGCCATCGTCCAATATCGGCTCAGGATGCTTTCTTTGAACGATAAATGATAAGGGAGAGTAGCAAAAAAAACGAAAAACGTACGAAAACGCAAGAAAATATGAGAGTGAAAAAAGCAAGTTTGTGGAGAAATAAAAGATAGCAAACCAGGCAAGTGAGAAGATTGCCAATCACCAAAAGCCTGACTTTTTCCTGCAAAAGAAAGAATTTCTCATAAAACATAAACACGCTTTCAAGCAGGTGAATGAAGAAGAAGAATCCCACTGCCATCCATGTCGCATGGTCAATGGTCAATGACCCAAGGCTACTTGCCCAAGTTCGTCCCTTGAAAAAAAAGATCATTCCAACGCCCGCGGTTAGAAGTGCAAAAAGGGAGAAGGCAAGCGAGAAAGCGCGATAATGCATGCCGAATGATAATTTTTTCATACGGCTAAAAAGTGCTTCTGCAGGAGGAAGAGTAATTTTCTGAATAAAAAACGTGCAGGCATGTGTCAGATAATTTGCAAATGTTACAATACCCGCTTCTTTAAAACCTCCATGCATGGCAAAAAGGGGAACAATAAAATTACTCGAGAAAAAGGCACGTGTAAGTTGATTGATCAATACAGAACAACGGAGAAACCAAAAAGACTTCGTAGAGAGAGTAGTCTTTTCAAGACTATCACCAAGTGTCTGATAATAAAAATAAAGCTTCATCCCACTAAAAACACAAAAAAACGTAGAACAGACTATAAAGGGGAGGATAAAAATTTTTATCGAAAATGGTTCTCCCAAAAAATAAAGCGTCCAAACTATTGTCACGTAAACCGCTATCTGGACCACTTCAAAAAAAGCGGTCTGCTTGTTGCAAAAACTGAGATAAAGAAGCTGCCGCAAAATTTTTTTTATCGCTTCAATCAGGACAAAAACTGAAATCATTATCATCGCAGGAACCGAAAGTCCGAAGGGTGAGTACCCACTAAAAATGAGTCCATAAAGTAACAAGCCAACAAGTCCGCTCATGAAAAAAAACTGAACAACTCCATATCGAAAAAAGAACTTTCTGAATGACTCTTTGCTTGAAATAAACCCATCAAAAAAAGGTAAAAGAGCCCCATCGAATCCTGCAATTACTAGGGTAACTACCACATAGCATGCTGCTAAAAGGGCACCAATTTTTCCGTACAATACCCGATCGCAATAGGTAAAGAGCAATACTTGGTGCAGCATGAAAATTATCTGATAGCCGACTGACTCGACGATGTTCCACTTTACTGCCGAGAAAAATTTTTTCTTATATTTTTCAAAAAAATATTCTTCCGTTTGTTTACCCGAGAGAATGCGCTTTGTTATACTGCCCGCATCTTTTTGCATGATTTGGTACCTATTTTATTAAAGGAGTAGCCCATGACAGGCGAGTATATCATACCTTTCACACACACTCAGCTGATTAATACACTCACTTGCCCATTTTCCCATTATTTGCCTATGTAATCACGCCGTTATCAATAAAATAGTCTGATGTAAAAAACATATCCTATGCTATACTTCTACACTGCATGATCGTTACCCGAGAATGTGTAGGGGTGTCACTGAGAAAGGGAATCAGTATGTTCTCGCTCAACGATAAAGTGGTATATCCAGGACACGGGGTCGCGTCTATTTGCCGTGTCTTCGAACGCAATGTCGGCAGTCAAACAATGGTCTTTTATGAACTCAAATTTCCCAACAAAGATATGACCATTATGATACCAAAGGACAAAGTGGAAGAGGTCGGAGTCCGTCCGCTCAGCTCAAGCTCCTCGATCAGCACAATGCTCAAGACGCTTGCTCAACCAGCTCGACATATAAAATCGGCTGAAAACGGTGCCAGTAATTGGAACAAGCGAAATAAAGATTATCAATCAAAATTACGTACCGGCTCTCTCAAAGACATTTCCGACATCTATCGTGATCTCAAATACATTTCAAAATATAAGGAGCTTTCTTTCGGCGAAAAAAGCCTCTTGCTGAAAACCGAAGCTCTTCTGGTAGAGGAAATTTCAGCAGCTGAACGAGTAGATGAAGATAAGGCAATGGAACGTCTGCGTTCGTATCTCGTGCCTTCTCTTTCGATAACTCCTCTCAGCTCATCAACACTTTAGTTCGAGTATTCAAACTGTTTTTACAAAAGTGGGTTGGGAATGACTCAACCCACTTTTTAATGTGTACGCCAGCTCACAAAAAAAGGAGACCCATCATGAAGAAAGCCCACCAACTCGTTCTCTATTTGTTATCCATTACTGTTTCCGCATTAGGAAAGCAGCCAAATGGACAACAAGGGGGCATCGTCTTAACCCCACAAAATGTAGACGTTGTTTTGCAGTCACTATCTCAACCAATTAATACCGCGGGCTTATTAGATAAAACGTTTGGTGGCGTAGGCTATAGCACAAAAAATTTCTCTGGCGGAGCAGATTACGCTGCTGCTGTTGCACTTCAACAGGATGGAAAAATCGTAGTAACAGGGGGAACAAACATCAACGCTGGTCCGTCCGGAGTGTTTGCCACGATGCGTTATAATACTGATGGATCACTCGATCCTACTTTTGGAAATGGAACGGGCTATGTAACTACGAGCATCTCTGGTGCAGGGTACGTCAATGGTGCCTATGGGGTAGCAATCCAAGCGGATGGGAAAATTATAGTAGTGGGGCAAACTAATATTTACAATGCGGTTCCACACGCAGGAAATTTTGGAGTTATACGCTATAATTCTGACGGCTCTCTGGATACATCGTTCGGACCGAATGGGACTGGAATTGTAACAAAAAATTTCTCTGGGGGTGTTGACGGAGCAACCTGTGTAGTCATTCAGCCTGATGGGAAAATCATTGTTGGAGGAGGAACAAATATTCCTTCTAGCCCGGGCCATGTAGGTAATGTAGCTCTTATACGCTATCTGCCTACCGGGTACCCAGATAACAGTTTTGGCCCCAATGGAAATGGGACTTTTACCATAAATATTTCAGGGCAAGGGGATTTGATAAATGCACTCTTATTGCAACCAGATGGCAAAATAGTCGGCATTGGAGGAACAAATACGGCACAAACAGGGCCAGCTCCAATCTTAGGGGATTTTCTGGTTATTCGATTGACCGCAGATGGGTTACTTGATCACTCTTTCGCATCAGGAGTTGGATATGCACTAGCTCACGTCTCACCTACTAACGATAACTATATCGATGAAGGATGGGCAGGGGTACTTGAACCAGACGGAAAAATAGTCGCCATAGGCACAGCAAACATGGATAATACGGGAACTCAAACAGGCTATGTCACGCTTATTAGATATACTGCCGAAGGAATACTTGATCCTACCTTTGGTCAAAATGGTACGGGAATAGTAAAAACTAACGTTTCAGGAGCTGGTTATGGAGATAGGGGGACAGGGGCAACACTTCAACCGGATAACAGTATTTTGGTGGTAGGGTGCACAAATTTTTGGAATAATAACGCTGCTGGGGGGAGTATTTTAACATTACGATACCTCCCTCAAGGTATTCTTGATCCAAGCTTCGGACCAAATAGACTAGGCTATACGCTCGTTAACGTCTCGGGAGCAACATTGTGCGATCTAGGCAACGGTATTACTATCAGCCCTCAGGGGAAAATTGTGGTAGTAGGGCAAACCGATTACCTTAACGCCGTCGGAAATTTTATTACACTTCGTTATACCAATCCATTCACTTTAAACTCCTTCAGTGCTACCTATGGCGGAGTCGGCCTTCTTTAGAGCCCGTTTCTGACACGAAAGCAAAGCGGTTTGAAGGGAATTGAACATCCCGGTACACTAAGTTTCCAGTCTCAATTTTTTAGGTCAGTACCGGGATAAGCATGCCACAGAAGAAATCCATCATTTTTATTTATGGCCCTACAGGGGTGGGGAAGTCTGATTATGCAGTTTCCCTAGCAAAAGATTTGCCTATCGAAATTGTCAATTGTGATGTTGGACAGTTTTATACTCCTCTTTCCATAGGAACAGCGAAGCCTGACTGGAAAAATGAACCAGTACCCCATCATTTATTTGATATCATCAAAGAGCCGGTCGATTACACCGTAGTGGAATATAAAAAAGCGCTCCTTTCCACCTGCGCAGACATTTGGAAGAGAGGGGCTATTCCTGTGGTAGTAGGAGGATCAGGCTTTTATCTCAAATCGCTTTTTTTCACCCCGCATGAAGAAGAAGAAACCCCTCTGCTTTCTATCTTGTCGTCAACATCATCTGAGCCATCTGAGCCAGTTGAACATCTATGGCAAAGGCTTGAAAGCATCAACCCTGAACGCGCACGCGCCATTCACCCACATGACCGCTACCGCATTGAACGTGCTCTTACTCTTACAGCACACAATAAAAAGTTTGCTTGCCTGCAACCTCGCTACCAAGATTTGGAAGTTCCCTACTTACTCTTATGCCTCACACGTAATCGAGAAAACCTGTATCATCGCATTAATGAACGAACCGGCAAAATGTTACAAGAAGGATGGATCGCTGAAGTTAAGGGACTTAATGAAGATTGGCGCGCTTTCTTAAACAAGAAAAAATTAATAGGCTATGACACTATACAAACGGCACTTCAGCACGAAATACAAGATTGGGATAAAGTGGCTGAATTGATAGCGCAAAAGACTCGTCACTATGCAAAGCGACAAATGACATTCTGGCGTATGCTAAAAAAGGCACTTACCCCTTACTGTACTGCTCCATCAGCAATCCAAGAAGTCTGTATCAATGATGCAAACGCCGTTCGCAAAGTAGTTATGAAGTTTCTCGAATCAGTTGAAGAAAAGGATTGCGCATGAGATCTTGGCTTACCAAAATACAACACAATCTCGGTATTTTAACAAAAGATAAGGACAACCACGTCGGGCTGTTCATTCCCCACCGACAGGTAAGTTGGCTCCTCTCAGGGCTTTTGCTCCTTGGGTTTGCTTGTTTCATGCTCGGATATTTCTGGGGACATCGCCGTGCGCTGCAACGATTTGTAGCAAAAATTGAAGAAGAATCATTCGCCGATCGCATCAACTATGCTCTTTATACCATGAATGATCGTGATATCAGCGAATTTGAACAAGAAGATACTAGCATCTCCGAAGATATCAATGGAACGGAGGAAGCAGAGGAAAATAACGAGGCAGAAGAGCCGTCTTCTTCTGAAAAACAAGAATCTCAGAAGATCGAAACCCCGATTCAGATGTCAGAACGAGAACTATCAGAAATCCCTGACAAAACACCGGCTACTGTGTTTGTTGCTCCCCTCGCAGGGTTTGGTACACTACTTGCAGCCACTGAATTTGCAGAACGTGTTAAGCTTTTCGATCCCCAAGTAGCGGTCCACAAACGCACCAGCAAAACAAAAAAAGGCCGGTCGATAACCTGGTATCAGGTGGCTAGCGGTGAGTTTGAACATAAGAGCGAGCTCCAGAAAATCATCGGCACTATCCAGCAACGGGAACACATCAAAAACATAGAAATTATTGAAAAAAGAAAGGGTTAAGGTACATGGCAATAATCATATCGTTAAGAAAAGCAATAAAGGGGACGGCTGGCAGGATTTTCATGGGGTTCTTATTCCTCGCCATGTTTGGTGGTCTTGGCCTTTCGCGCATTCTCTTCAAATACCTGAAGGGTGACTCTATTGAGGGCATAGCAGAAATAAATGGTGTAGAGATAGCCCGTCAGCTCTTTCAAAAAACGGTCGCACAAGAAGATCGTTACCTCTCCCATGTCCGTCAGCAGTACGGGAAAAGTGCTGACCTGTACATGAAAATTATGGGCATTAACCCGGACCCTCAACAAAACGCTCTCAATAAACTTATTCACGGTGAGTTGGTCGATCAGTTTGCGCAAAGTCTTAATGTGCATATTGCTCATGGCTATTTGGAAGCGCGCCTTGCTGATCCACGTTTCTTGATGGAAGAAGTGGGTGAAATATTACCACAGGAAGTCTTCACCAAAGAAGGGGGCATAGATACGTTTGCCGCTTTAGAATTCCTCAAAGGGACTGGCCAAATGCCTGCTCTTGAAAGAGTTATGAAGGAAAAGCTTACTAAGCAGTTTGCTATCCTCATGCTGCAGTCAGGATTTTTTGTCCCTTCCTACAGCATCAAACAGATGTATGTTGAACAGAAGCTGGCAAAGAAATTTACCTATCAAACCTTCTCCCTTGACGTGTTTTTTGCCGCAGAAAAAACAAAAGGTGCAACGGATGCGCAGCTGCGCGCGTTTTACAACGAACAAAACAAACTTTCCCGTCGCTACTGGACGCCAGAACGACGTAATGCTTCACTATGGACTTTTACCCCTGAAGAATATGGAATCACCGTCGATGACTCAGACCTTGAGGCATATTACAATAAGAACAAATCGACTCGTTTTATAAAAGATCCAATGCAAGTACAGGTAAGGGAAATTGTTCTCGATGATGAAACCAACAAAGGTACCAAGACTTTGGCGCAAGAAGCTTCTACTCTTCATGCCCAACTCACGCAGGATCCAAAAAGCTTTGAAAAAATTGCTCGTGAACATTCAACAAATAAAAAAACAGCACAACACGGTGGTCTCTGCGAGTTCTTTAAACGAGGAACGCATGAAAAAGAGTATGAAAAAGCAGCTTTCCGCCTTAAAGAAGACGGAGAGATTTCTCCTGTGGTGCCTGTAGAAAAAGGCTTTGTAATTCTCCAACGCGTTTCCCGAAAAGAAGCCACTTTCCAGCCTTTTGAAAATGTTAAGAACGACATCCGTAAATTGCTCATTGAACAAAAGTTCAAGTCAGATTTTGTTAAAACAGCAAGCCAACTTGCCCGCCAAGATAATCCAGAGGAAGCGCGAGATGCGTTTGTTGCCGCTCATCATGGGGTCAAAACAACGATGAATAATGTTAAGCGAGAAACAGAGGATCCCGTTGAACAGCGACTTTTTGCCTTGAGAAACGAGGGGGACTTCACCGCTGCCGTTTTGAATGGAAAAGGAATTATCATCCAATGTGAAAGCAAAGCAAAGGCAGAGCCAGCTTCTTTTGATTCGGTAAAAACAAGGGTGGCTAACGATCTCTACGAAGACCGGGCAACCAGAGCACTCGAAGATGCGGTAAAAACAGCAAAAGCCCAAGTTCTGAAAACCGGATCTTTTGCAACCCTAGATGGGGGAAAAATAAGCTCAACAGAGTTTATCAAGATGGACGACGAAAAGAAGATAAAAGAGCTAACTGAAGCGGGTTTTCCTCAACAAAGTATGGAGCTTGATTGGGAGGGTGCAGTTCTTTCTAGCTTCTCCACCAAAAATGGCATAGTAGTAAGGCTTGATGCGATTGAAAAATTGGAAGATGCGGATTTTGCTCAAAAAAGACCTGAACTTCTGAGAGCCGCGTATGAGCGCCTTAACGGCCTTTTTTCGCATGCCTTTATTGCGTCTTTGTTTAGAACTGCTACAATTAAAGTCAATGATTCAATATCCCGTGTGAAAGACCAAGTATGAAACCTAAGGCACCGCAACAAGCTTCTGAATCTGCCGTAAGGCAAAAAGAGGCAGTGGCAACTCACGATTTGTCGGCCAAACAGAAGGCCCTCGAAGTTACCTTTGCTCAAATAGATAAGCAGTATGGTAAAGGCGCTGTTATGCTCCTCGGCCAATCGGCAGGAGCAACTGTTGAGGTTTCCTCCTCAGGCTCAATTCTGCTTGATCAGGCACTTGGTGTAGGCGGCTACCCAATCGGGAGAATTATAGAAATTTACGGACCTGAAGCTTCAGGGAAAACAACGTTGGCTCTCCAGGCAATTGCGCAGGCCCAGCAAAAAGGAGGCATCTGTGCCTTTATTGACGCTGAACATGCTCTCGATCCTGAGCATGCGGGCAAGTTGGGCATAAAGGTTGATGAGCTCATCATTTCTCAGCCTGACTACGGTGAACAGGCTCTTGATATTGTAGAGATGCTCGTTCGTTCTGGTGCTATTGATATTATTGTTGTCGACTCGGTCGCCGCTCTCGTTCCTAAAGCGGAACTGGAAGGGGAAATGGGCGATGCGCACGTTGGTTTGCAGGCACGATTGATGTCCCAGGCGTTGAGAAAGCTCACCCCTATTGTACATAAATCCAAGGCGATCCTTGTGTTTATCAACCAGATTCGCCACACCATCGGCGGGATGGCTTTTGCCAACAAAGAAACAACGACCGGTGGAAATGCTTTGAAATTTTATGCCTCAGTTCGTCTGGACGTGCGCAGAATTGCCTCTCTCAAAAAGGATGAAACTCATATCGGTAATCGGGTTGCTATCAAAGTTGCCAAAAACAAAGTTGCAGCTCCATTTAGGCGTATTGAGGTGGACCTCCTTTTCAATGAAGGAATTAGTCGCGAGTTAGATCTCTTGGATGCTGCTCTTGCTTATGGGGTTGTTGCCCAATCTGGTTCATGGTTTGCATTCGAAGGCAATAAAATGGCACAGGGTAGGGAGCAGGTGCTCAACTACTTAAAGCAGGAAAAGCACGTGGCCGAAGCTATCAGGGCAAAAGTGGAAGCTGTGATTGCGGGAGCGGCGTAGGTAAATGGTGATAAAAGTTAAAAGCGGAAGTGATTATGGTTTTTAGAGGAAATGATCCATCAAAGGAAGCTGCTCCTAGCAACAAGGCCAACCAACAGTTGATGAATGAAGGTATTCGTGCGCCACAGGTTCAGTTGATTACGGCGGATGGCACAAACGTTGGTATGGTTTCAAGAATGGAAGCGCTTACCCAGGCGCGAGAAGCTGGGCTCGACCTGGTTATGCTCGCTGAAAGCGGTGCCCTTGGTATACCAGTGGTCAAAATTATGGACCATGGTAAAGAGCTCTACAAGACTAAGAAAAAACAAACTGAAGCTAAGAAGAATCAGAAAGTTATTCTTGTAAAAGAAGTAAAAATTCGTCCAAAGATTGGTGAGCACGATTACGAGCGCAAAATTAATCAAGCGATAGAATTCCTTAAAGAAGGGAATCGCCTTAAGATTACTGTCCAATTTCATGGGCGTGAGGTTGCCTTCAAAGCAGAGCAGGGCAGCCAGCTGTTCGACAAAATAAACCGCAGTTTTCAAGCCCATGGATTGGCAGACCGTCTCGGTGAAGAGAAAGAAGCTAATGCGGGTAAAACGTGGTCCAAGATGTTCTTTTTGAAAAAATAATAGGTGATATACAATGCCAAAGGTAAAAACAAATTCTGCTGCAAAAAAGCGCTTTAAGCGCGTTGGTAAAAACAAGATCAAACGTGCATCAGCATTACGACGTCACATTTTGACAAAGAAAACTCGCAAAAAGAAAAGACAATTGCGTCAAGGCGGCTATGTGGCTTCCGTGAACGTGAAAGAAATCAGTCTCTTACTTCCTTACTGGTAAATGGATAGAACATGACAAGAGTTAAACGCGGTCTGGCGACTAAAAAACGACACAAAAAATTACTTAATCAAACTAAAGGCTACTGGGGACAGCGAAGCAATATTTTCAGACGTGCTAAAGAAACCTTGCTTCGCGCATTGGCTTTTGCATTTGTGGGAAGAAAGCTAAAAAAACGTTCTACCCGAGCGCTCTTTATCACCCGCATCAATGCTGCAGTAAAGCCACACGGTCTTTCATACTCAGTGTTCACGAATGGTCTTAAGAAGGCTAACGTTGTTCTCAACAGAAAAATGCTGAGCCAACTTGCTATTTTTGAACCTCGAGGCTTTTCAAAAGTTGTTGAGCTTGCAAAACAGGCCCGTTCTTGACATTAAAACTACCTTCTCAGTAGAATCTCAACTCAGCACGTAAATAACAAAAAGAGGGAGAGAAGCGTGGAAATGATAGCCATACTTGAGAAAAAGATTGAGGGCCTCATCGAGTTGTTGCGCGCTCTGAAAGAAGAGAACGTAAAGCTCAAGAATGACAACGTGCAACTTGAAACACAGAAAAAGCAGTTGGAAGAACAGGTCGTTCGTCTGGAGCACTCGCTCCTTAATGAAAACAAGCAATTTGAACAGAAGCTGACCGTGACTGAAAAAGCGGTCAGTGATTTGCTTAAAAGCATTGATGAACTCATAGAAAGCGAAGGGTGAAACTGAGATGGTCAAAAGTAGAGTAAAAGTCTCTATCTGCGACACTTCCTACTCACTCGTGGGGGATGAAGATGAATCTCATGTTTTCCGCACCGCTTCCTACGTTGATGCCGCCATGCGCGCCATTCTCGAGGCAGGCGTTACTGAACGAGAGAAAGCCGCTGTTCTTGTTGCCCTCCAGCTAGCAAGTAGGCTTTTAAAAGAGGAAGAGTCAGAGCTTCAAAAAACTGCAGAGACACAACGACTCGTAGAAAAGCTTGATCGAGAAGTGCGTCTTCTCATGGGAACTCTTTGAGCAATCATTTTTGCGGTTATTTTCCTCATTGCGTGTCACGAACCACACAATGTTTGACGTTGCATAAGTCAAATTCAACGGAGCGCTGTCATGCAACGCGTTAGGAATTAGGAAAGACCACATGTTACTAGGAATAGGCGAAGTTCTTCTAGGACTCATAGCAATCGTAAGCACCGCCGCTCTGCTTTTATATGCACGCAGAAAGTTAGCAGAGGCACAGGCGATGCTAGCGTCCGTGGAAGAAAAACATAAGAGTGCCAAACGGGAAATTGAGACTGAGCGCAAAGAGGCTCTTCTTAAAGTCAAAGATGAAATCTACAAGCGTCGGACTGATTTTGAATCGGAAATAAAACGCGGTCGCATCGAACTTGATCGCCAGCAGGTCAAACTTCAATCCAAAGAAGAACTACTGGATAAAAAAGAAACCCAGCTAGATGACCTTAAACGGGAACTGCAGGAGAAAGAGCGTAAACTCAATCGAATGAGCGAGCTCATGCATTCCAACGAAGAAAAACTTAAAACACTGTATACCGAACTGATCACCAAGCTAGAAAACATTGGTGGCTTCAGCAAAGAGCAGGCAAAAAAAGAACTTGCTGATATTTTGTACGCCGAAGTAAATCTTTCCAACCAAAAATGGATCCAAAAGGTTGAAGAAGAAGCACGCCAAGTTGCCAAAGAAAAAGCGACTCAAATCGTGGTAAGCGCCATGCAACGGTACACCATTGATCAGGTAACCCCAAACGCATCAAGCGTTGTTCATCTCCCAAAAGAAGAGATGAAGGGACGTATCATTGGTAAAGAAGGGCGCAATATTAAATCGCTCGAAATGGCGACAGGCATGGAATTTGTCATCGGAGAAAGCCCCGAAATTATCACCATTTCCGGCTTCAATCCCATTCGTCGTGAAATAGCACGTCGCACGCTTGAAAAACTGATCCTCGACGGCCGCATTAATCCAACAAGAATCGAGGAGACGGTCGCTTTCTACGAAAAAGAAATAGAAGAAGCAATAGAGGAATATGGTAAGCAGGCGGTTCTTGAATGCAACATCCAAGGGATTCATCCCGAGATAGTCACCCTACTAGGAAAGCTCTATTTCCGCACCAGTTTTTCGCAAAATGTCCTTGATCATAGCAAAGAGGTAGGGACGTTCGCTCGTATGATAGCCGAGGAACTAGGCTTGAACGGCGAAATCGCAATGCGTGCTGGCCTTCTGCATGACATTGGAAAAGCGGTTACCGCAGAAGTGGAAGGACCTCACGCTATCATTGGAGGCGACATTGCAAAACGATGTGGCGAAAGCCCGCTGGTCGTAAATGCTATAGCTGCTCACCACGAAGAAGTTCCATTTTTATCTATTTACGCACCTATTGTTGTCATTGCCGATACAATTTCAGCATCCCGTCCTGGTGCAAGACGCGAAACGTTAACTGCCTACATCAAACGCCTTGAAAAATTGGAAGATATAGCAACCGGATTTAGTGGTGTCAAAAAGGCCTATGCGCTGCAAGCTGGCAGAGAAGTTCGCGTCATCGTTGAAGAGGACATACTCGATGATGAAAAAGCATCAATACTTGCTCGTGATATTGCAAAACGAATTGAAGATGAAATGAGTTTCCCTGGTCAAATCAAGGTAAACGTCATCCGAGAAAAACGCTCTATCGAATACGCACGCTAAGGAGAAGCAATGTCTGCAGTCATTCGAGTACTCATGCTGGGTGACATCATCGGAAAAACAGGGCGTGCTCTTTTTGCTCGCCATGCTCGAACGTTCAAAGAGGAACTTTTTCTTGATGCCATCATTGTCAATGGGGAAAACAGTGGTGATAGTGGCGTTGGCATAACTCCAGAAATCGCACAATTTCTGCGCAAGCATGGGGCTGATGTTATCACTGGTGGCAACCACAGTTGGGATGAACCCTCAATCTTTCCTTACCTCAACACGCATGATTATGTTTTGCGGCCAGCCAATTTCCCTTCGCGTTGTCCCGGTAAAGGCATAACGTTTTTTGCCTGCAAAGGTTACTCTGTCGGCGTTATGAATCTGATGGGACGAGTATTTATGAAGCCAACGCTTGATTGCCCATTTTTGGAGGCGGAAAAATTGTTGCGCGATAGCAGTTCTCAAACCCCACTCATGTTTGTTGACTTTCATGCCGAAGCAACCTCAGAAAAATTAGGCCTCGCCTACTTTTTGGAAGGAAAAGTAACAGCAGTGGTGGGAACTCATACCCACACCCTTACCAATGATGCTCGAATTTTACCAGGAGGAACGGCATATGTTACGGATCTGGGTATGTCAGGCTCGCTACATTCGTTGCTGGGATTTGAGTCTGAACCGTTTGTGGAAGGATTCATGACGGGCATGGGAACACATGGAGGGGTGGTAACCACAGCCCCTTACATCATAACCGGCACCATCATCACAGCAGACGCAGTTACGGGCAAAGCATTAGCCATTGAGCCACTTGCAAAAATCGACACCCAACCTCTGGAGGGCCTTTCATGAGCGCCACACTACGCGTCCTGCTCTTGGGCGATCTTATGGGGAAAACGGGCAGAGACGTTTTCTCTCGCCATCTCGGAAAGCTCCGCGAACATTATTCACCGGATATCACCATCGTCAATGGAGAAAACTGTGCAGAGGGTAAGGGAATTACACCCGCAATAGCCGATGCTTTACTCGAAAGTGGTGTTGATATCATTACCTCAGGAAACCATATTTACGATCGGAAAGAAATTTTTCCCTACCTTGACGATCACGATACGGTGCTACGTCCAGCAAATTATCCCGATGCATGCCCAGGTAAAGGTATGGTCATTTTCCAACACAAGGGAATTTCAATTGCAGTCATGAATGTTATGGGACGCCTTTTTATGCCCGTACATCTCAACTGTCCTTTCCAAAAATCACTTGAGTTGGCAGAAGAGGCTCAAAAAGTAACTCCCCTCATTTTTGTTGATTTTCATGCCGAAACAAATGCTGAGAAAAGAGCACTCGGTGTCTTTCTCGACGGCAAAGTCACTGCAGTCGTTGGAACGCATACTCACGTACAAACAGCGGACGCACACATTCTCCCTCACGGAACAGCGTATATCAGCGATTTAGGAATGGGAGGCTCTCTCAATTCGATGATCGGCGCAGGCAAACCAGAAATCATTCGCCGTTTTCTTACCCAGATGCCAGCGCGTCACCACGTCGCCAGCGATGCACCATACGTATTGAGTGGAGCGTTGGTAACTGCCGATACGCAGACGGGCAAGGCTCTTTCTATCGAGCCCGTGTACATTGTCGACAACGACCCTCTTTATTCGTAGGTGTGTCACCCCCTAGACTTAAAACCATAGGTCGTTATAGTGGGAACTCGTCTTTGCTGAAATATACAGTTCTATTTTCAGATGAAAGGGCGTCCCATGATTAGTATCTTGTTTACCTATCTCGTTGCCGCAGCAGCTTTTACCTTCATCAAACTGGCAGTGGGTATCCCACACGCAACATTTTTCCTTTCCACGTTTCATTTGCTCCCAGTGGGGATACTTTTCCTGTGGTGGCATTCTTTTTTTGAAACCACTTCATCCGTAACAACGCACCGCACACCGTATATTATAGTACTGGTGAGTGTCGCTTTTTCGCTGGCTGACATAACGTATTTACTCGCGTTGAAAGATGCACCTTCCTCTCACGTTGCTCTGATTTCCTGCCTAGGCCCTATAGCAACGGCAATAATCGGCTGGTTTTTTTTTAAAGAAAGGCTCACGGTTCGCAAAGGTTCAGCTTTATTGCTCGGCCTTTTTGGTATCATGCCATTACTTATCAGCAATCTCATATCAGCCACCTCCAACACGTCCTCAGCCTCTATGCTAGGCGGCTATTTTTATGCGTTCGTCACTACGGTGGTAACTGCCGTTAACGCTTTTGTTCTCAAAGAGCTTTTCCAGAAGAACTATACCCTTAGCCAAGCGCTGGGCACTGCGCTGTGTGGCGGCGGCATCGTGTCTTTTATAGGAGCACTTTTTTTCGAAAGATGGGCGCTTGTGTATCTCTCTCTCACATCTACTTTTACACTACTGACATTTATTGCTTTTATGGCCCACAATCTTTTGTATCTTTCTCTGTATGGCTATGCCGTAAAAAAATACCCAATCATGCTTGTCTCGTTGCTTTCGCTCACAACCCCTCTCATTTCGGCTACCCTTGAGTTTCTGTGGTTCGGAAAAAAAGTAGGATGGCCATTCATTGCATCTACTGTGCTTTTAGGGATTTCACTGCTTCTATTCAATACACACAGTGAAAAAAGTGACGGATGTTAGCAGTCTGAAAGCCCGTGGGCGCTCCTGTTACCGCTAGCTTTTAAAAAAGCCACGATTATACTGAGGAGCCAGTTTCGCCGACAGAACTCTGTTTCTAAGTCTTTACGGAAAGGGCATTGATGATTGACATCATTCTCATGAACATCGTAGCAGCGCTTGCTTTCACTTTTAGCAAGCCACCGGCTACCGATAATGCTGTGTTTTTCCTTTCCGCACTTCATCTCCTGCCAGCGGGGCTTTTCTTTACTGCGTGGCGGTTTTTTTTCACCGGTCACGGACGCCGAGAGCGCATCACCACAAGCACTTTTTGGATATTTCTTGTTCTCATGGCACTGTATTCTTTTACCGACGTGACCTGCTTTCTTTCGGTTGATAAAACCCCCTCATCGTACGTGGCTCTCATTAGTTGCCTGGGACCATTAGTTACCGCGTTGGTAGCACGCGTGGTTCTCAAAGAGTTTTTCACTACCCGCAAGGTTTTTGCTCTATTCCTCGGTTTCTTTGGGATATTGCCGTTACTAGTCAACAATGCAACAGATACTACAACTCAAGATTATTCTCCTGATCTCATGCAAGGCTATCTCTATTCCTTCTGCACCATGGTCGGAATCATCTCCATTGGATTTATCCTCAAAGAAATTTTTCTCAAAAACTACTCCATCGTAGAGCTGCTCAGTATTATTCTTTCAGGCGGTGGAATAATTTCGCTCATATTGTCTTTGGTGACCGAAGATTGGACGCTCATTCCTTTTCAGACATTCCTCTTTTTTACGCCTCTGACACTCTGCATATTCGTTGCCCACAACATAGTAGCTCCTTTTTTGTATGCGTCAGTTCTTAGGAAATATCCGATTACTTTATTATCTTTCTTTTCTCTTATGACCCCATTTTTCTCTGCACTAGTAGAGTTTTTCTATTATCAAAGAAAGGTAGGAGTATGCTTTTTTCTTTCCGCCATCCTTTTTGGGAGCGCACTTCTTCTTTTTTACTCAGAAGAAAAAAAACAGCGCTTTACTGCCTAAAAAGCCGGCTAGTCATCGGCCATGTTATAGAGCTTTTACAAAAGAGCAGATATACTCAAAACTTATTCCACAAAATTAAGCGGCAGGGGAGCTATGGTAGATCTTATTTGTGTGTATGCCATCTTTGCTGGAGTTTTTGTTTTCGGCAAAAAGGCCGTCTTGAACTCAGACCCTTTCTTTCTCACTGCTGTCAGACTTATTCCTGCAGGATTCCTTCTCGTAGTTTTTTCGCGGCTGCTCCGGGAATCCCTACCAAAAATCAAACGGAAAACGATTCCTCTCTTTGCTGGATTAGCGCTCTTCTATTTTCTAATGGATGCATTTCGGTTCATAAGCCTTAAGTACGTCCCCGCTTCACACGCAGCACTTTTATCAAGCCTTACCCCATTCATCACAGCATTGGTTGCACATTTGATGTTCAAAGAAGTGTTCCCGTTCAAAAAACTGGCTGCGCTTTTTCTGGGATTGGTAGCGGTACTCCCTCTCATGATTCAAAATCTCCAAAGAAGTACGGCACCGTCTGCAGAAACCTCCTTTCAAGTGGTAACTGGCTATGCAGCAATGCTTGTTTGCGTTCTTTCTATCGTATTCGCGGTTTTCCTTTTAAAGGAAATTCTTGAAAAGGAGAAATATCCTGTCATTTTCTCAATGGGTACCGCACTTTTCTTTGGAGGATGCGCTTCTTGCATAGTTTCGTTTTTCTTAGAGCCATGGAATCCACTTCCGCTACGCAACCCTCAAGAAACAGTTCCTCTCATTTTATTCATTTTTGTGACGCATAATATGATTTCGCAACCACTCTATGGATATCTCGTTAGAAAATATCCGGTTACATTGGTCACATTTGCCAGTCTAGTAACGCCTATTACTTCAGCCATCTTAAGCTTTTTTCTCTACGATCAACCAATTGGCTATACCTTCACCTTCTCCGTCGTAACACTTGCAGCGGCTTTTTTTCTTTTCTATCACGAGGAGAAAAAAGAAGGGCTCATTCATTAACGAAAGGCCTCAATGTTCTTGCTTTTTATACTGTATTCGCTTTTTGCCAGCACTTTCATCCTTGGAGAAAAAGCGGTAGCACTCGTGCCACCGGTTTTCTTTGTAGGAGCTCGTATGACCTTAGCAGGATTACTTCTGCTCGGATACCTTGCTTTTACTGATAAAAAGAAACTTGTAATTAAAAAAGAACATTGGTTGTGGTTTGTAGGGATCGTTATATTCCACGTATATTTTTCGTACGTCCTTGAGTTCTATAGCTATACATATTTGTCCGGTCCTTACGTCGCATTGCTTTACAACTTATCGCCTTTTGTCACTGCACTTTTTGCCTTCTTTTTTCTCAACGAACTTATGACGCGCAAAAAATGGGTAGGCCTTGTAATAGGATCGGCCGCATCAATCCCCATGATCAGCTCAAAACTCACTTCCGTCACTATTGGCGGCACCCCATTCCAAATTGGACTTGCGCAGGGTGCTCTTATATTATCGGTCCTTGCAACATGCATCGGATGGATATTCCTCAAGAAAATGACAACCACGTGGGACTATTCCTATGTGCTTGTAAACGGAATAGGAATGTTTTTTGGTGGCCTGCTTGCATTTCTCACCTCATTTATTCTTGAGCCAGCGCCTGCATTGCCCATCATAAGCAGTTCGACCTTTTGGGGCGTTTTATTGGCAAGTATCATCATCGGTAATGTTATCGTGTATAACTTATGGGGAAAGTTACTGCACACCTATTCAGCTACCACACTATCCTTATTTAACTGCTCAACCCCACTCTTTGCAGCACTTATTGATTGGCTATGGCTTGGAAAGACAGTAGGGCCTTTATTTCTTATCACTGCGGTAGCTACCTCAGCAGGCCTTTATCTTTTCTATCAGGAAGAATTGGCAGGCACCGTCAAAACAACCGAGATAGTGCAAGAACAGTTAAAAGATTTGGAGCGCTAACATCACATTAAAAGGAGTTTATTATGCTACTGTTGCTCGTTTTATACGCGTTTTCTGCAAGCACCTTCATCATAGGAAGGGAAGCTGTTCTGGCAGTACCTCCACTATTTTTCACCGGAATTCGCATGATACTGGGGGGCATCTTATTGCTCGGTTTTGTAAAGCTACGTCACCCACGCGACTTTAAATTTCACCCGAAAGATTGGTGGTGGCTTGTCGGTATTGTTCTGTTCCACATCTATGGCTCCTATGCACTTGAATTCATAAGTCTCAAATACCTCACGGGGGCAAAGGTTTCTCTGCTTTACAACCTCACTCCTTTCATAACTGCTTTGCTTTCTTATTTTTTCTTCAAGGAAGTTCTCTCTTTCAAAAAGTGGATAGGGCTCCTGATAGGATTCCTGGCATTTGTACCGATACTGGTTACGACGCCCGTAGCGGCAGAATCTTCGCGCTACACCACCCTTGCAGAATTTTTGTTGCTACTTGCCGTAACCGCTTCTTGCATTGGTTGGATTTTTATGAAGCAACTGATCAGTAAGCACAACCATTCTTACGTGTTTGTAAACGGAATCGGCATGTTCTTTGGTGGTATCTTATCTCTCCTTACCTCTGTTCCTTTTGAAACATGGCCATCTGCTGAATATCTGGTCAGTAGTGTAAGTTTTATCCGGTGCCTGCTGTTACTGATCCTGATCGGTAATGTCATTTGTTACAATCTCTACGGGAAACTCCTCCACAAATATTCTGCAACTACACTCTCTTTCTTCGGTTGTACCACACCGCTGTTTGCAGCGCTGTTTGGATGGATGTGGTTAGGTGAAGCAGTAAGCCCGTGGTTTTATGTAACTGCACTGTTAACAGGCGTAGGACTCTATATTTTTTATCAAGAAGAATTGAAAGAAGGATTACTTAATCGCTGAATGAAAGGCATAAGCATGAATAAACTCTTTATTTCTACCTATTTTTTCCTTGCTCTTTCTGCCCGAGCAGAGGAAGCGCCTCAAGAAAAATTTACAGACAAAGTTGAGATTGTGGCTATTGCGGTAAAAGATGTGGTGACAGACACCACAGAAACAGTGCGCAGAAGCCTCCACGAGGGGGCTGAAGCAGCTAAAGGTTTTCTCGCATCCACTGCAGCGCAGATAAAGATAAAAATGCATGAAGCACGCGCAAAACATGCGCAGCAAAAGGCAGAAGATGCGCACAAACAAAAAGTACAAGTGCAACAAGAATTAGCACAGGTGCAGGAACAGTTACGACAGGCACAGGCCGCTTTGAAAAGAACACAACAAGAGATGTATTACCGAAAATAAACTTTTATTTTGTGCTCAACGAATAGGCGATCCTTAAAAAACTTCAAGAAAAACTTGCAAAATCAAAAAAAAGGAGCATATTGCCGGACGGTTCATTTTTAAACAGCGATTTCTGAAAGGACATCGTATGAAAAAGATAACAAGCACCGGCCCTCGTACGCCGCATTCTCAAACAACACCTGCACCAAGCAGGGCCAGTAATACTAACGAGCGTGTAGTCGAATCTGTCTACAGCACTCCACAATTCACCGAAACAATCACTATCCGGGAAAGTGTAGGGACTGGCGCTGACCCCAAATCAAAACAACCAGCTATTCGCCGCTCTGCACCATCTCCTACTGCACCGCGTGACTCTTCGGAACGTTCCACAGAGGATGCATCTACCGGCCATGGACTGCCGGAGGGCAGCAACCGTGGCCAATTCGTGTCAGAACCGGGAGGTCAGCATCGGAAACAAACCGCGCAGGAAAGCAAAACGGGTCAAGGTGGTCCACACCATGCAAGCGTGCACCCTTGGGCGGTCATGTCATCACAACACAGCTCTGCCCTACGACGTGAGCGCGATCAGCAAGAAGTAAGCCCTAAGGCCCCAAGCGCGCCCGGCAATCAGCGCGATAGAGAGCTGCATCAGAAAAAAACAACTGATCAGACAGGCCGGCGTTCCGGCTCGTCAAAAAAGTCTACGACAGGCAATAAGTAACGGTGAGGGGGCGTTGCCACGCCATTCTTGCCACGGGCGGCTGAAACGCCCCTCCCCGCATATCAAAATAGAGCGGAGGATCTCTCATGAAAAAGAATTGGTATTTCATCTTGCTGGCAGCGGGCAATGGTTGCCATCCAGCGGAGCCTGCACAAACTATCAATGAAACGAGGACAAAGGATCGAGCAATGCCGGAGGAGGGTAAGACCCCTTTCTCTGCCATACCGCAAAGCGGAGAGCCTCGCATTATCCAACCAATTAATGGGGAGGAAACAGCTATGAAAACTCCTATCACTCATAAACCTGAGAATGACTCCTTGCTGACCGAACAACCGGAGACAGCACAGCATGAATCGGAGAAAGTAAAGGCGACGAAAATCGCTAACGAATCATGGAAAATAGTAGCTGAAGCTGAGAGACAAAAACGTGTTGTCGATGATCTTATTACCCATGCAGAGCAAGAATTGCGAGCTTTAAGGGCGGAACTTGCGCATGCTCAGCATGCTAAAAAAGAAGTTCCCACTCCTGGTCATGTCATCAAGAAATACGAAGCTCCCCTAAAGAATCCAGAAGGCATACTCGACGGGGTGGAAGAAGCTGCACTCACAGTAAAAAACATCGTAGCGGAAGGAGCAGAAGTTACCAAGGAAGTGATTATGTCCGGAGCCGTTGCCGTTAAGCGCCTTGCCGATGCTTCAGCTTCTAAGACAAAGGAATTGATTGCTGAAGCTCGTGCTGAGCATGCTCAAGACCGCGCAGCAGAAGCACTCTATGAAGGCAAAGCAGCAAAAGAACGGCTAGTCGAAATTACCCGGCAAATACAACAAGTTCGGTCCCAAATCGAACAAACGGAAGATCAAACAAAAAAATCTGAGCAGCAGGTATATGGGCAAGCTCTTAACCAAGACCTAAGCAAGAAGTAAGGGAAGGACGAACTATGAATATCACATATAAAGTGGGTGCCTTGATCTGGCTGACCGCTCTGTTTAATCAGGCGCGAACAGTAGATGGTTCCGTCACACAGAAGACAACAAAAGCTGCGCATGTTGTTGGACAAGCTGCCGTTGAAACAGCACATGTCATGAAAGATAAGGCCGCGCTGGGTGTACGACAGATTGAAAATGCTGCGCACAAAACAATAGCCAAGGCGAAGGTCGGTCACTACCAAGATCGTGCAGCGAACGCTGCTGATCAGGCTGTGCGCAAAGCCGACCAAGCTATCGAGTACAAGAAAAAGGCTCAAATCGAAAAGATTGCTGAGGCAAAGCGCTCTACGCAGTTTGGCGTTCATTCAACGGCAGAAAAAGCACACATTGCCGTAGAACAATCTCGTGCCCGGGCCCACCGTCATCAAGCCGTGCAAGAAATCAAAGTAGCAGCGTCTACTGCGGCAACTAAAGCGCGGGAGGCGGTAGATCACGGGATGGACAACGCAAAGAATTTCATTTCTACCACCGTTGCCCACGCAAAAGAAGATCACGCACGACGAAGGGAAAGGGAGGCCCAAAAGAGGGGCGCGCACACGATCCACATTTCGCACATAGAAACAACGAAAATCAGTTAACAAATAGATCCTGATGAAAGGAATTCCTATGAAAATCTTGCAACCAAAAACACTGGTCGCCGCAGCTCTTCTCAGCAGCGCAACAGTGACCGCAGGCGGCAAACAGATTACCGAGGAAGCTAATCGCACATTGAATGAGACCCTAGAAACTGCCGCTGAAGTGGTTTCTCCACTCATAAAAGGAGCGCAAAAAATCGCTCAGACTAAGGAGGCACAAGAATTAAAAGAGCAATTGGCAAGCAAAGCCGATGAGGTCAAAGAGGCTGCTTCCCCTGTTGTACAGGGCGCTTCAGACATGATCAGGCAGGGAAAAGACAAGGCAGAGGAGATGGTCGAAAAAGGAAAAGCAGCTCTTGAGGAACACGCAGCAAACGGTGCCTGGAAGGAAAAAGAAAGGATAGAAGAACGCATCGTCAAGATAGGAGAAACTATCCAGGAGGCCCGTAGGGAGTTGTCCGACAAACAGGATCAGCTTCAACGTGCTCAGAAGAAATTACGCGAGGCTCAGGCGGCTTTGTATTCGCGTGAACAAATCGAGGGCACGGTAACGCAAGAAGGTCTCCTAGACAAGGTTGAGGAGACGGCCGAGGGCGTACGAGATGTGGTAATTAATGCCGCAGCAGGGTTACGGGATAAAACGCAGGACGGTATAGCTACAGCAAAACAGCTCATAACCGCAGCACCTGCAAAGATTAGCGCAAGCCTTCGCGAAACGATGGAAGGCGCTCGTGAAAAACATGCGAATAGCCGGGTTGAAGAAGCAGCCAAACGCGAACAAGATGAACTTGCAAAACTGAAGGAAGTGCGTGACAAGATTTTCCAAACAGACCAAGAAATGGCACAGACCTTACATCAAACGCATGGCGCAAAGGCTGCCTTGGCCGAAGCGCAACGCATTAACTCCTTAATAAAGAGCTCTCATTAACAAATAATCACCTCGCTGCACCGACCACAAAATTGTGAGAGTGCAATGAGAGAAGGGTGGGGCCGGAGGCGGATGACCTCCCGCCCCACTCGTTTTTATTTTCGACGCACGATAACCAAACCGATCTATAAGTATCAAAGAAATGAAGGACGGCCGCTAATAAGACAGTGATATACAAGGGCAAGAGACACACCCATATGCTGCAGTATTTGTACAAATACTGCAGCATCCGACACCCCGTGGACTCAACAATCTTTAAAGACGACTCGTGGTTCAAATGGAGCACGGCACAGGGGACAAGTTATCGTATTACCAGAGGTTCGGCAGGTGTTCGCCCACTCTTTGAGGCAGTGCGTATGAAAGGTATGTTTCCCATTACCAATAGGACAAGGGAGGGTAGTAACGTGTTTCTTATAAACCGATGAATTCAAGTCAACCCAAACACCATCTTTATTACACAATTTTTCACTGCAGATAACACAGTCTTCCTGCATTTCATCTTGCGTAAAGATCCGATCAGTAAGGGTGACTGTATTGTTTCTCTGATTTTGTTGCTGTCCTACATGGCGAGCATAATGAGCATCGTGTGCATCTCTCTGACTATTGATCGTCTGTGCGGGTGTGGTGGTTCCAAATGTTGATTGACTTTGTTGGGCAGCATCTCGCTCGGCAAAGCGCTCACCGTGAACCAACTGCTGATCACGCAACGCCTGTTCTCTGCTCACTGGCGCTCCCCTGAAGGCTGCACTATCTTGCTGCGCCACTCCTTCAGCGAAAACCCTGTCATTGGCGATCTGTTCTTCTTCAAGCCTTTTCTTTTTTGCACGTTCTTTCTTTTCGTGTTCTTCCCGCTGACGCTTAAGCTCTAATTCCTTTTGTCTATTTCTTTCTTCTCGGACAGCTTGCTCTCTCACGCACGCCTGACAACGCGTCGCTGGAACGTAGTGATCTCTATGAAAGTGATGGTGTGCGCAGTCAGCAGTGACATATTCTTGGTTCTGCGAAACCACTCCCGCGCAAGCAGGACAAATCCATTGATCAAAATAATAGATCCCGGGAGCGAGAATGGAAGCAATCAGAGCCGTAACGGCAGCCTCTGCCATACCTTGTTGCTGGCGTTCCAGCGCTTTTGTATAACGCTCCCGTTCTGCCAGTGTTGCATCTTCTTTTACACATTCCTGACACAGCATTCCTGGAATATAATGTTCTCGGTGAAAAGCATGCCGACAGTTTCTGCCCAGAACATAATCTTTCGCATGAATATATCCACCACAAGCGGGACAGGTCCATACACCCACGTACACTGCCCCTCCGGCCACTGCTGCTAAAGCTGTGCCCAAAAGCACTTCCCATGCTTCAAGAGCATGCGCGTGGCTAGGTAGGAGTACACAGAGTACGGCTGCTACGACTCTCTTTTTTTTGATCTTCATAACGACCCTCGTTTTTAGAATTAGTTTACAAATCTGTATATTTCGAAGCATTTCCACGCGCTTTTTCAACAGGATATTTTAATTTCGTTTTCTCTAATTTTTTCTTAAACGCCGCTGAAAGATCAATGTCAGATTTTCTTGCAAAGGTAAGCGCAGCAACCCATAGTTCAGCATAGAGTCGTTCAACCTGTTCAAACTTTGCTTCCACAACATCATTCCCTCTTCCATCATTTGATTCGCGGCGAAAGAAGTCCATAAAACGAGCTGCTACCACCGATAAGTCACATGCTGCATCAACAATCGAAAGATTCTGATCATCCGAAAGCATGCTTCTAAGATGGGTAATTGTTGTGACGGCATCGTCTTGCAAATCGCTCTTTGAATAAAGCATGCCGATGCTTTTGGTCACCTCTACCTTTGCATTCAAAGCAAAACAAAGGAGCCAAGAGATCACGTCCCCAAATTCATCTTCAACCTGCTCACGCTTTGCAGAAAGAATATCCACCCCGCCAGCCTCTGGTTTTGAAAAAAGAAAAAGAGCTAGAAGTTCGCTTGATTCAACAACAGGACCGTTACTGTCTACCTTTGGATTGTGAAACTGGTACCAGTCACGTTCTGTTAAAAAGACGTCCATGGCGTTTTTGAGCATAAAAAGCGTTGTTTTTGAATCTGTCATACGATCGTCATCTCCTCTTACCATTGAATTAGTGAATATGAGCAATAAGCCTAGAGTGGTCAAACCTTTATTCATGGCGCCCCCCCGAGTAGTCATAATAACCTTTATTCCCACAACAAATATGGCGGAAGAGTAGCACGGCACCGTAAATACACAATGGCCCTTGTTTTAATCAACTGCTTTTTACAAAATCAGGAGTTGGCCGTATACTTTGAGCTCTGTCATAAACCCAGTTTTACAAAAGGACTCCCGGATGAGTAATAGACTTCCAGATCCAAAAATAAACCTTGCCGAATGGTACCAAGAGGTCATCTATCAAGCCGAGCTTGCTGAAAATGCCCCCGTACGAGGATGCATGGTGATCCGCCCCTATGGGTGTGAGATCTGGGAGACCATTAAAGGGATTCTTGATAAGAAAATTAAGGACACTGGCCACAAAAACGCCATCTTCCCGCTACTTATCCCTGAATCATTCCTCAAAAAAGAGGCGGAGCACGTTGAAGGCTTTGCTCCGGAACTGGCAGTGGTTACTCATGCTGGTGGCAAAGAGCTGGCTGAGCCTCTGGTAGTGCGCCCAACTTCTGAGACCATTATTCATTATATGTTTGCTCAGTGGATTAAGTCTTATCGAGACCTTCCACTCCTTATTAATCAGTGGGCTAACGTAGTCCGTTGGGAAATGCGTCCGCGCGCATTTTTGAGAACTTCTGAGTTTTTCTGGCAAGAAGGGCATACGGCCCATAGCACAGAAAAAGAAGCTCTGGACGAAGTTCTCATGATGTTGAGCATTTACAAAGATCTGGCAGAAAACTATTTGGCCATACCGGTCATCACTGGCAAAAAATCCGAGGGCGAAAAGTTCCCAGGAGCTGTCACAACTTACACATTTGAAGGATTCATGCCGGATGGCAAAGCTCTTCAGATGGGAACCTCTCATTTACTTTCACAAAGTTTTGCTAGATCATTTGAAATGCGATTCCAGACAAAAGAAGGGGAAATGGCCTACCCATGGCTTACCAGCTGGGGAACCACTACACGTCTGGTGGGGGCTCTTGTAATGACTCACGGGGATATCAAAGGGCTGGTTCTTCCTCCTCGCATTGCTCCGATTCAGGTTGTGATTATTCCAATCTATAAAACTGAAGATGAGCGCGAGCAAGTATTGGCAGCAGCTGAAAAGATCAAGCATGATCTCAACGATAAGGCACGCGTGTTTGTAGACGAAGACGAGCAAAAAACTCCAGGCAATAAATTCTACCACTGGGAGCTGAAGGGGGTGCCACTTCGCCTTGAAATAGGGCCTCGCGACCTTGCTCAAGATCAAGTGGTGATGACAGATCGCCTTACTTCGACCAAAACTCCGGTCGCCCTGCAAGGTATTAGTCGTATAATTCTAGAAAAACTCACCGCCCTCCAAGCTCAACTACTTGAACGAGCACGCACCCGCCTTGAAAACATGAAAGTGGTACAGCACAACCTTGATGCTATTATCACTGCCTCGGAATGGAACCTCATCCAAACCGGTTTTTGTGGAGAGCGTGACTGCGAAAAAGAACTTAAAAATCATAAGTTGTCGGTACGTTGTCTTCTACAAAGCAAGGAATGTCCGCGCTGTGGGGTATGCCAAAAACCAAGTATTACTGACTGTATTGTGGCGCGCTCCTACTGAGTTCCTGAATCTGGGTACCTACTGTTTTTTCGCTATTTTTAACCTCTTTTTTACAAGTGAGGTGGGTATGAAACTCATTACGTATGAGGAATTCGCTCAAGTTGAACTGCGTTCGGGCGCTATTACAAAAGTCGAAGAATTTCCCCGCGCAAAAAAACTGACCTACAAAGTATGGGCTGATTTTGGCCCTGAGATTGGAATACTGCAAACATGACCTCAAGTCACCGCGCATTACACTCCAGAAACACTGATTGGCCGATCAATTGCGGGGTGCGTCAACTTAGGTGAAAAGAATATTCCGGGATTTCTTTGACAATTTTTACTAGTGGGATTTCCCGATGAACAAGGAAATGTTTGCCTGGTAACTGTCGAACCCAAGGTCTCAAACGGTAAGAAACTGTTTTAAAATAATCGCCTCGAAAAAAAACGGGGCGATTTTATTTTGCTTCTTTCTGCGTTTCGATACACTCAGGCGATATATTTCATCAAGTAAAAAAATGAGGAGATTCCATGACAGACAAAGAACTAAGCACGGGATTTGAGCGTTATTTGCTTACCGAACGAAGAGTAGCACGGAATACCTTTTCTGCTTATGTAAGCGATCTTGCTCAATATCGCGACTATCTCTCTCAACTGAACAAAAGTCTTCAAACCAGCGATGAAAAGACTATTAAGGCATTCCTAAAACACCTGAAAGATACCGGCTTAGGGGCACGTAGCCTGGCGCGTAAAATTTCGTGCCTCAAGGCATTTTATGGCTATGCGCATGAACACCATGGCCTGGCAAATAGTAGCAAACAACTCTTTACTCCGCGCCACGAAAAAAAACTTCCTCACTATCTTCATGAAGATGATATCGAACTTCTTTTACAAACCTCACATCAAGAAAAAACTGCGGTCGGAGAGCGAAATAGAATAATGCTGTATGTGTTGTATAGTTCCGGCATGCGGATTAGCGAACTCATACAGATGAAAGTGGAAGAAGTTAATTTTCTAGAGGGCGCGTTGACCATAACAGGGAAGGGTGGAAAACAACGCATTATTCCTTTGCCAGAAGCAGTCATGCATCTTTTGAAGCAGTATCTTGAGACTACACACCCTCGCCTCACCACCAAAAAAGGCACTTCTCACACCTGCTCGATTCTTTTCCCCACCTTTTACAACGGCGCGTTGCGCGCGGTAACACGGCAATCTTTCTGGCTTTACCTCACGGATCTTGCCCATAAAGCTGGACTTTCTCATCCTCTCTCCCCCCATCAATTACGCCATTCTCTGGCGACACATCTTCTGAAACGTGGTGTGCATCTCAGATCGCTCCAAATGTTGCTGGGACACGAAAACTTACAAACAGTCCAAGTGTATACACACGTGGAAACTGATCATCTGCGCAAAATTTATGATAAAAAGCATCCGCGATCATAAAATTGTTTTTTTCAGCCTCCTTATAGCCTGCAATGTGGGTTTATACGGAACAGCCGAACTTACTCTGCCCAATTTGCACCAGCATCTTCTGCAAGCTGTACAATTTGTAGAGCAAAACGCGGGTAAGCCTTGCACTATCCACATTGCACCAGAAACGACGTGGTTCTCTTCTCTGTCGGGCGGTATTGGTCGCTCCTGGAGTAAGTTTTCGTCCCATTTCACTTTAAAAAATATAGTGGTCACCGGAGTTTCGGCAGCGCTTAGCATGGGATGTATTTCTTCTTTTATGTGCTGTTTTGTTATCTACAAAGCATATCGGCTGCTAGAAAACAAACAGGCGTGGAGCAACTGGTGTTCAGACGAAGAACTTCTTTCCGATTATGAAATGATGTATCGGCGCTTCCAGGCATACAACAAGCGCCACACAATAACCGAGGGAGGCCGCTGCTCACTGCAGCATGAGAAGGAGATTATCGCTACGTATATTTACCTTGATAAACTACTGCGCACGCATGGATTGCGCAGGTGCTTTCCCCATGCAGATAAGAGAATGAAACAGCGCGTGCAACAAGCGCATAAAAAATTACAAAAAGTCGAAGGCTTTCTCTCAGGTACCGCGTCTATTTGTTGAGAAATGTCTTTTGTGAGATCACGCAAAAACTGGTATACTTTTCCTTGAAAGTTTTGTTTTCAAATACGGCACATCACGCGCACCAAAGCAGTACACGCAGGAAAACGTGAGTAAGAAGAAGGGATCGAACATGGCAGAAAAGTTTGTGGTTGAACAGAAATCATTGCTTTCAATGCTTTCTTCGATGCAACCCATCTGCTCAAAAAGGACGACTGTTGAGGCAACCGCATCCATTCTGTGCAATATAGGGCCAAAAGAGTTGGTTCTCAAAAGCACCGATCTTGAGATCAGTTTGCAATCAAGCTACGGACTGAAAGAAAGTTCGCTCAGCGAGCCGCAATCATTTTTGGTTAGCGGTAAACGTCTGTTTGATTTGGTGAGGGAATTAGAAGGAGAAATTACTTTCACCCTTTCTAAAAGCCAGTTGTTGCTCAGTGCAGGAACCGTACAATTGGCACTTAACATCAAAGATGCACAAGAATTCCCCCCATTCCCGGAACGCATCGAGAACTTAATGCAGCTCGAATCGTCATTTCTTTCCATGCTATTAGATAAGGTTGCTTTTCTTATTCCTCAGAACAACTCAAATCCTGCGCTGAATGGCCTCTATTTCGAATTAGACAAAGATTCTTTGACAATGACTACCACCGACGGACACTGTTTGGCGCAAGTCAAAACATCCCGTTACCATTTGGAAACACCACACACATGGTTAGTTCCTCGCCGCGCTGTCATTGAATTGAAAAAAATCCTGGAAGATTTCAAGGAAGAGTATGTGTTTCTTGGCACATGCGGTAATCAACTCGTTTTTTCTGGGGAGTCATTCAACTTCTTTACCAAAGTGTTGGCGCCTACCTTTCCTGAATACAAAGGCATTTTGGAGAAAAAAGGATTCATGCCAGCCACTATTGACCGCGCAAGCTTAGTCAAAACCCTGCGTCGCTCGGCCTGTCTTCTTTCTGGTCAATTCATTGCCACTTCTTTTGGCTTTGATACCGATGCGGTAGACGTAAGTCTTCACAATAAAGAAGTGGGAAAAATGGAAGAACGCGTGGGGCTAAAATCGTTCGAAGGCAGCAAACTTGATGTTAAGTTCTATGCTCCCTATCTGCTAAGCGGTCTCAACGTTTTTCCTGATGAAAATCTGAAATTTTATTTAAGTTCTTCTTCAAAACCCATCATTTTTGAGACTGGATGCGAAGATGCTTACAATTTGACGTACCTCGTAATGCCAGTATCAACGACCTCTGCATAACGTGAATGCGCCGTGTATCAAAGAAATTTCACTTAAAAATTTCAGATGCTTTACTAGTCAGAAATTTTCTCTCAATGCACCGGTAGTAGTGATTGAGGGAGGTAATGGTTCAGGCAAAACCTCGCTCTTAGAAGCCATTCATTATCTTTGCTATGTTCGCTCATTCCGCACCCACAGCCCCCGTGATTTGATAGCCTTCGACAACGAAGCTTTCTTTATTGCAGCAACGGTTCAAGGCGATGAGATCACCGTTGGTTCTGCGGGAACAAAACGCCGGGTGAAGATCAATGACAAGCCGATCACTTCTCACGCACAATTACGAGCGGTGTGCAAGGTTGTTACGGTCACCCAAGAAGATCTGGAAATTGTAAAAGAAAGTCCTGAAAAGCGGCGCAGTTTTTTGGACCACGCCATCCTGCTCCATCACCCTCATTTGGCCGACACCATGAAGGCGTTCCGTCACGCGCTTGAGGTAAGAAATGCCTTCCTTATGCGTTCGGCGACACGGGGCGAAGAGTTTGACCTCTGGACTTACAAAGTATGGACACACAGTCGACAGATTCAAGAGGCGCGGCAACAATTCCTACAACTTCTGCGCTCCCAAAATGAGGCGTTGACGGGTTATTTTCTTCAAAATCAGGCAATTTCCCTTAATTATCGCCCCAAACGATGTTGTCTTTCGCAGTCGTACGAAGAGTTTTGCGGTACCAATCAAGCTCTTTTTGAACGTGAATGCTTAATGCGGCGTTCTCTGTTTGGCGCCCACCTGGATGACATAGAACTCCTCTTTGAAGGAAAGCCAGCACGCCTCTTTTCTTCTCGAGGACAACAGAAATTACTCACGCTTTTTCTAAAAATAGCTCAAGTAGCTGCCCTCAGAGCCCAACAGGACAAAGTAATATTCCTTGTTGATGACTTTTTATCAGATTTTGATGAGGCAGCTCTGCAGCGCGTGTTAAAAACCTGTCTTAATCTGAACGTTCAGCTCATTCTTACGACCCCGTTAAGCTCAGGGCCTGAACATACTGCATTAAACCTTCTCTCTCAGACCCCATTAAAAATTTCTATTTGAAAAACAATATGTCAAACCCTTTATTTTTAGGCATCATATGCGTTTGACAATAATGAATGAAAGAATTACATTGGGAGAGTAAAAAGCATAAAAAAGACCTTAAAAAGAGCGTTTTCATAAGGTCTGCAGCACATAAAATTTCGCAAGGTCTTTGGATCTTGCAAAAAGGCTTCATTACTACTCTCCTTTTTTCCACCGCATTGATTTCGGTCAGTGCGGTGGATTTTTTACGTCTTAAGGAGGGCCGATTGACTACACATTAGATTTTTTGCTATAATTACCAATAGTATAAAAATTAATACTCCTGGAGCTCAATGTGCGTGGCAACCCAGACAAGGAAAGATGCCATGAAAAAAAAGTTTTTCTTTTTATTGACAACCTTACTGTACTCGCAGGTAGGCTTAGGGGCTGAGTTAGCCGAGCTGAGTGAAGCCTCCCTGGCCCTCAACACCGCAATCTGCACCGGTAACCTGATGGGAGTTGAAGCGGCTCTAAACGATGGCGCAGACATCACTACTGCACGCTTGGAAGTGGCAGCCCGAAACGGACACGCAGATATCGTCCGATTCCTAATCGAAAGAGCAAAGAAATCTGGGACAAAAGCTCGTGAGGCGCTCGTCAACAGGCAGAACGAGGCAGGGGAGAGTGCACTATACGCCGCATGCGCCAGGGGATTCGACAGCATCGCCCAGTACCTTCTGGATGAGCAAGCCAATCCATTCCTCACAATTTACGTTTCCCACGATTTGCAAGCCGCTGGTGACACGGCTCTCACTGCCGCTGTAAGGAACTGCTCAAAAACGACCATCAAAGCACTTCTCGAAAAAGGTGGTCGACAGCTAATCAACACAACAAATATTCGGGGCCAATCTTGCTTACATTCCCTTTGTAACTTAGAGACCTTTGATCAGGAGCTCTTGTCGGACTTTCTCGATTTCGGGGCTGACCCAAATGTGCGCGATATAAACGGCGTTACCCCATTTCAAGAAGCATGCAAAATAAAAAGGGATCGAGATTCGCATAGCGCCGCCTTGGCGCTACTTTTAGGACATGGTGGAAACGCTGATATTAGAGATAATTTTGGCCAAACTCCCCTGAGTGAGGCTCAATCTGGAGGAATTTTATTCGACGTTACCAATCGCAAGGTCGTCCTAAGCACCTCCCCCGAAGGTAAACAGATCCTGCGGGAGATGAAGAAGCGCCCCGTTGCGCCTGCACCTGCTGTGTGTCCTGTCGACTGTGCCGTTTGTCAGGTCGGGGAGGAGCCGCCTTCTCGTGATCACCACGTCACTCTCCACTGCAATCACTCGTTCCATCGTGACTGTCTTAATCGTTGGTTCGCTGAGCAGCGGGAGAAGGAACTTACGCCGTCGTGCCCACTGTGTCGTGGTACCAACATATCTGAGAGATCGTACTAGTATTTGCTTGCTCAAGAAAAGAGTTTTGTTCCATTCTGTTGTTTTGATCAGAATGGAACCTTTTTTTAGAAAAAAAATGAGAAAGAACTTATCTCATGCAAGCGAGTATCTGTCTTCTCTTTGTCTTCGGCTTTCATTATTCCCGGGGTGCAGCCCCTCGTGATCGAATTTTCACTGCCATCCAATTAGAACATTTAAAAAAAGATCCGGCGCCCATCTTTTCGGTCGACCTCACCAAGAGGGGAGGGGAGGCTTATCAAGACTTAGCAGGGGTGTTTTGGTGGCAGAGCTTCCCGTTAACAGGCCTCTGGTCTACATTTGCCCACTATCCTTACCTTCCCCATACTTTCTCCTTATGGGAACTTGCGCCTGCTCTCGGCGCCGGCATTACTACCACACTTATCGATACAGGCGTTTTTGGATGGGATCTCACCTCTGACGGCACACACTTCTCACGACATCCTGATCTGCTGATAAGCGGTGAGTTTCTCCATCACTCATACAATACGTGCCCTCACGCCTCTAAAACCACCGACTCCTTTGAGGACCTCGTCGGTTTTATTGCTTCGTGCACGTTGTGTCCTCGCACAGAGCAAGCTTTTATCAGAACCACACTACCTTTATGGATAAATGAATATGTCTTACACAAAACCACTCATAACATTGACGATTATTTGCGTAATAAAGGGAAACCAGAGCTTTTTACTCATTCATTCTTTCCTTTAAAAAATCCACGCGGAGCAGCCTGGTCTCCCGAAGGCGAACGAGTGAGAAAAGTTCTTATACATGATACTTCAGGCCTGGGGCAGTTTACACCCGTCACTCTTAATGATGGCACCAAAGCATTCCTGGAATTTCTGCCTCTCCCTTATAAACCGTCGCATTACCCCCATGTGCTTTCATTTTCTTCATGCCAAGATCATGCAACGCACACCGCAAGCATCATTGGAGCACGCGGAACATTCTTTCAAGCCATGAGTACAAAAAAACAATCCATTTCGTGGCAACAAGCAGTCCTAGCACATCCCGGCCTGTGTGGCTTTGCGCCTTACTGCAGTGTTCAAGTCATAAAAGCATTGCACGAAGGATCTGCAACAACGACGGTCTCGCACATAAGTAATGCACTTGCGCGCGCCACTCAGTATGGAGCCGATATCGTTAATCTTAGCTTACGAATAGAAGAGGTACCTTCTTCGTATGACGTGCGTTTCAAAAAACTTGAGGAACAACTAGCTCAGGTTCCGTTCCTGTGTTGTGCAGCCGGCAATGAAGCAGGAAAAGGATCTGGGTTTGGATATCCTGCTCGACTGCCAACCGTTACCTTTTCAGTGGGTTCTTTCGGCTGCATATGGGATGCGCTCACCCAATCTTATCGGTGTCCACTCTCTTCGTTTAGTCAATATCAAGAGGGGGTTGGCCCTCATTTTGTAGCTCCCGGAGAATGCATAGTGGGTTGTTCTTCGGTGTGCCCCAAACAAGGACCTTTATATGCTTTGCGCAGTGGTACTTCTTATGCCACAGCCTACATAAGCGGATGCCTTACCTTGATTTTAGGTGAATTCAAAAATGCATTCACTGCCGAGCAGATAACTGCCGTATGTCAGCATTCCTGTTTCCGTCTCCATGCTACACCTGCCTGGAAGACTCAGGTAACCTATGGGGCTTTGGACGTGAGAACTGCCCTGTTTCTTCTGCACACTTTACAGGAGGTGATGTCTGCGCGCGGAAAAAAATTCGTTACAGAAAATTTTACTTCTCTTTTGAAAGCCTTACGTACTGAAATAACAGCTCCTGCTCTGCAGTACGGCACGGTCCACGGCATTACCCACTCATTTACCGATGCCTTCATGGATTATTATTGTCATGCAATTTCTCACCCCGTCTTCGAAAAAGGCCCCGCCTGCAATCTATCGCTCAAAAGTGCAGTAACACAAACCGCCGCGGCTGTCCTCAAAAAGCAGGCCTTTTCTTCTGCCGTCTGAAAAGCTATGTTGGAGAAATACCTCGGTCAAGCAGTAAAAACAGGGAGTGGGAGATGAAAGGATTCTATAAACATTATTTCTTTGTAAGCATGAGCATCTTCTGTTCTTGCGTTTTTTCTACAGAGTATCTCTATCCGGTAGGATCTGTTATCTTCGAAGAAACAGAACGCATTGTAGTGCTCTATCAACAGAACGCACATCTTGAATTGTGGCTGTGGGACCCCATTACACGACGAGCTATTAAAGGACTTTCTCACTACACTCCTGCTGGATTGGTAGTGCTCCCTTCACATATGCAACTCAGTTTCATTGATCACGAACGCATACGCATTAAATGCTTGTCCAAAAAGTCTCCCAAAGCTCTTGATATGTATCCTCTTTATGATTTTGGGTTGATCTACTGGATTGATGATGAAAACGCCTATTGCAGTGCACGAGAACATTACAATTTCGGTATTTTTCATATCACCACCGATGGCAACCTTTACCGTCTTGCGCGCTCTTCCACCTGCGACTATACCTACCCACAAAAAAAAGGTCCCTCCCTGTTTTACATCAAACGCACAGAAACCGGAAAATACTCGATCGAAAAGGCTCTCTATCCCACAAAAGAAATTTCTTCTTGTCAGACGCTATTGCATCATCCAGAAGAAATGAGTGCACCTGAAAAAATAGAATGGATGAGCAGAGAGGCACCTCGTTCATGCCTTTCGCAACAACAGCCAGAAACTATTTTTATCTGCGATCAAGAAACCTATGCCATCAGTTTCCTTACGATGAAAAGTGAAACGGAAGGCTATTTTCTTAAGCATGTCGAACACCCATTTCTTGGAAAATATGATAAGACCATGCTGTTTGAATGCTGGCATCTTATCAAGGAGAAAACATGGTCCGCGCAAAAATTATTTTCATTTTCCATTCCGCTTTCGCTGCTCTATGGGGAACAACGGCTGTATGAATCCATTTTGAGGCTCTTGCCCTCATACCAGGGCCCTTTCATTTTCTATGTGAGCGCCACGGACGAAGGGTACTTACACGTGCACCGTTACAGTACGTTATCAAGCACCAGCACGTGTGTGACACAAGGCGCGCGGGAAAAATATTTGTTCAGTCCTTATTTTTTTCATGCTCAAGGATGGTGCGGCGGCATGATAAAAACAGAGGAAAATTGCCTATCGCAAGGACCAACATTAGAGGAAGCAGACAGCGGCGAGCTACTTTTTACATTTCCTACTATCGACCTTCCTACCAAAGCGTAAGGAGGGCAGGCGCCCGGAGGCATCCCTCGGGGTGAAGCAGGCGGCTGACAGACGTAACGCTTACCATCCTTCTTCTACAAAATGATTAAAAACTGATCGTCGTGCCAGCAACTTTTGCTAAACCGGCAACTCATAGAACATTGGAACATAAATAACGTCACCATGGCTGAGAATTTTTGATAGAAATACCAGCAGAGCTTAAAAAGGCTACCCTTATCATAGTTTACATAATAGGTATTATCAGACGCGACATTTCTTAAAAAGAATCACCCGCGCTATGCTCACTATGCTTCATGACCTCAAAGGTGTACTCCCCAATGTCGATGTGATCAAATCAGAAGATTTTGCCGACCACATGCCGCAAAGTGTGATGGCCAGCGCATCGGTCACATCATGTTTGCATTGTTCGGAAAGTTTCGGAAACAAGCGTGCAATCACTGTTGCCACTTGTTCCTTGCTTGCACCGCCAAAACCAGTCAACGCCTGTTTAACCTGACGTGGGGCAAATTCGTGCACCTGTAGCGCATGCGTATGAGCAAGGAGATAGAGAATCCCACGCAAATAGCCTAGCTTTAAAAAACTTTGCGTATTCTTTCCTAGAAATGGCGTTTCCAACGAGATATGCGTAACCTGATGCGCTTTTATTTTGGTATCGAAAAATTCGTGAAAAAGACCAGTTCTTTCTATGAGTGTTTTATTTTGCGGCAAACGTAAGTACCCATAGTCAAGCACCACTGTCCGCTGCTTTTCCTTGCGCAGTATTCCAAACCCGGCATAGCGGAAGCCCGGGTCGATTCCAAGCAACACCATTTCCAACTCCTTTTTTAATTGGCCACTCTTTAGAAACCGGTAAGATCCTCAAATTTAGTCAGTTCCCTTAAGAACTGTAACTGCACGGTGCCCGTGGGACCATTACGCTGTTTACCTACGATAAGTTCAGCAAGCGCAGGATTTTCAGTGTCCGGGTTATACACCACATCCCGGTAAAGAAACATAATAACGTCAGCATCTTGCTCAATCGCCCCAGATTCACGCAAATCCGAAAGCATCGGCCGTTTGTCCATGCGACTATCAACCGCACGCGAAAGCTGTGAGAGCGCCAAAATAGGAACTTGTAACTCTTTCGCCAATGCTTTCAACGCACGCGAAATCTCAGAAACTTCCTGATGACGATTCTCATGGCGCTTGCTGCTATGAAGCATTTGCAGATAATCAACTACCAAGAAATCGATGCCGTTTTGCGCTTTCAGTTTACGCGCTTTTGCACGTAACGACATAATATCGAGACCTGCCGTATCATCGATGAACAGCTTTCTTTCAGACAGTCGTGAAGCCGCATTAATGAGTTCTACCCATTCATCTGATGTGATAGTGGCATTACGAATATTATGATGCGCAATGTTTGATTCGGCCGATAGCAAACGCAAGGTTAACTGTTCGCCTCCCATTTCCAGCGAGAACACACCAACATTCAACCCATTGGCAGCAACATGAGCACCTATATTCAGCGCTAATGCCGTTTTCCCCATGGATGGTCGTGCTGCAAGAATAACGAGATCGCCCTTTTGAAACCCAGAGGTCATCTGGTCAAGAATACCATATCCTGATGCAATTCCCGTCAGTCCCCCACTACTGCTTTTGATATCATTCAAATGCTGGAAGGTCTTTTTAACCCAGATATTCAACTGTACAAAATTTTGTTCAGCACGCTTGTTTGATATTTGAAAGATAGTTTTCTCAGCTTCATCAAGTACCGCTGTAATCTCACGTCCCTCCTGATTGAAACAGGAAGAGATGATCGTACTTGCCGAGTTAATCAGATCGCGAAGAACAGCTTTTTCCTTGATGATCTTTGCATGCTGAGAAACTAGACCCAGCGAAGGGATATCTTCTTGAAGAGAGAGAAGTGCTACCACTCCACCCACTGCCTCAAGCTGTCCCTTTTTTTCAAGCGCATCTTGCAAAGTGACTAAGTCAACCCGTTCCATGCGCCGTGCGATATCAACAATAGCTTGGTAAATCGCACGATGCGAAGGAACATAAAAGTCTTGGGGCTGCAAGAGTTCGACAACCTGGGCAACGTTTTCGTCATTCAGAAGAAGAGCTCCCAAAACTGCTTTTTCAGCCTCAAGAGAACAAGGAAGCTTTTTGCCGAGTACTCGCTCAGCACTTTCAACTTTACGAGGACTCGTTTCCTGCTGGGTGTTCATGTACGCGTACCAGGCCCTTAATGAGCAGCCGTTGCTTCAGCAACAACTTTGAGCATAACTTTTGGTTTCAACTTGCTAGTCAGCTTAACGGTAACTTCAAACGTACCTTTTTCTTTGATGTTCTTATCAAACTCAATCTGGCTCTTTGCTACTGCTACGCCTTGGGCCGCCATCAACTCCACCACTTCAATCGCGTTAACCGCACCATAGAGCTTGCCATCATCATGCATCTTGCGCTTCAACACTAAGCTTAACCCCTTTATTTTCTCCGCAAGCATGGACGTTTTGGAAGAAATTACTTCTTGGCGATTTGCAAAGTCGCGTTTGTGTTTTTGAGCTAAAACTTCGTGCCCTTCTGTGGCGCGCACTGCCAATTTGCGTGGGATCAAAAAATTAAGTGCATAGCCTTCTGCGACCTTAACCACTTCTCCCGCCAGCCCCACATTTTCAACATCTTTGAGCATGTATACTTTCATTCCGGAACCCTCGTCTACAAGTTTAAACTGAGCTCTAGTATAGAAGAAAAAACGCAACTGGGAAACGCGACTAGTGATGAAACGTGCCGATTTTCCATCCGCAATAAAGAACAGAACTCCGTTTCTCGAAAGCTTTGAAAAACACAAACGACCGAAAAAGACGCGGAAAATATGCATAACGATAGTGCCCATCATGGACTAAGGCCACTACCCTTTCCCCTCCCGGCATATCCCACAAAAGCTCAGAACAAACGCGAAACGTTACTTTATCTAACCCGGGGAGAATAACGCCTTCTGATTTAGAACACGCAGACATAAATGATTCTTTTTGCTCGAGAAAGGGAGAATAGGCAATACCGCACGGGTACTCAAAAAAGGGCAGCAGCGCCGTCTTGTCATAACGATAGATCACCCTGCCTTGATGCAAAACATACACACTGTTGTGAAGATGTTCACCTCCCTGCTGCACGCAGAGGTAATGCGAACCGATAATCAAATATCCCTGCCGTATCCGGTCGATACTGCTCCACAAGGCAACTGCATCATCATGTTTGTTGAGTGGAAAAGGAAAGGCCGATTCCGGCAATACAAACACCTGCGCTGAATGATGACTGACCGAGGCATTACGCAGGAGGTCAGCGATTTCATAACTCCGCTCATAGGAATATGGATATATAAACGGGTGTTCGAGGACGACCACTTCTTGGCCCCACAGTATTTCAGGCCCCTTGTTTGAACCAACAAAATAACTGCCTGCCAAAAAAAACAGTGGTACTACACCCCACCCCCACCTTTTCCGCGCTATACACATCTGGAAAACCAGAACTAATACCAGCATCCCCCACCAGTGCATATACGGTAGCAGTCCTAAAAGTGCTGGCTGTTCCATAAGCATAACCAAGGGCAAGGCCAATCCATACCCCTGCCACTGTCCCGTGATGAAATAAAAAAAGCCGGTATACACCCACACAAAATAGCCGAAGGTGCTGATAAGCCACGCACCAAACCAGCTTTTCAAAAACTTTGTCGTCACCCATACCATTCCAAACCAAAGCGCCGCAAAGGAAAAAAAATAGCCCCAAAAGGCAAAGACATACGATAAAGCTTGTGGCCACTTACCGAGCCGAAGCATAACCTCGAACAATGCGCTCAGGGTGCAGCCATAGGCCACTACCCCCCACCATGCACCACAGGACAAAGCCTGAGTCAGAGACCGAAATCGAACTATAAAAAGGGGAACAAAACAAAAAAACGCAAAGACCCAACACCATTCAAATAAAAAAGAAGCGGCGTAAAACGCCGCCGAAACAGTAGTAAAAATGTACGCTGAAGATGCTCTAAAATTTATTCCCAATCCTCACACCCGTCACATTCATCCTCATCTTCGTCATCAAGATCGCAGTCGCAGTCCTCGCAATCATCATCATCCTCGTCGCAATGACAGTCATCAGAACAATCACACATTTGCTCAAACAGGAACGTCTTCATTTAGTATCCCCTTGCTAGGAGTCACGCATTTTCAGCAGCGACTCAGTTTCTTTGACCACGAAAACAAAACAGTTTTTACTCTACCCCGTATTTTAGACGAAAACAACCCCTTGTATTTTCAAACTTTTGACTTTGAAAAACCCGTCTTCTAAACTAAAATTCTGCTTTTCAATAAAGAAAATCTTTCAAGGAGTGCGTGTATGAAAAAAGTCTTGGCTCTCATTTTTCTAAGCCTCGGGTTCTCCCTGTCTGGCTTTACACCTCCTGCCATGCCCAATGTCCCTAACATTGATCCTTTTGAACTTCTTAATAATATGGATCCACGCGAGCTTGATAAACTGATGGAAGACCTTGCAAAAATGTCCCCTGAGGAAATCAAATACTACGAAGATCTTGGCAAACAGATGTTCAAACAAAGCGGCTACGACCTTGATGAAATTGCTAAATCGATGGGCACTGGTCCAACCTCTCCCCCTGTCCCCACCCCCAAGCCACAAGAAGCAACTAAACAAGAAAAGCCTAAAAAACCGGTTGATGAAACATCCAAACACGAACGCGACGTCCTCAACCGCATGATGCGATCATTGCGTGAATCGCTTGCTTCCATACGACAAAAAGCAGCCAGCGACGAGACACTTCATCCTCATCTTGCGTCATTGCAACAAGAACTTGATCTGTTCACTGCCTACATTAACCGCATGGATTATGAACGACACTTGAAGTATTTTGCAGAAAAAGAGTTTGCAGCACTCAAAACGAAGCTGCGCAAGATGTCATCGATGCTCGAAGAATTTGATAACAATCTAACGGTACCGACACACTCTCTACGCCAGAAGGCAAGCAAGGTCTATCACCAAGAGATCAAACGAACTGGTTCTGTTCTGCAAGAATTCAGAAATTATATGAGTAACCTATTTAAAGGCGAAAATCTCCTGACTGACATCGAGAATTTGTTCAAAAAACATGATCAAGAAGCGTTGCAAATTAAAAAGCAGATTGAAGAACAGCAGAAAAAAGCCGCTGACCAAGTAAAAAACCTTAACAGAACTAACACAGGCCAGTTCGCAAAACCAGCACCGTTCGTGCCACAACAGCCTCGTCCGCAGGCAGCACGCCCTGGCAACTCGGCCCCTTCTGCACCAACCTACCAGGCAAATCAACAACGCCCGGCCGGTGGCCTCACACCTCAGCAGCAGCAGTTCCAACAAAATAATGAGAAAATCAAAGCTGGACAGAAGGATGCCGCCGTAAAATCTAGTGGGGCAAAATCTGGCGGTGCTGCCAGCGCAGGTAAAGAAGGCGGTGGAGGCAAAGAGGATGGCAAAGAGAAACGGGAAATCGAAGTACCAGATGCGCCCCCTATAAATTTGGAAAAGGTAAAACAAGAACTGGAAAAACTTAATCAGGAAATAGCACGCCACAAAGAACCACTTATGAGAATTGCTGACGCTGTCAAAGCAAAAACAGCTGTCGACAAAGACGACCTTGCTGTCCTTGAACCGATCATCATCGTGGAAAGATCTGTTAAAAAAGACATCGAGAAATACATCGAAAACCTGCTATCAAAAGAGAAAGACATCCAGGTCGTCAAGAAACAGAGAGAGTATTTAGCTACCTTCTCCAAAAACCTGACCGCGTTTGCCGAAGTGTATAACGAATACAAGGGCCTCAAATTCAACGGTACTGCCGCAGCACCATGGACACCAGCCGAAGTAGAAGCAGTGGCAAGCGCAAAGGATTATGTAGAAGCATTTAACGCCAACGCCAAGAAAATCCAAGAAGCAGCAACTTCTACACGGGCGTTTTGAAAACACAAAGACACACAATAAAAAGACACCCGTAGAAAGGTGTCTTTTTATTTTCTAAAAATTGTGCCGTGGCTAGTTAGTCAGCGCCGCCACTACTTTTTGGCAACGAGCACACAAGCCATGATGATGGTCAGTCACTTCCCACTGCCAGCAGCGTGGGCATTTGATCCCTGGTGCGTGGCTCGCTTTTACCTGCAGGCCTGATTTTTCGTCTTCGAAATATACTTCTTCATCATCTTCTATTTCACTGTCATCTTCGTCGTATTCGTCGGTGTCGACTACATCGCACGCCGATACAATGAAAAACTCCTTTAAAAACTGCTCTTGCGGTTGCCCTGATTTTTGAATGTCAGACAGAAGCTCTTTTACAAGAGTCATAGGCTCTGTACTGCTGTTCATGATAAGTGTCACTTTCGCTTCTAAAGAATGTTTAACCGTTCCCTTCTGACGTAGTAGTTCAAGCGCTTTTAAAACGGTCGAACGCACGTCACGTAATAGTCCCCACTGTACTTCCTTTTTTGCGCGATCTACGGCCGCTCCAATATGAGCAGCAGCTTTACCACCAGTTACACGCACATTGCTAAACTGACGTTGATCAACTTGCCCCCACGCAAAAGGCACTGATGCAAAATCCTGCAGATGGATCGATTCCTTTTTATCCTTTTGGTAATGATCAGACAAGTACTCAGCTGTAAAAGACAGAATAGGAGCCATTAACCGATTCATCACATCAAGCATCATCCAACATACCGTTTGCGCTGAACGACGTTCACGCCCACCAGCTTTATCCGTGTACAAACGGTCTTTGATGATATCAAGATAAAAGGAACTTAACTCACCCGTGCTGTAATCAACGAATCCGTGATAGACGCCGGTGAAATTCGTTTCGCCGTACGCTTTTTTAATTTTCTCTGAAAACAGCGCTAACTCATGTAAGGCATACTGATCGAGGGGCAGCAAATCATCGTACGCAAGCATATGTTTTTTCGGATCAAAGTCGTACAAGTTTTGCAACAAGAACCGGCAGGTGTTGCGTATTTTGCGATACGATTCCTGAACGTTGGTCAACAACGTGTTGGATACAACCACATCACCTTGCATCTCAATGCTGGCAACCCAGAGACGAAGTCCATCTGTCCCCATGCGATCGATCAGTTCTTGTGGTGCAATCACGTTTCCAAGCGATTTTGACATCTTTCTGCCCTTGTCATCAACCGTGTATCCGTGCGTCACAATTTCTTTCATGCACGGTGAACTTTCAAGCACCATGCTGGTCAACAACGAACTTTGAAACCACCCACGGTGTTGATCGATACCTTCGAGGTACATGTCTGCCGGATATGCCAAATCTTTATTACGAGAAAGCACTGCGTAGTGACTGACACCAGAGTCAAACCACACATCAAGAATCGCCTGTTCCTTTTTGAATGAAGATGAACCACAGTCGGCACATTTCATCCCTGGCTTGATCAATTTTTCAAGCGATACCGTATCCCAATATTCGATACCTTCTTTGGCAATCCCATCTGCTACCGATTCCAACATCTTGTGGTCAACAACCTCTTTGTCACAATCAGTGCAAAGCAACGCAACAATGGGCGTTCCCCACGTTCTTTGACGAGAAAGGCACCATTCCAGTCTGCCCCCCACCGACGCACGCAAGTGGTTACGCATTGCCTCAGGTAACATTTTGAGCGTCTCCACGGCTGCAAGCGACTTTTCTTGCAAGCCTTTATGATCTAACTCGCAGAACCATTGACGTGTAGCCCTGAAAATTAACCCTTTGCGACATCTCCAACAATGCGGATAGGCGTGGGTAATTGATGCTTTATGCACCAGACGTTTCTTTTCCTGCAGCTTAGAGATCACCCATCCCAGCGCATCTTTAACCGACAGCCCTAATAATTCTTGCGGTTCTATTCCTTCGGTGTATTTTCCGTCCGCGCTGAGGGGTGAGAAAATTTCGAGATTGTTTTTTATCCCCATGTCATAGTCTTCAGGACCACAGCCAGGAGCACAGTGCACACATGCAGTACCATCTTCAAGGCCCACAAATTGGGCATCTGCACACACTGGCACAACAAGTCCTTCAACAAAGGGATGGTGTGCTTGTCTGCCAGCAAGATCTTCCGCTTTGCACGTTCCTACTATTTCTTTGGGAGCATCGAGCATAGCACAGATTTTGTCTGCCAAAGCTGCTGCAACCACCATCACTTGCCCGTGAATAGAAAGTGCAACATACGAGGCGTTTGCTTTCAAGAACACTGCACGGTTGAGAGGAAGAGTCCACGGAGTTGTCGTCCACACCAGCAAACTCACTTCTTGCGTCACATCCTGGAACGGATGCGAGGCCAATGGGAACTGCACATAGATCGAAGGATCTTTACGCTCGTAGCGTTCAATTTCAGCAGCCGCAAGCACTGTCTGACATTCGGCACACCAGGCAACCGTCTTATTTTTACGAGAAATGTACCCCTGCTCGACAAATGTCCCAAATGCTCGAACCGTCGCCGCCTCGTAACCAGGCGCCATTGTTTCATACGGATGGCTCCAATCCATCACCACACCAAGACGTTTAAACTCTTCTTTTTGGACTTCAATCCAGTGGCGGGCATAATCACGGCAAGCTTTTTTAAGCTCTGCGCCGCGTGCCTGGGGATGATCAGCAGTTACCCGTAGTTCAATAGGCAGGCCATGGCAATCCCAACCTGGGGTGACCGGAACATGTTTTCCCATCATCCGCTGAGACTTGGTAACGATATCCTTAAGAATCTTATTATAGGCCGTACCAAGGTGAATATGGGCATTGGAGTACGGCGGCCCATCGTGCAGGATGAACTTTACCGCCCCCTTATTTTTAACAAATGCCTTATCGTAAAGCCCTTCCTTCTGCCAACGAGCAATAAGCGCAGGGTCGTCAATGGCCGCACTTGGACGGATCGGGAAATCCGTTTGCGGCAAATTGAGAGTGTCTTTGTACTGCGCCAATCCAGCGCCCTGGTCTTTGTTTTCAGCCATGGCAAGCCCTTTACTATGCGGTGATTTTCTAACCTTTTTTCTAGAAGTACGATCCGAGTATACTCCTTCGCCGCATTTTCTCAATCAAGAAAAGAGCGCCCCAGCCATTACGCGAGCTTATTTGAGGCAGGAATACCCCTCCCATCCTGTCCTGACGATTCAGCCAGTAGTCTGCGGCCTCAAAAGGCGAGCTTGACGAATGTCCCGAGCCTTTTCCTCGATAAAGCTGCGCAGTCCCTCATTTAGAGGAACATTTCCGAGGGATAAATCTCCTATCCGCGCCTCAAATACTTCCCGATTGCAGGTTACCTTCAAAAAAACCCAACGCCTTCCCTCTAGCCATCCCAGAGAACCTGTCTGCACAGATACATTGCCAGAAGGGAATGCCGCTACCCACTTCACACTCTCCTCAAGCGCTTCTAGGAAAGTGGAGAATGATTTTCCGACAGCAGTCCGGTTACTTGCTCGCAGCACGCCACACCATATCACACACATCATTATGAATACTTTTCGTCTTTCCATGATCATTGCTCCTCCGAAAAACGAACCTGATTTGTAACTTTCTGCTATTCTTCGAAATGCGAGACCAACAGTACTCCTTTTTCATGTTTTTACAAGCTGAAAAATAATGGCGCGCGGAGCTTACACTTTCCCAACCGTCGACTACCCACCCCCCGCGCCAAGCCCATCCTTTCTTACCCCGATGGACAGGGGTGTTCCTTTCTCCTACACTTCCGATGGCAGTACAGTTCAAAACATGAGGATTAACCGTGAAACATAAAGTCTATGAGGGCAAGAAAGTAGGAATCTGGGGATTAGGCAAGACAGGACAAAGCGTCCTCGCCTTTGTAGGTCCCTACGCGGAAAAAGTGACAGTCTTTGAATCAGCAGAGCTCTCTGAAGAACAAAAAGCGCTGCTACACAAATATAACGCCGTCGCTGTTCCAAGCGACTGCCTCCAACAATTTCTTGAACTCAACGATATCATTATTCCCAGCCCTGGGGTTGACCTTAGACCGCATGCCGAATGGGCAGAAAAATGGGTCGGCGAGCTGGATATTTTTTCAGATCATGTTGCCGTAAAAACGATTGCCATCACCGGCTCTGCGGGAAAGACCTCTACGGTTACCTTACTTACGGAACTACTCAACCGCTGCGGACACCGCGCTATCGCTGCCGGTAACATTGGCACCCCCCTGCTTGATGTCATTAAAGAACAACATGCTTACGACATTATCGTGCTAGAGCTTTCAAGCTTTCAGTTAGAACTATCACATCGCTTTGCTCCCTCTATCGCAGCAGTTACCAACCTCTTTCCTAACCATCTTGATCGACATGGCGACGTTGTGTCATATGCGCAAGCAAAAGGGCAGCTCTTTATGCATCAGAACGAAAATGATTGGGCAATCATCCCTTTTGAATTTCTTGAAAACTTCATTCCATACACAGCACATCAAAAAGTGCTATGGCTAGCCTCTGACGCGTATCAAGAGTACCTGTCCCCCGCTTTGACTGAGATTACTTTTGCCGATAATTGGCGTCTGATTTTTGCCATTCTGGAACGCCTTGCTATCGAAGCTGAAACGGCAGTTAAGCAGTGCCTTGATCTGCATATTCCCGCCCATCGATTTGAGAAAATCACAACCTTTCAGGGGGTGACGTACTACAACGATTCAAAAGCAACTATCGCCGAATCACTATTGCAGTCAGCCAATCAACTTAAGCATCAACCAGTTATTCTTTTCTTGGGCGGTCTTTCAAAAGGGGTTGATCGTACTCCTGCCATTCAGCAATTACCAAAAAACATCACCCACATTCTCTGTTTTGGAAAAGAGGCGAAAGCCATCAGTGCAAGCTGCGCACAAGCGGGGTTTAAGAGCAGCGACTTTCCTACATTGCAAGAAGCGTGGCAAGCATGCACCCAACTTGTTAACCCAGGTGATGCAGTGCTCTTTTCACCGGCTGGAGCAAGTTATGATCTCTTCAAGAACTATGAAGAACGGGGCGACGTTTTTAAAAAGTTGGTGCGCTCTTTTTCAACCGCAGCCTAACATTTTGTTTCCGTAACTACTGTCTTTTGTAAAGCCTATCTATTTCTGAGCCAATCCAAGAAATGTCCTTTAAATTTGGATTTCCAAGTTGCCGCCCTTGCAGAAGATTATTCATAGCTATTTTATCATCGATGGTCGCCTGTTCACTGAGATAGGTCGTTTTTACAAGATTCGCGAGAGCACATGCTTTAGATTCACTGAGATGTACAAAGCCCCACACTGGTTGCACAAGATTCTTTGTTCCAGAATCACACCATGCCAGGCACAAACCTGACCCAGAAACCTTGACCTCTAAGGTGTATCTTTTTTCGCGCAAATGTTGAGAGATCAGAAGGCATTTCATGAAGGCCAGAGATTCGAATCTATCTTTTTCTGCTGCGTCAACCCACGGACCCGCAAGTGCTGTTTCTACCCACTTATTGTATTCATTGCCCTCAAGAGCCTTGCCCCGCTGTTGTGGCTGCATGTCAGCTTGGGCAGCTGCGGCCTGGTCTGATGGACAACTTGCCAAAACATTATCAGATGGCCACTGAACGTTAGCTCCTTTGGCGTTCGGACGGCGTCGATTTGGACCCTCCTGTCCTGCCGGTGCACCCTGAGCTACTGGAGCAAGCGGGAACGCAGATTTCCTATCTTTGCCGGCTTTATCTTCTGTGCGATCAGCAGGTGGCTGAGCCACAGAATGGTTACATTTCCACACTATTACTCCAACTCCCCCCACCACACCTGCGGTGATCGCACTTGCAACAATGGGATGTTCCAAAACAAAAGTGCGCACTGATTCCGTTGCAGTATGCAGCCCCTCTGGCCAGCTCAAAGATCGGATCGAACTTGCCTGTATCTGCCCACCAGCTATTACACAGAACAACACACTTACCACGTTTTTATTCATATTTACCTTTCTAGCATTGTTACATGCGCCTCAAAAAATGAGTGTCACAAAATGTGTAAAAAAAAGAGTTTTTTCGTCAATCACGATCAGCAGCAGATCGCTCCGAAACGCTTCTCAACATCTGCAAGATCGTTTGCTGCGTGATATCTTGAGATGGTTGCAAGCCCAGAAAAGTCCTCAGTTCCATCGCATCCTTGCCGTCAGCATGTCTATAACTATTTAAAAGACGACACAGGTGGCTGACTCTTTGAGGACTCATATGCTTTACCGAATGGGCAAAAACCTCCTCAGTTGAAGATCTAAAATACACCTTTTTCTCATGAGGACAGTTATGAGCCACAATGGGTTCTGCAAAATAATGCAAGAATGCATGAGCAAGCACACTTTGCTCGAGTAACTGCAGCGTTTTTTCTGATGCAAAATTGCGCATAACACTGGCTCTTTTGCGAGCACTTAGAAACTCAACAGATCCTGCCTGCGAATGTCCCATAGCACACAAAAAAGTGAGGATCGACAAATAAAGAAAAATCGCTCTTTTGATCATCGGACAGCCCTCATGCGCAACGCATACGCCGTCATCTTTGATTCAAGAACCTCTCTCGTAAGCATTTCCCCATTTTGCAAATCTAAGAGATGGTGAAGCGCCGAATGAACGGCACCACGAAAATTATGACTAAAATAGTGGTTCATCCAATGGCAAAGCGTCGCAACTTGAGTTTCTGTGGCCTGCGTTATGTTATACGGAACAGTGGTACTCCCCACTACAACATCTATCCTAGAATCCTCAGCAACACGATTCCACAGACGCACCCCGGCACAGTCCTTGTAACTGCTCATAACATCGAAGCATACACCCAACTCATGCCGTTGCGCGGGAGAAACGTATTCGAACTCCTTTGCGGCCACGTTTACCCTACCGCGATGTTCTGATTTTTTCTTTTGTGTGGTTGGTCGCTCTCTGCACCGCTGATTGAGGCATACACCCCTCCGAGCAACGCCATCAAAACCAACCCTCGTTCCTTATTTTTCTTCTGCATACACTCTTTCGTAAAAAGCATTTACTGTATTGGTCTTCTAGTGTACGCAAACTTCTTAAAAAAACATGTCTGCAAGCATTTTATACCAGCAATTGCGCTATCTTTTCTGCATAGAAATACAATCAAGGCGAGCCTGCAACGTGGCTTCAGTTATTTCTGCCGATTCTTGAAGCCCCAACAAGGCTCGTAATGCAGCCAAGTGTTTATTCCTCTTGTCTTTTCTTTTCATTTCATCGGGATTAAGAACGTTGTTCATAAGCCAACATAATCGGCCCCGCACTACATCTTTAACGTGCGCAACTTCGCACGATTCTACTACCTGATCGTCTACCTTGAAATCAATGCGCTTCATTGGATGTGATCCGTCATAGCATCCGACAGAATGGAGTAACATTACTCCCTTATAATTCTTACTGCAGCGGATCGCCTTGAGTGCGACAATCATCATTTCACGCGATTGCACAGATTCACTGGCTGCCCCATACATAGAGGAAACAGCACACAAAAAAGCCACCATACCTGTTTTCACACTTCTACCCTTCTGTCAAAAATGAAAATCAATGCATCGAATGTACCAAAACCCTCTCAAAAATACCGCCTTTACCTGCTAAGACTGGCATTGCAGCCACCTGCTTTTGCTACACTGTTTTTTTATCGCATCACCATTTCAAAAAAGGGATCTCCATGAATATCCATCGCTCCTTAACAATCAAGAACGACTTTTCTCTCCTGATGGGCATCGTAGCCACTTTGGTTGTTATTGGTCTTTTGTTTGTCTATTCATCAAGTTCCATTTATGCAGCACAACAGTGGGGATCAGCACACTACTACTTAAAGAAACAGTTTTTAGGTGCCATGTTGGGAGTTTTTGTTTTTCTTGTTGCCCGCCGTCTCTCGCCACAGATCATCGTGGGTTGCACTCCCCTGTTTTTCTTCGGATCCTGGTTTTTAACAGCTCTGACATTGGTTCCTCAGATTACTCATCGCATCCATGGGTCCAGCCGCTGGCTCGCTCTTGGAGGTTTTTCTTTTCAGCCAAGTGAACTTCTCAAAATAGCGTTCATTATGTACGTTGCCCGTTTTCTAGCAGGCAGAGAAAATCGTCCCTTCACGTTCAGATCCGCGTATGCACCATTCCTGATCATAACCGGACTGACGGGTGGAATCTTGCTGTGCCAACCCGACTTTGGCCTTGCTACCACCCTGGTTGCCACTTCGGGATTACTGCTTTTCATTGCTGGATTCCCCTTTATCCATCTGCTTGTTGTAGGAGGAGCGCTTATTCCCCTTATTGGCCTTCTGATTTACATGCAACCATACCGTATCCAACGAATTCTCACGTTCCTCGACCCTTGGAAAAACCCGCAAGGCGCCGGGTGGCAAATCATTCAGTCGCTCATCGCCGTTGGCTCAGGCGGGTGGCTAGGAAGTGGTATCTCCCACTCAAAACAGAAATTCTTCTACCTGCCCATGCAACATACTGATTTTATTTTTTCTATCATTGCGGAAGAAACAGGGTTTGTCGGAAGCGTACTTATTCTAAGTCTGTACCTTCTCTTTGCGTATTTTGGCATGAAAGTTGCCTGGCAACTAAAAAGCACCTTTGCGCGATTGACCACTCTTGGTTTTGTGATTCTCACTGCTCTGCAAGCATTCATTAATATTTTTGTGGCAACAGGATTACTGCCCACCAAGGGGATCGGCTTACCCTTCATCAGTTATGGGAACTCTTCGCTTGTCTGTTTTTTGGCCATGATTGGCATTATCGGAAATTTTGTCGACCATAATAGTTAGTAGCAAAAAGGGGCCCGGTGGCCCCTTACTTATGATCACAACCGAAGCTGACCTATGCCTTTGCCTTGCTCGGCCAGCTCATCACAAAATCAACGAGCAGACGAACGGCCACACCTGTTGCAGAATTAGGACGGAAATACGGCTTATCAGGAACATCAAAAGCTGACGGCGCGATATCCAGATGAACCCACGGAGTTTTTTCCACAAAGTTGCTCAAAAAACAAGCGCCATTCGTTGCACCCGCGTAATATTTGGTTTTCCCATCATTGCACAGATCGGCGTGATCAGATTTGACCATCACTTTATATTCATCAATGAGCGGAAGTCTCCACACTGCATCACCAGAGGAGTGAGCAGCGTGTTCAATCTTTTTTGCCAAGCTTTCATCTTGCGTGAACAAACCACTAAAGAAGGGGCCTACCGCATGACTGCACGCACCGGTTAAAGTAGCCACGTCAACGATCACTGCTGGTTTAAAATGCTTTTCTGCATACGAAAGTGCATCGGCCAGAACCAGGCGACCTTCGGCATCGGTATTACCGACTACTGCCGTCTTACCATTGTAGAAGGTGATGATATCGCCAGGGTGATTTGCTGAACCACTTAACATGTTCTCGGCAACCGCTGCTAGGGCCACTACGTTAACTTCTGGTTTAAGTTGTGCAATGACCATGAGGGTGTTCATAACTGCTGCTGCGCCAGCCATGTCTTCTTTCATGGTTTCCAGATAGCCAGTTGGCTTGAGATTTATGCCACCCGAGTCAAAGGTAATGCCCTTGCCAACGAGAGCGATCGTAGGCGCATTTTTCTTTTTGGCGGTGTAATGAGCAATCACTAGCTGGCAGTCATGTTGGGAACCCATACCAACTGCTTTCAGACCGCCCATACCCATTTTTTCGATAGTTGGCTCGTCAAACACAGTTACTTCTATGTCATGTTCTTTGCCCAGATGCTTGACGAGTTTTGAAAATTCAATAGGAGTCATAACGTTTGCCGGAAGGTCCACCCACAGTCGTGTTCGATTGACCGCTTCGGCGATTATCTGTCCCTCTTTGACCCCATCTTTGGTAGCAGCCATCGCCTTTTTATCAACAACTGCAATGACCTTTTCCAAAGGCTGAGCCAGATCTTCTTTTTTAGTGATAAACTGGTCGAATTTGTACTGAGCCATTTCACTCATCAGCGAGAACAGTTGGCCATTCTTCTCTTGTGAAATCCCCAAATCATCAGCAGCGGGCAGTTGGTAGGCAACTGAAGAAAGCTTAGCTGCTTGGCACAAGCGAATTACCTGCGCATAAGCGTTACGATACGTTTCGAGCGCTAATGTTTTTTCTTTTTTGCCTACTCCAACAAACAATAAATGAACAATCTTCTTGCCCACCACACACGGGAGGACAAAACTCTGTCCTTTTGTCCCCGTAAACTTTTTGTCTTTCAACAATTTTGATAGTTGAGGAAAATATTCTTTTTCTAACTTCGGCTCAATTTTTGAAATGGAGCCATTTTCCGGAATAAAAAATGCAAACGCATCCACTGATTGAGAGAGCAGTGCTCCGTCGTTTACAAGATACTGTGTCATGGGAAACTCCTTCTACAAGCATAAATATGTCGCGTCCATGGTAGCATGAAATGGGACGGATTAGGAAATTTCGGAATTTAAAAAGGGGCGGAATTCCGCCCCTTTATCGTTTTACTGCTTGACCTTATGTCGTTGCACTAGCCACAGGTGCAGCTACAACACCACCTGGTTTTGTAACATTCGCTGTTCCTGGCGTTGCCTGCTGTACCGTCAGCGCACCTGCTTTATTTGCAATAGCGCCCCCAATCATGAACGTGATTGCATTTCTCATGTCTTGCGTAACAGAGAAGCCTACTGGGTAAAGAAGAGCCTTGCCACCAGCACCCGTTTGTGATTGAAATACAATACCATTGAAAATATCAATGTAGGTATCAGGAGTTGTTGGCGCAGCGCCTCCACCTGCTGGCGTAGGATAGAAGAGTTCGCAGAGTGGACTGGTTGATGCGCCGTCGGCCATGTCGGCACCACTTGCCCCACAAGAAAGCTTGTACACAAAACGTCCCTCTTTCTCTTGGATGGTTGGACTCACTGGCGTTGCATACATTACCTGATTTTGAATAACAGCAGTTGCAACTGGGTTAAGCGTAGGGTTGGAAACCGTTACTGACTGGAGTGTTGCTGCATCCAATGCGCTTACCAACTGTGTAAATCCGTTAAGATTACCCGAGATATTTACCAACGATTTCAGCTGGGAAAGCATAGCATTCGAGACAATATCAAACTGGTACTTGTACAGATATTCAGTCCCCGAGGTAGGTGGTACATAATTAGTAGTCAGCGTATTACTGTTCATAGTTCCCGGAAGCGAGCCAACCACTCGTAAATACGGAGCACCGTAATTGGCTGCGGCTGCTGCCGCAGTTGAGAAGTTAACATTGAAATTGCCTGCATACAATCCTGGGTAAGGCGACGTCCCCATATTGGTACCCATGCTACTTACCACAGAGATAAAGGTACCATACTCTCCTTTGCTTGGAACTACATTGCTGCTCTGTACCGCACTTATTGATCCAGCAACTCCATTGTTATACGAGTCGTAGAATGCAAAATACTGTCCGTTAGCAGCTCCTGCAGAACTGTTCGGATTAGCACCGGAGAACACAAGGCTCAGCAGACCTGCCGACGGTAACGTAAAGGAAGAAGCCGTGGTTGGCTGATAGAGCAATCCGCACGTAACAGGCGTTGAACCGAGCTGCTGAATATTAACATTCGCTGCTGTTTCTTGACCATAAGGAGAACTTGCAAATACACGAGCGCAGAATGGTGTTGCCTGCATAAGTTGTTGTTGCAGAGAAGCGCCCAGCGGAGGATTGTTATACAGGTTAGCACTTGCTCCTGGCAGATTTCCTGGATCCCCTAACACAGGAGCCTGGAACATATCATTTACTACCGCACCACTCTGATTGGTGTAAGAAACCATGTACTGCTTTGGATTGGTAAATGTTTCAGTTACTGTTACCGACGAACCAGGCGCCGCGGTACCTGAAGGAATAATGCCACCAATATTCATAAGGTATGACTTACTTAACAAGCTCGCTCCAGCATTAAGTGCGGCAACCAACACGTCAGATAAACTCGTTTGGGCTGGTGACATCACGGTGCCATTTTGAGTAACGAGTGGATTATTGTTAGCATCAGTTTGCGTGCTATAAGCATATGTTGTTTGTGAGCCTGCTGCCCCGTTTGCTCCTCCCGTAAATACTGTAAAGACCGTGCTCGCTGGTTGGAGCTGGTATTGATTATACCCATTTGAAGGGTCACTACTATTGGTATCTTGATAGAACATATTGGTTTGAGTTGCTTCACCTAGAACATCCAGCTCACCCCACATGAACAGCGGATTTGAGAAATCGAGTTGGCTATTCTTTACCATTCCCGTTGAAGGAGTTCCAGAGAAGCCATAGGCAACTGAAACCTTGCTCAATCGAGGTGTTCCATCAGGCGCGTAACACTCACCAGTGATCAAATCCACATAGTAGTCTTCGTTGTCAGCGATCGAGGCGAATGTTTGTTTGACTGGGTCGTACACTGGAATAGTTGTATTCAGCACACAACGAGCCAGATACGTACTTGAGACCGTATTGGTATAGTAATAATATTTATAGGTGTCACTTACCCCAACAGAGTTCTTCGTCTTTCCTGGAATGGACAAACACTTCATGTTATCGCCATCCGCACCAGCCGCAAGAGCCTTATCTTTGTCAGTCATTGGCAACGGAGGATTATACACTGGAAGACCGATGGTCTGAGTACCATCTGCTGCTACCTTAATACCAAACCGCATACGCATTGCCTCGCAGCCATAACCAGTCAGAGCAGAAGCAGGTGTTGCTGTTGATCCTTCTACCACGTAGTACATCCCCCTCTTTGCATCCCCAGCAACTGGCGTATAAACAGGTGTTCCCTGTGTTGAGATGCTCACATCCTGTGTTTGTGCATTAAAGTCATAGTAATACGTTGGAGCTCCTTTTGTTCCCGGCATTGCCAGATAATATTTGCTACCTACTTGATACAGATTATTGTACAGAGGACTTACCGGTGATGCAGCCTGCAACTGAGCTAATGGAAGTGGAGCAACCGACAGTTGTCCATTGCTGCTTGAAGCAAACTGAGCTTGTAAAAAGTTCTGATTTTGAACTTGATTCAAACTTTCAATAATGGCAAACAGTTTTGGATTATTTCCTGGAACAGCAGTGAGCAATGTCGCGGTAACTGAACTTCCGTATGAACCTACCCCAAACAAACGTTGGAATGCTGTTTGAGGTGTTTCGTTCGTGGCTGCACCTATACCTACCGATTGATCTTGGGCCGTCGCTTGTTCCGTTTGTTGTTGGCCTTGACCCGATTGAGCAGGCACATTCATTTGATACTGGTTTCCGGACACCAGACTGACCATGTAGTTCGTTTGAGGTGTTAGCTGACCAATTGGATTGAAATTTTGATCGGTAGCAACCCAATAATCAACCGCATTGTAGTAATTATCAGCAGTTACGTTTACCGCATAAATGTACGTTTGGTGAGCTACCTGCTCCTTGCAAAGACTCAACAACTGTCCTGCAAAATAAAACGGTGACAACGAAAGCTGAGCGGCTTGATTGGCAAGAGACTGACAATTCATCACCATAGAATAAAGGCCTGGATTTGCTTGAGCTAATGCTGCCTGGCTGCTGCCTTGATTTTTCAACGCAAGATTGAGCGCTTCTTGTGGATCAACCGTTCCAATCTTAGTAATATTACATTTTGCCATTGCAATATTGCCCTTATTTCCATAACAACTTGCGGCGGTTGGAAATGGAACAGGCAACCAGACATCACCTGTGGAGATATCAATTGCAACAGGATTAGCAATGCCAAGGTAAGAAGTACCTAAACGTGATCCTACATTGCACTGATCAAGCGTAACACTCGGTGCTGAACTCGCAGTACCGGCAGCAAATTGACTGGCTAAAGAACTATCAAGTTCTCCTATTACAAACAAGCTGGTGGTAGGAGCTACTGGTACCATGTTGTAGAAGAAATTACCCGTTCCAATAGACGTTGCCGAGCCATTAGTTGGAGGAAGCGTCAAGTACACGTTGCATTTCATATTTTGCGTAAATTGGAAAGGTCCTGACTGCAGAATCTTCGCAGCACCATCACTCGAATTCATGATTTCTTCCCAACTGTTGTAGGCAGTAATCACATCCTGAATGAACGCCTTAGGCACAGCCTGACCAAACCCATAGCCAAGAGGCGTTGGAGAACTGTTCGGCGTACTACTTATCCAATTAATCACGGCTGACTGTTGTTGTTGCCCTACGGTGTATTGAATGGTCTGTGCAGAAGCTGATTGCGGTGCGTAAGCAAATTGGGCATAGTGCATCCAATACATTGGACACATGATAAGCATCTGATCAATCGTCTTTGCTACAGGCGCAAAAGGCGGCTTGAGGTTCGATTCAAGCTTTTGTTTTCGCTCAGAAAGTTTCTGTTCTGCAGTAATCAGTTTTCCTTTTTCAGTTATCCACGATTGCATTGCCGTAAAGAGCTGGCCTGGTTGGCCTTGAGCTTCTCCCGGCAACAGGAGATACGGTATATATTGCTGTGATAAGGTCGGAGTCGTCTGCACATTCATGCCTTGGACTGCTCTCCAGATTTCCTGCGCATAGGTTCCGTAGACTGCCGTATCAAGCATCCCATTTACCGTATCAACCAAAGAAGAAAGTTTCGTTTGAGCATCGGAAACTGCCGCAAAATCTGACGCATACTCTGGATCACCCTGCATCTGGCTGTAAATCAAATTATAAGGATTACAGAACGTCGGCATGAATCCCGTGCCAAGCGGAACATTTTGTACCGCTGCCACCTGTACTGGTCCATTTGCCGATTGCACTTGCACCGAAAATTGTCCTGGTTGCGCTGTCAACGGCTGGAAATCAGAGTTACGTTTAATAACAGTCGCAGAATAAGGAGGATTGGTCAGAAGGCAATAGTTTGCATCATACACTTGACCCGTAACCAAACTTGCCATCATCAGGGATGAGCCAGCCGATGTACCGGCTATACCAAGCGGCATAATTTGATAATAAGTTGTCGATGATCCATCTTGATTTTGGAGAGCAACAGGCGCAAACGGAACGACATAATCATAGGCTTCTCTTCCTTGCGGATCCTTTCCAAAGACACCCTCTTGCACGGGAGCTGCACCTGCCGAAGAACCTGGGATGAACTTAGAAACTTTGTAGACATACAAACTCGGCAACCACGTGTTCTGTCCAGAAGCAAGCGTCCCGAATGGAGATTGACTGGTCGCAGATTGAGCAGGAGGAATCGTAATACCGTTGATGTCAGAAAGCACAAGATTAACGGAAGCTTGCTGAGTATCCTGATACGAAGATTCAAGCGGTACACGCTCAAAAATGCATCCATTTTTCACCAACGGACCTTCGTAGGAGAGATTGGTAGCATAGTTTGCCATCGACAAAATCTGATTGATCAAGTTGGTTGCATCTGAAGTCGTCAAGACCTGAGCTACCGTTTGGAACAGATTCGCCATCACAGTGGAAGCAATGTACTGAGCAGCAGGCATATTACCTAAATTTTGCGCAAGTTGACCAGGGCCTTTTGAGTTAAATGAGTAGGCGGTTCCCGTTACCAAGCTTGCCATATACTGAATGTTCGAATTTACCTGCGAGAAATCAAAATCGATCACACCAATGCCATCTTTGCGTGTCAAAAGCCCAGTAGACACAAGCGGCACAATATTGTAATTACCATCCAAGAACACCACATAATCTTTAACAGGAATCAAAGAAGAAGCACGGTGCTGCTTCATGAAATCAACAACAGGAGTATCTTCTGTTTCATACAAATAGATGTTGTAAGCATTCACATCAAATGAAGGATCTAGTCCCGGATTTGTTCCCTTTGCAACGCTGGTAATCGCACTTTGTAGGGCACTGCGGGCATCCTTCAACTTAGCAACCGCCGCAATGACATCATCACCATATTCTTTGTTGCCCGCTTCTTCCAACGCAGACTGTAACGCATTCTGAGCATCGGTAACCGCCTGCAATGGATTACCACCACCCTTTGAAGAAGCAGCCGCTGCTGCTGGACCTGAAGCAGCAGGAGTGTTGGTGGTAAGCGCAAGCATCATGTTAATCGACTGTTCAATATTGGCAGATGATGATTGAGAACCCAATAAACAGTTCAGAATGCCCGTTCCCGCAAATTGCTTAACCGAAATGGCTGGAAGAAGGGACGAAGCTGATGCGGGGAGAAATCCTGTTACATTTTGAATACCAGCCCTTAATTTGTTCAGCGTTGGAACGAGAAGCTGAGGGGCATATCTGCTCGCTTTTTGTATGTTTTCATGCCCAGAGGTATGAGAAGCTTCAACCGGCGCAAAGAGCGTTTGTAACTCAGCATTTGGGGTGATGGCGCTGTTTGATGCTTTAATACCCCACGGAGCAATACTGTCTAGGAAACCTTCAGCATAATTGTAGTTCGCACGGTTTCCCACAGCATCGTACGCTTGTTGAGTGTATTGTTGCACAGAAAGCGTAGTTTGGGCGCCCTTGGTTGCTTGCAAAGTAGCGTCATTTGTTGGTTCTAATAGATATGCAAATGGCGTCTGATCGCTGTACGGAACACCGCCATCCATAAAAATCAAACCTGTGTTTAAGTTCACCCACACACCGAACGCATTTTGCGAAGTGGCATAGGTTGACCCCCATTGCGCACCGGTTTGGTACACCACATAAAAACTTCCATTTTGTAATTCAGCAGTGCTGAAAGCTTTGCCAAAACCATCCGTTGAAGGGTTTACCGCAACATACAAATAGGTACCCGCTTGGCCTGCGTTTGCTTCGGGAATGAGAGAGGAAGGAATCTGTACTGCTAAATCGGGAGTAATGTGATACACCGCGGTAATTTCCTCGTACAAAGCCCGCGCCTGTGCATTCTGCATGAGTGTTTGATAGATCATGCTTGGAATACCAAAGAACACACCAGTCATCATCATTTTGAGAACCTCTAAGGTTCCTGATGATACCTTTTTAGCAACCCACCAGGTCTTTTTAGCGAACCTAGTTGCTCCCGATTTGGTAGCTCTCAAGGCCACCTCAGCAGCATGTGCTTTCTCGTTTCGCAGCATTTTCCCTGCACGCGTCAGAAAGCGGTCCACCGTTCCGAATGATTGCTTGCCGAGACGGAAGGCAGCTCTTCCATAGCTTTCGACTTCACTGCGACCAGCGCGTAATGTGGTCAGTTCTTCCTTCAAATCGCCGATCATTTTTTCAGCATTGGCAATGTCTGATCTTACAACGCTAACCGCTTCTTCATCCCCTCTGACGCTCAGTTTGCCATTTTTTCCAATGACAAACTGAGTTCTGTCATCTTTTAGAAAACCTCTTTCTATGGAAGTAGTATCAGTCATTTTATAGGTGACGGTCGTCTCTTTACCGCTTGCGCCTTTCACTTTTACGCTTACCGTCACATCGCCAAACCTATCCTCCGCTACTGAAACATCGCCTTTCTTAGCAACATAGTCTCCCCTCTCCAAGGCATCCTGCAACACAGCGCTTGATTCTTTGCTACCACCCACGCGCTCAAAGTGCTCCGCCCCAATGGTAGCTGTATCTCCTTGCTCAGAAACACTAATCCGTTTTTTTGCTACCGATGCCTGAAGATCCTCAAGCTGTGCTTGTTTTTTATTGATCTTGGCCGTTAGCTGCTTGGCCTCTGCTGCTTTACCATCCCATTCAGATTTGAGATCGGAACCCCAATTTTTTATTCTCTGCCCAACTGAAGTTTTTACTTCTGCTTCCGGGCCAAAACCTCCGTCCTCAGGCCCTACTAACTCAACACCCCCCTCTTCTCCTTCTGCATGACCTGCGCCTGATTTTTCACCAGCAGCCTCTCCAGCTTCTTCTTCACCCCAATCAACATCTCCTTCCCAGTCTTTGTCAGGAAGCGTTTTGAGTGCTAATTGTTGTTGATCCTTAGCAGCTGCTCCTTCCGGCAATGCATCGGCCCTTGCCGCTATGTCCTCAACACTGCTTTGCAACCGTGCAGTTGCCTGCCCTATTTGCCCTGCAGCTTCCGTTGACGTTCCTGCTGGCGTCGGTGTTTCTGCTCCTCTGGCAGCCTGTGAGGCTTGTTGCGCTGCAAGTAATCTTGCATTTTCTTGGAGCGCTGTCCCCATTGCTTCATCAAGGGCTTGCATCGTCTGAGGACTCAGCTTGAGTCCTTCCAGGCCACTTTCAAAAGAAGATTTGAAGCCAGATGAAAAGTTTGTAGCAACCTTGCCAAGTCGACTAGCCAACTCTCCAGCGCTTCCTCCCAGCTCCACATTATCTTTGAAAGTAACTTTTAAATCATTGAGCGAATCCTCCAAAGACTTCCCAAATTGTTCCATAACCCCTTTGACATCCCCCTCAGCCATCTCTTTTAAGGATCCGCCAAGCTTTTGAATGTTTTCCCCGAGATCCTTGAACAGCCCTTTTACAGCCGCCAGCGCTTCCGCTTTGTCTCCCGCAGCCTCGACCATTTCTTTGGCCGCGCTGGATATCATGTCAGCAAGTTGGCCTGCATGCTCTCCCAAAGATTCAAGCGCACCCTTCATTCCTGCTGATAGCGACTCTGCAAGAGCCCCACCTGCTTGGACTCCGTTGGGAATAAGCAGCCCACACAACGCTAAGAAAATTACCTGTTTTTTATTCATCCCCACCCCTTCTTCAATCAAAACATTTAGAATTTATTCTAAGAGAATAGGTGGTAGGGCCACAAGAATTTAAAATATTCAGATGAGCAGTAAGCTCATCGGTCATGAAGAACCAAGGAACCACTCTTTCCATGCTTTCATCTTGAGATCAGAAAGAATACGCGTTAAGAAATCACGCACTTTGTGAATGTATTCCTCAGGACGATGAAAGAACGTATCCAAATGTTCAGTACCATCAACAATCCACAGTTCTTTTTGAGTAGTTGCTGCGTTTTCATACACTTTTTCAAACGCTTGCACCGGCACGGTGGCATCCTGCCCGCAGCCAATGATAAGACACGGAACATTTACATGCTTGATAGCATCGATAGGACTTACCGGCTTGAGACACGTGGCTACAGGAGTTGCATCAAGTCCTACTAAACGCAGCAGGGTCCGCAAAATCCAATCGGTAAACGCAGAGTACATCGATTTTTGAAGCAGGGTTCGCAATGGTAAAAGCACATCAAAGCCCCAAATGGTATAGCGAACGTTATTCAAACCACGAGTAATGACATTTTCCATAGAATCAAAAGGCGAATCGATAATGAGCGCATCAAAAAGCATGTTATCGTAGCGAGACTGAGCCTCAATGGCAGCTGCTGCCCCCATCGAAATCCCGTATGCTATGACCGGTTTATCTTTCAATTGAGGATGGGTACGCACAAAATCTACCGCCGCTTTTACGTCCTTAACCTCATCTACCCCAAAGGAACAGCACTCATTGGAAAGCGCATGTACCCCGTGCGCCCTAAAGTCAAAAATAAGGGTGTTGTAATCAGGAAACATGAAGGTACGCAAAGGGCGGACGTCGGATCGCTTACACTTAAAACCATGAAAAATAATAACCGTCGCCGGAGCGTTTGGCCGAGTGATCAATTCCCCCCGACGCAAAGAAATATCACCTTTGTCGTTTTCTAAAACTTGAAGGACTACTTCCTCAAATCCGTGACGTTCACTTTTTTTTAAAGTACGTGGACTGAAAGTGGAAAGGTGCTTTTCTAGAGAGCGAACATGGCGAGATGTGCCATGCTTCTGACCACCCAGGGCCAGCCAGAAGATTCCCCCTGCCACCAGTCCTACCAGAAACGACATGATGACCCATTTTTCTACTTTTCTCCAATTCATCCTTTTACCCCCACCACTTACCGTCAGCCTTTCTTAAACTTTTCTGGTCGCACGCCTATAACAAGCTTATGCCTTTCCGCGTAGTTACAGGGTATCATTTTTATTTTTCTAATTGCAATAAGTTTTTGTGGGTTTAGGGGTTCGCCGCCAGCAATAGAGAGCCGATGGTATGGAAATCAGGGTCGTAAAGAGGAGCAACCTCTTCTTTGGACAAAGCTCAAGAAGTCAGACGTAGGCCGCCATCTTGCCTGAACGAAGTTCTGCAACAGCAGACGCCGTGAGTTATGGCCTTCTAGGGGTCCAGAGGAATAGCTGGTGCCCTGGAGTGGAGGGGAGGTGCTTGCCATGCGTAGTGGCCACTTACATCTTGTTCAGAAAAATGATGTTTAGAAAACTAAGATCGGTCGGCAAACGACCTCTTTGGGAACGATACACATGGAAAAGGGGGACCAAGTCCCCCTTACATCGACATTGTTTGCTTAAAGATTTCAAAAATCTCTAGCGCTTCTTCCGCATGTTTGCTTGAAGAACCTTCTTGCGCAAACGAATGGTGGTCGGAGTCACCTCAACGAGTTCATCATCCCCAATCCATTCCATACACATTTCAAGAGTCATGAGACGTTTTTGAGAAATCTTGGCAGCTTCATCAGTACCTGATGCACGCATGTTAGTCAGCTTCTTTTCTTTAACCGGGTTCACATCAAGATCGTTTTCACGTGAATGTTCACCGATGATCATGCCTTCGTACACTTCTTCTTTAGCACCGATGAAGAACTCACCTCGCGGTTGGAGTGCGTCAAGCGCAAACGTCGTTGCAGCACCACGATCCATAGAAATCAAAGCACCGCGCGTTCTTCCCGGAATTTCACCTTTGTACGGTTCATAGCCATGGAATGACGAGTTCATCACGCCGGTTCCTCGTGTATCGGTCAAAAATTGACCACGGAATCCAAGCAACCCACGCGCAGGAATCGTGAATTCCAAACGAACGCGATCACCTGTTTCCAGCTTGGTGATATTTTTGATTTCGCCACGGCGCGTGCCCAGATGTTCAATCACCACCCCTTGATACTGTTCTTCCACATCAATAATCACGTATTCAATGGGCTCATGTTTTTTACCATCAATTGTCTTGTAAATAACTTCGGGAGCAGAAATTTGAAGTTCAAAGCCTTCGCGACGCATCGTTTCAATCAAGATACCAAGATGCAACTGTCCACGACCGGAAACCTTGAACGTATCAGGGCTGTTGGTCGGTTCAACGCGTAAAGCAACGTTTGTCTTTAATTCTTTTTCCAGGCGATCCTTGATATGACGAGACGTCAGGAATTTGCCTTCACGGCCATTGAATGGAGAGTTGTTAACCGAAAGATAAATCGAAACTGTTGGTTCATCGATCGACACATAGTCGCACGGAATCGGATTATCCACTGAGCACAATGTAGAGCCAATTTCAATCTGATCACAGCCAGCAACTGCCACAATGTCACCAAATTTAACTTCGTTTTGTTCGACTTTATGTAGACCCAAGAAGGTATACAGCTTGGTCGCTTTCATCGGCTTGCTTACGACATCGTTATAACAGTAGATAAACTGTTCTCCCACTTTGAGTGAACCACTCATCACGCGGCCAACGGCAATGGTACCCAAGAAATCAGAGTGATCGATGTTAGTCACTAGAATCTGCAACCCATCAGCCTGTTCGGTTGGAGCTGGGATTTTATGCACGATTGTTTCAAACATGAGATTCATGTTGTCAGTCATTTTATCCATATTGTCGGTTGCAAAGCCCATGCGGCCTGATCCGTACAGAATAGGAAATTCAAGCTGATCTTCGTGTTGTGCAAGATCCACAAACAGATCGTAGACCAATGATTCTGTGCGTTTAACGTCAGCGTCTTTACGATCGATTTTGTTGATGAAGACGATAGGCTTCAGATTAAGGGCAAGTGCCTTCTGAAGCACAAAGCGCGTTCCCGGCAATACCCCTTCTGCGGCGTCAACAAGCAGCAAGAATCCTTCAACCATCTGCAACGTGCGTTCTACTTCACCACCAAAGTCAGCGTGACCCGGAGTATCCACGATGTTGATGTGATAATCTTTGTATTTGATACCGGTATTCTTGGCTAGAATGGTAATCCCTCGTTCCCGCTCAAGATCGTTCGAGTCCATCACACGATCGGTCGCATGCTTCATATCCAGCGTACCGGACTGCTGCAACAACTGATCCACCAGCGTAGTTTTGCCATGGTCAACGTGCGCAATAATGGCCACATTTCTTATTTCGGGACGAGTTTTCTTCATCTGTACCTACCTATACCTAGATTTGAATAAGGAACGACCTTCAAAGACTGACAGGAAAGAGTCGCATTTTTCAATGATGACCTAAAAAGCGGATTTCGTCAATCGAACGAGCTTATAACAGATCAGGATCAGGTCTCAGCGCCCTTTCCCCATACCACGAGGTCGTAAAAATAAGACTCTCCTGCTTCCCCGCTTGGAAAATAAGCCTAATTTCTTTAAAGAATGATTGCAAAAGTAAGGGCACTGCGATTGCTGTCCTCATTTATTTCTGAGTCGCTTTTACGCTCGCCTCTCTACTTTCTGCAATATTTCCCCCCTCATAACATCCGCACAACAAGATCACAGTATCGGTACCATACCGGCTATAGCGGTACCACCCCCACTCCAGTGCACGCTGATCATCACTGTTTTCTCTACAACAATCACAGAAATAGTGATTAAGTTCCTCATTGGAATCAGGCTCACAAGCGCCATCACACCTCTCTGACTCACAACACATATCGCAAAAAATTTTTGGCTTGGGACGCCGAATACCACAGCTGACTGTTCCATCGAGACCAAAAAACGGCACTTTCCATGTTGGAACAGTTGCTGCATCAGGTTGGCTTTCAATCAAAGGAGAATCGTCATCCTCTTCACAACTTTTTGCATAAGAAGCGGCTGCTTGCAAAGCTCGAACCGCTTCCTGCATATGATCATCAGCCGCCATTACAGAGGTGGTTAGAACATGAACTGCACCAAAAAAGAAGATTTTACCAGCTATCTGTCCCTCTTAAAATAAAGGCCATACAAGATATTTGTTCTGTAAAAATCACGCCTGTATACTCCACAGCAATAACTCTCCTCGTAGTCCTTCATATCACAGATATCAAGACAAACAGGACCTTTACCGGAGCAGGCATTACAAACGGCACAATTATTGTCAGGACAGATATTCATCGACACGTTTACGTCGGGAGCTGGCTGAAAAGTTACGGGAGCTGGCTGAATAATTACAGCTGCCCCCCTTTGCAATTCTCCAAGCTCCTCTCTGGGACCACGTTCAGCAGCATTCACGCCAGTTAGTACCCCAGCGACACAAAATAAAAAAAATAGTTTTGACACAGTACTCCTCCTTCACAGGAACTTCTTGAGATAATTATAAAACTGAACTCTTGGCATTGTTTCTTTGAGCCTATCCACCACTTCTCCATTCTTGATCACGATCATGTGGGGCACATCGGGCACTTTGAATTTTTTGACCAGATCATACGCAATCGAAGCATCGACTTTACAGAACCTGATTTTGCCATTCATCTTGGCAGCAGCCCACTCGATAATCGGCAACATGTGCATACAGGACGGACAGTAGGGAGTAAAGAAATCGAGCACCACTACGGGTTCGTGAACCGATTTCATAAATTCAACATACTCTCCGACGCTCGTAATTTCTTCCAATTTTTTCTTCTGAACTGTTTGTTGATCAAAAAAGAATGGTTCTAATTTTGCTTGCACATAATTGTTATACCCAATTGAAGCAAGCCACCAGACGATATCAAGGCCTGCCTTGATGCCATCTCCTGCCGCTACTCCAGCCTGACGATACTCAGGATCGGCAACGTCTCCCGCCGCTACCACACCGGGCCAATTAGTCATCTGACTACGTTCATTGAGCAACAAGTACCCTGCTTCGTTTTCGTCCAGGTAACCCTTGAACAACTTGGTATTTGGAACATGGCCAATGGCCAAAAAGACCCCACGTGTATCTGTCCATTCTTCTTCGGTCTTGGCCACAGTATCTTGCACCACCACGCTGGTTACATGTTTACCATCGCCGTTGATAGCACTGAGCGCTTTATTAAAGTGGATCGTCACGTTTACGCACGCTTTTACTTGCTCAAGCATGCTGGCAGAGGCTCGTAGTTTTTCGGTGCGTACCAAAACATGCACTTCTCGCGCATACGGGGAAAGCTCAAGGGCTTCTTCCATTGCTGAATCACCACCCCCGATAACAACTACTTTATCTCCGCGGTGGTACGGAGCGTCGCAAATGGCACACGTTGTTACTCCCTTACCCCAATAGTCGGATTCTCCTGGAATATTCAGGCGACGTGGTGTTGCGCCCGTTCCCACCATGAGCGCAAGGGCGTACAGTTGATGGCCTTCTTCGGTAACCACTTTGTAGGGCCACGAAGAAAGATCGATACTTGCTGCTGAGTCGCTCATCATGACGGTACCAAAACGCGAGACCTGTTCTTCAAAGTCATTCATCACCTCGATGCCTCTGATTTTTCTAATTGCAGGCCAGTTTTCGATATACGAGGTTCCGGTCAACTGACCACCCGGCTGGTTCCCTCGTAACACGTACGTTTTAACACCCGAACGCGATCCATACAACGCCGCACTAAGCGATGCAGGCCCGGAACCCAACACAAGAAAGGGAACTAAATTATCTTTCCCCTCAAGCAAAGTAAGGCTAATTTCCGGCTTATCTCTTCCTCTGTTCTGTGGGCGCTGCACAAAAAAAACAACACCCGCTACAACCACCACCAATAGCACTGCTATGCCGGTATACTTCTTCCATGGATTCATAACCAATCAGCCTTTTAAAGAACCATTTCTACAGTACTCTTCAAAATATTCGGCCAGTATAACAGAAAGAAGGGGGAAAAAGCACTGACAATAAATTGTTGTTAAAAGACCCTTTAGACAGAGGCTTTTTTGACAAACCACCCCTGCTTGGATACGCTGACTTTCCTTTAAGAGTGGCAGTAATCAAGTTTCATAAACGTTCATATCCCCAAAAGGATTTTCTATGGCACAGTTCCATCAGAAGGTAATGAGGTTCCTCTGCATAGCGCTTCTTTCAAGCATGTTCGACGCGCAATTGTATGCAAAAAAACCCGTTACTCGCGCGAAAAATCTGGACAGTACACAAGGAGCTAAGACACAAGCCCTTCCTGTTCATGTCGGCAATAGCCTCCTACAACAAAAACAGCTCGAAGCTCTTGCCCAAATTGATGCAATTGAATCGGTGTTTGATACCATTGGGCAAAGCCTTGCTACAGGTTCAAGCAATATTTCTACCAAACGCAAAGCTATTACTCGTAAAAAATTGAGCTCTCTCCGGAGCTCAGACATTGATCGCATCAAACGCTTTGCCGCTGTCCATGTTACTCCTGAACAGTTGTATCAACTCGCGCTGTTCAACCAAGAAGTCATCAACATTTTGGAACAAGCAGTCAAAACAAACCTGCGAGTAATTCCTGCCTTTGATTTTGAAGGCATCCAAAAGAAGTATCAAACCGGCGTACAAGAGTTTTCCCTGGACAAAGTTTCATCCGTATTGCGTAACAACAGCTTGCGTTTGGTACGTCTGGAACGCGAATCTCAGAAGATTGGCCTTTCTCGTTTGAACATTGCTTATCGCGGTGTAAGAAAATTTAACAAGGACTGGTCTGTAGGCTTCGTTTTAGAACATGCGGCCGTCTACACTGCCTTTCTTTACTGGTGGCTGTATGTAACAAGTGTCCAATCTCTCCGAGAAGGACTGCCATTTGGTGAAGCAATTGCAGCATTCAAAGAAGCACATGTCGGATCGTCTCCAAAAGGCTCGCAAGTTACGGCTGAAAGAAGCGCAAATATCATCGACGCCGTTGAAAAGAATGACCCAACCGATAAAAACAAAATCACCAGATTCATTCTTGAAGGAAAACTCCAACCGGGCGCACCTTTGCACGAACAGCTATGGGACATCAATGTAAACGACGGCACAAAGAAAGACATCGGTACAAAAGATGTTACTGATAAATATGGACTCGTAATCGAAAACAAACTGAAAGAGATAGATCTTTCATCGCAAGCCATTGCACAAAAAGCAGCAGAAAAGAATGCAAGCTCACTTGCTCAACAGGCAGTCAATTCACTGAAAATGGCAGAGACCATGACGCCTGACCAATTTGAAGCATTGAAGGCCGACACATATGCCAAAATGTATTCTCAAACGTTTGTTAAGGATTACAACCAAGGCTATGACGCCGAATACCAAAAGCAATATGATTCGTTCTTTATTGAAAGAGAACCAGCCAGTGGCAAAATAAGTCGCGAAACACCATCGAAGTCAAACGATCATTCCCGTGCAACGAGGCTGCAAAATGTGTTCGGAGCAATTATCAAAATCGACAACGAAGCACCTATCTTTAGCATTACCACCGGTGCACTTTTCGCTAAGTACTTTGAAAACGATGCAAAGCTAGCCGCCGACAAACTGAAGATCTTGAAAGCTCAATGGGACGACTACTTCTTCGGGACTGCCAAAAAGAATAACCACCAAGAAGCTGGTGTTCGCCATGAACGTTTCAAAGACATCGTCGGACGTGAAGAAGTCAAAGCAGAGCTTGCTCGCGTTATCGACTACATCTGTAACCCTGACCGTTTTGAACGTGCGGGCATCAGAGTAGAACGCGGCTATCTGTTTGCTGGTACACCACAAACAGGTAAAACCTTGATGGCTAAAGCATTAGCAGGCGAAATCTCTGCAGCATTAGAACGCCAAGGCAAGAGCCAAAAGATGCGTCTTTTTGAAATCAGCACCGAAAATCTGTCCAAGAAGGGCATCCAATACTACATGGACCTTGCACGTACCTTCTCTCCTTGCATTCTCTTCCTGGATGAACTTGATCTGATGCGCCTCCAACGTGATGGTGACTCAAAAGCATTAAGCGAATTCCTCACCCAAATGAGCGGCAGCTTGAACAACAACGAAAAAGATCAAGTCATCATCTTGGCTGCAACCAACAAGCCTGAAAATCTCGACTTTGCACTCCGTCAACATGGTCGCTTTGGCAAGGTTTTCTGGTTTGGCGAGCCAACGTTCAAACATCGTGTTGAGTTCTTCATCAAAGAATGTGAAAAACGTTGCATGAACACCGATAGCTTTAACTTCATCGCTTTGGCACAACAGACAGAAAGTTGCTCATTCGGCTCTCTTGATATCGTGTTTAAGAAAGCATTGATGCATGCCAAGATCGAAAACGCTCCTGTTACTCAAGCACACTTTGAACGCGCGATCGATTCTGAAATTAGAAAACTCATTCCAACTGGCTACAGCATCCCTGCTGAGAAAGAAGAAGTCATTGCTGCTCGTCAAGCAGGTAAAGCACTGGCAAGCATCCTTCTCTCCCCAGCTAAGACCCTGTGCAGCGTTACTGTGCTTCCTATCACCATCGAATTGGAAGAAGAACACGTCACGCAACAGTACAACTTCCCTGAGATGAAGAAGAAAGAACAAAATGCGGTGCGTTACGGTAATATCTTCGCCTACCATCTCTACGATGCACTGGATATCCAGCCACAAGATGAATTGGTTAAACAGTGTAAGATCTTGCTGGCAAGCAGCGCTGCCCAACGCGTCTACGGCTTGAGCAGCTGCGCATTCGATAAAATCGACAAACAAGAAGCGTTCAACTTGGCAAAAACTATCGTGCTCGAAGGTCTAGATCCTAAAGAAATGGCTAAAGACATTCGCAACCAAAAGTTGACTGAAGCCTATCGTCTTATTGAGAAGTACGAAGCTGAAATGGAAGCGCTCCTTACAACCCATAAGGAAAACCTCGTCAAGATCATCAAAGGTCTGCAACACCACAAGACGCTTTCAATTGGTCAGATCAATGACTTGTTGGATACACCCGCTCCTGAAGTGGCAACCGTCTAACATCCTGACTTTTTAAAGAAACCAAAGGGGCGCCTTAATCGGCGCCTTTTTTGTTTAAAACCTTTACACGCCACAGTGTTTACAAAGCGCCAGAAGAAACTTCATCCTGACCCCTTGTAAGGTAATTCGATCTATCAGGGGAAGAATCGGAATGTATAAACTGTTTATATTCGTAGCTAGTCTTATGTGTCACAACACTCACGCAGCACATGCAGCGCCAGGAAATGATATACCTAAGCGCGCAATTGTTATTGGGGCCTCAGTTGGCATGGGAAAAGAACTTTCAAAAATGCTTGCTGCTGACGGATATATCGTAGGCATGGCGGCACGAAGAATTACTTTGCTGGAAAAGCTCCAACGGGAAATTCCTACACAAACCTATGTGGTACACCTGGACGCTTCCAAACCCTATGAAGCGGTAGAAAAATTACAGGCCTTGATCCAAAGAAATGGGTGGACTCGATCTGCTTGTTCTTGCCCCCACCGGATTCTATGACTGCGATTTTTCAAGTAGCGATTGGACCAAATCTCTACCGGCCCTAGAAGTGGATGTCGTAGGTTTTTTGCATTGGCATGAACTGGCTTGAATTTCTTTGAACAGGAGGGACATGGACATCTGGTTGGATTTTCGTCAATCGATGGTCTTCGTGGGGTGGCTTCTGTCCCGGCGTACTCCGCATCAAAAGCCTTCTGCTCTCGTTATTTAGAGGCAGAAAGAAACAAATATGCCCAAAAAAATATCCCTATCTTTGTTACTGACATCGTTTCTGGATGGGTGGCAGGGATGATTTTGATTTTACTCAGCAACCACACACTTATTGGATTGAATCGTTAGCGGATGCATCCCGAGAAATTTTTGAAGCGATAAAAAATAAAGTCCCTACTGCCTACATCACCAAACGTTGGCAAAAGGTTGCCGAACTGGTGGCATGGATCCCACATGATCTTTACACGCGCTTAGGGCTCGAACAGGAGGCGGTTTCTAAAGAAGCAATCGGCAATAAAAAATGCCCCGGTAAAGTTTGCACCGGGGCACAATTATTTTGATGTCAGTGACGAATGAGAATAGGTGTCCTACGCACCCCCATCAACAAAGCCTGTACCCAGCAAAGCTCCATCAAGTCCTTCAATGCTGTCACCTTCTGACTCTTGAATGTTGTTTGCTATCATTTCAAGCTCCGGCGCATTTGCCTGCTCAGCTAGAACAACTTCATTTTGAGGAGCAAGCATCTCTTCTTCTTCTTTAAACTCTAAGTTTTCAACCTCATCAGCTTTATGCTCGTGCTTCTGTACATCCTCTTTCTGCTTTGGGCTCTCTTTTTTCGCTGATGCTTTAAAACGACCTTGCCGCGGCTGATACTCAGTTTTTCTTGTTTCTTTTTGCGCATCCTCAGCATCTTGCTTTTGTTTTTCAACCACTGCCGGATCACGTAAATCAAGGGCAGGCACAACCACTTTATTGAGTTCTTCTAAGTTCCACACCAAAGTGCCATCGTAATAGCGAGGACTGCAAAAGAAGAGCTTCATACGCTTCTTCCCGTCGAGAATATCTTTGTCATCGGCATCTTTGCGGTTGAAGCGGACTTCGAATGGTCGCTTATGCTGCGTCAGTTTTCTGCCAAAAAAAGTGGTGAATTCAGGTCCCAACTCAACCGCTTTAATTTCGACTGGTTGGTACTTCTTGCCATCCAAATCAAGATGCATCGACCAGAGCGGCGGCACATCGGTTAGAGGAATGGTATTAAAACTGAGGACGTAGAACGAGATGAAATAGGTGTTTGCGCTCAACTCTCTGCGCAGAAAATCGGTGTATGCTTCTTCATCTTTGCCAATTCGCTTTGAGTACACCTGGGCATACGCAGTACGCACTTGATCTGAAAGCCACAGCGCATCAAAAAATGCAAGTGTTTCAAGTTGGTCGTAAAGGCGTACCCCCTTTATAAATGGTTTTACTGTTTCGACGTGATCGCACGTCATTTTACTCTGGTAAAATGTCTCATCCGCCCAATCCAGCGGATTTCCTTCACATCCTGGCAACAGTAGAAGCGCTCCCATCGCAAAAGACGCCAACGTTGTATGTGCCTTCATTCATTCACCTCTTTCTTGTACACTCGAATAACGTATCTGCAGTTAGGGTAGAAAAAAGCAGTTCACTTTACAAGGTCGTTTTCATGAGTCTTTCCTTGGCCTTTCGTCTTGCGTGGCGTTATGCCACCAGTCGTTCCTCTTCCACCGTCAGCACAATGGTTGGTGTCTGTTTTGCAAGCATCTTCGTCGGCACGTTTGCCCTGGCGCTTACTACAGCGATCATGCGCGGTTTCGAATTTGAAACCCACAAAAAATTACAAAGCATTTACCCCTCTCTCATCATCAAGGCTCCCAACGGAACAACAGTGGATTATGAGAAATTACATCTGTTTCTTGAAAAAGAATTGCACGGTATCGTCACCCACACTGCTCCTTACTTGCTGCGTCCTGCACTCGCACACCCGGCTACGGTTGAAGAACCCACTTGTGTTATCACCCTCAAGGGTGTTGAGCCCCAACAGGAAGTGGAAGTCACTGCCCTCTCATCCATGATCAGCCCTGCAACTGCACTCGCTGACCTTCATCAACAACACGTTATTTTAGGCAAAGACCTGGCAGAAAACTTGGAGGCGTCGGTAGGGGATCAGATTGTTCTACTATGCAACGAGAACGACGAGGAGACAGTGAAGGATGCCACCTTGCGCACTGTTCCCGTAACGGTAGTTGGAATTATCTCGACCGGAATTGCTGATTACGACGAGCGTCTAGCGATTGTACCTCTTTCTTTATGCCATTTAGTATGGGGGCCTGATTGCATAACCTATGTCGGACTCAAAGTCGCTCACCCGCGATACGAGGAACGAACGCTCAGTTTTCTTCAAACACTGGACGGCTTAGAAGCCTATTCCTGGAAAGATTTTTATCCTTCACTGGTATCAGCACTTAAACTGGAAAAATATGTCATGTTTGCGCTTTTGGTACTCATCACGCTCGTGGCAAGCATGAACATCATCTCACTTTTGTTTATGTACATTACCCACAAACGTACCGATATCGCACTCTTGGAAATGCTGGGCATGTCGCAAAAAACCGTCAGCCTTATTTTTTTATTGGTAAGCGTATGCATCGCGACTGCAGCTGCGCTCGCAGGACTTGCTGCTGCCTGGGTAGCAGGATTAGTGCTGCAACGATACCCATTCATCCAGCTACCAGATGTCTATTACGTCACACACCTACCGGTCACGCTAGAGTGGTCGCTTTTTGCGCTTGTTTTTGTAGTGGTTATTGGATTAAGCATTCTAACCTCCCTGCTCCCGCTCAAAACTATCAGTCGTCTCAGCATAACCGAGATATTACGGGCCGAATGAGAATATATCAGATACTGCCCTTAGACAGCGTGGCGCTTTTCAACATGAAAGAACTGTTTAGCATGCGCCACAATACGCTCACGCATCTTCTTGCGTTTTGCCGCAATCTCATGCAACGAAGATTTGCTCACCGTTGAAAGAGCATATTTATCTTTCTGAGATGCTTGTCCCAATTTGTGATACATGACCCTGTCAACCACTAAAAACAGGCCAACTACGAGTGCTACTTTTTTAATCATCATTTTCCCCCCTCCTCTCTACTTATCCTTCGTCACTTAGACTAACAGCATTAAAATTCTAATTGCAATAGATATATTTAGTTCCAAGCATTGTTGCAAGATTGTTACTGCAGTCGGACAGAGTGGGGCATTAAAAAATCGGACAAAATCCAAAAAGACTCAGCGCACTTTCTAGATGCTGTTCTACCTCATCTTCACGGTCTGCCTTTTCAAATACCAATAATCCAATGTTGTCATGCTTTACGGGCCACGCGACATAACGAGGATTAGAAAAGCGCAATGCATCAGAAAGCTCTTGTATTACTTTCTCTTCGGACTGCTTATTCCTTTTTATGCTGCAGCGGCATACGTTTCTTACTTGATTATTGAACGGAGCCTGGCGCATATGTTGCGAAAATTCGTCCGGCTCACTCCAATGGGTAGCCCGCGGACGATACGAATCCACTTGCGCAAATCCGGCGATGCCCTTGAAATGATCAAAGTCCGGATTATCAACAAAATAGGCCGCTTTTGAAAAATTAAAACAATCCTGCTGACTCAACGTATGAAGGAGAAATTCCGTCATATTGTCGATTCCATGAAGGGTTATGATGTTTTTGGGTATAGTGGTGACGGCCACGAGGACCTCATAGACGCGCTTATCTCTTTCGTTCACTCCCATTGTGTCCCCTTTTTTGTAACACTGTTCTTTCAAAATATTACTAGAAATCGTAGGGGCAAAGAGCGGCAAAAATCAACACTTCCGATCCCTGCCCTCTTTCAGGTAGCTTCTTATCTGAAGTCCTACGAAGAAACGAGAGAGTATGTATGAAAAAAAACCTGAGCCTTTTGAAAAAATCACTCCGTTTGATAAGCCTGAGCCTCCCGCTGATTGCACTTTTTTCTGCCAGCCCCTATAGTCCCCTTCGCCCTTACGACGGCAGTCCGATCATTGTTACCAGCTGGGTTGGCAAAGAACGGAAAAATTACCTCCAAGATTCCCATCTTGAAATTTTCCCCCTCAAGACATTTGATCGTGACTACTTTTATAGCCACATGCTTCCCAAAACACCCATTCCTTTCCGCTATTTCCCCAACAAAAAAATGGATAACCGAGAGCTACAGGAAGCCCTTGATACTTTTTTTTACGAAGTACGACAAGGATGCAAAAAAAATTTCAGCGATTTCGAGGTACTAAAAGATGAGTCCTTTAATTGCCGCAAACAAGCAGGCCTTTTGGTCGTACGAGGAAGAAAGTGGCCACTCAACCAATTTGTAGTCAAACTCTTTATGGAAACCCCCCGCAGCTTCATCAAAGCATCTCAGAAAGGCTTCATTGCTGCTTGTCACTTCCTTGTGGGGCATGGGTGTACACGCTATATGCTGGGTTTCACTCGGCTTAAAAATTTACACATGATCAAGGCAATGATGGCAGACAGTCCCAAGTGGAAAAATAAAGTAGATTTCCCACGCAAATGGTTCTGGCTACCTAATGACTACCCTTGGATTCACCTGGTCGCTTACCACATAAGCGGACACGAACGATTCGCTATCGATTTTCCCGGTGCCTACGCGATTGTCGAAGACGCCATTAACGTAGAACGCGAATTTTCCCTTCTTCACAAACAGGACTGCGAGACAGTGATCGACATTTTCAATTATCTAGAGTCACTCATGGATCCGCATTTTAACAACTTTGTAATTGAGAAAAAAACGGGAAAAATCGTGATCATCGATACGGAACATTGCCCTACGATGAATGCCCTCAAAGAGCCAGTGCATGTAAAATCTTACGCAGAATGGTATTCGTATCTAGTCAAAAAAGGATTACACGAATGTTTTGGCCGAACAAAAGGAGAACGAAACGCCCTTCACGCAAGTCACATTCCCCCTTATCAAGGTCCTGAAAAATATAGAAACCTGATCGATAACGATGGTGGCGATTCAGGCTGGAACTGGGCAGAACAACAAGGTCGTAAGGAAGTCAGGGAGCTAGAAGCAAAGATTAAAGCCTCTGATAAGCGAATCAGCAAACTCATTAATGATATTGAAGAACGATTGGGCGACCAATGAGTGCGGTGTTGTGGCTGAGGGGAAACTCTTGGGAAAGAAAAAACTTCTTTTTGCGCAAGCAGCCTAATGTAAGATTTCACTTTCAAGTTTTTCAACAATAGCACGTAATTCATTATCTTGTTGCATCGATTTCTTAACGCGATCAAACGCGTGGATTACCGTTGAGTGATCCTTGCGGCCCAGATAAATCCCAATTTCTCGGAGCGACTTGTCAGTCATCTTTTTCATCAGGTACATGGCTACTTGACGCACCTGCACAATATCACGTGCTCGGCTGTCGGAACGCAGATCAGAAAGCTTGTAAGAATAAAACTTGCATACATGAGAAGTAATGCGTTCAAAGTCGATTTTTTCTTGCCGCCGCTCAGGGACGGTTTGAGATAAGACTTTGCGCGCAAGTTCAAGAGAAAGCGGTTGGCGCGTGAGCGAAGCAAAGGCCAAAATACGCACCAGCAAACCTTCAAGCTCACGGACGTTAGAAACAACGTGTGCGCCAATAAACTCAGCCAACTCATCGCTCAAGTTTTCGTTATGCACAGCCGCTTTTTTCTTAAGAATCGCTATTTTTGTTTCAAGAGCCGGTTTGTGAATGTCAACGACCAATCCTCCCTCTAAACGTGAGCGCAACCGTTCTTCCAGCCCATTGATATGGCGAGGGAACACATCGCTAGAGAACACAATTTGTCGGCGTTGTTCATACAGCGCGTTGAAAATATGGAAAAACGCCTCCTGTGTCTGTTCTTTGTTAGAAATAAACTGGATGTCATCGATAAGAAGAAGATCTAATTTACGATATTTCTGCTGAAAAAAGTGCACTTTGTTAAAGCGGATAGCAGTAATAAACTCATTCACGAAGCGATCAGTTGTCTGATACATGATGACCGCTGCTGGGTTGCGAATTTGCGTAGCGTTGCCAATAGCATGCAGTAAATGTGTCTTGCCTAGTCCTGATCCGCCATACACAAAAAGTGGGTTGTAATGGCCGGCTTCTTCCTCGGAAACGGCACGCGCGGCAGCATAGGCCAGGGAATTGTTAGACCCAACTACGAATGTATCGAAGGTGTAGTCAGGGTTCAAACGGGTCATCGGCTTAACAGGAGCCGCCATCAACCCATGATTAGTCACTCGAGAAGCAGGACGCTTGGCAGTGGCAAGTACTGCAGGAGCCACAAAATCTCTTTTTTCAGAAGGGCTCAAAAAGATTACTTTCAAATCGTCATCAACGTTCAGCAGTCGAGCAAGGTGGGTGCGAAATGCATCAGCATACTTACTTTGAATCCACTCTTTGACAAATACATTTGGTGCCTGAATATACACCGTACTTCGTTCAGGGTCCCATTGATGCAAAGAGACTGACTTAAGCCATGTTTCGATGACACGGCTGCCCATTTCTTCACGAACAATTTGCAGAAAATTTTGCCAAACACCCGACAACACAGTGAACCCTATTTTTACGACCGAAAATGATCAGACAAACAACAGATTTCAAGAAGATACCATGGCCACGGCAATCAGGCAAAATGCGTGTCGATGAATCTTTTGACACCGTTAAAGATACCTTGAGCAACTCGTTTTTGATAGATTTCACTCTCTAGAAGCGCTCTCTCACGCTTATTACTCAAATATCCAACTTCAATAAGGGCTGCTGGGCCCTGAAATCCAAGCAACACTTGAATAACCCCTCGTTTTGCTCCACGATCAGCGGAAAAAGTATTGGTCACTACTCCTTCTTGAATAGAATTTGCCAAGGATCGACTTAACGAATACCATCTTTTTTCGAGCTTTTGGGCCACATCTCGCGTGTCCAGATCCATTTCACTCAATTTGTTTTTTAGAAGAGCAGGATCAAAAAAGAATGTCTCCGTACCCTCAACCTCTGAGGGCCCACCATTTGCATGAATAGACAAAAAAAGATCTGCGTGGCGAGCATTGGCACGCGAGGTTCTTTCCCCTAAAGACGTGGTGTGGTCACCCTCCCGGGTAAGCACCACCTCGTAGCCTGCGTGGTTAAAAAGTTCTGCCAGTTTTGTACCAATCTGACGGTTTATCTCTTTTTCCTGCACCGTCTCATCATCCGGTGCTTGATAACCTCGGTCATTTCCCCCGTGTCCATAATCAAGCGCTATGCATACTTTTTTTTTACCTGTGCTCCGTCCACATAACTGGTCCGCAAGATTGCATTATGACTTACATTGATTGCCTTGAGTGCGTTTCTGTCGTAAAAGGTCAACGTTACACTCGGTTCCAGCTTGGGGGAAATACCCGACTCAACTTGAAACCCCATCTTATTCGGGTCAAAATGCACTTTGCAGAGCAACCCTTCTAGAGGTGTAGTTACACGTTCAATCGAAACATGAAATGCTGGATGATTCGATGCATTCATTTGTGAGACAAATTTTTTAGTCGCATCTCCTTTTAAAACGGTCTGCGGCAAGAAGAAATGATATTCTTCAACATCTGCCTTTCTGTCTTTTTCTGCTTCCACCGGCGACAAGGGAAGCAAGTTGAAAAGGGGTGGACTATCAAACCGAAAGGTGATGCGGTGACTGAGCGCCCCTTTGTGGTGCGCAATATTGATAATTTTTACTTTTCCTGGACTAATCTGCAGCGGATGCTGGACCTCGTCCATTTGTTTTGCTGTCTTTGCTTGCACCAGACCGATGCATAGCAAAAGGATGACAACCTTCCCATACCCTACAACCTTCATATCCCCTCTCCCGTTTCTGGTAATCCCTCTTTCACTCACCAGACTACTTGTTTATTTTTCAAATTGTCAATAAAGTTGCTGCGGTAGAAATAAAAAACGAACCGAAATAAAAGGACGTTTGAAGAAAAATGATGATTTAGAAGTTTAACTTTTTATCTGCCGTCTCGCGGACGAACTGCATACGTAAGACGATTCGAGCGTTCCCAGGCAGGTAGAAATTCAGCAATATCATAAGCCACTTCGACTTTATCCAACGTATCAAACGCCGGATCAAAACAGATGACCTGCTTTTGGTGAGCATCATAGCCCACTACAACAAGCAAATGTCCATTCGGATAGGGCTTTCGCGCCCCCTTAATTGCTCCTCGTACACTCACCCCCACTGGCATATGTGAAAGTAACGCATGTAACTGCGCAAAAGAAGAAAGACGACGAACATAAAAAAAGTACCTTCCCTGTGCCTTCTCAAATGCATATGCCATATTGAACGGCCAGTTCCCAAAAATATCGAGTCCTTCATCATACACACCCCGCGCTGTTTCAAGCGGATCGATAGAATCTCCGGTCAAAAATTCCAAAATCATGCTAATAGTCGTAGGGGAACACAATGCACCAATGCGTGGGTGGTCAATTAATTTCTGAGATTTCTTTGTTACTCCTTCTACGCGAACCGAGCCCAAATTCCGCACAGCCATCCATGGCTTTTCTGGTTTAAATTGAGAGGAATTTGAAGCACATACAAAGAGACCTTTGACTGCGCTCAACGAAGCATTCCCCGTTGGCTGTACTCGAACCTCAAATCTGTCCCCAAAAAGTCCATATGCCATTTCGAGCCGAACATGGACAAACGATGCATCCTTTCCCTTGTTGCCAAAACTTCGCTGAGCGCTGTCAGTCCATGAAGCAATTTTGCACCAGGGCTGCCATTCTTCGGGGGCCTTACCCTGCGTATGAGCACGTAAAAAGAATTCGAACCCACCATTGTTTGGACGATCCGCGTTAAAACATACAACCAGCTGAGTAAAAGGCATGGTTTCAGCTTCAAATACCATACTTTTCTCAGAACGGTGCTGTTCACATTCTTGTTCGGTATAAATTTTTTTATATACCCGAGACCAAGGCGTCTGCGCATCACCCGCCACGCATGCCATCGACCCTGCCATCACGACCAGAAAGGGCGCGTATCGCTTCATCCTTCTTCCTTTTCCACTGCAACCTTTGATGATGATAAGCGTATCGCTATCAAAAACAGTCTTACAATATTTTCGGAAAAGCAGCATGCTCTTAACTGTCTTGCACGTATCAGCACGGGACATTTAAGAAAAAGGAGAGAGTATGAACTACCGTTGTCTCATGATGTTATTCTTCACTTTTAGTTCAGCAGCACAAACTAAACTTCCCGCTGCTGCAATCTGCATAGTTCCTGTCTCTGATTTGCTTTCAGAGCGATTTTCCCCCACTCCCTCCGTCACCTCGGCTGATTTTTATGCAGCTCTTCCCCTTTCTGAACGCCGTCCTCTCGCTTTTTGCTGCCGCGCCACCCAGTTACTTTTTAACGAACAGGTCCTAATTATCCAAGAGCGGAACGATCAATCCTTTGTCGAAGTTCCTTTTTGGCACGTTAAAACCCCTTCTACCAAAAGTCCTAGCAAAAAAAATAACCGGTTCTGGACGTTGAGCAAAAATCTCTGTCGGACCTCATTTTTGTCTCCACAATCCCTCAAAGCGATACCGAACGAAACATCTTTGTCTGTAGTGACTCTTTCTCTGCCGTGGCACTGTGTAGAAACCGCTACCACCTATTCGGCAGGAACATCTTTCATTTTACTGTCCCAAAAAAAAGGACGCTATCGCGTATGCTTGATTCATCCTCTTTCATTCCAGCCCATTGAGATTTTCGTCCCCTTTTCTCATGCCGTAAGCAGTCGCGCCCGCTCAGAAAAAGAACAACGCGCTCTGCTGGTAAAAACAGCACGAGAATGGGCTCATGGCATTCCCCATCAAATTCCTTATGTCCTGGGAGGAGCAAGCATAGTCCAAACCTTTACGCTACCTGCTGTGGAAGAAGAAATGAGTCGCATAGGTAAAATAAAAGGTTCCGTATTTAACAGGTTGGAATGCGCGGGCCACCCTAAAACCGGTCTTGACTGTGCCGGGTTTATCCGATTGGCCTGCAAAGTAGCTGGTATCCCTTTCAGCGCCACCAATTCAAAAACCATCACCCACAGCCTTCGTACATTACACCCCGATGAACCGATACAGAACGGCGATATTCTCGCCTGGCGCGGACATGTTGCACTCATAACCGATGTGCAAAAGGGATTGATCGCCGAAGCCCGGGGGTACGAACATTTTTATGGATACGTGCAGGAAATTCCTTATGCGGAACAGTTAAAGGGGATCCATACCACGCAGGAGCTTAAAAAAGCTTCCGCCAAAAGAAAATCTGTCGCACGCCTTGATAAAAAAGGGATGATTCGAGAAATTATCACTGACCTTACCGTTCTTTCCCTGTGGCCAAGCCGGTAATTTTTGAGCTCATGGGTTGCTATCCTCTTGCTCCCTCCACCACACACCAGAATTAACTTGCTATTTGTAATATTTTATTGTTACCATGAAGAGTGAAAATAAGGTCAAGGGCCTGATATGACAAAATAAGCCCGCAGAGATCGTCACACGGAGGTTACCATGTCTTTTAAAAAAGTCGTATGCATCATCGCTGCTTGCATAACAGTAGGTCTTCTGAGGGGGCACTCTACCCACACGCCTCCCTACAGAGGGGTATTTTTCCGCAAACACCACTTAGATGTCGAAACTATTAAAAAGGGAATAGATCATGTGGTTGAAAAAACCGATGGCAGTGTCAACTTACATGATCGATCTGGAGCAACACTACTGGTGTGCGCCGTAGAAACAGGCGAACCGGAGCTTGTGCACTACCTTGTTCGTACACTTCATGCCGACGTCAGCGTACCTGGAGTACCTCAAAAAAACACCGCGGAGCAAAACGCAAGCACAATTCTCCCGATTGATTTGGCACGAGAAAGGCTCGAACTGAGCGAAACTCTTGAAGAGCAGGAAAAATGGCAAAAAATTATTCACATCTTGAGAGTAGCAGAAAGAAACAACGATCCTTTGATGTAGTGAAAAACAAGGAATAGTGATGTATAAAAATCGCATTTTTTTTGTGATCTGTTTTGCATCTCTGTACACACCATCACTCATACCCTCGTCAGCAGCACGAGCAGCTTTTCTGTTCTTTCTTGCTTCTCAGAACAACTACATCAGGATGCTTAATGCGCCCGGCATTCAAGCAACCCCGAACCCACTGATAAGCCCCGCACTTACTCTGCCTCCCGTTGCTCTTAACCCTACACAGCTTTCCGTGCAACAACTCACCATCCACGACGGACAGAGACCGTCGCACATCTCAGTGGGAGAAGTCCTGGTACCGATAGAAATCAAACGAACTCAGCCGGCCTACACCCCAGAAGAAATGCTCGGAATTATTGCCACCGATCGATCTTGCAAGCCGTTAAAAAAGATTATTACCAGTACACCTCATGCCGCTGTTCCACAATCTGAGAGGAAATAATCACATCGCACAGCGCCCGACAGGCAAGTAAAAAGACATACTGTCTCAGCAGTGCAATGTAATAGCGAGAAGCACCATTTCTACTCCACGACGAAACTTGATACCAGGGTAAAAAGAACCCGCCCAAACGTTTTCGACAATCGGTCAAAGAGAACACGCGAGCCAAAGGATCTGTTTCGTAAATACCCAAGGCCTCCAAGAATTCTTTATTAAGATATTCCTCGAAATACGCTCCTCCCAAAGGTTTTTTGAAAAGATCCCCCCCGCGTTCTTCTTGCCAAATCCAACGCTCGATGTTGGCTGGCCGTTTTTCGCCCCGATGCACGAGTGGGTAAAAATGACACCCCAACAAAAAGCCTGCATTCGTATATCGTTCACTGGTCTGATCCGAACAATCGGCAAGTCGACGCTGAATCTGTTCGAGTGCGGAAACAATCACCTGACGACTTTGCACTGTGGTGCTATCCACGGCTACAACTGACAAAAATTGCCGTAGGAATTTTTTCTTATCTGCAGACGTTTCGTACGCCTTCCACAGCTCAAACCCCGTCGTGTAGGTGCAGTCTCCAATCACCACTCCATTTTTTTCAAGCCAGTTAGTACTATTCAGTATTTTTCTTTGTTCCAGAAATTCCGCCTCATGCTCAAGACGTACTCCACGCAGATAAGATTCCTTAAGACGCGTCCCGAAAAACATATAGTTGGCCACAGCCCCACTCACCAGCACCACCGCCTTAAAACGCACACTCAACGGACTGGCAGCAATACCGGCCACACATGCAAGATGTGCCCCCCAAAAGGCATAGGTTGCCTTGTTTCGGCGCATGCGCGAAACCAAAGGTTCGGGCCGTTTGTGAAAAAGTGGATCAACCGATTCCAACGAAAGAACCGCCTGTGAAAGAGAAGCAGCATGTGCCTGTTGGTCCATCATGTTTGAACCATGAAGAGTAAAACAGAATAAAAAAGCGGCAATTTTTTTCATCATAATAATGCCTCCTGGCGCTCCATTTGCCTAGACCTATGATAGCAAAAACGGCTTCAGCCGGCAAAAACGCCAGGTTTAAGCCACCTTTTGGCCAGTTGTAAGGGCCCGTTTGTAAGCAAGAACACGAGAAACAAGACTACCCAAGCAGATGAACCCCCGTACCACCCCCTGCTCATCCAATACCAGTTTTGCATAACCATCCACGGTGCGTTCAATTTCTTCTGTCCAACCTGGTAAAGCAACGTGTAGATACCCGGCCGAATGGAACGACATACCAAAAAAGGTAGACGTTGCCAGAGGGATCACTCCCGGATACGGCCGCGGCTGACCCACCATCGCATATGCCGCATGCATTCCCTGAGAAACAGCATCGGGCCACATCGCAGTACGCATCCGTTCACCCGTAAGCGCATCATTAACGAGGGCAACATCTCCAGCTGCAAAGATAAAGGGGTCATTGGTACGTAAATGTTCATTGGTAATTACCCCACCCTCAGCCATCGCTAAACCCGCCTGTTCAAGAAGTTCCAGCCGAGCTACAGATCCTAATGCTGCCACTACCACCTGCGCTGGGACAGAAGTGCCATTGGCCATGATAGCGGCGTTCACCTCATTCTTTTCTGTTGCAATCAATGCGATTGCCGCCTGACCAGTCATTAACGACACCCCGGCACGCTCAATAGCCTGAGCCACAAAACTCGCCCCTTCCTCATCAAGATGGCGCATTAAAAGGCGCGGTTGTTGTTCAATTACGGTAACGCGACATCCATAGCTTTGAAGGGCATCGGCAACTTCCAATCCGGTTAACCCCGCTCCTAACACTACGGCATGCTGTGGACTCCTGGTGGCCATCCACGTTTTGAGTGCACACGCATCAGCATAGGTATAAAAAGAAAAAATCCCTTGCGTTTGTTCCGAGTAAGAACACCGTGGTTTACGAGCGGCAGCGCCCACCCCCAACAACAGAGCATCGTAGCTATAGATTTTCCCATCAGAGCAACTCACCGTCTGTGAGGCACGATCAATCGAAAGAACACGCACTCCTAAGTGCAATTCAATAGAACAATTTTTAAGAAAATCAGGTGATTTGGTGTGGACTTCACTTTGTGATTTATGACCACCCAAAAAATCGGCAAGAAAACATTTGTTATAGGGCGGTTCTGCTTCATCAGAGAAGCACAGAATGCGCGATTGAGGTTCAAGCTGACGAATTTTCTGAGCCGCAGCAAGACCTGCCGCAGAAGCTCCAACAACGATATAAGTTTTTTGCTTGTTCATGACTCCCCTTTTTACTCCGCGGGAATGCGTTGCACTTACCACAGGAAATGTGCCCGACGGGAATTGAACCCATGACCTACAGATTAGGAATCTATCGCTCTATCCAACTGAGCTACGGGCACACCGACGACTCAAGCCACAGTTCTAAAAATGGTGCGCCTGGCAGGGGTCGAACCTGCAACCTACGGATTCGAAGTCCGGCACTCTATCCAATTGAGCTACAGGCGCATAACTTCTTAAGACTGTGTCGATGGTAACGTTCTTAATCAAAGAGCTTCAGATACCAAAAGCGTACCGGCAAAACAGAAAAATTTCCAATTTTTACAAAATCAAAAAGCGGATGGGGGCAGGTGCCTTACCACTAAGGTACCTGTCTTTGACGTCTCTCTGCTGCTCCCCTACACTTGAGCCCAGTAAATATCATGTCTCCATCAGTCATACGCTCTCTCTTGTCTTGTTACCCTGGAAAGGAACCGTGCTATGGGCAAAAAAAGTTGTTTCATTTTCGACATCGTCATCTGTTTTCTTCTCATCGTCCTCTGCCAAACCGTATACCGTGTCCATCAAAGCTCGAACCAGTCGTTTGTTCCCCTCTTTTTCACGGTAGTGCGGGAAGATACTTTTTTTGTCAAAAAAGAACTTTCTCGCTTCTTCTTGTACCTTTCAAATGTACTCAAACCCCAAGCCAGCGACCCTGCTTCTGTTCCACCTTTGCTAACCCAACTTGATGAGCTGGTAGCACAGCTGACCGAGGCATACGAGGCTACGCACGATGAACGCTACAACGCGCAAGAACGAGCCATCTACCAACAGGAAATTTCTGCACTGCTGCAGGATATTGAACTGACCGCGCATGCCTATTTAAAACAACGGACCTCCGCTCGATTATTGGCGCCACAGGGACTTTCTTCCCACATCACCGCACAACATGAAGGAATAAAGGAGGTTTCGGCACTTACCGAACGTACACAGCAGTTGGTGAAACGCATGAACGATACCCTACGCGCGTGAAGCGCTCTTTATTGCGTAATTTTCTTGCACAAGAAAAAGGATTGGTCCTCAATCCAAAGATCCCGTACCACTCGGTCGCATACGCTTCCTCATTGGGGATGACACAGCAGGATTTTTTCTGATCAAAAAAGGGCCGTCCCGCATACTCCATATGCTGGGGATAACGGAGAAAAGTAGCTATAACCACTCGGGAAGGCGGTAGACCAAGCCGCAGGCGCGTGTCGTTAAGCGCAGCGTCCTCCGGCCCGTCCTAGCAATCCAACAGCATCTTGGTGTCCTGTTTCCAAAGGAATGGACAAGCATTCCTTTGGCGCCTTTTGCCCGACGTGAGGGGATACCTTCGTCTTGCATAAACAAGAACGCAGAAGGACTTTACTCTTCGTCAGATTCCTTTGATTTTTGATCAAAATCGCCCACCCTATCAGATAGCTTCTGCATTGTATCGCGTGCTGATTGCAGACCTTGGCGTGTTGCTTTAGCAGCCTTGCCATAGACTTCCTTCGCACCAGCCGCCGCTTTGCTGCTGAATGTTTTTAATTTTTCTGTCCATGTCGTAGACGGCTGCCCAGCTGTTGACTGCTTCGATACCGGTTGAGCTGCCTGGAAGACTTTCCGAACATCATCAGGATTTGCGAGGATTTTTTCCCACACCATTTTTTCGTAGCCATCTAATTCAGCAACTGCGTTTTTGAGTCCTTGTGTGAAAGTTGCCAGATCAGTAGTTGGTACCTTGTACGCCCGAACAAAATTCTTAATTCCTTTGGTAGTGCTAGCGGCATCAAGAGCAGAAAGTACCCCGTTCATAATCTCAGTAGAACTTACGCGACTATTTGCTTTTCGAGCCCTCAGGAAGACGCTTCGAAAAATCCTTTTATCCATTTCTCCCAGGTTTTTGCCTGCTTGCTCAATGAGTTTTTCATCTTGGACGCTGTTAAACATTTGCTTGAGAAGCTGTCTGTCCCGATAGATCATCAAGAGCACTATTTTAAGAACCGGTTCTTCATCAAGCTCTGTTGTTTTTTCTGGATCAACAAGCTTAGCTACCTGCTGCCCAAATTCATCGAGTGTTCCTACCTTTTCTAGCCCATGTTCTTGAGCAAACAAGTAAACTGCGCTACGGGTTGAAAGAATTTTTACAGCAGGAGCAAGCTCACTGACATAATCTTCTGCCGTATCTGCATCCAAACTGCTCTCGCCTTCTACGCGAGCAAATGCACGCGCAAGGAGATTGTGTCCTATGTCACTGAGCCCTTCCTCGGCACTGTACACATTGAAAAGGTTCTTGTAATACATTTCGGGCTTCATATCCTGAAGGGGCAACAAATTGTTCTGAGGCTCATTCATTCTTATCCACAACCGAGCCACAGCTTTACGGTCAGAAAGCCGCAGCTGCTCAACCGCTTTGGCAAAATCAGGTTCTGTCGCTAACACAGTAACAGCGCGATTAACATCTGCCAGTCCCGGAATCCTTTCCCCCTGAGACAATTCCCGTTTGAATTTATCCAGTGCTCTCGTTCTTTCTTCTTCATCTTCATACAATACACGTTCAACGGTAACTGATGCTTTTTGACGTTTGGCAAGCGCTTGACGGGCTTGACCCCACAACATTTGCAAATCAGAAAGCGCTTTGGTTGCAGCTTGTTTTGTGGCATCAACCATATGTTGGGCGGTAGCTGCAGCAGATGATTCTTTTGGAGCGCTTTGTGCTGGTGCTTCTTGTTTTTTTAGAAGACGAAAGCCCCCTTGAGGAGGTGTTGGCTCAATTGCTGCCATTCTTACCACGGGTCCCTTCTTTGGTTTTTTTGGTGCCGATTCTGCTGGTTGCTGTGCAGTTACTTTTTCCTCTTGAACTTCAGCTTTAGCTGCATCTGCTTTTGCTCGT